>Ga0224506_10000001_pt1 | contig 392968 bp, 346 predicted proteins | sample SF_Jan12_sed_USG_2_FD_169108 | JGI IMG/M metagenome (GOLD analysis project Ga0224506, IMG submission 169108) | Sediment microbial communities from San Francisco Bay, California, United States - SF_Jan12_sed_USGS_8_1 | ecosystem: Environmental > Aquatic > Marine > Sediment | place: USA...
AAAGTCTCTGCTGCCAGTGACCCGCGCTACGAAGGACAGGCGCTTGTGAAGTAAATATTTGATTTACCAGGAATTTCTTCGGGCCAAATAACTTGCACCGCTGAGACTGATTGGTTAGACTAGCGCTTCGAATTCTGTGATCCCGGGGGGGATAGGTTGAATTTGATACTGTGTCACTCCTTGTCCACCAAGTGAATGACGCAACTGATTGAAAACCGCGGATTTTTAATCAGCAACCGGATAAAAATAACTGGCAAGACCAACTAATTAGCAAAACTAACGAAGGGAGAAATCCATCATGGCAAGTCTTACACCGATCATTCTTTTTGGCGCTTTGGTTATTGGAGCTATCGTTATGGGTGGCGCAGCAATGGACATGGCCGCTGAAAACCGCAAAAACCAATAATCCACTGACCTAACCAAACCTAAACAAGCACTATAAAACAAAAGTTACTGGTTCGGTATTAACGGTTAGAGTATTTCAGTATTGAAAAAACCCGGTTAATCCGGGTTTTTTTTTAATTTTCATACAAGTTGAAAAAGAGTTATTAGCATGAGCACCGGGGAAAACCGACATCTGGTCAAATTCATTATCACTTCCGCAACCTGTTTTTTCATAGGCACCGTGCACGGGGTCTTACAAGTCATCCGCCCCATACGCGCCTGGCTGGACTCTATTGGCAGTCCCTACGGCGGTCCCGGCCATATGATCGACCCATTGGCCCATGCCCATATTAACGTCGTGGGTGGGGTGGTGATCTTCATTATGGGTGCTTCATATTACTTGCTCCCAAAAATGCTCAACGCGCCCATTTATTCACGCAAATTGGTGAGCCACACCTATTGGTGGACCACTTTGGGGATAACCGGTTTCTACAGTACACTGATGATATTCGGCATTTTGGAAGGCCAAGCTTTACTGGCGGACCCTACGGGCACGGAAGCTGCTGCCATACATCAATATTATGGTCGCACCATCGCCATCGTGGCTACCGTGATGGGTATGGGTTTTTGGATATTCTTTACCAACCTGTTCCTGACCATGAAACACAATCGCGCATGAGTCAGTGCTTTTGTCCGGAAACGACGCCTGATTGGCATGAACAGGATGTAGATCTGAGCGGACATGCGGCGCATATTCTGCCCATTGCTGCTTTTTTGAAAATGCCCTTGTCGTACGGTACTTATTTGCAAAAACAGCAATATCAAATAGAGGAGCTGGAGTTGCAGGAGCCCTGGCCCGGTCTGGTACTGACTCAAACCGGCATGTGGGGCGGCAAAATCGTCCGCCTGCTCACGTCGTCTCAATCCCCTTCCCGCTTTGTCAGCAACCTGGAAAACAACTTTACCGTGCGCGGTTTTCTACACCCCGGCGGTATCGGCACCATTCGTGACAGCATGCGCAAATTGCAAAACAGCTTGTTTGACATGGGGCGGATGCCCGGCGACATTTACCTTTGTCATCTCACCTGCCCGGAATGCGAGCAACGCAAAGGGGGCGACAAAATTCTATTGCTGCGCCGCTGGAAAAGCAGCTCTACGCTGGAGAAGCGCTTAAAAAAATAGCCTAAACACCGTATTGTTTTACCGTTGGGGTGTTGCCCAGCGTTCATTTTGACTATCCTTTTGTGCTATCTATCATTCCCGAATTCGGACGATTAAAAGCACTATGAAAACACTGATCCGCTTTTTTCTCATGAGCAGTTTGCTGCACGGCTTTACTGCCACCGCCATGACCTTTACATTCTCCGAAGCGCAATTGCAAAATCACCTGGCGGCACAAATGCCCATCCAGCGCCAGGAAATGATGCTTACTCTGGTGGTGAGCCGACCTCAATTAAAACTGTTGGCGGAAACCAACCGGATTCAGGTGGATAGCGAGCTGCAGGCCCAAATGTTGGGTTTAAGCGCAACCGGTACAGTTCGGGTGAACGGATCAGTAAGCTACAACCCTACTCAAGGTACGTTTTATTTCAACAATCCTAAAGTCGTTGAAATACAGATCGATCAGCTACCCCATAATCTGCAATCCACGGTAAAAAAACTGACCGAACAAATCATCATAACCAATCTGCGGGAGCAAGCCTTGTTCAAGCTTGATAAGAAAAACACACGGCACAAATTACTGCAATCGACCTTAAAATCCATCCAAATCAAAGACCGGCAATTGGTGATCGTTTTCGACACGGATACAGCCGGGAAAAAAGAATTCGTCAAAAAATAATCCCACAACCCCATCACCTTGAACCCTTGCCCGATTACCCCCATACTTTTACTAAATTATGCAAGCTATCAATCTGGATACCTGGGAACAACATGCCGGTTTAAACCGATTACAAACCCTGTTGTTGTTCGCTTTCATGGCGGGCTTTCTCGGCCTGTTGGGCTGGATATTGTGGGGCTTCAGCGGCATTATCATACTGGGACTATTGGCCCTGCTGTTTTTTAGTCTAAATCCTGCACTACCACCGCAATTGATTATGCGCCTGTACCAGGCAACCCCTATCCGGCCGCAACAAGCCCCAACACTGTATGGCATTACCCGCGAACTGGCACAACGCGCCCAACTACCCGTCTCACCCACGCTGTATTATATTCCCAGCCAAACGGTAAACGCGTTTACCGTGGGCAACCGCAATCAATCCGTGATCGCCATCACGGACGGTTTACTGCGCACCCTGAATACCCGTGAGCAAACCGGTGTACTGGCCCATGAAATCAGCCACATTCGCAATAACGACTTGCGCGTCATGAGCCTGGCGGACACTTTCAGTCGCCTGACGGCATTAATGTCCTTATTAGGGCAGTTCCTACTGTTGATTAACCTGCCCCTGATTCTATTCGGCATGGTCAGTATTAACTGGTTAGCCATAATGGTACTGATCTTCGCTCCCTCCGTCAGCGCTCTGGCGCAACTGGGGCTGTCGCGGGTGCGGGAATACGATGCCGACCTAAATGCTGCCCGACTCAGCGGCGACCCCGAAGGCCTGGCCCGCGCCCTGGAAAAAATCGAAACGACACAGCGTCACTGGCTGCAACGCCTATTCTTACCCAGTCACCAACAAACAGAACCATCCCTGCTGCGCACGCACCCGCCCACCGAAGAACGCATTCGCCGCCTTCTGGCCCTGCAACGCGACCGTTACCGCCCGATTCAACTGGACCCGGAAATCAGCCGGCTCATGGAATTGCTCAATCGTGAGGCTATACGCAGACGGCCGCGACGGCATCCGTTTAGTGGTTTGTGGCATTAAGCAGTTCCATACCCCTGTTTTTGTGTTTTTCCCTTTGGCAATATAAAATGAGGCAAAACTTTGTCTTACAAAGGTCTTGCAAAGAGACTCGCAACGAGTCATCCATAAATATAAAAACGGTAGGTTTTCATGAAGTTAACAGCCTTTCCCATACTCAGCGAATTCGTTTGCTCGGTGATACTTTGCACCACACTAGCCAGCGGTGCAGCATTCAGTGAACCTTTAGAAACCACGACAGCGACAGAAACCGTCAGCCTGCAACAGCTATTCGAGCACTATCAAAAAACGCATCCGGCGTTTACGTCGACGGAACACCGAAACCGCTTAGCCGAAAACTCTCTAAGCTCTATCAAAAGTGGGAACGATTGGAATTTTTCTATAAACAGCCGTTACTTCAAGCGCGAATCCAGCAGGGAGATTTCCAACAGCGCTGGGACGCTTTTAGAAGTGAGCGACTATGAAAACAGTTCACATTCCATAAGACTGCGAAAACGTTTATGGGATCTAGGGGCATCCGTTTCAATTTCCCAATCTTACCGGCGCTATCCAAACAATCTAAGTGAACACGATAATGATCTGAGCATCAATTTTGACATGCCGTTGTGGAGAGGTAGAGGAGGTTTAAATTACAAATCTTCCTACGACTCAATGGAGCTATCCGCTAAATCCACGTCGCTTTCTGTTGAAGACCAACGCGAGTCCTTGCTTGGCTCTCTTGGGGCGCGCTTTGTCCGATGGTCCCACGCTGAAGAACTTCATCAAATCCGAAAACAACATTTAGAACAACTTAACCAGTTAAAATCGCGAGCCAATCGAGAGATTTCACAAAGAGAGCAATTGTATTTTAAACATGCTATTCAAACCAACAATCAAGAATTAGCATTAACCCACACCAGACTAAACTCCATAAAAGAGGCATTATCCCAATACGCACAAATGCCAAACATAAGCTCAGCAAGCCCCAGCTATGATTTGTATGAAATAAAAACTCTTCCTGATGTTGCGAATAAAAACGCTATTCATAACACTAGAATCGTACAAATTGTAGATATACAAGGCAAGATTCTGCAAAACAGAATTAAAGTAGCAACTGATGATTTGAATCCTTTTTTAAGCTTATCCCTAAGTCAAACCTACTCTGGTTCTGATTCTGAGTTTGATCAGTCCTACGACTTCGATAGTGAGTCATATAGCCTTATGCTCAGACTAAATAGACCCATAGAAAACAATTCCGCCAAAACTCGACTGGAAAGTGTAAAAATACAACAACAAATGCAAAAAGATGGGGAACAAAACTTAGAATTAAACCTTACTGCTGGGTTACTCGATTTGACCGGACAACTAAAAGGCCTTTCCACTGCAATGTCTTCCAAAAACCAAGAACTGAATACGGCTAGCGAGTTAATGGAAAATGAAATTTCACTATTTATCAAAAACAAACTTGATATAAGTATTGTCTTAAGCACCTTGAACCGTTTCATCGAAAGTAAACTGGAATATGCCGATATGGCCACTGAATACCAAACTCGCTATCTGAGTTACCAAACACTTACAGATCAACTGTGGCAACCAAACAAGAAACCCGAGTAAAATCGAGTTTCGTTCGAGTGGGTACAGCGCTCTTTTAAAGAACCGTGCCTACCCTGCCACTCTCTCCAACAACGAACCCTGCAAAGGAGATGTCATGGTAAAAGTGTTAATATTGCTTCTACTGGCCAATCTTGCCTTGGCTTCCAATGCGCTGGCTTATACGTTCAAATTTACCGAAGCCGAATTGCAAGAGAAAGTGAGCGCCATGATGCCGCTGACGCGGAAGAAATTCATGGTGACGGTGGTGGTTAGCAATCCTAAATTGCAATTACCCACAACCGGTAATCTCATACAAGTCACCGTTGATTTACAAGCCACCATTCCCGGCGGCTTAAAAGCCAATGGCACGGCGCAAGTGAGTGGTACCATCAATTACAATCGAGAGAAAGGGTCGTTTCACCTGAAAAACCCCGAAATCCAACAACTGGACATACATGGGCTACCGCAAAAGATGCACGGCACCGTGAAGAATCTGGCACAAAACGGCCTGATTCGCACCATGCATAAAAAACCCCTATACACCCTCAAAGACGATAAGCTCAAACACAAAATGGCCAAAGCTACCTTGAAGTCGGTCTCTGTTAAAGACGGCGTCTTGCATGTGGAAATGGGTTGGTAACTCGTTTGTGGCTTGTAGATACCATCTTCCTCACTCAATCACAAACCCTCTAGCGGGGGCTTGTGATTGAGTGAGGAAGATGGTATCTACCCCCCGAACGGCATGATTGCCATTTTTCATCATAATCTATCCTCACACTATCAGCTTGTACACGCCTTGCCTCCATGTTTCTTGTGTTTAATTAGAATCAAGCAACACGCTAACCCATTTTATTTAACTCAGGAGATAGGACCATGAACTTACGAACTGTAAAAATTTTGAAAGCCGCCGGTTTTACGATTTTACCTTTGGCTTTGGCCGTGGGCTGTACCAGCAATGGTGTTAAAACTACTTCGATTGAAACCGTGGAAAAGGAAGTCGTCGTTGAAAAATCCCTGGACGATATGTTCAAGGACATTAGCGACAATTTGATCAGCGAATCCATGAACAGCGAAAGTGTTACTGTGGAAAACCAAATCAAAGCTGAAGAAATCGCTTCCAGTGAAGCAGCTATGGAGCCTTCTGCCTTAGAAGATACATTGACCCATACAGACACCAATACGGCGGCGGTGGAGACCGAATCCGACGGTTTTATGCAGGTCAATCTGTCAGAACCGGATACCGGTCTGATGAGTCTGCCTGAAAAAACGCTGTTTAACTTTGGCGCCAATCAGTCTCAAATCTCCGAAACGGATATTGAGATCCTGCAACAGCATGCAGCATATTTGATGACCAATCCCGGTAAGCGTCTGGTAGTTGAAGCTCATTCCGACGCTCAAGGTTCTGCTGCTTACAACTACAAGCTCAGTGGCAAACGTGCCGAGTACATCGTCAATATTTTGGTAACCCATGGTGTGCCTAGTGATTTAATCAAGGTGAACAACTATGGTGAATCTTTCCCGCTGCACGATGAGAAAAACTGGGATGAGAACCGCCGTGTAGAGATCAAATACGAAAACACGGACAGTGCTGACGACTTACTGGTCAGCGCTGAATAATCCCCCTCTTGCTTGCCCTCCTGTTATGCCTGCTCCCGGTCCCGGTTGCAGGCATTTTTTTAACACCCAATCTCCACTACATGGCAGCACGAGTATATACAACGTAAAACGGGTGACTTGCACAGTACAAGCCACCCGCCCACAAAAATCCCAAGCGTCAGCTATCGATCGCTTATGGTCAGCCGCTTCATAAAGGACTGCAATTTTTCTTCCGCTGCCTGTTGTTCGATTTTGCCGTCTATGGAATAGGAAACGGAGAACAAGGCCGGTTGGTTCACACGCTCATCACTCGGCACCTTACGCGCATACAAAGCACTGATGCTGGTGGAGCGGTTTTTGAAAAAGGATTCCCCATTATAGGGAAATTCCTCATTCGCCAGTTTCTTCCAACGGCTTTTATCCGAATCATTCATCTGGTCGCTGGGTTTGATATTCATGGTAACATCAAAATAGCGACCACTATTAATCTCCTCACCAACTGCCACTCGGGTGATCCCCCAGTCCACCTTATCGCCCTGTTTTAAATAAGACATATTGAGGAAAATGTCACTCTTATCCGTAATATTCATAAGTTCGGCATCATAGCTGAACGACACACTGTCGGATTTAAACTCCACTACTTGCCCTGCCTTATATTTCAAAACTACAGTATTGAATGCTTCCGGTAACAGATCTTTGCGTGCCAGGAACTGATCCCATTCAGACAAGCTACCGTAATAAGACAAATACAGAAAATCCGACAACACTTTCATATCATCCGCATGAGCTAAAATCTGTGAAGTAGCGGAACGCCGTAACATGGAAACATTGCCGTTAGGAGTTGGCAGGGACATCATCACAATAGATGAGTCATCGTACGGAATATCCCACACCCTGTAAAACCATTTGCGCTTGTAACGATCTTGATAAATCTCATCTACCCGAGGTCCGCCCATGGACAGGATACGAATACTTTCGCCACCCACATTTCGCGTAAACGGTATGGCCTTGAGAACCAGGTCCAATAAGGTTTTTCCGTCTTTCAAAAATGTGGAGCTTTGCAGATCGTCGGGTTTTCGGATTTGCATCATCACGGTACTGCGCAAATTGCCAATTTTCAAGTAACCATTACTACCCAGATCTGACTTGCGTATATCTGTGGGCAAATACGGCGCCCATGTACGATCACCCTTTTGCCATACTAAGTGGGGAAACTCAGCCGCATAAGTACGATGCAACAAATCGCGGGACCCCTCACCATTGGGAAAAATATCTTTGGCATTTTCTGCCAGCATTTTTTTAGACAAACTCAAGGTAAATTCATTGTTCGCCTTTATCAAACGCTTACTGAGTTCGGCGAAGCTCAGAGGCAACTTGTCCTTAAAAGTAAATCGCTCAGTATAGGAGTAATCCATATTGTCGATACCATAACGAAAAAGTGCGTTGTCGGTAGCCAGGTTCTTTGGAGCCGCGGACACCAACTTAATGGGAAGAGCATAATTCAGGTTTTCGTTTTCGGATTTGCGCAATACAATTCCCACAACTTGACCTTTGCTATCCAACAAGGGGCCACCACTGTTGCCGGGAGAGGCCGCGGCGGAAAAGCGCATCCAATTCCATTCGCCCGACTCCTGTTCCGGGGTATTGGACGTGTACAAACCGTCTCGAATGACAACCCCTTCTCCCAATGCATTTCCCACAGAATATACCGCTTCGTTCAAATCCAGCTTCTTGTTTAACTTAAGAAACTTCTTAACCTTGTGAGATTTCAAGGAAAAAACAATAAAGTCTTTTTTTCCGGAATATTTGCTTACTGTGCCCACTTCATAGACCTTACCTTTAGTGTCGCGCAGATAGTAGCCTTCATATTGGCTGTCTCGGCTTAACATGAATACATGAGCGGCAGTTACAAATGTATTTTTACCGATAGCAAACGCTGTACCTATGGACCAGTATTTATCATTGCGAATATGAAAGGGAATACGATCCATCGGCAATGGCTTTTCATATTCCAATGCCCCTTCACCCACTTTTTTCACAACCACTTCAAAAGTAGAAGCGTACACCGTATCCAAGATTTTTTTGGGAAGTGATTTAGCAGCACTGATGGGGGCCCAGAGCAGGAAACTGAGAGTAAGAATAATAGAGGGATGACGCAACATTGTTAACATATACTTTCCCCGGGTTCGGCCATGCCATTGCCAATCGGCAAGAACACAACATGTTGAAATAGTTAATCTTTTCTTGAGCCGTGAGTCGTTCGGAAAGTTGGCTCTAAATGTATGTCGGACTTGAAAAGTGAATCTTTAGTAACCCGGTCGAATTACAGGGATTTAGTGGAGGGAGCTATTTAGGTACTAGAGGAAAACTCAACACAGTTTTTTGTTTTCTATCGTCTAACTCAACCAGCAACACGTCTGTTTGAGGATCGTTAACTCGAACGGCACGGCGATACACACCGGAATGTCCATCCTGGATACTTTGGCGCCATTCGCCAAGACCTTTCATTTTTACAGATACAATATAGTCCTTGGCTGGAATCCGATTTTTCTTAGTGGCCACCACAATAAATTCATTCATACCTACACGCGGTGCACCCGGGCGGATTTCCACCAGTACGTCCACATCCTCATGAGTTTGTGGCCCAAGAATATAGGCCTTTTCCCCACTGCAGGCTGATAGCAGTATTAGAAACAAAATCAATTTGAGATTACGATTTATCATAAGTCTGGTGCCAATGGTTTGTGGATCGTTAATCCTGCTCGGAACGGTGTTTGGATTGTTTGCCATGTTTTTGCAAATACTCCACTAATAGGGACAACTCTACATTACTCAGTTGTTGCACGCCTTTGCTTTTCATGCGCATTTGCATCCTTTGGAGTATTGCGGGCCACAACCGAGCGCTGTGTTTACCCGGGGCCGGAGCAGCATGACAAGTAGAACATTTTTCAAGATACAAAAGCGCTGAACTGGATTCAGGTTCGGGCAGCTCTAGTGATGTTTTCTGATCCCGCGACTCACCACAAGATCCCATGACTATCGCCAGCACCCCTAACAGCAGTCTCCCCTGTATCCCTGATGTTTTGGGAACCTGAGATTCCCCTTCTTCAAGCCCGTTTGTCATCCTCATGGGTGCTGTCCGTATTAGTAATGTCATTATGGGGGGAATCATTAGTAGAAGTCGGCTCTTCTATGCCGTCCACACTAGGGCTGTAATGATTAACCATAAGATAAACAAAACCACCGAATACAGCGATATACAAAATCGCCGCGCCAAAGCCCCAATCTATCCATTCACGTTCATAACCGGGCCGATCACCCCAGAATGGAAAACTCAAACCCACTGCTACCAACAAAACAGCAACAACCACTGCGAGAAACCACTTCGGTACTCCTTTTTGTGATTGCGGAATTTTTTCCACTAGTTCCCAGTCTTCTAATCCGCGCTTGGCCCTGCGTTCTTCATCAGAAGCATAACCAAAGTTGTCCTTGGGTATTTCACCCCAATTTTTTTCTTTGATGCCCTCAATGGGGGTTTCTGTTTTGTTTGTGCTCATAATTACGTTCTGCCTACAAAGTGTTGCACTCGGTACCGCGCCTGCCAACCATCCGTTGATTGCACCCGTACAAAAAAACTGTGCAAACCCTGAGGCATAGCAGCGGAAATCCGCAATTCCAGATCGATACGCCCCGCCGCGGTAAATTCCACGCTGGGTTTGGTAATACTATATGCATCCCTATCCAAGCCTTCTATGCTAACAGATAGACGGGCATTTTCGTATCGCTTGTTAAAAACCGCCACCCGATAGTCACGAATGGCACTACCATGATTCTGGTCAGCCCGGTACACGGATAAGTGATAGGGTTCATAGGAGTACAAACCCCAAACGAACATCAATAAACCTAAGGTCGTAAAAGGTAATGTCCAACGCACTCGCGTGGATAATCCGGCCAGTCGTGTACTTACATTGGCCATTTTATCGGGGTTGGTTTGTCCGATTTTGAAACTTAACAGAGCCGGTTTGGACTTTTTGGCTTGCAATCGTGCACAAGCAGTTATGCACTCACCACAGTTGACACAGCTGTCATAGACATTGGTTTGCTTGGGGTCCAGTTCCAAAAAACAGGCCGTGGTGCAAAAATTACACTTTTTGCATTCTGTGGAGCGTGTTTCATCGTAGTGTATATGCAAGGTCTGCTGCGTCTTGAAACCGTGCTGCCAAACTTTGTAAATACACATAAATCGACACCAAAAATGGCGAATAAAAGCCACATCCAACAATACCAGCAGCACAAAAATTATATATATATAATGTAGAGATGCGGCCAAACCCGCGTTATCCTGTACAGTGATAAAAGCCCAGATTATTTGAGGCGGATAAAAATAAAGTAAGGGTATAAGCGCAAAAAACGCGGAAACCAACAACATCATACCGGATAAAACACCCCAGTTTAGCCAACGGTTTTTACGCGAGGCCAGTGCCATTTTCCGCCCCTCTAAACTGATTTCAGCCCGTTTCCCCAAGAGCTTTTTGGTCATGGCGTTGGCCCATTCCGACAAACTGTTTTGAGGACAGGACCACCCACAGAACGCCGTACCTAGGGTGGAATACACCAATACCAAGGCGCTGGCCAATAAAATCCACATACCAAAAATAAGGAAAAAATCGGACCACCAGATTTGACGTCCCAAGATCACAAATGCCCCGGCAATAGGGTCGATGCGCAACAATCCCGTGAGAGGCACCAAAACCAGCAGAGTGACGGTCAGTATTTGCACCGCCCGCCGTTGCCAATGCAGGCGATTGACAGGGCCCGGCACCACCGTAATGGGAATATCTTTTAACGAATCCTGGTTATTCATTGTGCAATCATATCACAGCAGCCCTAGAAGCCATAAGCCGTGTTTTTGATAAATAGTATTAAAATCCTCACCTTAAAATTTGCCCAACTGAGTATCAAATGGATTAATTCGCTTCAAATCCAGTAACATTTTATTTGCAACCGGAGTATTACCGGCAGCGTGTTCCAGTTGCCACAATTGTTTCAGGGCTCCAATATGGTCGGGCCGAATTTTTAGCACAGACTGCAATAACTGCCGTTTTTCCACTTCCACAACTTGCTGCGCATTGGCCATCACACCATCGGCGATGGCGTAAGCAACCCAACGATCTTTGGGGTTGGCTTGATAGGCAAATTTCAATAACCGTTGTTGCTCCGCTCCTCCAGTCAACTGAGCCAACCAGCTTCGCTGTGACAGCTCGGTGGCCGCATACGCCCGTTCAAAAGCTTCAAGTTGTGCCCGAGGTATTTGTAATTGTGCTTGAGCCTGTTGCATATTTGGGCGCACGGACAACAGATAGCGTAACAACTCTGCCAGGTCCAACTGACCGTTATATCGCGCCTGGGGTAATTTGAATTCGATCTGTGGCGCCCACTCGTCCTGGGTCACCCCCTCAGTCAAAGCCAATGGCCCCCAATAACGTCCCAGCCAGGTCCAAACCCCCTCACCGCCACTGACCTGATACTGCTGTTGCTCTGAGAGTCTTGCCATATTGTTCAAGGCCTCTAGTGCATTCACAGGCCCGTCCTGCCGTCCCACCAACGCCACCCGGAATCCATCCGCGAACAAAACCGCTTGTGGAAACACTTTCTGAAAACTGCGTAGAACAATCTCCAATGACTCTTTGTCAAACTGATTCAGCGCCAACCATTGAACAAACAAACCCTTTTCAGCTAAACGCTGCTTTGCCCTTTGGAACTGCTGCACAGACAGTAGGGCACTGCGTCCTACTAAGTCGGGATGAAACAAATCACCGATTATGACATCATAATTTTGCCGGCTCCCCATGAGAAAACGTCGTGCGTCATCACGCACCACATTCATGTACACAGAAACATCACCATTAACCGGTGCAAACCAAGAGGCCGCAGCTTCAATAGCACCTTGTGACAGTTCCACCGCAGTACGTTGTAAATCGGGATAGGCAAGAGAACCGGCAGCAGATATGCCTGTCCCCAAACCCAGAAACAAAACGGATTTAGGATAGTGGTGCAGTAATAGTGGTAAGCGCGTTTGGTTTTTCTGCACTTCCACTGCAGTCGGGTCTGAGGAAGCATCCATTCGTTGCAAATCCGCCAACAACAGTCTTTCACCACTTTCGCGTTCAACCACGTGGGTAATGTTCACGGCATCTTCCCGATAAGCCAGATCCCGACTATGAGCGTAAGCCTGCGGTAACAGCATACTGACAGAAGGCATATTCCAAATGGGTATAGCCAGTAAAACAAACAAAGGCAAAGCCAACCATGCCCGCCGATTCTCACTCCAACGTAAGCCCAAAGCCAACATCATCAGGCTTGCAATAACAACGGCAGCGCTGCTGCCAACGGTCGGGGTTAGAACAAACGCGGCTAATAACCCTCCCACGGCTCCACCGACTGCATTAGCGCCGTACAGCATGGAACCGGCAGTACTATTACTGCGCAATTTCCTTGTCAACCAGGGAAGCCAAGCTCCCAAACACAAGGTCACCGGCAAAGTAAGTAGAACCACTGCCGTACCCTGTTGCAAGATAGCCAGCGGTAAAGACTCGGCTTCAAGCACTGCCATTTTGTTTAGTAACCAGGGCGTTAACCACAATCCCGCCAAACCGAATGAGCATACCAACAATGGTAAGGCAGTCCCGATGATATGGTGTTGCAACCGATGAGTAATCAAACTGCCCAATGCCATTCCCAGCAAAAACACAGCTAATATCAACGCCAATACATATTCGGTTCGTAGCAACAACATTCCGAATAAACGTGTCCACGCCACTTCTAAAATGATGGCTGCCGCCCCAATTCCGGCGTAGGTAATCAAGGAAGCCACATCAAAACCAGGTACAGTGGCTTGCTCCACCGGCGCACTCTGGTTAACCGGGGACTTGCTATACAGTAACCACGCACATAAGGCGACGACCGCACCGCAAATGGCCACAAACCTCATGGCGTCCACCCAACCCAGGGTTGGTAACAATAGCAAGGGAAGTAGCGCCCCCAGCGCGGCCCCCAGAGTGTTTATCCCATACACCTTTCCGACGTGATTTACCCCAACCACCCGAAGCACCATAGGGAAACCCGCGCCCATTAAAAACGCCGGGATAAACAATATAACCGCCACGGCCATAAACTGCAGTGCGTACCAGGTACCCAGATCGGTGACCTGAGCTAACAGAGCCAGCGCCGGTTCCAACTGCTGCAAAAGCCACGGCGTCAGCAAGGCCATAATGGCGACACCCAATTCAAATAACGCAAAAAATTTCAACGGGCTGCCCAAGCGACGAAACCACCGTGCCCCGACCAAACTACCCAAACCCAAGCCCAACATAAAAGTGCTAACGGTGATTGCCACTCCAAAAATGCTCACCCCGAACTGAAGGGACAGCATTCTTGCCCACAATACTTCGTAGGCCAGGCTGGTTAACCCGGAAATAAAATAGAGTAAAAAGAGACTACGACGAAAAAATAACGCTGAATGGGAAGAGAAGCTTTCCTGAATCTGTGACACCACCGGCAACGACCAACTCAGAAACCCGGCCGCAGTAACCAGCCTGAAATTAGATTGTTACGCATCATGAGCCTGTACCTGTTCAAAACGGATAAAACCACACCACACCCGCCACAGCATGAGCCAATGCCAGAGTCATACTGAGTCCGGCGCAGACCATGTGGGCGACGAAAACAGGTTTGCCGTATACTCCCATAGCGATACCCAGGGCGCCGGTCGCTAACAACAGTAGCAGCAAGGGTACCCCCATAAAAAACATTACCTGACGTTTACGTTGGTCGCTAACCGCTACAATCTCACTGAGTTCATCCTGATTTTCTGTAAACCCTCGTAACACATGGGCGTTTTCAGATGGAGCGGTAGCCCCCATCCCCGCCTCAGGTTCTGCGAATGTGCACAGCGGGAATATAAGCAAACCAATTAATAATGTAACTATTTTCATTACAAAATCATGTTCCAAAAAAGGTTTACGAACTTCGCCTTGGTTCGGTTATGTAAAAGCAAAGTTACTTACTGTTTTTCCTATTGAGGATCCGCATCCACTACGGAGTTGTCATCTGATGGGGGCGTGTTGCCAGGCTTCTTAAAAGCGAAATACCAATACAAAATCGCCATCAGGACAAAGGGGAACAATATAATGAGCAACAAAAAGATGAAAATCATCCAAGGCGTATCAATGCTCACATGTAAATAACGATAACTATCGGCCAAACAGGGCGTAGCAAGCAGCAATGCCCAAGCAAAAAATGCGATTCGAGAATATAGTCTGATCATAATCTGTACCTGTGTTGTTCTTTGTACTGCGACTTATCCTAGTACGCCCGTTTATTTCTCACCTATCGTATCACTGTTCTTTGCACATCGAAATCCAAAAAAATCCGATGCGTAATACGGTAGGGAAAAATTTCGATGATAAGCAGCCGTGGCAAACGGATCACTTTTCCATGAGCCTCCACGACGCACTTTGTATACACCTTTTTCAACGGGCACCAAATCAGCCACTTTCAGCGCTCGGTCTTGAGCCGTTTGAGCCACAACCACTTTCGGTTTAAACAAATCACCGGGAGCATCGGAGCCGGAGTAAGGCTTAAAGTCACTGCCGGTCCATTCACTCACATTACCTGCCATATCGAATACACCGTATGGGCTGACAGCTTGAGTGTACTTATCCACGACAGTGGTAGCACCCACGTTGTAGTAGGTGTTTAATTTCGTTGGATCCATTTCGTTGCCCCATGGCCAGCGAACCCCAGTTTCACCGCGCGCGGCTTTTTCCCATTCTGCTTCGGTGGGTAAACGTTTACCCATAAACTCACAATAATTTCTCGCATCATACCAGGACACCATAGTTACAGGGTGTAAAACTTTTTGATCCGGAATTCGTCCCTGCTTCCAGTCCGATGGTGGCCGATAGTTGGTTTTTGCCACGAATCGGGCATATTGTGCGTACGTCACCGGATATTTATCAATATAATAAGCATCCGTCCAAACCTTGTGTTGAGGTTTGTTTTGCGGGTCGGCACGTTCACTGTCCGTCCCCATGGAAAAGTAGCCTGCTGGAATTTTGACTTGTGAATCCACATCCTGCCATTTTTCCGATGTTAGCAAGGTGCTAATTTCAGTTTCTGCGTAAGTAATTTGAGCTTCTTTCTGAAGCTCGTGTTGCTTATGTAACTCTATATCTTCACCTGCGGCACGTATATGTTTGTCTACATCCTTTAAATCGTAGCCTGCTTTGGAACGCATATCTGCCATGCGGTTAGAACCCAGTTTTACAACATGAATAGTCCCAAATACCATGGCTAAGGCTATACAAGTAATCAGGGTGGCTCCCAAAAAGAACTTACGTTTTTGTTGTTCTTCCGGTGTTAGTGCAAAACTACGTTGGCCACGCTGGTTCACTGGTTTCACCCTTTAGCGCCAGAATCGTGATTCTGTAATTCGTCCACGTTGGATCCCGCTTCCGGTTGATTTTGACCTGGCTGGATTAATTTACGTTTAGCATCTTCTGGGGAAGTTCGCCCATAGATACGTTTGATCCAAATTTCTCCCAATACACCACCAATTGCAGCACATTCCACAGCCAAAATCACATAAAACAACCACCAACCCACAGGCATTAACTCTGCCCCCTGTGGTATTCCTATCAGGTATTGAGTCTCAAAATACGCCACGGACCTAACAATAAATGGAGGGAAATAACACAACCATTTACCACCGAGACCGAAGATGGCTGAGACCGAAATCCCCACCACAACAGGCCAAATAAATAATTGCAGGAACCATAAGAAATTAAAGGTTTGCAGCCCCCAAAACAACTCAATACGAACCCCAATTACACGGTCTCCCAGGTAGTTCACCAGGCATCCCACGATAATTGCCAAAGTACCGGCCCAAAAACGTTGTCTATTCATGGTTGATACGGTGTTCCTGTGAGTTTTTCATGTTCTGATTTCCTGGCTTGTTCCAGATACCAATCTTCGACCTTAAGGCTATCCATATACATTGCCAGCAAACGACGATCGCTTTCATCTAGCCCCGCATAGGAAGGCATTTGAAATTCTTTTTTAAGTCGTGACGGGAGTACCGCTTGCGGATTTTCAGCAGAAAAATATTTATAAAACCAGGATTCCTCGCGAATGGAGCCGATACCATCCAATGCAGGTGCCGGTACCGATTGCATGATGTTTTTTAAGCCACCGTAAGCATGACAACGTCGACAATCCAGTTTTCGCATGAGCAATAAAGCTTGCGATTCTTGTTCCTTGGCGGCTGTCGAATAAAATGGTATACCTCTATCCGGTTGCGTATCCTTGGACATGGACAGAGTTTTTAAGCCTGCCCCAATTAATACCGACACGCCAATCACGGCCAGTATAATAACCTCACCCCTCTTCATACCGCTTCACCTTGATTAGGACGCCTTTTTCTTTTCTTGACGTTCTTTTTCCAGATATTCCTGCCGCAAATCTTCTTGTTCCTTATTTACCTGCATAGCTTTTTCATAATCTTCCTTGGACATTTTGTCTTTGTCAGATTCATCAAATACGACATATTTAATATCTTCATCAAACTGATCATTTTTTGCAGCCCAACGGATAGCAATGATAGCAGCAACAATTATACCTACACCGGCAACCAACCATAAATAAATGGTCCAACCGTCTTCAAGTGAATTCAAGAATTCCATACCTAACTCCCACAATCGCACGTATGTGCGTTAGAAACCTAAAACAAAAACCCATGCATCATTTGCGCAGCACCAAAGACGATGGCCACCAAAACCCCAAACATAATCCAGGCAAACATCCATTTTTCACCGGTTTTTAATTTGGCTCCACCTTCCTTTTTTCCATTGTCCTTGAACATAAACATCAAGGTGATTCCAACAAAAACCAGAATAGCAACAATAAGAAAGTAGAAAATTCCCACGCTGAACTGCTGTGAGCTCATACTCTCGATACTCATATCGATACCGAACGGCCGGGCTTTCTCTTCTGTACCAAGCAACGGGATTAAAAACTGTGCAGCCTGCTCCAACATAATAAACCTATTAAATTTCCGGTCAAATCACTGCAGATTATATCATTATTATCCAGAACGGGGACGAAAAAACTCATACCAAAGCGGTTAGTTCTACAGCAAATATACTTGTGAATAAATAGAAAAAGCCATGTTATTCAAACGAATAACATGGCTTTGTTTTCCCGACAAAATTACTTGGAATAGGTGTCAATACCTTCTTTGTCTTTGTCGTATTTATCGACGAAAAAGCTGTAGATAAATGGAGCGGTGTATACCGTCAGTACCCAAATTAACATTGCAAATGGGCCATTATCCAAATCAATCATAATAGTTCTCCTCTGATTTGCTCTGTTTTAGTGGGACTTGCTATGGTCCGGTACGTAACTGTAGTTAGGCAACCGCTTAACCGTAATCATTACACTCACACAGAAAATAATGATAAAGAAGATATCAATGGTGTAACCCTTATCCCACCAGGGCTGCACACGTTCACGAGTTCCATCCTCGCGCCAGTTACCTTCAAAGTTAGCCAGCACCAGGCGGTTACCCAGAACTGTGTACTCTTCCAAATGAGCCTTTTTATTTTGCAGCTCAATGATAGCATCTTTGATCAGACGTAAATCATCCATATCGATAGGATGACGGTCCAACAAAGGAACCCACTTAGAACCTTCCGCTCTGGCTTTATTGACCATATGCTCCATTTTTTTAGCATCGTCTTTAATCGCCATCACTTCAGCGGAATCCATCCATTTAACGTAATCCGCATAAATCGCAGCGCTGGGGCGTTGGCCCCACAAAGGTGCTGTAATTAAGAATGCAGTTACGATGGTCAGAATCAACAAACCCACCACAGGCTGTGGCAAACGGTTATTGTTTTCTGCGATACCACCGAGGCTCTCGCCTTCCCATGTTTTCTTTGCTTCTTCGTTCTGGTCGTCAGTTGTCATACTGAACAAAGGATTATCAAACTTCCACGCCATGTCTCAGCTCCCTTATTTCAGGTTAAGTACAAAATCGATTAAAGCACGAGCTTCACTATCAGCTGCCGGTACCGGCACCTCAGGTGGATAAACTCGCTCGTTGGATACGTATTTGTTGTATTCAGTACGCCAGCCATCGAAATCGATCGTGTTACCTTTCGCGTCCTTCTCACCCCAGAGGTAATCATAGCGAGGCATGATTGAATGGGGTTGAACCAGACGAGGATTGAAGAAATGCATAATCATCCACTCTCTGGAAGAGTTACGCGAGCCCACGTGAGTCAAGTCAGGCGCTTTTCGGTCAGATCCAAATGCAGTGGGTGATTCACCATTAAAGTCACCGAGCATTGGAGGTGCACCAAAATACTGCCAGTCTTGGGTTTGCTCAGGCAGCAATGTGTGACACCACCAGCAACCTTCGCGAACAAACATGATTTTGCCTTTACCTACCAACATGGTGTTTTCTTCGGTCGCCACTTTCATGGTAGCTTCCGGAGACCAACCGCGGGTAGCCGTGGCATTCTCAATGTAAGGAACAGCCTCACCATCACGGTCTTCTGTGCGAATAACAAATACCGCACCTTTGGTGTCGTCAGCCGCCAGGATTTTACCCTTGTTTACACTCAGATCCTGGGGTTTGGCACCCAATATAATGGGGTGACGAATACCGTTAGGGAACGGAGCGTTCGCTGGATAAACAAATGCACGTGTTGGCTCTATAGGAGCACCGGTTTTCGGGTCTTCTGAAATATGAACCGTAGCAGGCTTGGCTACACCCGTCATAAAGGGGTCTTCATAAGAGAAGCCACCCATTCGACCGAAGGCCAACTGTCGATCCAAACCAACTTCCGTTACCGATACATTCCTGATGTCAGTCGCCGGCATATACAGCGTAATGAACATCGAGGACCCGAAGGCGAGACCAAACATTCTCGCCCCGATTGTATATTCTCTAAATGCCATGGATTATTTCCTCCCAATACTTTTCTAATTATTAGCGTTCGTAAGCAAGTTCGTGCGGCAAACGTCCGGCAGGAATCAGAGTTCCTTCACGCATCGTTTTCCACATGTTAACCAGCCATACGCAGTTACCGAGGAATACCATGGTGCCACCCACCCAGCGTGCAATCATGTATGGGTGTTCAGCGATAACAACGTCAATGTAAGGCACTTCGTAGATCTTCCCTGCACCTTGAATCAACCCGGCAATGGTCATGGATACCCAGTAAGTGGAGAATCCGATCAGCAACATCCAGAAGTGGAAGTTAGCCAGAGCCAGAGAGTACAGTTTTCTGCGCAGCAATGTTTGCAGACCGTAGTAGACAGCAGCCGCTTCCAGGAATGTTGAGAACCCCAACAAAGCCAAGTGAGCATGAGCCACGATCCAACCGGTTCCGTGGATGTACCAGTTAATGGCACGAGTTTGCTGGAAACCGCCTTGCATGTTCAACGGAATGGCGAGCAATACACCGGTGATGGTGAATTTGATCTCGATATTCTCAACGAACATTTTCCACTTGCCAGACATGGTCAACAGCAAGTTGGATACGAAAGCGATAGCAGGTACCAGAATCAATACACCCTCTACAGAGGCGAAAGATTTCAACCACTCTGGCAGCGGAGCAGACATCAAGTGATGTGCAGCCGGTGTAGAGTAGAACACGACAACTGACCAGAAGTGCAAGTGGCCAATGCGGTGAGAGTACAAAGGATTACCAGTTACTTTAGGTACGATGTAGTAAGAGATCGCAGCCGCAACCGGAGTAATCCACAAGCCCAATACGTTATGAGCAAACCACCAGGTTAGATAGGCTTCGGTCAAACCGGTCAACTGGAAAAATTCAGGTGAATTACCCACGGTGAATACAATGATTACCATGAAAGTAGCAGCACCGAAGAACCAGTTGGTGGTGTAGATACCTTGGGTACGGCGGGTTTTGATAGTCATCCACACGTTGATACCCAGAGGCAGCAGAATACCGAAAATGATAGCCAGATCGATAGGCCAGATCATGTCAGAGTATTCACGACCGGAGCTAATACCGAACCACAACAGGGTCAGGCCCAGAGCCAAACCAATATTCCAGATCAGGCAGTTCCATACACCCAGTTTTTCAGACCATAGTTTGGTGTTACCCAACGCAGGTGTGATGTACATCATTGCCATAGCGAAAGCCATGGAGATCCAGCCTAAAATTACAGCCAGTACATGCACCTGACGCATGTGTCCGAAAGAAAGCATTTCGATACCGGTAACGAAGTCCGGAAATGCCAGTTTAGCAGCATTGAAGGAACCCAGACCGGTGCCCACAATAAACCACAATATTGAAGAAAAACCGAAGAATATCGCAGCAGAACCTGCTGGGATGTCTTCTTCTTTTTTAAATAAATACTTAACCATTTTTAATCACCCCTCCCCAAAAATATTCTTCGCGATCATATCTGATTCTTTAAACTGTCACGCGGCATCAATAAATACCAACCAAACCACATGCTGGAAAACGCCAGCGCTATGCAAAAGATAGATGCAAACATTGCCATGGTTACAATCCCCTTTATTTAATTAATTAAAATGATTATTTCCGTTTAGCAAAATCAGCTTATGCTTTTGCTTCCAGTTGATTATGACGATTCACAGCGATGTGTAATGTCAGATAGAACGCCAGGCCGAAAATGATCATGGCCCAATCAACAAAGCCCGTGAAGGTAGTAGGATCATAGGCGGTACCGAACCAGCCACCCCAGTCATCGAATTTTCCTCGGCCCAAAAAGCACATCAACGCAGCTCCGAATACGCTGCCGTTGCCCATACCGGTGACCACGCCTGATATAAAACATAGTATAAATGGATTTCTCATCCCCAAAACCTCCTCACTTTGCCTATATTCTAATTTTATTTAGTTGAAACGTTTCGTTTTTTAAGGGGCCGATAATGGAAAGCGCTTAGATCCATTCCAAAGACGGTCCAGTTCCCCAACTACACCAAACTTACCCTTATTATTCGCTTAAGGTTTTAATGGCACGAAATCGTGTCACATGTGGTACATCAGGTCAAGCATTTTTGCCCGACTTATTGACCACCCTGTTAATACCCAGTTTGTCACTGCGATTATATTGGCTATTTCCTAACCTGCCACATTAAGTGTCTGTTTTATATTCTGCAATACAGCGATATAATGCATTTCTTTATTTACAATACTGTTGCAATTTACTGCGTGTCTACGCTTGACCCGAACCCGACCACACGTTAGGTGTTCCACGCTCTCTTGATATTGAGACCTAGACTATGTCCGGTAAAGAAATCGTTATTTTATTAATCGTTGGATTCAGCTCCCTGTTTATTTTGGGCTATTCCGTTCACATGTTTATCGGCGGACTGGTGGCCCCGGAAACCGAAAAATGGGCCATTATTATCGCCTGCAGTATTGGCGCTGTGGTATTAGCCTTTCTAGGCGCTGACATCGTCAAACAGCGTCGCAAGAGCTCGTGACAGCACTCCTGCCGTAAACCACGCAAAGATCAGGCAAACACCTTAAGCTGGCCACCGATTTTGTTGAACTCGTTCTGATCGACAAACTGGCCCTTGTGAAACACGAATTGTTTTTTCACGCCCGACAAATCCAGACCGGTTAAACCAAACGACTTGCCGGCATAATCGGAAAAATAACGCACATTTTTTACCAGCTCGATTTTCTGGTGGTTGCGCAATTCCAGAACCACCCGTTGTTTGGAGATTTCCACAGCCTTAGGCGTGCCGGGAAGCAGTAACAAACGCCCCATAATACGATTGACCGCCTGGAACAAAAAGAAACAGGACAAAAACAACAACAAATAAGTGAGGTTCTGATTTCCGCTATACCACATAATGGAAGCCCCAATACCCAAACCCCCTACGGTAGGTACGTACATCAAAAGATCCCACACCATACCCTTCTTGTCAGGAACAAGATTATACCGTTCAAACTTCGCCATTTAACCGGCCTCCGCTACTTTCTCTAAATCCTGCTTGGAAGCATTGGCTGCCTGCATGGTACGTAAAATCAAATCCAACTCGCCATACAGCATTCGCCCAGCCTGCTTAAAGCGCACTACTTGATTCGCGTCAATAATATAAGTCCAGGGGTCGCCGATAACCCCAAAAGCCTTAAACGCCTGCGGATTTTGGTACTGATCCATATGCAAAAAGATCACATCATCTTCATATTTAACCAGTAGGGCCTTGAGCATTTGCAACTGCTTGTCGCAGACCGTGCAATGGCCGGGGGTAGCAAATTCTAAAACGATAGTCTTGCCTGAATTTAACGCCACATCCAGTGACAATTGATACATCCGCTTATCCGGGTAACGGTACGTGGTAATACGGCTGAAATCACCCCCTACATCAGCCAGAGTTTTTGTTGGCAGACTGGGCGCTTTCATGCCGATTTTCAGGGAACTGTCATCAATGGAACAACCCACCATAGCACTTAGGAATAGCAGACTCAGTACAAGCTTGGGTAGCACGTTCATAATACTTTTCTCCATCCGGCACAGGTTTTAAACAGATTGTACGCCCAAATGAAGTTCGCTGTTAATACCAGAGTCCCAAATATTCCCATGGTTGCCAATAAGGGTTTCACCATGGCCTCAACCTGCTCCATTGTGTGGGTTTCACCGGCTATACCTCCGGTCACCCCGGCGGTGGTAAAAAATACGACCATACCGATTAACCCAAAATTGTGTACCCAAAAATGCCATTTAACTAGAGCCATGCTGTAAATTGGTTTGCGCACTAAGCGCGGAATCACATAGTAAACAGCACCAAAAATCGCCATTTCCACCCAACCTAAAAGGTTAATATGAGTATGGGCACGAACAATCAGATTACCGTGGACTCGATGATCCACAAAATACCTTAACTCGGAGATACCGCCCATCAGGGCACCCCAGGTAAATCCAATCAAGCTATAGATGATGCAGGCGTAGATAAACCAAAGTGTATACTTGGTGTATTCCGGATCATCCCACCCGTGTTTTTCGGTAGACACTTATTTATCCTCCTTCGGCGGTATGTTTTTCTCGCGCACATCCTCGTACTTATTTTTCCATTCTTTTGGAGCCCAGGTTTTGACCATATCATCAATAAACTCAGATCGCCCTTCCGGCGGCATGGCAGCTGAGGAAGACCCCTGCTCTGCTTTCAACTCGGAAATAAACCGAGCTATGGCCTGTAACTGTTCATCCGGCATTTTGGCTACATAAGCCCCTTCTTTGGGTGACGGCCCATGATCGAAAGTTTTAGCCCCATAAGTGTTTTCCGGATCTTTTAGAAAACGATAAAGCCAATCATAGGTGCGTACCGACCCTACCCCGTCCAGAGACAAACCCATATTGGTGCCATTTCTCAACGCGCGATGGCAAGAGGTACAGCGTGCGTGGCGAAACAGCTCAGAACCCTTGGCACCCTGCTCAGAAAAATCAAAACTGGTCTTGGTTTCAAACATGGGCTTATTGGAACTTAAGCGATAAGTTTCCAAAACCACATAGGCTATTGTGGCGACAACAATAAATACGGCCACAATGCTTAATAATACTTTTTCACCGGTTTTTAACGGCTGCTTTTTTGTACTCATAACTTCACATCACACCAAGCTGAATACTGCAATCTCCCGCTCTTGTTATGTGTAGATGGCGGATTTTTTGCAGTAGGTACTGACTAAAAAAGGGCGGGAAAACCCGCCCTTTTTTAACTGTAGACACTAAAGATTAGTACTGATCCGGAATCCGGCTGTTGCCCACCGTGGTGTTCTCAGCGGAAGTCAGGAACGTAGCAACATTATAGATGTCTTCATCAGTCATTTTGCTGGCTACTTTTCTCATTTGAGCCATGGGATCGTTAGCACGGCTACCATCACGCCATTTTTTCAGCTGATTGACCATGTAAACGTATTTCTGTCCGCCCAGCATGGGATATACAGGAAATGCGCCGCGGCCATTGTATCCGTGACAGGAATGACAAGCCGGGATGCCGCGCTCCGGAGCTCCGTGTTGCGCCAGACCTTTACCCAAATAGCGCACACCGACAGGAACGCTGCCCAGGTTCTTTACGGCAGCCATATCAGAACCAGCAATGGGTTGCTTCATGCTGGCTGCAAAGGCAGAAACATCACGACGCTCTTGAGAAGTCAAACCCTTGGCATTGGTATTCATGATGAACATGGTTTTGTCTTCGCGCTTATCAGTAGCGAAATCTTCCAATTGTTTTACCAGGAAGTTATAACCCTGACCCGCCAGACGTGGCGTACCCATATTGTCGTCACCCAGGCCTTCGTTGCCGTGACAGCCAGTGCAAGCCGGTACAGTATCGCCTTTACCGTTCATGAATATCTTTTTACCATTTTCCAAGTCGCCCAGATCACTGTAGCTCACACTGCCACTAGCGAGTACTGATGCAGATGACACCATGGTTATCACTGCTAACGCGACTCTTATTTTTGTACGTTGCATAAAACACACCCTCCCGTATTATAAATTCTATTCCGGCCAACTGGATTCGTTTACGTGTTTATTACCCAGATGTACCTCTCCCCGATAACTTAACACCTTATTTCACTACTCTAATACACGTCTCTCATAGCTTCTCATGATTCTCACTCTTCCAGCATCCAGGCACCTCGCCCTTTGAACAACAAATAACCAGAACAACAAACAACCAGAGCACGCCGGCAATTGCCGGAACTATTCTCCAGTCTGGTTATGCATGATACTCACAGAATCGGGGACAGCGATGCTACGAGAATTCTTTAGGAATTCTTTTTGAGCATGAAAGCTGCTACACCAAACGCGACTATGGATACTACTAAGTAAACGACGCCTATCTCACCTGTTGTTAACACGACAATTCTCCTCCAATTGATATGCCTTTATTTTAATTGTGCAACTATATATCACTCACGGATACTTCTGGCAAGTTTGTGGGGCAAGAATATAACATTCATCCACGTCTAGGCCAAGTTTTAAGTACGCTTTTTGTGACCGGATAAAATCTTTTTGACTGTGTCTAATAACCTCGTATTCAACTCCTCCTACCTACCTAAATAACCGCATTTTAACCATGAACTTATGGAAAAACCCCTACAATAGCGCTTATTTGACCTGACACCGCAATTCAAACCATACTATACGCGCCATTAAATGGGGAAACCTTGTGTTGCACTAGGTTAATTAGGCGAAATAATTAAGCAGAACCGGTGATTAAATCACCGGCGGAAATCCGTTCTTTTCTTATTCTGCAATTCAAATAATAAAGTGGTAATTGTAAGGGATAAAAATGGTTCAAAGAGGGTATCGCGCACTGGTATTGTGGATCGCATGGAGCGCAGCGACCATCGTGATTTACACCGGCCTGTATCAAGACACTGACGTGTGGTCTTTTGTGGGAAGCGACCCATCACGCATCACCTGGGCCATCATAGCGCTATTTGCTGTTGGCGTGGCAAGCAGCTTTGCACTGACCCTATTTCTTACTTTCGAATCTATTACGGTAGACAGAATTGAGCACTCCGCTAAAGCACAGGGCTGGCTGGGCATTGACTATCACAGCAAATACCTACGTATCGCCCATTTTTTCAAATCCTTACAGACCATTGTCAACAATAATGGTGAAATCAATGTAGAAGCCCTGGTGGATGTGGAATTTTCCGTTTACCGACGTGGTGCTCACGCCTTGGAAGTCATTGGCAATCTCTTAATTACTTTAGGCTTGGTGGGCACTGTGGTGGGACTTACACTGACTTTGACGGGTTTAACCAGCTCACTGGAAGCCCTGGGCCAAGACCAGGAGCAGTTGTTACGCGGACTTCGCGGCGCCATGGGAGGTATGGGCACGGCGTTTTACACCACATTGCTGGGCTCGGTATTGGGCGGCGTTTTGCTGCGGGTCTTTGCGCATATTGACGACAACGGTATCGACAGCTTGGAAAATACCCTAACGCGCATTTGCCTGGTGTATTGCTCTGCGGATTTCAAACCTTCCGCACAACGTGATGTACGCGCTTTAAGTAATGAGATCAACAAAATGGACCAACAAATCCAACATCTAAATACCAGCCTGGAACAAGCCAAAACTATGATCTCCGACTACAGGGAAGAGTTGAAAGAATTGGGCTTGACCGAAGTACAAGACAATATACGTCTGCAACAAACCTTACAGCAGCGTGAAAAATACCTAAAATCCCTGCGCGACGAATTCCAACTCAAACGCATGAATCGCGGTGCCTGGTGGCGTGTGTTCACCCGCAGCTTTCGCAAGGAATAAAGGCGCAAGGACTACATTCGGGAATCAATCATGGCACGCAAACACAGAAGATCGCCACCCAATATCCATGAAAGCTTTTCTGACATAGCCTTACTCATGTTGGCCACCTTTGTGTTCCTTTTAGTGACGATTATGATCACCTCCAAAATGGCTGAGCAAAACCAATTGCCCACGCTAAAAAAAGATGTCGCTGACTTACAGAACCAGTTGCAACAGTCCCAAAAAAAGAACCGCCAGTTGATGGCGAATATGGACAATATAGCCAACATGACCGTAGAGTCACAAATGGAGCAGGCCCTGATGACGGCCGGTTTTGGCAAGCAGGGCAAAAACCGCAAAGACTTTGATCTTTTCGTCAGCGGCCTGAAAAACTTACCTGGAGACAGCATTCATTTGATGGTGGATGCCACCGGCTCTATGCATGGGGTCACATCTTTTATAATTCCCATACTGCGTGTGATTGTAATCCGATCCGGCAAACGCTTGGACGCCTTAACTTGGTTTTCTGACAATCGTTCTCAAACCTACCAGGGCAGTATGGGTGATATGTTCGACCATTTGATGAGCGGCGCTCCTTTTATGGGCAGCGAAGAGACAATTGGCCGGGCATTTCGCGACGCTGCCAAGGCAGCCCCCGCCCCCGGCGCATATATTTTGATCGGCGACGAACCCAGCTCGGATCGGATTCATTATTTTCGCATTCCCAGCCCGGTTTTTACTATCCCGCTGGGTCACTCCAATCCCGACACCAATTGGGCATTTCAAAAACTCGCCGATGAAACGGGTGGAAAAATGCTACGCCTGGAACTGAAATAAACCGGCAGCCGATTTCACAAGATCGGGCTGCTTATTGTAGAATTCCGCGCTCACGCTCGCAATGTGCGGCACATCTTATAACAGTACATAAAAAAGGTACGCAGTATGGCACTTGAAATTCCAGCCAAATACCAAGCATTAGTCGGCTTACTCATCTGGGGCGGCGTGATATTATTCTTTAACGTTATCCGTCTGGATACTTACGGCTTAGATGAAGGTGCCGCTATGGCACTGCTGTGGGGCTGGTCCATTTCCGACCAAATCGTCAATCCCGTAACGACATACGGCGGCCCCGATTTTCGTGCCCTGCTGTTTCTGCCCTTAGGTTTGTACTGGTCCGGTAGCATTCTAGCTGCCAAGGTGTTTACGCTAATCATTACTTTCATTGCCGCCATCGGCTTGTATCGCTGGAGTGAACGCTGCAGCGACCCGGAAACCGCCCTGATCGCCACCGGATTGTTTCTCATTGCGCCAATGACGATTTTGCTGGCTGACAGCATGTCTGCGGCTCCGTTTCTGTTATTTCTGTTTAGCGTAGGTATTTGGCTGGATGGAAAATATCGCGCATCGGCCCACAGCATCAGTTCCCTGTATTTCATCCAGCTAATACTCGTGGCAATCACCCTCACCATACACCCCATGGGACTTGCATACCCGCTGGCTTTGGCCTGGCACTGGCACCAAGACGCCAAATCTGAAAAACAAAAGAAACAGGTGTTTGTGGGACTGGGCATAACCGCACTGATCATACTGGCTATGCAATCGGGTTGGGTGGCCATTGAATGGTTTGCCAATCCCCTGGTGGCGTTGGGACAGGCTGTGTTGGGATATAGCGTACTGGATTTACCGGCGACAGCACCGCTGAGTGGGATTTTACTGGCCCTCCTACTGATATTCTTGCTTTACAAGAACTATAAGCAACTGAGCCAAAACCTTATGGGGACTATGTTGCTCTGCGCCATAGTTCTGGGACTGGTCAGCGCCGACCGTAACTGGGCATTAATGGCGACCGTATTGGCTCTTTATCTGGGATTTCCCCTATTGTTAAAACTGAATAAATCTTTGGGTAAAAACAATTTTGCAGGGCAAAGAGGCCTGGTATTCATTGCCCTCATGGTGGTTGCCGTTGTTTTTATGCAGGTGAACAAAGCTCACAGCTTCGATAACCAGAAAGGTCTGTTATCCCCGGCGGATGAACTCATCAAACGCCTTGCTGATGAAGCTGCCGACCCGGATAAACCGTTTGTCGCAGCCAGCCAGTGGCCCGCCAAAACGCTAATCGTCTGTCGCCGTGATGTCTTCAAATTACCTCCTCAAGTAGAATCAGGACAGCAATTGTTGAACATGACCAAAGGCTTGACTCATGTCATGTTTGACCATAAAACCAAGAATAATGAGTCCTTAATTCGCAACTTTACCGAAATCACGTCGGAAACCGAAACCCTGGCAGTGCAATCGGCCGGTGTAATTATTAAATTAAAAGCCAATTATGCCTCTCTGACACAAAAAGCACAGCAGGAAAAACGCGCCAGCCCTGACAAAGTGTTGAAAAATAAAAAGAAAGAACAAGAAACCCCGGGGAATCCGTAATATTCACGTTTACCACATAGCACTTGAATACTTCAGCCAGATCGGTTCAAATATGACCATGGAACCGCACAACGCGCATGATATTCAGGTGAATGTAACCACCACCTACATAGAGGAACAGTCCGATCCGGGATTGAATCGCTATGTGTTTGCCTACACCATTACCATCAGCAATCAGGGTAAGGTGGCCGCAAAGTTGCTGACCCGCCATTGGATCATTAATGACGCCAATGGCAATGTTCAGGAAGTTCACGGTGAAGGGGTTGTTGGCGAAAAACCTTACTTACAACCCGGCGATACCTTTCAATACACCAGCGGCACAGTTATAGAAACGCCGGTAGGCAGCATGGAAGGCACTTATCAAATGTTATCTGATGACGGCACACCCTTCGACGCACAAATTCCGCCGTTTACCCTATCCCTGCCCCATACACTGCATTAATTTATTCCTGCTGTTGAATTTTCTCACGCAGTTTTTCCGCCTGCTCATCGATGGCAGATTGCACCTCTTTGGATTTTTCCAAAGCTTTTTCCTGACTGGAGAGAAAGTGTTCTTCCTTGTCCGAAGAACAAGCGAATAGAGATAGCAATACAATAATGCAAAAAAGGTATTTCATAAGTGGCTCCACCAAGTCATTCGATCTACGGGGAAAACTCCGACTGCGAGAAAATACCAAGTATAGACCATCAAGGGGATAGCGCTGTCACACTCAATTTACCCTGTCGAACACAAACCTGAAACTCGCCTTGCAAAATAGCACTGAGTTCATCACCCAGCAAAGCTTTACGCCAACCGCATAGCAGCGGCGTTTCATGACCGCAAACCAGCGACTCCAAGTCTTTTCGGGTAGCCAACATTGAGGGCGTTACCTGGTTTTCCAAGGCCCGTAAACGGACCACACACATGAGCAAATCCACTAAGGCATCCTGTTCCAAGGTCAGCTTCAAGTAACGAATCTTTTTAGGCCAGGTGTTGGGGTCGCTTGCTTTTGCTTCTTGGATAAGCTGCAGAACAGTTGCATTGAATCGATGCAGGCCATTTTCCCAGCCATGAATGCGATTCAATGCTTCTTCATCCACAGGCATTCGACGGGCCACTTCTAAAAGCACATCATCACGAACCAGCCAGCGGCGGGGCCGGTTTTGTTCGCGGGCAAGGTTTTCACGCCAACGGGTTAAATTCTGCAGTACGACCAACTGTACCCCTTTTAGATTCTTGGCACCTCGCACCTTTTGCCATAAATCCGATTCTTGTGGCGCATAGGTATTAACATCAGTGAGCTGAGCAAAATCCGCTGCCAGCCACGCTAAACGCCCTGCTGCCTGCAACCGTCGCTGCTGCTCATCGTAGATCGCCAACAAATGGCGTACATCATCCATGGCATAATCAATTTGCCCCGGATCCAAAGGACGCCGACTCCAGTCGGTACGAGTATGGGATTTGTCCAGTTTAACACCCAATATTTTCTCCACCAATGCGGCATAACCCACTTGATCTCCATCGCCCAGCAAGGTGGCTGCCAACTGCGTATCAAATAAAGGTTGGGGCAAGCGCCCGGTGAGGTCAAAAAATATTTCCAGATCCTGACGGCCCGAATGCATGACTTTGATTACGGCCGGATCATAAATTATGTCTATAAAAGGACTCAAATCACCAATAGAAAGGGGATCAACACACGCGATCACATCTGCGGCGGCCACCTGGATCAGGCACAATTGTGCATAATAGGTTTTTTCGCGCAAAAACTCGGTATCCAGCGCTATGACTTCAGCTCCCTGCAGGCTTTTGCAAAAAGCCGCCAGCTCGTGGTCAGTATCGATAAAACGATGATTCATTAATTAATTTATTTCCTTTGCTTTTATCTGGACAGGATTACAGGTTAAGATACCGCGCGCAAGGACTGACAAAATAATAAAGGCTTCAACCGGGGAACGGCATATGCTGCAACTTTTCAAACACTTTTTCGATTTGTGCCGTTTTAAGTCCCCTCCGGAACAAACCCCTTACTCCCTGCAACTCATGAGCTGGTCCATTATAACGTATATGGCCATGGCATATCTGGTCTTTAGCCCCAATATGGCCAGAAACATCGTAATTTTGTTGGTTTGCGTGGATATGGCCATGTTATTGGGCTTTGTTTATGCGGGATTGTGGGTCTGCGGTTATGTTAACCGTATGGTAAAAGTGGTTACCGCCGTGGCTGCCAGTGGCTCCATTCTCTATGTGGCCGGATCCCCCATTTTGTATGTCCTGCACCAATATGCAGAGCTTTCCGTCATCCCCACCGGCTTGTTTGCCGTTTGGACCTTGTGGAAGGTTGCCGTCACGGCTTACATCATTCGCCATGGTCTCAGCATTCCTATTTGGCTGAGCGTGGGCGTATCTGTACTTTATGTGTACACATATCTTCGCGTGTTGGCCGCCATCATAATCAGCGGTTTGCCCACTGTGGCCAATTAACCCGGCACTTCAGTGAGATAAACTGGTAAAATCAAGCCATTAGGCTAATCTTCTATTTACTTTGTTAACAAAACATAAAAGCCGATGCACATTCATATTCTTGGTATTTGTGGTACTTTCATGGGCGGTATCGCCTTACTGGCCAAAGAACTGGGCTATGAGGTCAGCGGTTCTGACACCAATGTCTACCCACCCATGAGCACACAGCTGGAACAGGCGGGTATCAGTCTGAGCTCTTTGGACGACATGGCTCAGTTTCAACCTAAACCCGACTTGGTTGTGATTGGCAATGCCATGTCCAGAGGCAAGACTGTAGTCGAGCATGTTTTAAACAATAATCTCCCCTACACCTCCGGACCGGAATTTCTCGCCGATTATTTACTGAAAAACCGCTGGGTGCTTGCGGTTTCCGGAACCCATGGGAAAACCACCACCAGCAGTATGTTGGCCTGGATACTGGAATACGCCGGACTCAAACCCGGATTTCTTATTGGCGGGGTACCGGAAAACTTTGGACTATCCGCCCGCAGCGGCAGCGAACCTTTTTTTGTGGTGGAGGCCGATGAATATGACACGGCTTTTTTTGATAAGCGATCAAAATTTGTTCACTACAAACCCCGTACCTTAATTATGAATAATCTGGAATTTGATCACGCCGACATTTTTCCTGATCTGGATGCGATTAAAAAACAATTTCACCACTTGGTCAGAACGGTTCCCGGAAATGGTTTGATCGTTTATCCGGAAGCCGAAACTCATTTGCAGGAGGTGATCGACATGGGCTGCTGGACCCCCTGTGAAACCTATGCACAATCCCACTCAGCCACAGCTCAATGGACTTTGAACAATATTAAGGAAGATGGCAGTCAATTTGATGTGCTGGTCAATGGCCAGTGCCAAGGCACTGTCGCCTGGCCTTTAATCGGAATGCATAATGTCAACAATGCAATTATGGCTATCGCAGCGGCGCGACATGCCGGCGTCCCCTGCGGTAGTGCAATAGAAGCTCTCAGCCATTTTCAAAACGTTAAACGACGCATGGAGGTGATTGGCGAAGCTCATGGCATAACTGTGTACGATGATTTTGCGCACCATCCAACTGCCATTCAAAGCACTTTAGACGGTCTGAGAAACAAAGTGGGTAATCGTAGGATTATTGCCGTATTGGAACCTCGCTCCAACACCATGCGCATGGGCGTGCACAAAGACACTCTGGCGGGCTCCCTAGAGCTGGCCGACGAGATCTTATTGTATCAACCCCCCGAGCTGGATTGGAACCTCACTGAGGTCGTAGCCCGTCTGTCGGGTAAAGCCCGGCTTTTCAATAGCATCGAATCTATCATCGAACACATAGTCGAGTCAGCCAAAAGTGGCGACCAAGTACTAATCATGAGTAACGGTGGCTTCGGTGGATTACACAAGAAGTTGTTACAACGTTTGGAACAGCTGGAACCCCAATCCTGAAATGAAACGGTCCTGAGATGAAACCCAGCTCTGTCACTTTAGCCATCACAGGCGCGTCCGGGGTTCAATATGGTCTACGCTTATTGGAGTGTTTGTTACAATCTCCAGTGCAGGTAAACCTGATGATATCAAGTGCGGCCCAGGTGGTCATCGCCACGGAAACCGACATACAATTGTCTTCCAAACCACGAGAGATACAACAGCAAATCAGCGACTTATTTGGCACCCCACAAAATTTGCTGCGCGTTTTCTCCAAAGAACAGTGGATGGCTCCCGTCGCCAGCGGTAGTGGCTGCGCTGATGCTATGGTGGTTTGCCCCTGCTCTTCAGCGACTCTATCCGCCATTGCTCAGGGAACCAGTTCCGATCTTATGGAACGGGCTGCTGACGTCTGCATAAAGGAAAAGCGACCTTTAATTTTGGTGACGCGAGAAATGCCCCTGTCGATCATCCATTTGGAGAACATGCTGCGATTGGCACGTGTGGGTGCTGTCATTATGCCGGCCAGTCCCGGGCTATATCACAAACCCACTCAAATCAGCGAACTCATCGACTTTGTCGTCGCCCGGGTTTTAGATCACTTACGCGTGGGGCATCAGTTGGTTCCGCGCTGGGGCGAACCGGACTGAGCTATGGACCAGGAAATCGATAAGCAAATTCCCCTGTTTCCATTACACACCGTACTATGCCCCTCGGGGGTATTAGCCCTGAAAATTTTCGAGCCCCGCTACTTGGAAATGATCAGCAAAAGCATGAAAAACGAATCGGGATTTGGTATTTGTTTAATCCGTCATGGCTCCGAAACAGGCAAGGCGGCAGATTGCTTCGATGCCGGCACTCTGAGCCAAATCAGTTATTTCGATATGTTGCCCGGTGGTTTGCTGCATATCACGGCAACGGGCAAGCAACGTTTTGAAATTCTGTCCAAGCAAGTGCTGCCCAATCAGCTGACCATGGCGGATGTGCGCCTAATTGCCAATGATCCGGAAGTTGAACTTCCCAAATCCCACTCCCCCGCAGCCGCTCTACTTAAAAAACTACTGGAGCAATTGAGCCATCCCTACATCAAAATGGAAAAGAAATATAATGATTGCGGCTGGGTCAGTAATCGCTTGACCGAACTTTTACCCATCAAACTAAATGTAAAACAGACTCTTTTGCAGGAAAACGATCCTATAGAACGTATCAACAAGGTATGGCAGCAAATTCAAAATTTGGGTATTCGCTAAACGGTAAATCTAGGAACGGCATTTAAGAACTCCGGTACTACCAGCCATAGACGACGCCTTCCAACAATAAATTATATAAGGAATAATCTTCTTTTCTGGCGGCAACAAACGACTTGTCACCGGCAAATCGACTGGAGATTTTCCGAGCGGCCACCTTGCCTTCACCTACTGTCAAAGAACGAATTATACGTTTCTTGTTTTCGTTACTGACCTTAGTGCTCACAGAAATCCCTTGATTAGGCAACGGACTGCTTTTGTACAACACCCGCATTTTCTCTCGCTTGTGTTTTGGCAACTTCATATAAAAGTTTGTCCGAAACACTGCTGCTCGACATTGTTTTGCCTCGAAAGCAAGCAAAACTTTTTTGAACCCCCCGGGAACACCCCAGATCACAGGTTGACGTACGGGATTCTTAAACAAATCGATCACTGTTAAGGTTGCCAAGTTAGGAGGCGGGATACCACAAACCTTTTTACCCACCAACTCTTTGACAGACTGGATGGTGTCGCCATTGTCCACAGCAACCACAAACTCCAAAGCACCGGGCAACTTCACTAAAACCTCATGTTTAAGATGCTCTTGGCGCCAGGAAATAAAGTGGGGTCCGTCAAATACGATATCATACCGACCGCGACGCAAATCCCTTTGATATTGCAGCCAGTTTTTGGGATGTTCATAGGAAACTTTCTCTCCCAGCAATTGACTGAGATGGGTCGCTAACGGCCCATATAGTTTCACTCCAGCCTGCTCCGCTTCTCTAGGAGGCGCCGACAAAACCAACTCTGCGCTCACCGGGTTTGAAAAACCAAAACACAGGAACCACAACATCAACTTTATGTGATAACGAAAAAATACGAATATATCGATTCGGGTTAAAAAACGCATGCAACTTCCCCAAAGAATCCAGCCACTGTTACTCGCCCAAACTTCCTGCGGAAATCGGGATTTCACCGGATTGAAACTACCCGGTATTCACATCCTGACAAGTAAATAATTAATCAAACAGGACGCCTGGTTCCTGAGAACCAAACCCTGCAGACCACAGCCGGATAAACCTAAGGTTTTTCATTTCCATGGTTTATACCAAAGCTGTGTGAATCGAAGCTGAACCGGAAGCCGCTGTTTTTAATTAATTTTACCCGGAATCAGTGTGTGGCTGCTGAAATCAAAGTAACGCTCGTCGCTGCAGTACAGCGACACACTCCACTTTAGCAAACAGATTTTCTATTTTGAAGCGAAAAATGGTATTTCGTTTAATAGATAGGAATTATCCTACAATTCCCTTCCCGATTGAGCCAATCTTTAGCTAGGGTCAAAACGAATCAACAATATGGGAAGGATACGCCCGTGCACAATCGCCGATTCCATTTTCCATTGCCACGAGGGATTGGATATCAACAGGTCTTGTTCCTTTTTGGAATTCCACTCGTAATTCAAAGGTAATCTAAAACCATAAAAGGATTTGAGTTTCATAGGACTTATGGTGGCCAACCACAGACCTGCAACCTCCGGGGGGCGCTCGACAATCGGCCACAGCCGCAATACCCACAAGACCTCGCCTATTTGCCGCACTTTCATTAACCTGGGGATTTGTGTGGAGAAATGTTGATTGAATACAGGCAGACGTTCCGGTTGCAAAGAAGGCGACAACCACAATAGTGCATTTTTATAGGACAAACGTTCACCCTCACGCCAATCCGTCTGAGTTAATGCCTGCTGGATTTGAACTTCGCTGCCCCACAACTGAATGGTAAAAGGATCTGGTTCGTTTTGACTCCGGTTTACAAGATAAGAACGCCATTGGCCGTCCCACCATTGTTCAGGTTCGACTATGGGTAATTGCAAGGACAATTCCTGTCGAACGCCGACAGCTAACATAACGCCCACCACAAGGGTCAGCACAAATACCCCGAAGGTGGATTCAAGCAAGTACTTCAACAAAAGACCCGGCATGTGTTTGTAATCCACCCCGCCAAAACGCCGGGCTAACCAGGGCGCAATCAGCCTTTTGTCAATAGTTCGCAGTAGAACAAACAGCCCCCAAAACAACAACATGACTAGCAAAAATAACAACATCAAGCGCCCCGCCAGTTCTGACGCTAAATGCATAGAAGCCCCCACCGCAACCCCCGGCAAAACCACCACCGGCGCCCAGGCTATGGCGGAAATGACATTAACAAGCGTAAATACCCAGGGATTCATGTGCATGATACCGGCAATCGCGGGAATAACCGGACGCACTGGCCCCACAAATCGACCGATAAAAATACTCAATGCACCATGCTTGTGGAAAAAACGCTCGCCGCGGGGTAACAGCTCGGGGTGACGAGTGAAAGGCCAAACGGACCTCAGTTGCCGATCAAAATGACGCCCTACCCAATAACTGATACCGTCACCGGTTATGGCACCGGCCATTGCCCAGAGCAAGGTGGGCCACAAATCCAGGGCACCCAGCCCTACCAATGCCCCAACCCCCAGCATGAGCGCCACACCAGGCACCACAATACCCACTATGATCAACGATTCGGTGCACGCAATAAGAAAGATTGCGAAACCGGCTAAGCCTGGATGCGCTTGCATCCAGGCCAAAAGCACTTGGATTGCGTCGAAGTTCATTGAGATCGGCGCGAACTCCCGACGCTACTACAAAGTCGCAAAAACTTTGTCGGCAGCAGCCACGGTCGCCTCGATATGCTCATTTTCATGGGCTCCGGAGACAAAACCGGCTTCGTACGCGGAAGGTGCCATATACACACCTTGAGTTAACATGCCATGGTAAAATTTCTGAAAACGATCAATATCACATTGGGTAACTTGAGCAAACTCCGTTACCGTTTCCTGTTCGGTAAAGAAAAAGCCAAACATACCGCCAACCTGGTTAGTACACAGTGGAATATTGTGTTTTGCGGCACATTGCTTCAGACCTTCACACAGTTGTTGGGCCTTATGGCTTAAATTGTCATGAAAACCCGCTTGAGATACCAATTTTAATGTGGTCAAACCGGCCGCCATGGATACTGGATTACCCGACAAGGTACCTGCCTGATACACCGGCCCCAAGGGAGCGATTTGCTCCATAATCGCCCGTTTACCGCCAAAGGCACCTACGGGCAAACCACCGCCAATCACTTTACCTAAGGTGGTTAAGTCAGGCATGACATCATAGTGACTTTGCGCACCTCCCAGTGCTACACGGAATCCCGTCATCACTTCGTCAAAAATCAGCACGCTTTTATACTGATCGCAAAGCTGACGCAAACCCTGCAAAAATCCCGGAACGGGGGGAATACAGTTCATATTTCCGGCCACTGGTTCCACAATCACGCAGGCAATTTCTTCACCTACTTGTTCAAATACTTGTTGTACCTGCTCTATTTTGTTGTACGCCACAGTAATGGTCTGCTCGGCCAGTGCTTTGGGTACTCCTGGTGAAGTGGGCACGCCCAAAGTCAAGGCTCCTGAACCCGCTTTTACCAAAAGCGAATCTGAATGGCCGTGGTAACAGCCTTCGAATTTTATAATTTTTTCCCTGCCGGTAAATCCTCGCGCCAAGCGTATGGCACTCATGGTCGCCTCGGTACCGGAGTTCACCATTCGCACCATATCCACCGAAGGTACAATATCACACACCAATTGCGCCATTTCCGTTTCTATGGCTGTAGGTGCGCCGTATCCCAAACCCTGTTCAACCACGGCTTGCACGGCTTGTATCACCTCAGGGTGTTGGTGACCCACTATCATAGGCCCCCAGGAACCCACATAATCGATATAACGCCGGTCATCCTCATCAAATAAGTAAGGACCTTGGCTTTTCTTAAAAAAAACCGGATCCCCCCCTACTCCTTTAAAGGCCCGTACGGGTGAGTTTACCCCGCCGGGAATGACTTTTTGTGCTTGTAAAAACAAATCATGAGAACGAGACATACAAAATCCTTACTTAGTAGGAACCTGTGATTCCACGGCTCCGTTGTGAATTTAACTTTTTCCCCGGATAAAACAGGCACTCAACCGGCGAGCCGCCACATCAATCCGCTCTTGTCCGAACACACCATCAATAACCGCCAACATATCCGCGGCCGCCTGTACCAACGGAAGTGCATTTTGCGCCGTAATACCGCCTATGGCGGCCACTGGAATACCGAGAACCTGTTTTGCCCCGCGCAACAAATCAAGATCGGCTCCCACCGCATCGGGCTTGGTCCGGGATGGAAAAAAACGACCGAAAGCCACATAATCCGCCCCTTGCCTCTCAGCCTCCAGGGCCAATTCCAGGCGATTGTAACAAGAAATTCCGATGATGGCTTGTGTACCTAAAACCTGGCGGGCTTGCGCCAATGCGGTATCACTTTGTCCCAAATGAACCCCGTGTGCACCGACTTCCTGGGCCAGCTCAACTTGATCGTTGATAATAAACCGAGCATCGTAGCTCTCACAAAGATTACGCAATCGCAGCGCCAGGGTAACTTTTTCCGCTGCCGTAGAGTGTTTATCGCGAAACTGCATCACGGCTGCACCACCTTGTAAAGCCGCTTCCACTTGGCGTAACAGTAAATCCGGGTCGTAAAGGGGGGGATTGATAATATATAGACCCTTGAGCCTTGACTGGTGCGCATGAGAGTAAGACATGTGTGTAAAACCTGTTTGCGGTGACTTTCTTACGTTGTTCAGGTCTCGCTCAAAGCCCAAAACAGGCGATTAGGTAAACTTTGCCCCATCCCTAACCGGTAGCCGTGCTTTAAAGCTCCCCATACGTACTCCTGCGCCTCACGCACCGCCGTTAAAGGGTCCAGTCCTTGTGACATCAATCCGGCAATAGCAACCGCCAAGGTACAACCGGAACCGTGGTAACTCCCCGGCAGGCGCTCCCAACGATAGCTTTCAATGCACTGGTGCTCAGTGTACAAGGAATTAATCACTGAAGGGGTATTTTCATGGGTACCTGTAATCAACACGTATTCGCAACCATGCTCCAACAACTCCTGGGCGCAAGCGTCTAAAGTATCCGCTTCCGGTGCAAAAGCACGAGCCTCCTGGCTATTGGGGGTTATGATAGTCGCCAAAGGAAATAACAATTCCACCATGGCGTCGAGTATGTCGTCATCCGCCAACATACCGCCACCTCCCGCTGCGACTACCGGATCCAGCACCACCGGCAGCTCCGGATAATCTCTCAGAATCGTGTGAATGGCTTCCACAATGTCCACACTGCCCAACATACCGATTTTAACTGCAGCAACAGGAATATCCTCCAGCACCGCGCGAGCCTGCTCAATTACCAAACTGGCCCGCAGCGATTCAAAACGCATAATGTTGACGGTATCCTGCACGGTCACTGCGGTAATCACCGGGGTTGCGTGGCAACCCATGCTCAGCAGCGTCTCAATATCCGCTTGCACACCTGCACCACCGCTGGGGTCAGTTCCAGAAAACACCATCACCGCCGCCACGGTCTGCTCTACCATAGTTGCTCCTTACTCTTGATCCGTCTAACCCATGATGTGAAATTTAACAGCATGAATTATCAGTATTTTTGCTAAATGCTAACACTACCACGGAGGTTCACCTAATATGATAGCGTATTTCTCTGCCCCCAACGACTGCTGTCAATACCCGTACTTATCAACCCTGTTTATAACAGCAACAACAGTCTGAATAGTAATTTGACATTTCACAGAGAATTTTGAGCTAAACTTATTCTTTAGTATCCAACTCAGTTTACCTGTGGTCATCATGAAAAACTCCATACCCAATACCGCTATGGCTGCGGCGGTACGTGACTACTGCAGCCTGATTGACGATTGTAACAAGGAGGACGGCAAGTCATATTGGCTACGTCGCATGGCGAAACTGTTGCCCCGTCTACACCTTGCTGTTGTGTCATTGGAAGGAGCCAATCTCATTCAAACTTATGACCTACCCAATGATGACCTACGCTGTGAATTATTCATGAGCTTGAACCAACGCTTGCACCAAGACACTTTGCTCTGGTCAAACCTGGACCGAGCCGACGCCAGGCAATCCATGTGTGAACAACTGGCCGATGATTTTACGGACATTTACTTCGACTTAAAATCCGGATTGGAACTGCACGATCACCAAAACACCACTCTGGCCATGGACAACTGGTATTCCAGTTTTTACAACCATTGGGGTCAACACTTAGTTGATGCTGAAAGTTGGTTACATGCGGTAGAAACCCGGAACTACAACACATGTAAGGTCGCCGTAGAAATATTTAGAACGGCTTAACCACGACCAAAATAACGATCACTAACAAAGGAATAACCGGGAGTTCGTTTATCACCCGGTAAAACTTATGAGATCGAACATTGCGGCCCAATTTGAAATCTTTGACTAATTTCCCACAATAAACATGATAAGCAATCAGTAATGCGGCGAAAACCAGTTTTACGGTAAGCCAATAGCTATCGGCATAGCTGGTCCAGGCATAGCCAAACAACAGCCATAAACCAAAAACGGTGGCCCCGACAGCGCCAATATGGGTCATGATGTACAATTTTCGCTCCATCACCTTGAAGCGTTCATCCCCAGGCTGATCATTACACATGGCATGATACACAAATAATCGAGGCAAATAGAACAGCCCGGAAAACCACACAATCACAAAAATGATATGAAACGCCACCACCCAAAGCATAGGGGGCTCCTTCTCAATTATTTATATCGATAGTGGGATTCTATATCCCCCCTGGTTAAAATACCATGTACTTCCGTTTGTCCCCCTGTTGTACTGCGTCCCACGTACACGGACGTGACAGCGCGCTGCTCCATCAGCTCTAAAGCCTGCTGTAATGTCGCACGTATACTCACCTGGACCGCATCAAAACGATCCGCAGGTATTTCCAATAAGTCCAATTCCTGGGTTTGTTGACTCAAGAAGCGCAGCAAATCTGCAGCGGGCAATAGTGCCACAGGGGTTTTATCGTCCATAACCACCACCCATTGCGGTTCTTTGAGCAAAAGTTGTTGTGCGGTTTCACGCTGAATTAATTGTGGCGACAACACAAAAGAACGACTCATTTTACTGGCCACGCCTACGCGACGTAAAGATTGGGCAACGGGATCATTGCGATAATCCATTCCCTTCGCTTTAAGCAGCATCACAAAAACACCTTCCTTCGCAAACATGTGGCTACTGGTCAAACCGGCAATAACAATCACCAACATACCGGGTAATATGATATGGGTATTAACTGTCATTTCCAACAGAGCCATTAAGGCTGCCAAAGGCGCTTGTAGAGTAGCGCCCATCATAGCCCCCATGCCCAGCATGGCGTAAAACCCTGCCGATGCCATATCACCATCGTATAAACTATTGCCCAACACCCCCACCAAACCGCCTGCCGTTGCGCCAATAACCAGGGTTGGTCCGATCAATCCCCCCGGCAAACCCAGTCCCAGCCCCACACAACTTGCCAGCAATTTAGCCACAACTACCGTCAACAACAACATCATGCTGTACTGACCCAGCATGGCACTGTTTACCGTATCGTAACCAACCCCCATGACTTGCGGCACAAACACGGCAATCGCCCCCACAATTACGCCTGCCAGAGTACTCTTGTGCCAAAACTGCATGTTGGTGGATTTCACCACACAAAATTTCATAATGCTGATAAAAGCCGCAGCCACAGCGCCTATAAAAACCCCCATGACGACCAGTAGCGGCAACTCTGCCATGGACGCTAATTGCAATGCCGGAACGGAAAATGCGGGTTGATCGCCAAACACCATGCGAGTTAAAACCGTTGCGCTGACCGCAGCCAATATGACGGGTGTAAAGCCGGCGATGGTGTATTCCATCACTATCACTTCCATCGCAAAAATAACCCCGGCAATGGGTGTGTTAAAAGAAGCAGCAATGGATGCTGCCGCACCGCAGGCCACCAGCACCCGCAGACAGTTATGTGGTAATTTGAGAAACTGACCCAGTAAACTGCTGCTACTGGCTCCAAGATGTATGACCGGCCCTTCCCTGCCGACAGAATGACCACTGATAATACTGATGGCTGCGCCAACAAATTGCATCAACATATTACCCGCTGACATCTGACCTTGATGATAAGAAAGACGTTCCAACACTTGAGCCACACCAACCGCCCGGTATTCTTTGCGTACCCATTGAAACAATAAACCAATAAGTAAACCGCCGGCTGCGGGAAGCAGAAAACGCGCAGCGACGCCGAGTGACTCATAATTCTCCGGATCTGCATCCGGCAAAAAACTGGCTTGAGTGCTTTCCACCACTAAGCGAAACCCAATAATGACCAACGCAGAAAAAATACCACTAATGATACCCAACACTGAAAGCAATGGTAACGCATCGACACCGGCAAGCTTTAATCGGATGTTTTCCAACATGTGTGTATTTTCCTAGATATCGAAGCCAACAATTCGTCCAGCGTTGCTTATGTTGATATCTCTGTTAATGGAATAGTTTGGTCTTATGTTCACTATACTGGATTTTGCCCGGTTTCCCGAAAAAATAGATAAAAATTCCAATAGCTGGGCCATCCACCTACGTAAACTACGTAGGCGAAATCAAATTCTACAGCAATTAAAGAATCTTAATTGTGAATTATCAGGCAATTAACAGTCTTCCCCAAAAACTGAAACAAAATGAATTATAGGCCAATTGTTCTTAAGGGATCAAAGTAGGAGGCAAACGACTTACTCATAAGCACATAAAACTCTTGACCAAAGGAATAACTCGGAGTAGATTTTACTCGTCCTGCGGGAGGAGAACTTCAGGATTAATAAAAATAATATTGATAAAACCACTGATAGCGACCTCGGTCGCTATTTTTTTTGCGTGGCATTTTCCAGTCATATTGACCTACCTGATTATTTGAAACTATAAAAAGTCCCAACTGTAACCAATATAGTAGTTAACCGACCTGGAGCTGCTTCCCGGCGTATTCCCAGACTGGGATTCCAGACTAAATTCCATATAGTAACGCAAATTCTGTTGTGCCCTATATTGAACCTTCAAACCGGGAACACGTTTGATTAAGCGACTACCATTGGAGCTCTTGCGATCCTTAAATGCGATTTTCGGTTCTACACGATATAAGGACTGGTAAAAATAGCGATAGCTTCCGGAGTAAACCGTAGTAACAAAATCACTACCATCGGTTCGGCGCGTGTTTAACAATAGGGTATCTTTAGGTTCCAACCAGTCCTCTACAATAAGCAAAGCGGATACATCCACTTGCTTTGATTTATCTGTGACAGCCTTGTCTGTCACTACCAAAGGAGCAATTTTGCTCAAGCTGTCGGAACGGGAAATATCCGCCACAAAGTGTACCTTGTCTGAAAAATCGTGACTCACACCCAAGGTAACAATGCGCGAACGACCGGTGCGGTCTTCGGCAATGTTTTGAATTTCTTCTTCGTTAAACTGTCGGACCAACTGTTCTGTGGTTATGCCGGCATTCAGCAAAGCATTGGTCATCTGCAGATTGGGTGATTTACGATAATCCATATACAGATTTATACTGGTCGGTTTAAACGCCGTGTACTGTCCTTGAAACAAGGCTAAGTTCCAATCACCGAAATTAATATCGTAGTCCAACAGACTGAAAAAATTACCCCGATTTTTGTCAAAGTAGCTAAACTCTCCACCGACTGCCCGCCTATCCATCAAGGGACCCGTTTCCTGTTGAATATAGAACGGTGTAATATCCCAACCTCGAATCACGTCATTAAATTCAACATTAAACCCTGCCATAGGTTGGTCGGTCTGAATACTGGTTTTATCACCGATGTCTACAGGATATCCCAGGACCATATTGGTACGGATCTGCGGGTGGAGTCGATAACCCAACAATAAACCATCAAACCGTCCCAACACGCCTGTCGTAGATCCACTTTGACGTCCAACTGTCAATGACAGACCCTGATGAGAATTGCGGATTTTAGAGTACATCGTACCCACTTCAAAACCATCAGTGTCTCCGGAAACGGTCTCGTATTCAAAATTACCAAAGAAATAGTTACGAATATCCCAATCACCCTTGCGTATGCGCCAATTGACGTTAAGGTGGTTATCCAAACCGGTATGGTGTACTTGGCGTGAGGCTCCGGCCAGTAGCACTTTGGAATCGCGATAATCCAAATACTGGGATAAGGTTGCATTGATTCTTGAAGAATCCTTCCTGCTCACCCGCTTGGAACGACTGTCTTCCAGTTTGGCTCGTGGTTTCATCTGTTCCTGAATTAAATCTGCCAACCTCTGTTTTACCCTGACCGCATCATCCCCCAGTGGGTACTGTTTTAAGTAACGTTGATATATAGCCTTAGCATGAGCCGCTTGATTATTACGTTCTCGAGACACACCTAACAGCTCTAAAGAAGCTTTGCTCAACTCATGTTTGGGAAGGCTCAACAATGCGCTGAATATGCCAATCGCTTTTTTATACTGCCGTTTACGTAAGGCGGTACGACCGCTGCGAAACTGCTGTTTGAGTTTAATGACATCTGCGCTGCCGCTTATACCCGGATCCGGAATAGCCGCATCCAAATTACTGTCTGATTTTTCCAAGGGACTTGATTCAAAAGGACTGGGCTCCACCACACTGAGCTTCTCATCAGGCATGAATATCACCAGGCTTTTTATCCCCATTACCTGGGACACATTGAAATTGACATCGTGTTTGAAACGGATTTTTAACACAGGGCGTTGATGTTTATCCGTCATGTAGGTAACTTCATGAACCGGACTGCGGTCTGAATCCGGCGCATTAATCGATTCCAGCAATGGAAGCTCGGAAATATCTTTTACTTCGTTCTTATCAAAGCGAAGCACGATGGACAACTCTTCGCCGTGCCTGGCTGGAAAATGAGCGACATAGTGCACCGGAATGGTAAAATCTACTCTTAAAGCATCTACACCACCTTTTTGCACATAGCTCACATCCGACAACAACGTCCAAGGTGAGGCCAAGGAAACAGATCCAAAGACAAAACTGGCTGTCGCCGCAATAGCTAAAACAATTTTTTTCACGAGCAAACTTTTAACCAAAAAATTCTACGAATAACCGGGCCAACCACCAATGCGACAGCCGATGACTATATAACAAAGTGGCGCACCGAAACCAGTACGCCACTTAGTGTAAACAGACTAAAACTCGCCACGGGTATTGTGTTCACCACTACGCCGCTCAGTGATCACCGAACTGCATTGATCACTGCTGGTCGGATTAGTGCCTGCGGGAACCTGGTACACATGACAGGAGCCGGAACAGTCACGCATCTCGGTGACGGTATACTTGGCGTCTCCACAAGCAGTATGCGGACCAGGACGATAGTCATTGGCGTGACACCCGGCACAAAATGGCTGATGACTGGGGGCACGCCACGTAACGGTCTCCGTGTTTCCGGTATGACAGTGAATACAGCGAACACTGCTGCGGTGGTCCCCTGGATATTGGGCAGAAACATGATCATATCGGGCGGGAACCCAGGCCGTCGTTCGATGGCATTCATTACATTGTTTGGACGTCGCAAAATGCTGGGTTGGTTTATTATGACAACTGCTGCAGGGTTGGGTCACACTGGTATGATCAAAGCGAACATTGAGCCAACTGGTGCTAACATGACAATCCTCGCAGGTATTGGATGACTGTACATGGCCGTTGGGTTTGCTGTGACAAGTACTGCAGGCTGCCGTTGTACTGGAATGATCAAAGTTAACCGAAACCCAACTACGGGTATTATGGCAGTCTTCGCAACGGTTGGTTGATTGCACATGGCCATTGGGTTTACCCGTGGCATTAGTCCCGTTGTGGCAATTGTAGCAATTAGCGACAATATTGCTGTGATCTACCGAAGCAGAGTTCCAAGCCGTGGTATTGTGGCAATCGTCACACGTATTTGATGATTGCATATGCCCTGCCGGCTTGGTATGGCAATTACTGCAGGGGCCGGTCACAGTGCTGTGATCAAACACAACGGACTGCCAGCCTCGAGTATTATGGCAGGCATCGCATTCCTGCGAGGTCATTAGATGACCGCTGGGTTTGTCATTACCGTGACATTGACTGCAAGTGCCTGCGCGTACACTGCTGTGATCAAACCGTGACGCCTCCCAACTGCGAGTACTATGGCAATCCTCACATTGATTGGAAGAAGATACATGTCCATTGGGTTTGTTATGACAGCTGCTGCATCCACTAGTGATGTTAGTGTGATCAAACCCCGCACCATTCCAGCCACGAGTGCTGTGACAGGCATTACACTCCTGCTGAGTTTGGACATGGTTGGACGGTTTCGTATGACAACTGCTGCATGGTGCCGTGATATTGCTGTGATCAAAGTTTGCCGAACTCCAGTTACGAGTATCATGACAATCCTCACACCGCTCAGACGAGGCAATATGTCCCGCCGGTTTGCGGTGACAACTGGCACAAGCACCCGTCACCTTGGAATGATCGAAAAACACGGGCGACCACGCTATGGTCCCATGACATTGATCGCATTCTGCGCTGGTGTTCACATGCCCTGAGGACACTTTATGGCAGTTACGGCAACTGCCTTTAACCGCCGAGTGATCTACCGTAGCCGTATCCCAGGTAAAAGTGGTGTGACAGTCATCACAGGAATTGTTCGTGATGATATGCCCGGAATTCTTCCCCGGAGCGCGCCTGTTGTCGTGACAACCACTGCAGGTTTTTGGTGTACCTTTAAATACACCGCGCTTGTGGCACGAATCGCAACTGACTCGAATATGTTCACCACTCAAGGGAAACCCGGTTGTAAAATGGTCAAAATCACCGTCTTTTTTTGCAAAAGCCAATTCGCTGAATCCAATAGAACTCAGCAAAACAAATATTATAGTTATTATGGAAGATCTCATTGTCGTACCTAAGGCAGCACTAAAAGGTTTCATATCGCAGATCCTCTGGTTAAGGCGTCACTGGTCCAACCAGGATTCCTAAAACGAGCCCATTCGGACTTCCTCAAATTTGGTCTGATTATGACAACGATCACAAACCCGACCAAACCCCCCATCATGCGCATCGTCTGCCGCATGACACCCTACACAAGAATTTGGTAAGCGTAATTCTGAGTGTTTGCTTACCGGATAACGGTGGCATATCAGGCAATCAATGCCTTTATGCGCACCTTTCAATGGAAACTCGGTTCTTTTGTCGTGATTAAAATCCCAAGCCTTGAAATCATTTGACACGTGACACAAACCGCAGCGCGGACCCAATTTGGACTTATGGACATCATCCGCCTTGTGGCAGGCCACACAGCGAAACTCTGCCTCTCGAAAATTGGAAGAACTGTGGCATTCTTCGCACGCCAATGCCGCATGTGACCCCAACAACGGAAAGCGGGCAAGATTATGATCAAACTCCACATCTGCTACCCAGCCCTTTTCCGTGTGGCAATCGTTGCAAGCTTTACCGTGCTCACCACGGTGTACATCGTGGGGCCGGTGGCAAGCGTAGCATTGGGTTTTAACCTTGTCTTTGTACAAATGTCCCGGATGGCAATCGCGACATGTGACTTTCTTATGTTTGTGTTTTAACGGAAAGTCCGTTTTATCGTGATCAAATGTCGTCTTTGACCAGGAGCGTGCACTGTGACAATCCTGGCATTTCTTACCGTATTGTCCTTTGTGCTGATCAGAAAACCGGTGGCAGGAATAGCAATCGGTTTTGAGTTTTTTCTTAAACGGGTTTTCACCTTTTTTATGACACTGCTCGCAAGTCACTTTTTTGTGACGCCCAATGAGTTTAAAGTCCGTTTTGTCGTGATCAAATTTTTCCTCTGTCCAGCCAAAAGGGTTATGACATTCCTTACATTTGTTGCCATATCGTCCTTCGTGCTTATCATCGCTTTTGTGGCAGGAAAAACATTTTGTAGGCACCGACACATATCGCTCTTGCGGATGACAATCTCGACACTCCACGCCTTTATGCTTACCAGTTAAAGCAAACTTGGTTTTGGAGTGGTCAAATTGAAAGTCATTCCAACTGGTTTCACGATGGCAACTGTTGCAAACTTTTCCCAATTTACCTTTATGGGGTTCCTGTTTCTCATGGCAGTCGATACACTGACTTTTCGCCTGATAATATTTCTTGTCCTTTTTGTGACAGGCCTGACATTGGGTCTCCCTGTGCGTTCCGCGCAAAGGAAAATCTGTCTGACCGTGATCGAATGTCTGCTTATCAAATAAAACAATATCCGCTTTTCGACCCAAATGTTCTCTGTGGCAGACTTTACAATCCTTTTTATTGATACCGGGAATTCGTCCGTGGTAACCCCGCTTGGACTGAATGTCTTTCTTAATATTCTTATGATCGTGGCAATTCAAACACAGGGCATTCTGGCTGGACTGGCTGAACATTTTATGACACTCGGTACATTTATCTTCAAATTTCGCATGCGCTTCACTCAGTTCTCCAGGCATCAAGGCTTTTTCCATGGAGTCCAGCACATCCGCGGAAGATACCTTTAACAATGATGCAAATAGAGAAACAGCCATAATCAGCAGCAGCCCAACTTGATTGGGCTTACGACCCCCTAACATTTATCATTCCGTCAATACATGTGGACTGCAATCACGTGAACCACCCCGCTCATAAGCAGTAAATACAAGAGGGGTACGTGGGCGTTGCGCCAGAAGGCAAAAAAACGTTCATACACATGGAACAGGGCCACTTTTTCCAAGGTATCCATATAATCACTCAACTGTTTCTTGAACTCTCGGCGCCTGTATCTCAATTCCTGATTTTTCCAACCGTTGTCGCTGGCCATCATGTTTAAATGTAATCGCATATTTTCTGTCAGCTGAAAAACCAACCAGCGCCGACGCCAACCAAAAGTGGTCAATTCCCAAATCGCATGAGGCAAGGACTCGCGATGACTCAACACCGTGTCTGTAAAATCTTCCAGGCGTGAGGATTTTATCTTACGCCCTGCCAACTTTAATGTTTCCTGCAAATCCTTGACTCGGGCTTTTTGCCCACCCAAACCAAAATGAGTCTTGGAGTATAAAAACCGACCCATGATTCCGCTCATCAAAACCAGCATCATGCTGATTAAGGCAATACCGCCATTGAGGGAGCCAATGGTAAAAGTAGAATGAATCATTACCAAGATAGGGCCGGTAATACCAAAGAAAATATGTATGCCTAGCCAGTGTTTCATGATGGAACGCGTACGCAACATGGGAACATACTTAAATGCTGTGTAGAAAAACGCGGCCAGCATCATCACCCCACCGGTGAGGCCCAGAAAATAGCCCAGACCTTCTTCGGGGGTATAATAGCGCTCGTCATAGAATATACGACCCAATATAAACAGTGCTGCCACAAACAACATCAGACCCACAGCAAAAAATAACTCCGAGCGTCGAGCCAGGCGTTTGAGTTTCTCTTGGGGAATTAGCTTTGCACTCAGCGGCACCGCTGGGGCAGATCGTTCCATGCGAATCAGTCCTTGTGAGTTTTCCGCTGCGGTGGAAATCTCTGACTTATTTAAATTCTTAGCTAAAGCTGGTTGCATAATATCTCACTCGTTTACAAAACAACACTTACTATCCTGTCGACCACTGCGTAAGTGGCAATAGCATACACCAATAGCTGATATTTGGGAATATATTCACAATTTTGAATACCCCTTGCTCAACTACGGATGAACTGAGGTGAACTGAAAAACAGCTATGAATTCAACACAGTTGGGAACTAATAAAACACGGTACACATAAAAACTCAGTAGTGAACCGTTATGAACTGATAAAAGTAGTCCTTACTGACATTGAAAACTGTGAATAGCGTAGAGTTTTTATAATTCTGAGCATCACACTTTTTTTATTCTTCAAACTACATCGCACAAACCGCGCCAAGTATATTTCACAAGCTAATCAATAAGTTACACTCACGCTGCTGAATCGGCTTGTCGTGACTGAGCGACAGAACCTTACAGCATTGTATAAGTCACTAAATTTACTAAACTATTCTTGTCGCTGTGCAGCAACAGACGAAAATCATGAAAACCGCCCGCGTTTTGTTTACAATGATCGCCAAATGGATTTCATCTGGGATGACATGAACTTACACATTGCTACCTCCTTTTCTTCCGGCCAGTACGTACTTCTCTTCATTTATTTACTACCCGTAGCCCTTATTTGGTTTGGCCGCATTTATTTTCGACGTCGATCCAGCGCTAAACACGCCGAAGCCCTACGCCAATCACAGCAGGCAGGACTCACAGAACCGGCTTCCTTGCATCCCCTGATCGACCGGGATTTATGCATCGCCTGCAATGCCTGCGCTAAAGCCTGCCCCGAAGGGGATGTATTGGCAATTATCGGCGATAAAGTAGAACTGATTAACCCCACCCATTGCATTGGCCACGGCGCCTGCGAAGCCGCCTGCCCCGTAAAAGCGATTACCCTGGTATTTGGCACAGAAAAGCGCGGCATCGATATCCCTCATGTGGATAAAACCTTTGAAACCAACATCAAAGGCATTTACATTGCCGGTGAGTTGGGTGGAATGGGATTAATTCGCAATGCTATTACCCAGGGACGTCAGGCCATGGAGGCCATCGCCTCCAGGAATGATATGGGAAAAGAAGCCGAGCACGATGTAGTGATCATCGGCGCAGGCCCTGCGGGGTTTTCCGCCACCTTGTGTGCGGCACAGCACAAATTACGTTATGTCACCATTGAACAGGATTCCTTCGGCGGTACCGTTTCCCACTACCCCAGAGGCAAAATTGTCATGACCGCACCGGTCATACTGCCCATGGTCGGGAAAATGCGTTTTCGAGAAACAACCAAAGAAAAACTTATGGAGTTTTGGACCAAGGTAGTGCAGGAAACGGCTATCAAAATCAACTATGGCGAGCGCATGGAAGCCGTCACCCCCATCGGTAAAAAAGGTTTTATTGTCAAAACTACAAAAGGCAGTTACAAAACCAATACCGTACTTTTGTCCGTGGGACGGCGTGGCACCCCCCGCAGATTGGACGTCCCCGGCGAAGAACAAAACAAAGTGGTATACCGATTGGTGGATCCGGAACAATATCGCAACCAACATGTGTTAGTTGTGGGTGGTGGCGACAGTGCTCTGGAAGCTGCCACCAGCATTGCGGCGGAGGCGGGTACCACGGTGACTCTTTCTTACCGCAGTGGCGCTTTCAGTCGTGCCAAGGAAAAAAACCGCGTTAAGGTGGATCAAGCCCGTGAAGCTGGGCGATTACAAGTTTTGCTAAAATCTACGGTAAAGGAAATTTTCACCGATAAAGTCACTTTGGAGCATGACGGTGAAACTGTCACCATCGACAACGACGCAGTGATTGTCAGCGCCGGGGGTATTGTACCCACCGGCATGCTCAAAGATATGGGAATCCATGTAGAAACCAAGCATGGAACGGCCTAAGAACGACCGGGGAAACAAATCGCGAAGGTCACCTATAACAGGAACCCCCAAAAACCTGGGCACCAATTACGTTGATACAATTTGTGGGGTTTGCGAAAGTACGCGGTTCAGTTTTTCCAATACAACTTCCGGCTGAATCAAAGCCATACACTGATTGTCTGTACATTGCTCGTAACGACTGCTGTGATAACACGGACTGCATTCCAAATTGCTGCTAATGATATGCACCGAATTGTTTCGCGTTTTGTAGGGCGCTGTTCGTCTCGGGTTGGTAGGACCAATTAAAGTTAACACGGGAGCGGCCACAGCGCCGGCAATGTGGGCCGGCCCCGTATCCGTACTGACAACGGCGGCAGCATGCTGTAATAAACCGACCAATTCCGGAAAATCCGTACGACCCACCAAATCCTGTACATTTTCAGGATACGGTTGCAACCGGGTAAAATACTCTTGCTCGTTTTTCCCCCCAACAATCACCACCGTGGTCTCTTTTTCGCTCAGTCGTTTAATGAGTTCCCGCCAATGCGGCACAGGCCAAGCGCGGTAATTCTTTTCAGCCGCCCCGTGGTGACTATTACTAGGCACTAAAACAACATATTTTCCGTGGATAGAGAATTTTTGGCGAATAGTTACCTCGGGGCTGCCTATGAGTGACGGCTCGGCAATTTCCAGGGCTGACTCGGGTAAAAAACTACGATATATAAGTTGTAGATTTTCCACCGCATGGGTTTGCTCAGGCTCTTCGAACAATCGAAATGGCATACCGACCTTTTGTTTTGCCCGGAGTAGCCGCATCATGGAGTTAAACATACTACCCAGCTCCAGATTCACCACCAGATCATAAGGCTGTCGCATGGATTCCAATACCACGGCAAATTTTCCCGGGTTTAGCAGTAACGGGCTCCGACGGCTCTTCAGCTCAAAAATACGGTCAATCCTGGGATCTGCAGCAAAAATCCTCCCCATGCCTCGCTTTGCCACCCAATGGATTTGCACATCCTCACCGTAGATAGCTCGCAGTGGCTCTATAATACTGGAGGCGCAGACCGTATCCCCTAACTGCCCGGCCCTAATCAGCAATATTCTTTTACTTGTTTCCATTTTCATTAAAAATTAAAAAATTGAGAAAAAACTCTTTTTATTTTGTTCCTTAATCACACTCACCACTTTTTGGTGCTTATGAGCTTTGGCTAATGATAACGCGGTTTCTTTTCGTTTGTTTTTTACTGATGCGTCCGCACCTTTTTGTAACAGCAATTCCACCAGCGCATGATGCCCCGAGGCTGCTGCCATAATCAAGGGAGTGTTTCGCACAGTATTTTCCGCATTCACATCGGCGCCGTTAGCCAGTAGGATCTCAGCCACTTTAAGTTGTCCCATATCCGCCGCCAAGTGCAATGCCGTATTACCCAAGCGAGACTTATCATTTATGGCTATTTTCCTCGCCAGAAAATAGTGGACCAAACGTACATGGCCTTCCTTCACCGCAGCCAACCATGCGCTGAACATGGCTTCTTCGCCATCCTGATCTTTTGCTCTGGTGTTAATTCCTTTTTTGACCAGCTCATCCACTACCTTGACCAAACCAAAACGCGAGGCTTGCCACAGCAAGCCCCGTTTTTTTGCATCGACCCAGTTGAGATCTGCACCCTTGTGAATCAAACGTCGAGCAATGTCTTGCTGTTGCCTTTCAATAGCCAGATTGAGCGCTGAGCTACCATCTCCCGCTTTTACGTTAATGTTAGCGCCAAGATCCAACAAAGTGGCCACCGCTTTCTCCTTTGAATCCAATATGGCAAACATCAGGGCAGTACGTCCGTTTTTGTTCTTCGCATTTAATTTGGCACCGTTCGCCCCTAACAGTTGCAACACTTTTACATGCCCCTCTCGGGCGGCTAACATAAGTGCTGTTAATCCTTGGTTTTGCTGCAGATTAATATCAGCGTGGTTTGCTATCAACAGCTTAACAACGGCACCATGCCCCTTCCACGCCGCAAGCATTAGGGCGCTGTAACCATCGCGCTCCTGTGCATTAATTCGATCCAGCCGAATACGCTTTTGCACAGCTTTGATTCTACCTTCCCAGGCGGCGATCATTAATTCGCTCCACCCCTCATACAGAGACTTGGCCGACAAAGCCCCTTTGGACTGTTTTTTGGTTTTTAGCTTAGGCGCAACAGGCAGCTTGTGTTTTACTGCACCACGCGACTCCAGCAATGAGGCCACTTTCTGGTGTTTGTTTGTTTGAGCCAGACTTAAGGCGCTGTGACCACTGCGATTTTTCAGATTGAGCGCAGCCCCTGAACCCGCCAGATCTGAAACCACGCCATAATGACCTTTTTCAGCGGCAAACATTAAAGCGGATTCTTTCATATTGTTTTTTGCATTGATATCCGCGCCGTGTTTTAGCATCAGCTTGACCGCTTCTCGTTTACCGTTTATGGCGGCAAACATCAACGGCGTCCAACCCTGTTTGTTTTGCATGCGCAAATCCGCTTTGTAAGAGAGCAAGCTTTCAATCACTGCAACTGTCCCCTCAGCTGCTGCGATCATAAGGGCTGTGTCGCCATACTCGTTTTGCTTATCCACCCGAACTTTGGATTTCAATAAATAGCTGACAGTATTCCGGTGGCCGTTCTTGGCTGCTAACATTAAAGGTGTCCAACCCCGTTCGTTTTCGAATTGCAGTGGATTACCTGCCGCCACCAAGGCCTGCAAACTGCCCAAAGAACCGTATGCTGCGGCCAAAGTCAGCGCATTCTCCCCGTCCTTGTTTTGTTGCAAGGCATCCGCCCCCTGCGACAACAAAGTTTCACTGATTTCTGTTTTATTGTTAATAACTGCATACATAAGTGCCGTCAGTCCGTTCTTGTCCTGGGTGTTGGCATTGCCGCCGGCTCGAAGTAACAGGCGCATCACACCGGCATCCCCCTGCTTGGCGGCCAGCATGACAGCCGACAAACCGTCTTTATCCTTGCGATTGGGGTCTGCCCCAGCTGCCAATAAGCTTTTCACCGCCTCCGGACTGGGTTTCTTCACTGCCTCCATCAGGGGAGTACGCAAAAATTTATCGCTCGATTGAACTGGCGCCCCCGCCTTGATAAGTAACTGCAACACGCGTTCATGACCATCTCGGGCGGCGAGAATAAGTGCCGAATCCCCTTGGTTGTCTTTTGTGTCCACATGAGCGCCGGATTGCAGTAAAAACTGTACTACGGGTACTTGGTTCTTGGCGGCCGCCTCCATCAGAGGGGTTCGTCCGCGGGAATCCGCCGCGTTATTGGGACTGACACCTCGAGTCACCAGCCGCTGCACCGCTTCCAACTGGCCGCTGCGGGCCGACAAGCGCAACTTTTCACTTGCAGGAATATTGGCCTGTTCCACCGAACTGGTTACCGTTTGACCTAAGCTGGCCAGGCGTTTACGTGAATCTTTGTTGCCTTGAGCTGCGGACTTTTTATACCAATACGCCGCTTTTTTCAGATCCTGTTCCATCCCCCAGCCTTGTTCGTACATGACGGCCACGCTGAACTGGGCCTTTTCATACCCCTGCTGGGCAGCCTTTAAAAACCAATGCCCTGCCTTTTTGGCATCTTTTTTGGCATTCTTGCCCGTGCGGTACAATCGTCCCAGGTTATACTGGGCTTGGGCCAGACCATTGGCAGCACTTTTTTCAAACCAAAACCTGGCCTTTTTATAGTTTCGTTTTACGCCCCGACCTTTTCGATACATTTCCCCCAAGCGGTTTTGTGCCTGAGCATTGTCTTGCTTGGCCAAACGCTTCCAGATTGTGATGGCCTGGGCATACTGACCGTCAGAATAGGCCTTATCGGCATCCTCCAGGGGACCGGCAAGCGCTGTGCTAAACCACAGCAACAATAAGATTAAGATGCCGCTTAGAAAACCATTAAATCTGAATATTGAGAATTTCATGCATGCCCTGTGAGTTTTAGGGATTATGGCCAGTATAGAGTGGAAATTCCGTGTCTGATGTGAACCTTGCCCTATTCTACAACGAAAACCAGGGAATAAAAACGCCGGCAGCTTTTTGCAACCCGCCGATGGCGCTTATGCCGCTGATGGCTCCGAATCCCGCAAATCCCTATTATTAAACCAACCCAAGCTCCTGTATAATTCGCCAACACTCCTACACATTTTGAGTTAAAATCATGCCATTGCGGCCCAAAACAGCTCTATGATCAATCAACAACGCATACGCGAAATACCGTATAACTACACATCCTTCTCCGATAAAGAAATCGTTACCCGATTTCTCAACGAGGAAATGTGGGATGTGCTCAACACCTTGCGCAATTCCCGCAAAACGGGGCGTTCGGCCAGAATGCTGTTTGAGGTCTTAGGGGATATGTGGGTGGTTTCTCGCAACCCTTATATCCAGGATGACTTGTTGGAAAACAAGTCTCGGCGTGACTCCCTCATCCATGCACTAAACCACCGATTGGAACAAATTCTTGCCCGTGCGAATAACAACACTCAAGCCCTGCAACTGGTCCAACACACCCGAGAAGCCGTGGACAATTTCGCTGCCTGGTTTTCTCAGGAATACGATCTGCGCAAGCAAGCTTCAAAACGCTTTGCCCGTCATACGCGCAAGGACAACATTCATTTTAGCGGTTATGCAAAAGTGGCCCATGTTACTGACGCCTCTGACTGGCGCGTTGAATTCCCCTTTGCCGTCATTTGCCCTGATCATGAAAAAGAAATCGTAAAAATTGTTAAAGACTGTATCGCCTTGGATCTGTACATCATACCCCGAGGCGGAGGCACCGGTTACACCGGCAGCGCCGTACCGTTGAATAACCGCTGCGTTATCATTAATACCGAAAAATTAGACCGCATTAAACCCATCGAACATCGAACTCTGGAAGGATTGGAGCAAAGCACCGCGGTGGTGGAAGTGGGTGCAGGTGTGGTGACCCGCCGAGTGGCGGAACACGCAGAAGCGCATGATTATGTGTTTGCGGTAGATCCTACCTCGCAGGACGCCTCCTGTATTGGAGGCAATATCTCCATGAACGCTGGTGGTAAAAAAGCAGTACTATGGGGCACAACCTTGGACAATCTGGTTTCCTGGTCTATGGTAACCCCCGATGCCAAATGGATTGTAGTGGAGCGGATCAACCACAATTTAGGAAAAATTCACGAACAAGAAACGGTAACCTTTCGCATCAATCGCTATAAAGACTACAAGAAAACCCTGGACGGAGAACCGCAACTGCTGCGACTGCCGGGTAAAGAACTCCGCAAACTGGGTTTGGGTAAAGATGTCACTAATAAGTTTCTGGGGGGTATTCCCGGGGTTCAAAAAGAAGGCTGTGACGGACTCATCACCTCAGCAACGTTCGTCCTACATCGCATGCCCAGGTATATTCGCACTGTGTGTCTGGAGTTCTTTGATCCAGACATGCGTCTGGCGGTTCCCGCCATTGTGGAAACCAAAGAATTTCTGGACCAGTCTGAAGGAGTCAAACTGGCGGGCATGGAACATTTGGATGAACGTTACATCCGCGCCGTGCGTTACACCACTAAAGCGACCCGCCGCGACTGCCCTAAGATGATCTTGCTGGTGGATATTATCGGGGACCAGGATGATGTGGTGGCTGATGCCGCATCCCAAGTAGTTCGTATGGCCAACAGCCGTAACGCCGAAGGATTTGTTGCCGTCAGCCCTGAGGCCAGAGCCCGTTTCTGGCTGGATAGAAGCCGCACCGCAGCTATCGCCGCCCACACCAACGCTTTTAAGATCAATGAGGACGTGGTAATACCGCTGGAGCGACTGGCCGACTACAGCGAATACATAGAACGCATCAACATTGAGTTATCCACGAAAAACAAATTATCCATGATAGATGCGGTATTGGACTATTTGGACCAAGATCTGAGCGGTAATGCGCGTATACCCGGCTATGAATCCAGCATGGAACACGATGTTATTATCAGCAGCAAAATAGAATCTGCAAGGGAACATCTCAACCACATCAAAGCCCTGTGGCTGGAGCTACTGGACAATATGAACGCTGCGGCCGCATCTCATGCGCATTTACTCAATAAAGACTTGGTGACAGACAACGAATATTTAAATTCACAAACGCCGGCATCCGAAGAATCTCTGTTTCGCTTGCTGCAACGACGCATACTTCGAGTATCCTATCGCCACAGCGTGGAACGACCCTTAAAAGAAATTTTTGCCGGTCGCGAACTGGAAACTGTTCGCCATGAATTGGATGCGATTCACCAGCGAATACGCAGCAGCCGGTTGTTTGTTGCCACACATATGCACGCAGGTGATGGTAATGTCCACACCAATATCCCGGTACACTCCAACGACTATAATATGTTGCACGAAGCCGAACGAGTGGTAGACCGTATCATGGAAATCGCAGAATCTTTAGGCGGTGTAATATCCGGGGAGCACGGCATCGGCATTACAAAAATTCAATACCTGGAAGACAGCGCTATCGAAGCATTCCGGGCTTACAAGGATCGTGTTGATCCTAAGCACAGATTCAATCCCGGAAAACTGCTGCAAAAAGATCAATTGGATTCTGCTTACACCCCTTCTTTACGATTGGTGCAACAGGAAGCTTTGATTCTTGAGGCCAGCGAGTTGGGTGCCCTCAACGATGAAATAAAAGACTGTCTGCGTTGCGGCAAATGTAAGCCCGTATGCAATACTCATGTACCGCGAGCAAACTTGCTGTATTCGCCACGCAACAAAATTCTGGCGAGCGGACTGATCATCGAAGCCTTTTTATATGAGGAACAAACCCGTCGCGGAATCTCTCTGCGTCACTTTGACGAAATGAACGATGTCGCAGACCACTGCACGGTATGCCATAAATGCCTGTCGCCTTGCCCGGTAAACATCGATTTTGGTGACGTTTCCATCCATATGCGTCAGTTACTGCGTCAGCACAGGCAGAAACATACAAATCTCGGTACCAGCATGTCCATGCTGTTCTTGAATATTACCGATCCCACAGCGATTAAACTCATGCGCAAGCTTCTAATTCAGTGGGGTTATAAGGCTCAGCGCCTGGCCTATAAGTGGTTTCGCTATTTCAAACTGTTAGAACACAACAAACCCCCTGCCGCCACTACCGGAAAAATGACCTTGCAAACTCAAGTTGTGAATCTGGTAAAAAAACCTATGCCGGGACGCATACCCTCACAAACCGCCAGAGCCTTGTTACAGCTGGAAGATGATAAGTACGTCAGCATAATTCGCGATCCAAAAAAAGTCGACGACGACTCTGATGCTGTGTTCTATTTTCCCGGATGTGGTTCGGAACGCTTGTTCAGCCAGATTGGTCTGGCAACTCTGGCCATGTTGTATGAAACAGGAGCTCAAACCGTACTACCTCCCGGTTATCTGTGTTGTGGATATCCACAAACATCCAATGGGGACAGCCTCAAAGGTAAACAAATATCCACAAATAACCAGGTATTATTTCATCGTGTTGCCAACACGCTCAACTATATGGACATCAAAACCGTTATCGTGTCCTGTGGCACTTGCATGGACCAACTGCAAAAATATCAATTCCAACAGATTTTCCCCGGTTGCCGTCTGCTGGACATTCACGAATACTTATTGGAAAAAGGCGTCTCAGCACCACAAACGGACACACGTTATCTTTACCATGATCCTTGCCACAGTCCCATGAAAACTTATACGCCAACACAGGTTACGCTGGGACTCATGAATCAGGACGTTCCTCTCTCTGACCGATGCTGCGGAGAAGCGGGAACTTTAGCCGTGTCCCGTCCAGACGTTTCCACCCAAGTACGTCATCGTAAACTGGAGGAATTGCAAATCAATCTCAATACCATGATCGGCACCAGCGTTAACACAGACAACAAAGTAAAACTGTTAACATCCTGCCCGGCATGTCAGCAAGGCTTGTCCCGTTACCGTCATGACACTCGCCTGGAAACTACCTATATTGTCGTGGAATTGGCCCAGTTGCTACTGGGCAAGGATTGGCAAAAGGATTTTCTTGTTAAAACCCGCAATGGCGGCATTGAACGCGTGCTATTGTAATTAAACGGTCTATGAGGTCTATTGTGTCACGACATGACGATGAAGAAGATGAATTGGAATACGTCAGTAAATCCGAATTAAAGCGGGAAATGCACCGGCGTCAGAGTCTGGGCGAAGAATTGATTAAGCTCAATAATGATCAGCTCAATCAATTCGACTTACCCGATGCCCTGGTCGACGCCATACATTTGGCTAAAACCATACACCAACGCGGCGCCATCAAACGCCAATTGCAATACATCGGTCGACTCATGCGTGATTTGGACCCCGGCCCGATACAGGAAAAACTGGAAACACTCAAAGGCCATTCTAAACAAGCCCACGCCCAATTACACGCAATCGAGCGCTGGCGCGACCGATTATTGGCCGAAGGGGACCACGCACTGGAGCAACTCATTGAAGAACACCCGGAAACCGACCGTCAACGGGTGCGTCAGCTGCTTCGTAGCGCTCACAAAGAGCATAAGGAAAACAAACCACCCAAATCGTTCCGAGCACTATTTAAATACTTACGGGATATTATCAGTCAAGCAGACGATAATAGTGAGTAAGCAACAATCGATTATCAAACTTTTTCAAGACCATTTGAAACTTCCCAGCTTCCAATCGGGGCCGATTATTATGCCCCGAAATGGATAACTTCAAATTCCCGCTGATCTTGGCATGCGTTTCGAATATCTCCCAGCGAACATTGCTCAACTCCAGCTTTCTACTGCGACTTGTGGAAAACAGCTCTAAAAACTCCTGTCGCACTTTGTCTTTGCTGACACCTGAGTTTGAAATTACATGATCGGCGAATAATGCATCAACTAAAATCATTTTTCCCCGTTCGTATGCCCGTGTTAGTTGCTCCAGACTTGCTTGCAACTCCGCTACAGAGACTTGATTGGAATAGGCGCCGACCACTCCCAGAGTTCTTGCAAAAATAACCAAGGGATCTGATGTTTTCCCTGCTCCGAGCAAAACAGCCACCTCCCGCTTAAGCTTAAATTCCAAATACTGATACCAAACGGACTGACGCACAGCTGCTCTGGTTTGGTCGTCTGAATTAGTCCATAATTCCGTAAACTCGCTCATATCACTTACCAGCCAATGGTTCAGCCGAATTGCCCTATAGGCAATTTGTTCGAATTCGGAAACCACACGGGTTCGGCTTGTATGCGTAAAATCTGATTGCAGCTTTTGTGAGTCACCCCCTTCGTCATTGCCTGCTTTTCCATTGATAGTTTGTAGCAGAACTGCAAAAGGCTTTATTCCATACTCCCAAGGAATTGGCATGTACCCCTTACCGAATGCCACTCCAAGCGCCAACAATAAAACAATAAGCGCATATTTTCCCACAAGTCTTGTCGCTGAAATTGCTGCAATATACGCTTTTTCCACGGAATCAAATCCGTAGTGATCCATATTTACATATATCACCGGATCGTTCGCCGCCGCATTTTGCAGCGGAAAGTGAAAGATCTCGGCTGTTTGCAGATTGTAAAGCCCCTTAAGATACAAAATCGGCATTCTGTCAGGTGTTACCATAAGTACCCCCTATAAACCTACAGTTACTTCACAGCAGCTGTTACAGACCATGGATTAAAGCCCTCTTTGCTCTTTGAATTGATGAACTTTTTGAACCTTTCTAAGTAACTCTACCACGCTGTACATCTCTTCGAGCTCGAAAGACACTTTCATGAGCTCGCCACGCCTTTGCGCCGCTTGCAATTCCAAACCCCGCATCTCTTTTTCCAACTCCAAAATTTTCTGCTTCACAACTGTTACTTTTCGCTCACCCTCTTGAACCACATTCGATACGCTGATATTTGCCGACTCTAAAGTTTTCTTTACGACGGATGCTGTCGTATACGGATTAGTGCCCGGCAACCCGCGCATTAATGTCACAACATCTTCAATACCATAAGTTACTGTATCGATAATTTTTTCAGTCTTTTCGGAAACAGCAGCCACCACCCGGACCGTCGCCGGTTTTAACTTGGAATCCTCAGCATCATTTAAGAATTTATTTTCCACAACATCACCCCCACTCACCTATACTTGCACCATAACCTTCGCTCTTGCCTACGCCAATCGAAATCCTTGCTGTACACGATTCATTCCCGTAATAGCCTTCTCCTTGTACCGCTGTAACGGCAACCATTGATAGTGTTCTATTCCCAGCAATTGCGCGAATCGAAAGGCCGGGTTAACTTCAAAAATATCTTCAAATTCATCCAATGTAAAAATCATCCGAAACTCGGTTTGAGCTTCCTGCGTCATCAAATATGGATAGAATGCTGTAATATCCAACAAATCATCTTTTACATAATATTCCGGAGACCATACACTCACATAGCTGCTTTTCAGTTTACCATTGGAGAATAAGTTCACCATCCAGGCGTTATCTTCATCGTAGAGGTAGTGCAACACCACTCCCTTACAATTGGCAGACACCGCCGCCACCAAAGAGCTGGACTCACCTAAGGGTAAAAACGTGACCCAACCATTGGTTTCATGATAGACCACCCCATGCCCACCTATTTTTTGCAATAGTCTGTCAATTTCTCCATTAGCACATCTCCTGAAATGAAAACTTTCTACATGATCGTTCATATGACTTACCTCTTATTTTTGTGAAACTTGTGGGTAACCACATCCATGTGACTTGAACGCTCCATATTCCTTAACCTCCCTACACTCCGTACACTGAATCCTCCCAATACCATCTATCTATCTTTCTTTGCTATACAATGGGTGCGAATGCTATCAAAGCGTCCAAATCCGACGCCGTGGAACCCAAACCATGATTCGGCAGCACAAAAGCAAATCGCCCGGCTTCTCCGTGTAGAGCCATATAGTTAAGCACCACCGCTTCCGCCAGTTGATCAACATTGTTGCTGATAACCGTAGCTGCAGTCTCTATGGAGCCGGAATCCCGGAAATAACCGATTTGCTGATTGTTATTGACTATCTGAGGGATTCCATTTGGGTTATAGACCAGCATCAACGAAGCAGAAGTGGACGAATTATCCCCTTTCCAAATACCTTTACCGGTACTATCAACCGTACCATCGCTGGCAACCGAACCGTCGCTAAACACATATACCATCACCGGTCGACCCAAAAGGCCGGCATATTCCAATATCACACCAATCTCCCTGCCGGCTCTACGATCCCTGGCGTCGCCGGTTGTCCTGGTACTATCGTGATAATCATACCCTCCGAACTGAACCGTACCCGCACCGGCCAGTCCGTTTACCACCAGCTTAGAGACCGCTGCCGTTTTCTCAAAATCGTCTATATCCAAACCTCTGTTGGAAAACACTGAATTCAACAGCGGATCTGCGTCGATATCGGTCCTGCCGGCATCCCCTGACGCGGTAATCGTGCTTTCAAAATAACCACATTCCACCAGCCGTTCAAGAACTGTATCTTCCTGCAATTTGCTGAGCTTTTTCTCACTGATTCTTTCCATAGCCAACATGACATTGCGCGCATCGTTGCCATTGGGAAGGACTTGTGCCAGTTTTCCCGTATCCACCAAACCCCTGGCGTCGTCACCGCTGGAAATCTTGGTGGGTCTCACACTGAGGTCAATCATGGAATCGGGGGCCCTGGAACGTCCGCCGGACTCTGAGCTTCGAGACCCAATCAAAGTGACAACATCCCCATCCGCGCCTGCTTTGTAAATCCCGTACATAGGATTGTGGGGATTGTCTCCTGTATCGTTGGCTGAACGAGCACAGAGGATTGCACCGTTAACATTGTTCAGAGTCGCCTGACTTGCCACGTCCCTAATCCCCCGCAACATGGCACTGTCGGCATGCCACAACAAACCTTGGCCGCCGGCATCCAAGGTGTCGGTTTGTCCCGCCAAACTTGGTAATCGATTAGCCGGCAATCCCAACTTGCTATAACCGGCAGCAGACAAAAACTGAGTCTGCCCGGATGCACCACCCACCAAAACGTTGGATCCGGCAATATTGGCACCACCGGACAAATCCACGGCAATAAACGGAATTTTTCCGTTTGTCGCCGCACCGACGCTGACGCCACAATCTGCCTCGGTCACCGCTGCGTACGCATTGGGGCCTAACAGCCCAAGCAATGACGGCCCTATCGCGCACGCCCCACCGGCTATCAGTCCTCGCCCCAAAAATTGCCGACGACTTACAGGGCGCCCGTGATTTTCAATCTGCAACGGTAAATCAAAGTCCAACTTCTGTATTCGTTTCATTTTCTTAGCCATAATCCAGTCCTCATATATCGAAAGGTTCCGAAGTTTTTTATTAGTGAATCAAAACAGCGGCACTACCTAACACAGCCGCACATGCACCAATAACCACTGCTCTTGTTCTTGTCGCGTCACAATCAGATGCCACGTTACAGCCGGCGGTAAGCTCCGTGATCAACCGATCCAAATCCGGCTGTAGCTCAGCTAATGACGGCTGACTGCTGAGATTGGTGCCAACCATTTTGTTAACCAAGTTGGAAATAATGATATTTCGTTTGACCTGGTTACTAAATGCCGTACTCACCGGGGAACCAAATTCAAAGGTGTTTCCAAAAAATGCCGTCCGCAACGAGGCGCTGCCCACTAAGGCGCTGCAATACTCCAAAGCCAGCTTGGCTATACCTACTTGATTGGCCGACACAAAGGTTCCAAGATCGTGAGTACCGGGTAGCTGCTCACGCAACGCAGCATAAGTAGACTGGGCTACCGACACATCAACTCCGGTAACCGCGGCCATAGTATTATTAATCTGGGCGAAGGTGCGAAGCCCTACGTCCGGTGACCTTGGGTTTACGCTTAGGTCCGGACTGGCCACAGGTTCCTGTTCAATCATCACATCCATATTTGCACCCAAAACCTCAAACACCAGCTTAAATCGATCAACCTCCGGCCCCAGGTCTTTGGGAATCACTGCCCCCAGAGGCGATAACAAGAAGGGCGAATTCGTCACGATTGTATCTACCGTTGCAAACGCTTGTGCCGCAGCAGGCACATTGTTATTGACAGCAATCCGGATATTTTTCAGTGGAAAAGTGGGGGACGGAATGCTTGTGGTTAGAGTGGGTCGACCAAACACGTAGCTGTAGCCATCCAATTCCGCCACTTCCATACTGACAACACTTGTTGTGAAACCTGACGAGTCTAATGAAGAGCTGACATCAAATCGAAGAATATAAGTTTGTCCAAATCCCGCCTGGGTATTTTGTAAAACTTCCGCACTGCTCAAAGCTCGGTTGTGTATGGCAACAAAAAACATTTTTCCCAACCATTGCCTGCGAACTCCATCGGGGACTTCATTACCCAATACGAACTGATAGCTGCTATTCCAATTAGAGATGTCCGCAGGTACGGCCGGATCTGAGTTAACACCGTCATACCCTACTTTCACGCCGTTAATGTAAATATTACGGCCATTACTCGGATCAAATGTGAAAACCAAATGTTGTAACTCAGTCTTCAGATCCCCTGCGTTGTTGTCAGTCTCCAATGCCGGACTGGAACCGTTTGCCCCGGTCAAATTGCTTCGATTACGAAAACTATAGTAGTCGTTTTGCTGCCCCATCATAAAGTTTCTGTTGGTCGCATCTCTGGAATAGCTGACAATTCGAGCCGGGCCGGTTAAAGCAGTACTGGCATTCAATACCCAAGCCTCGATGGTATACTGACGAGTCCCGGTAGGTCCGGCAATGAGATCATATAACTTGACACTGTCTGCCGCTGAACCTACAGCCTTGGTAACTTCAGCAGCATTAGGATCCGTTATCTCTATTCCCTGACCGGACAACCAATTAATGTTATCGCTTAGGGTAAGGTTCAAAGCCGGCGAGACCCCACTGGTATCAAATACTGTGCGCCCGGCTCCCGTTTTAAATTCGTATTTTGCAATGACAGCATCCTCAATACGACCGCTACCCGCTCCCTGTTCACTATCAGACAGACTCAACGAGGTACTGGCAATCAATCCTCCACCACTGCCTCCTCCACTGCCTCCGCCACTATCTGCGATTTGCGCGCCCCAATTACTGATGGCTGTTGAAATTTCCCGGGCCCATGCATCACACGTAGCTCCACAACGGTGTAATTCATTAAGCAATTTCTGCACTAAACGGGAGTTGTTTGGATTACTGAAATTCACCATTGTATTGGATTCCACAACGCCAAACGCAGTAGCCACATCCTCGTGAGCAAAATCCGGAGTGCCGCTGGGACCGCTACTGGCATGACAATCACCACATCGGCTTACCAGAACAGGATATAGCGTGGATTGGAAAACGGACACGGAAGCCGATGAGTTGACACTTCCCCCACCAGCGGCCTCACTTTCTTCCTCACCACAACCGGAGAGCAGAGCCAACAACATCACTAATAAGAATCCAAGCAGCAGAGTGGAACCAGTTCCTGTAATCACTCCGGTTTCAATTCCCTTTTTTGTTCTAATACTGGCTGGATATCCGTTCTTGCCAGAACTGTGCACTAAATCAACCATTACGATACTCCTGTTATAAATTCAGCTATGATGCATTTGAATCAAATCCGTCAGCCCAGCATCCTGTTTGGCTCTTGCACATTCCTTTGACTGCGGCATTCGCAACTTCTAACTAACTCCCCATGCAATAACTGGCCACCTCAGCAAACACACGTTTCATACTGTAGTTGGAGCTTTCAAAAACATCTGCGATGCGGTTAATTTCGTTCCTCTCCATAGGGTTTGCCGGAGCGCGAAAACATATTTCTTTAAAAGCTTTTTTAACCTGACAAGTTGAAAAGGCACGGCTGGATACCAGCTCTTCCCCAAGACTTTTCACTCCAAATCCACTGGCACTGGTGCCACGCCACTCTAAAAGCGCGTTTTTCCCTTTACGCCAATAGTTAATCCATTGATCATTGGCTGTAACGTACCCCAGGGGAAATGTGTTTGCATTAATGAGATACTTGTCTTGCACTGAATTGTTGGTAAACACAACGCGTTCGGCTTCCGCGTCCCATTCATAGTAGGCGAACGCCTGGGTTAAAGGGTCCATACCTGCGTGGCAGCCAACACAAGAATTTAAAAATATAGCGCTGTCTCCGCCAGGGCTACGGCTAACGTCCTGGCGGATGCGATCCGGCGGTCGGGAGACATCATTTAGTTCCGCCATTTCCGAACACAAGTGGTTTTTGAAAGCAAACTCAATCATTCTGCGATTGGTCCCCGCACTCAAGAACGCTTCTCCCGCTGCACGCGTTGTCAGCACTCCCGCCGTCTGGGATGAACTCAACTGTGCATTGGGCAAGGTTGATTGCTGTACTCGTTGCAACACCGCCGGACTCCCCAGGTTCGCATTGCTGTCTTCCAGAGACTGGTAGTGATCGTTGTTTGTATGTGAATACGATGGCAAACCGGCAACGACTCCGATGTACACCACATCGGCCGTTAGAATTTCTTGAAACGAAATATCATCTCTGATAACGCCAATGGCAGTGGCGGTATAATCGTTTAGAGGCGCGAAAACGGTTTCAGAAATATTGGTCCACGGGGTTATCCAGTTTTTTAAGAAGATATTGTAAAAACCGGGATTATTCATGGCTTCCATTGCCGCACCTATACTGTCACCGGCGTCGATCTTGGCTGCCATGGACGCCAAAACCGCCTCAGACGGTGGAGCAGCTGCCAGTCGGTCATGGATTCTTTTCGCTTGATCTCTGGGGCCCGCCATGCCATTGACGCTTACAGCCAATAGTGAAACCAAAATCAATAGGTAATAGCAGTCCCTAAAAACAAATATGTTTTTCATAAACTGTCCTTCAATTGTTAATGCCGGTAAACAGCGGTGTTTTACTGCAATGCGTTCCTACGGATAAAACAACGAGTCTTTGGCGGATGCTTAGTGAATTGTCATAGCCGATACTTCTCCTGCTACCTGACGTCTGATATGAGATTCGTGACACCTTCGAGAATACGTACGTATAAAATAAGTACCACTTAGGTGTTGACCCTAATCCTATCCATTTTTAGAAATGAGTCAATACGTAGTCAAACTTTTTTAGTGATTTTTGTGAACTTTAATTTTGTTCTGTAATAACAGTCTAAAGTGCAGTTGTAATACAGCGACATTTTTTTATGAAATCGGGTAAAACGGGTAACCTGACGCAATCCAAAACTTCACAAAAGTAGGATTACGCCTACGTAGTTCGTTATTGAGATAACAAGGATGCGAAGGGGTTGAATTGGAGGAAAGCAATTAAATAGCTTGTCTCAAACTTTTCGAGCAACTACGGAATAAATACAGGTGATGGACTTGCCCCAGAACGGGTTTCCCGAGGTTTTGTGTTTGCTACAACGAACGGTTTCGTATGTTCTAAATAAACCGCGAATCTGCTGCTCGTCTAGCACCGGAACACCGGGGCCAAAAAACCTCTTTATTTTGGAACTTGAACCGGGGAAAGTGCCAGATTCCCATCCGCGCGAATCTATCGGTGTTCCGTAGCATCGAAACAGTCTAAGATTTCCTTGCCTGGCATCACTGCCAACTTTTACTCACCCGATTGAGCAACTCTATGGATGCCTCCACTTCCACTTTTCGCACTGCGACGCTTTCTATATTGCATCCGATGGGAATATTTTTTTCTTGTGCGAAACTTTTCAGCTCATTCCAGTTTTGTGCCGATAGATGCACGGATTTTTGCAATATATCATCCGAATGACACAAATCGTTTTCAAGCCACTTGGGGATATGAATTCCCAACCACTTCATGAATTGTAATGTTTTTAACGAACCGCAGGGAGTCAAGGTGAATATAATGGGCACTAAGGGAATATTGTTTTCTTTACCGTAATAATAATAGTCTGATAAAAAATCCTTGGATGCATTAACGTCATATACCCCTTGAGAAACAAAAAAAGAACAGCCTTCGGCCATTTTTCCGAAAACCCGAAGGTGCTCATCCCCCTTGGTTTTATGTCGCTCCGGAATAACCACCCCACCCAAACAAATATCATTGTCAATATCCGCACGAAGCTTATACGCTTCGTTAACGGACAAAGTAACTTTTTGCGAGGCTGATGCGGCACCCACAAAAACGGTTAACTCTTTATCCTTTGAGATTTTCTTTAAAAATCGCGACAACTCTTCTTGCGAATATTTACCCACAGCACGATAAATAACTTTGGGAACGGATAATGTCGATAGATATTCATGGCTATACGCGAAGGAATCCAGTGTTTCCATAAAAGGAAACGGTCGTTCTTCCTGTGTGCGGGATAACTCATCTTGGATGTCATAGAGGATTAGCCCATCAATTCCCTTGCCTTGGAGCCGTTGAATTTGCAGATCAGCAATTTGCGCAATTTTATCCGAATCCGTTCCTTGCTTGGGAGGAACAATTCCGTAAACAACTATTCCGCTTTCCCTATTCCTGATTTTTTCTACAAGCACTGATAGGCCCCTATCGATGAATTTGGGCGCATCATACATAATTTTCCCGGACACTGCACCCGACTCACACCGCACCACAAGCTTAATCTCTATATCTAATCTAACCTTTGCCCCACAATCCGGACATTTGAAAGGAATCAGCAAAGGTTCCAAAATCAGAAATCGATAGTTGTGACACGAGGTCGAGACCGCCTATCCGTCTTATATAACGCAACTAAACCTGCGATGCTGCACAACTGGAAATTTCTGCCGGGTATTCGCTTGTATATCCAGGTTAATTTCGGCCATTACGTAGCCCGAACCACTGACCAAGCGATCCAACACGTTACCCCAGGGGTCGACAATCATACTGTCACCGTGGGATTCCCGGCCATTGACATGATAGCCACCCTGATTAGCTGCCACGATGTAGCTTAGATTTTCTATGGCCCGGGCTCGCACCAAAATCTCCCAGTGAGCTTTACCGGTTGTTGCGGTAAAAGCGGCAGGTAAGGCGATAATCTGCGCTCCCTGATCCAACATATTGCGAAACAGCTCCGGAAAACGCAAATCGTAACAAATTGCCACCCCCAGGCGACCAAAAGGAGTGTCGATGACAACCACCTCCTCTCCAGCTTCAATGGTTTCCGACTCCGCATAGTTTTCTTCTGTCGATTCAATCCGCACATCAAACAAGTGCGTTTTGTCATAACGTGCCACCAATTCACCTTCGCTGTTGTATATAAGGCAAGCGGCCTTGATTTTATTATCGCTTTTGGCAACCATGGGGGTAGTGCCTCCCACTAACCAAATACGGTTTTTTTCCGCTTGTTCCGCTAAAAATTCCTGTATAGGACCACCCGCCTCCGATTCCCGTACGCCTACTTTGTCGCTTTCCTTCATTCCCATAATGGCGAAATTTTCGGGCAGGACCACCATTTGAGCGCCGTCTTGTGCCGCCCGGCCAATCCAACGACCTGCCTCGATCAAGTTGGCATTCACATTGGGGCCGGATGCCATTTGCACCGCAGCCACTTTAGGATGTTGTTTTTTTTGCTCTTTACTCACTGTGCATCACTCATACTGATGTTAAAAAAGTCGGAATTGCATCATAGCAATTTTACCATGCAGACAACCTGCCAATGATCATTTTGACCAAGATCCCCTTTGCATCAAGGCGCTTCTTCTTCCGCAACCTCCACGACACGTACCGGTTCCAGTTTGGGACTTTTCCAGTCTCCGGACAATGTATATTGTACACTCAGGGCTTTATTAATGTCCTCTTTGAAAATCTGCGGCAATATAACTGCCCACGGGGTCGCCACGACCAGACCGATAATGGAGGCTATATCGGCTGATTGCGGCATAAAGGTTAACAGTTGGTCATAATCCTGACTGGCCAAACCGATTCTCCCGGCAATCTGCACTTTGGCCCCGGGACCGTCCATAGCAAAGTTGGTGGTGTAAGCATCTCCGCTATCTATACGGAAATCGCCGCTAATAGTATTGAACCTGACGCCATCTTCAAACAAATCGGAAAAATCCAACAATAAGCGCCGGGGCAGGTTTTGCAGACTGAACAACCCAAACAGACGCCCGGCTCCCGGGTCAATCTCCAACAATCTCCCTTCATTGAAATTGAACGATACGGCGCCATTCAAGTGGTTAAGATCCGCTTGAGGCAAAGGACCGTCCCAAGTGATATTGGCCACCAATTTACCTGCACCCTCAGCAATACTGTTGATATACCCTAAATCATTCATGGTGGCCCCAAGATCGCTACTGTCCAGATACAGCTCAAACTGACTGGTTTGCTTACCCCCTTGAACGATCCATTTACCAAACGCGGATATATTAGTGGCCTTGGGTTTTACCAATAATTGTTCAACGCGCAGACCTTCCGCCAGTTTGGTGGTTTCCAGACGTACACTGCCAAAATTCCGGTTTTCATACATAACCGATTTTGCGAACGCCTTGATCGCAGGCAGATCGCGTGGATCGATGGCAGAGGAAGCGCCTTCGGAAGAAGTCAAACGCCAGTTTTCCAATTCCATCTCGATGGCATTGCGCTGTAGATTGCGTGGTATTTTTATTTCACCGTTCAAATCGCTGGATTCGATCTTTGCGGTCAGCTTAGACTCACTTTTGACCAGTAATAACTTCAGTTTCTCTGTTTTTTGACCAAAAAGCTCAAACTGATCAACTTCCAAGTCGGCAGAGTGAATAACATCAACCACATCCCATGTAGGTACCGCAGGTGAGGTCGCAGCGCTACCCGTTTGGATTTGATTTACAAGGGATCGCCATACATCCACCGAAAAATTTTCCAAATGCCCCATTAGACGAAACCCGGATCCCCCGGGCAATACCACGTGTCCTCCACCAAACCGCAACTCACCACGTATGTTGTTCTTATTGTTTTCTTGGGCCACTTCAAATATTCCATCGAAGCGACTCCCGTATTTGGTTTTCAGCTCGAATCTATTGCCCGGAAAAATATTGCCTTGAATCCGAAAATCCAAAGGTTCTTCCACCATTTTGTTAAATGGCTTGGGAAGCTTGACTTCAATTCCTTCCAAGCGCGACCGAACCGTCACCGCAACCGGATCACTGACTCCGGCAATACTTCCGGTGGGTACGGTGGTTGTCACTGTCCAGTCAGAACCTCCGTCCACCAGGTCATTTAATACCGGCAAATACCTTGCACTCAAATCCTTGGCATCAAACCGTCCTGTAGCCTGAACTTCCACAGCACCTTTTGGCTGCTTCTTATAGTCAATGGTGTTTATATTGATACTAGTGGGTTGCCCGAATAGTTGGGTTTTAATGTCCTTCGCCTCCAAACCACCCGAAACAATATGCATAACGCCATTGGCTTGAGTAAATATCTCACCCATTTTTCCGCTGGAAATGGTGTTGTCTACAAATTGGATTCGACCACTGACTTTGGACGTGATTTCCTCCCCCAATAGTAGATTGATGTCCAGATTCAAATCACTGTTACCAACTGCATCCAAATCACTTAAAAAGGCGCCAAACTTACGGCTCAAGGGCGGGCTGGTTACCATGTACTTAAATTTATCTGCTGTCGGCCCGCTGATATCCCCTTTGATACTTAACCGCATGGTTTTGCCACCCAAATTAGGCAACTTTATTTGCGTATTGCGTATTTCTGATGAAAATAAACGACCCGAGTTCAAAGTAATATCCAATTGTTGACCTCGAAACACTACATCGGCATAGGCACTTTGGATAACCGGCCAGTTTTCAGCATAGTTAAACACAGCATCCTGAGTGCTGAAGGAAACCTCAAAAGTCCCGTTCCCGCGGCTAAAAGGAAAGTCCCCTAAACGACCATGAAACACCACACCACCCTTGCTAACAAGTCCATCCAACAATGCGTTATCCAACCAGGAAACCAAACCATGAGGCATGATCGTTATGGGTAGATACTTATGAGTCTGACTGATGTCGCCATCGTCGAATTGAAACAGCAGATTAAGAAAAGGCGACGACCCGTCAGCGGGTATTTCCAGATCAAACAAACCCTGAGAACCCAAATCGTCGTTGGTAATACTTAAATTACGTCCGGTCAGGTAAAACGCCTGCGCTTCGCTTTGCCAACTGACTTCCCCCGTCAAACGATCCATAGGCCAGGGTTTTCGGAAAATCTTAGGGAAAAATATTTCACCGTCGGCACTACTCAACTTCACATATCCCTTGCTCTGGTTTAGCTCTACCGCACCGCTAATATTACTGAAACCCGGTAACTTTCCATTGGGTATGGCGCTGGCATTTTCTATTTCAGCAATAAACCGGTAGCGTGCTTGTACCGGCTCCAAAGACAGACTGTATTCGTATACGTCACCGCGCAAACTGGATTCCTGCAAATTTTCCAGCAAGGGCTGCTGTAGATCCAGAAAACGGACCGCCGGCAACAAATCCTCCAGCCGTAAAAAAGATCCCCGTATGGTGTATTCAGGTCCGGGGTCATTTTCGAGACGAGCATTAACCATGACACGTGTCTGAGGCCAACGGCTGTCGTTATTGCTGATAACAAAGCGATCCAATCCCAGACGCCAACTTTTATCGTCCTTCTCCCAACTGACCCGACCTTCCAAATGCTCATAATTCAAACGCTGCGATGCGGCAGGGGTGCGATGCAGCACCAGGTCGCGAAAGGAAAAATTACCCTCCATTGCCACCAAAGTGGCCTGTTCCCAGTTGGACCAAAATTCAAAACGGGAATCGCCCATAGTGATGCGATAAGGTAATACATTCAGGGTGTTGAGCAGGTCCAACATATTGACACCGGCGCCATTAACATACACTCGCCCGGACCAGGGCTCCCGGGCCAACACGTCTTCAGTCTGTACGGATATGCGTAGCCGTTGGTCTACATCATGAGCCATACCGAATTCAACGCTGATCAAATGGTGATTGAAGCTGTTTTTAAGTTCAAACGCAGCATTTTTGAATTTGTGAACTTTGGGTTTTGCAGTTTTATCAATGTATTTGAGATTCTTGAAAGTAAACCCTATTCGACCCTGCGCCAGTATCCAGTCCATAAGGCTTGAGTCACTATTCGGTTGCTGTGGCGCGGAGCTGTCTTTGGTTACCGGGCTGTCCTTAGACTCAGGGCTGTCCTTAGACTCAGGGCTGTCCTTAGGCTCAGGGCTGTCCTTAGACTCAGGGCTGTCCTTAGGCTCAGGGCTGTCCTTAGGCTCAGGGCTGTCCTTAGGCTCGGGGCTGCCGGCAGCCACTGTGGGATTAAATCCGGGGATGGACAGTTTGCCGTCTTTCTCCCGAATCAGGGTCAAGTCTGAGCCTTCTACACCAAAATGGTTAAAACTCAGTTGCCTTGCGGCAATGGTTTCTACCAAACCAAAACCCAGACGGGCCTTTTCAAATCGTAACAAGGGTTTCTTCGTTTTTTTATCCAGCAATTGCACTTGCTTGAGGACCAAGGATGGCCCAAATCCATGCCACTCAGCATCAAGGGAAGCCACCTTAATGGGATATCCAATCACATCGCCGGCCAGTTGTTCCACTTTGTGTACGGAATCTGTCAACATAGGCAGAAACAGCCGCGCAAGACTGAAGCTGACCGCCACAATAAGAATTAGCCCGGCGAGTAAATACCAGATACTGGCCCAAAGAAAAGAAAAAACACGAGCAGCGCGCATAGTTATCAGCGAGTCACCACCGTCCGCTGTCGACTATCGAGCCGATTCAGCGTGTTTGTGCTGTGTAAATACATCATTACATAAGAACCACATCATACTGTTCCTGGTTGTACATGGTTTCCACCTGGAACTTTATTGGCTTGTCGATAAACTCTTCCAACTCAGCTACCGTATTGGATTCTTCATCCACCATCAAGTCCACTACTTCCTGCGAGGCAATTACCAAAAACTGTTGCGCGTCATATTGGCGAGCTTCGCGTATTAACTCTCTGAAAATCTCATAACATACAGTCTCGGCTGATTTTATCGAACCTCGACCGGCACAAGTGGGACAAACCTCACACATCACGTGTTCCAAACTTTCGCGGGTTCGCTTTCGGGTCATTTCAACCAAACCCAGATCCGACACCTCGCTGATATAGCTCTTGGATTTATCCTGTTCCAGGCTCCTCTCTAAAGCCGACAATACCTGGGAGCGATGCTCCGGGTCACTCATGTCAATGAAGTCTATAATTATAATTCCACCCAAGTTACGCAAGCGCAGTTGATGCACAATGGCCTGCGTCGCTTCCAGGTTGGTTTTGAAAATGGTTTCTTCCAGATTTCGATGTCCCACAAATGCACCTGTGTTCACATCAATAGTGGTCATCGCTTCCGTTTGATCAATAATTAAATAGCCACCGGACTTTAATTCCACTTTGCGTTCCAACGCCTTTTGGATTTCGTCTTCCACTCCATAAAGATCAAAAATAGGACGTTTGCCTGGATAGTATTCAATCCGTGAAACCACCTCCGGAATGAACTTATTGGCGAACTTAACTATTTTTTCATAATTTTCCTTGGAATCGATGCGAATTTTCTCCACCCCTTCGCCACTGCCCACCTGATCACGCATGGTACGCATAATCAAGCGTAGGTCCTCATGAACCAGAGTGCCATCCGCTTGGGTTTTAGATTTTTCCTGAATGTCGTTCCACAATTTTTGCAGGAATTGCATATCGGCTTTTAATTCTTTTTCCGTGGCATTTTCCGCAACGGTACGAATAATGTAGCCGTCTTGGCCAAACTCCAGCGCCAACTCTGACGTCAATCGTTTGAGTCGATTGCGATCGTCCTCATCCTCAATTTTTTGCGAAACCCCAATGTGCTGCAAGGCAGGCATAAGCACCAAATAACGCGCAGCAATGGACAGTTGCGTGCATAAGCGTGCTCCTTTGCTGCCAATGGGATCCTTAATCACTTGGACCAACAGAGATTGCCCCTGATGCACCAACTTGGAAATATCTTCGGTGTGGCGTCCTTCCTCTGTTCCGTTGTTAGGAACATGGATATCGGATGCGTGTAAAAATGCCGTTCGCTCCAATCCAATATCCACAAATGCCGCCTGCATTCCCGGCAACACTCTTGATATTTTGCCTTTGTATATATTGCCCACCAGACCCAGGCGGCTGGCTCGTTCTATAAAGACCTCCGTCAGGACACCGTTTTCCACCATCGCAATGCGCGTTTCCCGTGGCGTTACATTTAACAGAACCTCTTCACTCATGGACAATCCTCATGCCTTACCACTGATCAACAATTCAACACCTAACAGGCGCAAGAGTTCACCGGTCTCATATAAAGGTAACCCCATAATGCCAGAATAACTGCCTTGAATACATCGAATAAACAATGCCCCCCGACCTTGAATCGCATAGGCACCGGCTTTATCTGCCGGCTCCCCCGAATCCCAATAGGCTGTAATCTCTTGATCACTGATGGGACGAAATTCCACACGGCTTTCATTGAGCGCCTGTGCCTCCACTCTTTGACCACAGCTACGCCATTGTAGTTGCAGTGCCTGCTGCGAGCGCGCAGATGGAGCGATTAAGTGAGACGGGCAATCACACACAACAGCAACCGCAGTTAATACCTCGTGCTTACGCCCCGATAGGCGTTGCAATATTTGCAACCCATGCGCTTTACCCTCCGGCTTTCCAATCACTTCGCCATCCAAAACGATACAGGTATCAGCTCCCAGAACGGGAATGCCGCTACCGGCAAGGCCGGATTCATACACTTTAATGGCTTTTTCCAGCGCAAGGCGCTGAACATAAGCCTGGGGACTCTCACCCGAACACCATTGCTCATTGATCGCCGCCACCCGTATTTCATAAACCATCCCCAGTTGCTGCAACAGTTCAGCTCGTCGGGGTGATTGGGATGCAAGATACAGTTGTGTTTTCACTCAGCCCTTTACTTAGCGATGATAGGGGTGGTTAGACAGTATACTCCAGGCTCGGTATAGTTGTTCCGCCACAATAACCCGTACCAACGGATGGGGCAGGGTCAGCGGCGACAACGACCAGTGTTTTTTTGCAGCAAGCTTACATTCCTCCGATAAACCTTCCGGCCCACCGATCAACAGGGCCACATCCTGACCTCCGGCACGCCACTGGTCCAGCTCCCGGGCTAAAGCCGGTGTATCCCAAGACTTGCCCAACACTTCCAATGCAATGAGAAAACTGTTTTGTGGCACAGCAGCCAGGGCCTTGCGCCCTTCCTGCGCAACCACGCGTTGAATATCCGTGTTTTTACCACGCTTACCGGCAGGAATTTCTATGAGATTTAACGCACATTCCGATGGTAGCCGTTTGGCATATTCTTGGTAAGCATCATTAACCCATCGGTCCAGCTTTTGTCCCACGGATACCAGATGTATGCGCATGGATCAGGCTTGACCGGAGCTTTTAACGGTTTCCGTAGACCACAATTTTTCCAATTGATAAAAATCTCGAATGGAAGGCTGCATGATATGCACCACAACATCCACCAGATCCACCAATACCCATTCAGCAGTGCTTTCCCCTTCCACACCTACCGGCTTGATGCCATGAGCTTTGGCATTCTCAATAACGCGCTCGGACAGCGCTTTCACCTGTCGAGCGGAAGTGCCGCTGGCGATCACCATGATATCGGTCACACTGGTTTTATCGCGCACATCCAGGACGTGTATATCCTGAGCCTTAACGTCTTCCAAGGCCTCAACTACAAGCTCCACTAAACGATCTGCATTCATTAAAATTCTCTCACGTAAGCCCGGCAGGTCCTTAGACTGAAACAGGTCCTTGGACTAAAACAGAGCGTTACTTATTACTCCATTATTAACGATATAATTTGTGTTCCTGAATCAGGTGTAACACGGTTTCCGGCAACAAATAAGCCGGATTCCTCCCTTGATTCACCATAGCCCTAATCTTTGTGGCTGAAATAGCCAATTGGGTAACCTCACAAAAATAGATCCCGCCATTCTTACTCTCCTGTAAGGCTGTAACGGATTCAACTTGATGAGTCTCCAGTAATCTTTGCAACTGCGGCGACAGAGTGCTTGCGGTACCGCGCAGCGGTCTGGACATGACCACAATGTGAGCCAAATCTAACAGCCGTTGCCAACGATGCCACTGAGGTAGGTAATTGAAAGCATCTCTACCCAAAATCAAACACAAAGGAATCTCCTCAAACTCCTGCCACAGAGATTCCAGGGTATCCACCATATAAGACGGTCCTTGGCGACGAATTTCCCGATCATCGGCCATAAATTCAGGTACCGGAGCAATAGCCGCCTGCACCATCGCCAGCCGTAATGCAGCGCTGGATAAGGGCATCTCCCGGTGAGGCGGTTGTCCGCAGGGGATAAAACGCACCTGTTGCAATCCCATTTTTTGCAGGATATCCACTGCGGGTCGTAAATGCCCAAAATGGATGGGGTCAAAGGTACCACCAAACACACCTATCACAAGGTTCTCCTACCGTCCCCTCACCTTTTCTCTCCAGCCCTCAGCATCCGCTCCTACAAAGTCAGCGCCGAATATGGCCATCGCCCAAAACGATATATTTTTGAGTCGTCAGGCCCTGCAAGCCCACCGGTCCACGGGCATGAATTTTATCCGTACTGATACCAATCTCGGCTCCCAATCCGTATTCAAATCCGTCGGCAAAGCGAGTGGACGCATTCACCATAACGGAGCTGGAGTCCACTTCGGCCAGGAATCGCCGCGCCAGGGTGTAATCCTCGGTAACGATGGCTTCCGTATGCCCCGAACTGTGGCGATGTATATGCTCCAAAGCTGCATCAAAATCATCCACCAAGCGAATCGACAATATGGGGGCCAAATACTCCGTATCCCAATCTTCCGCTGTGGCGGCTTTAATTCCCGGAAGCAATTGACAGGTAGCTTCACATCCACGTAACTCCACATTCTTGTCGCCATACATTTGCGCCAGCTGCGGCAATACCCCTGTTGCAATATCCCGCGCCACCAACAGCGTTTCCATAGCATTACAGACACCGTAACGATGGGTTTTCGCATTAAACGCAATATCCAGAGCCTTTTGCTTATCGGCTTTGGAATCGATGTACACATGGCAAATACCGTGCAGATGCTTAATGACCGGCACTCGTGCTTCAGAACTAATGCGCTCAATCAAGCCCTTGCCGCCTCGCGGCACAATAACGTCCACGTAATCTTGCATCGTCACCAACTCGCCAACCGCCGCCCGATCTGTAATTTCCACCACCTGAACTGCGTGGACAGGTAAACCCGCCTGTTCCAAACCGATATGTATTGCTGAAGCGATGGCTTTATTGGACCACTGCGCCTCTGACCCCCCCCTGAGAATAGCGGCATTACCCGATTTCAAACACAGACCGGCAGCATCTGCCGTTACATTGGGACGGGATTCGTAGATGATTCCAATCACCCCCAATGGTACTCGCATTTTACCCACCTGAATGCCGGATGGGCGGTAATTAAGATCCGTAATTTCACCCACAGGATCAGGCAAAGCGGCAATTTGACGCAAGCCCTCTGCCATTGCGGAAATACGTTCGGGATTCAATGCCAGTCGATCTAACAAGGCATCATCCAAACCTGCCTGTTTCCCCGCATCCAAATCGCGGGAATTTTCCTGCAGTAAATGCGCTTGCGTCGACTCCAGGGAATCCGCGATGCACAACAACGCCGCATCTTTTGCCTGACTCCCGGACTTAGCCAACTGCCGCGCAGCCGCTTTGGCCTGCACTCCCATATTTGTCATTAATTCTTTGATATTCATATTATTAGAAAATTTTTATCCGTGCGTCCCAATCGGTGCCCGACTCATTACTCGCGCTCCAGCCAACATGACACTTAATTGTAACAATTCATCCCAAACATTGCCTGCTTCCACGCCTTTAATCATGCGATCGATACGTGCAGCCCACTGCAATAAATGCTGCAAAGGCTCCACCCGGTGCCGTTGCAAGGCTTTGCTCACGATAGCAGTACGCTTGGCCCAGACCCTGCCCTGACGCATCACTGTGTCCAAACGTTGGCCTGCCTGCAGTGCCTGCGCCATGGGTAACAAACTTCGAATCTCCCGGCTCAGAGCCCACAAAACCAAAATAGCTTCCGTACCCTCCGCACGCAATCCCGACAGCATACGTACCACGCGCTGCACCTTGCCTTCCAGCGCCACATCGACGAGTGCGTAAATATCATAGCGAGCGCTGTCGGTGACGCAATAAACCACCGCATCGGCGTCGACCGTGCCACTTTCACACAATAAAGCGATTTTCTCCACTTCCTGTGCGGCAGCCAGTAAATTTCCTTCCGCTCTTTCCGCCAGCATTTCCAATGCCTCCGGAGTGACCTTCAAGCCCTTACTTTGCAGGCGCCGTTGCAACCAGCCGGGTAGTTGTCCGACTTCCACAGGCCAAACACTGACACAAGCACCTATATTGTCCAACGCGGTAAACCATTTGCTTTTTTGTTGCGCCTTATCCAGCTTACCGCTGACCAGCAGTAACACCGTATCCTCAGCCGGTCGTTGCGCATATTCCACTAAGGCTTTGCTACCCTTGTCCCCGGGTTTACCCCCCGGCATGCGTAACTCAATAATTCGGCGTGTTGCAAACAGCGACAGCTCACAGGAGGCCGCAGACAAGCGGTTCCAATCAAAGTTTTTGTCCACATGCATTACTTCACGTTCAATGTAGTCATTTGCACGCAGATGCGTCCGAATGGCATCGCAGGCTTCACCCATTTGTAAGGGCTCATCACCGCTGATCAGATAAACCGGCAAGATGGAAGACTTGAGTGAAGCAGCCAAGTTATTAAAATTGATATTCATTACTGCGCGTCAGCACCCTCAGGCTCAGCCGTATCGACTGCAGGACTTGAAGAACTGGTCGAGGTACCCGGTAAAGATTGCGTTACAGGAACTGTGGACACAGCAGACTCATCAGCGGGTGAAGATACCGCTGATGTTGCCGGCACAATGTCCGGCATGGCGTTGACTTGTAGATATTGTATCCTCCGCACCAAACTTGCAGCCGCTTGCTGCTGCAATTCCTGACGAATCAATTGTTCCTCCTTGGACTTACCCAAGGCGGAAGCGACATTGTGCGACATATCCCGCTTTACTATGATAGCGTCAGAGATTCTTTGTTTTTCTCCGTAAGTCATGCTGTACTGAATCACATAGGACAATTCGAATTCCTGCGCTTTTCCCAATGAACCGATAGATAAAACCCGCTTACCGAAGTTTTCCGAGTTCAAACTCAGCACCAATGCCGCCTTAGCTTTATCAGCAAACCCATAACCTAAGCCACGCAGTTCCCCTTCCACGGCATTTCGAAGTGCCGAATCAAAAATACGGTTATCCACATGCACGGACTGGAGCAAAGAAGACACCTCTTGCTTGCCACGCAGATGAAAACCACAGCTACTGTTTAACAGCAATGATAAGGCAAACAAAACTCTTAGGAGATTAGCGTTACGTAACATAATCCATTTAACCATGTCCTGAATTTAACTGCGCCTTCATTTAACAACAATATTGACCAGGCGTCCGGGTACAATGATTATCTTAACCAATTGCTTGCCTTCGAGATGTCGTTTAACATTTTCATCAGTCAATGCCGCAGTTTCAATTTGTTCATTGGCGACATTGCTGGCCAGTGTAATCCGGGCGCGCATTTTGCCATTGACCTGCACCCCCAATGACACTGTATCTGAAACCATTGCGCCTGCATCGGCTACCGGCCAACTCGCTTGACCAATCTCACCCACATAGCCCAATCCCGACCAAAGATTATGACATATGTGGGGCACGATAGGCGCCAGTAAACGCAACAGGATCTGTACCGATTCCGCATACACCACGGCATTCGCTTGGTCGGCCAGATTGTCCTGGACTCCCTGAAGACTGTTAATCATTTTCATGGCAGCAGCGACGACGGTATTAAACTGGTACTTGGCCACATCGCGATTCGCCTGTTCCAGTAAACTGTGGATTTCAGCCCTTAAGTCTTTAGCTTGTGAACTGCCCCCGTTCCAATCCACACTTTTCAAGCGTTCGGGTGTCCAATGCTGCAACAACTCAAAGCGCTGCGGCTGGCTGACGGTACGCCAAAGCTTTTTAAGAAACCGAAACGCGCCTTCCACCGCGTCATCGTTCCATTCCAAGGATTGTTCAGGTGGGGCTGCGAACATGGTAAACAAGCGCACCGTATCGGCACCGTATTGCTCGATAAGCGCCTGGGGATCGACTGTGTTCCCCTTGGACTTGGACATTTTTGCGCCATCCTTTAACACCATACCTTGAGTCAACAGCGCGGCAAAAGGCTCAGAACTGGAAATCAATCCGGCATCTCGCATCAATTTATTGTAAAACCTTGCATACAATAAGTGCAGTATGGCGTGTTCAATACCACCCACATACTGATCCACCGGCAACCAGTAATCGGCTCGCTCATCCAACATCGCGCTGTCATTATCTTTACAGGCATAACGGGCAAAGTACCAGGATGATTCCATGAAGGTATCAAAGGTATCTGTCTCCCGCCGCGCTGCGGCACCACATTGGGGGCAAGAGGTCTGATAAAAATCCGACATTTTGGCCAAGGGGGAGCCTGCCTCTATAGTCACATCTTCAGGCAAGACCACGGGCAATTCGTGTTCCGGTACAGCAACTTCACCACATTGATCACAATGAACGATAGGGATGGGCGCTCCCCAATAGCGTTGTCGTGACACACCCCAATCACGAAGGCGATAATTAACCTTCACCTGACCTTTATTTTGCTCTAGTAAGGCAGCTGCGATTTTATCGAACGCCGCGTCAAACTCCAGACCGTTAAATACCCCTGAATTTACCAAGCGCCCTTTATCGGTAAAGGCTCCCTTTTCCAAATCCACTTCGCTGCCATCCAAGGCTTCTATCACTTGGCGAACCGGCAATTCGTATTTTTGGGCAAACTCCCAGTCGCGCTGATCGTGCGCTGGAACGGCCATAACCGCGCCTTCGCCGTAAGCCATTAAAACAAAATTGGCAACAAAAATGGGAACCCGCTCGCCATTAAGGGGATGCTCCGCAAACAAGCCCGTGGCAACCCCTTTTTTTTCCATGGTTTCCATTGCCGCTTCAGAAGTTTCCATATGGCGACATTCCTCTAAAAACGCTGCCACTTCAACATTAGCCCCCGCGGCTTCCCGAGCCAGTGGATGTTCCGGTGCCACAGCCACATAACTGACCCCCATCAGGGTGTCGGGCCGTGTTGTAAACACCTTCAAGACATCTTCACCCGGTTTGGCGCCAACCACCGTGAAACTCAACTCCACCCCTTGGGACTTACCAATCCAATTGCGTTGCATAACGCGAACCTGCTCCGGCCAGTCCGGTAAATTTTCCAACTCCGCCAGCAACTCCTCCGCATATTGGGTTATTTTCATAAACCATTGGGGTATTTCCTTACGCTCCACCACCGTATCACAACGCCAGCATCGGCCTTCGATCACCTGCTCATTGGCCAATACAGTGAGGTCATGGGGACACCAGTTGACCGGTGCGGTTTTCTTGTACACCAACCCCTTTGCAAACAAACGGGTGAACAACCACTGCTCCCAACGGTAGTACTTCGGGTGACAGGTAGCCAACTCGCGATCCCAGTCGTAAGCAAAACCCAAGCGTTGCAACTGCGAGCGCATATAGTCGATATTTTCGTAGGTCCAACGCGCCGGCGGAACTTGGTTTTTAATAGCAGCATTTTCCGCAGGCAGACCAAAAGCATCCCAACCCATTGGTTGCAATACATTTTTACCCAACATTTTTTGATAACGGCTGATCACGTCGCCAATGGTGTAGTTACGCACATGCCCCATGTGCAAACGACCACTGGGATACGGAAACATGGATAAACAATAGAATTTCTCTTTATCGGGATCTTCCGTGACTCGAAAAGTCCCCTCGTCCTGCCAAAATTGCTGCGCCTGTTCTTCCACCGCCTTGGGATGATATTGTTCATCAATTGCCATGTGCTTTTTTCCGCCGGAACCGTAAATGATAAAAGGCGTAAGAATAACTCAGTCTAAAGCTCGCCCACAACCAATCCGGCCCTTTTACCCGCCTATCCTCTGCTAAAAACTGAGATTTACCCCGTTTTCAGCTTCACAGCAACACATTCTTGAACCACACTTATGGTTGGAGGTAGCGCAATATGAACCGGAAAACTGACGAACACCGCCACATTCGTACCTATAACCAAATATTGAAAAACATTAAGACATTTGTTTCTCAAACGGAAGATGAGATCAGCGCCAAATTCAACCTGGCTCTGGAAAGCGCCAAAAAGACCAGCGCGGAATTGCAGGATTTCACCCGTGAGGAAGTGGACCTTATCAGCGAGTATATCAAGCGGGATATTCACGATGCGGCCCACCATCTGGCGGAAACCGGGGAAGAACTGAGCGACTGGTTACGGTTTGATACTCAATTGGTGGAGGCAAAACTTCTGGAACTCATGAGCCTGGCTGTTGACACAAGCCGGGTGGAACTGGCGCAACTGACTCAACGTGCCCGTCAGGAAAGTGTTTGGGCCAGTGGCGAAACCACCAGTCCCGGCACTTTACAATGCCGGGGCTGCCACCACAACCTACAGTTTCACAACACCAGCATTATTCCACGCTGCCCAAAATGCAATAACGATCAATTTCAGCGTATTATCAAGGATTAACGCAACTGTTGAGAAATACTAAATATTTTTAAACAAGCTAGATTTTAAAAATTGTTGACAAAAGGCCTAAACATTCCCAGACTCTTAGAATTCAGGCGGCTGAGCAACACTTCCCAAAATGCCGACCAATACTCCAGTGCCCCAAATACAGGACCGTTTATGGAAAAAAACGTAATGGAATGGTCTGACGCACGAATTCTGATAGTGGATGATATTCCCACTAACCGCACCTTATTGATTCGTGCATTAACGCCTCTTGGCTACAAAATAGAAGAAGCTGACAGCGGTGAAAGTGCCCTAAAATGCCTGGAACAATCCAGCTACGATCTTATTTTGCTGGATCATCTCATGCCCGGCCTCAGTGGTTTCGAAACATTAAAAGTAATCCGCAGCCGGTATTCTCGCTTGCAATTACCTGTCATTATTGTGACCGCACTTTATGAAACCGAAAACATTATTCAAGGCCTCAACTTCGGTGCAAATGACTACATCACCAAACCCTTTGAGTTTGAAGTCATTCAAGCCCGGGTAGAGGCCCACTTGCAAAGCAAGAAATTACAAAGCGACCTCATTCAGGCTAAAGAAACTGCTGAAGACATCAGCCGCACCAAATCCCGCTTTCTCTCACAAATGAGTCATGAACTGAGAACGCCGCTTAATGCGATATTGGGTTTTACCGAACTTTGCTTCAATAAAGCCAAGCAAAACGGTCACGACCAATATGTAAGCAATCTTCAAATGATCCAGGACTCAGGGAAAAACCTACTGGAAATTATTAACAATCTTTTGGATCTATCCAAGATAGAAGCCGGCAAACTGGAAATCAACATCGAAGCTCTATCTCTAAAAGAGCTTATGAATCATATAAACCAATTGTGTCTGCCCTTATTGAAACAAAACAAGAACCGGATTCACTTTCGCACAGACACCACCTCAGACCTTATAAATAGTGATAAAACCAAACTACAACAGATACTCACCAACCTCGTCGCCAATGCTGCCAAGTTCACTCAAAACGGCGATATTACTGTTGAAACCTGTTTAAACTCCGAAAATACACAAAGTAATCTGGTACTACGGGTACGAGACACCGGCACAGGGATTCGAGCTGATCAACAGGAATTTATTTTTAAGGAATTCTATCAGTGCCACACCCATAAAACCGGCGGTACCGGCTTAGGCCTGGCAATTACCCGTCAACTGTGCGAATTGTTGGGCGGACGTATTCAACTGGAAAGCAGCAGTGATAAAGGCAGTGTTTTTCTCGTGGTTATACCCGTCACGCTTTCACAGCCACAGCCACAGCCACAGCCGGAATCTACCGTATAGTTCCAAGCCCGAACATAACAAAACCGACAGTGCGACAACCATTGCATATGCAAACATCGGATTTTTCATGTATATTTGGATACATGGGTTGGGCTGTATTGTTGGAGTTAACCAGGAACCGTTACTTTGAAAAAAATCACGTTTATCAATCCGCCCTACGAGCGCATTGCTCCGGGCTACGACTTCATTAACCACATCACCAATCGCTCTCCCTCTTTGGGATTATTGCATCTGGCCGCACAAGTCCGTGAAGACGGCTACCTACCTGCCATCATTGAAGGCGATATTGAAAATCTCAATGCCGAACAGGTGGCCAAACGCATTATTCAATCCCGCCCGGAATATGTTGGCATTACCTTGTTTACAGTAGCCGTATGGTGTGCCGCCGAGATCGCCAAAAGAATTAAACAGGAATTACCCGACACCATTATTCTGGTTGGTGGACCCCATATTTCATCTATGGGCATGGAAACCATGCAACGATTTCCCGATTTTGATATTGCAGTGACCAATGAGGGAGAACTGGTCCTAAGTGAATTACTCCCCATCCTGGACGCGGGTAAAACACCACATTCAGTTAAAGGGATTATTTACCGCATGGGCGATCAGTTGATGCAAACCCCTGCAGCCCCCACCACATCCAATCTGGACGAACTACCCGTACCTGCCTGGGATTTACTACCCAACTTTCCTAAAGCGTATTTGCCGGCAATTTATGATTATCCCAAAGGGCCGGTAGCTACCATCGCCGCTTCACGGGGATGCCCTTTCTTGTGTAAATTCTGTGACACGTCAACATTTGGTGCCAAGGTACGTGCTTATTCACCAGAAATGGTATTCAACATGATGCAACATTTACACAATACCTACGGAATACGCCACATCATGTTTGTGGACGATTTGTTCCTCGCCAGCAAAATCCGAACGCTGGCATTGTGCGATATGATCTTAGAATCGGGTTTGGAGATGACCTGGAGTTGTACTGCTCGAGTGGATACCGTAAAACCGGAAGTTCTAAAACGCATGAAACAGGCCGGTTGCTGGGAAATTAGTTTTGGCTTGGAAACCGGTTCTAATGAATTACTGCAAAAAATGGAAAAAGCCGCACGCGTCGAAAAATCAGAGCAGGCTATAAACTGGACCCATGAAGCAGGAATACGCTGCAAAGGCCTGTTTATGCTGGGCTACCCAGGTGAAACCCAGGAAACCATCGAAATGACCAAGGCGTTCTGCCGCCGCATCCCCATGACTACAATGAACTTAACCAAGTTCACCCCCTACCCCGGCTCACCAATTTATCGAGAATTGTATGGTACCAACATCAAAGAAGATCATTGGGAACGCATGAATGGAATGAACTTTGTTTGGGCGCCGGAAGGCATTACCGTGGAGCAATTGGATCGCGAATACCAAAACCTACTTAAAGCTTTTTATCGTCGTCCTGAAGTAGCGCACAAATACCTGTTCGTGTCGCTGCGCTACCCGCATCATTTATACCGTCTTCTTAAATTCGCATTGGGCTTTGCTAAAGCCAAGCTGATAAGTTTTCTCAGTGGCCGCAAAGGGCTATTGGTCAAAGAAGAAAACTACTACCTGGATGCCAACAAAGGTAAAACAGCCAACTGACCGTGCGCTCAGATTTGACGCCGCTGCAAGACCCAAGCAGCGATTAGTGATAGGGTAAAAATAAAAATCACCGGCCAGTTCCCCAAACGGGTGTAAACCGTATTCCCGGTGCGGGGAAAAATATCCGCTGTTAGTACAGACAACTCAAATTGGGGCGATTGCTCAATAATTGCACCGGTGTGATCAATGAGAGCAGAAACACCATTATTGGTGGCTCTCAACATGGGTCTGCCGGTTTCCATAGCCCTCATACGAGCCATTTGTAAATGTTGATGCGGCGCAAATGAATCCCCAAACCAGGCATCGTTACTTACGTTAACCAAGATTTCCGCCTCAGGCAGGGTTTCAATAACCTCTGCGCCAAAAACATCTTCATAACAAATGGATATACCAGCTTTTGTTCCCGCCACCTCCAGCACCTGACGCTCGCCGGGACCGGAGCTAAAATTGGCCATGGGCACCCGAAAAAACAGCAACAAATCACCCAACAATGCTTTGAGCGGTAAATACTCACCAAAAGGAACTAAATGGCGTTTGTGATAAAAATCCGTTTTGCTGCCGATGGCAATCACACTATTGTAATGCACTTTGTAATCATCTTCGTCTACCATAGGGATACCGATGAGCATATCCGTATTGTGGGCTTTGGCTTCTTCACCCAGCCTCAAAACAGCGCGACGTTCGTTTTGAAAAAATGCGGGATACGCCGTCTCCGGCCAAATGATCAAATCACTATCCCAATTCTTTCGTGACAAATCGGTATACAACTGAATGCTGGATTGACGATAGGCCGGGTGCCATTTCAACTCCTGGGGAATGTTCCCCTGAATCAAGGATACTTTAATGGGTTTTTCTTTGGCCTGAGTCCACTCAATGCGACCGCTGGAACTGCTGCCTAAAACAAGCGCTGCAATTAAGGCCACCACGCCAACGCGATAGCGCATGTGCTCCGAGTAGAACAACAGAACCAAGCCACCGGCCACCAGAATAAGCAACCAGGATATTCCGTACACACCCAATAATGGCGCAATACCATGCAAAGGCCCGTCCACTTGGGTATAACCCAGAGACAACCAAGGGTATCCGGTAAACACCCAGCTTCGCGTCCATTCCAAAAAGGTCCACAAAGCCGGTAACAACAGCAACAAACTCAGGGGTAATGACAGGCGGGAAAAAAAGCGTCGCACCAAATAGACCGTCACCGCTGGAAAACAAGCCCAGATGGCAACAAATAAAATCGTTAGAAATACGGACAGGAAAACGCTCATATTTCCAAAGCGGATCATGCTCACGGATATCCAAGAAACACCAATACCGTAGTACGCTAACCCAAATAAATACCCACGCAGAAGTGCCCGCTTTGGCGGACAATATAACCAAGTGACCACAAAAATGGCCGGGGACAGTAACACAAAGACGACGAGATCGTATGGGGCAAAAGCGAATGGCAACAATAACCCCGCAAGTACCGCTACGACCTCCCCCCAATAGCCTTGCATTACGCGTTTACTACTGTCTTGAAAAGCGGATAGTTTCACTTGTTATTATCGGAACCTTGGTATTGTGCTTCCGGGCTCGACAACCCGGTTCATCAGCGGACACAACCCGTATAGACGTTTTTAATTGGATGCCAGATCTTCTACCTGGGTGCCATTACCGTCGTCAACACTCATCTGTAATAAATGCGCTCGACGGCTGTCAGCTCGCAAAACTTTGAACTTGAACCGACCGATGCTGGCTTCCTCCCCTCGTGCCGGCACACGACCGAACTCCTGACTAAGCAACCCACCAATGGTATCAAACTCATCATCACAGAGCGACGTGTCAAATTCACTATTAAACTCATCGATAGGTGTGATCGCTTTGACGGTGTAGCGATTATCGCTGTGCTTTACGATATACAAATCGTGTTCAAAGTCGTGTTCATCCTCAATATCACCCACGATTTGCTCCAGCACATCCTCAATGGTTACCAAGCCGGATACCCCACCGTATTCATCCACAACAATTGCCATATGGTTACGACTGGCTCGAAACTCCCTTAACAGCACATTCAAACGTTTGCTCTCGGGGATAAAAACGGCTGGGCGTAGCATATCCCTGATATTGAACTCCTGCTCCTTGTCGGCAAAATAGGGCAGCAGATCCTTCGCCAACAGTATGCCCACCACTTCATCCCGACTGTCGCCAATCACCGGAAAACGCGAATGCGCTGACTCCACAATAATAGGTAAAAACTCTTCGGGGGGCACATCTTGATTGACCACCACCATTTGAGCACGCGGTATCATGACATCGCGAACCTGCATCTCGGAAACATCCAGAACGCCTTCTATCATGGGCAAGGCATCTATATCCAGCAGGTTACGCTTGCGCGCATTACGCAAAATAGTGATTAACTGCTCTCTGTCCTTAGGTTCTATCATTAAAGCTTGACTGAATCGCTCCAGCCAACTCGGGCGCTGCCTCCCATCCTTGGAGACAGCGCTACTACTATTAATGTCGTTCATGATGCTTCCGACTCCGTATACGGATTAGGAAAGTCTAATTTTGCCAGTATGGCAACTTCCAGGGCTTCCATAGTTTCAGCCTCCTCATCGCTAATGTGATCATACCCCATTAAGTGCAACACACCATGCACAATCATATGAGCCCAATGCTGTTCCAATGACTTATGCTGTTCCAGTGCTTCGCGGCGTACCACAGGAGCACACACCAACACATCGCCCAGTAAGGGTAATGGCAAATCTTCCGGCAATTCGGCCGGGAAGGACAACACATTGGTGGAACCGGTTTTGTTGCGATAGGTTTGGTTCAGTTGCGTCATCTCCGACTCATCCACAACGCGGACTGTCAACTGAATATGGTCATTCGACTTTTTCTCCGGCACCGCCGCCGCAGCGGCTACAATCCAGCGCTCCAGAGTCTTTTGATCCGGCCCTATGGATGCATATTCCGTAGATGCCACTTGAAAATCAAGCTCCACGCACGGTAACGGTTGCGGAGGTTCTTCAGTTTTTTGATTCGTATTCATCGTAAGCGGTAACTATTTTCTGTACCAAAGGATGCCTAACCACGTCCTTGGCAGTGAAAAAAGTAAAGCTAATACCCTCCACCCCTTTTAACACCTCAATCACATGACGTAAACCGGAGTAAGTATTGCGAGGCAGGTCGATTTGAGTCACATCGCCGGTAATAACAGCCGTGGAACCGAACCCAATACGAGTGAGAAACATTTTCATTTGCTCCATCGTCGTGTTTTGAGCTTCATCCAGAATAATATAACTTTCATTTAACGTACGCCCACGCATATATGCGAGCGGCGCAACTTCAATGACATCTTTTTCTATTAATTTAAGAACCCGCTCAAATCCTAACATTTCATATAAGGCATCGTACAGAGGACGTAAATAAGGATCAACTTTTTGCGCCAAATCACCCGGTAGAAAACCTAAGCGCTCCCCTGCCTCCACCGCAGGACGCACCAGAATAATGCGTCGCACTTGATCTTTTTCCAAAGCTTCCACCGCGCAGGCCACCGCCAAATAGGTTTTACCTGTGCCGGCAGGACCGATGCCAAAGTTGATATCGTGGGTAACCACATTGTGGAGATATTGCTGCTGATTAAAACCTCGCGCCTTCACCACACCTCGGCGAGTTTTGATTTCCACTGATGGGTTACCATTGCCTTTTCTTTGATCCAGGCGTGCTTCAATACCGGCTTCCTGTAAAAACAAGTGCACGCGACGCTTGGTCAAGCGAGCCATGGAAGTCTCTTCGTACAAGCTTTTTAGAACCTCACCAGCGGCTTCCACCGACAGCTTCTCGCCAATCACATTAAAAGAATTACCGCGATTATTGATTTCCACTCCGAGACGACTTTCAATCTGGCGTAAATGGGTGTCAAATTCGCCACACAAATTGGCGAGCCTGTCATTATCGTCGGGTTCCAGTGCAAAATTACAGGAGTTAAGGGTATTCAAAATATAACCCGCACGCTGTTGAAAAGGATAAGCAATCTGAACATTAGACCCCGGATGCGACTTGCTGGGATGCTGTCACCGGTTCCGCCCGCAGTGAGTTAGGCAAAGCCTCGGTGATGCGCACATTGATAAATTGACCGACTAGACGCGGGTGTGCAGAAAAATTTACCACTCGATTGTTTTCAGTTCTGCCGCGTAACTGATGGGGATCTTTGCGCGAAGGCCCCTCCACCAGGATGGAATATTCGTTACCAACCATATTTTCACTGATTTGAGCCGCCATCTTGGAGATTTTGGTTTGCAAAATGCTCAATCGCTCCTTTTTCACCTGAATCGGTACATTATCCGGATAGGTTGCAGCTGGCGTGCCAGGACGCGGACTATAGACAAAACTAAACGAGTGATCGAAACCCACGGACTCAATTAAATCCAGGGTCGCCTGAAAATCTGCCTCAGACTCCCCGGGAAAACCCACAATAAAATCTGAAGATAGACTCAAATCCGGACGAATAGCCCGTAAACGACGAATTTTGTCCTTATACTCCAGCGCCGTGTGGCCTCGCTTCATCATGGTTAGAATTCTGTCGGATCCGCTTTGGACCGGTAAATGGAGGTGTCCAACCAATTGCGGAACGGTGGCATAAGCTTCAATCAGTGAGTCGGAAAATTCCACCGGATGAGAGGTGGTGAAACGAATTCGATCGATTCCATCAATAGCTGCCACAAAATGGATCAACAAGGCCAAGTCTGCCACATCGCCATCATGCATGCTGCCTCGATAAGCGTTCACGTTTTGCCCCAACAAGGTCACTTCACGCACTCCCTGCTCGGCCAGCTGAGCCACTTCACTCAAGACGTCGTCGAAAGGACGGCTTATTTCTTCACCGCGAGTGTAAGGCACCACACAAAATGTACAATATTTGCTACAACCTTCCATAATCGACACAAACGCAGTGACTCCCTGCGAACGCGGTGCCGGTAGACAGTCAAATTTTTCGATCTCGGGGAAACTGACGTCCACAATGCCTTTGCCATTGCTTTTTAGGTCGAGCAGCATTTTGGGTAACCGATGCAGCGTTTGGGGGCCATAAACCAAGTCGACAAAAGGGGCACGAGTTCGAATAGCCTCACCCTCCTGACTGGCAACACAACCGCCCACGCCGATGATCAGATGGGGATTCACCGCCTTTAACTCCTTCCAACGCCCCAATAGGGAAAACACCTTTTCTTGCGCTTTTTCACGCACGGAACAGGTATTAAGTAACAGGATATCAGCGTGTTCAGGAGAATCCACCAGAGAAAGATCGTGGGTATCACCCAGCAATTCCGCAGTCTTAGCGGAATCATATTCATTCATCTGGCAACCAAAGGTTTTAATATAAAGCTTTCGCGCCATAAAAGATTGGTCAACTAGTATACAAAATAGAATAGCACATTCAACTGACCGTTTCCCGTCAGACCACCCACTATCCTAACTGTATAAACGCCCCGAGACCTCCGATTATGTTTCACATTCAAATACTTACAACACTCCCTCTATTTTTGACAAAAACGTAAAAATAAAAAGAGTCATCACCCCTGTCATCAACAGGGGTAATACGCCCATAATATTTGATTTTAATCGTAGTTGGGTTCAGACGCAATTTTATGAATGGCTAAATCGGCCCCCTTGTACTCATCTTCTTGAGACAAACGCAGGCCAACGAGCTTTTTGATCACACCGTAGACTAAAAATCCACCGATCAAGGCGATAGCCACGCCCATCAAAGTACCCACGAGTTGAGACATAAACGCGACTTTGCCCGTCCCTCCCAAGGTAACGGACCCGAAGATACCGGCAGCGATTCCGCCCCAGGCTCCGCATAAACCGTGCAAGGGCCAAACACCCAGCACGTCATCAATTTTCCACTTGTTCTGCGCCAGGGTAAATGTCCAAACAAACAGAGCTCCTGCCACCACACCGGTTACCATGGCCCCCAAGGGATGCATAACGTCAGAACCGGCACACACGGCCACCAAACCGGCCAGGGGACCGTTATGGACAAAACCCGGGTCATTATTCCCTACCACCAAAGCGGCCAACACGCCGCCTACCATGGCCATCAGTGAGTTTAAGGCCACCAAGCCACTCACCGCTTCCACAGTTTGTGCCGACATAACGTTAAAACCGAACCAACCCACGGTAAGAATCCAGGCGCCTAAAGCCAGAAAAGGAATACTGGACGGTGGATGTGCAGCGATCACTTTGCCATCTTTACTGTAACGACCGTGGCGAGCACCCAACAGGACTACCGCACCGAGCGCGATCCAACCACCCACGGCATGAACCACCACAGAACCGGCAAAATCATGAAATGGCTGACCAAAGTTGGACTCCATCCATGCTTGAATTCCAAAATTGCTATTCCAGGCAATACCTTCGAAAAAAGGATAAATGAGTGCCACAATTAACACACTCGCCATCAGTTGAGGATAAAATCGAGCCCTCTCCGCAATACCACCGGAGATAATGGCCGGTATAGCGGCTGCAAATGTGAGCAAGAAAAAGAACTTTACCAAGTCATAGCCATTTTTCTGCTGCAGCACGGTGGCACTGTCCATAAAGCCCACACCGTAGGCCACCAAATAACCGATAAAAAAATATGCCAAGGTGGAGACGGAGAAATCGGAGATGATTTTAACAAGTGCATTGACCTGATTTTTCTTACGCACGGTACCGACTTCCAGAAATGCAAAACCGGCATGCATTGCCAACACCATAATGGCGCCCAATAAAATAAATACCACGTCGTGACCGGATTGAGCCATGGCTTTCCCTCTTTGAAGATCGTTTGTTGGATTGCATCGTTTTGATGCAAGTTCAAGCGGGCGTAGTTATATCACAGCCACAAACATTGGGACCAGTGGGCACAAATCCCTGAAAAACCCCGTAAATTCGCCTCGCGCACCAGTAGCGTGCAGGATCGAAGCTGCACGCTTAATGCAGCACCATATACGCACCACTAAGATGCAAGAATACGTTAATCGCACCCAGCCGGGACGATCCTGCGCACCAAATTGGTTCGTAAATTTTTTGAAATTTTTTTCAGCGAACCAGTTTCAATGAGCCACCTTAGGCCAATAGGCTTCCACCGTGAACTCCGGGCTGTGCTTTTGCACATGGCATTGATCGCAAATTTGTTGCTTGGACCAATTTTTGTTGGGCACGGCTTGAGCGCCGGCCGATTCCACATGCCGGCGCCCGGCACCGTGGCACGATTCACATTGCACCCCCAGTAAGTGCGGGGTCATGGTGGTATCGATAAATCCGCCGTCCTGCTCATAGCCCACCACATGGCATTTTATGCAAAAAGGATCAAAGGCCTTATTCACCGCCTCCAATTTTTCGTACGCTGTCGCATGGAGCGAATCAAACCAGCGCTGGTGTTGTGCTGCATGGCAAGTCTTACATGTCTCTTCTCCCATGTATTCTGCAGCACCGGTTTTCAGGCGTTTACGCAATTCGGCCCGCTTTAAATAATCCTGCTTCAACTCCTCGTTATAAGCCTCGTACCAGGCTTGCATGCGTTCTGCATCAGGAATTGTGCCCGGCATGGGGATTACCTCATGTTGCCAACTGCTGATATCTCCTTGAGCCAACTGCAAATGCAGCCTCGCAATGCGCATGCCGCGCGAACCTGCCTGCAATACCAATGTCTTACCCACTTTAACCGGCTCGGAAAAAACTTCATAGGCGGACTCTACAAACAACAAGTCCACATGTCGTAATGGTAAGCGACTTTGCACCTTATCCAATGGTAATGAAGTGATCAACACCGTCACCGCACCTGCGTCATCAGCGTTCTGCAGCAGTTTTTTGATCTCATCCAGGTTTTCGGTGGCAACATTTTCTGCAGCCTGCATTTGTTTTGCAGGTGACTGCTCCGGCTCTAACCAGGAAAAAACCTCCATATTCACCGTCTGCCCCTGAAATCGACGTTCTATGTGAATCCGTTTGTTCACCTCCGGAGAATACCAGTTGCTGGATACCCACGGCAGCGAGGGACGTAGACCGAATTGTTGGCCATAAGCCAAATCACGCCATTGCACGCCAATAGCATCATAAGCAAGAACTTCAAATCCCTTTAATATATATTCCGCTTTAATTATATCGGTAGGACCGTCGCTGCTGATCAACCCTCCCGCGGAAAGTGCCACTAAATCAGGATTATTTTGCCTGAGATTGTCCAACGTAGTCACCCGCCGTTTAATTCCACCCAAATCCCCTTGTTCACTGCAACCACAGGGCTCCAATTCACCGTCCAGGTTACCGGAATACACCAGCTCCAGCGCTGCCCCCTCTTGTTTTGCCGTAGCATCCGAGGGTGGATTAGAGGCAATCCCGGCCAAATGCGGCAAAGTTATGATTAACATAAGGATGATAAAACCAACACTAATCCATTGCTTCATGCTTTTACCTTTTCTGTATTTATCGATTTCAAAATTCAACGATTACTGCGTTGCCGCCAATACTGCGCTTGAACCGAATCCACGCGTCTGCCATATAAGCCCCGCTCGTAAGCCCTAGCCATCGCTGTGGCTGCTTGGATTGAGCCTGCTGCAGCGGCCTTTTCAATCCACTGCATTGCCAGGTGTGGGTTTTTGGCCGTACCCCGACCTGCCAGAATCAACAAGCCCAGTGTTAATTGCGACTTCACTTGCCCTGCCTCCGCTGCTTTACCTAACCAGTAAACCGCTTTGGCGTCATCCTGGGTCGCGCCATCACCGTCCATATACAACAGTCCCAGGTTTTCTTGTGCTTTAGTAAAATTCTGTTGCGCAGCCTGCTGTAGCCATTGATGGGCCTGCACGGGATCCCGAGGTACGCCTAAGCCAAAGCGGTACATAATACCCAGACTGTTTTGCGCTCCGGGATGCCCCTGCTGCGCAGCTTGACGATACCAATGTAAAGCCGTCTCATCGTTTTTCTGCACCCCAAGACCGTGACGGTACATTACCCCCAATTTTCGTTGCGCTTCCACCACGCCGGCTTGCGCTAACGGCTGCAACAGTTTTAGAGCTTTTGGATAGTCACGTTGGCGATAAGCCGTCAAACCCGCATGCAAATCTGAAACGGCTGAAGCCGCTGTAGGCAAGGATAAGATCAATAATAGGATGAAAATGAGTGATTGTTTGTAAGCGTAAGCCACGACAGACCGTCCTTTTTCTCGCCGGATGGCTCGAGCTTACACAAAAAAAGGACGTTGTTAAACCGAAAGGAAGCAAAACAAAGCCGCAGGCTTTGATCTCATCTCGCGCACTTTCCAAACACCGTGACGAATCAGACTCGACGCGGTGTGCGTAGCACTTTAATTAAGCGATCTTCCAACTCGATACGATCCGCCAGCTGTTCCGCCAGTTTGGAAAGATCATCGGCCAAATCAGAAAGATTATCGCAATGGTCTTCACAATCGTATTTATCATTAAAGTCCAAAATCGCCTGGGTGGATTCGGCAACGCGAGGATAGATGTCATTGGCGATTTGCTGCACCGGTGTTCGACGCTCTTTGTCTTCATCGATGTGGCGATAGAGTTGGAAGTGTGCGCTGGCCGTGTAGTCGATCAGTGATTCACAAAAATTTTGCAATAACACCTGGGTTTCATGCTCCGGCTTGAAAGGCTGACGTACCGCTAGATCTCTTAGTAGTGACAATGTGTCAGTTCGACTTTCCACCAACATACCGATGTCCCTATGAGACCGTACTCGTCTTTCGGGAAGTGCCTCGTTGCTAGACTGCATAATCACCTCTTTTATTGTGCTAACCTATACCTGACTATTGCGCGGATAAACCCGTATAATTATCAGGGCGACCATAGGCAACGCCTCTGCGTGCTACTGCATTTTAACAACCACTGCTTTTCTTTGTAAATACTTTAGATCCTGCCTCATATAAGATTTAAAGATTTGGTCTCATTCCGCTTTTTTGTCCAGCAAAGTATTCATTTTCTCTACCAATCGCGGAAAATCGACGGGTTTTGTATCATATTCCTCACAACCCGCTTCCAAAGCTTTCTCCCGATCACCCGACATGGCATGGGCAGTCAAGGCAATCACCGGTATTTTATTTAAATTTTGCTGGCTTTTTATTTGCCGGGTAGCTTCCCAACCATCCATAATTGGCAAACTCATATCCATTAAAATTATGTCAGGATTCTCCGAAGCCGCCAAAGAAACTGCCTGTTGCCCATCCAAAGCAAATACCACGCTAAAGCCCTTGCGTTCCAAACGCCGGGATAACATATCCCGATTCATCTCATTGTCTTCTACCAGCAAAACTTTTACCACTTATTTCCTCCTGAAATTTTCTTATTCGGAGTCTTGAAAGTACTCTCTAACCCTTTTGAATTCGTCTTCCGTAGCAATGAAAGCGTCCACCACTTCCGGATCAAAGTGGTTTCCTGAACCTTCCACCAATATACCCCTACTTTTCTCATGAGAAAATGCATCTTTATAACATCTTTTGGAGGTCAAAGCATCGTACACATCGCCCAGTGCCAGAATCCGCGCCACCAGAGGAATTTCTTCACCCCTCAAACCATAAGGATAACCACCGCCGTCCCAACGCTCATGATGGGCCGATGCAATCTCCACGCCCATTCTGATTAAGGTGTTACCGGGATGTTGCTTATCCACTTCTTTTAAGGTTTCAGCACCAATAACCGGATGCAAGCGCATCACCTGCCATTCGTCAGCGGTTAATTTGCCCGGCTTAAGCAGCACAGAATCATCAATGCCCACTTTACCGATATCGTGCAAGGGGCTGGCTGCGTATATATCAGAAATAAACGCCGCATCTATTTTTTCCTGATATTTGGTTAAACGGCTCAACTGCTGCGATAGAATCCGACAATACTCCCGCATTCGCTCCAAATGTTCACCGGTTTCAGGGTCCCGGGATTCGGCCAATTTAGACATGGCAAAAATAGCCCCTAATTGTGCCTGGGAGATTTCCTGGACTTGTTGTTGCACTCGTTCCTGCAATTGGGAATTGTACATTTCAATTTGGGTACGATAATGGGCTTCCTTGTCGTGTAAACGTTTGCGTTCCAGACAGGCGCCCACACGTGCTTTCAATAAGGTGGGATCAAACGGCTTGGTGAGGTAGTCTTCTGCGCCCATGTCGATACAACGGGCAGCGCTGGAAGAATCGTCTAAAGCGGTTATCATAATAACTGGCACCGTTCTAAGTGTATTATCTTGTTTCATACACTTCAGTACTTCAAAGCCATCCATGACCGGCATCATAATATCCAGTAACACCAAATCATAGGGTTCCCGTTGCAGGGCATCCAGCGCTTCAGCACCATCGGTAGCAGTTTCTACTCGAAAACCCATGGGGCGCAATCGCCGCAACAACATATCACGATTCATTTCATTGTCATCGACCACCAAAATAGCAGCAGGAGTGTCAGAATTGTCCGTGTCGATAGTCATTGCAGGTTGATTCATAAGTAATATACCGGCATTAATAGATTGAATTTATATGAACCATCATCCGGTAATTTACAATTATTCTGTTCGATTAAGTAGTTACCGTTTGAGGCTCCCCTACTGTTATCGGCCACGTTTTACAATGTTTTACCATTTCTATCGCATCCATTTTGCGGTTTTTAGCCTAAGCAAGCGATCAGTTTTCCGTAAACTTTTTGTAATAACTTCAGCGTGTTTCTGCTACCGTTTTATTTTGTCGGCGTAATGCAAGGGAAAAACCGGTTTTGGCGTTGCATTAGCAAAAACAGCAGTCCCATGCTTACAGCCCGAGCCAGCATAAACAGGCAAAATGCCAGCCACAACCCGTGGTTGTGATGGGTTTGTAATAAATACCAGGCCGGCAAGAACACACATACGGTGGAAAACAACATGGTGTTACGCATTTCCGCAGCTTTGGTCGCCCCAATGTAAATACCGTCGAGAATAAAACTCCAAACAGAAATCAAGGGTAGCAATGCAACCCAGGGCAAGTAGTTCGCCGCCAGATGCCGTACCGATTCAATATCACTGATCCAGGCGATAAAAATCTCACCCAGCGCAAAATACATCCATGCGAAAACAGAACTGGCAGCCAAGGCCCAACACAAGGTAACCACAAGGACCGCATCAAACTGTCGTTGGTTGGATGCACCCACGGCTTTTCCGGTCATGGCCTCGGCCGCATGAGCCAACCCATCCAATCCATAAGCCATAAAGGTTTGAAAAGTGAATAACACAGCATTGGCTGCCAAAACCGCGTCTCCCAAGCGCGAGCCCTGTGCAGTAAAAAACGCCAGGGTAAACATCAAACATAAGGTTCGAATAAATATGTCCCGGTTCACCGCCAACAAATGCAATAAACGCGTGCGATCGAGAATCCGCTGCATGTGCCAATGGCCGGGATGTTTGCGTAGCTCCCCGCGTAGCAGCAACAAACCCAGACCTAAACCGCAATACTCGGCAATAAAAGAGGCCCAGGCCACACCATCGGCGGCGGTTCCCAAAACAGTAACAAAAACAAAATCCAACGCCATATTCAGACTGTTAACAAACAACAGTAACAACAAGGGTGCTCTGGCATTGTGCAAACCCAGAAACCACCCTAACAGCACATAATTGGCCAAAGTGGCCGGAGCACTCAATATTCGAATAAAAAAATACAAGCGCGCTTGTTGTTCCACCTGTTCACCGGCGCCTATCAGCTGAAACGCCAACCAGGCAATGGCTTGTTGCAGCCCTATCAGCAACAGCGAAAAAACCATCGCCAAAAACAGCGCCCGCAATAATACCGCACGAATTTCATCGCCATCGCCAGCACCAAAAGCCTGGGCTGTGAACGCTGTGGTACCCATGCGTAAAAAACCAAAACCCCAGAAGACTATGCCGAAAATCATGGACCCCACGGCGACTGCGCCTATGTAATGAGGAGAGTCCAGATGCCCCACCACAGCCGTATCCACTATACCCAACAGCGGTACGGACAGATTGGACAAAATAAGCGGCACTGCAATGCGCCATAGGTCGGAATGGATTTGACGTTGTTTTAGACTTTCAAGAAACAATCGACTGCCCTCTTGCAATGCAGCTCATGGCGTAGAAGCAAGGCAGGAAACAGGAAAACGGCGAGAGACAGGCCCCTCGCCGACTTACCCAAAAGACAAGATCAGGATTGATTCAGAGCGGCTTGTGCTGCCGGCACAGCGGCACCGCTGTTAATCTCTGCACCCATACCGCTTAATACGGTGTCCAAAGCCGCCAGGCAAAACAACACATTCTTGGGATTGCTGGCGTGGCCCATTAAACCGATACGCCAGATTTTTCCGGCCAGAGCGCCTAAACCGGCACCGATTTCCAAATTAAAATCATCCAGCAGACGTTTACGCACCGCCGCTTCATCCACGCCGGAAGGAATACTCACCGCGTTCAATTGCGGCAGGCGATGGGATTCGTTGACAATCAACTCCAGGCCCATGGCTTCCAAGCCGGCTTTGAGAATATTGTGATTGCGTTGGTGGCGAGACCAGGAGTTCTCCAAACCTTCTTCCTCTAAAATCACCAATGATTCATGCAGGCCGTATAATGCGTTTACCGGTGCGGTATGATGATAAGCCCGCTTCGTGCCGGCCCCCCAATAACCCATGACCAGATTAAGATCCAGAAACCAGCTTTGCACCTTGGCTTTACGTGATTTGATGACCTCTACCGCTCGATCACTAAACGTCACTGGAGACAAACCGGGCGCGCAGGAAAGACATTTTTGGCTGCCGGAATACACCGCATCCAAACCCCATTCTTCCACTTTTAGTTCAGAACCGCCCAAGGACGTCACCGTGTCTGCGATAGTGAGACAACCGTGCTTACGGGCTATTTCCGCCAAGGTTCGGGCATCAGATTGCACCCCGGTGGATGTTTCCGCATGAACGAAAGCCACCACTTTGGCATCGGGGTTGGCTTTCAAGGCATCCTCAAGTTTGTTGGGATCCACGGCGGTACCCCAAGCATCTTCCACCATGACAGCCACAGCACCGGCTCTTTCCACATTTTCTTTCATTCGTCCGCCAAATACGCCGTTTTGGCACACTATAACCTTATCACCGGGCTCTATCAGGTTGACAAAACAAGTTTCCATACCGGCCGACCCTGGCGCAGACACAGGGATGGTAAGTTCATAGGTAGTTTTGAAAGCGTACTGGATCAAAGACTTCATATCATCCATTAAATCCACAAACATAGGATCCAGATGTCCGATAGTGGACCTGGCCATGGCGCTCAAAACGCGAGGATGTACGTCAGAAGGACCGGGGCCCATCAATGTGCGAATGGGAGGAACGAAAGATTGGCTCATATCTATCTCTTTATCTCTATGTCTGTTTTACTAAAAAATGAATAAATTACCCTAAGGCGACGCAAAAGTTGATCATTATACTCAAGCATTTCGCTTTCTCAAAACTTGCCTCAAAATGCTGAATACATGCGTCCCCGGTTTAAAATACCATCAGGGTCAAATGTCGCTTTGAGACGCTGGTGCAAGCGTAACAGATGTTGAGGTAATGGATGAAAAATTTCCACTTCCGTATCCGCATAGGCCTGCTTCCCAGAAAACAAGGTAGCATGCCCCCCCTCACTTTCCACCGCTGCCCGGACAATAGCGGCCGAATCATTGGTTTTCAACCAACGTTGTCCACCGCCCCAGTCGTAAAACCATTGACCTCGAAGCGGTAAAGGCAGCGTGGCAGGAGCCACACTAATACGCCAAAGAGGCCTGGGATCACTGAAAAAATAGTGGCTGTGTTCCCGTACTTGTTCCCAAAAACCACTGGAACCCAATACATCGCCGGCGATTTTTTTGCGAGCATCATTAACAGCCAGAGTGGAACCGGACAGGCGCAAACAGACGGATTCCCCATCATAACAGGCCGCCGACAAAGGCAAAGGTTTCGCAGCTCGGGCACACATTACATCAATCGCTTCGGTCTCGCTTAAGGGCATGCACAAGGTCATTTCATCTTCCGGTATGGGCAATACTTTTAGAGAGACTTCGAGCAAAACACCCAGTGTTCCCATCGCACCAACCATTAAACGCGACACATCGTAACCGGCAACATTTTTCATCACTTGACCGCCGAAATTAACGATCTCTCCCTTACCGGTTAACACCTTACAGCCCAACATGAAATCCCGGGCAGCACCACTGAAGGGCCGCCGTGGGCCTGAAAACCCACAGGCCAGGGTACCACCTATGGTGGCTGAGTCACCGAAACCGGGTGGCTCGAAAGGTAACATTTGTTGTTGTGAAGCCAGTAAGGCATCAATCTCTTTCAAGGTGGTTCCGGCCCGCACAGTGAGTACCAATTCGCTGGGTTCGTAGCTGACCACACCTCGATGAGCGCTCAGTGGTAAACTCTCACCTGTAGCCACTCTACCGTAAAAAGATTTAGAGCCTGACCCACAGAGGTTGAGATTTTGCTTTTCCCCACGCGCCGCCAGAATTCGCTGCTGCAAGTCCGGACTAATATCTTTGTCCGCTAATCCTTCCACAAATCCTCCATTAAAACCGCTCCAGATCGGGAAAGGGTAATTCACCGCCATGTATATGCATACGCCCCAGCTCGGCGCACCGATGCAAGGTAGGCACAGCCTTGCCGGGATTCAGCAGGCCCTGTTCATCAAACACCGCTTTGACGGCATGAAAAGTTTCCAGCTCCAGGGGCTGAAATTGCAAGCACATTTGATCGATTTTTTCCTTGCCTACCCCATGCTCGCCGGTAATAGTGCCCCCCACGGCAACGCAGGCTTCCAATATGCGTGCACCAAACTCCTCAGTGCGCTCCAGTTCCCCGGGTTTATTGGCGTCATAGAGAATCAAGGGGTGTAGATTACCATCGCCGGCATGAAATACGTTGGCTACGGGCAACTTGTACTCTTCAGACAATTGCGCAATGGTTTGTAGCACCTGGGGTAAATGACGCCTTGGGATGGTGCCATCCATACAATAGTAATCCGGCGATAGGCGCCCCACGGCGGGAAAAGCGGCTTTGCGGCCTTTCCACAACAATTCGCGCTGCTTGTCGTTTTCGGCCACAACAATTTTCGTGGCTCCCCTGGCATTGGCCAGCTCTTGCACAACGTTCACTTGTTCACTCACTTCCACGCTGGAACCATCCAACTCACACAGTAAGATAGCCTCAGCATCCAATGGATAGCCCGCATGTACAAAGGCCTCTGCCGCTTTAATCGCCGCTTTATCCATCATTTCCAATCCTGCCGGCACCACACCGGCAGCAATCACATCGCTGACCATTTGCGCCGCGTTTTCCAACCGATCAAAAGCAATTAACATTACTTGTACGTGTTGGGGTTTGGGTACCAGCTTTACCACCACTTCCACAATAACACCCAATAAGCCTTCCGAACCGGTAAACAAGGCCAGCAAATCAAAACCGGGAGCATCGGGCGCCGTCGCACCAATGGTGAGTAATTCCCCCTCCATAGTCACAATTTTAATTTCGGCGATATTATGAACCGTTAAACCGTATTTGAGGCAATGTACCCCGCCGGAATTTTCTGCCACATTGCCACCGATAGTACAGGCAATTTGCGACGAGGGATCGGGGGCATAGAACAAACCCATAGCTTCCACGGCCTGACTGATGGCCAGGTTACGTACGCCGGGCTGAACCCGAGCCAGACGATTGGCATAATCCACATCGAGGATTTTATTAAACCGAGCCAGACTCAACACCAAACTATCCTGCAGCGGTAGCGCGCCACCGGATAAACCCGTACCCGCACCCCGAGCCACGACAGGCACCTGCATTTGGCAGCAAAGCTGCATAATCTGCTGCACTTGCTCCACAGTTTCCGGCAATACCACCACCAAGGGCAATTGTTTGTAGGCGGTTAAACCGTCACATTCATAGGGGCGTAATTGTTCTTCGGTGGTTAATACCGAATGAGCAGGAACTATGGCTTTTAATCGATCGAATAGAGACATGTACGTTTTTTCGAAAAAATTTCATTGTTTTTACTCATGTTTTTACGTAAAACCTGAGCTGGTGTATCATATTGATGAACAATTGGGTGGGTCAAGAGCAAAACCACCTTTGAACGAAAAACCATTTGCGCGCTCTTACTAGTTGAACATGCGATAAAAACTCAAATACGGTTGCCACACACGGAAATAGGGCATCGGCGCAAAATACTAACCAGGTAACTTTGGACACTGAATGAACAAATTATTTTCCTGCATTTCTGTGGGCCTGATGGGACTGTTCGTCTCAGCTGTCTCAGCCGAAACCAATATTCACAATAGCATTGTGAAAATTATGGCCACTCACAACCACGCCGATTATAAATCGCCGTGGCAGCGACAGGGCATTCATTCGGTTACCGGTTCCGGTGCCATCATCGACGGCAACCGCATTCTCACCAACGCTCATGTTGTGGCAGACCAAACCCTGTTGGAAGTCCAACGGGAGGGGGCTGGAAACACCTACACGGCTGACGTGAGCTTTGTTTGTCACAGTTGTGACCTGGCTATTTTAACTGTAGCTGATGAAAGCTTTTTTGACGGCGCCAAACCCTTAAAAATAGATGGCCTGCCCAAATTACAATCCCGGGTTAATGTTTACGGCTTTCCTACCGGAGGAGAAACCATTTCCATTACCGAAGGCATTGTGTCACGAATTGAAGTGGACTATTACGTACACTCCGCCGATCGCTTTTTACTGGCTCAGGTAGACGCCGCCATCAACCCGGGAAACAGCGGTGGTCCGGTGATTTCCAAGGGCCAAATTGTCGGCATAGCCATGCAAGCCCTGGAACACGCAGAAAACATTGGCTATATGGTACCTGCTCCGGTGATCAAGCATTTTATGGAGGACATCAAAGATGGCCGTTTTGACGGTTTTCCTGAACTGGATATTTATATTCAGCTCATTGAAAATAAAGCTTTGCGCACTGCTTTAAAATTACCACCTAAATCCGGAGGGCTATTGGTTACCGGAGTTTCCGAGGACAGTGGCTTACTGCAGTTTATCAACCCCGGCGATGTCATCATGGAAATTGACGGCCATGAGATCGGCCGAGACGGCAAAATTAAACTCAACAACGGATTGCGCGTGGAATCTTCCCATCTGGAATACTTGAAACAAGTGGGTGATAACCTGAGTGTAAAAGTTTTTCGCAAGGGAAAAACACTCAGTAAAAAAATCCCGTTGAAAAGCCGTAAAAAGCGTATCAACAACAAAGAATATGACCGGGCGCCCAGTTATTTTGTCTTCGGCGGCTTGGTGTTCCAACCCCTAACCCGAGGATACCTGGCGGCACATCACAATGCCCAGTACAATATGATTCCGCATATTCCTGAATACACATTGCAAGGCTATAAAAAATCCATTCCGAACCGGATCCAGTCCAGCCGAGATCAGGTCATTGTGCTCAGCCGAGTATTGCCCGATGTAGTCAACCACGGTTACAAAAACATGGAAAACACGGTGGTACACTCCATAAACGGCACTGTGGTGAAAGATATGAAACACTTAATTCAATTGATAGAAAAGGCATCTGACAACTACCTTTCGGTAGTGACTGAATTTGGTAATCAACTGGCGCTGGATTTAAAACAATCCCGTAGCCGGAATCAGAAAATTCTGGACAATTATCAAGTGCATGTGGATCGTTCGCCGGACTTGCGGTAATTCGTCTATCGGGATATTCGTCGCTGTTGCGTGAGGCTCGCCGGATCAATCATTCTGCTGTGCCTGCACTCTTAATTTGGCGGCAATAAAATCCTTGTGCGCCACATAAAGCAAATCGGCGATTTTTCGCACTAAGGCTTCTTCGTATTTTTCCAAAAACTGATCGGCAAACACAACTTGCCACATGAGTTCCACCACTTTAATTTTTTGATCGTAATCAAATCCTTGATTGATCAAGGAAGTGAACTCGAAAAAACAAGTGGCGCGATCCATCTCCGACTCGGCCAGTTCCACTAACTCGCGAGTTTGCTGCAGAGATAAGTCAAAGGCTTTGCGAACACAATTGGCCACTTCGGCCATTTCCTCAGGAGTCACGTGGGAATCCGCGCGAGCGGTCTCTATGAGTAAGGCAGCTGTTGCCACCCGTAAACGCTGCTCACTGTCATCCTGACTAGCGGTATGGATATTCTGTTCGAAAAATTTCTTTATGGCGTCGATCATGTAACAATTCCGTTCCTGGTCGGTCTGAGTAATCATACCAGGGAATCTCAATTTTTGCAGATACCGGCTGAGAGTTCATTTTATTGTTTGAGGACACAGTATGTTACGGCTAATGATACGCGGTGTTACTTTTTTCATCACTTCAACGGCTTTCGCCGGCTTCGCATTTACCACGACAGCCTGGGCCCAAAGCGATGCCCAAAAAATCAAAAGCATTTTGGCCGGCGATACGGCGCCGTTTGGCGTGGTGTTTGAAATTGTGGAGAGTAAAGCCGATGATCTTAACTGGGCTATTCCAAAAATTAAAAACTATGTGGAGCAGTTACGCCAGCGCTTTCCCGACATTGGTTTGGCCGTGGTGTCTCACGGCAAAGAAGAGTTCGGACTCATGACTGACAAACAAAAAAAATACGCCCAGGTACACAAAACCGTTAAGTCTCTGGTAGAGGACGATAAAGTGCCGGTCCATGTCTGCGGGACCCATGCTTCCTGGTACAACGTCAAGCCCGATGCCTTTCCAGACTACGTGGATGTCACACCCGCCGGCCCTACAGAAATCGCCAATTATGAAGACATGGGTTATATACTGGTGGTTATCGATAAGTAAAGCCTATACCCGACGCCATACCAACCCCACCCGTTTGGAAAGCCGTTCTATTCCAGCCCCAATGCGGGCCCCTACCGGGACTTCTTCGCCCACACGTAACAGGGCCGGTAACAGTACCAATGTAAACACGGTACTTACCGCCATACCACCCACAATCACAGCCGCAAGACCACGGTACAGTTCGGTACCGGCTCCCGGAAGCACCAACAAGGGCAGCATGCCGAATAAACTGGTTAAGGTACTCATGAGTATGGGGCGTAGACGTAACTGCACGGCCTGATGTACCGCATCGCGACGCCCCATTCCCTCACGCTCGGCGACACGGGTTTGATGCACCAGCAAAATGGCGTTGTTTACCACCAAACCCAACAGGATAATAAACCCCACCATGGTTAACAAATCCATAGACTGATAGCCACCGGATAATGACAGAATCGCGTTAAGCAAAAACAGAATGATCACGCCCCCCACACCCGCAAGAGGGATTGCCAACAACACCAAAAGACTGTCTCGGAACGACTGAAACAAGGCACTCATTAATAAATACAAGATGGCAATAGCCAGAAGAAAACTTCCTCCCATGCTCTTTAAAGCCTGCTCCAATTTGTCGGCACTGCCGGTGTAGTGGATTTCTCCGTCTTCAGGTAGCAGCGGTAAAACCGCAGGCTCCACTTTTTCCTTGATAATACGTAAGGCTTGTTCCAAAGACATGTCATCGGGAGGAGTAATTTCCAGGGTTACGGTGCGACGTCGGTTAATCCGGCGTAACTCGCTGGGGCCTGCCGTACGCTCCAATTTCACCAATTCACCCAACGGCAATACATCACTACCGGGTGTCGCCAAGGGAATGGAGCTTAACTCCTCCGGGGTATACCACTTTTGACCCCGTAACAAAATTTCCAGTCTTTGTTCGCCGTCGAAATAATCGCCCACATAAAGTCCGTCACCCATGGCCCGTACCACATTAGCCATGATACTGCGATTCCAACCGGCTTCAGCGACACGCCGTTCGTCCGGGTTCAGTTGCAATTCCGGTTCGGCTAAATCCAAGCCCGGATGAGGGCGGGGTGGCCGACCCGGCAGATGTTGCATCACGGACATAAACCCCGCCTGGGCCGCATCCAGCAGCTGATTAAGGTTACTACCCTGAATATCCATATTAATGGAGCGTCCGGTCCCAAAACCGCCAAATAAGGAAGAACGCTTGGCAAAAGCAATGGTATCGGGAAATCCGCCGATCAAACTATTAATCAAGGGCACCAACTGATTGGTTTGATCCGGATCTTTAGCACGTGCTCCCATAAACACGCCGGCATGGAAGGCCACAAAGAAATAATTATCCACATGGGGTGACTTCTTGCCTTCAATGTAGGGTTGCATGCGCTTGGCCACCACTTGACCCAACTCCGCTTCCAGAGTATCCACATTAACACCGGGCGGAGGCACCACAAATGCAAACACCAAGTTGCGATTGCCCTGGGGCAAATAATCGCTGTCGGGAAACAACAGGGCGACCAACAATAAGGGCCCGACAATTAAACCGGCTATCCACGCGGTCCGTTGCTTAGGCGTGTCAGTCAAGCGCATCACCAAGGCACTGATTTTGTCCCACCAATGCTCATGCTTGTCGTGCATGTCGATATTTTTGAGCCAACTGGTGGCTGCCGCAGGTAATACTGTCACAGCCACAAGCAGTGATAAGCATACCGCTACGGCAATAGTCAACGCCAGGTCAGCAAACAGTTGGCCTGCCTCATCCCGCAGGAAAACCACGGGCAAAAAGATGGCCGCCGTGGTTGCCGTAGACGCCAACAAGGCGCCCCAAACTTTGCTAGTGCCCTGCAAAGCGGCAGTTTGGCTGTCCACGCCTTTTTCCCGCAAACGCACTATGCTTTCCAACACCACAATAGCCGCATCCAACACCATACCTACGGCAAAGGCCAAACCGGCCAGGGAAATCACATTAATAGTACGTCCGGCTGCATCCAGGACAATAAAAGAAGAGATAACACAAGCGGGTATGGCAATAGCAACCATCATCGTCGCGCGAAAGCGGCGAAAGAACCACCATAAGACAACGACCGCCAGAATAATGCCGAGCAGCAGGTTGGTTTGCACCATATTCATAGAACGATGTATATAGATAGTCTCATCGTATACCTGCTGCATGCGCAAGCCGGCCCGTTGTAACGGCCCCTGCTCCAATTCCTGCGCCGCCTGTTTTAAACCGGCCATGACTTCCAACATGTTAACGCCGGTTTCACGGTGGGCGTTTACCGCCATGGCTCGCTCACCGTTTTGAATCACAAAACTGTCTCGATCACGCAACCGCAACTCCACGGTAGCTACATCGCGCAATAATACCGGTTGGCCATCGCGCCAATCCAGAACCATGTTTTCCAGATCAGCCACCTTGTAAGCCCCGGCGTAACGCACGGTATAACGGCGCTTGCCCACATCGGCGAAACCACCGGAAATATCCTTGGCACCACCTGCCAAGGAAGCCACTTTAGGTAACTCTATACCCAGGCTGGCAGTCTTATAGGGATCAAACGTGATGCGTACTTCCTTTTCGCGCCCGCCGCGCACTTCAGACAAGGCCACGCCAGGCACACGTTCAAACCGGGTTTGCACCACCTCTTCCAGAAAATCGTGATAACTGGCAATTTCGCGATCGTTTCCCTGCACCGGTTTAAAGATAAACCAGGCCACGGCACGACTGCGTCCACCGATAGAACTGATGACCGGCTCTTCGGCATCATCGGGATAACGCGGCACCCGGTTAAGGCGATTCATCACTTCGATTAAAGAGCGGCGCAGGTCCGTCCCTACGCCAAAGGTAATGGTGATTTCGCCACGACTGCGTTGTGCCTTGGCCAATAATTCGGTCATACCGGGTAAACCACGCAGGACATTTTCCTGGGGCTCAACAATTTCCGATTCCACTTCCTTGGGAGCTGCAGCCCGCCATACCGTCGAAATGGTAATTTGAGGACGTTCCACTTCCGGAGTCAATTGAATAGGCAAACGGGACAGGCTGATCAAGCCAAACAAAATGGCCAGGATAACGGCCACCACCACTGCCACAGGATTGCTGAGAGATAAACGTGTCAGGTTCACGCGATTTGCCCTTGCTTTAAGCTACTCTAACGCGCTCAAATTTCATTGCCGTTGATGATGGTCACCGCTTGTCCCGGACGCAAGCGTTCACCGCCCCGAATAACAACCTGATCACCGGCATTGACGTTGCCTATGACTTCTATGAACTCACCGGAGGCAATACCCGTACTAACAGACAATTTTTCCGCTTTACCCTCATGGATTCGAAATACAGACGTGCCATCTCGCCGTAAAACCAAAGCATCTCGGGGTATAGCCATCACCGTGCGAGCCTGGGCCGTAGGCAAGGCTACACGCAAAGGTTGGCCGACACGAAAATTTCCTTTGGGAAATTCCACTCGCAAGTCCAATAGACGGGAACGTCGATCCCCCACCGGTACCAAAGTGCGTACTGTACCCTGTACCAAGGTACCGCTGTCTGCCTTCATTTCCAGTGTTGAGCCTTCTTGCAGGAAACCTAAAGTGGAAATGGGTACCCGAGCCTGCACTTCGATGGCTTCGGGGTCAATTAAATGCACAATATCATCCCCCACCGCGGCGCGCTCGCCGGGATGCATAAAGCGTTCGGCGATGACCCCGGAAAACGGCGCCCGAATCACGTGCCGCGACAACTCTTCCTGCGCCAGTTGCAAACGGGCGCGCGCAATCTCCAAATCATTGCGGGCAACCTCACGATCGGAACGAGTTTGCTCCAAACGCGTCTTGGCGGTGTTGTTTTGCTTAGCCAAACGTTGCAGACGTTTCATTTCCTCACGCAGAAATTCCAAACGGGCTTTCTCCCGCTCCACCGCTGCCCGAGCTTCATCCAGCCTTAACTTCACCATGACGTTATCAATGCGAGCTACCGCTTTACCCTCCACCACCCGCCGCCCCACTTCGGCCACTTGCTGCAGACGGCCGGATACTTCGGCTGCCAAGCGGGCTTCATTACGACTGATCACCGTCCCGGACACCCAAGTTACCGGAGCCATATCCCGGTTTTGTGCTGCGGCAACCACAACCGCCGGGGGTGGTCGTTTACGTGTTTTCTTCTCTTCAGCGGCGAAATTTGCCGTAGACAAGACTGCCAGCAGGCATAGAACAACACCGGTTACGGTAATTTCGTAAACCCGTCGGCGTTGGAAATTTCTCAAAGGATCTTTTTGGTGCTTAGGTGTTAACAACAAAGGACTCCGAAAACTGTAGGGTTAAATCACGTGTTGCATTCTCGTTTTGGAAACTTCGCCGCAAGCAAAGTTCCCACCATTGGCCACGGGTTACAGGTAAAACTCGGCATGGCCCCACTTATTCATTAATTTTATGCCCAACCAGTTTTACCTCGTCACTATCCACCGGGCGCACATAGGTGAGAATATGCTTGACTCTTTTTTGGTCGTGCACGGTATCAAACTGGTAAATATAAAACTTACCGGAATAGCGGGTATCCGCTTGCTTGCTGCGGAAACTCACGGTTTTAACCGGACCGTATTGTTGCAACAAGCCACCTAAACGCTCACGCCACTGGGGTTCGGGACGAGATTTAAAAAAATCCTTAGAATAAAAAGCCATAACCTTGTCCATATCATTATCGTGCAGGGCGGTAAAATACTCCTTGGGAAGATGATCCACTTTTACAGGTTTTTGTGGTGGACTGCAGGCACTCATTAAAACCCAGGATAAGCAAAGCCATGGAAGCCAAAACCGACCCGTTCCGCTTGAGCCCAATCCATCCGGCCTCTTGCGGCCAACAACACGGTTCATACTACAACTCCAATTCCTCAAGAACGCACTACACTACCACAAGTCCCGGAATGGCGAAACAAACCCGACTTCTACGTCAACACCGTTACCTCAGGTGAGCGACAACTACAGCACCATTGCATCACAGTGAACCACATTGAACAAATATCAATCAGTACTCCGGGCATGGTAGCGGCGCAGCCAGTCGGTCACTCCACGCTGCAATTCCTCAGAACCTTTGTGGATTCCGCTATGAAACCGGTATTGATAATGCTGCTGCAGCAAATCCATCAGCGTATCAACCAACTCCGCGGACAACACCGGAGCTTTGGGGTGAATATTGGTATCACGACATATCCGCTGTAACCAATTGCGAGTGGTTTCACCGCCACGGCGCGGCGCCAATTCGATCTCCAGGCAGGTGATAATGGTTTGAAAGGGAGACGCCGAATGGGACGCAGCCTCGTGCGGCGATAAACGCACTAATTTCGGTTTCCAGGACAAGAGGCGGCGCAATCCTAATTGGCGTAATTTTTTCACACCCAGGTAAGCGAACAGTAACAACAGCAAATACAAACCATAGTCCCAAAGTGACCGTGGTTTAGCCCACCACCAATGTGCCACCGCAAAAACACCGTATGACATGACATCATAGACGCTTTCCCACCAGGGTGCAGCCTCATCCTCCATTGCCGCCCAGGTGGATGGGGTGAAATCCACATCGACCCAGCGATTACCCACGTAGACTTGAGTCCAAGCATGGGCATGGCGACTGCGAATAAGATAGGTCTCGCTGCTGGATTGATACTCCGTCATGAGATAACCGGAAGCATAGCGACTGGGTAAGCCTGCAGCGCGCAAAATCAACGCTCCGGCCGTGGCAAAGTATTCACAATGTCCGCTGCGGGATTGGCGCAAGAAATGGTGTATGGGTTGAAAAATCGTATCCATTTCCGACTGCACCAGGGAATAGGTGAAATGACTTGCAAAATATTCTTTCAGTTTTAACAGAGCCTGCTGTGGCGCCAGGCGATCCAAACCCAATTCCTGAACCACCGCCTTGGTCACCTGGTTATAGGCTCGTGGTAACTCCAGATCCAAACGCATAGTTTTTTCCGCCGTAGTAAACCTGTCGTCGTAGTAAACAGTAAAGTCCAATAGACCCGGCGCATTTTTTATTTGCACCGTCCCGAAACGGTTCTTCCAGATCTCCCCGGTACGACGATTTTGCAACAACCTGGATCCACTGGGCAGCGCCAGAAACCCTTCACCCTTGTTTAAATAGGCAGAGATTTGCAACCAAGGTACGCTCGGGAATTTGTCCGATTCATAGGGTGGAGTATTTGTCAGCAGCCATCGATCCTTAGCTACTGGATAGAGTTGCTCAAATTCCGTATCCGCCGCATACCAACTGCCGCCATAGTAACGATTATAGCTGGCCTGCTTTAGCAGACGGCTTCCCGGCTCGCTGCTTTTTACCCGCATCAAAATCCGGTTAGACAATTTTAAACGTCCCAACTGCCCAATCGCAGTGGATTTGCGCGTAGGGTTCTGATGGCTCCAGTCCTGAAACCATTCCATCCCGGCATCCTGTACAATACCCTGCAATTGCTGAATACCCAGCTGCATAAAAAACCCCATGGCAGCGGCCATCATACCTACGGCCAACCACAACAGCGCCGATTGTGTTTTGGGACGTACACACCACAGCCCCCAAAAAAGCAAGGCCATGCTCACCATATAAAAACTGATCTCTCTGGGGGCCGCCATACTCCCTGCAACCAACACCAACAGCAAATAAGGCAGTCGCAAATCCAGGTACTGAGGAAACCCCTGAGCCCGCCCCGGTTTGCGTAAAACAGCCACTACAGCTTTTAAGGGCAGCAAACCCGGACTGCTGTAGAGTTGTCCCAACAAAATCAAAAACAGCAACAGAGGCATCCATTGCATTAAAAGAAAAATACTTTGCTGCATGGAAAATACGAAAAACAAGGTAGTGCAAAGTATCAGAATAATGGTACTGATATTGGCCAGGCGAATAAAATGATTTTCCTTAAGCGGGAAACGAAACGGTAACCAGCGTGGCAACTCCAACAAAATGGCCATAGCAACACCGATGGGCCAAATACCGCAATACCAGCTCCATAACAGTACAGCCACTCCCAAAACACCCATGGGACAGGGGTAGGGAAACAACACGGACGTTTTGCTGGTTGCTTCACTCATGACAACTGCAGTAAATCCTGCTCGATGGATTCCATTGTCAAGGTGATGATCGGTTCGTCCAGAGACATAAAATCAACATCCGGAGCCGCCGCGGAACTCTCACAAACCAATAATACCCGCACATCAATTCCATTTTGCCGAACATTGCGAACCAACTGCCTGCGCATCTCATCCCATTGCAAAAACACAAAGATCACGCTGCTCATGTGCGACAAATGTTGCGCCAGCAATGCATTGAGCCCGGTCATGGAGAACTCCGATCCTGCCTGCACACCGGCGAGAATTTCTAACAAAGAACGGGTATCGCCCATGCCCCGACCAAAGGTAAACTGATAGGCCTTATCTTCCACAAACATCAGGTCCAATAAGGACTCCTGGTCTGTCATGTTTACGGCAATTGAGGCGGCCACACTCACCGCCTCTTCAAATACAGCTTCAGGACTGTTCGCCACACCGGCTGTCATACAGGTATCCAACACCAGGGCGTGCCGCACAAAGAACTCATCCTCATAGGTTTTCACCATGGGCTTACCCTGCCTTGCCCAACTGCGCCAATGGATACGTCGCAAAGGATCACCGTTTTCATACTCACGCAAACCGTGAAACTCACCCGACTCACCCACCGAGGAACTGAGGGCAACACCGCCCTGGTGATGGTTGCGTTTACCGGACAGCTTCAAGGGGGCGACGGAATAGCGTTTGGGCAAGACCAAAACAGAGCCTTCAGAAGGGTTTTCAAAAACCTTGCGAAACAAACCCACAGGATCGGGATAGGCAAAACAACTGCTGACAATACGCACATAGCCACGCCGCAAAGGCGTCATACTTAATTGCAGATCTACACTTTGACCGGCCGGTAAGAAATCAATGATGTGCCGCGGAGCATCCGCGCCGGTTTTGTGACGTAATAAACGGCGCCAGCGCGGGTAACCCACCACCCGATCGAACCAGTTCTCACTACGGGACTCTCTGTCATTATAGCGCTTTAACTCCTGCGCCGTGGGAAACACGTCCTCCAAACGATCCACCAGCAAGACATCGCTGTAATCCGCACTGCCGCGATTATGTACGCGCACTTGGTAGTTAAACGCCTGCCCCACAGTGACCACACTGGGCAAGCTACGTTCACACTGGATTCGGGGTCGGCTAAAACGGCTGAACACCATGGACAGCAGTAACACGGCCACCAACAAGGCGAATATTTGATGACTTAAATTGCGGCTGGTATCGAAGCCCAGCACGCCACTGACCACAATCGCATAAATAAGCAGTTGACCGGTGGCGGTAAAATGCATTCGATACCAGCGATCCACTCGAAACGCGGCTTGAAAATTACCTGCTCTGCCCGATGTCATAGGGAAAACGCTATAAGGGTGGAAGTGTGCTTTGTAAAATTTCCTGTACCACCGCGCGACCGTCGCGGCCGCTGAAACGACTTTGCGGGTCCAGACTCAAGCGATGCGCCAGAACCGCTACCGCCAGTTCCTGCACATGTTCCGGGGTCACAAACTCCTGACCTTCGAACAAGGCCAACGCTTGTGCGGTTTGCATCAATGTCATGGATGCCCGAAAACTGGCCCCCACTTTGACGCCCTGAACCTGTCGAGTTGACGCCACAAGATTGACAATGTAATTTTTGATCGCCTCACTCACTTGCACGGCTTTAATGGCAGTACGCAGCAACAAAACATCGCTGCGATCGGCGCACTGTTGCAACTGTGTCAAAGGATGTTTTTGGGCCTGCGCGGTTAACATGGCCACTTCCTGCTCCGGGGTCACATAACCCAAGGAAAATTGCAGCCCGAAACGATCCATTTGCGCTTCAGGTAAGGGGTAGGTGCCGTGAGATTCCACCGGATTTTGGGTGGCGATGACAAAAAACACCTCATCCAGATCGTAACGTTTTCCATCTGCGCTGACTTGCTGCTCCGCCATGGCTTCCAATAAGGCTGACTGGGTTCGTGGGGAGGCGCGATTGATTTCATCAGCCAACAGAATTTGACTGAATACCGGGCCACGATGAAACTGAAAACTTTGCTCTTGCTGGTTATAAACCGACACCCCCACTATGTCGGAAGGCAGTAAATCCGGCGTAAACTGGATACGCTGAAAATCACAACTCATGGAACCGGCCAGTGCCTTGGCCATGGTCGTTTTACCGGTCCCGGGTACATCCTCGAGCAACACATGGTGCCCGGTAAAAAATGCTGCCAGCAATTTACGCAGTGCCGCATCTTTACCGCTGATGACGCTGCGAATATTATCCAATACCCGCGTATAAATATTGTGGGACTCCTTTATTGGTGCCACGGTAGCCATTTTGTTATCACCCATCACTTACCCGGTTTCCTTCTGATTTATCGACAAAACTGCGCCATTCTGAAACCCTTGAACTTACCCCTCATAGTGTCGGCCAGATATCTTCCCTTTTAAATCAGCAGTTTACCACAGACGCTCTGACACTGGACTTACCCGGCGGTAAAATTAGTATAGCCTTTACTCACAGAGCCACTAATGTTGGCGCCACAACGACAAACAAAGGAAGAGTGTATGAAAGCGATGTGGAAAAATACTGTTATTGCTCAAAGTCAATCCACGGTGGAGTTGGAGGGCAACCATTACTTCCCCGCCGTGTCGGTGGATCAACAATACCTGCGCGAAAGTCAAACCCAAAGCACCTGTCCCTGGAAGGGCCGAGCATCCTACTACCACATTCTTGTTGACGGCGAGACCAATACCGACGCCGCCTGGTACTACCCGGAACCCAAAGCCGAAGCCGCACAGATCACAGACCATATCGCCTTCTGGCGCGGTGTGCAAATCATCTCGGATTAAACCCGGCACCCTGGCATCAACTGGTACAAGCGTGGTATTTTAAAGACTCGTTTCTTCATAGGATTCTACAGGTCGCCATGGCACTGCGCATAATTATCAATGACAAAGAATGTACCAGCCCAATGGTTAAATATGGACTGGCTGTCGCAGTTTTGGTCGGCACAATCGCCATTTCGGCTCTTATCGTTTTTGTTTTTCTACCCATCATCGGCGTGTCCATTGCCGCCACCATGGGATTGGTGATTATAATCGGCGCTGGAATATTTGCCGCAGCCGTCGCGCTCACCTTAGGCACGGTGTTGTTGTCCACATTTTTTGTACTGATGGAAATGATTGTGGGAAAAATTCGGCGCCATTAAACATTGGGAAATTTTCTCCAGCGCCCTATAATAGAAAGACAGCCACAGACATTTCATTAGGCCGCATGAATAACCTCATACGCGAACTCAATCATTCCATGAACCTGTCTCCGGAGCAAATCCAGCAAACACTGGAACAACGGGCACCGCAACAGGCTTTGAATGTAAGCACATGGATTCAGGACGATTCCAGTATGCCCACCGCACTGCGTCACTGCGTGGTCATGTGGATCATGGAAATATGGGCCAAAGAACGCGATGCCTGCAGTGCTAAACAGCTTTTGGATGTAGACAACAAATTCTCCCGCATTCTGCGTGACTATAGCCTGACCGACCTCATTGCGTTTAAAAAAGAACTGGCGCAAACAAATTTCCAGCCGCCGGTATAACAATGCCGTCAACCACGGACCTTATCGTTGTACTGATATTTGCAGTGCTGTTCCCGGCGCTCTCCGCTTATTCCTACCCAAAAATGAAACTGGTCCTGGCGCGCAATCTTCCCGGGGTGCGCAGTAAAGCCTATATGGAAGCCATGACGTGGTTATGGCTGCTGGCCACTCTGGCTGCCGGAAACTGGATCTACCAAGATCGAGAACTCATTGATCTGGGCTTGGGTTGGAATTCACAGCAACCGTTTTGGACAAGTTTAGTACTGGTAGCCATCGCCGCTGCATACCTATTGCGAACCGCTCTGCGCACGAACCAAGACTCGAAGCTACGCTCGCGTATGCTACGCAAAATACATAAGGTCAAAGAAATACTGCCTATCAACAAAAGGGAATTTCAACTGTTTATCCCCGTATCGATTACCGCAGGGATATGTGAGGAATTCCTGTTTCGGGCCTATTTACTCTGGTTCTTACAGCAACAGCTGAATCCGGTCTTAGCCGTGCTCATCGCCTCATTGCTGTTCGGTCTGGCACACAGCTATCAAGGCATTAAAGGTTGTTTTCAAACCATGGCCATTGGCATGGTCTTGTGTGGTTTGTATCTCTACAGCGGCTCATTGTGGCCATGCATCCTATTACATGCACTTATCGATGTGTACGCCGGGTATGTGGGTTGGAAAGTGTTAGCCGAGAATGCGTCTTCAAACGAGTTCACGGAAGTTTAGACCTTCCGGTTTTTGGTGATGAGAAGCACCACAGAACTGCTGCAACACCGCAGTGTGCGGGGCTACTCATAACACACGAAAAGTAAAAGCCTCCATATTAGGGACGCAAAAGCTGTGTGCGATAGATTGACGTCTGTTTGACGGAATACGCTGAAGCTAGCCCACCCTGCCCAGTGGGCTTACCAGTGAACCATCAATTAAAATTACAAATCCCACTTACCCTATTATCACCACGAACTGCTTTATCCGTATCGGGTAAGCTCAAATCACAATCCAGGGAAATGGGGCCGCCCAGTTCCCCGTCTTTATCATAATTGTTTTTCTTATGATTCCAGGCCACGTACTCACTGCCGTCATGACGGATTTTAATGACCTGATCAATTTCGGTCTGGTGTAACCGCTCCACAGTGACGTACTGCGTCACCGCTGTAAAGAAAAACCGGCCTTGCGCATCGGTAGCCACCACTTCCTTGCCACGACGACCGTGTAGTGGAGAAAAAAAAGACTGCTCCACCTCCACGTGGGCCATGGGTTTTCCAGAGAGAGTAATCACACCGTTTACTGCGCTGAACATATAATAGTCACAGAAACATGCCGTGCAACCCTGTAACAAGAAACTCGGCGAAAGCAACAGGGTTAGTCTTAAGCTTTTTTTCATAACACATCATCCGCTATGGTTGAGTAGCGATTATATATCAAGCACGAAAGATTACACGCACAACACCCATCGCGCACCAGAAAAAGGCTTTCACTCAAGCGTTGTGCCCCGCCATGGTGCGGCGCTTTTTTTTCCATTAAAGAAATAACCATAATATCAACCACTTACACAAGCACTCATCTGGCACAAGCCATGCTCTTAGTTTGACAGCACAATAAAAATCTTAGGAGGGGAAGTTGCTCATTCTACCTGTTTGTAGACAAATAGGACTTGGCAGGCTATTTCGGCATGACTGAACCGTCTTTGTTGTCATTGCTGGCAACCGCCTTCGGGCTGGGTTTGCTCCATGCCTTGGATGCAGACCACCTGGCGGCACTCGGCAGTCTGATGAGTGACAAATCCGGCTACAATCGCAGCTTGAAATACTGCACACATTGGTCATTGGGCCATGGATCGGTAATCTTGCTTACCGGCACCTCTGTGTTTATGCTGGGTCTTTCGATTCCACACTCTATGAGTCATCTGGCAGAAATACTCGTTGCTGCGTTACTGCTCGGACTTGGCTTCTGGACACTCTACGATGTGCTGTACCATCAACATAAGCACAGAAACAAATCCAATAGCGTCAAACACCGTCACGGAGCATTATTCATTGGTTGTATACACGGTTTGGCAGGATCGGCGACTTTGCTCGCCATCATTCCCTTGAGCCATTCCGCTTCCCCGTGGCAGGCACTGGCTTACTTAGCAACGTTTGTAGTGACCGTACTACTGGGCATGCTTTGCTTTGGCAGCGTATTCAGCCGTGCTTGGCAAAGATTGAGCGCCCAGAGTGCTATCCGCTTATCTACGCTACGGCTCCTTATTGCATTGTGCTGTGTGGTGGTTGGTCTCGACTTACTGTCCGCAGATCTGGGGAGTGACAATGTAGATCCGGCGAATGCAGAGCTTATGAATGCAGAGCTACTGCACGGAGCAACCTAAACATGGATACCGGTTTAGCACCCTCAAAAACACCCCAAAGCAACCTTTCAACCCCGTCAGCGTCCGGTTGGCTTGCCAAACTGGAGCTGGGTTTTGCTTACAAAAATACGAAAACCGTGGTTCGCCACCGCCACCATCAAGGCCCGTTGCTCATACAAAAACCGTTTTATCCCGAAGGCCCCGTATGCCATGCCATTTTGCTGCACCCGCCTGCAGGAGTGGTTGCCGGAGACCACTTACATCTACAGATACAAGTGGACAGCAAGGCCCATGCACTCATCACCACGCCGGGCGCCAACAAACTGTATCGCTCCGAGGGCGACACGGCCCACATCGAACAACACTTTCATATTGCCGACGACGGTATTCTGGAATGGCTGCCCCAGGAAACCATTGCCTTTAGCGACTGCCAGGTGCAAAGCAACACCCATATACATTTACAAAAAGGCTCAAAATTTTTGGGTTGGGAAATCACCTGTCTGGGTCGCCCCGCTGGTGAACAGTTTTTTTCCCAAGGACTGTACCGGCAAAACTTAAATGTGATGTGCGCAGACAAACCCCTGGTATTGGAACGTAATCGTTTTCAAGCCGGGCCGTTGCTACAACAAGCCTGGGGGTTGAATGGTCATTATTGCAGCGGTTCCTTGTTTGCCTATCCGGCCACAGCAGAACTGTTACAAACCGCCAGAGAGATACCGTGTCCGCAACACTGCCAAACCGGCATTACATTGCTGGAGGACACACTGGTGTGCCGCATTCTAAGCCCGCAAGCCGAAACGGCACGACGTTACTTCACCGCGCTATGGCAAAGCCTACGTCCGCAACTGCTGCAACGCACAGCGACAATACCAAGAATCTGGGCAACTTAGACAATCACTAATAACGGCAATCACCAAATCCGTACAGCCACCAAATCAGAAGTGAGGTAGAGGAGATTATTAATGGAATTATCACCACGAGAGAAAGACAAACTGCTGTTGTTTACGGCCGCCCTGTTGGCCGAGCGCCGTAAAGCCAGGGGCTTAAAACTCAACTACCCGGAAGCGGTGGCCTATATTTCCGCCGCCATTTTGGAAGGGGCCCGCGATGGTCGCAGCGTGGCCGATTTGATGAGTTACGGCAGCACCCTGCTCAGCAGTGAAGATGTAATGGACGGTATCGCGGAGATGATTCCTGAAGTTCAGGTGGAAGCTACCTTTCCCGATGGCACCAAACTGGTGACGGTGCACAATCCTATCTGTTGACAACAAAAAAGGAAACCCATATGAAACCCGGAGAAATGTTCATTGATGCCGGCGATATTCATCTTAACCAAAATCGCGACCGCATCAGCGTCAATGTCGCCAATACGGGCGACCGTCCCATTCAAGTGGGATCGCATTACCATTTTTATGAAACCAATTCTGCCTTGCAATTTGATCGCGCGACCTGCCTCGGCTTTCGCCTGGATATACCGGCAGGTACCGCCGTGCGCTTCGAACCGGGGCAACATCGCCAAGTGGAACTGGTGGCTTTTGCCGGACGACGTCACGTGTATGGATTTACGGGTAAAGTCATGGGCGAGTTGGATGGCGCCAAACAACCATAAATGGAAAGCACAGCCATTAAAAAGTACAGACATTAAAAAAGTACAACCATAAACCAGAACAGCTATAAGAAAGCACAGCATAACGGGACAAGCACATGGCAAAAATCAGTAAACAAGCCTACGCAGAAATGTACGGCCCCACCAGCGGTGATCGTGTCCGCCTGGGAGATACGGATTTAATAATTGAAGTGGAACAGGATCACACCGTTTACGGTGATGAAATCAAATTTGGTGGCGGTAAAGTAATTCGAGACGGCATGGGACAAAGCCAGAGCGTCAGCGCCAACTGCGCCGATGTGGTGATTACCAATGCCTTAATCCTGGATCACTGGGGCATCGTCAAAGCGGACATCGGCATCAAAAATGGCCGCATCAGCGGCATTGGCAAGGGCGGCAATCCCGATACCCAGGACGGTGTCGATATCGTGGTCGGTCCCGGAACGGAAGTGATTGCCGGTGAAGGCTCCATTGTTACCGCCGGGGCTATAGACTCGCACATTCATTTCATTTGCCCGCAACAAGTGGAAGAAGCGCTCATGTCCGGTGTCACCACCATGATTGGCGGCGGCACCGGGCCGGCCACCGGCACCAATGCCACCACTTGCACTCCCGGACCCTGGAACTTACACCGCATGTTACAAGCCGCGGATGAGCTGCCCATGAACCTGGGTTTTTTAGGCAAAGGCAATGCCAGCTTACCGGATGCTTTATCCGAACAAATCATGGCAGGGGCCATGGGCTTAAAACTGCACGAGGACTGGGGCACCACGCCGGCCGCCATCGACAACTGCCTTAACGTGGCTGAATCTTACGATGTGCAAGTGGCCATTCATACGGACACTTTGAACGAATCCGGTTTCGTGGAAGACACCCTGGCCGCGTTTAAGGGCCGCGCCATTCACACCTATCACACCGAAGGCGCCGGCGGCGGACACGCACCAGATATTATTAAAGCTTGCGGAGAATCTTTTGTTCTGCCCTCCAGCACCAACCCCACCCGACCCTACACTATTAACACCGTTGATGAACACTTGGATATGCTCATGGTGTGTCATCATCTGGACCCGGCCATCGCCGAAGACGTGGCTTTTGCCGAATCGCGCATACGCCGAGAAACCATTGCTGCTGAAGATATCTTACATGACCTGGGAGCCTTCAGCATGATCGCCTCCGACTCTCAAGCCATGGGTCGCGTCGGAGAAGTGATTTGCCGCACCTGGCAAACGGCGCACAAAATGAAACAACAACGGGGGGCCCTGCCGGAAGATAACAACCGCAACGACAATCACCGCGCCAAACGCTATATCGCCAAATACACCATCAACCCGGCCATTACCCACGGTGTCGCTCAGGATGTGGGTTCGCTGGAAGTGGGTAAACTGGCGGATATGGTCTTATGGAAACCGGCGTTTTTCGGAGCCAAGCCCTCGCTGATTATCAAAGGCGGTATGATCGTAGCGGCACCCATGGGTGACCCCAATGCCTCCATTCCCACACCGCAACCGGTGCACTATCGCCCTATGTTCGGCGCCTATGGCAAAGCACGCAGTGCCACCAGCATCACCTTTGTATCTCAGGCGGCTATGGAATCGGGCATCAAAGAGCAATTGCAGCTGAGCAAGATAGTACGCCCGGTAAGCAACACCCGCAGCGTGCGCAAACAACATATGATCCACAACACTTATCAACCCGTAATGGAAGTGGACCCGCAGACTTACACCGTGCGAGCCGACGGGGTACTGCTCACCTGTGAACCGGCAGACGTACTGCCCCTGGCACAACGCTATTTTTTATTTTAGGCAACGCATATGACAACAGCACTCAAAGTCACTCGCTTGTTACCAACAAGCGAACACGCCCAAGCCACATTAACACTGCCTTTTGATACACGGCAAAAAAGCCGTTTCAAAGCCCAGCTGGATTCGGGCCAAACTGTAGGCGTAGTACTGGAACGCGGTCACATCTTACGCCATGGGGATTGCCTGCAAACCGATAAGGGCTTGGTGATTCGCATTCATGCCGCCGACGAAGCCGTATCCACACTGCATTGTGACTGCGCGTTACTGTTGTCTCGTGCCGCCTACCATTTGGGTAACCGTCATGTACCGTTGCACATAGACAAGGATTTGCTGCGCTATCAACGCGACCATGTACTGGATGCTATGCTGCAAAACCTGGGCTTAAGCGTGGTGCATGAAATGGCACCGTTTGAGCCGGAGGCCGGTGCATATGCCCATAGCCATAGCCATAGCCATAGCCATAGCCATAACCAGGAGCATACCCACGAGCATGAATAAACCGCTGGCCATAGACTATCACCCGGAAGCCAATTTGCGCTTATGGCAACTGATCAGCCCCAGCCTGCCCATCGGCAGCTATGCCTATTCCCAGGGTTTGGAAAGCGCCTGTGAAGCCGAATGGGTGCACGACCGTGACAGTGCCCACGCCTGGATCAGCGCCGTGTTGGAACAGAGCCTGTGCCGCTTGGATATACCGGTGTTACAGCGTTGCTATGTCGCCTGGGGTCAAGTCGACGGCGAGCAGGCACAGCAATCGCTGCGCGCCTTACACTACTGGAATCAACAAATCCTGGCCCAGCGGGAAACATTGGAAATAAAGAAAGAAGATTTGCAATTGGGTTACGCCCTGCGGCGTCTGTTGCTGGACTTGGGAGAACTGCCTTCCGAGCTGTGGCCGGAGCAGGAACCGCTGAGCTATGTAACATTATTCGCTTACGCGGCTCAGCGCTGGAAAATACCGTTACAACAGGCCGCTCAGGGTTACTGTTGGTCCTGGTGTGAAAACCAAGTAGCCGCCGCGATTAAATTGGTTCCCCTGGGACAAACCGACGGCCAACGCATACTGTCACAACTGCTTCGTCTCATACCGCAAGCTACGAGCATAGGGCTCAGCCTGGAAGATGCAGACATTGGCGCCACCCTGCCCGGTCTGGCCATAGGCAGTGCGCAACATGAAACCCAGTACTCACGCTTGTTTCGCTCTTGAGCGCACTTGAAAGAGCAAAGCACGACAATCCATTAGACCATTAGTAATTAGAAGGAACCCACTATGACTCAAGCAACTTGTTTACGCGTCGGTATCGGCGGTCCGGTCGGATCAGGCAAAACCGCTCTGGTAGAAGCCCTGTGCAAAGCATTACGCGATAAATACAACATCGCCGTGGTCACCAACGATATTTATACCCAGGAAGACGCCCAATTTCTCACTAGGGCCGAAGCCTTGGACGCCCAACGCATCATGGGCGTGGAAACCGGCGGCTGTCCCCACACCGCCATTCGCGAAGACGCCTCCATGAACCTAGCCGCCATCAGCGAGTTACAACAGCGCTTCGACCAGCTGGACGTGGTGTTCGTCGAAAGCGGCGGCGACAATCTCAGCGCCACCTTCAGCCCGGAACTGTCCGACCTCACCATCTACGTCATTGACGTCGCCGCCGGAGAAAAAATCCCCCGCAAAGGCGGCCCCGGCATTACCAAATCGGACTTACTGGTCATTAACAAAACCGACCTGGCCCCCCACGTAGGCGCATCCCTGGAAGTCATGGACCGCGACGCCCGCAAAATGCGCGGCACCCGCCCGTTTATTTTCAGCAATCTGAAAAAAAGCGAAGGCCTAGCGGATATTATTGGCTTTATTGAGCAGGAGGGGATGTTGCAAGCCTCTTAGTTCTTTCTGCTCACGCGATCTTAGCGGCCTCATGGCCGCTAGTTCTCCAATAATCTAAGCTCGCAGCTGTAACACAGCGACAATCCCCCCCTTAAAACCGTGCGAACAATTGGAGACCTCATAACGGTTTGGACTGTTTTGTCCACCCCTGGAACTTACAGAAAACGTCACACACCTTGTGAAAACCGGCAATCAAACTCTGCGGAAGCTTTCAATTTGCTGTGTAATTGGCTATGGTATCGCAACTGCCGCTTTGCACTTTTATATTACACTTTAGACATTCACATTAACGAGAGACAACCCCCGTGAATCCCATTGAATTTTACGAAGCCAAGCTGCTATTTGAAACCGACTCTTGGGATTTATCCGAACTGTTAAAAACAGCAGACTCGGTGATTGTTGTCGATACCCGTTCGGCGCAAGCATATGCCGCCGAGCACATTCCCGGCGCTTTGAACATCCCCCATCGGACCATGTCCGCAGAAACCACCAAACACCTGGACAAATCCAAGCTCATCGTCACCTATTGCGACGGCATAGGCTGCAATGCTTCCACCAAAGGCGCACTCAACATGAGCCGACTGGGCTTTACCGTAAAAGAACTGCTGGGGGGATTAGACTGGTGGAAACGCGACGGTTATGCCACTGACGCCGGCGTTGGAAAAGAAACTAAAGCAGGTTTCGAAAGCGACTCGGGACACTGTAGTTGCTAATTGTCGCCTAGCCCTGGCTTGTTAACCCTGTACCATCGGACCACTGGAACACTATTGAATGAATGATATTGCCTTACAGATCTCCCCCGAAGCCAAATCGGCTTACTATGCGGACTATTTGTCCGTTGCCCAACAAGAGCTGACACAGGTACTGGGTGAAATACCGTTTCGGTATATGAAAACAGGGCCTTTGGAATTTATACAATTAGCCGAAAACGCTGCTGATCCGGAAACCCTGTTGAGCTTGTCCTTTGCCCAGGGACTGTACCGCGTTGAGGGGGATTTGTTACGCCCCTTGGAACTCACCAATGAGTTTCACTTGCATGAAGATTTTGTTTTTGGCAGTAAATACCGCGGTAAAACCAACGAACGTTTAACGCAGATGCTAATCAACATTGGCTTGGCCGTTATCGGCGCCAAAGCAAGTAACAACATCAAACTGTTGGACCCCATGTGTGGCCGCGCCACCACCTTGCTTTGGGCACTGCGTTATGGCCTGCAAGCCAAAGGTATAGAACAAGACGCCGCCGCGTTAACCGATATTCACCGCCATTTAAAAAAATGGACCAAACTGCACAAGCAAAAACACCAGTTATCCGAAGGTTTCATCGGTGGCGGCAAAAAGAAAAACCTGGGCAAGTTTCTGGAATTCAGCACACCGATAAGCAATATGCGAATTATCAACGGCGATTCGCGCCTGGCGGACCAGTTGATTGTTAAAGAGAAGTTCGATTTACTGGTGTGTGACCTTCCTTACGGCGTACAACACCGTACCACAGATAAAACCCGCGACCCCTTAGCCGTCATAGAAGAAAGCATTGCCGCTTGGAAAAACTGCATGAAAAAGAAAAGTGCTATGGTGCTGGCATTTAACCGCAACAATCCCAAAAGGGACACGCTCATTGAAGCCTTTGCTGCGCAAGGGCTGCAAGCTCTACCCTTTAGTGCCCCACATCGAATGAGTGAATCCATTGTGCGTGATGTGGTGGTTTTTGTCCCAGGAAACTAAAGCACATATTACCAAATAAAAAATATAGCAAATATTATGGAAAAAATATTTAACATCACCAATGGCGATAGCACCGTAACCATCATGCAGCAGGCCAAAATACCCGGCGATTATTTTCCCTGGCGAGATATCCTGCATGAAGGCCCAGTTCCTGCCGGTTTGGATTTAAAGCAACTCTCAGGGGTGCGTGCCCAGTATATTACCGAACGCGGCTGGGCTGAATTGGCTGAGGTGCAGCAATCTTTCAGCGAACGCGATGCGACGCTTACCGCACACGGTGATTATGATAAAGTCTTGTTGTGGTTTGAGCACGATTTGTATGACCAATTGCAACTGCTACAACTGCTGGATTGGTTCAGACAACATTTAGCCGAAGGGACACGTTTGTCGCTCATCTGCGTGGATCAATACTTAGGCACCTTAACACCACAGCAGATGACAACCCTGGCCCCGCTTGAACAAGCGGTGACACCGGAACAACTGGAGCTAGCGTCACAAAGCTGGGCAGCATTTCGGGAAAACACACCGATGGCGTTTACCGAAATGCTCAATAAAGACACCGAGGCGCTACCCTTTTTGCACGGCGCTATTCAGCGCATGCTGCAGGAATATCCTTCCTCGAGTAACGGCTTATCCCGCACCCAGCAACAGGCCTTAGGGGCCATAGCAGCAGGCGAATCGCGACCGGCAAGAGTCTTTGGTGACAATCAAAAACAGGAACAGCGCATGTTTATGGGCGACTCCAGTTTTTGGGACCTGCTACGACAAATGCTTTGTTCAAACCCGCCCTTGTTAACGCTGACAGGGAATGACAAACTGACCTTACCGGTGAGCCCGGAACAGCGCTTACACATAACCGCTGCGGGTAAAGCGGTACTGTCCGGGGAAAGCAGCTGGTTAGACTGCCATGTTCCAAATCATTGGTTTGGCGGTGTACACTTAACAGCGGAAAATCTTTGGCGCTGGAACGACATCACATCAACCATGGAAACCACAAACTAACCATGTTACGTATTCCTGACGCCCCCAAATCCATACAAAAAGGCGTTTCTTTAAAAGAGGTTCTGGACACTGAAGCCATCGATTGTCTGGCCCACAATGTGACCACGGTTTACGCAAAATTCGATCAAGAACAATTTCGAACAGCGGCTCTGCATCAATTGGAACCTTTAAGCCTGATGGAACGCGGTGTACATATAGCCAAAGCCTTGCGCCCCTGTTTACCGCAGAAATACGACAAAGCCGTGAAGATACTGTTAAAGTCCTTGACGCCACCGAACAAAGAGACTGAAGGTTTAGGTCTTGCGGTGTTTTTTTACCATCCCCACAGCTGCTTCGTAGCCGAATACGGTTTGGATAAAAGCCACAACGACGATGAAGATCCGTTTGAGATTTCCATGCAGGCGCAATATGAACTCACCAAACGCAATACCTCCGAGTTCTCCATTCGTCCGTTTTTGATTCAAGATCAAAAACGGACCCTGGCGCGATTAAACCAATGGACCTCGGACCCGGACCCGCATGTGCGCCGCCTCTGCTCCGAAGGCACCCGGCCGCGACTACCGTGGGCACCTCGTATTCCCGCTTTTGTTGCAGACCCAACACCGGTACTGCCCATATTGGAAGCCCTGAAGAATGACCCCAGCCTTTATGTGCGACGCAGCGTGGCCAATCATCTGGGGGATATTGGCAAAGATCATCCCCACATGCTGTTTGAGATTTGCGAGCGTTGGTTAGCCAAGGCCGATAAGGACGTAAAATGGTTGATACGCCATGCCTTGCGACACCCGGCCAAAAAGGGTGATAAAACTGCGCTGGCACTTAGAAGTGCAGCGAAATAGCAATTATATCAACCGGAATTAAAATGACTCCAGCATTGAAACCAAAACTGACACCACAACAACTACAGGACTACCTGCACCTTCACATCCCCCTATCTAAAGCAATGGAGGTAAAAGTTGCCCATGCGGACATAGACAAGGTTACACTGACCGCACCTCTGGCACCGAACATTAATCACAAGGAAACGGTATTTGGGGGCAGCGCTGCAGCAGTGGCCATACTGTCCGCGTGGACGCTATTGCACTATCGATTAACACTGGAAAATCTACCTAGCCAAGTCGTCATTCAGCGTAACAGCATGGATTACGACAAACCCATAAGGACAGATTTTTCAGCGACCGCGTTACCTCCGGATATGAAGCAATGGGAAAAATTCTCTACCACCCTGAAACGACGTCATCGAGCCCGATTGTCAATCACCGCCATTCTTTATTGTGAAGAAGAACCGGTGGGGTCGTTAGAAGGTACTTTTGTAGCTCTACGACAGGGATAGCCTATGAAATTTTGTCCGAAATGTGGCCATGAACTTTCCACAGAAATCATAGACAACGTCAACAGACACGTTTGCACAAACCATGAATGCAAAAACATTTTGTGGAATAACCCAATTCCGGTGGTCGCCGCTCTGGTGGAATTGGACGGACACTACGTTATAGCCAGAAACAGAGCCTGGCCTGAGGGTATATTCTCCGTTATCACCGGGTATTTGGAACAATCGGAATGTCCGCAAGAGGCGGTGGTACGAGAGGTTAAGGAAGAGTTGGGCTTAGAAGGACGCGTCAAACGCTTAATCGGCAATTATATGTTTAAAGAAAAAAACCAAATTATTTTGTGTTATGAAGTAATCGCCACCGGTGCGATTGTTTTGAATCATGAGTTAGCTCAGAGCAAAACCTTATCGCCTGCGGAATTGGCAAGTTATGATTTTTCACCTTTGTATATTACGCAAAACATTATTGAAGATTGGAAGCGTGGGTGAATATGCACGATTGTAGGTTGGATTAGTGCAACGTAATCCGACAGCACATCTCGCAGCATGAACCTTTGATAGATAATTATTACGAAACAACATAACAGCGCAATCTTTCGCACGCGTGGGCGACGCAGGTGACATTGGGGACGCCATAAGACCTTTGTGGTGGATTTGCGTTTCGCCCGCGTGAGCACAAAAGGCGTGCGCACCCTACAATTGCGCACCAACTCAACGATGGTGGCTCAACAGTTAGAAAAACCCTTCCCGCAGGCGGCTCAATTGTTTCACTTGATCTTGTAAATGTGATACAAGCCGTTGGGCGATGTACTCGGCTAAGTCATCGACTTTGTTTGTCTGAATGGCTTGTATAGTCAGATTAACATAGCTGTCTTTATGAGACACAGGTATAACCATAGGAGGATATTGGTTTCTTAGCAACTCATAAAGCAGCAGCAAGCGAGCAATACGATGGTTGTAGCGGGCAAAGGGGGAAATGGCGATAAACTTACAGTGCAGCGAAACCGCTCTTATCAACGGATGTGCACTTTGCCCTCTTTTGTTTTTCGAACAGTCAGCAATTAACGTGCGTACGGCATCCGGCAGGCCCGCGACATCAAGTACACCCAGTTCCGGCCACTGACTCAGCAGTTCTTGTTTACGAAAGCCTGGTGCCCCCAGCTTGCCGGTTCCCTTGTTGAATATTTTAAACAAACCCAACACGGTTTTTTCACTCAGCGCGGCCGCTTTGCCGTTTCTTTTGCTGGGGTTTGCAGCGACAGGGTGACCCAACTCCTGCTCCAGCAACAACAACGCCAGCTTATGGTTAACAACATCATTGACTTCCTGTAAGGGTTTTCCCCCTATCATTACCTGACTCATGGCTCTATCGGTTTGACGCAAGTCCAGACTGTTGCCGGATAAGGCATTGCTGTTGTAAACCCATTCCAATATCCAATGTTCCCGTGCCGCACGGGCAATCGCAGCGGGAACGGGTTGCAGCGCCTTCCAGCGCTCTCCCAACTGATCCAATTGCAAGAGTAATTTTTTGTTCATCCGGCATCCAAGTCGTTAATGCACCACTCCAGTGCAGCACCATTGCGAGGCATCGTTAAAAACCACCGCACAAGCACAGTGCAATATTACGCCTTAATCACTCTCACAACAACACTTAAAAAATGCATAAAACACTGTATATATAGATTTTTATCGTGTTGGCACGCCCCATGCTCTGTATAAACAAAGAACAAGACAAAATCTATCTCTTGCACCATGGCAAGTTGTTTATAAAAGCACAACGGCACATGGCAAGCAGCAAAGCGTAGAAATATGAGCTTGTTCCATATTCATAACTTAAGTAGGGGAGAACCAAATGAAAGTAGTACGTAAGTTAGCACCAGTCTGCGCCGCTGTCTCACTGGCCTTATCCGGAACCGTAGCACCACAACTGGCACAAGCGGAAGCCACTGCCAAGCTGGGGATAGCCAGCATGTATTTATGGCGTGGACAAAACGTCAGTCCCGATGGCGCTCAAGTCCATGGAACACTCCAATACGCCAGCAATGGATTTTATGGCGGCATGTGGACATCCAGCGAAACCGGTGGGCACGAAACAGATCTGTATATCGGTTACAGCGGCAAAGCGGGAGAAGTATCCTATGACGTTTCCTACTGGAACTATCTCTACCCTGAGGAAGGCGGCAGCCTAAGTGAAACCGACGCGGCTGAGGTTGTGGGCACGGTGGGCTATGGCCCTGTTTCCGTTGGTCTGTACATCAATGTCGACAGCGATATTGATGACTACACCTACTTCACCCTAGGCGGCAGTTTCGACAAATACACGTTAACTTATGGAATGTGGTCACTGGATCAAGGCTCTATTGCCGGTACTCAGGACGAATACTCTCACTTAACTTTGAGCTATGCAGCGACGGATGCACTGTCTTTTACTGTCAGTAAAGCGTTTTCCGATCTGGACAAAAACGATCCCGCTGCCGTCGAAGAAGACCCGCTGTTCCAAGTCGCTTACGGCTGGGACTTCAAACTGTAACTATTTTTAACCAGAGCAACACCTCTCCATAGTGAACCGGCAAGTTTTTACTTGCCGGATTTTTTAAACACACACACGGACGAGGCTTAGCAACATCCTAACTTAAAAGTTGCATCTCGTTACGGAGGCATAAACCAATGAAACTAAAATTGTCACTATTGATGCTGGCAGTACTGTTATTCAGTGTGGGCGAAGCGTTTGCCGGAAAAACCATTAAAGTGGGAGTTCTGCATTCCTTGTCCGGAACCATGGCCATCAGTGAAACCACCTTGAAAGACACGGTGCTCATGATGATTGATGAACAAAACAAGAAGGGTGGCTTATTAGGGAAAAAGCTGGAAGCTGTGGTGGTAGACCCCGCCTCCAACTGGCCCTTGTTTGCGGAAAAAACCCGAGAGCTGATTCAAAAACATAAAGTGGATGTGATTTTCGGTTGCTGGACCTCAGTTTCACGTAAATCCGTTTTACCCGTCATTGAAGAACTTAATGGCCTGCTATTCTACCCGGTACAGTATGAAGGCGAGGAGTCTTCCAAAAACGTTTTCTACACCGGCGCCGCTCCTAACCAGCAAGCCATTCCGGCAGTGGATTATTTGATGAACGAAATCGGCGCCAAACGCTGGGTTCTGGCGGGTACGGACTATGTTTATCCTCGAACCACTAATAAAATCCTCGAAGCTTATTTAAAAGCCAAAGGCGTAAAAGAATCGGACATTTTGATCAACTATACCCCCTTTGGTCATTCTGATTGGCAAAGCATTGTATCCGACATTAAAAAATTTGGAACCGCCGGCAAAAAAACAGCCGTTGTGTCCACCATCAACGGTGATGCTAATGTGCCCTTCTATAAAGAACTGGGTAACCAGGGCATCTCAGCTGAAGATATTCCCGTCGTTGCCTTCTCTGTTGGCGAAGAAGAACTTTCCGGCATTGACACCAAACCGCTGGTGGGCCATCTGGCGGCGTGGAACTATTTCCAAAGCGTGGAAGACGGCAGCAACAGCGCTTTTGTGAAGAAATGGAAAAATTTCATCAAAAATAAAAAGCGCGTAACAAATGATCCTATGGAGGCCACCTATATCGGTTTTAATATGTGGGTCAAAGCTGTAGAAAAAGCCAAAACCACCAATGTGGATAAGGTAGAGCAAGCCATGATTGGCATTGAAGTTCCTAATCTCACAGGCGGTAAAGCCAAGATGCTGGCCAACCATCACCTGACCAAGCCGGTGCTCATCGGTGAAATCCAGGAAAACGGCCAGTTTCAAGTGGTATGGAACACAGACTCCACTGTCCCCGGTGATGCCTGGTCGGATTTTTTGCCTGGCAGCAAAGATATAATTTCCGACTGGACAGCACCTATTAAGTGCGGCAATTACAACACCAAGTCAAAAACATGCAGCGGTCAAAAATTCTAATCGCTGCGAAAAAAGTAATACCGGCGCAGGTGCACATGATGCCCTGCGCCAATACTAAAAACGACAGAGCAACGGCAACAAACACAAATAACCAGCGCTATCTATAGCAACGACCATTACGCTCCAGCACACATGGATCACTTATTGGGGGAAACGGTGAACACTCAGTTACCGATACAGTTACGTATACAATTACCGACAAAAAGGTTACGCCATTTATTCGCCCTGGCACTTACAATTACCGCGTTCATCCCGACTGGGGCACTGGCTACCGACATTTCCCCATCGAACCCAAGCGAAGCACAAAACGCAACTACGCTGGAACAATTGATTCCGCAATTGAGTGACAAAAGTTTCAAAACCAAAAAGAACGCCATTCGGCAGCTGGAAAACATTGACTCTCCTCGCGTCTTACCCATTTTACAAACGTTTCTGGATGGCGATTTGTACTATCTAAAATCCGACGGCACGGTTGTCATTGCCAAAGCGGAATCGGACAAACAGCGGTTTACTCTGTATCAGGCCCTGGACAACAAAAATCTGGGCTTATACCCAAAAACGGACATTAAAAAAATCCCCACTAATAACTCCTTGCGCAAACTGCTGCGCACCATTATCGCCGGCAAACAGCTCAACGATTCGGATGCGGAAGTCCGCTATCAGGCTGTAAAGCAAATCCTTAAAGGTATCTCCAGCGATGATGAACCTCCATTGCGTCGGGCGTTGATAAAGGAAAAAGATGCCGTAGTTAAGAGTCTGCTGGAAACGGCATTGGCGCTCATCGAATCCGACAGTGATGACCCCACAATCATGATTAAATCAATTAACACCTTGGGTGAAAGCTTGGAAACCGTTGCCCAAAGCCGCCTGAAACGGTTTTTGGAAAAAAACAGTGATGGTACATTTGTGGAACCCAGTAAAGAAGTTGTCAGTGCGGCTCGCTCCGCCCTAAATCGCATCAATACCCGCATGGATAGCTATAAGCTGGTGGAAACGGTTTTCTTTGGCCTAAGCTTGGGCTCCGTTTTATTACTTGCTGCCATCGGTTTAGCCATTACTTTCGGGGTTATGGGCGTCATCAACATGGCCCATGGCGAGTTGATTATGCTGGGAGCCTATACCACTTACACTATACAACAACTCTTACCCAACTACATTGGCCTGGCGCTGATACTGTCTATTCCGGCGGCATTTATAGTTTCCGGCCTATTTGGTATTGCCATAGAACGCAGCGTCATTCGCCATTTGTACGGACGCCCATTGGAAACTCTTTTGGCTACCTTTGGCATTAGTTTGATTTTGCAGCAACTGGTGCGCTCTATCTATTCCCCGTTGAATCGTTCGGTGGAAAGTCCCAGTTGGATGAGTGGCGTATGGGAAATCAATTCTGCTCTATCTCTAACCTTCAATAGGCTCTATATCATTGTGTTCAGCCTCCTGGTGTTTGCCGGACTGATATTGGTTCTGAAGAAAACCGCATTGGGACTGCAAGTACGCGCCGTTTCTCAAAATCGAAATATGGCCAAAGCGCTGGGTGTGCGTTCCGACTGGGTGGATGCCCTGACCTTTGGCTTGGGAGCCGGTATCGCCGGGGTGGCAGGAGTGGCTCTAAGCCAACTTACCAATGTGGGCCCCAATATGGGACAAGCCTATATCATCGATTCCTTTATGGTGGTGGTTTTCGGCGGAGTGGGAAATCTTTGGGGAACCCTCGTGGGAGCTCTATCACTCGGTGTCGTGAACAAGTTTCTGGAACCCTATTCGGGTGCAGTTCTGGCAAAAATTCTGGTATTAGTTTTTATCATTCTCTTTATCCAAAAACGTCCTAAAGGTCTGTTTCCACAAAAAGGCCGGGCAGCGGAACACTAAACATGACAACAAATCCAAACAATGCGCGGCACGGCCTCTTACTGAACCTGTTGCTTCACGATAAAGGCGGCAACATACTCATAGCCATAATGCTGTTACTGGCTGTGTTTGTCCCCTTGTTGAACCTGGCAGTGCCGGAAAATTCGGCTTTCCATGTTTCCACATACACGGTGACGTTATTGGGTAAATACTTGAGCTTTGCCCTATTGGCCCTTGCCTTGGATCTGGTCTGGGGTTATTGCGGCATATTGAGTTTGGGACATGGCGCTTTTTTTGCCTTGGGCGGCTACGCCATGGGCATGTATATGATGCGTCAGATTGGTGATCGGGGCGTCTATGGTCACGCGGAATTACCGGACTTTATGGTATTCCTCAACTGGCAGGAACTGCCTTGGTACTGGTACGGTTTCGATATGTTTTGGTTCGCAGCCATAATGGTCATGGTGATTCCGGGGCTGCTGGCTTTTGGTTTTGGATGGTTGGCCTTTCGCTCCCGAGTCACCGGGGTGTACTTGTCTATCATGACACAAGCCTTAACTTATGCACTTATGCTGGCCTTCTTTCGCAACGAAATGGGTTTTGGCGGCAATAACGGTTTAACCGATTTCAAAGACATCCTGGGATTCAGTTTACAGGATGACGCCACCCGCATCGGCTTGTTTGTGGTCTCCGCCTTGCTGCTGATTGTTGCCTATTGGGCCTGTCGCCGAGTTATCAATTCCAAAACCGGCCGGGTGGTGGTTGCCATACGCGATGCGGAAGACAGGGCCCGATTTATTGGCTATAAAACAGAAAGCTATAAATTGTGGATATTTGTCTTTTCAGCCGTACTGGCCGGCATTGCCGGTGCCCTGTATGTACCCCAGGTTGGTATTATTAACCCCGGCGAGTTTTCGCCTTTGAACTCTATTGAGTTAGTCGTGTGGGTTGCGGTAGGCGGCCGTGGTACTTTATACGGTGCGGTTTTGGGCGCCTTTGTCGTCAACTATGCCAAAACCTATTTTACTGCAGCATTACCGGAAGTTTGGCTTTACGCACTCGGCGCTCTGTTTGTGGTTGTGACTATTTACCTACCCAATGGCTTGGTGGGACTGGTCAAGCAACTAAAGGATAAACGTCACAAAAAGCCTGCCACAAACTACACAACCGCTCGACAGGAGACCGGAACATGAACCTTCACGCAATACAAAGCCGCCTGGATACTGTGCGGGAAGTGATGCGACGGGACCGGGTGTTTGATTTTATCGCCGAGCGCGAATACGCAGCGCAAGGTCGCCGCCCGGTGACACCCGGTAAAGTGGATGTGGCCCACGGACCTATATTGTACCTGGAAAAAGTCAACGTAAGCTTTGACGGTTTCAAAGCCATCAACGATCTGACTTTGTATATTAACGACGGTGAACTGCGTTGCATTATCGGACCCAATGGCGCCGGTAAAACCACCATGATGGACATCATCACCGGTAAAACACGACCCGATTCCGGCCTGGTGTACTTTGGACAGACCATGAACCTGCTGCGTATGAACGAATACGAAATTGCTGCAGCCGGTATTGGGCGTAAGTTTCAAAAACCCACCGTATTCCCTCAGCACACGGTATATGAAAATCTGGAATTGGCTTTAGCCACCAACAAAAACGTCTGGCATTGTTTAGGCGCTTCACTCAGTGGAGAGCAAAAAGATCGTATTGACGAGGGACTGGAATGGATCGGCCTGACTTCACAACGGTTTACCCCGGCCGCATTGCTCTCCCACGGCCAGACTCAATGGTTGGAGATCGGTATGTTGCTCATGCAAAACCCACGGGTGTTATTAGTGGACGAACCGGTAGCCGGTATGACCCACCAGGAAATTGACAAAACGGCGGAATTATTAACTAACTTAGCCGGGAAACATTCGGTGGTTGTGGTAGAACACGATATGGATTTTGTGCGCTCCATTGCCCGTACAGTGACAGTGCTACACGAAGGCAGCGTTTTGGCAGAAGGCAGTATGGATGAGATTCAAAACGATGCCAAAGTCCGAGAAGTGTATCTAGGCAGCTAAACAATACGGAATCCCTATGTTACAAATAAACACGTTAAACCAATACTACGGCGAAAGTCATACACTATGGGACATCGACCTGGAGATAAAACAAGGTTCCTGTACCTGCCTTATGGGGCGTAACGGCATGGGTAAAACCACCTTGCTGAAAACGATCATGGGATTGGTTGCATCACAATCGGGCAGCATCCGGTTTAACAACTCGGACCTGTCGAAGCTTTCAACGGAAGCACGGGCTAAATTAGGAATTGGCTACGTGCCCCAGGGACGGGACATATTCTCACAACTCACGGTAGAGGAAAACCTGCAAGTTGCGCTTAGCGCGCGAACCGACAAAGCGCGTCGCATACCGGAACGCATTTTCGAACTGTTTCCCGTACTTAAAGAAATGTTGCAACGTCGTGGCGGGGATCTATCCGGAGGCCAACAACAACAATTGGCCATTGGCCGCGCCTTGACCCTACAACCGTCCCTGCTCATATTGGATGAACCCTGCGAAGGCATACAACCTAATATTGTGCAGCAAATCGGCGATGTCATCAGCCGTCTTAATCAAGAGGAAAACTTGACTGTTTTACTCGTAGAACAAAAGCTTCCCTTTGCCCGACGCGTTGGCCAGTATTTCAACATCTTAGACAAAGGCCGTATGGTTGCCAAAGGCGACATGGATGACCTTTCCAAAGAGTTGATCCAAAAGCATTTAACCGTCTAGGCAAGATTCACTTCAAAAGTTTCAGTGGACTATTCATCCTGTATTCATGTCCGCTGTTTATAATACACCACATCAATGCAGTGATTCTATCGCGTTGATTTTGTTTAGTATTTTTGCGTGGTGACGTTGTGGAAGTTGTAGTGAACCGGGATAGCAATTCCCATTACCTGTCTCAGGAAAAAATTGCTTGTAAAATGTGCGCCTTGGCCAACCTGTGCTTACCCAAAGGCATCAGCGACGACGAGCTCGAGCAACTCAATAGCGTTATCCAACAGCGCGAGCCAAAAAAACGCGGCAGTCACTGGTTTCATAGCGGTGAAAAATTTCGCTCCATTTATGCGGTACGTTCCGGATGCATCAAGACCTATCGTATTTCCGATTCAGGCGAAGAACAAATCAGCGGCTTCTATCTTCCTGGGGATATAATCGGCCTGGACGCAATAGAAAGCGGTTACTATTCTTGTTCCGCTAAAGTGTTACAAACCAGCTCGGTTTGTGAAATTCCTTTTACGAAGCTGGAACAACTGTGCGAAGAAACACCACATCTTTACCGTCGTTTCATTAATATCTTAAGTCGTGAAATCCTCAACGAGCAGTGGTTGATCACCATTCTGGGCCGAACCACAGCAGAATCCCGTGTCGCCGCTCTGCTTTGCAATATTTCTGAGCGATTTGCGCAACGAGGTTATTCGGCGTTCAGTTTTATACTGGGCATGCCGCGTAGTGACATTGGCAATTATTTGGGTTTGGCCGTAGAAACCGTGTCGCGAGTATTTTCCCGTTTTCACAACGACCAGCTGATCGATGCCAAAGGCAAGCAAATCCGTATCCAGGATCTCGATAGACTGCGTCAAGTGGCAGGACTTCACCGAGCCCTTGCAGAAGACAACAACAAAATTGCTGCAGCTCACTATGGCTGATGGCTCACCATGGCCGGAGGCTCACTGCGGGTTGATTCAGATCAAAAACGCCAGGCTATAGATAGCTATAGTTTTAGCAAGAGGAAAGTTAACGGGAGAAGCATAGATATCTCTTGATACTGCGCTTAAAACTGCGGATCCCCCCCCGGGATGCTTTCCAAGCACCCCATGCTCGAAGCCTGTAGTATATAGGAAGCCAGAAGTCACAGCACTTGAGTAGGCAGAGAGCAAAAACTACGCGGGGCCTTTCAGGCCCCGCGGTTGTTTCGATCATTTAGGGGGCTTGAATGTGCTGCGCGCCTCTTCCACTTTTAATCTGACATCGCATTTCGGCACATGATCGTTGATCAAACCCATCGCTTGCATAAACGCATACACGGTTGTTGGCCCTACAAATTTCCAACCGCGTTTTTTCAGATCTTTGGAAAGTCGGATTGACGCGTCGGAAGTGGACGCACTTTGAGGTTTTCCCAGGGTTTTGGGGTCCGGCTCAAAGCGCCAAATGTATGCCGCAAAAGAGCCATCGCTTTTAACCAATTCGCGAGCGCACTTGGCATTATTAATGACCGCTTCGATCTTACCGCGATGGCGCACAATCCCCTCGTTCTGCAGCAAACACTCTACATCGCGCAAAGTAAAACGAGCGACTTTGTTAAAATCAAAATGATGGAACGCCTGGCGGAAGTTCTCCCGCTTAGCCAGTATGGTTCGCCAACTCAGCCCGGACTGAAACCCTTCCAGGCAGATTTTTTCAAATAAACGAAAATCATCTTTAACCGGAAAGCCCCACTCGGTATCATGGTAGTGAAAAAACTCCGGCGCCGCTTCGCACCAGCGGCATCGCGGTTTACCGTCCGGCCCTTTTACTGTATCGTTCATTACCCTACCCCGCTAGGCAAGCAGAAACTGTAATTTGGAATCCACTTTTGATGGTGAAATTTCCAATATTTCCACACTAACAACATCATTGGCTACAAACGGGTCCTCATTAACCCGAGCTCGGAGCTCTTCTGGAGTCGTATTGCAGGCGATCAAAGCACCACCTAAGCCGACTTGCAAACTCCCCGCCAAAACAAAAACACCATCGTCAAAACCGCGCTGCAACCATTGATTATGTGCTTCCATAAACCGGCCTGCCTCATCTCTATTTTGAGCAAACTTTAGTAACACCACATACACAATTTATCTCCTTATTGCTATTTCTCTCATATCTGCGTTTTAGTTCCTGCGATGATGTTTCGCAGCCAATCTATCATTTCATTGACTTCTCGACGAATGAATGTCTCATCATGCAGTGCGTTGGCCAGTGTAGCCACCCCCTGACTGCGCGCTAACAAATGCATTGCCAACCTATCCGAGTCTTTTTTCAGACCCAACAAACCAAACTGACGCCGCAACCAAACCCGAAACAAAGTATAAAGTTCAGTGGCATCATCAAGTGCAGCGTGACTCAGTTTTGCCAACTCAGCACACAGACTACCAACCGGGCACCCATAATTCTGAATTTTGCCTTTATTGACAATCAATATCTTGATAAAGCTGCCGATGCGTTCCTCAGGCGTAGCACCAGCGATCTCCCATTCTTTAAGCATCTGACGGGTATTGGCCAAGCGTTGTGTTATTACCGCATCCAGAATGTCATCTTTTGATTTGAAATGGTAATAGAAGTTACCACGGGATATATTTACGGTTTCTGCGATATCCGCAAAAGAGGTTTTTTCAAACCCTTTTTCATAAAACAAACGATCCGCAGCTTTTACGATTTTGTCCCGCGTACTTGTATCCCGCGTAATTTGTTCCCGCTCCACAACGCACCCCAATTAGGACAACCATCCTATTTAAACTCTGAGATTAGGACAATCGTCCTATTTTGTCAATGCCTGCGGAAAGGGGGCGGATCAGGAAATTTTGTAAACCAATTCGTTCAGAACTCGACCGGACAGGCTTTGTATTTGAGATTCTCTAAACACAACACCATCCAAAGACTCGGCGATCTTCCGACTGGCAATATTGTCTCTATCACAGGGGTAGACCATGTCTTTTATAGCCAACTGGTCTTTGCCCCACCGTACCAAGCGTTGTATGGCTTCGCGCCCATAGCGGTGGCCATGTGCGCTTTTTTTCAGCCAAATTCCGAGTGCCGGCGCATCAGGAGAACACAGGCCATGCAAACCGCACACACCCAGAAACTCGCGTTGGAATTTTTCTAAAATCACAAACGTGACTTCCGATTTTGCCTCCATGTTGTGTAGGCTGGATTCGATAAAAATCTCCACATCATATATACAGCCCGGTGTTGCCGGAAACATATAGCGTGTAATCTCATCGGTAAATTCCTGGAATATGACTTGCGCATAGCTGTGAGACACAGGCTCCAAAACCAAACGATCACTTTCGATCAACAGTTCTTTGAAATTCATTTTTTCCATGCCCGGCTCACTCTCCGCTCACTTAAGAATCAGACTCTGAAGTTCCACTGCGGGATCATAACCAATCAGCACGACCCTAGGTAGTAGCTAACCTTAAACTGAACCCCCTTACCCGTTACGCAAGAGGGTCCAGCGTATTGGTTTCACTTAAAGGCGGAACGAGTAATGCATCAAACCGCTTCAGCTAAAGCAGCATTACTCCATTTCGCATCTTGAAGCGCCGCATCCAAGTCGGTGCCCATCACTCGGTTGGCAAACACTGCAATGAGTTTATTGGGCATCATCATGATAATATCCAGCACATGTCGTCGAGTGTAGCCCGCGTTGAGAAACCGGTGCAGTTCATTATTACTAACTTCGCAACCGCTGCGGGCAAGTTGGACCGTGAACTTTTGTAAGACATCCAGTTTTGCATCGCTGATGGCTTGGTTCTCGCGCCTGCAACACATCCTCCAGAAACAAAAAAGCCGCGCCGGATATTCCGGCACGGCTTGGATACAACTCAACAGCTGATTTACTGACCCAGGAAAGTGCCAATATCTGCACCACCTTGTGAACCCACTGCCGGGATAACGATCACGTCGTCCACCGCTTTACCGGTACCATCATCCGTGGTGTTAAACTCATCCCCAGGGTGCCCATTGGGAACCACCAACTCCGGATGATCAAACGGCGCTGCGTCAACACGAACGCGAGGATCGGTGGTAGCCTTAATAAACGCCACCAAGTCGGCCTGCTGTTGCGGACTTAAACCCAGCGGGTTGATATCCGGCGGTAAATTGGTGCACACGTCATCGAAACCACTGGTGTCGCCGACTCCGTTAATATTACCCACACCGGTGCAAGGCAAGTCTCTGGCATTGCCACCCCGGTTGTAAAATTCAACCAACGAAGCCAAATCCGCATAACCCCCATTGTGGAAATATGGTCCGGTGAGCTCTGCATTACGAATGGTAGGCACCTTAAACGCACCGTCCACATCTACGCGCTCACCCGGCACAATGGGACCCGGCACTTCAAACAAAGCAGGATCAAAATTGATTACATCAATCTGATTTCCCGTGACCACCTGGCGAGAAAACGAAATGGGGAACCCGGCCAGATCGGCCCCAATTCCCAAATCGTTTAATGTGGGCGTAACACCGATATTATAGAAACCAATATCATATACTGCTGCCGCTGCAGCCAGTTCGGCCGCCGTGGGATTCGCCGGATCTACTGCATTGAGGATGTCCCGCATAGCCATCCGTTCAATGGCGATACCGGCGGGCGCCGGTGGTACACCGGGAACCACTTCCGCACGTAGCGTTGCCGCCGTAAACTCAGGCCCAATGTGACAGTTGATGCACAGACCGGGCCCCACAAACACATCCAGTCCGGCGCGTTCCTGCTCACCAAAACCGGGAACGGGAACGAAAGTCGTGGCATTGGCTTCCATCCACACATCAAAGGGAGAACGATCCGAGACCAGTGTGGCCTCATACATTTGGATAGCCAGCCCCCAGAACAAGGAGAAGTTCACTTCCATTTGGTTATATGTGGGTGTACCGGCAGGAGTCGCACTGGTGACCGGCTCACCATCAGCGGTAAACATTAAACCGCTTCTGTATGAACGCCAGTACTGAGGTTGAAACGCCTGACGAATCAAACCGGAATAGCTTACCCGCAGACCCGGCCCACGCCTGGCACGTAACCCGCCCAGAACGCTGTCACGACGATGCACCCGCTGAAAACGTAAGGGGGTACGGTTGACCATTTTTTTACCTAAATCAGCAAACAGTCGGCCCGCGCAACTCATTTCAAAATCGGATAATGGCGGACCGACCGCTTGTGATGCCAAACTGGCGTTGTCAATCTCCACCGCTACAGTGGATACGGTACCATCTGCGTTGGTGACTAACACGCCGGGATTTGGATCGGCAAGCGATGGCAGATTGCCGCGAAGACCCAAGGGGTTTAAACCATTAAATATATTATTGGCACGACCATCCCAGAAGTTTCGATGATTGAACACGGCATTAATGGTGGTAGGCGTGTTACGCGGCTCCACTTTACGCGTGGCAATACCACCGGAGTGGAATAGGGTCGCATCCGCCGGCCCGCACACATCGCTGGGTGAATCCCGTCGCCCGGTTAATACTTCGCCAAATTGCCCCGCGAATGTACCCTGCGAGGATACCGTATCATTTGTGGTAAACAATATGGCAGAGTTTCTATCCAAGGGGTTTTCCAAACGATGCGTGGGGAAGTCCGCCGGAGTCAACGTACCGTTAGGGCCTTTCACCTCAAACGCAAAATCAGGGTTAGGCGCACGAGTCGGATCCACCACACGAGTTAAACCGGGGTTCACCTGATTCTTGGCGCGACGATCAGCACCGGCATGAAAGTGGCAGCTGGCGCAGGCCTGACCGTCACTGCCCACCTGCATATCCCAAAACAACGCCTTGCCCAAAGCAATCGCTGCGTTTTTATCGACAACAAAATCCCCCAAATTGGTTGGTTCAGGTACGGCAACCGTGGCCAGAGAATCCAACCCAAACGCTCTGGCCTCCGCCGGAGTGTCAATGGCAAACACATTGGCGTTTGCCATTATCATAGTGACCGCTGTCGCCAAAGTCACACCGCCTTTTTTAAGTATTTTCACGTATCGTACTCCTTAAGTTTTTCTAAGTTGTGCTCATTTTATTAGTGGTACCCGCATAAGAATCCTTTAACGGGTTAATTCTTTTAATCCAAAGCCTTAGAATTTCGGTTTAGATTAAGTACAACTCGCAGTCCGAATCTACAATAGGAGATTTAAGTTACGCAACCAATAAATACTTAAATGTGTTACGGTTTGAACAAAACCATACTTAAGAGAAATCTAAGTACTACTAAAGTCTAGCAACACCTCGACTAAGCTGTGATTCACAAGTAAACAGCAGATCTGGCTACTTATATGTTTTGTTACTTTGTTTAGTATTTCTTAACCCGGTATGTCACTGGATTATTGGGAACCATTTCCCAAACAGAGAGAAGATAAACAATCAAAGACTATGCTAAGCTATTGCAATACTCACGGGAGCGGAGCCACAATACAGCTCGCAACAAAAAACTATCGCAATCGCGTCTATGGAGGACCAGGCAATGTTTGAGCTTGCTAAAACACTTAGCAAAGCCTTACCCCTTTCCCTTAATACCATCGAGAAACAAGTTGGAGCAAACGACCTAATTATTGAACCTCTGGAGCATGATCGAGGTAATCGCCTCTGTGTAACCCTCAGCGATATCCACCTCACCGATGGTAGTGTGGGCATTCAGAACCTGCCCGATGATGCTTGGAAAGAATTTTTTACCGAGCTGCTGGAAGATTGTCAAAAATATGACGCCCATGAACTCATATTAATACTTGATGGAGACGTGGTCGACTTGATCCGCAGTGGTGCCTGGTACGAAAACGGCGTGTACCCCTGGGAAAGAAAACGTCCGGAATTTGCGCAAACCGTGGATCAGATTATTCGCAATATCGTCCAAACCCACGCCTATTTTTTCAGTTTACTGCGTAACATGGAAACGCGCTTCAAGCAGCATTGCCCCAATCTTAATCATTGTGAAACACTAATACTGTTAGGTAACCACGACAAAGAACTACTGGCTGTCGATCAAAGTTTGGCGTTCTTTTATGAGCACGCATTGGGAAAAACACCTGCAGACTTTTCCGAACGCGAACGCAAAATCATAGGCCGTATGTACGGCGATGAAGCAAAGTTTTTGGATAAAAACACAGTACCCTATTTCCGTTTCTATTACGGCGACGCAGGCTTTCGCTTCTTTACCACGCACGGGCAATGGCGTGACAGCGAAAACTCTTTCGCCGTCAAAGCCAACACCGGCACACCGGGCTGGTCCGCCGGCGACGGTTGGCGACCGGATATTTGGGAAAAGTTAGGCTATTCGCCTTTCCTGGAACCTTGTTTCGGTGATACCGTCGCTGCCGGTGTGTTATCCAGCTTTATTATGTCCTGTAAAAAACAGTTACAAGAGGCCGCTTGCGCCACTCCGCGGTTGACTCGCATGCTGGATGAGCTGGACCTATACCGCCCCTCTTACCTGGCCCCTCAACGTATTTTGCAGGAAACCCGTTTACTGCGGCAACAAGCCAAGCATGAGCCTGCCGAAATCATCGAAACCACGCTGATTTACTGCATCAACCAATGGCTCAGTTGGGATTTCACTTACCAAAGTGCCTCAAAGAAACTGTGGTTCATATTACACATAGCACGGCCAGTTATGGCTGTAATGAAACTCTTCGGCAGAAACCTGCATCTTAAAGTGATTACCGGAGTATTAAAGGTGTTAAATTTTTTCAGTCATCACGCCAAAGAAGGCGTACCGTTTTCTGATTTAGTAACCTTCCCACCGTTTCTGCCGCAAAATCGTCATTTGAATTTGCAGATTCATGGCGAAGGCCACACCCATAAACCTTTACAAGAGGAACTCCGGCTCAAAGACTCCGTCACCAATTTCACTTACATCAATTTCGGCACCTGGCGTGACCGCATAGTGGCTCGCAAAAAGAACGGCTATCGCCGCCGAGGAGTGTTGCGCTATTTCACCATACTGGATCTGGTATCATCACAAGACCCCAATGCGCGACGATTTGGTTATTTCACCAAAGATGTAATCAAGTGGAGTGATGAGCTCGATAAAATGGATAACAAAGTCACTGCTGCCAAACACGTAGCATCGTCGGTATAGACCGGAAACGACTATTTGCCGCTAATACCTTGAGGCAAACTGAGTAACTCGGCGAGCTCATTGACCCAGGCAAACTGACTCTCGCACCAAAAATTCACTTGGGGCGATATTTCCTGTCGAGCAACCAGCGTCCCCAGATAGATCATGCATAAACCGGGATAGTGGTCATTAGTATTGTATAAAGGCGTTCCACAAGTACCGCAAAAATGCTTATTGGCGGAATCCACGCAATAATGCCTGATCAATTCCTGACCCTGAGTGATTTCCAAGCCATTCAGCTTGGTGACTACATAGGTTGTAAACGCTGCGCCGCTGTGGCTTTTACACACTTTGCAGTGACAGTTCACCACATTCAACACATCTGAACCGGACTGATAATTTACCGCACCGCAAGCACAAGAACCCGTTAATAGAGACATATTCATAGATCCATCAACTTAACCGATTAACCCCATCGGCACAATAGGGTGTTGACAAAACTTGGGTATATTCTATTCACCTCTTCCTCTTTATGTTCTCGTGTTTGGAACACCTAAATATTCAACTCAACCGAAATATCTAAACCGTTTACCTTTTTTACAGTTATCCACCCTGCAGATGCCCAACGCGCAAAAAGAGTTTCATAATCGGCACAAGAAGGCACCACTTCACTTTTATCATGCCCAATCCTTACCATTTTAAGCCCTCTACTATCAGCATTAATAATTTCAATGCCCAATTTTATAACTACCTGAATTGCTTGAGAGGATAACAAGGTGGGTAAATCGTACTCGCAAATATCCAAATCTATGAGGTTTTCAAATACAAACTTCTCAATACAGAAATCTGGGAGATCGTATTCCTTCCATTCATGCTCTAGTTTTTTAGCTGAGTCAGATAAGCGCATCACATTCCCTCACTTATTATCATTCGGCCAATTAATCGATCCGCTGAATTTACCGCGCCAACGTGCAAGTCATCGATATAACTATTTACCTGCGTTGGCGTAAGCAGTTCTCTAGACAATTTGCTATTTAGCCCTTGGAGCTCAAAGTATTCATGATGGAAAATAGCAGTACTTGCTCTATCACTGGAAAGGAGGCTTTCCCTAAGCCTTACGATTGGCACATCCCCATTTGGGTAATAATCATTCCAACCCGCTCTAAAATCCTCTCTAAACTGTCGACCTGGACTGTAGCTAGCAAATTTATTACCAAAATGTTTGTCAAAAACTGAGTCTTCAACCACTTGGTATCGAAGTTTAACCCCACCACCAAATTCTAGCTCAACGGAATTTCCAGAGATAACTCTGTATTCTACTAGGTTACCTCTAAACGCCCCTCTATCATCAACAAAGTTAAGCATATCTTCTAGACTTCTAGGACCTGAAGAATTTTGCTTAAATAAGCCTTCCGTGAGCTGAGGGATTTCCCCTCTCTCTGCATAAACAAAACGTCTTGACGCTCCTCCAAAAACATTAACACTGTCTGGAACAAATAATCGAACTCACGTCCGAAACGATTTTACCGCCCCGCACCTCCCTCAGGAGACAATCAGGGTTTCTTCAGTTTATTTGTCTCAACCAAGCTCTGATTCTGTAGAAATGGGCATAAGGTTTACCCAGGGCTTGCTTTAAGGACCAACGCCATATTTGAAACATGGTGTTTTTGTCAGAACCACCGCGAAACACCGCTGCTGGTTTGACAGGGTTTGGAAGGGGTACGGCGGATTGCCCGTCGGGCCGGGGTATGTTGTAAACGAAAGGAAGGGGCTCTGTCACATCTCGGCAGGAAAGTCCCAGAGGATCCACCCAACGCAGGGGATTGGGAGCATATTGGTAGCTGTTTTCGCCACCGAGCAAACCAACCGGATCCTGGTTGGTAAAGCGCCCTAACTCAGGATGATAGTATCGATTGCGGTTATAATGCAATCCGGTTTCCGAATCCATGTACTGACCTTGAAAGCGGATGGGGTTATCAACAAAGTCATTCTTATATTTGGCAATACCGCCTTGAACCCGATATAAGGCATCCCATACCACCACGCCATTCTTGTCGGTCATGAGCTGTGGGGTTCCCATGTGGTCGTTGTGGTAGTAATAAATGCGTTTGTCGCGAATCTGGCATAAGGGAATAAAGGTACCGGGCTCGTGTACATACGTAACATTAAATCGGTTTCTCTGTTCAGCCAGCAATACATCACCGTCCCACAGATATTCGGTTTCACCGAAGGCGTCCTTTTTCTTTATACGGCGACCAAAAGCATCGTAAAAATATTCGAATACCTGGTCCTGCACCACTGCTTTCGACATAAGGTTTTGATCGTTATAAGAGTAACGTGCGCTTTGTTCACCGTGTTGTTGTATCAAGTTACCCACATCATCGTAATCAAAACGTGAGCCACCCAGCGTCCGAACCTGATACCCTTTGACGGGCGTGGAGCGCCCGGAAACCACCGGAACCATTGCATCGGTTTCCTCCCCCGGCTTATCCACTATATTGCCTGCCGGATCGAAGAAAAACTGCTGCATGGCGAAGCCCATCACCAAGCGAAGTCGGTCTTGAGCGTCATAACGATATTGCGTGGTCCCTCGCTGCGAGTCGTCCAGCCGGGTGAGATTACCGGCTTTGTTGTAACGATAGGCTCGCAAATACAGAGGCTGGTAATCCACCGATAGTTTTTGGCGCACCAGACGCCCCATGGGATCATAAGCAAACCAGGCGCTGGAATTTTTACCCACCTGACGTTTGGTTTCCTTGCCTAAGCCGTTGCGTACCACTTTGGCGATGGTTTTCGCCTTGTAGGCGCCGAGCCGGCTCATATAACTGGCGCAGGTATAGTGACCCGCCGCATCATAGACAAAATAAATCACTTGACCGTCAGGCAACACCATGTGAGTCCTATTTCCAACGGTGTCGTACCGATACTGTATGCGCCGACCATTTTGCATTTCATCGCGGATGCGGCCATAAGCATCATAGCTAATACGCACTTCACTATCGTTGTTCAGTGCACGGCAAATCCGCCCCATCACATCATAGTCCACTTCGGTCCAGCTTCCACTGGACGATTCCATTCGCAACAATCTCCCCAGTGCGTCCCGATCAAATTCAATATAACGGTAACTGCCATCAGTATGGCTAAGCGGGTAACCGGCTTTGTTGTATTGATACTTTTGTACACGACCGTCAAAGCCGATTTCCATCACCAAGCGTTGATCGGCATCGTAACGCAATTCATAGCGGTCATTATTCTGGTTGAGCAGTGCGATAAGATTGCGTTCCGGGTCGTAGATGTAGCGTAAACGCAAGCCATTGGGGTCAATTCGTTCCGCCGGCTGGCTCAGGCCGTCATAACGAAACCGGGTAGTGCGCCCCAAAGGGTCTATATAATGGGTCAGATACCCTTCTGCGGTATACAACATCTGACAATTACTGCCATCCGGCTGGATAATAAAAACCACATTCCCGGCCGCATCGTATTTGTATTGGGTAGCGCGGTTTTTGTCCTGCACCACTCGAATCACACGACCTAATTCATCATAAGTATATTCTGTACAACGCCCCTGCGGATCATACTGACATGCCAGCTCAGAACGTTTATTCCATTCGTAAGTGGTTTCATTACCGCGGGCATCAATAACAGACAGAATATTACCGCTATTGTCATAGCGGTAACGGGTCGCATTACCGTCAGGACCAATTTCAGCGATGAGATTGGACTGTAAATCGTATTCGCGACGCCAATGGCAGCCATCCGGCGTTGTGGTGCAAAGCAACAAACCATTGTCATCGTATTCATAACGGGTGATATGCCCCAAGGCATCTACTTCACACACCAATCTACCCTGGTCGTCATACTCATAACGACTCACCGCGCCTTCCGGGTCAGTCTCGGACAATAGGCGGGCGCAATCATCATATTCCCAGCTGGTCGTCGCGCCCAGAGGCGATATTTCTTTGGTCACCAACCCCAGTTCGTTGTAATGATACTCTGTGGTGTAGCCTCTCCCGTCTGTGCAACGACTGACACATTGCTCCACATCATAGGTAAACTCGTAAGCATAGATATTGCGATCACCCCAGTTGCGTACGCACTTACCGTGAATGCTGTATTCATCCCACTCGAAATAATAATTGAAACCATCTTTCGTGGTACGTTGGACCAGCAAGTGATCCTGATATTTATACTCTTGATTGTTTCCGGCTGCATCAATCACCATTACCAAATCGGATTGATTGCTATAGCGATATTGCACCAATGGCTGACCTTGCGTTTCACCTTCAGCATTTACCAGATGAACTAAGCGCAAATGACCGTTAATATTGTATTCCAGACGCAAGCGCCGACCAACGCTGTCTTTGATGCTACTGAGTCTATTCGTATCACTGTAGTTCAAGCGGATATAAAAACCGTTTCCATTGGAAACTTGCTCCAAACGCTTGCGTTTTTTTGCACCGGCGAATCGACTGGATTCTCCGGCTTCATTCACCAGTCGATATTCCGTGCCTTCATGATAAAGAGTTAAAGACTCCAAAGTGTGTCGGCATCCGGAACCGTTTTGCGGCCGCGTAAACGTTATTTCTCGCCCTTCCCCACTATGGAAGATGACGCGATCTTGTTCTTCTATAAGATAAGCGAACCAGGGACTGCTCCATCCCACTCCCAAACCCACATCACGATCATTACTGCTACGGTAAGTCCGCTGCCAGTTTAAGGCGAGAGGCCCGGGCAGTTGAAAATCCGACTGCGTCAACAATTCTTCCCCACTGACCACGCTGATGGGACAACCGCGAGTCACGGTGCGATGATTGGCTAAGGCAACAAAGCCGTTGCGCAGCTGGGCTGGTGCCGATGAAGTTAATAAGAATTTTTGCTGCGGCCGGTCTAAGACTTTTTGGGCCGAATCCGAAAAATAATCAGCAGCGGCTTCCGCCGGCTTATTGAGTAAGCGGGAAACATAGTCCGGCAGGACCTCTTGGTCTTGCGTCATAAGCTTTTTTTTGGAATCCGGTAACTGTTCCATACTTTTTATTCAATTGGACTGATGCCCTGTCGCCTCGCCGTACTTGTTTAACCCGTTAAATTAGGGTTGCGGTCTTGTTGTACTGTTATTGTACTTTTGCATTGTACTATTTGCGTGTAACAGTTTGTGTGTAACAGTCATAACACTCGGCGCTGCTCAGATTTCGATCAGTGGTGAATATAGGTGACTCCCCTCGGACATATTAATATACAACAAAATCCTCTGGACTGAATGTAAATATTAACATTTATGCAACGCTTGCATTTCTATATTGTCAAACTGGAACAGTTTTAGATATAAAATCGTTTTTTTATCTTTTTTATTTATATACAAACAAACCCAAAGTCATTTTTTGCTATAGTTTGAGGATTTGGGTTTAAAAACATCACTTCGGGATACTGATATGAAAAATGTACTAATTGGGGCTGGGTATTTGTTTCTATTTGCTGCACTAACCGCATGCGATAAACCCAAACAAAACATGCCTGCAACAGATTCGCAATCCGGGACAGCTACGCAAGCACCGACAACAACCGGCAACGACTCCATGACGGACGAGGCAGCAGATCCACCCACAACGACTGAAACGACAGACAGCGCAACCACAACACCGGCATCGGCACCGGAAACCAGCACGACAACAGAAACAAAGACGACGACAGCAGCTACCCCCGCGCCCACAACAACAAATCAAAACTCAGATGATGATATCTTATCCTTGGCGCGGCGCAGCGGCTGTATGGCCTGCCATAAAGTGGAAGTTAAAGTCGTCGGCCCCGCCTGGAAAGATGTCGCGGCACGCTATGCCGGAGTCGCCACAGCGAAACAAACCTTAACCAACAAAATCAAAATGGGCGGTAAAGGAAATTGGACTCAAGTAACGGGCGGTATTGCCATGCCCCCCTATTCCCCTCGCGTCAGCGATAGCAATATCACCATATTAGTGGATTTTATTTTGTCTTTGAAATGAGTAGAGCCTATCTCAGCCCGGAGAATTTTTTCGGCTCAAGCGGGTAACGGTACAGCCACGGCCCGGTCCAAGCGCCGGTAGCCGATGGCTTCGTTTAAGTGAACCGATTGAATACTATCGCTATCACTTAAATCGGCAATGGTTCGAGCCACCTTGAGAATCCGATGGTAAGCTCGGGCCGACAAACCCAATTGATCGATCGCCTGTTCCAACCTGAGACTGTCCTGCTCCTGCAACACACAGACCTGTTCTACCTGTCGATTATTCAATAGCGCATTGTGTATACCGCTACGCTGTAACTGGCGCTCACGACAGGCTTGAACACGATCACGCACCATGGCACTGGTCTCGTTATTGGCCTGCTGCTGTTGCATAATTTGGCGCGGCAGACTGGGCACTTCAATATGCATGTCGATACGATCCAGCAAGGGACCGGAAATTTTGTTGCGATAGCGCTGTACTTGCTCTACCGAGCAATGACAACGGCCATTGGAATGGCCCAAGTATCCGCAAGGACACGGGTTCATGGCAGTGATCAATTGAAACCGTGCCGGAAACTCTGCCTGATGAGCCGCCCGAGATATGGTGATACAACCGGATTCCAAGGGTTCACGCAGCACTTCCAACACCCGCCGGTCAAACTCCGGCAATTCATCCAGAAACAATACGCCATTATGGGCCAGTGAAATTTCACCGGGACGGGGCGAACTGCCTCCACCAACCAAAGCCACACCCGATGCTGTGTGGTGCGGCGCCCGAAAACTGCGCTTGCGCCATTGTGATGTTCTAAATCCGTGATCGCTGATGGAAGCAATGGCAGCCGATTGCAGCGCTTCGGCCTCAGTCATCTCCGGTAAAATGCCCGGCATACGACTGGCCAACATGGTTTTCCCCGTCCCCGGTGGACCTATCATTAACAGACTATGTCCGCCGCAGGCGGCGATTTCCAGGGCTCTACGTGCATACTGCTGCCCCCGAATGTCCTGCATGTCCATAGACAGATCTGCATCGGATTTAAACAACGCCGGGGCATGCGCAGGGATTGCTTTGTGACCATCCAGATGAGCACATACATCCAGTAGATGCGCCGCTCCGAATACAGTGGCACGACTTACCAAAGCCGCTTCGGAGGCATTGTCTCCGGCCACTATCAACTTGCGTTCCTGCTCACTGGCCGCCATGGAAGCAGGTAAAACACCTTTCACACCACGAAGATCTCCACTTAAGGCGAGCTCTCCCAAGAATTCATAATGACCGATAGGCCCGGAAATCTGTTCCGATGCGGCCAAAATACCAATGGCAATGGGCAAATCAAAGCGACCGCCTTCCTTAGGTAAATCTGCCGGAGCCAGGTTAACCGTGATCCGTTGTGCCGGAAACTCAAACTGGGAATTAATGATGGCACCACGAACACGGTCCTTGCTCTCTTTTACCGCAGCCTCAGGCAACCCCACTATGGACATACCGGGAAGGCCGTTGGATAAATGCACCTCCACTGTGACCAGCGGAGCATTAATGCCGGATTGCGCCCGGCTATATACCGTGGCTAAGGCCATAGATCACACTCCTTGTACATAAACAACACACCCACTGTAACCGGACTTACTACATTCACTGTTGTAATTGCCGTTCCAAATCCTGTAGTTGTTTTTCCATCGCCTCCAGTTTGGAGCGGGTCCGGGCCAGCACCTGAGTTTGCACGTCAAACTCCTCACGGGTCACCAAGTTCATTTTGGCGAATGTGCTGTTGAGCAAGCTAAGGATATTTTTTTCCAAATCCGCCTGTGTTTCCTTTAAACCCTGAGGTAACAAACCGGTTAATTTTTGCGTTAATTCGTCCAAATATTTCGGGTCAAGCATGGCATTCCCTCATGTGAGTATGGATTTGGTTTTTTGGCTACTTTATCATAAGCCCGGCCGGGCCGTTAACCACATGCTCCACCACGAACTCGTCTCCCAGTGCTGTCTTTCACTTGTTTTCCTACGGAACAAACGCGAATTTTCGACCCAGCTCAGTAGCAGGCAAAACAAGACCGAACGCACCATAGTGGTGCACCACCCAAGTACACATCTCTTATTTTGGTGCAATCTCTACCCGGAATCAAACCTCAAAATAGTCTCATCCTATTGTTTTTATTTGATTTTTGAGCATGGCACACAGGATGCTTTGAGTAAAGGCGTCAACAAAAAAAGATCAATTCCACATTGGGGAGATTTTCGTGGTTTGAAGGTGCATTACCGCGCCGTCCAAGCGCCAAACCCTCCTCGCACAGCTCCCGGATTGATCCTTCGAAGGCCGGGGCCTGATTTAAGGAGATTAGATATGAAATTAGTCACAGCAATTATTAAGCCGTTCAAACTGGACGATGTGCGTGAAGCCTTGTCCGAGATCGGCGTTCAAGGGATTACGGTTACCGAAGTTAAAGGCTTTGGTCGGCAAAAGGGACACACGGAACTGTACCGCGGCGCAGAATATGTCGTGGACTTCCTGCCAAAAGTAAAACTGGATATCGCGATTAGCGCTGACATGTTAGATCAAGTCATAGAAGCCATATCCAAGTCCGCCAACACTGGAAAAATCGGCGACGGAAAAATTTTCGTGTCCGATTTGGAGCAGGTTGTACGTATTCGTACCGGCGAATCCGGACAAGAAGCTCTTTAACTGTAGAATTAGGAGGAATTTGCCGTGGAAGCAATACCTGAAATTAAATATATCCTTAACACCTTCTGGTTTGTCCTCGCCGGTGCTCTGGTTATGTGGATGGCCGCCGGCTTTGCCATGTTGGAAGCCGGCTTGGTGCGAAGTAAAAATACAACTGAGATCCTGACGAAAAACGTGGCACTGTATTCCATTGCCTGCATCATGTACCTGCTAGTGGGTTATAACCTGATGTATGGCAGCGGTAACAGCTTTATCGGTGGTGGTGCACTTTTAAGCGGAATTGCCGGCCCTGACGGCAAATCCATGTTAGTGGACAATGTCATCCATCACTCTATGCTCTCCGACTTTTTCTTCCAGGTGGTGTTTGTGGCAACCGCCATGTCCATCGTCTCCGGAGCTGTCGCGGAACGCATGAAGCTGTGGGCATTTCTCGCTTTTGCCGTCATCATGACCGGATTCATCTACCCCATCCAAGGCCATTGGAGTTGGGGCGGAGGATTCTTAAGTGAGCTGGGTTACAGTGATTACGCCGGTTCCGGCATAGTACATCTTGCCGGTGCTGCAGCAGCTTTGGCTGGTGTGCTGGTTCTAGGACCTCGCAAAGGGAAATACGGTCCTAATGGCGAGATCCACCCTATCCCGGGTGCCAATATGCCATTAGCCACCTTGGGTACTTTTATTCTGTGGTTGGGTTGGTTTGGCTTCAATGGCGGTTCGGAATTGGCCATGGACAGCAAAGATGCCATAGACAATATCGCTTCGGTTTTTGTCAACACCAATACCGCTGCAGCCGGTGGTCTGGTTGCTGCCCTGATCACGGCCCGCTTACTGTTCGGCAAGTCTGATCTCACCATGGCTTTGAACGGCGCCCTCGCCGGCCTGGTTGCCATTACTGCCGGTCCTGCGACACCTAGTCCCTTGCTGGCCACAATGATTGGAGCCATTGGCGGTGTGTTGGTGGTGTTCTCCATTATTACTCTGGACAAACTGAAAATCGATGACCCGGTTGGTGCCATTTCGGTACACGGTGTTGTGGGTATCTGGGGTGTCTTGGCGGTGTTGCTATCCTCCAGTGATGCTACCCTGATCGGACAAATGGCCGGTATCGGTGCAATTTTTGGCTTTGTATTCGGTCTCAGTCTGCTTATTTGGATGGCCTTCAAAGCGATTATCGGCATCCGTGTTTCGGATGAAGAAGAATATCAAGGAATGGACCTGGTGGATTGCGGAATCGAAGCCTATCCGGAGTTTACCAGCGGTAAATAATCCCAAGTGGGTTTCATTAAAGCGGGTACCTGTACCCGCTTTTTTTATGTGGCTAATACCCAAAAAACGCCAAACCAATTCAAAACTCAGCTTATTTTCTAAAGAGTTTGTGGACTCATCCGACTATAGTTATAGATACCTGTTCGAAAAGGCCGGTCCCATGAAATTACGAAACCTCATAAGCTCTTGCCTGATCGCATGCCTGTTTTGCGCGCCCGCCATGGCAGTGACTGTATATAAATGGGTTGATGAAAATGGCGTGGTACACTACAGCCAGCGCCCGGTTAACAAAGCGGCGAAGTCCATGAAACTCAAGGTACAACGCCCCAGCGCTGATTCCGACTCGGCCGCCAACTCAGAACTCCAGGAACAAGCCCCAGCTTCCGAAGATAAAAAGAGTAAGAAACCTAAAGATGAAGTGGCTTGGGAAAAACAACAAGCGGAAATGAAGAAAAAGAACTGTGAAACAGCCACCCAACACCATGCCTCACTGGCCGCCGGTGGTCGTCTCTATGAAATGAAGGACGGCGAACGCCACTATCTGGATGATTCTGCCCGCCAAGCGAAATTGGCCGTCGCTCGTGAAAACATGAATAAATGGTGTAACTAGCGATACCGCTATTCAGCCGCGATTCCGGCTAACGCCCTCCGTACAAACTCCGGCAATGCGAATGCGGCCTTGTGTATGGCCGTATTGTAATACTCCGTTTCAAAACTTTTTGCAGCCGCGTCTGCCTCCCGAAACCGGGGAACATCCTGACCTGTTTGACCCGTTGTCCGGGGAGTTTTCCAAGCCATGGTGGCGGACCACCATCCGCTGGGATAAACACTTTGGGGATAGTTTAAGGTTGTCATTGAATGCAATCCGCCTTGAGCCATTTGCTCGTACATGGCTTTGAGAATATGCAAATGCAACAACGGCGATTCACTCTGCTGTACCAAAATGCCGTCCGGTTTAAGAATGCGGGCACATTGCTGGAAAAACGGTGCTGAAAACAAACCCTCAGCAGGGCCTATGGGGTCGGTACTGTCCACAATGATAATGTCCAGGCTATTGTCCGCACAGCGTCGGACCCACTCGATACCATCGGTAAACAGCAATTCCGCCCGCTCGTCATTATTGGACTCACACAACTCTGGAAAATGCTGCTCTGCCAATCGTGTCACGCGCTCATCAATCTCCACCTGCCAGACTTTTTTGACGCTGCTATGTCGCAATACTTCGCGTAATGTGCCACAATCCCCGCCGCCAATAATGAGGACTCTCTGTGGATCCGGGTGCGTATATAACACTGGGTGGGACATCATTTCGTGGTACAGAAAATTGTCCCTGCCGGATAGCATGACAAACCCATCGATGACCATCAAATTACCATAGGCCATGGTCTCGAAAATCTCGATTTTCTGGTATGGCGTTTGCTCTTCGTGCAGTTTCTTATTGATTTTTAAGGAATAAGCGGAACCAGCCCGAGCTTCGATCTCAGTGAACCAATCTTCATTCAATGCCATGAGCAAACCTTCGATGCTTTATTGGAAAAAGTGCGCATAATAAAAGATAGTAGCGGGAGTCTTCAAGGACTAATTCATGACAACTTGTATTAACAACAGCTCCAACCGGGTAAAAGCGGTTGGTCTGAATACGCACCAACGAATAGGAACAAGATAATTGCGATCTAAACCACCGATATGGTCCACCCAGCAAGCCCAAAAAACCTACAATGTGGAACACTGGGGCGAAGGATACTTTGATATCAATGACAAGGGTCACATGGTTGCGCGTTTGGCACCACATGTAGACGTAGACCTGTATGAATTGGTGGAACAACTGCACCAAAAAAATCTAACCTTACCCGTACTGGCACGATTTACCGATTTGCTGACTCAACGAATTTCCCGATTAAACCAAGCGTTTGAACAAGCCATCCAAAGCCAAGCTTATAACGCCGGATATACTGCCGTGTACCCCATCAAGGTTAACCAACAGGCCAGCATCGTCGAGGCCATTGTCAACAATGGTCAATATACGGTGGGGCTTGAAGCCGGCAGTAAAACCGAACTCATGATTGTTTTGGCTAAAACCGAGCAGGACGGTGGCATTATTGTTTGCAACGGTTATAAAGACCGAGAATATATTCGTCTGGCACTGATTGGCCGTCGCTTGGGCCACCGAATTTTTATAGTAATAGAAAAACAATCAGAGCTGGACCTGGTATTGCGCGAAAGCGAAACCATGGGTATTCAACCCTTGCTGGGCATACGTGCTCGCATGTCCATCGCCGGCTCCAGTAAGTGGCAAAATACCGGCGGCGATAAATCCAAGTTTGGCTTTACCTCCGCAAAACTTCTGAGCATTATTGAACAGATCCAACGCGCCGGACAATTGCCCAATCTGAAATTGTTGCATTTTCACCTGGGCTCACAGATCGCCAATCTTACCGATATCGAACAAGGTGCTACGGAGTGTTCGCGTACCTTTACCGAATTGTCCAACCTCGGTGTGGCGCTGGAATATCTGGACATTGGCGGTGGCTTGAGTGTTGACTATGATGGCACCCAGTCGCGTAATTACTTCTCCATGAACTACACCATGGAAGAGTACGCTGAACGCGTTGTTACCATTGTCAAATCACACTGCGATCAGGCCGGCCTGGCCCACCCTCACCTTATTACCGAATCCGGTCGTGCCATGACCGCGCACCATGCGGTACTGATCACCAATGTCTTGGACGTGGAGTCCACAGCGGAGCAATCTGAACCGCAAACCGGGCAAATCAACGAATATACCCAAAAACTGCATGATTTTATCAAGCAGGCGCAATCCGGCGAGGGAAAGTTGGTGGAAATACACAACCGCGCCAAACACCATATAGAATTTGTTCACCAATCTTTCCTTTACGGTACAGCAGACCTGGAGACAAAAGCTTTGTGTGAGCAGCTCTACAATGCCCTCTGCCAATCGATCAAAGAGCAGCTCAATCCCACTTCCAGAACCCACCGCGAAGTGTTGGACATTCTCAACGAAAAACTGGCTGACAAATACTTTTGCAATATGTCTGTATTCCAATCACTGCCGGATGTGTGGGCCATCAACCAGGTGTTCCCCATTGCACCACTTCAGCGTCTGGATGAAAAGCCCACTCGCAGGGGAACCTTGCACGATATCACCTGCGACTCTGATGGACGTATTGATCATTATGTGGATTTTGATGGTGTGGAGTCGAGTCTGCCTTTGCATGAACACAACGGCGAGCCCTATTATCTAGGGATCTTTCTTGTGGGTGCTTATCAGGAAATTCTGGGCGACATGCATAATCTGTTTGGGGACACCCACTCCATTAACGTGACCGCTGAAGGTGACCACTATCGCTTGCATGAAGCCGTTCTGGGAGACTCCACATCTTATATATTGAATCACATTCATTTCAATCCGGATGATTTGCTGCAAATCTATACCGAAAAAGTAAAACACTGCATCACTGACGTTAAGCTGCAAAACAATTATCTAAAAGAGCTGGAAAACGGTTTGCGCGGTTACAGCTACCTGGAAGACTGAAAAGAATACGGCCCCGCCAGGGGCCGTTGACAAATAATAGTGGTAAATAGCAGTCTACGGCTGCGCCGGATCTATTCCTGGGACCACTGATTTCTAATGAGATCGGCAGGGTTTCTTTTTGCGGAACTGACAATAGCCTGATCCCGTTCACGACGCATACGCACCATGGCTTCTCTTTGCTTTTGACGACGCATTTCAACGCGTTCCTCAATACCCAAAACGGGTTCATGTTTGGCTTTTGCCGGGTTCGGTATCTTCACAACAGCCTGAACGCTACCTGAGGTGGGGGCCACGGCCGTTTTATCGCCTGACATCGGCAAAGCAACAGTGGACTGAATCGCTTCCGCCGGAAGATAGTTTTTCAGTGCTCCCAAAGTTTTGCTTTTTTGCCAGTCATCCAAAGAAACAAAGAATCCGAAAATGGATGCCAAACATAGCAAAACCACAACCGCCATGTATTTGAATGTGCGCCCTGTCAATATGCGCCAGCCCCGCATTCGAGCCACAACATCGGTGACGTCCTGAGTAGAGACGTGTGGATTGGGTTCGCGAGCTGAAAATTCCGCCGGACGATTATAGTTGGTCGGTTGAGTACTGGGCTGTTTGTAAGACTCTTTTAACGCTCTAGCCAACTCGTCGTCACTGGGAACATCATCCCAGCCTGAATCAAACTCATCAGCCTGCATAATGACCTCTTCAACATCACCGCCCAATGCGGAGTCGCGCTGTCCCAGCGTCATTTCCCACATCGCCTGGTCTGAGAGCCAGGTTTCTTGCTGTTGGTTAGCTTTACTCACATTTAAACCCTCTATATCCGTCACGGGACTATCGGCAGCCCCTATCGCCCTGATTTAACTTTATGTCAGATATCGACCCCGCAACTGAGGCCTGCATCACACTTTTGCGTTTTCCATCGGTATGGAGAACAACAAGCAATTCTCACTTAGTCCTGTCTCATTTCTTGCGTATCAATCGGGTACGGGCCCTGGCCTCCAGTTCCGCTCTTAGAAAACGTTCCTTGGCATCAGAATCCCTTTGTCGCGCTTCCTCTTCACGCCTTCTCTGCGCGGTCTCTGCTTTGAGACGGCGTCGTTCCTGTTCTAACTTTTGACTTTCCGCTTCTCCGCGCTTACGGATCTGTTCTGCTTCTGACTTCATTTGTAACTCCAAGTCACGCCGATGAGCATCCACTTCGGCTTGCAGTTTCTGCTGCATTTCCTGCTGCAATTTGGCTTTGAGTCGCAGGACTTCCTGCTCTGTTGCTTTACGGCTTTGCTCCCGCAACTGCTCCTGAATTAACTGCATTCGTTCCGCCATGCTTTTACGCTCTGACGCGGCTTTCTCAATGTCCGCCAGCAATTGTGCCTGAGCTTGCTGAGTAACTTGCTTAACCTCTTGTTTTAAACGTTCAATTTCCTGTTCGGCTCGAACGCGAGCTTGCTCAGCCTCACGGGCATATTTGGCTTCCGCTGCGGCTTTACGGGCAATTTCACTCAGTTCCTTTTGCATCGCTGCCAAGGTTTTTTGTTCAACGTTCTTACCACCTTGCTTTAAGGCCATCACCTCGTGCCGCAATCGGGCAATTTCCGTTTCAGCGTGTTGCCGGGATTGCTCCGCGTATCGGGCACGCTCGGCCTCCTGTCGGGCGATTTTCATAGCATCTTCGATTTCTGCTTGCTTGTTTGCCAATTCGACAGCCCGCGCTCTAGCCGCTTCGTGCTCAAAATCAGAACGGGCAGCCATCGATTCGAAGGACGGTTTATCGCCTGTAAGTGCCATTACTTGCCCATTATGCTGAGCCGCTGCCGATTTGGCCGCCTCCACTTCACGTTTGAGCCGTTCTATTTCCGCCTGCGCCGCTTCGTGGGCTTGTTCTGCTTCACGAGCACGTTGAGCTTCTTTCTCTGCTATTCGCGCGATTTGTTCATTTTGTTTTTTTGCTTCAACAGCAGCGAAGCGTTGGATGGCCTTGGCGGTTTTACTGGCCTCATCACGCGCTTGCTGCAATGCCAACTGCATTTGCCGCTTCATATTGTCTATTTCTTGCTCTGCCAGTTTCAGGGCTTCATTCGCCTCTGTGGCTCGCTTGGCCTCATATTGCGCTTGGCGTATTGCCTGCTCCATCTCAGCCTGCTTGTAACCCAACTCCAGTTCACTGATACGAGCGGCCTCACGCACCGTTGGCAATACCTGAGGAGATTCCTCTGCTGCGAACTCCGCTTGACGCCTGGCTTCCACAGCCTCTTGTCGCGCTTGCTCGGCTTCACGTTTGAGGCGAACCACTTCCTGCTCCGCTACGCGCCTGGCCCGCTCCGCTTCGCCCAATCGTGCAGCGTGATCAGTGACCCGCGTCTTGGCTTTGCGAAACAACTCCCTCACTTTCGGATCTTGCATCGCTTCGCGCGTGGAATCATTGATAGGTGTAAGCGTTGGAATAGCGTGCTTGGATACGACTTTTTTTACCGATCGGGTTTTCTGGGTTTCGCCGTTACCGCGTTTGACTGAATCCGGTAGATTTTCCAGGCCATAACGCAATACCACGGCATCCAGACCTTGTTGACACAGCAGAAAGGCTGCGGCAGCTGCTCGACTTCCCGTATTACTGCAGACCACATAGCGCTTGTTTGCATCCAGCTTTTTCAGCTTACCCCGAAGCTCACTCAACATCGCAAATAGGCTGCCGTTTATACCGTCACGAATATAGTCGTCGTAGTAACGCACATCCATAAAAATCGTGTTATCCTGATAGGCGACCTCATCGTATCCCACATGAGCAATTAATGGTTCGACCAGTAATTCGCTAAAATCATCTCTGGACAAAACCATTAATTGTCCGTCTTCCATCATCGTAATAGTAGCGCCGCGACGGTTGTGGGTAATGATGGACTCTTCTCCGAAGCCGGATCCGGGCCCCAAAACGGCCAATTCCACTTCATTGTCTTGCGGTGAGTGCTTACGTACGACGCGACAACGACCGCTTTTGATAATGTAGTAGTTTCCATCGTCATCGCCTTGGCGAATAATGACCTCGTTGGCGTTGACCTTTCGTTCCTTTAACCGCATCATTAATGCCTGGATGTTGGTCGCAGGCAGTTTCACGAAAATGCTGGACTGCAGAAAGGCATTCATCCAATCCTGCTCGTTCAATTCCAACTCTCCGACCTCATAGCCGTCGCGGTATCCCATATTGATCACTTCTTCAAATATGGACATATCGATGCTAAGCACACTAACCTTGCCCCGCGCAATGGCTGTCGCTTTACGCGGCTGTACCGGAGTCAACGCATAACGGGACTCCTTGCTGTCTGCCTGAATCCATTTTACATTGCCCTTGGCGTACATCAGTTTGACCTGGCCGGACAGAAGGTAATATGCCTTGTTATCAGTAGTGCCTTTCTTAAATATTTGTTTCCCGGATGCAAAAGTTTCAATACTGTACCGATTGTGTAATTCCTTCAGTTGCGCATCATCCAGGTCACCGAACGGCACCAATGTTCGCAGCAGATTTTCATCCAGTAGGTCTTTTACGGCTGTCATAGGAGTTGCTCTGTGTGTTGACGGGTAATGGTTAATTGAAATTCCAAACTTTCTTACTCGCACATAGCGGCTTGGGTCGCACTCCACACAGAGCACTACCTCACAAAACGATAGAGGGTAAAATGGTGCTTGAATATCTTGTGATTGTGGTCACAGCCGGAGCGTACAAAATACCTGTTTTACGCGGTAATTTTGCTCTACCTTGCCGTTACCTCAAGACTTAACCTTAACGGTAATGGAGGAAATGTTGTTGGACTTTAGCAAGGAACGTACTCTACCCATTTTTTCCACGTCAGCAAATGGGCCCACCCGCACTCGATGCCAAACACCTCGACGCTTCAGGTCTACGCTCACAATCGAAGATTTAATGCCCATCAATGCCAGATTGGCCTTGCGCCGATCCGCCAGCTTAATGTCCTTAAACGCACCGGCTTGAATAAAATAACTGTGAATCCTGTCACTCTTTGCTGATAATAAATTGGAACCGGGTTTGACCGGTGCTAGTACTCTATCACGCTCCATTGATATGTCGGGGTTCGGAGAGTTCAAGGTATTTTCTGTTTTATCAACGGCTACGGTAGTTGAAGCGTTTTCCGAAGCTGTTGGTTTTACGGGTCTGATTCTCAAAGGCAGCAAATCCGACTCCGGAACCACTACCTCCATTTCCGGTAACAGACTGTAAAAATCAAAGGTCTGTTTTGCCCCCTTGGTTTCCGTCGGTTGTTTCTTTTCCGGTGGTCCTTGCTCAGCGCGAACAATTGGAGTCTGCTTGGTCTCCGGTGCTTTAGCAGTTTTGTCCTGGGATACCTTTGGATCCAGTTTGATAGAGCCCACCTGCTCAATTAACTTTTTCACATCAATACTTTTGGTTTCAGTGAGCTGGCCCTTTTCATACTGATCCATATAGATTATCAGGGCTGAAAACCCACTCAAGGCAAGCAGTGCAAAAAGCCAAATGCCTAACGATACAGGCTTGGCATAACCTCGGTTCATTTGCATCGGTTTCATCGTTCGGTTCACTCCGGGGATTGAATCCCCATCACAGCCATCCCTTGTTGGATTTGCTCACGGGATTGTTGTAAAAGCCCTGTCAACAACCCTTGGACCGGCTCCGGCAACTGGGCATTGTAATGAGTCTCTGTAAATTTAGCCAATCTGCACAAATGCGCCATCCAAATACCGGGATCCCACTGTTCCAGAGCCAAGTTTAGCTGTTGTGGGCTGACACGGAGCAAATCCTGCCACTCATGAAAAATGGATTCAATATTTATTCCAATCCCCTCAGTCGGTGCAAAATCTCGATGTTGCCTTGTATGTAGCATGTGAATGGCCGGAGCCGCATGATCTGTAGCAATCTGTAGCGAGCTTTCCAGCCTTTCGGACAACAACTCTGCCTTTACCAAGCCATCGCGACGTAATAGCAACAACTCACGCAAAGTGATCCCATCCTCAGCCGCAATATCGGCTTGCAAAAGCTCCGTCCCAGCAGTGAGATGAAGCTGTCCGGGGTAACCGATTTTGATGTGAACCTGCCCCGAGGCTGGAACCATACCCGCGACAACACGGTGCAAACAGTCGGCTTGTTGCGGGGTATCTGCCAAAAACCAAAAATGCGTATAACCATTACGAAAAACCATATAACAAACTACGATAAAGACTGCTAACTGACTCAGCTGCCCGGCACTTTGAAAAGGGATTTCCTCCTCACCCACCACCAACCAGGTATCCCCGCTACGGTACTGTAGCAAACCCAGCTCCCGTAGAGCCACCACCGCTGCGGATTCCGGCCCACCCTGGATTTGTTGAGCCTCAACGTCACTGCGATAAAACCATAGCGTTGGTTCATTACCGATTTCGCCCAAATGTTTTTGAATGTCCGCAAGTACCGCATCGCGGCCGATGCCGGCTATGACATCCAATTCATCTCCCATCAGTTGCCGCACCTGTGCAGTCAACGCCGCAGCACTGAGAGTAGACCAGCTTGCATCCCAGGTTCGGTGAAACCTATGGCCGTGACACCTGTGCACTGTGGCAGCAAAGTCAAAAACATAGTCCCCGTGGTACATATCATCCGACAACTCTACGGATTCACCGCACAATTCCAAATAGCGCAGCCAGATACTGATGCTAAAAATATCCATGGCAGAACCACAGTCATCCACCAGGAAAGCGGTATCGCAATGCCAGCCCCTGGCCTGCACCATATTCTGGATGGCGTCCATATGCACCTTGAGCCGCCCCGATTGCACACTTAATGGCCCCTGCGCTGAGAGCGATGACAACAGTAAAAACCGGGGGCTCCTATTTTGTTTAGGCTCGGGCGGCGGGCTCTTTTTTTTCCGGGGGCCCATCAGTACATTTCCTGTGGGTCTACGTCAATGGACCAACGGACTTTGCGCCCTGACGCCAGCCCCTCCAAAGCCGCAGCCCAAGGCAGTAACAAGCGATGCAGGGCTTGGCGATTATTACACTGTAATAGCAATTGAGCCCGATAACGGCCGGCCCTCCGCTCCATAGGGGCCGCCACGGGGTCACTGATAAAAATCTCACCCCCGGTAAATAGGCGTGCCTGTTCCGCTGCTTGCGTTAAGAACTCAAAGGGCGGTTCCAGCTTTACGGCTTCGGCACGAAGCAACACCAAGTGGCTGAAAGGAGGTAAACCCGCCGCCTGGCGTTCTTGCAGGGCCAGGGTGGCAAAAGCCTTGTAGCCTTGCGTGATGAGAGTTTGTAACAAAGGATGATCCGGATGATGCGTTTGAATCAACACGCGCCCGGCTTTGTCTCCACGCCCTGAACGACCGGCCACTTGTACCACCAATTGAGCCATACGCTCTGAAGCACGAAAGTCGGCACTGAACAAGCCCTGATCCACATCCATAATGCCCACCAGAGTTACATTAGGAAAATGATGCCCCTTGGCCAGCATTTGTGTACCAATTAATATCCGGCTCTTCCCTTGAGTGATATCTTCCAGCTTTTGTTGCAAACTGCCTTTGCGTCGGGTGCTGTCGCGGTCAACACGATTGAGTTCAACCCCCGGAAAGTGACTTTGTAGACACTGCTCCAAACGCTCTGTACCCTGTCCCAGAGGAATCATGTCCTCGTGCGCACACTCCGGACAGTGAGTTTGCGCCGGACGTTGCGCACCGCAATGATGGCAACGCAACATTTTATGGGATTGGTACAAAGTCATATGACTGTCACAACGCTTGCAACCCGCCACCCAACCGCAAGCATGACACATAAGCACAGGGGCGAAACCGCGTCGATTCAGGAACAACAGAACCTGCTCCCCTTTTTGCAGACACTCTTGAATTGCGCCCAGCATGGCCACGGAAAAACCATCCGGCAGTGGCTGATTGCGCACATCCAATAGTTGAATTTTCGGATTCAGTGCAGTACCGGCCCGCTGCGGCAATTCCAAATGGCGATAACGTTGACTGTACACATTGTGCAAACTTTCCAAAGAAGGAGTGGCCGATCCCAAGAGAACCGGTACATCCAACTGTTGCGCCCGCCGCACCGCAATATCCCGGGCATGGTAACGGAAACCGTCCTGTTGTTTAAACGACAGGTCATGCTCCTCGTCCACCACAATGAAACCCAGGTTTTTAAACGGGGCGAATACAGCGGAACGGGTCCCGATCAACACGGAGGCGCCGGCCTCTGCCACCTGCGTCCACGCCAGCATTCGCTGTCCGGCACTTAAACCGGAATGCATCACTGCCACCCTGTCCTCACCCATTGCCGTTCGAAAACGGGTCAACAGTTGCGGTGTCAACCCAATTTCAGGAACCAGAATCAAAACCTGATAACCTTGTCGCAGGACTTGATGGGTAATGCGCAAATACACTTCGGTTTTACCGCTTCCGGTGATCCCTTCCAATAAAAATACCTGAAACCGGCCCAATGCCTGGGTCACGCTGTCCACAGCATTGCGCTGGGAGTCATTTAGACATAGAGAGTTTGCGTCCGTGCTATCCTGAATTTCCAAGTGCGCACTTTCTGCACGTTCACCTATGCCGGGCTGCCCGAGCGACACCACACGTGTATGCACTTGCACCCACCCTTTCCCCAGCAAAGCTTTCATGGGGACACGCCAGGACTCCAGCAATTCATTAAGCTGTTGCGCATCAAGTCCATCGGGGTGCTCTTGCAGCAATTGGATTAGTAAAGACTGTTTCGCACCACGCACCGACGTGGGTATATTTGCAGGGATCAATTGAAACACGTCAGCACCAGCCTGAGGCATGGCTTTGGCCTTTCTCAGGTTCAAAGGTAAGGCACTATGAAGTACTTCCCCCAAAGGGTGGGCATAGTAGCGACTGGCCCAGAGCAACAACTGCAGAACATCATGGGATAAGCAAGGCTGTTCATCCAACACTTGTAAAATCGGTTTCAGTCGTCCAATTTCCACCCCCGCCTGTTGAACTGTTTCTATCAACACACCCACCTGGACCGTGCGACCAAAAGGAACTTCAATACGAACACCCGGCTCTAAAGCTTTGGCCCCACCGGACTGGGTACCCAGATAATCAAAGCATCGACGCAAAGGCGATGGCACGGCAATACGTAGTATCACTTGGTTAGATTCGGTTTTGGACATAAGCGCACATTATCACTTATTTCCAAGCGTTTGCCCCCATTTACCCTCCCACCATTCCTTTGCTTCCAAAAAGCAATCTTAGCGCAATGTTATTAACAACTAAGATTCAGTTATACGCTTAACGTATTGACTGGCTGTCTTTTTTTTTGTTATCCACATTTTCTGTGGATAACTTTGTGGAAAAGTTGGTGGGAACGAGTTGCAACAGCGGAAAACAAGCCCTGCGTGTCAAAATGTTTACGTTTTAAACAATTGTTAAATGTCATATATTACAATTAGTTACAGATGATTTTAAGCGAGCATCCCAATTTATTGACAGCGGCGTCAGAAAAATCCGAACTTGTCGCTGCTATGTGAATAACCTGTAGCGGCATTTTCCATGGCCTATCAGAATTGACTATGGGAAGCAATATGAAGCGCTAAAATCAAACGTTACGATTATTTTAAACCTCGCTGTGGATAAGTGTGTGGACAATCTGGTAGAAACCCGTAGAAAAAAATAAACAGTCTACTACCGAGATTATTCTTCATCGCAATGCGTATGAATATACTATATAAATAACAGACACTTATACATTTCTTTAGAGCGCATTCCAGACCATAGACTGAGATTGCCAACGATTTGACGCCGACATTTCTTACATGTGAATAATCCTCTCACCTGGCTCACGCCTAGACGACATATTGCCTCTAAGGCCGGGGTATGGCTGAGAGAGGCTAATCGTTGCCATCAGCTTCGTTTCTGTCAAAATAGCAATTTTGCACAAGACAGAATCAGTAATGAATCCAACTATCCGTGCCGAAATATTCGCACGCTTACAAAAACAAAACCCGGCTCCTACCACCGAACTCAACTATTCATCGCCTTTTGAGTTACTTGTGGCTGTGGCTTTATCCGCACAAGCCACCGACAAAAGTGTCAACAAAGCCACAGACAAATTGTTCAAAACGGCCAACACCCCCGAAAAAATCCTGCAACTTGGGGAATCGGGCTTGAAGTCCTACATAAAAACCATAGGCCTGTTTAACTCAAAAGCGAAACACATCATCAAAACCTGCGACATGCTCATCAAACAACACAAGAGCCAAGTACCCACCACACGAACAGAACTGGAAGCACTGCCCGGAGTAGGACGAAAAACTGCAAACGTGATCTTAAACACCGCCTTTGGTGAACCCACCATTGCGGTGGATACTCATATTTTCCGAGTTTCCAATCGCACTCGTCTGGCACCGGGAAATACCGTATTGGAAGTGGAAAAAAAATTACTGAAAGTGGTGCCGCCGGTGTACAAAAGAGATGCGCACCATTGGCTGATACTGCATGGGCGATACACCTGCGTTGCCCGCAAACCCCGCTGCGGCGCCTGTATCATAGAGGATTTATGCGAATATAAACAAAAAACCGATGACTAAGGTAAGTTTAAAGTTCTGGCCAATGACGGCATAATAGTCTTCAGATAAGCGCAAGGTATCAACGTGTACGGACAAGACAGAAATCAGATTCGCCAGGTGTATTTAGACGCCTGGAAAAAACACCGTTCAGGGCAGGCCCTGGATTCCATGCAACAAATTATTGTGGGGATCATACAAAACCATCCTGAATACCACGCCGAATTGGAATCCGGTGTGGCCTTGGAAAAGGACTACACTCCGGAAATGGGGCAAAGTAACCCCTTCCTGCACATGGGTTTGCATATTGCCATACAGGAACAACTAAGTACCGGACAGCCCAGAGGCATTGTCGCAGTGTATCAGCAGCTACAATTGAAATTTCAGGACAGCCACCGGGTGGAACATATGATGATGGATTGTTTGGCGCAATTGATCTGGGAGGCCCAATCTCAAGGACGACAACCTGATCAACAAGCCTATGTAGAAAACCTACGCAAGCTCTTGTGAGCGCAAGCCCTTGCCCAAAATCATCCTCGCATTCCCTTTTGTTTTTTTATGTTTGATCAAATACATAGCCACATTTGTGCCTGAGAACGAAGTTGTCACCAACGCAATAGAATCCTGGCCTTGGAGATTTTGCAGCACGAAACTTGCTTTACCCCTGGTCTGTTGCCAACGTTTGACCCAAAATCTAATACCCTTGAAAACTTTTGGATACCGCGCCGGTCATTTATAACCATTAACTAACCGCCTTTTGTAAATATTTGGAATGTATGGCTCACCGTTTTTCAAACAACCAGGAAACAGATAAAGCATTAAACCATTCGATTCGTGACGGCGTGGCATACTCCGTTATGGCCGGAGCAGGAGAAACTTATCTGTCTGCCTTCGCTTTGTTTTTCAAAGCCAACACGGCTCAAATCGGTTTACTGGCATCCTTACCGGCATTGGTTTCCTCACTTGCACAGTTGTTTTCCGCCTGGCTCAGTCACAAGGGTCCTTCAAGACGCCAGGTGATTTTGGTTGGAGCATCACTGCAAGCACTGGTCTGGATACCGCTGATTATGCTCCCGGTGTTCAGCCCCGAGTTCGCCGTCCCTGCAATTATTCTTTGTGTGATTTTGTATCACGCCTGCGGTAGTGTGGTGGTACCCCAATGGAGTAGTCTCATGGGTGACTTGGTTCCGGAACGCAAACGCGGTCGCTATTTTGCCCTACGCACACGCTACACTTCCGTTGCCTCCTTTTTGGCCCTGATAACGGCCGGCATAGTACTGGATAGATTTGAGGCTCAGGAAGCGACACTGTATGGCTTTATCGCGATATTTACCATCGCGGCCATCGCCCGTGTCGTTTCGGTATACCACTTACTCTATCTCGTTGAACCCGAGCACACTTCAATTAAGCTGGAAACGCCTTTTTCACAATCGCAACGCTGGTGGGTGCGACTGGCTCAATCCCGTTTTGTACAATTTTCTCTTTTCTTTGCCAGTATGCAAACAGTGGTTGCTATGGCTTCACCATTCTTTGCTGTATATATGTTGCGTGATCTGCAATTCACCTATGTTGAGTTTATGGCCACGTCAGCGGCCACCATTTTTATGCAGTTTCTCGCCCTTAATACCTGGGGACGAATCAGCGATACTTTCGGCAATCGCTTGATTCTGTTGGTCACGGGGTTTGCCATCCCAACGATTCCCATCCTGTGGTTGTTTTCCCACAATCTTTTCTACCTCTGCATTGTGCAAATGTTAAGTGGGCTGGTTTGGGCCGGATTCAATCTGAGCGCAACCAATTTCCTCTATGACCTCATTCCCTCTCACCGGCGCTCGGCGTTTCTGGCTTTCCATAATGTCGCGGCAAATATCGGGGTGTTTTGTGGTGCCATGCTAGGTGGTTACTTGGGCACGGTATTACCCAAAAACATTTCCTGGGGCGATACGACATTGACATGGCACAGTGCTTTATTGGGGGTGTTTCTTATCTCGGCGCTGGCGAGATTGACCATTGCATTGATCTTTCTACCCAGATTAAGGGAGGTTCGGGAGGTTCGCCCCATAACCGTAACCGCCTTGATCGTTCGAGCAACCCGGTTTAGTGCGCTATCCGGCTTAATCTATGACATCATCAGCGGTACGAAACGTCCGAAGTAGCCATTCCAAAACAAACGGGGCGAACACGGATAACCGTGATCGCCCCAAGCAAGCGGCCAACAAACCGTCTTGCAGTTTATGGGGTGTAACCATCCGTCAGCGTCAGCAGAAACGTAACAATCGCATCTTCTTCTGCATGAGCAAGGTTTAAATCAACAAGACTGAAGATATACGAAAATTGCCATCTATCCCTGAGTTATTTGGGGCTTTAAAATACAGGGGCTTCACTGAGGCTTCAGAATACCAGGGTTTCAGAGCAGCGATAATTCCGACTTAGGCTTTACGGCCAATCAATTCAATGGCATATCCATCCGGATCTTCCACAAAAGATATGATGGTAGTACCGGCGTTCATAGGACCGGCTTCACGAAGAATTTTACCGCCTTGGCTTTTTATCTCGGCCGTAGCTTTGTATACGTCATCCACTTCCAGGGCGATATGACCAAAACCGCTACCCAGTTCGTAATGGTCCGTACCCCAATTATAGGTCAGTTCGATAACACTGTTTTCTGCCTCGTTACCATACCCCAAAAAAGCCAAGGTAAACTCACCATCGGGATAATCCTTTTGACGCAGCAATTGCATACCCAATACTTCGGTATAAAATTTAATGGAACGCTCCAGGTTTCCCACTCTGAGCATGGTGTGAAGTATTCTCATGACACATTCCTTAACGGCTGATTTCGCATTAGCTACGCAATGATGGCTTCATCGACCACGGTGGGCCACATGGGACGGGGTTTTCCAATTTGAAAACCCTGCACATGATCGACTCCGATTTGCATTAAATGTTGCAAAGCTTCTTCCGACTCCACAAACTCGGCAATGGTCTCTATTCCCATCATGTGACCGATTTGATTGATGGAATCCACCATCGCCCGATCCACGGGATCATCAGCCAAATCGCGAACAAAACAACCGTCGATTTTCAAATAATCCAAATGCAGATTTTTCAAATAGGCATAGGATGAAAAACCGCGCCCAAAATCATCCAAGGAGAACCGGCAACCCATACCCCGTAGTATGGCCATATAGCGAGTGGCCACCATCAAATTGGATATAGCCGTTGATTCAGTAATTTCAAAACAAATGCACTCTGCAGGCACATCGGATTGGTCCAATTGATCAATCACAAAATTCAGAAAGTTTTCATCCTCCAGGGATTGCGCAGACAGATTAATGGAAAACACACCCAACTGATCGGTACGCCCCAAGCGTTCATGCAAAAGATTCAATGTTGTGCGCACCACCCAGCGATCGATGGAAGGCATAAGATTGTATTTCTCAGCAATACCAATAAAACTGGCGGGCTTGTAAACCTCACCGTTTTCATCGATTAAGCGCAGCAAAATTTCATGATGCATCACTTGCTTGTCCTTTTTGGGGGACAAGGGCACGATACTTTGGCAAAACAAACGAAAATGATCCTGATCCAAGGCTCGACGTATTTTATGTATCCAACGGAGTTGATCCCCTTTGTCGGACAAAGCAATGTCGCTGGCTTTGTAGGCATGCCATTTATTGTTGCCTTTGTTTTTAGCCACGTAGCAAGCCGCATCGGCTATACGCATAACATCCCCCAAACCACCACAGGTGGACGTAATGGGGACCAAACCAATACTCACTCGCATAGGGATGGTTTGCTCGCGCCATATGAAACGGGTATGATGAATGGATTGTCTCAATTCGCGGGCAAATTTCTTGGCGTTATCCAAAGAACATTTACGCAACAGCACACCGAATTCATCCCCCCCAATTCGCCCGATGTAGTCAGTGTCCTTGACACTGGAGCTGAGCAATGAAGCAGTATACTTTAACAGCTCATCACCGGCCTGTTCTCCATAGTGTTTATTAATGGATCGAAATCCGCCCATGTCGATATAGCACAGCGCATGATGATGACCATCGTACTTGGCACTGGAAATGGCTTTGGTAAGGCGAGTTTCAAATTCCGTTCGATTGATCAATGTGGTCAATGCATCGTAACGGGATTCGGCATTCATCCAGCGTTCCAGGCTGGTCATATCCCCCACATCCTTAAACACTACAAAGCCACCGATAATAACCCCCTGGTGATCACGAATTGCAGATACAGTTTCCTCAATATTGTATTCCATGCCATCACGACGAAGTAGCACTGCCCTGGGCTGATGTGCATCCAGATCTATTTCGCGGGCACGCCGTAATACGGTATTAACAATGGGCTTACGGGTATGTTCATCCACCAATTGAAACACATCGCTTAACAACAACTGCCTGGCATCGCTGCGGTTCCAGCCCGTCATACGTTCCGCAGTGGGATTTAAATATTCCACGATGCCTTTTTGATCAAAGACAATAATACCATCCGATACTTGCTCAAACACTTTTCGCGACAGTATCTGCTCGGGAAACAACACCGTCGATGCCTGATCCTGCTCGGATATATCCGTGCCGGAACATATAACGCCTTGAAAGGCTTTTGCCTTGTCGTATAAGGGGGTCACACCCCAGGCGATGGTTCTCACCATGCCGTCTTTGGTTTTGACGCGGTTTGTCAGAGTTTGCTGGCGAATAAGCGAGCTGTTTTCCTGTAAATTCAGTTGGATTTTGCTGGGCAAGACAGAGTGTAACCGGGCACCAAACACTTTTTTCGCTGCTGAATTGGCAAAAATAATGCGGCCGTCTACCGCAATCTTGATTAAGAACACACACGAGGATTCCAACAATTCGCGATAGTCCACACCAATTTTGCACACACGGGACTCTTTGAAAACATAGAGCTTGCCCACCATACGCCCACCCTCATACATGGGAAGCGCAATATAAGAAATAGGCAGGGTTTCTCCGTCTTTCTTATTGAGCATGGCCGCCATTTGCAAATGAGAGCAGGAAACACTGTGTAAAGCTGCGCACTTGGATGAGCCTATGGTGGCGGATGCATCCATTTTGAATTTCAGTCGTTGGAAAAAATTATGGCCTTGAAGCTCATCCGAGTTCCAACCCAGAATTTGCTCTGCTTCATGATTCATGAAAACCAGTTCACCACTGGTATCCAATGCAAAAATACCTTCACCGGGAACGGTTTTAAGATGAGTTAGTTCGCCCTTATTGATACCCTTAACAATGTTAAGTTGAGTATACACTCAGTCACCTATGCATAAATGATTTGCCCCGAAGCTGCCAGCAGCATCCCAACCTCACACTACACCCAGAATGCCGACTCACGATACGCACAAACACATACGGAAACTTCTTAAGTTATCGGCTGTAATACCAACAGCGTTGACCAGGATGCCATTTACCCCCATCAAATCGAACTGCAAAATAATTAATCGCAGCGATAACCTAAAGTACAGCAATATGAATACAGCCAGGAATCTCTGCTAATGGATCGAAAGAACCGCGTACAGCGCCCTTTCGCAGCACCACTCCATGCTTAGCAGAGGTTCCCCACTATTTAAAAACAATTAGCGCTTGGATGCAATACGCAATCGTAAGGCGTTAAGCTTTATAAAACCTTCAGCATCTTTCTGGTTATAGGCACCGGCATCGTCTTCAAAAGTAGCGATATTGGCATCAAACAGACTATCCGATGTGGACTCTCGCCCAGTGACAATGACATTACCTTTGTACAAGCTCAATCGTACCCTGCCGTTCACATGTTGTTGCGATTGATCGATTAAAGTTTGGAGCATATTACGCTCGGGACTCCACCAGTAGCCATTGTAGATAAGGCTGGCGTATTTAGGCATGAGATCGTCTTTTAAGTGGGCCGCTTCCCGATCTAATGTGATGGACTCAATAGCGCGATGCGCTTTGAGCATAACTGTCCCAGCGGGAGTTTCGTAGCAACCCCTGGACTTCATACCGACGTAACGGTTTTCGACAATATCGGCCCGACCAATACCATTGGCGCCGGCAACTTTATTTAAGTATTCCATAACTTCTGCCGGTGTCATGGACTTGTCGTTTATGGCAACAATATCACCGTGTCGATAACTTAATACCAGTTCTGTGGCTTGATCCGGCGCCTCTTGTGGTGATACTGTCCAGCGCCACATGCTTTCTTCCGGGGCATTCCAGGTGTTTTCCAGGATATCCCCTTCGTAAGAAATATGCAGTAAATTGGCATCCATAGAATACGGGGATTTGGTGCCGCGCTTTTTCTCGATGGGAATACCGTGTTTTTCCGCATAATCCAGTAACTTCTGGCGAGAGTTTAAATCCCACTCACGCCAAGGCGCAATTACATGCACATCGGGCTTAAGCGCATAATAACCCAGTTCGAAACGCACTTGATCATTACCTTTGCCGGTGGCGCCGTGAGAAACCGCATCCGCACCGGTTTCATTGGCGATTTCAATTTGACGCTTGGAAATTAAAGGCCGGGCAATGGAGGTGCCCAACAAATATTCACCTTCGTAGATGGCATTGGCCCGAAACATGGGAAAAACAAAGTCACGAGCAAATTCTTCTTTTAAATCATCAATATAAATTTCCTTCACGCCCGCTGCTTGAGCCTTGGCGCGAGCCGGTTCCACTTCCTCACCCTGGCCGATATCGGCGGTAAATGTAACCACTTCGCAGCCGTATTCTTCCTGTAACCAACGTAAAATAATGGAAGTATCCAAACCACCGGAATAGGCCAAAACCACTTTGCTGATCTTCTGCTTCACCATGACTACTCTCTATCTCGCTCAAGGCTTTTTGTTCACTGAAGGCTCCTCCTCCATTGAAGGCTTATCCCTCTAAAACAAAAAAATAAACAACAAAAATTGAAGCGGCAACTTTACACCGAATTGGACTTGAACGCCATCGACGTTGAGACGTGCCGGAACGGGTTGGCGTGCAAGGGGTGGAAAAAAAACCGATGAAACAGGGGCTTATATGTAGTCCGCCAGAATACCGGTAGTCTGACGCAGGCGCAGGCTGATTAAACGGGCGACTTTGCGAATCATTTTAATCGCCAAGGCCGGATGGTCCTCAGTAAAAGATTCAAAATTCCGCCGCGTTATCAGTATCACTGTGGTTTTTTCGACAGCGCAGGCAGTCGCTGAAAAAGGCATGTCATCCAATAAGGACATTTCCCCAATGGTTTGTCCGGGACGAACCGTAGTGATGGTTTTTCGTTCACGTAGATGAGACTCTTTGATAACATCAATTTTCCCGCTCACCAAAAAACACATAAAACCGCCTTTTTCACCTTCTAAAAACAGGGTTTTACCGCTTTCCGCTTCAAAAGCCTGAACATAACCGGACAAAATCTCTACTTCGGGCCGCGTAAGGTCGCGGAACATGGGCATTTGTTCCAACATACTGCAAAGTTCGTCACAAAAGGCAGAGCCCTGGCCGAGAAGCTCCAGGTTATTGAGTGCGGCATCCGTTTGCATAGCGTATCCCTTTCTGATGTTGGGGTTGACTATGCATAATCCGGCCCAAGGGGATGGGACCGTGAGAACTGCACCTCTGATTCACGCAGGAATCAGAGGTCGCTTGGACTATTTCTTCTTACTGCGTCTTAACCGCGACAACAAGCGTCGCGCCATTTCCCCAAACATTTCCGTTTGAGTGGGGTGCGGATGAATGGCTTCAGCCACTTGATCCAAAGTCATCTCACCACTGACCATCATCACACCTTCACCAATCAAGGTGTCCGCATGATCCGCAAGAAAATGCACCCCGATGACACGACGATTCTTCTTATCCGCCACGATTTTGATCATGCCGTGAAGCTCATTGGTAATCATGGCCTTGGCATCAATATTCATGGGCATTTTTACTTCTACCGCATCAATACCTTTCGCTTTAGCCTGATCCACAGACAGCCCCACAAACGCCGCTTCAGGGCGGGTAAAAATAACACCACTATCTTTATCTTGATCGTAGCGCATACTCTCACCGAGAATCGTTGCAGCAGCCACCCGACCTTGTTGACCGGCTGTATGTGCCAACATCAAACCGCCAATCACATCCCCCACCGCAAAAATATGCGGTATCGAAGTACGACAGTAAGCATCAGCAGTGATCACGCCGCGGTCCGTTTGCACCCCGGCATTTTGCAGTTTCAGGGGCTCCAATACCGGACGTTTACCGGTAGCCATGATGATATAGTCACAGGCGTAACGCTGATCCTTACCTTCCGCATCCTGATAAACGATTTGAGCCTTACGATTTCCAGCTTTAGGCTTGATTTCAGTGACCTTCACTGACGTGTGTATAGTGAGATTGGGATCCTCATTCAATACCGCCGTGAGGTTTTTGGCAATTTCCGGTTCCACTTCGGCCAGTATGCGATCCTGACCTTCGAACAGAACCACTTCACTGCCAAAATCCTGAAAGATCTGCGCCATTTCCAGACCGATGGCTCCACCACCGATAACCCCCAGCTTTTTGGGCACTTCCGATAATTGCCACACTGTATCCGACGTCAATACCTGGCCCGCTTCCATCGCCAAATCGACACCGGGGATAGGGGGAACAAAGGGCGGCGCACCCGTAGCAATGACGGCAACACCAAAAGTGATATGCTCACCCTGAGAGCCATCCCCCAAGGGAGCTCGTCGGTGCGGATCATCGCTGTTGCCGGAAGTATCCACAAACAAGCGGTGCTCAGTTTCAAAAGAAGCAAATCCCTGAATAACTTTGATCTTGACGCCCATATCGGTTTTCAAAGCCATTTGGCCCCGAGTTTCCAATACGGATCGTCGAGTGGCTTCCAGCTTGGACCAATTCAGTTTGGCCTTAGTCGTACCTTCAACCCCCAAATGCTCATCATGGGCTCGATCGCGCATACGATCTGCCGCCGCACGCCAAGCTTTTGAAGGTATGCAACCGCGCCACAAACACTCGCCACCCGGGAAAGGTGCGTCGTTAATCATGGCCACTTTCAAGCCGTGAGAAGCAATATCTCTGGCACAATCTTCACCGCCGGGACCACCGCCGATGACAACCACATCGTAATCCCAGTCGCCGTCAGGTATCGCCGGACCCAGGGAGCCCATCCAGGTTTCCGGGTGTTCGATGTTGTTTTTCAACGTATTTAAATACTGCGCCACTTCCGCCCCATTAACCACTCGATGGTCAGCGGTGACGGTTAAGGGCATACCCTTATCACCGGCCGAGGATATAGCCAGAATGGCTGCTGTACCCGGTGTCGGGATAGCATCAAAATAGGACACGCCCAACATACCCATATTGGATACCATAAAAGTGGGATTGGCGTATTCTTCCGGGGCCAAACGACGTTTTCTGGCACGCTCCACCAAGCTACCCCAAGACTCATTGAGCTCTTCCAGTGAGCGCGACTCACAATGACGCAAAACCGGCACAACCAGACCACCGCCTTCGGCTGCCACCGCCATACCAATGTCCACTTGGTCCCGTTCCACCAACTTATCCACCGGCTGGTAACACCAGTTCATGGTGGGATGTTTCTTCATAGCCAAGGCACAAGCTTTGGCAATAGCAACCGTAACCGATATACCTTTTTTCTTGGACGCTTTAATGAGCGCATCGGGCTTGGCATCCACCGTCACATGAAAGGTGGGCATAGTCAGTGACGCCGTCATGGAATGACTTACTGCCCGCTCCATAGCGGTCATGGCGCGACCGTGTCCCGGTACTTGTACTTCCGGCATAATATGCGCCGGTGTTTGTCTGGCAATCTCGCTGGGCCGTTCCAACGGTTGGGCTTTGCGTACATCTTCAGCCCGAATCACACCACCTGGGCCGCTGCCTTTTAAAGTATTGAGATTCACATGCAGTGCCGCCGCCAGTTTGCGAGCATAAGGCGTTGCATATTTGTTGTCCGGACGAGGTGCCGGGTGTATTCCGGAAAGATCCTGCTGTCGCGCCGGCGCTTTATGCCCGGGAGCCGGATGTGCCGCAGCGATTTGATGCCTGGGCTCCTGATCCGAGGGACTGGTCACATCGCCCGATGCCGCTTTGCCGGTAACCGTGGCTACTGCGCCTTCTTTCAGCACTTGCTCAGGTTTATCCACCAAGTAGGCCATAGCCTCACCTACCGGCAGGATACTGTCTACCTCGGCGATGGGGCCGGACAAATAACCGTCACGGAACACTTCCACATCCATGATCGCCTTGTCCGTTTCCACGGTGGCAACAACATCGCCGCGTTCAATCTTGTCCCCCAGTTGTTTTTCCCAACTCACCACCACCCCTTCGGTCATGGTATCGGATAACTGTGGCATTTTAATCACATGGCTGGCGCCTTCCGGTTTCGCCGCTGCAAGCAGGGCCGGAGCATCAACAACAGCGGGAGCAGCCGCAACCGGTGCAGCATCGCCGACTTGTTTAATCTCTTCTTTGGACTCCACTAAATAAGCGATGGCTTCGCCCACGGCTACCACACTGTCCACCTCAGCCAGAGGACCGGACAAATAACCCTCACGAAACACTTCCACGTCCATAATGGCTTTATCGGTTTCCACCGTGGCAACGATGTCACCCCGCACCACCTTATCGCCGATGTTTTTCTCCCAACTGACCACCACGCCTTCTGTCATGGTGTCGGACAACTGGGGCATTTTTATCACATATGATTCAGACATAATTCGATTAACTGACTCGTAGGATTATTATTGGCCGACAGCCGGAGGCTGTCGGTCACTTCATTTATTTACCAAACACTTTAAGAACGGCAGCCAGCACATCCTGAGCGTTGGGGATACTGGCTTTTTCCAAGCCACGGTTAAACGGGATGGGCACATTAACAGCCGACACCCTTACCGGAGCAGCATCCAGTTCATAGAAGCATTCTTCATTAATGATAGCCATCACTTCTGAAGCCACACCAACGGCCGGCTCCGCTTCTTCTGCAATCACCACTTTATGAGTTTTGCTGACGGAAGCGACAATTCCGGCCCGGTCTATGGGGCTCAATGCATACAGATCCAGCACTTCGGCCTCTATGCCGTGCTGTTTGGATAATACTTCAGCCGCCTGTAAACACCAGTGTACGGAAATGTTGTACCCGATCAGGGTAATGTCTTTCCCTTCCCGAGTGACTTCGGACCCTTCCAGAGGATGAAAATATTCCTCGTCGGGCACATCACCCTTCATGTTGTACATCAACTCATGTTCGTTGATGTATACGGGATCATTACAGCGCACAGCAGACTTCAGCAGACCATAAGCTTGTTTGGGATTGGACGGAGTGACCACGCGCAATCCGGCTATGCCCATAAACACTTTTTCCATACGCGCCGAGTGTTGCGCACCCAGTTGGTGGGCAGTACCACCCGGAGAACGAATTACCACCGGCGCAGTCAATTGACCACCGGACATGTAGCGAACCTTAGCAGCCGAGTTGGCAATTTGATCCATGGCCAGCCAGGCAAAGTTCACGGACATAATTTCAATAATGGGACGCACACCAATAAAAGAAGCACCAACACCTAAGCCGGTATAACCGTTTTCGGAAATAGGTGTATCGATAACCCGCTCGGGGCCGTATTTATCAAACAAACCTTGAGTGGCTTTGTAGGTACCACCGGCAACACCGATGTCCTCACCCATGCAGATCACCAAAGGATCGCGGGCCATTTCCTCATCGTGGGCACGCCGAATGGCTTCCCAATACATTAATTCAGCCATTTATTTGCCTCCCAATACATAAGGATCGTTGTCCGCCAACACATATTTCTCCAGTTCCTCGACTTTGGGTTCCGGCGACTCTTCGGCAAATTTTATCACTTCGTTTTCAATCTCATCGATAATGCCTTTATCCATCTGATTGTATTCGTCCATGCTGGTCTCACCGGCTTCAATCAGACGATCTCGAAGAATGTAAATAGGATCGCGTTTACTCCAATGCTCTTCCTCTTCTTTGGTGCGATACGCATTGGAATCGGACATGGAATGTCCGCGGTAACGGTAGGTTTTCAGTTCCAAAAAGTAAGGCCCCTTACCGGAACGTACATGATCAACCGCTTTTTGCGCCGCTTCATATACCACTTCAATATCCTGGCCGTCCACTTGTGCTGCTGGCATATCGTAACCGCTCACACGTTTGTACTGATCAATTACCGCTGTGGAGCGATCAATTCGCGTACCGATACCGTACAAATTGTTTTCACAGACAAACAATACCGGCAGTTGCCAAACTTTAGCCATATTCAAGGATTCGTGAAATGAACCTTGATTGTTAGCCGCATCGCCCAGGAAACAAATGGAAATCTCGTCACCGCCTTTGAGTTTAATGCCTTTGGCAATGCCGGCCGCCAAGGGGAAAGGTCCGCCCACCAGGGCATATCCACCCATAAAGTGATGCTCCACATCGAAGATGTGCATGGAACCGCCGCGACCTTTACTGGAACCGGTTTCCTTACCGTACAACTCGGCCATGACTTCTTTAGGATCGGCACCACACAAGATGGCGTGCACGTGATCCCGGTAACCGGTTATAACATAGTCATGACCCGGTCTGGCCGCTTCCATAACACCATGAGCACAAGCTTCCTGTCCGGGATATAGATGTAGGAAACCACCTATTTTTCTTTCTACGTACGCTTCATAGCAACGTTCTTCAAATCGGCGCGCATATAACATGCTGCGTAATAGCCGCTTTTTATCAGCCATATTCATGGGGCTGTCACCTTAATAAACAAAAGTTAATAACCAAAATGGGAATTCAATCCGGCGACTATAACTCCTTCTCCGGGAGGTAGCCGCAAGAAACGCGCTATAATCGTTGTTTTGCCGTCCAAGGTCAAGTTTGATTACTGTGACCGTTTTCCAAAAAAGAATATATTTTACATATATTTCAACAAGTTGAAACCATTGCCTTGATAATATTCCGGCTCTACATATGGCATTTGTCAATAAAGAATGGGGATTTTGCCTTGATTTCAGAACGCACGCAGAGCTGTACCGAACACAAATATGGGCATTTATTAACCAACACCAATCGCTACGGAAGCTAAGCTACTACAAATACCACTAAAAGCACGATTGTTGGATTAGTACCATCTAATCCGATATGACCAACTCTCAGCAAGAACCGTGGCTTGAACAAAGATGGCAATACGAAATGAGACTACAGCCCTTGCTCACCTAATGCTCGATCATAACCAAGCTTCACATCTATACTGGACTCCACTCCAACATCCAACTCTAGGAACCAGAACTAGTATTTTTACTTGGTCGCCCATGTCTAAAAACAACCAAATTGACCACACACTAAACATATAGGGAAATTTTTCACTGGATAAAAATTTTCTTACAGCCGAACAGGCTGAGTTTGTTTACTATACCTTAACTTTCTTTGCTTGAACGACTTCTAGCTGAATCCTTAATCAAACTGAACATTTATAGTGCAGCCACTCTATAAGTTCAGACGCTCAACAAGAAAGGGACTAGCAGCCGCTGCATTTCTAACGTTTTACGAAGGATCTTATGGCAGTGGTTAATAAAAACTCAATATGGAGATTTGCTATGAAAATAAAAAAAATATTATTTTCGGGGGCAGTGTTGTTTTGCGTAGGATATGCGAACAACACTCTGGCAGGCGCTGATAGCGGCCTGTCCGCAAAAGAGCAGTTGGGGCAACTGTTGTACTTTGATGAGAACCTGTCCATCAATAGAAATCAAGCCTGTGCCAGCTGTCATTTTCCACCGGCCTTTGTCGATCCGGCCAACACAACCGACCCGGCTAACAGCGTGGTCTCGCTGGGATCCGACACGTCATTAAACGGCGGTCGCAATACCCCCAGCGCAGGATACGCTGCATTCAGCCCCTTCTTTTTTTGGGAACCGGTGGAAGGATTATACATCGGCGGACAGTTTTGGGACGGTAGAGCCAACAGTCTCACCGAGCAAGCCAAAGGTCCTTTTCTAAACCCGGTGGAAATGGCCATGCCCAGTAAAGCATCCGTATTACAACGCATCGCCGAACGTGACAACCCCAATCGCGACGCCTATAAAGAGCTGTGGAAAAGCGTATATAAGGTTAAACTGAAACAATTGCGCGACCCGGAAAGCGATGTGGAAACCGATGCACTATATGAGATGATGGCGGATGCCATTGCCGCTTTTGAAAAGACACGCGTGTTCAGCCCCTTCAATTCCAAGTTTGATTATTATTTGGCGGGCAAGGCGGAACTGTCAGAGCAGGAGCAACGCGGTCTGACGCTTTTTGAAGGCAAAGCACAGTGTAACGCGTGCCATCCCAGCGAGCCGCTCATTGCCCCTGACGGCAGCATGATGCCTCCCCTGTTTACCGATTTTACTTACGATAATATCGGCGTCCCTAAAAGCAACAATGCCCTGATTGCCAACCAAGCCGTAGACCTTGGTCTGGGTGGGCGACCTGACATCGCCGCACGAGATCCGTCGGGTGCAGAATTGGGCAAACACAAGGTAATGAGCCTGCGTAATATTGCCGCTACAGCACCCTATGCCCACAACGGCTTTTTTGCCACCCTGGAGGAAATTGTTCATTTTTATAACACCCGCGATGTAGAACCTTGGCCGGCTCCCGAGGTAGCTGACAATGTCAACGCCGACGAACTGGGGGACTTGGGACTGAGTACAGAAGAAGAAGCCGATTTGGTTGCTTTTTTAAAGACCTTAACCGATGGTTACGGCCCCATCATTCACACCTTTGCATTCCCACCTATGCCTTAATTTTTGTCAAGCCCCGCCGCCGCCGGCGGGGCATTCGTCAAATAAATGTCGCTTTCTACTCTCAATTTCCCTGGTCTTACAATCAAGTATTGTTGCGTCTATACTCTACGAATTAAACCGCTGTACAAGTGACAAACGCTACATAAGGGCAACAACCCAACCAGCAAATTCAAAAAGGTGTACAGCTTGTGGAACATTTTGTCTTTTTGGAAACCGATAGGAACTTATCCGCCGCTCTGCCGGTAGACTACCATATCCCCCTGGTGCTGCTATCCATTGCTGTAGCAATTATCGCCTCTTACACCGCTTTCCTGGTAACGGAACGCATTGCCCACGATCAACGCAAAGCCATGCATATGCTTTGGGCCGGTACCGGCAGTCTGTGCCTGGGCGGCGGTATCTGGAGTATGCATTTCATCGGCATGTTGGCAGCCGAGACCCAAGCCGCGGTGCAATATGACATTCTCATCACCTTGCTATCCCTGGTCCCCGCCTGTCTCGCCAGCCTGGTGGTTTTGTATAACGGCATAACACCAAGCAAGAAACATCAACTGTTACTACGCGGTGTGATTATGGGCGGCGGTATTGGCCTGATGCACTACATTGGCATGTCTGCTATGCGTATGGACGCCATTGCCCGATTCTCCCCTTCAATAGTGTTGGTATCGGTCATTGTGGCAGTATCACTGGCTTATGTTTCACTAAGAATTAAGACCTGGGTGGACCACAAAAAAAATGCATTAACTGCATATTCACGCATTCTGGCGGCCTGTGCGATGGGGGGCGCCATCTCCACCATGCATTACACCGGCATGAGCGCGGTGTATTTTTTTCCGGGCGAAACCACCACTATTGATCAACCTTCTATGGCACCGGCTACCATTGCACAAATCATTTTTTTTACCGTTGCGCTGTGTTCCGCATTGTTAATCACTGCAGTAATTATCAGCCGACGCCTTGAACTCCTCACGCAATTAACCCTGAGTGAAACACGCATGCGCGGCATACTGGATAACGTAGCCGAGGCCATTGTCACAATCAATAACAAAGGCAGGATAAAGGAGTTTAACAAAGCGGCGGAAACCATCTTCGGATACAGCACCGCTGAAGTCGTCAATAGAAACGTCAACATACTCATGCCGGAGCCTTATCACACAGAGCACGACCAATACCTGGTGAATTATTTGCAAACCGGTGTCGCTAAGGTCATGGGCAAGAATCGCGTCGTCCAAGGCAAAAGAAAAAACGGAGACCTATTAGCCATAGAATTCACATTGACAGAATTTGAGACCAACGGCCAAAAAATGTTTACCGGACTGCTGCGCGATGTGACTGAAAAAATGGCCGCCGATGCGGAGTTACATCGGCATAGAGAACATCTGGAAGAACTGGTACAGGAACGAACCCGGGAACTGACCGCAGCTCGCAACGCGGCTCTGGCTGCCAATACATCCAAAAGCCAATTCCTAGCCAACATGTCGCATGAGTTACGCACTCCCATGAATTCCATCATCGGCTTCACCGGCCGCGTCATAAAAAAAGCCGCGCAAAACCTCCCGGAGAAGCAGTTACGCAATCTGCAAATAGTCCAACGGAACGCGCACCACCTATTGGAACTCATCAACAGCCTTCTGGACTTATCCAAAATTGAAGCCGGTAAGATGGAGGTATTTGCAGAAGAATTCTCTATCAATGAATTAGTCCGGGAGGTAACCGATTTGACCGGCAGTTTGGTCAAAGATAAAGGCCTCACCTGTAACGTGAAACTGCCACAACAGGAAGTGAAACTGTATTCCGACCGGATGAAGCTGAAACAAACGCTGATAAACCTCATAGGCAATAGCATTAAATTTACGGAAACCGGAAACATTGGTATCACAGTGGAAAAAATCAGCGGTAACGACCACGCCGGTTCAACATTTTATCAACCCTATTTGGAATATGTGCAAATCCAGATTGAGGACACAGGTATCGGCCTGAAAGCGGAAGAATTGCAACATATCTTTGAAGCGTTTCACCAGGCGGATGGCAGCTTGTCGCGTAGATCCGGCGGTACAGGCCTGGGGCTGGCCGTATCACAGCGTTTCATACAACTCATGCAAGGACAAATCCACGTCGCCAGCACAGCCGGTGAAGGCAGCACCTTCACCGTCGTTGTCCCGGTCAGCATCGCCGAAACGACTCAACCCCCTATGGAATTAGCGTCAACCCCTCAAACATCCTCCCCGCTGGTCTTGTGCATTGATGATGACCCGGAGTCTATCGAACTGCTGCTCAGTTATTTGGAAGACGAAGGTTTTGCCGCTAAAGGTGTTACCAATGGCCGCGAAGGGTTTGAACTGGCCAAACAACTCAATCCTACGGCGATTACGCTCGACGTCTATATGCCCAGGGAGGACGGATGGTCCATTTTGAAAGCCTTGAAACAAGAACCAAAAACCCGAAATATTCCCGTCATTATGGTCACCATGATTGACAATAAAGCCTTGGGTTATGAATTGGGAGCCATGGACTATTTACAAAAACCCATAGAGCCGGAAATTCTGATCCGTAGTATCAACGCACTATTCAAGCATCAAGTGAAACAAGTACTGGCGGTGGATGACGACCCGGAAGTTCGCGAATTAATTACCCAGGTGCTTGAGGATGAGAATATAGAGGTAACTGCTGTATCAGGGGGAGCCGAAGCTCTGGCGGTGTTACAGCACACCAAACCGGATGTAATCTTACTGGACTTAATGATGCCGCGAATGAACGGCTTTGAATTAGCTCAATTGTTAAAAGAAAATCAAGCTTGGCGCAATATCCCCATCGTCGTGGTCACGGCAAAACAACTCACCGAGAATGAACGCAACATGCTCGGCAAATGGGTACAGTCCATTATTGAAAAACAAGGTATGGATACCGCTCTATTGCTCAAGAGCATCAATAAAGCCCTACACTCAAACCAAGCAACAGCGGAGGTCATGTTGTGAACACCATATTAATCGTTGAGGATTACCCGGACAATATGGCTCTTATCGAAGAAATTCTCGAGGACGAAGGTTACCAGATCCTGAAAGCGGAGACGGCAGAAAAAGGCTTTGCCTTGCTGGAAACCGAAACCACTGATTTGATTTTGATGGACATCTCCCTACCTCAGATGGATGGCTTGGAAGCGACCACATTAATCAAAGCCAACCCCAACACGTCTCACATCCCGATCATTGCTCTGACAGCACACGCCATGACAACAGACCGGGAAATGGCTCTATCGGCTGGGTGCGACGATTACATCACCAAACCGGTGGATGAATCCAAACTATTGTTCGCCATAAGCGAACTACTGCAATAGGCCTGAAACGATGCATTTAATTGATCCCGATTCAAAACCCAAAGTTCTGATCATTGACGATACTCCGGATAATATCGATTTAGTGGAACAAGTTCTGGAAGATCATTATCAAACTTTGTCGGCCCCCAATGGCCATGAGGGACTGAAAATCGCCCAAAAACAGGCTCCCGATTTAGTCTTGCTCGATGTTATGATGCCGGATTTAGACGGTTACGAAGTTTTGCAACAACTGCAAAAAAGTGTCCTGACCCGTGATATCCCTGTTATTTTCCTCACCGCACGCTACAAAGACACTGATCGCATTGTCAAAGGATTAAAATTGGGGGCCTTTGACTACATCACCAAGCCTTTTGAGGACGATATTCTATTGGCCCGTGTGGGTGTCGCCACACGTATCAAGAAAGCCGAAGATGAGATCCGCAAACAAAAAGAAGAATTGATCGCTGCCAATAAAGCAGTAACCGAAGCCACTAGGGCGAAATCTCGTTTCCTGGCAAATATGAGCCACGAATTTCGAACCCCTTTGAACTCCATTATGGGTTTTCTTAGCATTGTTAAAGAAGGTATGGCAGGCCCTATCAATGACGAACAAAGTAAATCCCTGAACATTGCTTACGAAAGTTCAAAACATCTATTACAACTAATCAACGATATTCTTGACCTAGCCAAAATCGAGGCCAATAAAGTCACCGTTATTAAGGAATCCTTTAGCCTGGATACCCTGTTTAGTGAATTGAGTGATATGTTTAAGATCCAGGCCCATTCAAAAGGCATTGCATTTGATACGCAGATAGATACGCCGGAGCTGATGCTGTACACCGACCGAACCAAGTTACAACAAGTACTAATTAACCTTATTGGTAACGCACTGAAATTCACCTCGCGTGGATACATCAAAGTCGCATGCGTAAATCTAAACGATAAACTTCGAATAGATGTGATCGATACCGGCAAAGGAGTATCGGAACGGGATTTGAAAATCATATTTAACGCTTTTGAACAAAGCGAGGAAGACAAACGCCAACATCAGGACGGCGTTGGACTCGGACTGGCGATCAGCAAGCGCCACATTGAAATACTGGGCGGTTACCTTAGCGCCCAAGGCTCTCCCGGTGAGGGCAGCACCTTCAGTTTCACCTTACCCATAGAAATGCCGGAAGAATACAAACCAACGCAACAAAAACAGCTGGACCCAACCACCTAATTGACGACCGACTACCGATATCGCCTTAGTTAAATCCCTATAAAGGCAAAAGCCGGGATAAACCCGGCTTTCAACACAGCATTGATGACCCAATTACGAATCGCCACCCACTTTATACATTTTCGCTTTAACCAGTTTGTAGCTCCAGGGTAATCCGGCATTTTTCCAGCCATTCACCACACGCTGGCCTTTGTGCTTACCTTGCTTGGCTTTGTCACCCTCAAAGCCATCCACAACACTGTAAACTTGGGTGTAACCCAGTTTTGCCAATAGGTCAGCGGCTTTGGAACTGCGGGTACCGGAACGGCAGATGAGGATAATGGGGTTTTGTTTACTCAAGCCTTTCTCCGCAACTTTAGCGGCAACGTCGTCAGCAAAATCCGAGTTCACTTCCATCTTAAAATTCTGATTTTTTTCATTCCATGCATACCACTCGTTTAACTTCATATAGGGAATGTTGGCATCAACCAGGGTGGGAGCCCCTAAAAAGTTCACTTCAGCACGGGTTCGAATATCTAAAAAAACCATGTCATTTGGATTTTTGTTCACCATTTTGTAGGCTTCAGCCGCACTCATGTATAAACCCAAACTGGTTTGTTTCTTCTTCGGTAACTGAGACCAGGACGCAGCCTGAACTATACCGGATAACAAAACTGCCATTGCCATTAGGGCAGCAACTCCAACACGCATAAAATCTCCTTAGATAACAGCTAAATACAAACAACTGTTATTTAGTATATTATTAATTGCTTATTTATTCAACAACTATTTCCCTCATTTACGAACTATTATTGATCAGTGGCTTTGTTTTGTCGGTTCTTGTTTTTTTATTCTTTGTAAAACCGCCAAATTATTTTTAGCCAATCGATGACTGGGTTCCAGAACTACCGCTTTGGTATACGCCTGCTCTGCCTCATCGTAGCGCTGCAAATCTTTGTACAAAACACCCAGATTATTGTGCGCCCAGGCATCTGAAGGGTTTAAACGAATGGCACTGCGATACGCCTTTTCTGCATCCCCATATCGTTTCAACCCACTGTACAAAATGCCCAGATTGTTATAAGTCCAACCGTCCTCCGGATCCAGCTCGATGGCTTTGGTATAAGCTGATTCGGCATCGCCATAGCGTTTCAGTGCGGTAAAAAGATTGCCTAATTTGATATGCGGCCAATTATAGGAAGCGTCTAAGGTGGCTGCTAAGCGATAGTTTTCCTCAGCGGCTTTGCGGTTACCTATGGTCTCATACAGGGAACCCAACAACAGCACCAAAGAGGAATGTACCCGCGCCTCAGGTTTCATGGACAATCCCTGGTTCACATAGCTAAACGCCATACTGTAATCTTTGTCCTGCCAGGCCTGAGTACCCAGTAAGAGAAGATCAGCCGCACTGAGATCCTGGTTCACAGGACTGGAAACGGACTTCGCGTAACCTTTTGCCTTCTCACTAATGACTGCCACCGGCTCCACTGTTGTGGTCTCAACGACCGGGGTTTGTATAGTCTGAGCCGGCGTAGTCGCGGTATGTACAGACTGGGTGTGCTGAACCGACAGTTCTTGCGCCGCAGGGGCCAGGGCCGTATCCGATGACCGCAGAGATAAACCCGGCATCATTCCCACCAATACCGGGCTGAACGCCGCCAGGACGATTAATGCGCTACCCAAACCAATGAAACTGCCTGATTTTTTGTCTTTACTGTGGAAATAAATCCCCGTGACCAGCAATACGCTACCGATAATCGCCAATAGAATTTGTGTGAAATTCATCCCTAGTTCCCGCTTGTTACTGTCACCTACATCGGCTATCGGAAACTGGCGCAAAATATTTAGTCACCGTGAATCCGGAAAATGGTAAACGTGAAGGATTCCCCAGTTCCTTCGTTACACGGTTCTCATCCGTACCGCTTTTTACAGCTTCCAGCCGAACTCAATCTCATACCCGCTAAATTTTCGGATATTGATAACACCTGCATCCAAGATGAGATACTGTCCTTTGATCCCCATCAAAACACCACTCACCTCAGGAGTTTTGTCAAAGTTCAGAGATTTCACTTTCTCCGGAGTCTGTTGCACCGGATATTGAATCTCAGTAACCACACCATCCAGAACGGAAACTGCCTCGCTGCCATGTTCCTCTTGAATGCTTTCGATATCTCCGGCAACTTGCTGCAACAACTTATCCCTTGTTGCCATTAAGTCCACAGATTGAGACTCACCTTTAAGCATTTTGCGCCAATCGGTTCTATCGGAGACATGCTCTTTCATGACCACTTCTACCAGACCGGAGATATAGCGGTTTTTCACTTTAAACACCGGTATCGCTTGTACGGCGCCTTGATCTATCCATCGGGTGGGAACCTGGGTATGTCGAGTAATACCCACTTTCAGTCCGGAAGAATTGGCCAGATAAACAATATGCTCCTGCATGCAGTGGCCCTGTGCCCATTGTTCGTCGCGGCAAGTTCCCTGGTCGAAGTGGCATTGTTCCGGTTTCACTATGCACATATCGCATTCGGCCAGGGAACGTAAACAAGGGAAACAATAACCTTGATTGAAACTTTTATTGGTTTTGCGGCCACAGGCCACGCAATGAATTTGCCCGGTAAACGTCAGGGATATTGTTTTCTCCAAGTAAGGATTGAGAGGAATTTGCTCCGACCCCACCGGCAATAGATACTGCACGGGATTATCCAGGATGGAACTCATTTTTAGTAAATTGCCGGTTATCGTCATTCACACTAACCTTTTTTGTTTTATACGGTGTCCCATTATATGGATAGAGTTCAGTTGCTTCAAAAAGATTGAATTTCAATGCCAAAACCAACGGGAGGGAGTAGGGGTCAAAAGGTAAACTTGGTAGGTCGGATAACAGGGAATTGTTATCAAGGCCACAGGGACGTGTGCCGCTTACCGAGCTTACCTTTTAACCCTTATTCTCGTATTTGTTACTGGAACCATCACATAAACAGCAAACAGCTCTGCGCCATTTAGCGTTTAAGTCTGGATTCTTTGCTGTATCCGTGCGGACGAATTGCAACGGTATTTTCAACTCTGGTGCACAAACGCCCATCATCTCGGTAGAATCCGTACTCAAATACGGGAGTGCTGCGTCCGCGGGTTTCTAAATCCCGACGTATGCGAGCATCCACGGCAGGATCAAAATGGAACCGTAATTCCAGGTCCGAATTGCCTTCCAGCTCAAAGTCCAAACTCATAGCTCGGGTCCAGGCTGAATATTGAGGGAATCGGGCCAGGCACGCCAAGGCCGCGATAGGGTCCGCCAGTGACGCCTGATAACCGCCAAACACCGCATCCCCCAAGTTTCTGGAAAAAAGGTTCAAAGGAAGCTTAAGACGCACCTGTTGCCAATCCACATCTAACTGCAACACTTTCACTCGCATCATAAAAAATGGCGGAAACCATTCAATTCGATGTTGTGCCGACAGCCACCTCGATTTGTGCATTAATTTCAGTATATTCAAATAATTAACCCAGATCCCCCCAAAGGGACTGCAAGATCGCCAACGCCGTCAGCGCAGCTGTTTCGGTACGAAGAATCCGCGGCCCCAAAGCCACAGACTCAAACCCCAAGGGGCTAACTGCGGCTAAATCACTTTGGGTCAAACCGCCCTCGGGTCCCACGAGCAATACCACCCCTGGCGCGAAAACCCGCGGCATCTGCCGCAAAGACAACGCAGCATTTTGGTGCAAAACCAATTTCAATTCATTTTGCAATAACGTTTGGCAACGATCTACCCAGGATGGCAAGGATTCGACCGGATGAACCAACGGCACCCGGTTACGGCCGCATTGTTCGCAGGCACTGGTGACAATGGCCTGCCAGTGTTGGCGCCGCCGTTCCCGCCGCTCTCCCTGCAGGTTCACGCCGGTGCGCTCTGTCGTCACAGGAAAAATCTCACTAATACCCAACTCCGTGGCTTTTTGAATGGTGTAGTCCATACGTTCACCACGGGAGACCCCTTGAACCAAAACCGTTCTTAAGGGTGACTCCAAATCCACTTCATGGCGTTGTAGAATCTGGATACATCCTTCGCGCTTTTCTAACGCGCTAATCTTCCCCGCGTATTCTGCACCGTCACCGTTAAATACGGTCACCGCATCTCCGGGCTTCAGGCGCAGAACCCGGAGCAGATATTGAACCGCCTGGGCATCACAAATCAGTGACTGCCCTACCGCCAAACTTTGTTCTTGAAAAATCCTGGGAATTCGCATGCAAATCCTGCGTGTATAAAAATCATTGATTCAATGGCATAATGCACTATCCAGTAATTATAAACGTAGTTGACCCAAAACTGTCCTGTGAACACACTGACCCTTACTCGACCGGACGATTGGCATTTGCATCTTCGAGATGGTCAAGCCATGCAGGACGTATTGCCCTATACGGTACGACAATTTGCCCGCGCTATTGTCATGCCCAACCTGTCCCCCCCCATAACCACAGTGGATCAAGCCGCAGCCTATCGCCAAAGAATTCTGGATAGTATACCGAATTCGGCAGCCTTCGAGCCTCTGATGACCTTGTACTTGACCGATCGTACCAATGTGAAGGAAATTCACAAAGCAGCTGAGGCCGAGTTTGTACATGCCGTGAAATATTATCCGGCCGGTGCGACCACCCATTCCGACGCAGGGGTAACTCAGTTAAGCCATACTTTTGCTGTGTTAGAAGCCATGCAAGAGGCAAAACTGCCCCTATTGGTGCACGGCGAGTCCACTCGAACCGATGTGGACGTCTTTGACCGTGAAAAAGTGTTTATCGATCAACAATTGGAATCCATTCGGCAACGCTTTCCCACATTACCCATCGTATTTGAGCATATAACAACCAAAGATGCTGTGGATTTTGTCCTTCAATATGAACACACCGGTGCCACCATCACACCTCAACATATTTTGTACAATCGCAATGCTTTGTTTAAGGGCGGTATCAACCCCCATTTTTATTGTTTGCCCGTACTCAAACGTGAACAACATCGTCAAGCGGTACTGTCTGCAGCCACTAGCGGCAATCCTAAATTTTTTCTGGGAACCGACAGCGCACCCCACACTAGAGCCCGTAAAGAAAGCGCCTGTGGTTGCGCCGGTATTTTTAGTGCTCATGCCGCCTTGGAGTTTTACGCCGGCGCATTTGAGGCCGCAGGCGCTTTGGATAAACTGGAAGCGTTCTCCAGCTTCCACGGCCCGGATTTCTACGGCCTGCCACGCAACACCACACACGTTACGCTGGAAAAACAGGAGTGGCAGGTACCCAGCCGTTTACCCATGGGTGGTGAGGAACTGATACCTTTATGCCACGATGAAATACTTTCGTGGAAAATGATCGACTGCGACTAGAGTAAACCATGACCAAATCAAACAAGTCCAACAACGTGCTCGCCAAACGCTTCAGAGGGTTTTTACCCGTTGTTGTCGATGTGGAAACCGGTGGCTTTAACAGCCAAACCGACGCCCTGTTGGAGATTGCCGCAGTGACGGTCAGCTATGATGAACAAGGACAATTAAAACCGGATCCACCCATTTGGACCCACGTGACCCCCTTTGACGGCGCCAATTTGGATCAAGCGTGTTTAGCATTTACCGGAATCGATCCACATCACCCCTTTCGTTTCGCAGTACCGGAACTGGAAGCCTTGCAGAAAATTTTCGAACCCATACGTTACCGCCTCAAAGATGAAGGCTGTACTCGAGCTATTTTGGTAGGCCACAACCCCGCCTTTGACTTGGGATTTTTACAAGCCGCCGTGACACGCAATAAAATCAAACGCAATCCGTTTCACCAATTCAGCACTTTCGACACAGCCACACTAGCAGGTCTGGCTTTTGGGCAGACAGTGTTGGCCCGCGCCATAAAAGCAGCAGGTATCGCTTGGGATAATGATCAGGCTCATTCGGCTCGCTATGATGCCGAAAAAACAGCCGAGCTGTTTTGTAAGATCGTTAATTTGTGGGGTGAAATTCGGATGCTGAATCAAGCCTGAAAAAAAGAAAGCCACCCGAAGGTGGCTGAATCACAAACTCAAAGTTGCATAAGTGCAAAGTTTACAGGAGAGAACGAAAGCTTAAAATTCCTTCAAGGTGATTATTCCGCGACTTGATTCTTTTTTTCCACCGCGCTTTGAACCATGGATTTTAGTTCACCCTGTTGAAACAAATCCAGAGTGATATCACAACCACCAATCAATTCACCATTAATATAGATTTGCGGAAAGGTTGGCCAATCGGCAAATCGAGGCAAATTCTCAAAAATCTCCATGTCCGCCAGGACATTAACATAAGCAAATTCTTCTCCACACGCCTTTAACGCTTCGGCGGCGCGACTGGAAAAACCGCACTGTGGTAATTGTGGAGTACCCTTCATGAATATGACAACGGGATTTTGCTCAACCTGTTGTCGAATTCGGTCTAAAACGTCCATTAAAATTACACCTCGTAGTTGAAACCAATCGTGTGGCCACTATTATACATCAAAATACCCTAGCAAACAAGTCAACAATTATCCACATTGGTCTGTAACCAATACTCCAACAAAGCCAAATGCCACAATTTGCTTCCTTGTAAGCGGGTAAAATAAGCTTCCGGCTGCTTCAGCAAGCGTTGCACCATAGCCCGATCAAATATCCCGCGATGGACGCAAGCATCTGAATTTAATATATTTTTCATAAAGTGCAGGAAGTCTCCCTGGACATATTTCAATGCCGGCATAGGAAAATATCCTTTGGGTCGGTCTATGACGGAATCGGGGATTAAACCTCGGGCGATGGTCTTTAGGGGATGTTTACCGCCGGATTTTAGTTTGATTTCCGGAGGCATGGCAGCCGCCAACTCCACCAATTCATGATCCAAAAAAGGCACCCGAGCTTCCAGGCCCCAGGCCATGGTCATATTATCAACGCGCTTGACCGGATCATCAACGATTAAGGCTGTCACATCCATGCGCAATACCCGATCCATAAAGGTATCACCATTTTGTTGCTGTAATTGCTCACTGACCCAACGAGAGGTGACATCATCCACATGGTACTTTCCGGTCACCGTCTGCAAATACTCATCGTGGTCACGGTCAAAATAGTGTGATGCAAACCGGTGTAAATCCGACCCCGACGCCTGCTGCATTAAGGGATACCAAAAATACCCCGCAAACACTTCATCAGCCCCCTGCCCGCTTAAAACAACCTTGACGTCTTTAGAGACCTGCTCCGACAACAAATAAAAAGCCACCGCATCCTGCCCCACCATGGGTTCCGACATATTCGCTACCGCTTCCGGTAAGCGTTGCAGTACTTGCTCGTTGGGGATATGAATTTTTCGATGCTGAGTTTGAAACCGTTGCACCACTTCATCGGAGTATTCAAACTCACTGCCTTTTTCGTCACCAATATCCTCAAAGCCAATAGAAAAAGTTCGCAAATCCTCCACTCCAGCCTCGGCCAGCATTCCCACCAACAAACTGGAGTCCAGTCCACCGGAAAGCAATACTCCAACGGGCACATCCGCTATCACTTTGCGGCGTTCCACTGCCGTACGCAAAGCCTGGTGAATGGCATCAATCCATTCAATTTCGTGTTTGAAGTTCTGCGGACGCTGTGCGCGCAACTCCCAATAAGCTCGTAATCGGGTGTCACCATCCGCACTGACGGTCATGGTGTGTGCCGGAGGCAGTTTACGGACTCCTTGCAGAATTGTACCGGGAGCCGGCACGACAGCGTGTAACGTGAACTGATGATGCAGACTTACCGGGTCGATACGGGTGTCCACCCCGCCTGCAGCCAATAAGGATTGAATATTGGACGCAAATGAGACGCGTTTATTATCCAAAGAATAATATAGGGGTTTAATTCCCAAACGATCCCTGGCTAAAAACAGCGTCTTCTTTTTCTGATCCCAAATCGCGAAAGCAAACATGCCGTGCAAATGTTCTACACACTGTTCACCCCATTGAGCGTAGGCCTTTAAAATAACTTCCGTATCACCGTGAGAAACGAACCGGTGGCCCTTAGCGATTAATGCCTGACGCAACTGTGGATAGTTATAGATTGCTCCATTAAACACCAAGGACAATCCCAGCGGTGTATCCACCATAGGTTGATGGGACAACTGGGACAAATCGATAACTGACAGGCGCCGATGCCCCATTCCCACCGATTTATCCAGCCATTGACCGCCGCTGTCTGGCCCACGCCGCAGCAAAGGCTGCATCATGGCGTCAATGGATTGCGCCGCCACTGCGTTGGCGTCAAAACGCAGTTCGCCACAAATTCCACACATAATTAGGCTTCCGTTGTTACTTATGTTTTTTAGATATGGGCTTTACATCCAGATTTATAGATGTCAATTCCACGGTTTCCGCTGTGTTACTCACTGGTACCTTTTTGGCATTGGTCTTGGCGGTGTTTTTAGCTTTTGAGCGAGCTTTTGTAGTGCGTTTCGCCTTAGTGTTTGCTTTTGTTTTTTTCTTTGTTTGGACTTGGTCTTGAACCTTTTTTTGATCTATTGTGTTCGCCTCGGCTAACTCGGTCTTATCCATCACCCGAGTGCTAAACGTATCCATCTCGGGAACTTGACGTTCTGCTACCGCCACTTTAGATAAAACCTCCTGAACATCCACAGCGCTCTTTTCAGGTAAAGAGGCTCCGGAATCCTTTAACAAACGCACGCCTTTGATCAAACAGTCCTTGGATTTTACTAATTCAACCAGCCCCACCTCCAACAAGCCGATCTCTTCCTGGCTGTTTTTGATTTTCTGCTTAAAACCATCAATATCCTGTCGCAAACGATTCATTCGGTGCTGAGCTAGGCGCTCTTTTTCAATTGCCTCCTTAATCACGGCTTTAACGTCAACCCCAAAAGATGCAATGGTTCGAATAACCATCACCAATTCAGAATCACTCACCCTGGGAATTACGCTGATGAGTTTCATCACATCGGTAATACTGTAATGATCTTTCCCACGCCGACCGGATTCTATATTTTCGCTGATTAACGCCTCAATGACCGGACTGGTTAGATCCGGAGCAAATATCTCCTGGCGATCCATCATTTTGAAGCCGGTATTTTTTTCAACTTGCAACGGGTCGCGCTGCGCTACCGCCAGGTCGGTATCCTCTCCCGCCACGTCGTCGCGGTTCTTAGAGTTTTTCCGAAACAAGCCCATAATACCCCCATGACTGTTAAATAATTCTCAATGCGTACATTCCAGTGCCTACAAACTATTGTACAACCCAAACCAAGGAAATAAGATATTGGAATAGTCGTCGAAAGACGATTTGGATCAAAACAGAAAATTCGGAATCGCACTGCCGTAGTGAAATTTTACCGTCTCCCACACAGGAAAACAAGTCGAAACCTTTAAGATAACTCATTGTTTTTAATTAATTTATAATCCTACACGAGCGCCCCGAGCGAATCGCAAATCTGCTTTGCAGATGAACCCAGAGAGAGTTTTCAACCAAACTCGTAGTAATTGTTTGCGGTGGATTCGAACCGTGCGGAACCGGTTAATTACAACCGTTCTGTAACATACGCGGGCCGAGAAGAGCAGCGGTGTTAGCGGGATTTCTCTTTTAGCACCGTTCCAAAAATGGGTTCATTTAATCCGGTTTTTGGTTTTGTTGCATCCATTTCGAATAACAATCCACTCCGCAAAAGTGAATCACATAGTCGGTCGTTTCCATGCTTTGGGCTCCTGAAACCGGGATTTCCTTCATGCAAACATCACAAGCCACTTTTTCGCTATCATTGCTGCTTGGACCGCTATCGCCGGACCCACCATTGCCGCTTGGGGTATCTCTTACGTCGCTCACATTACTCACCCACCGTTCATCGTCGCGTCGAATCCGCGACAGAGAATCAGACCCTCTTATTAAAGTTATAGTACGCTTGGAAACTTTTGTACACCATAGATTCGAGCATAGAGAGACGCCCGACTATCTGTGTATAACCGAGTGGTCCGCCGTCATCTACTCTGAAAATTCTAATCCGGCCTTTACCGGCTCGAGGTATACCCATTCGAAAACCCGCAACCGAAAATTGAGATCCGTTGCCGGGATAGAGACCTAATTAACTGCTAAAAACAGGGCTTCGTTAGGAAGGTTTTTTTCATGTAACACTCGGGTAGTCAATTCCTTACCCGTACCCATAGAGACCCCGTTTTTGGCAATACACAAGGCAGCCTAAGCCACCTCATGTACCGCCTTGGATCTGGGCTAACGCCAAAAATCAGGGATTGCCGTTAACCGCAACCCAAAAAGGGAAACTCTCTACTTTGTGATCTTCAACCACTTCCAGGGTGTTGACGTCGATAACAACCACTTTATCGTCCGCGGTCACTGCGACATAGACATAACGGTTGTCCCTTGAGGCACGTACACCGTGTGGACCAAACCCCACTTTAATTTGTTTCACCACTTGCAAGGTATCGGTATCAATCACGGCGACCACATCATCAGCGATAGCGCCGGTGAACACTAACTTACCATTGGGTATTACATCAATTCCGGCATGTCCCTGTCCCACCGTCAATTGTTTCATCATTTTCTCGGAACTCAAATCCAAAACGCCCACCTGATTGGAGGTATCCCGGATAAAGGCAAGCTTCCCATCAGCAGATAAATCCAGGTTGTGAGGCGTATCCAATCCGGGGGTAGGAATGACTTTGAGCATTTTTCGTTTCTTAACATCAATTACCCCTAAACCGGCTCCGCCCTGTAATGTGACGTAAGCCGTTTTACCGTCATCACTGAAACGCACGTTATGCGGCATTTCTTCAGTTGCAATAGTGGCAACCACTTTTTTAGTCTTCAAATCCACCACGCTGACTGTATTCGCGGCTTCATTGCTCACAAACACCTCGCGTCCATCCGGGGAAATTTTCAAGCCTTTTGCCGCTTTTCCGGTTTTTACTTGTCCGGTTATTTTCCCGGACTTGGCGTCGAAAAGGTAAATTCCACCATCCTTAGGACTGCTCACCACCAGAGTCTTACCGTCCGGAGTGACCGAGTTATACAACATTTTTGGACCACCCTTCCAGATCTCACGGCCGGGATACTTGACCACCTGATTGGATTCACGCAAACTGACAAATACCGGCTCGGAGTAAAAATCAGCCGCCGGAGAAACTGAAGACACAATGGCGCCCAGTGTCGCGACACAAACCAAAGCCTGTTTAATATTTTTAACCATAAACTTCAATCCCCATCAACATATTGTTGTTCCCATTCAGATCCAGTATTCACGCATGAAACATCGTACCTAAAAGCGCATCCACTGCATCCGAGCTAATTGTCTCATCATACATAACCAATACAGTCAGGCCGTTTCGAGGACGAATCAGTTTCCAAGGCATACTAACTTCCCCCTGCCCCCCAATCAGAGGCACACTAAACTCACCCTCTTTAATGAACAAATGTACTTTCGCATCCTGCGCAGCATCACCATCCGGCGTTGCACTCACACTAATATGCATAGCCCTGTCGCCACCGAGGTTACAAAACTTGGCTGAGTAAATCGGCATGGACTCAGGAAAGGAATGTAATCCTATGCGCTTAACAAATCCCTTAAATGGCAGACTAATCCCCGGCTTGTGGACTTGTTCTTTTTTTACATCTTCGAAAGCAACACTGAGCAGATCCGGTGTCACGGTAAAATATTGAATAAGTGCCACACCTATCAATATTCCCAACATACCCGCAGCCAGAAAATGCCGGGGCACGGATCGTTCTGACTTGTATTGCTGACTGTGCCAATTCAAGCGAATCCGATGCTCCAAATCCTCGGGCACATGAGGACGTTCCAATTGCTCTCGCAAAGTTTCCCTATTTCTCATACGCAACACCTCGCTTAAGCTTTTTCAAACTAACCACTTTCCCTCCGGTTATCTCCGATACGGATTTCAATGTGTCGCGCGCCCGCGATAAGCGACTCATTACGGTCCCTACCGGAATATTCAGTTGGTCGCTGATTTCTTCGTAGCTGAATCCATGCAAATGGTACAGTAAGAAAGCATCACGCAGCTTAGGCGACAAGGTCTCCAAACTGTCATAAATTTCAATCATGGTATAGGCGTCTGTCATGATGCTTTGGTCCACACCCTGATCCAATTGAATGAGCTCCTGAATGGTTTCCGAATGACGATAGCGACATCGCTGCTCGCGATAAACCGCACGTCTCAGAATGGTCAACAACCAGGGTAAGGCCTTGTCGGGATCTTTCAAAGACCCCATGGCAGTCCAAGCTTGGAAAAAAGTCTCTTGTACCACATCTTCCGCGTTGTCACGGCTGCCAGTCATCCACAGCGCATGTTTATACAGGGCTCGGTGATATAAGCGAATCCAGTCATCAAACTGACTCTTGGACGGCTTTTGCAGCCACTTCAACAACTTATCCATTTTCGCAGGTTCACTTCTGATATTATTTAATGGGTGGAGCCCAACCGTTTGCTCCTCTGTATTGTATATGTACTCTTTGGCCGGATTTTTATTCCATTGCGGAAATTTTTCTTTCAAGTAACAACAGGGGCAGACAGATAGGCACTAGAATGTACCGAACACCCGGAAGCCGGTGTACGGTAACTCTGTAATTAGGAAAATACCGCTACTTTGGCGATGAGCAAGATGGCAAAGAGTAAGATTACCTTAGTAATTTTGACTGATTTGACTCTCGACCAATCGCTGCAAAGGTTCATACCCAAACTGCTGTAACGGTTGTCCGTTTACGAAGAAGCCAGGCGTTTTCGTCACCTGCAAGCGACGCGCATCAGCCATGTCCTGTTGTAGGCGGGTTACCATCATTGGCTTTTCCATATCAGCCTGCGCTTGTTTCAAATTCAGTCCCACCCCTCCCAGCAACATCCACAGCTTCTCAATGTGAGCCTTATGGTTCGATACCCAGATGGGTTGCGACTCGTAAACCGCTTCCAATGTTTCCCAAAACTTATTTTGCAACCGGGCGGCTTCCAATAACTTAACAACCGCATCGGAGCCTTCATGAAAGGCTGCGTATCTTAATACCAAGCGTATTTTTCCAGGATTCTTTGCCATCAACCGTTTTACAAAGGGATAAAACGCTTTACAGGTTCCGCAGGCAGGATCAAAAAATTCAACGATAGTCACTTTGGCATTATCACTTCCTAATGTCGGCGAGTGATCACGAATTAAGCCCGCTGCTTTGTGGTCAAAACCCGTGTTACGCTTTCCCGTTTCGCTGGCCACTACCAAGACAATAGCAATCGCTAAAAGCAGGCCAACCAGAATAATTGGGTTCTTAATGAGTTTGTTCATGAATCATCCTTTTCAATCGGATTCAACCTTAAAGATATGGACCCATAGTTCATATACTGAAATGTTATAGCGAGTGACTTTTATCAATCCAGGCGCTAAAGCGCAGTTTATAACCAAAAGGCCTAAAACAAAAGCACTACCGGTGCATTATTGATCAGACGCTATAAAAACCACACAATATATGCGTGGCCTGATGCAACATCATGGGATACAATAAACCCGGATTAGCTTTTATAATTAGTAGCCGGTCGCCACCATGATTACAAAGATAATAACGATTACAAAAAAAATTGTAACAAAGCGGTACCCATTATTCCTTAGCACCTCAGTACTGTCTTTGCTCAGCGCTTGCTCATGGACAGAATCTGTCATTTCCACAAAACAGCAACTAGATCCCCAAAAAGCCTATGTCTACGGAAAATTTTCTCTGCAACGGGAACATTCCGGCAGACCTGAAAGTGTCGGCATGGCCTTACAGCTGAATTATTTGATGGATCAGAACTTTCAGATCGCCAAATACATTGATTTCAAGGAATCCGACAACGTTTATGCCATTGAACTGCCACCGGGGAAATATACCATTGGCCGATTAGCCTATTTCAAGGAAGGCATAATCCATGAAAGCAAACCTCTACTGGACACTTTCTCCAACGCTACTATAAGCGTGGAAGCGGGAAAGGCTTACTATATTGGTGATTTTGTGGGCTGGGCCAAGAAATCGCCTCCGGTTGAATGGCAGGTGCTATATTCCTGGAAGTTTCATTCGCTCTCTGATGAGTTTATGGACACTACGGAGTTACTCATTGCGCAAAATTCCAATTTTGGCCCAATCGCCAAACTCAATATTTTTAAGTCAATAACCACGCCATCCTTTTCCGGCATACATGAAGAACTGTTGGCGGCTGATGCGTTTTTAAAAGAAAAAATGTTTGATAAAGCTGTCGGCATATTCCGGCACTATGCCTATGAAGGCGTCCCTTACGCGCAATTCAAATACGGAATGATGCATGCTAACGGTTGGGGCGTAAAAACTTCAATTGCCGCTTCCCAAAAGTGGTACCAAAAATCTGCAGATTTGGGCAATACCCATGCTATGCTGTTTTTAGGAAGGACCTTAATTGAACATAGCCGCAAAGCCGAATCCACCCAACAAGCGCAAGACCACCATCGCGGCCGACGTCTCATTGAGGCTGCTGCAAACAACGGCAACCTCGAAGCAATGATGGAAAGCTGCCGGCAATCGGCGGTGGACAAACTGGAAGGCGATCCTCTGGCAAAAACCTATGCCTGGTGCCAAATCGCATTAAAAAAGATTAAAGATACCCCCAAAGAACTGCGTAAACAGTTTCTTTACAAATCTCAATTTGCGGAAAACAAAATGGATGCGCTAACCAAGCGCAAAGCCCGTAACTTTGTGGTTATTTTCCAGAATCGTATGCATCAAGCGAACTAAGCTTTGCCAGATACATCAATTCGACCAGCGACCCCAAGCCCCGCCACCGGGGGTTTTTATGCAAAGGCGATCTCCCCCTTTCACCGTTAAACTGACTTTACCCGGTAGTTTCTTTTCATTTAACCAATTCTCACCGACAGCAGCCGCACCGCCGCCGTTCAAGCCCCAGGGAGCCCGTTTCCTGCGTTCGGTTAACAGCGTAACCGTTGTGTCCGCTAAGAATTGAAATTCACGTACAATACCATCCCCTCCCGCAAAACGCCCCTGCCCCCCGGAACCATGGCGGATTTCATAGCGCAAAATACGCATAGGGTAGTTCATTTCCAACACTTCTACCGGTGTGTTTCGCGTATTCGTCATGTGGGTTTGCACTGCACTGAGACCGCCTCCGCTCGCTCCTGCCCCCATACCTCCTCCAATGGTCTCATAGTAATCCCATGCTTTATGAAACTGATGAGCCCGAGCGCCGGCGGCCACGTTGTTCATGCTACCGTGGCTGGCAGCGGGAATCAGTGCAGGAATAGCTTGCGCCAAGGCCCCCATCACCACATCGACCACCCGGGTGCTGGTCTCTACGTTTCCAGCCGCCACCGCCGCAGGCCGCTCCGCATTCAACAAACATCCCTTTGGCGCCTTCACTTCAATGTTACGGAAAATGCCCTGGCAGGTGGGAGTATACGCAGGCATCAAACAACGAAACACATAATAAACACCGGCAGCGGCAACAGACAGGGGGCAGTTAATATTTCCCGCCGTTTGCGCGCCGGTACCGCTGAAATCCACTACAATACGATCACCCACAACCTCTACTGTCGCTTTGATGAGCACCTCGTCAGCGGAGATACCATCATTATCCATGCTATCTTCAAAGTCGTAGTTACCATCGGGAATGTTTTTCAAAGCGGTAGCGGCCAAGGTTGCGGCATAATCATTGAGCTGATTTAAGCCCTGTTGATAACGATCCACCCCCATTGCCCGGATCAATTGCATGAGGCGTTCCAGACCAGTGCGATTGGCGCTGACCTGAGCAGAAAAGTCGCCCAAAGTCTGATTTCTGTTAGCGGTTTTTCCTGCCAATTCTTCCAGAAAAACCCCATCCAGCACGCCCTGTTGTAGCAACAATGTGGGTGCCAGCAATAGGCCCTCTTGGGCTAGGGTACTGGAAACCGGCATAGACCCTGGGGTTTCCGCACCGATATCGGCATGATGGGCACGATTGGCAACAAAAGCGACCAATTTGTTATTTACAAATAAGGGCGCAACCAAGGTCACATCCGGTAAATGTGTCCCCCCCAGATAGGGATCGTTGAGCAGCAACATGTCGCCCTCTTGCCAGCTTGTCTGGGTAACAATATGGCGCATAGCATACGCCATACTGCCCATGTGCACCGGTATGTGCGCCGCCTGAGCGTTAAGGTCGCCTTTTGTATCAAACACGGCACAGGAAAAATCCAAACGGTCTTTAATATTGGGTGAAAACGCCGAACGCTGTAACACTGCCCCCATTTCGTCGCACACGGCTTCCAGCCGATTGGAGAACAGGCTCAATTCTACGGGTGACAATGCAGTCGAGTTATGCTTCATTCCATTTCCTGCGGTTTTACTGCGGTATATTGGTTAGTTATAATATTGCATAATAATTAAGAATGCTTTACCCTTTGACCCACTAAGGCACTCGGTTAATTGCTGAGAATCGATAGCCATGCCGAATGCAGATAAAACGATTGATTATAATGACATTTTGATGTCACAAGGAAAAGACTATGAACCCACTTGATTCTATTTTAGGTACTATTATTTCCGGTTTTGTACTCACTGTCATTCTGGCTTTTGTTGCCAAAGCGATTGGCGCGTAATACGGCCTAAACAACTACCCATCAACACCAACAAATTAAAAAGGTAATATCATGGAGTACTTAATATTTTTCGAACGCTGGGTGCACTTTATGGCAGGTATTTTGTGGATTGGCCTGTTGTACTACTTTAACTTTGTACAGGTACCGGCAATGGCAACCGCCGCCGCAGACAAAGACGGCCCCGGTCCTGCCGCTATTGGCAAATATATCGCCCCCAAAGCCTTGTTATGGTTTCGCTGGGCCGCAGTCGTTACCTGGATCGCCGGCGCCGGCTTGCTCGGCCCCAATCTTGGTAAAGCCTTCCTGCTGCAAACGGGCTTCGTGAATATTGGTATTGGCGCTTGGTTGGGTACCATTATGTTATTCAACGTATGGGTTTTGATCTGGCCCAACCAGAAAAAAGTGCTGGGAATGGTTCAAGCCAGCGACGAAGAGAAAAACAAGGCGAAAAGAGTGGCCTTGTTGGCGTCGCGAACCAACACCATGTTGTCTATCCCGCTGCTATTCTTCATGGCCGCACAATCTCACGGGGTATTCTAACACCGCTTCTTCATCTATAATAAGCTGTCTGACGACAGCTGGAGGCATTGCCAATTCAGGCAACAGCCTTTACCATAGCGATTTAGTGCAATGGCAGCCTCTCATGGGGCTGCCATTTTGTTTTTGGGATAGAACTTATGGGTGACACATTAATGCACACATACGCCCGGCAGCCGGTTAGCTTCAGCAAAGGCAAAGGCGCTTGGCTCTGGGATGATACGGGAAAACCATACCTGGATGCGCTTTGTGGTATTGCCGTAACGGGTTTGGGTCACGCCCATCCGGCGGTAACAACCGCCTTGTGCGAGCAGGCCTCACAGCTGTTACACACGTCCAATCTGTTTGAAATTCCACATCAACGGTCATTAGGTGAGGCCCTCACGCGCCTGAGTGGAATGGATAAGGCATTCTTTTGCAATTCCGGAGCAGAAGCCAACGAAGCCGCCATTAAAATTGCGCGTTTACACGGCAAGAGCAAGGGCGTGAAGTCTCCGGCTATTATCGTGATGGAAAACAGTTTTCACGGTCGTACCCTGGCCACATTGAGCGCCACGGGTAATCGCAAAGTTCAAGCGGGGTTTGAGCCGCTGGTGCAAGGTTTTGTTCGTGTCCCTTATAATGACCTTGAAGCCGTGCGAACTATTGCAGAGAACAACCAGAATGTTGTAGCCGTATTGGTGGAGCCCATCCAAGGTGAAAGTGGTATTAACATACCCGATGCCGATTATCTGAACAGCCTCCGAGCCATCTGCGATGAACATCAGTGGTTACTTATGTTAGATGAAATCCAATCGGGCATGGGCCGCTCCGGAAAATGGTTTTGTTTTCAGCACAGCAACATCACTCCGGACGTGATGACCTTAGCCAAAAGTCTGGGGAACGGAATGCCTATTGGCGCATGTTTGGCTCGCGGCACCGCTTCGGACCTACTCCAACCCGGTAGTCACGGTACCACGTTTGGGGGCAACCCCCTGGCTTGTCGTGCAGCCCTAGCGGTTATCCAAGCCATGGAGCAGGATAACTTGGTACAGAATGCTGAAATCATGGGCAACAAAATTCTGTCTTTATTGGCTCAGGGTCTAAAAGACAATCCCCAAGTAGAAGACATTCGCGGGCAAGGCTTGCTACTGGCGGTACAGTTAAAAACCAATTGTTCGCAACTGGTGAAGCAAGGATTGGATAACGGCATTGTACTCAACGTCACGAAAGACAAAATCGTGCGCCTGCTCCCTCCTTTAATTATCAATGACAGCGAAGCGGAACAAATTGCGGAAAAAGTCTGCCATTTAGTACACAATTTCCAGGCAGTTTGAAGTATAGGACTAAGGCTATGCAAGTGCGTCATTTTTTAACCTTGAGAGACTTGAGCTCCGATGAATTCCGCCGGCTGATTCAGCGAGCCATCGAACTCAAAACCATGCAGCACGACGGAAAGATTTATCAACCGTTTCAAGGCAAAGTTTTGGGCATGGTGTTTGAAAAATCATCCACTCGAACCCGCGTCTCTTTTGAAGCTGGAATGGCTCAATTTGGAGGCCACGCCCTGTTCCTCTCACCCAGAGACACTCAATTGGGCAGGGGCGAACCTATAGAGGATACGGCGCGGGTTTTGTCCCGTATGGTGGATATCATTATGATTCGCACCTTTGAACACGAAAAGCTGGAACGGTTTGCTCAATTTTCGAAGGTACCGATTATTAATGCCCTAACCGATATGTATCACCCCTGCCAACTATTGGCGGACATGCAGACTTATTTTGAGCATCGGGGTGATATCAAGGGGAAAACCGTCGCCTGGGTTGGTGACGGCAATAACATGTGCCACTCCTATATAAATGCCGCACATATCCTGGAATTTCAATTGAACATTGCAACCCCGCAGGGATACGAACCGAATGCTCAATTGCTGGCATCCACGCAGGCCAAACTGGTACTGAGCAACGATCCGGCCACTGCCATAAAAAATGCCGACTTGGTGGTAACTGACGTGTGGTCCAGCATGGGCCAGGAGGAGGAACAAGCGCAGCGGGAACAGGCATTCAAAAACTACTGTGTCACAACACAGTTGATGCAACTGGCCAATCCAGATGCTTTGTTTATGCATTGCCTACCCGCACACAGAGACGAAGAGGTCACTGCAGACGTTTTGGAGGGCCCGCAAAGCGTCATATGGGATGAGGCAGAAAACCGTTTGCATTCACAAAAAGCCTTACTGGAGTTCCTCCTGTAAATGCTCACGGGTTCCGGTATATTCGGCCTGTCTGCTATGATGGCATCAAGACATTAAGAGCCACCCCAGCAATGAAACCTTTATTGGAACTTAAACAAATTCGCTGTTGCTATCAAGGCAACACCATCGTCGACAATCTTTCTTTACACGTCAATCATGGCAACCTGGTGTGCCTTTTGGGACCCAGCGGCTGTGGTAAAACCACGGTACTCAGAGCTATCGCAGGGTTTGAACCGGTATTTTCCGGCGAAATCCGCATGGGTGGCCAATTGTTATCCAAGAGCGGTTTCACGCTACCCCCTGAAAAACGGCGCCAGGGAATGGTATTTCAAGACTATGCCCTGTTCCCTCATATGACGGTGTTTCAGAATGTCTGCTTTGGTATTCGCCATCAACCCAAAGAAGAACAACAAACAACCGGTCGGCATATGTTAGAACTGGTGGGTATGGACGGATTTCAACATCGTTACCCCCATGAACTCTCAGGCGGGCAACAACAGCGTATTGCTTTGGCTCGATCCCTGGCAGCAAAACCCGATTTAATCCTAATGGATGAACCTTTTTCCAGCCTGGACCCGGACATTCGGGAAAGCCTTCGACTTGAAGTGCGCCAAATTCTAAAGCAAGAAGGTGTCACCGGCATCCTGGTCACCCATGACCAAGATGAAGCATTTGCTCTGGGAGATCAGATTGGAGTAATGAAAAACGGCGAAATTCTACAATGGGACACCCCGTTCAATTTATATCACGAACCTGTGGATAAATTTGTGGCTCGCTTTATCGGTCAAGGGGTATTTTTACCAGGGACAATGTTGTCGCCGGATACCATTGAAACTGAACTGGGAGTACTGAAAGGGGATCGCGCCTATAAGTGGCGACCTGGAACCGCCGTGCAAATCTTATTACGGCCGGACGATGTCATTTCTGATGCAGGCAGTGCCCTATCTGCAGAAATAACTCAAAAAGCCTTTAAAGGTGCAGAAATTCTTTACACGCTGCGCCTTCCCACCGGTTCAAATATTCTGTCTTTATTTTCCAGCCATGAAAACCATGAAATCGGTGACAAAGTGGGCATCAGTGTGGACATGCACCACATGGTAGCGTTTGCGGCACAACAAAGGCCAACAGACCTGCCGTAAACCTCCCATCGAGCCAGGGAAAACTCACCTCCAGGCCATCTCCCACACTTCCCACGCCCGCGAAACGAAAAACGCCCTGCCGATGGCAGGGCGTTGAGCAAACGGATTGTTCAGCTTATATCTATTCAGATTACATCCCGGACAAAAACTCGGCGACATTCTCGATGTCGTTCTTAGACAGCTTCTTGGCAATATCACCCATCATACCGGCAGGATCGTTCTTACGGGTACCGGTTTTGAAATTATTCAATTGCTTAATGATATAAGCTTTCTGCTGGCCACCGATGATGGGAAATAATGAATTGGCTTTGCTTTTACCCTTGCCATTTTTACCATGGCAGTTGACGCAACCGTACACGCCCGCCTTGGGATTGCCTTTTTCAAACAAATTCTTGCCTGCGCTGGATTTTTTGGAGTTACCGCTTTTCCCCGACATGATTTTTTGTGAGGAAAAATAAACTGCAATATCTTTTAAATCGTCCAGACTGGTTACCGTCGCGGCCATAGCGCTCATGGTATCGTCATGACGATTACCCAATTGAAAATCTTGTACTTGCTTGAAAATGTATCCTGCGTACTGCCCGGCAAGATTGGGATAAGTAGTGGGATCTATACTGATTCCATCAACCCCATGACAACCGTGACACAATTCCGACTTGGTTTTGCCGGCTTTGGCATTACCTTCGCCTGGTTTCATTCCACCGGCGATTGGTTGACTGATAGCTCCTCCCGAGAACACCAACAGTGACAGCACTGTCGCAATCATACTGATTCTTTTTATCATGACCTAACCCTTCTAGTTTCTTAACATCCAAAATCCGGTTTGGATAAGCTCCCCCTCATCAAAACCGCGAATCATTCTAACACATGAATTTATATCACAGTGGGCCCCTGCGTCAATTTTGCTCGCAAAACCATCTCGGTGCTCACATAATTTTTTCTAAGATATCAGCCACTTCCCCAAAACAGCGCTATAATTGTTCTAAATGCACTCGACGCGACCAATAGACGGGTGATTTATACCACATTTTTACCAATTTTTCCTTATTTTCACTTCAAGTTGTGGATTTTCTACTAAAATTCCCCTAGCAGACATTAATTTCTGCCAAATAATCATGGAAAAATCGACGCCAAATGACAAAATTAATTTTCAGCAGCCTTTTTATCAGCCTCTTTATCATTTCCCCCGCCACAGCGACTGCGGCAGAGGGCGGTAGTAAATACGTGAGCGACGAAATAATTATTCTGCTACGTGCCGGTCCCAGCAATAAACACAAAATACTAAAAAACCTGAAAAGCGGTGACAAAGTAGAGGCAACCGGTGTTGAGGAAGGTGAGTACAGTCAAATTCGCGTGGGTGACCAGGAGGGCTGGGCCTTGAGCCGTCACTTATCTGCCAAACCGGCTGCCAAATTTCTTTTAGACCGGAATCAGAAAAAACTTGAATCATTGGAAGAAAAATACAGTGATTTGCAACAACAGCTCAAAGACCTGGAAACCGAAAATCAGACCTTAAAAGAAACCTTAGCGTCTACAACCGATGAAAAGACCAAAATGGTCGAAGAATTGAGTCACTTACGCGATGTGGCCGCCAAACCCCTGGAACTATCCAATGTGAACAAAGACCTGACCATGCAAGCGGTTTCTCTGGAAAATCAGGTTGAAATGATGAAACAAGAAATTCAGGTATTGCGCAATGATTCCGACAAGCAGTGGTTTCTCACCGGCGCCGGGGTAATCTTACTTGGCTTGTTGGTGGGGATGGTCATTCCCAAATTTCGACGCCATCGACGCTCCGACTGGTCCAGTCTGTAAGGACGCCGGTGACAATGAATAAACCAAGAAGGCTGAGGGCTCTTTTGTAACGGGCAAAGCGCCCTCGCATTTATCCCCTGGTTCTTATTTGGTTCGCTCCAGCTGTGATACATCCCGCACTGCACCACGCGCCGCCGAGGTGGTCATCGCAGCATAGGCCCTTAAGGCCGCACTGACTTTTCGATCCCTGCCCACGGGCTGCCAAGGCCGTGCACTGCTGTCCATAGCCGTACGCCGCGCTTGTAATTGCTCATCACTCAAGGCTACACGAATACTGCGTTCGGGTATGTTGATTTCAATAATATCGCCCTCTTGCACTAAACCGATGGCACCACCTTCCGCGGCTTCGGGCGACGCATGACCGATGGATAGCCCCGAGGTTCCACCGGAAAAGCGTCCGTCGGTGATCAATGCGCAAGCTTTGCCCAAACCCTTGGATTTCAAATAGCTGGTGGGATACAACATTTCCTGCATACCCGGACCACCACGCGGCCCTTCATAGCGAATAATAACCACATCGCCCGACTGGATACCATCGGCCAATATGGCCTCCACCGCACTATCCTGACTTTCGAACACGCGCGCTGGACCAGAGAATACCAGTATACTTGCATCCACCCCTGCGGTTTTCACCACACAACCATCCAAGGCAATATTGCCGTAAAGAACCGCCAACCCGCCATCCTGGCTATAGGCATGCTCTATGTCGCGAATACAGCCATTCTTGCGGTCCAAATCCAGTTCAGACCAGCGTTTCTCCTGGCTAAATGCCGTTTGTGTCGGCACATTACCCGGTCCCGCTTTATAAAAGACCTGAGTCTCCTCAGCATCGCTGCGACACACATCCCACTGCTCCAGGGCCTGCGCCAAAGTGTCACTGTGTACCGTAGGTCCGGACGTATGGATTAATCCACCACGATCCAGTTCACCCAATAGAGCCATCACTCCTCCGGCTCTGTGTACATCTTCCATATGGTACTGCTGAGTGCTGGGTGCCACTTTACTCAAATGGGGCACCCGCCGGGACAAGCGATCAATATCCGCCATGGTGAATGCCACCTCCCCCTCTTGTGCAGCGGCCAATAAATGCAATATGGTGTTGGTGGACCCACCCATGGCAATATCCAGAGACATGGCGTTTTCAAAAGCCTTAAAATTGGCAATGGAACGCGGTAACACTGAGGCGTCATCTTCTTCATAGTAGCGGCGAGCCAGCGTTACAATTTTCCGCCCGGCTTCCAAAAACAATTGTTTGCGATCGGCATGGGTAGCTAACAGACTACCGTTACCCGGCAAAGCCAAACCCAAGGCTTCGGTCAGACAATTCATGGAATTGGCGGTAAACATTCCGGAGCAAGAACCGCAGGTGGGACAAGCGGAACGTTCCATTTGAACGACTTCATCATCCGATACATTCGGATTCGCCGCGCTCACCATGGCATCAATCAGATCCAGGTGCACTTCCTTGCCTCGAATCACACTTTTACCCGATTCCATCGGACCACCGGAAACAAAAATGGCGGGAATATTCAATCGCATGGCAGCGTTCAACATTCCCGGCGTGATCTTGTCACAGTTGGAAATACACACCAAGGCGTCAGCACAATGGGCATTGACCATATATTCCACAGCATCGCTGATGACTTCTCGGGATGGCAAACTGTACAACATGCCCCCATGTCCCATGGCAATACCGTCATCCACCGCAATGGTATTAAATTCTTTCGCAACACCACCGACTGCCTCTATTTCCGCAGCCACCATTTGCCCCAAATCTTTTAAGTGCACATGTCCTGGGACAAACTGGGTAAAGGAATTGGCAATGGCAATAATGGGTTTGTCAAAATCACCATCTTTCATACCTGTGGCACGCCACAGGGCACGTGCACCGGCCATATTGCGCCCGTGAGTGGTGGTTCGCGATCGATAAACCGGCATTGAAATACTCCTCAAACTGTTTCTGGCGGCCTATTCTAGCAACTTGGGGCCGCCTACCCAAACTTTATAATATTATGACTCACGGCACTTATCCCACCATTAAAAAGTCCTCACCTTGCTCATAGCCATACCGCTCCAACTGAGACGCGATGAGATCTCGGGCTCCATGATTGGTAACATAACTCAGAACCACGGGTTTGCGTGCCCTCACTTTTGTTTGTTGCAGCCACTGCGCCGGTTGCACCAACGCACCCTGAATGCGATTACCAATTTTCTTGGGGTCAATATCAATCCAGGCAAAAGGGTTAAATCCTTTATTAATCAGCAAAGCACTGCGTTGCCGGGTTTTACGTCCCGCCCCCCAGTACACAATGGGGCGGCCACGCTGTAATAAAGGATGTTTTGCCAAATATTCTGCCCGTAGCCAATCAAACCTGGACCGCGCATAACGGGGATCCACTCTGGATGTACGCTCACTGCTTTCGCGCCAATACAATAACACCCGAGGCAATTTACGCATTTTTACCCCGGCATGATTAAGGCGCAACCACAGCTCGTAGTCCTCGGGAAATTCCCCTTGGCGATAAGTACCGTGCTGATCCAGCAATGCTTTACGCAACATCACGGACGGATGAGCCAAAGGAGATTCCACAAACATCTCCTTTGCAATGTCTGCAGGCTCCAAGCATTGATTTTGCCAACGAAGATATTCACGATATCCCGCTTGAACATCTTCACCTGGAAACAGCTCAACCTGACAGGCGACCAGCCCTACTTCCGTATGGCGTTCAAGGTGAGACCATTGCAGCTCCAATCGCTGCGGATGCATGACATCGTCTGCATCCATACGGGCAATATAAGGCGCTTTGGCCTGACCCAGGCCATTGTTCAACGCGTTCACCAGACCCTGCGGTCCCTGGGACACGATTTTGAGACGGAAATCCCTTTGCGCCCAATAGGCGAGTTTTGCAGCACTTCCATCGCTGGAGCCATCATCCACCACAATGACTTCGAAGTTCGTCAGCGTCTGCTCTGTGACGGACTGCAAGCATTCATCCAAAGTCTCCCGTGCGTTTCGCACCGGCAAAACCACACTTACCCGGGGGTGAGACATGCAATCACGGAACTGAAAATGATTTGAGCGGCGATGCGATCCGGGAAAGATGAACCGCAAGAGCCGGGATTAAATCAATGCACTAACACGCTGCAGCTTCTCTCGCACTTGTGCCGCCAGTTGCCCTACCTGATCATTATCAACTAACTGTAAGACCGCTGCCGGATCCATAAATGCAACCGTTATACTGCCGTCATCTTCCTCCCGAACCACCACATTACAGGGTAACAGCAAGCCTATATCCGGCTCAGCATTAATCGCTTGATGGGCTAAGGTGGGGTTGCAGGCACCCAGAATGACATAGGGCTTGCGATCCACATCCAGTTTGTTTTTCAGCGTCTGTTTCACATCAATTTCAGTTAGCACGCCAAAACCCTCAGTTTTTAGGGCTTCTGTTGCCTTTTCGATAGCTTGTTCGAAACTCCCGGAAAAAGTCACTGAAAATCCATACATGATGTTATCCTCTGTGTGTTCAATGAAAGGGGCTCCTCTGATTAGCTCAGGATTTAACCATGAGACTCAAAGGGATTACTTGGCTGAATTTTGTTGCATTTCGTACCAGGCTGCATACACGGGTTCCGGCCAAAGAGATTGGAAATAGCTGATAACCGCATCCACTTCCTCATTGTCCAAACGCCCTTGCCAAGCGGGCATATTACCATTGGGTTTGGTACCGTTGATAATCACATTACGCAGTACCGCCCGAGAATGATGCCAGGCATGTCCCGAGCCATTTAAAGGGGGTGGCGGATATTTACCATCACTCCCCGCTTTACGCCACTGCGGCGCACCCTGGGCCGTCTCGCCGTGACACTGGGCACAATATTTAACGTATACGGCTTTTCCTCGTGCCAACTCCTGGGAAGAAAATGACTGTTTAGGCGCCAAGCCGCTGCTGGCACTGGAAACCTGTGGGTTTTGATCGCAAGCGATCCCCAAAACGGCAATACCACATACCACCAAACCCTGAAAATACTTAGACAGGCATTTTTGCAATGGCTTAATCGATGCTGTCATGCCCACCGGATGCCGGCGTATGCCCGGGAGCCTTGCCTTCGTCATGGCTATGACCACTGTCGTTATGGTCGCCGCCGTGACCGTGGGCCTCTTTGGCATTATCCAGACTGTCATGGTGATCCCCTTTCGACATATCGTGATGTCCGTCAGCGCCGTGACCAGCGCCGCTACCGTGATCATGAGCCACACCTTCAGCATGACTGTGATCGCTTTGATCCGGTAAGGACATCACCCCCAAACCGTGTCGGTAAACCAGTTCTCCACCGTACCAACCCGTGGTCAGCAGTAAGCCGGCCGCAACCACCACCGCAGCTGTCAAAGGCAAGGCAATGGGCTTGGAATTTTTTGCTCGCATAAAAGACCACAATCCTAGAGCTACAAAAACTATAGTAGTGGCCACCGCCCATTTCCTATGTTCTAACATAACCAAATGTGAAGGGGTATCGTGATTAACGGAGTTAAAAGCAAACCATCCGGCAATAACGGTGATCACAGCAAAACCAATCCCAACCCAAAGATTCCAATTAGCAACAGTGGTCAAAGAGCGTTGCGTCGTGGTGTTGCCCACAACGAGTACCAATACATGCAAAACGGCAGCGGTAAGCAACAATCCTATGCTGAAATGAACAAAAAACGGGTGCCAATTTGGTATGATTTCAAACATTTAACTCACCTTTTTTATTTTTTGTTGATATCTTGGCCTATTCATCGTCCCCTATTGTAAACCATCCAAGCCAAAAACCAATCAACTTTATCTCAGGAAGCCAGGCCGGTGGAGCTGTAACTCGATATAAGGTAGACTGTGGTTTGGTTTAGTCATTTTCGAAGCGTCTCCCGTAACCCGGTTTTTTTGCGATTCAGTTTGAAGGATTAAACATGAACAGCCATTGGCCCGCGTTTTGTCTCCTCTGCACCACATTCCTCAGCACTCCCGCCCTTTCACTGGACCCTGACTATCTAAAGCAGCTGGAAATAGAGGCGGAAAACCAAAATCGTGTCGACACCATGGAGCCGGAAAACAAATCCGAGTCTGCCCTAATTCAACAAGTTAACACCTCTATTGATGAGAAAAAACGGCGCAAGGCGCTGTATTTGAAACAGTTGGACGTGGAAGTCAATTCCAACGAGGCAATTTCAGTTCCCGTAAAAATGGCACCGGTGAATGCCTCAAGCAAGAATCAAACCGCTGGAGTTGCAGGCAGTTCCCACCACCTGAGCCTGGCAGAATTTGAAACGTTGATCATCCAAAAACAACCAACCGTGCTGCATTTTTACAACCTTCTAAGCACGGCAGAAAAAAAAGCGGTTATATGGGAATATGAAGAAAATCGCAGTACAGCAGTAACAGCAAAATTCATTCTGGATTTATATTCGGAAAAAATCAAAGACAGGCACTCTCGCTAGTACTTTGCCTTAGCTCATTGGACGTTAGTACGTATTCACGTTTCGCACCAAACTGTCTTCAACCCTAAATCTTTCAATCTCTACTCAGGCTTTAACCAAAGTCCATAAGCCGATAACGATAAAGATCACACCGGCAATACGCGCCATGAGCTTTTCATCGATACTTTGAGACAACAAAGCACCGGCAAACACAGCCACAGCTGTGGCCACAACCAAAGCCAAAGCGGCCGCCGCAAACACCAATAACTTGGCATTCTGGGCATTGGAGGCGAACAGCATGGTTGCCAATTGGGTTTTATCCGCAATTTCCGCCAGGAACACGGTAACAAACACCGTTGAAAACAATTTCAGATCCATCTTTCATCCAGGATTAATGGTATTCGAACTGTCCACGTTTGATTTGGCGGCTACGCCACATGACATACAACACCGGTATCAATACCATGGACACCAAAGGTGCCGTAATCATCCCCCCCAACATGGGCGCTGCAATCCGCTGCATAACCTCGGAGCCTGTACCGGTTCCCATCATAATGGGTAGCAAGCCCGCCAAGATTACCGCCGCGGTCATAGCCTTGGGTCGCACGCGCATTACCGCCCCTTCAATTACAGCTTCGCGGAGTTCCAAAATGGTTCGCGGCTTACGCTCTTTATAGGCTTGATCCAGGTACACCAACATGACCACACCAAATTCCGCCGCCACACCCGCTAAAGCAATCAAACCAACCCCGACGGCCACCGACAAGTTATAGCCCAGTATGTACACAAACCAAAATGCACCTACCAGAGCCAAAGGCACAGACAGCATCACCATCAAGGATTCTGCAAAATTTCTAAAATTCAAATACAACAACAACATAATAATGACCAGGGTCAAGGGCACCACGTACTTGAGCCGTTCTTCGGCACGAACCATGTACTCATATTGACCGGTCCAACCTATGGAATACCCCGAAGGAAGTTTGATTTTTTCCGCCACCACTTGCTGTGCGTCCTTAACATAACTACCCAGGTCACGTTCCCTAATATCCACGTAAATCCAACCGGTGCGCCGCGCATTCTCACTCTTCACCACCCCGGGGCCATCGTCCACACTAATGGTCGCCACTTCGCTCAGAGGCACATAAGCCTTGCCCGAGGTTACGATGGGTAACTGCTCCAGTTGCTCGACGGAATCCCTCACACTTTGGGGATAACGAATGTTGACCGGATATCGCTCCAGGCCTTCAACGGTTTCGGTGACATTACTGCCTCCCACCGCCGTGGCGATAACTTCCTGTATATCCGCTACGTTCAGCCCCAGACGCGCCGCGGCCCGCCGCTTGATCGTGATATTGACATAGCGTCCACCGGCCACACGTTCGGAGAACACGGATCGGGTTCCCGGAATATCGCGCACCGCTTTCTCTATGTCTTCACCAATTTGTTGTATCACCGCCAAATCCTGCCCGGTAACTTTGATACCCAAGGGGGTTTTCACCCCAGTTGAAATCATATCGATACGGGTTTTAATTGGCATAACCCAAGCATTGGTCAAACCGGGAAACTTCACGGTTCGGTCCAGCTCATCCATGATATCTTTGGTGGTTATCCCCGGACGCCACTCGCTCTTGGGTTTTAATTGAATAGTGGTTTCTATCATAGTCAGTGGCGCCGGATCTGTAGCCGTTTCCGCCCGTCCAACCTTGCCGAATACGGTTTCAACCTCTGGAATTGTTTTAATGAGGCGATCGGTAATCTGTAACAACTCTCCCGCTTTACCCACGGAAACACCGGTGAAGGTGGTTGGCATATAGAGTATGTCCCCTTCATCCAACTCAGGCATAAATTCCGATCCCAACTTATCCAAGGGGATAACCAAAGAGGCCACAGTAACCACCGACAATACCACCGTCAAAATAGGCCAAGCCAATACACCGTGTATAACGGGTCGATAAAGGGCAATTAAAAACCTGTTCAAAGGGTTGTTCGACTCAGAAGCGATATGCCCACGAATAAACAGCCCCATTAACACCGGCATTAAGGTAATGGACAAAAACGCCGAAGCCGCCATGGCATAAGTTTTCGTATAAGCCAAAGGTGAAAATAATTTACCTTCCTGAGCCTCCAGCGTGAATACCGGCAAAAAGCTCAAAGTAATAATCAGCAGGGAAAAAAACAATGCAGGCCCCACTTCCGCAGAGGCACGCCGCATAATTTCCCATCGATTGGCATCCGTAATGGGCTGACGCTCCATGTGCTTATGAGCATTCTCCACCATGACGATGGCAGCATCCACCATTGCCCCTACCGCTATAGCTATGCCCCCCAATGACATAATATTGGCGTTTATCCCCTGCGACTCCATGATAATAAAAGATGTCACAATCCCTAAAGGCAGAATAACAATAGCAACCAAGGCCGATCTTAGATGGAACAGAAATACGAGACAAACCACCGCAACCACAATAAATTCTTCCAGCAGTTTGTCGCGCAGATTAATAACCGATCGCTTGATCAGGTCGGAACGATCATAGACCTCAATGATTTCCACGCCGTCCGGCAAGCCCCGCCGTAAAGTTTCCAAGCGTTCTTTTACGGCATCAATGGTATTTAGGGCATTTTCCCCCCAACGCATTACCACAATTCCACCAACCACTTCACCAACACCGTTAAAGTCAGCGATACCGCGACGCATTTGCGGCCCCAGTTTCACCGACGCAATATCTTTCAACAATACGGGAGTACCGTTTTCAGTTTTACTAATGGGAATCTCTTCAAGATCCTCAATTTTCTGGATATAGCCTCGAGCCCGAATCATATATTCAGCTTCCGCCAATTCGATAACGGAGCCGCCTACTTCCTGATTAGCTCTGCGAATCGCCATGCGAATCTTAGATAGGGGTACGGAAAACGCCCTTAATCGATCCGGATCAATCACAACCTGATATTGCTTCACCATACCACCGACGGTGGCCACTTCCGACACGCCGGGAACGGTTTGTAACTCGTACTTTAAAAACCAGTCCTGCAAACTGCGCAGTTGGGATAAATCGTGATTTCCTTTTCGATCCACTAAAGCGTATTGATACACCCAACCCACGCCGGTGGCATCCGGTCCCAAATTGGGTTTGGCCGATGCGGGCAAGGAACCGGTAACCTGGTTTAGATACTCCAGCACTCGCGAGCGAGCCCAGTAAATATCGGTACCCTCTTCAAAGATGACATACACATAGGAATCACCAAAAAAAGAATAACCACGCACGGCGGTGGTACCTGGGACAGAAAGCATTGCGGTGGTAATAGGATAGGTGACCTGATCCTCAACCACTTCGGGTGCTTGACCTGGATAAGAGGTTTTGATGATGACTTGAAGATCGGACAAGTCTGGAATGGCGTCCAAGGGCGTTTGTTTCACCGCAAACAAACCCCAACCGGTAAGAATAACGGTGAAAATTAATACCAGAGAACGGTTTTCAATAGACCATCGAATAATATGAGCGATCACAGTATTATTATTTTTCCTATCACTCTCACACTGCGTCCTTTCCTACCCGGTTGCCTCTAATCAGCCCGCCACCCCAACTGCATTTTAAAAGGGGTCGGATCAAGCCGCCGGTGTGTGTGTTTTACATCAGTGTGCATCCGTAGACACCTTGCCGGAGAACTGCAGCAACCTCAAAGCCCAATCCATCTACCATTGGCTGCCACCGAAGAAGTTAACTTTTTCGATCACCAATCGATATCAGCCCTGGCTATCCAGCCCACCTCCGGCCAATAGCCTTGGAAATAAGCCTGCATGGTTGGTCGTTCTACCGGCGCCCCCGCCAGACCAAGAGTTGTCTTTTTGACAACAACTCCATTTTATTTAAAAACAAGTAGCTTTTTAACCACCACCGGCCATCCGGGCCAAACTGGCTTTCATGCTACTTTCAGAGTCGATAAGGAACTGACTGGAAACCACAACCTCATCGCCTTCATTCAATCCTTTTAGAATTTCCACATTGCCACCTGCCTCCAAACCGACACTGACAGGCATGGGAATGAATTTACCTTCCCCTAGAGCCACAATGACACGTTTTTCCTTACCTGTTCGAATCAAAGCTTCACGCGGAATCGCCAAGGTTGCCTTTTTGGGTTTGGCATAAATTGTCACGTCCGCGTACATATTCGGCTTTAAGGCTTCGTCCATATTGTCAAACCGCAATCGTACTTTGAGACTGCGAGTGGACGCATCCAGGCTGGGATACACGTATTCCACATTGCCTTCCCATGATTTACCCGGCATAAAAGGCAAAGTCGCTTCTGCCCGCTGCCCCACCTTTACCCAATCCGCCTGACGCTCAAACACATCAACCATTAACCAAACACTGGATAGATCCACCAGATTAATAATATTTTGTGAAGGCTTAACATAGGCTCCTTCCCGTACCGTCAGTTTGGAAACAATACCGGACTGCGGCGCATAGATTTTCACCAGGTTTTCCACCACCCCGGTCTGATCCAGGGTATCTATTTGTTCATCAGAAACTCCCAAGGACCGCAACCGCTCCCTGGACGCAGAGAGTAAATCCGTGTTGCTGTGTTGTTTGGCCTGACGGTATTCTTCCTGCGCATTCACCAGCTTTGGCGAATAAACTTCCAGCAACAGCTGACCTTTGACCACGCGCTCACCTTCGGTTTTCACCACCAGATGTTCTACCCAGCCATCGGTACGCAAATTGATACTACGCAAGTTAGTTTCATTCACATTGATGTAACCAACGCTATCGACGCGTCGGTACAAAGTGCGGCGTTTCACTTTGGATGTGCGTACGCCTAAAGAATTAATTACGGTCGGAGTTAACTTAACGACCCCAGCTTCCCCTCCCACTTCCAATGGCACCAAATCCATACCGCAAATAGGACAGATCGAGTTGGGGTCTGTGTCAATAACATCCGGATGCATGGGACAGACATAGTTCTGCTTGGTATGTTTGGCGGCATGCTCCACAGCCGTATCATCCATAACGGCACTCAGGGGTTCCGAGGCACCCATTACCTGGGCTGCCGGCGAAGCACCGTTACTGCCAAAACTCTTAGCGCTGCGGGCATTACCAGATCCTGCAGAGTTTAATACCGTGCCCATGTCATCGGGTTTAGTGAGATAAAAACTGATGGGGACGGCAGCCACGATAGCAGCTACCGCCAATTGGCCAACCGTTTTGCCGAAACTGGCATTGCGTTGTGAATAGCTTCCGGGACCGGGACGATATCCGGCACGGGTCCGATCAAAATTCTGAGTACTCTGATGTCCTGAGGCCTGCTGTGGTGTCATACTGTCCTGCCCCTCGTAGCGTTCGTAACTGCCTGGATGTGGGTATTGCCCCGAAATCTTACGCTTCAACCAACGAAGCGTATCGATCAGGCCAGATCGCCCGTGATAAAACGGATCGGTTTGCATTAAATTCCCCCTGCCAGATACAGTAATTCAACTTGTGCTTTGGCTTTGTCTGCGACCAAACGTAAATGTTGCAACTGACTTGTAAGTTCAGTCAATCGAGCCCTTACCATGATGCCAAATTCTGACACACCGCTTTGGTATGCCTTCAACGCCGCCTCGGCATTTTGTTGCGCCTGTGGCAGCAATTGAGTTTCATACAAGTTTAGCCGTTCATCCGCTTGTTTATACACTGCCAAGCCGATTTCCAGTTTTTCGTAAAATGCACGACGCCTGTCATCATACATTTTCTGGGCTACCACACGGTCCGCTTGACTTGCCTGTAGTAGTCTGTCCTGACGTTTGGACTTGAACAGAGGCATATCAATCATAACCATGCCCGATACCAGATCCGCCCGGTTATTACCGTCACGCTGTCCGTATTGCAAATCCACACTCCATCCCGGCCGACGCTGGGCCTTCGCGTATTCTACACCTTTTTGAGCCGCTTGGACATTACCACGCCCCGCCAACAACCAGGGATGTCGTTCCAAGCCGTTTCTTAAACTGTTGGCTGCTGGAGCAATAGCCAATTTTGGATAGGCCATATCCAGGTCCTGCATCAGGTTTGGATTACCGACCCACTTTTTCAACGTGGCCAAGGATTTTTCCCACATCATATGTATGTTTATTTTCTTGTCTTTTAGTAAACTCTGCTCCAACTGCGCTCGCACCACATCCTGTTGATTGCCCCGACCCGCCCGGTATTGATAGCGAGTGGTTTCTTCCAACTGTTTAAAGACGTTTAGACTGTCCGAAATCAGCTTTCCCGCATGATGACCGTAATAGACTTCCATCCAGGCCATACGCACATTTAACAGGGTTTTCAGCTTTTGATCCTGGATCTCCAATGCCGTCGCATTGGCCATTTCCTCAAATTTTTCCGCCATGGCATCCAGACTGCCCGCCGGTGGTATGCGCTGCGACAAACCATAAACCACTTGCGTCATGGGCTCTTCTGCCAAAATATAGGTTTCACTGTTCAAATTCATGACGCCATACTTAAACTTGGGGTCAGGCCAAGAGTACGCCGCTACGGATTTTTCCTGCAAACTTTCCTGACTCGCTTCCACTTTGGCGATCAGAGGGTCATTTTGAAGCGCCATATTCTCCGCCTGCGACAAGGATAACAGTCCAAATCGCTCTGCTCCTACGCCAACCTCCGCCAACAAGCACAGCCCGCAAAACAGGCCCGCCGATACGGTGTTGTTAATGATAGTACGTTTCATATGCTTAACCTCATCTCATCGCTTTGTATTTCTTGTTATCTCCGATGAGGATACTGGCGATAACATCTGTGGAAACAACGCAGCCCCAGGCCTAGCCGGCCCATAAAGAACCACACCACAGCATTAACGCTACCCCCGAAGCAGATCTCAACTTTTCCACTGAATCTCCGTATACACTGAGTTCAGGCAGCAGAGCCCACAATCTTCTTATCCATACTGTTAACGGGGCAACGGAAACCTCCCGTTGCCCCGCAATCAGTTTATAAAACCTTTGCTTAAAAATTAATTAATGGCTGTGATTATGTCCATCTGAAGACATGGCACCTTTCGCCACCCCCTTGTCTTCGATCTCCATAATAATGAATGTACCCGATTTGTCTTGCTCGATCACAAAACTCACCATATGACCTTCTTCGACCTCATCCAGCATGGAAGGGTCAAATACTTTGAAATCCATAGTCATACCAGACATCCCCATGGACTCAATAGGACCGTGGGAAATGGTCAGCTTTTTATCACCTGATTTGATTTTTTTAATAACGCCTTCAACCGTGTGCGAATCACCGGCAAACGCCGCTGACGCCATACCCATAGCCGCTACCAATAAAGTCAACACCCCCAAGCTTCTTACTATCTTCATTACATGACCCCTTTGTTAATTAAATTGCAAACTATAATGGATTAACGACTTAGATCGTCTTTCCCAGTCGACCTAATACGAATGGCTTGCGTCGAGCGCAGATCCATTTTAATAAGTGCATTACTGCTCACAGGTGGCAGCACCATTTCAGGATGGCCCCCCACCCAAGATTCCCCCTGTATACGCTTTACATTTGAATTTGACGGGCATTTGATTTTGACACAGTCTAAACCAAACTGACAAATGCTTTCACCGGTTCAGCGCCACCCAATTGCGCGAAATGCACTGCCACAGGCTATTACTGTGTATCAAAATTATTCGAGCTTAGCAATGGAAAATATATCCACCGTACTGCTGGAGTTTAACTCCAAACTCCATCGCACAACTCCATTCGTATACTTACGAAAACACACTCAACCCAATGTTTTCAGAAACAAAGAATAGTATTTTTCTACCTAAGAATCAGGAGCCACCAAAGGGAATTTTTTTACCTGTCCCAGCCTGGACTGGGGTTGTGACAAACGTATTTGTAGCTGTCGATCGATGAGATCCAATACCGTGCCACAAATCAAATCTGCATGATTATGGTAAAACCGCAATTGGCACGGAACCGGCGCACACAAACTGACCCTGCCGCGGCTCTGTAGATTAACCCACGCAAAGATAGGCATATCATTTAGGGTTCTATCCACACAAACCCAGGCTTCATTGTCCAACTGTACATCCAAACCACGCAAATTGATCAACTCCAGACGTAAGGGATTACCCAATCTACACAGCGCCAAACGCACCCTGTTATAGTTTGACGCCTCAATGCTGCACGGCATGGCTTTCAATACAGGCACATCGATTAGTTTGGATTTCATGGTTTATTTTCTTTGCTTATATCAAACAAGCCAATTAGCAAAATACTTTATATAAGACTTATCGCTGGTCTCTTTAGTAAGTATATTCCATGGCTCAGCGTGAAACAAAGCAATCCACTACTGACTAAACAATCGATGCGTGGGAAGGGGAAATCTTTATAGTTGCAGGAAAGAAGGAGCCAGATGCAAAGAAGACGCTAAACATACGCTAAACATCCCCGGCCACCCACTGCAGGCAACCGGGATGGTACTTTGATTTACAAAACCCATTCAGGCGGCATTACAAGCGTCCGGGTTCTTCACAACGGATTCAAACGTCATATCGTAATGCTTCTCTAAACCGCGACGAACGTATTCAGCATGAATCAGATCCAATTCCGATCCCGGATCCAATCCGCTTGCGCCACGCTGTTCATTAGCCAGTTTGCGGCAAACACAACGCTTAGCAAATTTATTCAGTTCTTGTTTCGACATCCCTTCCAGTTCTTGTACAAATTGATTCACGGCTTGCAAACTCATAAAAAGACCTCACAACTGGAAAAAAACCATCGCTCTAGGAGCGCCCCTTATACCCTCATAAATATCGTCCATTACCCTATTAACTTTATGGAATTATAAGAACTTCCTTAATTACTTATATTCTTTGGCTTGTAACGTTTTCGTGATACTGTTGTCTTCTCTTATGAAAGCAAAGCGGTTTTGTATGATTTATAATGACGGGATTACACCAAATGTAAGTTCCCCTGTTGCAACTTGGAGGTCAATACTGTGAATACGCGATTACTAAGCAAAATCGTACTAATGGGTGCTTTGATCGCCCCCATTACCACTTGGGCTTGCGATGCCGCAGGACCCAGCACCCACATCGGCAATGTGTTATCCGTGGATGCCGGCAAGAAAACCTTCACCATTCGAGATGCCCAATCCAACAGCCCCATCACATTTGCCGCCAGCAATGAAATTATTGATGGATTGAAGGGTGCCAAAGGCAGTGTAATGGTGAATTATGAAGACAGCGATGACGGTGGTTTAAAAGCGGTTGGCGTCACGTTCTAGAAATACCGTTTGAATAAAAAGGCGGCCCATAAGCCGCCTTTTTTATTAGAAAGCTTTAAGCGCCACGTGAGGTAAGCTTAAGCTCCATGATCAGCAAGACCCGGCAGCACAAATTTCCCCGCCGCAAAAATTATCACAAGCGCCGCAATTATCCGCATCCACCATGGTGTCTATTTCACAACCATTTGCGATCTGTCCGTCACAATCGGCATACCCTTTCTGACAACTTTGCAACTCCAACTTCCCGGAACGACATTGAGCCAATCCATTATCCACTTTGTGCAAAGCGACGTTTTCATCCACTTGGCCATTACAATTATTGTCTATGCCATCACACAGCTCTACTGCTCCGGGGCGAACCGCCTTGTTGTTATCGTCGCAATCTTGAGGTGCGCTCACACCATCCTTATCGTGGTCTGCAAGGGTAGCCTCAGATGGCGCGGACTCTCGGGAACAAAAAACAATCTGCCCAAGATCCTGGGTTTCATCAGCCAAAACGGTGACCCGATTGCGGTTTACGATTTTTCCACCCACTGTATAAACCAACTCCACCTCACCGGGGCTCACCCGTTCAAACAAAAACTTTCCGTCTGCACCCGTAAACAGCACATGGTTTCTGCCGGCGATATAAATCTGCATACCTTCAACACCAGCGGCATTGCAGTGATTTACCACGCCTTTGACTTGCCCCACTGAAGCGCTTGCCAAAACCCCTTGGGTGCTTACAAACATCAGCAGCCCAACAGCGAGGTAAGCGGCACCAACATATTTACAGACCGACATTCAAACTTCTCCCATACAAAATACGACTTGCACATCCAACCATAAGCCCTCCGGCTTTATCCGTTTTGCCACTTGGCCCAGATGATAGGTTTTCAACTGCGCCAACACAAGTGGATCCAATGATTGCAGTATCCTACCCACATCACTGCCCCACAGCACATCCCACCACTGCTCTGGCCCGGAGAGGTGGTAACCAAACTGCCCGACTTGCATTGCAGTCCTTTGCAGCTGCGCCTGCTCCATGAGCTTGAGCCATTGTTCACTGGAGCACAGCCGCTCGGAGGCTAATAATGGGCGGGCATCCACCGTGGTAAATTGAGGTAAGGCAACGCGTAAGTCGTCGAGCAAAGCGCCAAATACGTCACAAGCTAAACCGGTACAAAGGATTTTTCCGCCCGGTTTGGTAACCCGCTTCCAACCTTGCAGCGCGGTAAGCATATCCGGCATGTAGTACAAAGAAAAAGCACTGACAACATGATCAAAATAATCCGATTTAAACTCAAGTGATTGTGCATCCATGGCAAAAAAATCCACATTGGATAAAGCCATTTTGCCGGTGTTTTCCATTGCCTTGGCAAGCATAACCTCGGACAGGTCGATGGCAATCACCCGGCCTTGGTGACGCATCGTTTGCGCCAGCGCTATGGCAGCAGCCCCTGTCCCTGTGCCCACATCCAGAATTTTTTGCCCCGGAGCCGTGCGCAGCAACGGCACGATAGCGTCGGCACTAAAGGGATAAAAGCGAAAAACAGCTTGATCGTAGCGGTCTGCCAATGCATCAAAAAACTCCACCACTTGCTTTGGTGCATCAAAAGCCATCATGTGCGTATTCCGCGACCTTTATCCATCAACCTCAAGCAGAAAACGGTCAACAAGAGAATAAAAAACAGAGTTATACCGTAAGAATAAACCAAACCCATATCACTAATCCCCAAAAACCCATAGCGAAAAGCATTCACCATGTACAGTATGGGATTAAACAAAGATGCGGTTCTCCAAAACTCCGGCAACAGGTCAATACTGTAGAAAACACCGCCTAAATAAGTTAAGGGCGTCAGCACAAATGTTGGCACTATGGAAATATCATCAAAATTGCGGGCGTAAATAGCGTTAATGAACCCTCCCAGTGAAAACAATATCGAGGTTAACAACACCATGGATACAACGACCAGGATATTATGAATCTGAATATTGGTAAAAAAAACAGCGACCAACGTCACCGCCAAACCCACCGTCATTCCCCTGGCCACCCCACCGCACACAAAACCGGCTAGAATAATGTAATTGGGCACCGGAGAAACCAGCATCTCTTCTATGTTTCTGTGAAACCGGGCACCAAAAAAGGACGACACCACATTGGCATAAGAGTTGGTTAACACCGACATAAGAATGAGCCCGGGAACAATATAATCGATGTAGGCCACACCGGACATGGCGCCAATACGTTCGCCAATTAGATTTCCGAAAATCACAAAATACAAAACCGTCGTCATCGCCGCCGGTAATACCGTTTGAATCCATATACGCAAAAAACGGCGAACCTCTTTAAGAACAATGGTTGAAAACGCTGTCAACTTTTCCGAGGCCGTCATTACCCTGCCCCTTTGGAACGATTATCGCCCACCAGGCGCATGAACAACTCCTCCAGACGGTTACGCTTGTTGCGCATACTGAGAACCCGAATCTGTTTTTGCGATAGCAGCTCGAACAAAGGGTTGATGCCCTGCTCCTTGGACACACACACTTCCAAAGTGCAGTCATCCACCCGGCTCACCTCGTAACCCGCCAACTCAGGAATCGAAGCCAAACCGTCGGCCAGATTGAGCACATAGGTTTCCATTTGTAATTGATACAGCAGATTTTGCATGCTGTTTTTTTCGATGATACAGCCATGATCAATTATGGCGATGTTTTTACACAAACTTTCCGCTTCTTCCAGGTAGTGGGTAGTCAAAATTATGGTGGTACCGTTGGCGTTAATTTCCTTTATGAACTCCCACATACTATGGCGAATTTCAATATCCACCCCTGCCGTAGGCTCATCTAAAATCAGCAATTTTGGCTGGTGCACCAATGCCCGAGCGATCATCAGGCGGCGTTTCATCCCCCCGGAAAGCAGTCGTGCACCGTCCTGCCGTTTCTCCCATAATCCGAGTTTCTTCAGGTACTTATCGGCACGGCCGGCTGCCTCACGGGTGGGGATACCGTAATATCCTGCTTGATTGATGATTACCTCACGGATGGGCTCAAAAACATTGAAATTGAACTCCTGCGGCACCAAACCCACATAAGATTTAGCCACCGAAAAATCCCGATCAATATCTTTGTCAAAAATTTGCACCGTTCCCGACGATTTGTTGATCAAGGAACACAGAATACCGATAGTAGTGGATTTACCGGCGCCGTTTGGTCCAAGCAAGGCAAAAAAGTCCCCGGCTTGCACCTCAAGATCAATTCCTTTTAGTGCTTCAAAACCGTTTTTGTAGGTTTTACGTAGATCGCTGATGGCAATAGCCGTGGTCATAGTGTGCTACTGGAATGGTAAAATCGTAAATATGGGGCCGTCGGTACCGCTTCTCAATGCTGATTTTGCCTTAAGCTTTCAGCACCGGACCGTAGGGGGAATGGCGCACTTTATCGTGCTCATGCATACGGTAATGGACAAAATCCTCCACCTGATCAAAGTGCATAAATGGATTTCCCTCGGCTTGTTCTTCCAAGGTAGATGTGGTTTTCTCAGCGTAATTGTGTCCGGGATGCAAAATGGTGTGAGCCGGCAAGTCCGTTTTGATTTTCTTCAAAGTATTGAACATTTCGTGCGGATCTCCGCCTGCCAGGTCACAGCGACCACAACCGAATACAAATAAGGTATCACCGGCGATTAAATGGTCCCCCAATTTGTAGCAAGCTGAGCCGGGAGTATGTCCGGGAGTGTGCAGGATCTCTATTGCAGTTTGCCCCAGTTGGATAATATCGCCGCCATGGTGCGTGGTATCCTGATACTGTCCCCAAAAATCCGCTTCTGCTTTAAGCAAATGCACCTGGGCATCATACCGTTCCCTGACGCCCTGGATGCCATTGATATGATCATGATGACTGTGTGTGAGCAGTATATCGGTGATTTTAACCGCCTTTTTCTCTGCCCACTGCAATATTTCAGGGACTTCCCAGGCCGGATCCACCACCGCTGCGCGTTGCGTGGCATGATCGTGAATCAAGTAAATAAAGTTCTCCATGGGGCCCAGCTCCATGACTTCCAGGCCAAATGGACTGTGTTCGCACATATCAGGTCGACCTCTTTTCAGTCCGTTTCCTCGCCCATAAGGGCCAATTCGTCTTCCGGCTCATCGGCAAATTGCAGATCATCCCCGGAAAGAGCCGCATCACTTTGCAATAGTTGCTTGATAGCGGAAACCTCTGCCAGTTCTGTGCGGTAAAATTCGATTTCATCGCCGCATTTTTTAATGCGACCGCTCAATTCACCAATTTCCTGTTCGAGAAACTGAATCCTCTGAGAGACTCGACTCTCTTTTTGCTCTGCATCGTCTATGATGGCGTCTACATCAATTTGCATGGATTCCAAGGTGTGAATCACAATCCCAACCACGGCACCCAATTCCTGCTGTGGCAGGTCACGCATTAACTCTATGGCTTTATCGACTCCATAGGAAGTTGTAGTTGCTCTCTTCTTACTATATGGCTTTTCAAACTCGGCCTGACGCTTCGCATCCAGGTCCACAGATTCTGATTCCGCACTGGAAAACAAGCCCATTAGATTCACCTCCCCCTTGATTTCACCCTGCCTGCCATCGATTTTCACCAACCGACCGCAATGCCCCCTACTTCCCTTGAGGGGCAATGGTAACACCCGCGGGTCCGACGGGTAAATCCATAGCCCGGAAATGTTTTCTTGCCGGCGCTCGCAGCGTAAGATTAAGCCTGCAATCCGGAGCAATGAGCAGGACATTCCACCCTATGACGCAAGCCCCCACAAAACAACCCACCCCGCCACCCCGCACCAGCCCAGCCGTTACTGCCGCCCTACCGGAGTTGTCGGTTGTCATCCCCACCTTAAATGAACAGGGACATATCGAAACATTGCTAAAAAGCCTATGCGATCAAGAGGATGTGGTACTGCAAATCATTGTCGCCGACGGCGGTAGCAATGATGACACCTTACGAATCTGCCACCAGTGGCAGAACCGCCACCCAAACATTCACATCATCCCATCGGGCCGCGGACGCGCCCTGCAAATGAATACCGGGGTTAAGCCGGCCTTGGCGTCTATGCTTTTATTTTTGCACGCAGACACCCACATCGAAGACACGCGTTTATGCCGACACGGCCTTGCCGCTTTACAACAACGACAACAACACACCACCCCTGAGGTGGCCGGTCATTTCAAGATGCGTTTTCTGCGGCAACAAACGAACTTGCAATGGGCTTATTATTTTTATGAGTGCAAAACCGGCCTGAACCGCATGGACACCGTTAACGGCGACCAGGGAATGCTAATTTCTCGGGATTTTTTTCAATCCTTGGGCGGGTTTGACGAGTCTTTACCATACATGGAGGACGCGAGGCTGGCACGACGTATTTTTGAACAGGGAAATTGGATTACCCTACCCGGCACCGTATACACATCGGCCCGGCGATTTGAAACGGAAGGCCTGAAGCAACGACAGATTCTCAACGCGATTTTGTGCAATTTCATGCACATCGGTTTTCTTGATTTTTTTCCACATGCCACCCAAGCTTACCAACAACAGGACAAAACGCAGGTTCTGCGGCTATTCCCTTTTCTTAAGGAAATCCATAAACAACTTATGAACAAAGGTTGGATACAAGCCGCCAACTACTGGTACGCCACCGGAGCCTATGTGGCCGGCAATTGCTGGCAACTGTTTTATTTTCGGGATTGCCAAAGTAATTTCAAAAGATCCCTGCAACCCGGTACCGGCCCCAGCCCCCGGTTGGATTTTTATGATCGCTGGCTGGCAGGCAGTATACGTCTGGCACCGGCAAAACTATTGGCCACAGGCCTCACCTTGCTGTGGTTTTACATGCTGTTGTTCGCCAGTCGGTTTAAACCATGATTATACATGCGGACATGGATGCTTTTTTCGCATCAGTGGAAATCCGTGAGCAACCTCATTTGGCTGATCAACCGGTGGTTGTGGGTGGATCCCCTCAATCCCGTGGTGTCGTTGCAGCGGCCAATTATATTGCCCGGCGTTTTGGCATACATAGCGCCATGCCCATGAGCATTGCTGTTAAGAAATGCCCTCACCTAGTCATTCTACCTCATCGCCTCGATCTCTATGCACACGTGTCCCAACAAATTCGAGCCATCTTTGAGCGCTATACGCCCTTGGTAGAACCCTTATCCTTGGATGAAGCTTTTTTGGACGTAGCCGCCTCAGAACGCCTGTACGGATCTGCACATAGCATCGGCCGGAAAATCAAACAGAATATTAACGATGAATTGCGCTTGACCGTTTCCATAGGTATCGCTCCGAACAAATTCATAGCCAAAATTGCCTCGGATGTTGATAAACCTGACGGCTTTACCGTGGTCACTCGAAGTCAGGTTCAGGATTTCTTGGACCCATTACCGGTATGGCGCATTTGGGGTGTAGGTAAAGTCACAGAAAAATCGTTGGACAAACTGGGCATACGTACCATCGCCCAGCTGCGAGCCTTTAACGAAGGCTTACTCAAAGACAATTTCGGTGAACACGGTATGCAGTTGTGGCGATTGGCGCGTGGCATAGACCCACGCCCGGTGGTATGCGAGCATGAAACCAAATCCATTTCCCACGAAACCACATTCGCGCATGATATCACTGAACGAGAGATTCTGTTAGCTACTTTGCTACAACTGACTGAGCAGGTAGCCTGGAGACTGCGGCACCATGAATTGCGCGGTCGCACGGTGCAACTAAAAATTCGCTATTCAGACTTCAAAACCGTCACACGGTCCCACAGTTTGCAACAAGCCACAGACCAAACCCAGGTGCTGTGGCAAACCGTGAAACAAATTTTTACCTATAAGTTGCCGCCAAAATTACCGCCTGTGCGCTTAATTGGTATGGGCATTAGTAATTTATCGGAGCCCGCACAAGCAATTCAGCAGGAGCTTTTACAAACGGAGAGCAGCGCGCAAAGCAAACTGGATGCGGTCGCCGATTCCATTAACGCCAAGTTCGGTAAGAATAGTTTGACCCGAGCCCGATCCTTTCAAAGTGAAAAAAAACAGAACCCGCAAGAACCCTGAACCGGGCCGGGTAAGTGACCTTCATACCATATCCTGAAGTGCCTTTGCCAGCTCTTCCTCACGAATGGGGTAGGCCATAGGTGTGAAGTCATCAAACACAGTTTGTAACTTCTGTAGTTGCTGACGATAGTCTTTTTCGTAAAACACCAACACCTTAACAGCCGTTTTACTGTGTTGCGACATTTTCTGCAAAGTAGCCAACAAAGACTCCAGACTGCTGGTACGATCGCGAAAATCCGACTGGTGATTAAACTCAGCGACAATCACGTGCGGTTGATTCTTTTTCAAAAAGGAAATGGCTTTGCGCATATTACGCAAGATAGTTACTTGGTAGTCGCAGCGCTCATATAAGGCTGAAAAATCCGGGTACCCCCCTTGTTCCACGATGGACAACAGAATCCTGCCTGGCATCACGTCAAACCTCGCCTGCACTGTCTAACCAGCACGATTAACAGCCAAGCTCTTGCTGACTATCTCGTACACATCTCTGGACAATTTAGGTTCGGCCAGAATGCGTTCCAATTGTTGCTTCATCAGAGCTTGTCGCGGAGCATCAAAACGACTCCACATGGTAAAGGCTCCGACCAAACGTGCGGCTATTTGCGGATTGAGCGAGTTCAGCTGTAACACATAATCGGCCACAAACTCATAGGCCGCCCCGGAGTCTTCATGAAAATTCACACTATTGGCGCCGGCAAACACTCCGATAAGGGAGCGTACTTTATTGGGGTTCTTTACATTGAACGCACTGTGTCCTACCAACTCCCGCACCCTTGCCAAAGTATCATTGAGCCTGGAGGCCGCCTGAATCGCCAGCCATTTATCGATTACCAGGGCATCGGCTTGCCATTGCCTGTAGAAATGTTCCAGCCAATGTGCGCGTCTGTCCGACGCGACAGACTCGGCATTGCACAAGCTGTTTAAGGCAGCGACGACATCGGTCATATTGTTGGCGCTTTGGTACTGCTGTTCACACTGTTGGATAACTGCCTCTTCACCCAGCTCCATCAAATAAGACAAACACACGTTTTTCAGCGCACGTCGACCTTTGGATACAGAATCAATCCGGTAGCCCCCTTTGTCTTTATTACCTTGATAAACCTGCGCAAAAACCGGCTGTAATTGCTCTGCCAGCGCACGACGAATAAACAGACAAGCGCGATGTATCGCTATGGGATCCACCACTGACATAAACTCTGCCACATAGCTTTCACCTGGCAAGCAGATGGCTTGGGCCGCCAGTGCTTTGTCCAGGTCAGGATTTTCCAGAATCGCGCGGATGGCCTGTGAATAGGCCGGGTTCAGCTCCAACTCACGTCCCTGCTGAATATCCTCCACCAGTGCCAGAATAAGCTTTAGTGCCAGGCGTTGCCCGGCTTCCCAACGATTAAAGTCGTCCTTATCGCAGGCCATTAGATGACACAAATCTGCATCCGACAAATCAAGATCCAGCTTTACCGGCGCGGAAAAACCACGCAGTAAAGAAGGTACCGGTTTACCGGTTACATTTTGGAATACGAAGCTTTGCTCGACTTCCTGAATATGTAAAACCGTGGAATCGCCCAAAGATTGACCATCCAATTGCAACTCCAAATCGTCGCCTTGTGGTCCCACCAAACCCATCGCCACCGGAATATGAAACGGCAGCTTATTGGTTTGCCCGGGAGTGTCAGGACAACTTTGCTTCACGTTCAAGGTACAGGTTTGCGCAACCGCATCGTAATGTGTTCGTACTTGCAGTTGCGGCGTACCGGCCTGGCTGTACCAACGCTTAAACTGCGTGAAATCTGCATCATTGGCATCTTCCAGAGCTTTGACAAAATCATCCGTCGTTACCGCCTGGCCATCGTGGCGTTGAAAATATAAATCCGTACCCTTGCGAAATCCTTCCGCCCCCAACAAGTGATGTAACATGCGCACCACTTCGGCACCTTTGTTATAAATGGTTACGGTGTAGAAATTGTTAATCTCTTGATATTCCTCAGGCCGTACCGAGTGAGCCATGGGGCCGGCGTCTTCGCGAAACTGGTGGACGCGCAGAATGTTTACGTCCTGAATTCGCTTAACTCCCCTCGAACTCATATCGGCACTGAACTCCTGATCCCGAAACACAGTAAAGCCTTCCTTTAAACTCAACTGAAACCAGTCACGGCAGGTGACTCGATTACCTGACCAGTTATGAAAGTATTCATGTCCGATCACCCCTTCAATTGCGTCATAATCCTGATCAGTTGCTGTTTCCGGCTTAGCCAGCACAAATTTGGAATTAAATACATTGAGCCCCTTATTTTCCATGGCTCCCATATTGAAATCATCCACCGCCACGATCATATAAATATCCAAATCGTATTCACGACCGTAGACCTGCTCATCCCATTTCATCGCATTAATGAGAGAACGCATGGCGTGGGTACATTTGTCCTTATTGTGGTGTTGCACATAAATATGCAAATCCACAGCTCTGCCCGACGCGGTGGTAAACTTATCTTTGATACAAGCCAGATCACCGGCGACCAAAGCAAACAAATAAGTAGGCTTGGGAAACGGGTCCTGCCAGACGGCGTAATGTTTCGAAGCGTCATTGTCTACCTCACCCTGTTCGATCAAATTGCCATTGGATAGCAAAACCGGATATTTAGCTTTGTCCGCCACAATTGTAGTGGTATATGTCGCCATGACATCCGGCCGGTCATACATATAAGTCATACGCCGGAAACCTTCTGCTTCACACTGGGTACAAAAGTTACCACCGGAAGTATAAAGTCCGTTTAAAGACGTATTTTCCTGAGGATTTATCCCAGTATGGATCTCCAAATCCATAGTATCGGGCGGCGAAAGAATGCTAAGACCGGATTCATCCACAGTATATTGGGATGACGTCAGTTCTGTACCGTTGACCAGGAGGCTTCGCAGCTCCAAGTCTTCTCCTTGCAATACCAAGGGATTTGTTGAGGGCGTTCCGGGACGGCGACTGATGCGCAGTTTGGAACGAACGATGGTCTCAGTTTCAACCAGGTCAAAGTGCAGTTGCACTTCATGGACAATAAAATCCGTAACACGGTAATCTTGTAACCGGACCGTAACGGGAGTTTGCGTGTGCGATTGATCTGTCATGGAGTTACCTTGTGTTGAACCCTGCATTTCTATGTGATGCAGGACAAAATGTTATGATTATAGCGCGCTACCGCTATAACTTCAGCATGCCCACAAAGAATTGTAAAATACCCTGAGAACCTCTATTGTAACTCACTTTTGTTACTTGCAATTATTATTAACCATTATTGCGACACTGGAGTACCGATGCAGACCGATACTTTGTGCCCTTGTGGCTCCGAATCATCTTACACAGACTGCTGTGGCCCTTATCTGGATGGCAGCAAGACAGCGCCAACCGCTGAATCTTTAATGCGCTCCCGCTACGTTGCCTATAGCCGCAACGACGCCGACTACTTGTTGAAAACCTGGCATCACAGCACCCGCCCTGAACAAGATCCCACCGATAGCAATGTGCAGTGGATAGGATTACAAATATTGCGCACCGAAGCCGGCGGCACTCAGGATGATCGTGGCCTGGTGGAATTTAGAGCACGCTGTCGCATTAATGGTCAGGCCGGCGGTCTCGATGAAGCCAGTGAATTTATTAAAGAAGAGGGACAGTGGTTTTATGTGGATGGCAGTACCATTCAACCAATACGCAATCAGGAAAAACAGGGACGCAATGACCCTTGCGCTTGCGGCAGCGGTAAGAAATACAAAAAGTGCTGTGGTCAATGAACCCGGAGAGCGAAAATTCCCTGCTGCTGTCGGGGCAACCGGCGCTGTTCAAAGAACTGCTCTTGGAACTGCCCCGCTGGTGCAGCCAATTAGGTTACCGTTTGGTACAGATCGACTCGCAACGCAAAACTCTAGCACAAATCAAGCAACTCCGACCCCGAATTATAGCCGCAGAGTTTATCTACCATCCCACCTACGGCTCCCAATTGAGCAATTTTGAATCCCTCATCGCAGCCAATCAAAAAAACCCTCAGCCGGCAGGTTTTCTGGTAATAATCCATAAAGACGATGTACATCACTTCGAACGCTTGGAATTGGACGGTGTGCGCTATGAAATGCTGATTTTGCCGGCAACAGTTGCCACCCTGCGTACTGCCTTGCAAACACTGGCGGCTACTTACTCCGTGGGATGAGTTCTGTTTCGGACATCTCTCCTGCCGTCGCAATGCGAATCATCCCCACATCCGGCAGCCGAGTCAAAATATAACCGGCCAGCAACATGAGTAAGGTTTCGTTTTCCGAGGCAATTGCACCGAGCATTTTATTGGCCGCAATCTGGCATCGCTGGATCAGATTGGGACAATCCACCCATTCACGACTCATTTGCCAACCTTTATCCATGTCCCGATCCATCATTTTGAAAAAATCCTCGCCGTCTTTCAAATCAGCATCACTGATATCCAGGGTTTGTTGCTTATCATCAATATCTATGGTCAATTGCATGGTTATTTCCACATGGTAATTATCGCATGGCTATATTCCATAAAGTTAAATTGTTTAATAGCCAACTGTAAAACATGCCCATAATAACAACTACAGCCCTACTTTCATGTATCCCCTGTGTTATATAATGTCAACGAATGAAATCATCGCCATTATTGTTTTCTTATCGCCCCTACTGGGCCAAACGCTTTGGAACCGCCCCGGTATTGCCCACAAGCCGCGAGGAAATGGATGCCTTGGGTTGGGATGCCTGCGATATTGTTCTGATCAGCGGAGATGCCTATGTAGACCATCCCAGTTTCGGCATGGCGGTTATCGGCAGAACGCTGGAAGCGCAAGGTTTTCGTGTCGGCATAATCGATCAGCCGGATTGGACTGATAATCGTGATTTTATGCGCCTGGGGCAACCGCAGCTGTTTTTTGGCGTGACCAGCGGCAATATGGACTCCATGGTGAATCGATACACCGCCGATCGCAAAATCCGCAGTAACGATGCTTATTCTCCCGGCAATCAAGGCGGCACCCGGCCGGACCGTGCTGTGATTGTTTACGCCCAACGCTGTCGCCAGGCCTATAAAGACACCCCCATCATTTTGGGAGGCATAGAAGCCAGCTTACGCCGGGTTGCCCACTACGATTATTGGTCCGATACCGTCAGACGCTCCATTCTCATGGACTCCAAGGCCGACATACTGGTCTACGGCAATGGAGAACGACAGATTGTTGAAATTGCCCATCGTCTGGCAGCCAAGGAAAGCGTGAAAGAGATACAGGATATTCGCGGTACGGCCTTTATTCGTCAGAACATTCCTGAAGATTGGCAGGTATTGGATGCCTCCAACCTGGATGATGGAAAGGCAAATCCCGACCAAGCATTTTCCAATCCCTACGCCACACAAACAGGCCCCGCCTGCGCTCAAGACAACAATCAGAAGTTGGTGCACCCCCCAAAAACCCGTCGTACCCGCCGAGCCCAGGCCAATACCGTATTGGTATTACCGGGTTACCACGAAGTGAAAACCGACAAATACCTCTACGCCCATGCCTCCCGACTGCTGCATCGAGAGACCAACCCGGGCAACGCTGTGGCGCTGTTTCAATCCCATGGTGATCGTGGCGTTTGGCTCAATCCACCACCACTACCCCTGAGCAGCAAGGAATTGGATCAAGTCTTTGAATTACCTTACACCCGCCAACCCCACCCACGCTATGCCGGGAATGCTATCCCCGCATATGAAATGATTCGCTTTTCCATCAACATTATGCGGGGCTGTTTTGGCGGTTGTACTTTTTGTTCAATCACCGAACACGAAGGCCGCATAATTCAAAATCGTTCGGAAACCTCCATCTTGAAAGAAATAGAAATATTGCGGGATAGTGTTCCCGGTTTCACCGGCATCATATCGGACCTGGGTGGACCCACAGCGAATATGTACCGACTGGCCTGCAAGGATAAAAATATCGAATCCAACTGCCGCCTACCCTCCTGCGTCTATCCTGATATCTGTAAGAACCTCAACACCGACCACAAACCCTTAATTCAACTGTATCGTAAAGCGCGCGCTTTGCCCGGCGTCAAAAAGGTGCTGATCGCTTCCGGGCTGCGTTACGATCTGGCCGTTCAATCCCCAGACTATGTAAAAGAATTGGTAACCCACCACGTGGGTGGATACCTTAAAATCGCTCCGGAACATACCGAAACCGGCCCATTGTCCAAAATGTTGAAACCGGGCATTGGCGCTTATGACAAATTTAAGATTTTATTTGACAAATATTCCTTGGCTGCCGGTAAAGAACAGTATCTTATTCCTTATTTTATTGCGGCCCACCCTGGAACCACTGATGAGGATATGCTGCAACTGGCTTTGTGGCTGAAAAAAAATAACTATCGCGCCGATCAGGTACAGACCTTTCTACCCTCTCCCATGGCAACCGCCAGCGCCATGTACCACACAGAGTTGAATCCCCTGGAAAAAATCAGCCACTCGGGCGAATCGGTTTTTATCCCCAAGGGGCTGAAAATTCGTCAACTACACAAGGCCTTTTTGCGATACCATGCACCGGAGAACCATGCACTGTTACATAAGGCATTGATACGCATGGGCCGGGAAGATCTGATTGGTTACGGCAAACGCCATCTTATCCCGCCCCAGAAAACACAGCCTGGAGCCAACGCCGGTTCCAGAACCCACGTCTTTCGCACCCAGCACGCAGGCGAAATCAACGGGCCCAAACCCACAATAAAGAAAGCATCCCGGCCGAGCCACAAGAAAACCCCGTCAAAACGTAAATCGAGCAAACCCAAGAGACGCCAATAACCGAAACAATTCACAGTTTCGACACACTCTTTAAGCCCGCGCCGGCCCCTTAATTCAAGTCCAAACTTCCTGTGCCGTTAAATCACTCATACCGACAGGCAAGCAACGGTAAGTCTGTACGATCCAATGAAATTTTACCCTTGTATTTTCTAAGCCATGAGTGCAGTGAGATCTACAATACAAACCGAGAAACAGCACAAACTTCTCATCGTGGATGATGCCGAATGGAATCGAGACATGATGCGTATCCAATTGAGTCAATTGGGATTTGACGTGGATTGTGCCGCAGATGCGCCGGAAGCGCTGGAGATGATAAAAAGCTACCCTTACGACCTCATCCTGCTCGATATCATGATGCCGGGAATGAACGGTCTGGAGATGCTCGCCGAAGTCCGGAAATGCCATAGCATGCTGAGTTTGCCCATCATCATGGTAACGGCAGACGACTTGCAGGAACACATCGTTGATGCACTTAATCTCGGTGCCAATGACTATATTGTCAAACCGTTAAGCATGGCTGTGGCAGGCGCACGGGTTCAAACCCAACTTAGCTTAAAAAAGTTGGTTGCGATGAAGGAACAGTTTGTAAAGTTCGCCAGCCATGATTTAAAAAAACCCTTAATCGTAAGTCTGGAAGTGATTAAATCTTTGGAAGACGAATGTAAACCTGGATTGGAATTTACCCCGGACAATGCAGAACTGCTATCTATCGCTTATCAATCCTGCAAGTACATGCAATCCGTGATTGACGGCTTTTTAGGTAATAAAAGTGCCAATGAACCCGATGCCTCGCCCCATGACATCCAATCACTGCTGGAGAAATGTATCCGCAACAACCGGGAATATGCCAAACAAAAACACATACACTTAAAACTCAAATCGGAGCAGAATCTCCCCAAATTTGTTGGGAATGAATTTCAAGTGACCCAAGTGCTGGAAAACCTGATCGGTAACGCCATTAAATTCAGCCCTGCACACACAACTACAACTATTGAAACTCGCTTTGACGATCACTGTGTGTATATCGATATTTGCGACCAAGGTCCCGGTTTCAGCCAACAGGATCTGAAAAAATTATTTACGCCCAATGCGGTATTGAGCAACAAACCGACGGGCAATGAGACCAGCTCCGGTGTTGGACTGGGTTTATCCAAGCACCTGATTGAAGAACAAAATGGCCATATCGGCGCGTTCAACAATCCGGACCAAGGCGCCACCTTTTGGATCAGTTTACCCCGAGAACAAATAAACACCCAAACAGAAAGAGGACTAGCATGATGAATAAACTGGAACAACTCAGCCTGGTGACTAAAGTTGTGGCTGATACCGGCGATATCGACTCTATAAAACAGTATACGCCGATTGATGCAACCACTAATCCATCCTTGCTATACAGTGCCTGCCAAATGCCGCAGTATCAATCCTTGGTTAACAATGCCATCGAATACAGCAGCGCCATTACCGGTTCACCAAGAGAACGCACCGACCTCATTCTGGACAAAATCGCCGTTAACTTTGGTGCTGAAATTCTAAAAACCGTTCCCGGACGGGTGTCAACAGAAGTGGATGCACGGCTCTCCTTTGATACTGCCGCTACGGTAAGACGCGCGGAAAACTTGATTGCTATGTACAAAGAAGCGGGAGTGAGCCGGGAGCGAGTTCTAATAAAGATCGCATCTACCTGGGAGGGCATTCAAGCGGCCGAAATCCTGGAGCGCCAAGGTATTCATTGTAATTGCACGCTTATGTTCCATATGGCTCAAGCAGTCGCTTGCGCCGAAGCGGGAGTGACCCTGATCTCACCCTTTGTGGGCCGCATTCTCGATTGGTATAAGAAAAACCATGAAGTTCATGAATATGCTGCGGAATTCGACCCGGGTGTGGTATCCGTCACTGCGATCTACAATTATTTTAAAAAGTTCGATCACCATACACTGGTCATGGGCGCCAGTTTTCGCAACAGCGATGAAATACTGGAACTGGCCGGCTGCGACCTACTCACCATTTCACCCAAATTAATGGAAGAGCTAAAAAATACAGATGGGAAAGTGGATATCAAACTGAATGCGGGCCAATCCAAAACCATGGATATTCAACGGGTGAAGGTGGACGAAGCCAATTTTCGCTGGTTAATGAACAGTGACGCCATGGCGACGGAGAAACTGGCCGAAGGTATTCGTGGTTTTACCGCCGACACCATCAAACTGGAAAAACTGATTATTGATCAGTTAAGTCAAGCGGCTTAAGGGAAACCCATATCGTAATGCGATGCTAATAGTTCGTCCAGGGATGGACGGCTATTCGCTTTCGCGCACGCGGCCACAAGAAAAGTGCCTACTCTACCATTGCGCACAAGCTCAACGCTGATGATTCGCCGCAAGCTATTCCTCTATATTCCCAGCTCACCCCCCACTCTTTGATGGAAATCCGGCATTGATCGTGAAAACTAAAGCGGTTCAGACAGGTCCGGTAAGACCGCATTACGCGCTTTTCCTACACTGAAATCTCGGATATTGCGGGCCATTTCCTGTACCAGACGCTGTCTTGCCTGGCGGCTGGCCCAGGCAATATGAGGTGTAACTATCAAGTTGGGCAAATCACATTCCAACAATGGATTGCCCTGGGCCGGCGGCTCCACACTTAGCACGTCAATACCGGCACCGGCTATCTTCCGCTCGTGTAAAGCTTGCAATAAGGCGGCTTCATCCACCACACCACCTCTAGCCACATTAATTAATATGGCTTCGCTTTTCATCATGGCCAGTTCCTTAGCACCGATTAAATCCCGGGTGCTGGGTGTCAGAGGACAATGCAGTGTTAACACATCGCTTTGTTGTAACACCGATTCAAATTTCACTCGCCCGGTTCGAGCTGCCTCACGACCGGCTCGCTCTGCCACCAATATCCTCATTCCAAAGGCTTTGGCGGGTTCCACCATCCCTTTACCTAACTCACCGAAACCGACTATACCCAAAGTTTTGCCTGCCAGCTCGTTAATGGGATAGTCCAACAAACAAAACTGTTGTGCTCTTTGCCAAGCTTGATTCGTAATGGCGGTTTGGTAATCTCGAAATGACGTTAGCAAATTCAAGATCAGCATGAAAGCATGCTGCACTACGGAAGGGGTGGCATAGCTGCGTACATTGCTGACCTGTATACCCCGCTCTCGTGCCGCCTCCAAATCAATATTGTTTACCCCGGTGGCGCAAACGCAAATCAGCTTCAAATTCGGTAATTGCTCTATGCAGTAGCGACGAACCGGAACTTTGTTGCATATCAATACTTCCGCATTAGCGGCAAGCTGAACCACATCTTCCTCTCGCACATGCGTATGCGTCGTCAGACCGGACAAACACCCTTGCAGGTCGCTCAAGTCCAGATCATCATTGTCGAGAGACCCCAAATCCAAAAACACAGCCGATAACTTCTTAGTATTTTCCATAGTTTGCCCATTCCCCAATCTCCGGCTCGTGCACCACCGGAAGAAATACAGTAAACTCGTTGATATTATAGCCGAACCCATGCTATGAACGTGCTATGAGTTTGTCTAGCCAAGCCATAACGAGAATCTGACCCAAACCTTAATATAAAGCCACTATTTTGTACCCATCGAATCAACAAACAGCCACGTCGAAACGCACTGCGTTTAAGCACAGCAAAGTCCACCAGTGGCTGCTGCTAGCAGCCGGCCTGTTATTCCTGAATTCGGCCGGCGCCGGACATTTACCTCTGTGGGAACTGGGGGGCGGAATCGGTTTTCTGGACACCCCGCATTACCGCGGCTCCACTCAGTCCGAACAATATTTTGTACCTTTTCCCTACATGGTGTACCGAGGAGAAAAACTCAAAGCAGACCGCGAAGGCATACGAACCGAATTATGGGAAACGGAAGATTTTACACTGGATATGAGTTTTGCGGCTAACGTGCCCGTAGCAGGTGATGCCAGCGAAACCCGTCAGGGCATGCCCGACCTGGACTTGGTCTTGGAAGCCGGGGTATCTGCGGATTTCGGAATCTGGCACCAACACTCACAGGACCTGGAACAGAAATTTCTGCTCAAACTGCCTTTACGAGCGGTGGTATCCATTGGCGATCCGGTCATGACATACCGGGGTTTTGTGTTTTCGCCCTACATTCAGCTACAAAACAAATTAAGTTACGCCAACGCAATCTGGCGTTATTACATCAGCATTGGCCCTATTTACGCGACCGAAAACTACCACGACTATTTTTATGAAGTGGAAAACAAATACGCCACGGCTCAACGTCCCGCATACGATGCCAAGGGTGGATACAGCGGCAGCCGCATTACCCTGTCCTTTACCCGGAATACGGACAAAATATACCTTGGCGTTTTCGCACGCTATGACCATCTGGGCTCTGCAGTCTTTGAGGACAGTCCGCTGGTGCAAACAAACGACTATTTTGTACTCGGCGTGGTCGCTTCCTGGATTTTTACCCGGTCGTCGGAACGCGCGGCTAACCACGGCTCTACTGATTGACACCCGCATTGACACCCGGTTCATTCCGATTGACACATGGATGAGGATTCCGAGTAGTTCCAGGATTACCACCACTTGCAAATCTGCTATTATGCCTCCAGCATAATGCTAATGAGTCTAGACGGCCATCAACGTGCACAAACAAATCGAAAACCGGATTAATCGCATAGAACATCTGCGGGATAATGACCTATTAAAAGGTATCCTGACCGGTTTGGAGAAAGAAAGCCTTAGAGTTTGTTCTGAAGGCACCATTGCACAAACCCCGCATCCTGCCAAGTTGGGGGCAGCCCTCACCCATCCCTATATCACCACGGACTATTCTGAAGCTCTATTAGAGCTAATCACCCCTCCCTTGGAAGGCGTAAATCAGGCCATGGACTTTTTGGACAAAACACACAAGTTTGTCTACTCCACATTAGAAGATGAAATTCTCTGGTCTACCAGCATGCCCTGCATCGTCACCGGCGAAACCAGCATCCCCGTTGCTCAATATGGCAGCTCCAACGCCGGGAAAATGAAAACCGTGTACAGAGAAGGGTTGGGATATCGCTATGGTAAAATGATGCAGGTTATCGCCGGCATTCATTTTAACTACTCCTGGCCGCGACCATTTTGGCAACGTTACCAGGAGATTTGCCAACACAAAGGCGACCTTGACGTCTTTATATCGGCACAATATTTTCACGTCCTGCGTAACTTGCAACGTTTGGATTGGATCATCCCCTACTTGTTTGGAGCGTCACCGGCAATCTGCAAATCCTTTATTAGCGGCCCCGCGGTTGGATTGGAACAATACGATGAATTCACCTATTACCAACCTTACGCGACTTCTTTAAGGTTGGGAGATATTGGATACCAGAACTACAAAGAAGGTATCAGCGGCATTAAAGCCAACTATGACAGCCTCGATGATTATGTCAGTAGTCTCACCCATGCAATAGAAACCCCCTATCCCGACTATGAAAAAATCGGTGTCGTGGTTAACGGCGTATACCGGCAATTGAATGCCAATTTGTTGCAAATCGAAAACGAATACTATAGTACAGTCCGCCCCAAACAAATCGTGGATAGAAATGAAAAACCCAGCCTGGCACTCAAACGCCGCGGGGTACGCTATATTGAGTTGCGCTCCCTGGATTTGAACGTCTTTGAGCCTTTAGGTGTCAATAAAACCCAGCTGCATTTCTTGGAAGCATTGTTATTGTTGTGTTTGTTTGCCGACAGCCCGCCGATTACACCTCAAGAACGCAAAAACATAGACGTGAACCTGAGTACGGTCGCTCACCAAGGGCGCAAACCCGGATTACATCTGCGCCGGGGAGAGTCCGAAGTGTTGCTGAAACAATGGGCAAAGGAGATTTTTTCCATGCTGGGAGGAGTGTGTGAACTCATGGACTCCCTGCAGGAAAGCAGCGACTACGGCAGCGCACTAATGCAACTGCATCGTCTGATCGATACTCCGGAATTGACCCCATCGGCAAGAATTCTGGCAGAAATGAAACAACAAGGCGAATCCTTTTTCCCCTTTTCCATGCGCTATAGCCGCAAGCATTACCGCCATTTTACAGCTGCTGCGCTCGACGCCTCGCTACGGGAGTCCTTCGAAAAAGAGGCAGTTTTGTCACTGCAAAAACAACAACAATTGGAACAAGCGGATAACTTAAGTTTCCCCGACTTTTTGCAGCAATATTTTTCACAGAAGTGAATCCGGACTGTAACAAAATGGCATGTAGCCAGTCTATAAAACCAGTTCGCCGACAAGTTTCTGAGAGGCAAGTATGATTAAAACATTGATCCAAAGCGTGCCCAAAAATGCTCAAACCGGCCTGATAGTCATAGGACTGTTATTGAGCACCGGGGTGTTTGCCGCTATTAGTGGTGTCCTGAAAGACTTTAACGGCAACATCAAAACGCTGGATGACTACACCGGCCAAGGCCAATGGGTTGTTCTGATGTTCTGGGCCTCCGATTGCAGCGTCTGCAATAAAGAGGTGCATCAGTATGTCGCTTTGCATAAAAAGCACTTAAAATCTCATATGCGGGTTTTAGGGGTTTCCTTGGATGGAGATAAAAAAATTGACGCGGCCCGGGATTTTCTAAAAAAACATCAGGTCAACTTTCCTAATCTCATCACCGATCCGGCCACCGGTGCCCGCTTATATGAACTATCCGGTGATAGCTGGATAGGTACACCCAGCTTTATGGTTTTTAAGCCGAATGGCGAGTTGGTGGGCGCACAAACCGGCGCTGTACCGGCCAACGTAATCGAATCCTTCATAACCCGGGAAGTTCAGGCACAGGTGGGCGCGAAATAGAAAAATTTCACAAAAATTGACACTGTGGCAAGGAAGACCGGCATCGCAATGTACAAATAACAAGCAACTCCCATTAAACCAAGCCTTTAAAACGGATCCCTATCCATGCACAAACCCAGAAACACCCCAGAGTCCTCGCCTCGCTCTGGCACAAAATTTGATCATTTATAGCACTTTCGTCACAAAGAACTTGACAGAAATAGTTCTTCTGCCTTATTTCTTATGTTTACTGATTTAAACATAATTGTTGCTTTATTTATTAACTAATTGAACTTAAAGAAAAATGGGAAAATCTCTGGTAATTGTCGAGTCTCCGGCTAAGGCAAAAACGATAAACAAATATCTGGGCAAGGACTATATCGTCAAGTCCAGCATCGGCCATATCCGGGATTTGCCCAGTAGCGGCAGTGCTGGAAAGTCGGCTATGTCACCTGCCGAGCGCGCCAAACTGGCCGCTGAAGCACGCAAACTGCCGCCAAAAAAACGCGAAACGGAGAAGCGCAAACGCGCCTGGACTTCGTTGGTTAAGCGTATGGGTATCAACCCGGAAAAAGGCTGGAAACCCACTTACGAAATCATGCCAGGGAAAGAGAAAGTGGTGCAGGAACTGCAAAAACTGGCTAAAACGGCTGACGCCATCTATCTGGCTACAGACTTGGACCGAGAAGGAGAGGCCATCGCCTGGCATTTGCGCGAAGCGATAGGAGGCGATGACACTCAATTCAAACGTGTGGTCTTCAACGAAATCACCCAAAAAGCCATACAACATGCATTTGATCATCCGACCAAACTGAATCAACACCAGATCAATGCACAACAGACTCGGCGTTTTCTGGACCGTGTCGTCGGCTATATGCTCTCACCGCTATTGTGGAAAAAAATAGCCCGAGGTCTGTCTGCCGGCCGGGTACAATCGGTTGCTGTACGTTTGGTGGTGGAACGGGAAAAAGAAATTAACGCTTTTATCCCGGAGGAATATTGGGAAGTCCATTGTGATCTAAAATCTCCAAAAGAAGATTCTTTTCGAGTGCAGGTGGTTAAACATCACGATCAAAATTTCAAACCGGTAAACAAAGAGCAAACCGATGCAGCATTGGCTGTACTGGAGCATGCCACCTACATTGTCGACAAACAAGAAACCAAACCTTCGAGCAGTCGTCCCAGGGCACCGTTTATTACTTCCACGCTACAACAGGCAGCCAGTACCCGCATGGGTTTTGGCGTCAAAAAAACCATGCTTATGGCGCAGCGACTCTACGAAGCCGGTTACATCACTTACATGCGAACCGACTCCACTAACTTGAGTGCCGAAGCCGTACAAAGTTGCCGGGAGTATATTGAAAAACACTACGGCAGCAACTACCTGCCACCCAAGCCCAATATTTACAGCAGTCGCGAAGGTGCACAGGAAGCGCATGAAGCTATTCGTCCTTCCGACGTCAAGGTGATGAAAACCGATTTAAAAAATATGGACCCGGATGCGGAGCGACTCTACGAATTGATATGGCGTCAATTTGTTGCTTGTCAGATGACCCCGGCCAAGTTTGATGTCACCACCTTGACAATTAAAGCTGAAGATTATTATTTGCGTACCAAAGGTCGAGTGGTTCGTTTCGATGGTTGGACCCGGGTTTTGCCGCCTCAACAAAAAAACGATGATGATCGATTATTACCGGATGTTCAGGAAAACGACATTCTTACATTACTTAAGATCGACCCCTCGCAACATTTTACCAAGCCGCCACCACGCTATAGCGAAGCCAGCCTGGTAAAAGAACTGGAAAAGCGTGGCATCGGTCGCCCCTCCACTTATGCCGCTATCATCTCCACTATCCAGGACAGAGGCTACGTTACCCTGGACAAACGACGATTTTATGCGGAAAAAATCGGCGAAGTGGTCACCGAGCGGCTGACAGAAAACTTTCATGACCTGATGGACTACGGTTTTACAGCAGGCATGGAAGAACAATTGGACACCATTGCTGAAGGAAAAAGCAATTGGAAAAAGGTACTGGACAACTTTTATGCTGATTTTAAAACCAAGCTGGATAATGCCGAGAATGATGATACCGGCATGCGCGCCAACACCCCAGTACCGACGGATATTGTATGTCCCACTTGTGGCCGCGAAATGATGATTCGCGTGGGCTCCACTGGTGTCTTTTTAGGTTGCAGCGGCTACAACCTTCCGCCCAAGGAGCGCTGCAAATCCACGATCAACCTGATCCCGGGTGAAGAAGCAGTCAATGCGGACGAGGACGAAGAAAGCGAAGCCAAGGCGCTGATAGAGAAACACCGCTGCCCGGTTTGCAGCACCGCCATGAATCACTACCTCATAGATGAGAACCGTAAACTCCACGTTTGTGGAAACAGCCCGGATTGCCAAGGCGTGGAAATCGAGCACGGCAAATTTCGCATTAAGGGCTATGAAGGCCCCATCATCGAGTGTGATAAGTGCGGGGCCGAAATGCAGCTTAAAACCGGCCGCTTCGGTAAATATTTCGACTGTACCAATAGCGACTGCTCCAATACCCGCAAACTATTGCGCAACGGCGAGGCAGCACCGCCCAAAGCAGACCCCATCCATATGCCGGAGTTACCCTGCGAAAAAACCGAAGGCTATTTCATCCTTCGTGACGGAGCCGCCGGGATTTTTTTAGCGTCCAGCGCCTTTCCCAGATCCAGGGAAACCCGAGCACCGTTGCTGCTAGAAATTATACCGCACAAAGACGAACTGGATCCCAAGTTTGCCTACTTGTGTGAGGGACCGCTTGAAGATAGTGCCGGTAACCCGACTGTAATTCGATTCAGTCGCAAGAATAAAGAACAGTATTTGATGACCGAGCATGAAGGCAAAGCCACCGGTTGGAGCGCCCATTACCACTCCGGACAATGGGTGATTGAAACACCCAAGGCAGCCGTTAAAAAAGCTGTTAAGAAAAAAACAAAGAAAAAAACCGCCAAGAAAAAAACGGCCAAAAAAAGTACTACAAAAAAGAAAGGCACTGCTAAAAAAAGTATTAAAAAGAAAACCAAATAAAAACCATTCGACTCTTGCCAGTAAACACTAAACTCTTGTTAGTAAAATAGTTATTGCATAATTTTTACTAACAAGAAGGTTTACGCAACCCGCTTATATCCCTGACAAAGTCTCCCCCCCTTCATTTATAAATCAGTAGCCTATATTGTTTACGAGGAACTCTGCACCTTTACGCGAGTCATAACAATACGCGCCATAAATTGCAGCGTAATGAATACTATGCACTATTTACTGAGGAAGCATTGGACGATAAGAGGAATATGGACTTAACTTACTATATTACTCTGTAAATCCAAAAATTAAGAGGATTTATATCGCATACAGAGAGTTTATAAAGAGGCTATAGCCTTTCGACAAGCGGAGTTTATACGATATCAATACACATTTGAGAAAGGCGACAATGATGTATAGACATAAACGATTGGTTTTGAGAGAGGCATGAAGAATATTGGTTACACTATGAACAAAGTTGCACGCATTATAACCCTATTCACTCCAACAGCATCTGTCGCAAGCATATTCTGCCTGCAAGTCACCACCTCTTTTCGGTCACTCCGCACCGTAAACCCTGCCGGCATCGACCGCAATAGCAACTGTTGCATCATGCGTTTGTTAAACATCCGGCGTCAAAAAATACTTTGGCCCATTAATTGCACTTTTCACAATAGTATGCTGTTGTTTTTACATACTTATTACGAAACAACTAAATTTCGTCTTAAGGGTCGTTGAACCTTACCCGGAGGCTGCCATGTCAATCTTTAATCACTACCAAGCTCGATACGAAGGTGCAAAGGAAGAGGAATTTACTCTGCAAGAGTATCTTGAAATTTGCAAATCTGATCCTTCCGCCTACGCAACGGCAGCCGAGCGAATGTTATTGGCTATCGGCGAACCCACCATGCACGACACTCGCAACGACCACAGACTGAGCCGCATCTTTGCCAATAAGGTCATTAAGATTTATCCGGCATTTAAAGATTTTTACGGTATGGAGGAAACCATAGAGCAAATCGTTTCCTACTTCCGCCATGCCGCCCAGGGTTTGGAAGAGAAAAAACAAATTCTGTATTTGTTAGGCCCCGTAGGCGGCGGTAAGTCGTCATTGGCCGAAAAACTTAAGTCATTGATGCAGGCCAAACCTTTTTTTGCCATTAAAGGATCGCCCATTAATGAATCCCCCTTGGGCTTGTTCAGCCCCGAGGAAGATGGCGCCATTCTGGAAGAAGACTACGGTATACCCCGCCGCTACCTTAGCGGCATCATGTCACCCTGGGCCATCAAACGATTGCATGAATTCAATGGTGACGTCACTCAATTTAAAGTCGTTCGCTTAAACCCATCCGTATTGGAACAAGTCGCTGTCGCCAAAACCGAACCAGGCGACGAAAACAACCAGGACATATCCTCCCTGGTCGGTAAAGTTGACATACGGCAGTTAGAACGTTTCGCTCAAAACGATACCGATGCGTATTCTTACTCCGGCGGGCTATGCAAGGCTAACCAAGGTCTGCTGGAATTTGTAGAAATGTTTAAAGCCCCCATCAAGGTCTTGCACCCCTTGCTGACAGCAACGCAAGAAAGCAATTACATGGGAACAGAAGGCTTATCCGCCATTCCTTTTGACGGCGTAATTTTGGCGCATTCCAACGAATCCGAATGGTTGGCCTTTAAGAACAACCGAAATAATGAAGCATTTTTGGATCGTATCTACATCGTCAAGGTACCCTATTGCCTGCGCGTGTCAGAAGAAATCCGCATATACGACAAGTTACTTAACAACAGTTCCCTGCACCAAGCCCCTTGCGCGCCGGGCACACTGGATATGATGGCAGAGTTCTCCGTATTAACCCGCTTGAAAGAGCCGGAAAACTCCAACATTGAATCCAAAATGCGCGTTTATGACGGCGAATCCTTAAAAGACACGGACCCAAAAGCCAAATCCTATCAGGAATACCGTGACTACGCCGGTGTTGACGAAGGCATGACCGGATTATCCACACGTTTCGCCTTTAAAATACTGTCCAAAGTGTTTAACTACGACAATACGGAAATTGCTGCCAACCCGGTACATTTACTTTATGTCTTGGAGCAGCAAATTGAGCAGGAACAGTATCCGCCTGAAACCCGCGAAAAATATATTTCTTATCTCAAAGGTATATTGGCCACCCGTTACGCCGAATTTATCGGTAAGGAAATCCAAACCGCCTACTTGGAGTCTTATTCCGAATACGGTCAGAACATTTTCGATCGCTATGTCACATATGCAGACTATTGGATCCAAAATGAGGAATACCGCGACCCCGATACCGGTGAGAGCTTTGATCGTGCTTCCCTCAACGATGAGCTGGAGAAAATCGAAAAACCCGCCGGCATCAGCAATCCAAAGGATTTCCGTAACGAAATCGTCAATTTCGTCTTACGCGCCAGAGCAAGTAACGACGGTAAAAACCCCGTCTGGACCAGCTATGAGAAAATGCGTGAGGTGATTGAGAAAAAAATGTTCTCCACCACCGAAGATCTGCTGCCGGTTATTTCCTTCAATGCCAAAGCCAGTGCAGAAGACAAAAACAAGCATAAAGACTTTGTCCGACGCATGGTGGATAAAGGCTATACGGAAAAACAAGTTCGTTTGTTATCCGAATGGTATTTGCGCGTACGTAAAGCCTCTTAACCTATACATTGCTTGAGCAGTTATTGTGACGCAAATTATTGACAGACGTACGAGCGGTAAAAACAAAAGCGCGGTGAATCGACGCCGATTTATTCGAAGGTTTCGTGACCAGATTAAAAAAGCGGTATCCGACGCCGTATCCAATCGCAGTATTACGGATATCAATAAAGGTGAAAAAATCAATATTCCCACACGGGACACCTCTGAACCCATTTTTCATCATGGTCGTGGTGGTAAACGCGACATCATTCATCCGGGGAACCAGGATTTTGTTACCGGGGATAAAATTCCACGACCGCAGAAAGGCAAAGGCGGCGGTGCCGGCAGCGGCAAAGCCAGCAACAGCGGTGAAGGCAGTGACGACTTCGTGTTTCAACTGTCGCGCGAGGAATTTCTGGAGTTTTTTTTCGAAGACCTGGAGTTACCCGATCTGGTAAAAACCCAGTTAAAAACCATTGTTGAATACAAAACGCGACGCGCCGGTTTCACCACCAGCGGAATCCCTACCAATATTAATGTCATTCGTTCACTGCGCGGCGCCATGGCCAGACGTATTGCCCTGCGCGCACCTCACACTGATGAACTGGAAGAATTGGAAAAAGAACACAAGAAACTCAGTCGTCATAAGGAGAAAAATAAAGCGCGACTGTTGGTGCTGGACGAAGAAATACAACGCGTGCGCCAACGAATCCAACGCATTCCCTTTATCGATACGTTTGATTTGCGCTACAACAATCGAGTCCAGGAACCCATACCCAGCACCAAAGCAGTCATGTTTTGTTTGATGGACGTTTCCGGCAGTATGAACGAAGAACGCAAAGACATTGCCAAACGATTTTTCATCCTATTATATCTGTTTCTCACGCGAACTTATGAGAATATTGATGTCGTCTTTATTCGTCACCACACCACCGCCAAGGAAGTGGATGAAGAAGAGTTTTTTTATTCGCGCGAAACCGGTGGAACCGTAGTATCCAGTGCGCTTGAATTGATGCGGGATATTATTCTGGAGCGCTACCCCACCGCCCAATGGAATATCTACGCAGCCCAGGCCTCGGACGGTGACAATTGGGAAGGCGATTCTCCTACCTGCGGTGAATTGCTTAACCAGGCAATTTTGCCCTTGCTGCAATACTTCGCCTACGTGGAAATCACCGCTTACGAACACCAAAGCCTGTGGCGCGAATACGAAAAAGTCAAAATGATGCACAGCAATTTTGCCATGCAGGATATAGGCGGATACAACAGCATATACCCTGTCTTTCGAGAACTCTTTTCAAAAGAAACCGCATGAGCCGCAAGAATATCATTTCCGATACATCAGAGTGGAGCGTAGAGTTAATCAACAAATACGACCAGGAGATCGCCCGTGTCGCTGCGGACTTCGGCCTGGACACTTACCCCAATCAGATTGAAATTATCAGTTCAGAACAAATGATGGATGCCTACTCATCTGTCGGTATGCCCGTTGGTTACCATCACTGGTCCTTCGGAAAACAATTTCTCAACATCGAGAAACAGTATAAACGCGGCCAGATGGGACTGGCTTATGAAATCGTAATCAACTCGAACCCTTGCATCGCCTATTTGATGGAAGAGAACACCATGACCATGCAAGCACTGGTTATAGCCCACGCTTGTTACGGTCACAATTCTTTCTTCAAAGGCAATTATTTGTTCCGCACCTGGACCAATGCAGATGCGATTATTGATTATTTACTGTTTGCCAAGAACTATATCGCCAAATGCGAAAAGCGCTATGGCATCGAACAGGTGGAAAATATTCTCGACTCCTGCCATGCCCTGATGAACCATGGGGTAGACCGTTATAAACGCCCCCAGAAACTCTCCACCGAGGAAGAAGAAAAACGACAGCACGAACGTGAGGAATATTTACAATCTCAGGTTAACGACTTATGGCGCACCCTGCCGGTGGTGGATTCGGTTAAGGCGAAAAAGAAAACCGTACGTTTCCCCTCCGAACCCCAGGAAAACATTCTTTACTTCATTGAAAAAAATGCGCCATTGATGGAACCCTGGCAACGGGAGATTGTACGAATTGTACGTAAAATCGCCCAGTATTTTTACCCGCAACGCCAGACGCAGGTGATGAATGAAGGGTGGGCCACTTTTTGGCACTACACCATTTTGAACCAACTGTACGACGAAGGCTTTCTTTCCGATGGCTTTATGATGGAGTTTTTGCAATCACACACCAATGTGACCGCACAACCGCCTTTTAACAGCCCCTACTACAGCGGCATCAACCCCTATACTCTTGGCTTTTCCATGTATACAGATATTCGGCGAGTTTGCGAAGAACCAACCGACGAAGACAAATATTGGTTTCCGGATATTGCAGGTACAGACTGGAAAAAAACCCTGGACTTTGCCATGCGTAATTTCAAAGACGAGAGTTTCATTGCCCAGTATTTATCCCCCAAACTTATGCGCGATTTGAAGCTGTTCTGCGTTTTGGATGACGATGAAAAAGACATGCTGGAAATCAGCGCCATTCACGATGACTCCGGTTATCGCAAGCTACGTCAAAGTCTGGTACAACACTATAATCTAAGTGCCAGAGAACCCAATATTCAGGTTTATAGCGTCAATCATCGTGGTGACCGCAGCCTGACCTTACACCATACCCAGCATGACCGTCAGCCCCTATCAGAATCCTCTGAAGAGGTACTGAAACACCTGGCAAGACTGTGGGGTTTCACGGTGCGCTTGGAATCCGTTTATGAGGATGGCAAAACCGAGCTGCTAGCTGAGTGCAAAGTGGACAACTAATACTCTGTTTGGTGAAGCATAGCTTCGTTTTTTATCATCTTAAGTTACAAATCCAACAAGCGGGCACTATCCGCGGCTTTGGAATAGCGCTTTTTCTCGATTTTGTAATACGACAACAGCAAATCCGCTTCTAAATGCAGGATATGACGCAACTCCGCCAAAGAGCTACCCAGGTAAGGCAGAAAATTGAAACTGTCCAAGGGCTTACAACTGGAGATATACCCCAGGCGAACCGCATTCTTAAACACCTCCACCTCATCAGACCCAAACTGATACACTTTGGGATAAAAATACTGGGAAATAAAGGTATACAGTTTTTCTTCTGTGGTACTCACTTTTTTAGTGGTTCCCATGGTAAATCCAATGGTAAAAGCTTCATCCTTCTCCAGCATGCCCCTCCCCAGAGCAATGTGGATATAGTCATGTTGATCCAGGTCCACGGCCCCATGAAACAGCGTAAACCCCGGCATAGTATATTTGGGGTTTTCCACCAATTGCACCATCAATGGAATTTCCTGTTGTTGTGCCCGCAACTGCTGCATACTGGCAAAGGCCTCCCCTAAGGTGATGTGATCACGAAACAAGGGAATATGCCAATCCCGGTAAGAAATCTTTGCATTCGTGATTGAGGCCATCGCTCCACCGTTGTCAAAGTCAAAAACGGACTTCTCCTACTTTGTATCGGCCACCGCAGCAGGCTTTTTAGACGGTCGACTGCATACCCTTGCGACTGCGCGTACATATCTATATGATTTATTTGATAGTTCTTGGAAAGCAAAAACTTGAAAGGGCCGACGAATTTTAGCGATACTACTAAAACAAAAAACAGTTAAATCAATGATCTGACCCATGCTCTCTAAATTGAGTTTCACACAGTTACAACAAAAAGCCTTGACCCCAGTCAACGGCACATCCATCGCGATTTTTCGCATGGGATTTGGCCTGATTATGCTGTGGGAAGTGTTTAGATACTGGCGTAATGGCTGGATCAGTAAATATTACATCGAACCGGAGTTTTATTTTAAGTATTACGGATTTGAGTGGATTCAACCCTGGGAAGGTGAAGGAATGTATGTTCACTTCCTGGTCATGGGCCTGCTGGCTCTATTGATAACAGTCGGTGCTTTTTACCGTATCAGCATTATTTTATTCACTCTGGCGTTTTCCTATGTTTTTCTGTTGGACCAAACCCGCTACCTGAATCACTTCTACTTAGTGATATTGTTCAGTTGCCTACTGTGCGTGATTCCGGCTCACCAAACCTGGTCCGTGGATGCCTGGCGCCGTGCAAAACAAAGCACCCCCACCCTAACGATGCCAAGCTGGTCAATCTGGATTCTGCGTACGCAAATGGAAATCATGTTACTTTATGCCGGCATTGTTAAGATCAACCCGGATTGGCTGCAATTACAGCCTTTAAAAATGTGGCTGGCAGAACGCGCAGACTTCCCCCTGGGGCTGGGATATTTGTTCACCCAGGACTGGGCTATTGCCGTCGCCGCGTACGGTGTGATCGCCTTACACATTATTGGTGCACCCCTGTTGCTGTGGCAACGAACCCGGTTGCCGGTTTTTTGTATTTATGCTGCCTTCCATAGTTTAAATCACTTCGTTTTCAGTATTGGGATTTTTCCCTGGTTTACCTTATTCGCCACTTTAATCTTTTTTGATCCCCACTGGCCACAACAACTGCGACAAAAACTACAAAATGCACGACCCGTTTCTATCTCTACAGCTGTAGAGACCATTGCGGTTCCCGCCACAACCCGACTTCGAGACAGACTCATCCTGTATGTCTTGGCAATCTGGACCGTATCACAAATTCTCATACCCTTACGGCACGTGCTGTACCCGGGCAATGTAAGCTGGACTGAAGAAGGCCATCGGTTTTCATGGCAAATGAAACTGCGGGATAAGACCGGCTGGGCTCATTTTTATGTGATCCAACCGGGACAACAACAACAAATCTGGCTGGTGACACCCGATGCCTATTTAACCCCTAAACAAAACAGGAAAATGACCACGCGTCCGGATATGTTGTTGCAATTTGCCCATTATCTGGCGCACCGCTGGAAACACGACTATGCCATTGATGAAGTGCAAGTGACCGCAACAGTGTTTGTCTCCCTTAACGGCCGTCCTCACAGCTTGCTCCTGGACCCCAATAAAGACTTAAGTCGCGTAAACCGTTCCTTAAGTAACGCAGACTGGATTTTACCCTTGAATCACTCTTTACCGGGTAAATCCTAAATGCAGTTATTTTAATGCTATTCCGATCCAACCTTGGCGTTGTGACCTCGCAAGATTTCGTCAGAATTCATCCTTGAATCATCCTTTTTGAGCACCCCCTAGAACATTTTGTCGACCGATGCTAATAGGGAAACAAACTTATAAAACAGTTTCAAATGGAGGTGCACTATGATCAGCATCCAAAACGACTACTGGTTCGTCATTACCTTGGCTGCCATCGTTGTGGTAGAACTTTGTGATGTTTTATGAAAACGCACCGGCCTCAAACTTGAGGCCGGTGGCTGTGGAGTGTCAAATCTGTTTGTAAACTTCAGAACCGGTATCGGTAAACTCTCTGGCCTTTTGCTGCATGCCCTTTTCCAAAGCCACGTTTAAATTCTGTTCCCCTTGCTGATTGGCAAACTCGCGAACCTCCTGCGTGATTTTCATAGAACAAAAATTAGGTCCGCACATGGAACAAAAATGCGCGCTCTTGTGCGCCTGCTTAGGCATGGTTTCATCGTGAAACTCCCTGGCACGATCCGGGTCCAGTCCCAGGTTGAATTGATCTTCCCAACGAAATTCAAACCGTGCTTTGGAAAGAGCATTATCCCGAATCTGCGCTCCGGGATGGCCTTTGGCTAAATCAGCCGCGTGCGCCGCAATTTTATAGGTAATAATGCCTTCTTTTACATCATCGCGATTGGGCAGACCTAAGTGTTCTTTAGGGGTGACATAGCACAACATGGCGGTACCGTACCAACCGATCATGGCAGCTCCAATACCGGAGGTAATATGATCATAACCTGGTGCAATATCCGTAGTCAGCGGCCCCAAGGTATAAAATGGGGCTTCGCCACACAAGGCTAGCTGCTTATCCATATTTTCCTTAATCATGTGCATTGGCACATGCCCAGGTCCTTCAATAATGGTTTGAACATCATGCTTCCAGGCGATCTTGGTTAACTCTCCCAAGGCCTCCAGTTCACCAAACTGAGCCGCGTCGTTGGCGTCCGCAATGGAACCGGGACGTAAGCCGTCGCCCAATGAAAAGCTCACATCATAAGCTTTCATAATGTCACAAATTTCTTCAAAGTGGGTATAGAGGAAATTTTCCTGGTGATGCGCCAAACACCACTTAGCCATAATGGAACCACCACGAGAAACAATGCCTGTCATGCGTTTAGCGGTTAAAGGGATATGCCTCAAAAGCAAGCCTGCATGGATGGTAAAGTAATCCACCCCCTGCTCTGCCTGTTCAATCAAAGTATCCCGCATGATCTCCCAACTTAACTCCTCGGCCTTGCCATCCACTTTTTCCAGGGCCTGGTAAATCGGTACGGTACCGATGGGCACGGGGGAGTTTCGAATAATCCACTCCCGCGTTTCATGAATATTCTTACCTGTGGAGAGATCCATAATAGTGTCCGACCCCCAGCGAATTCCCCAGGTCATTTTATCCACTTCTTCTTCAATTGAAGAAGTGACAGCGGAGTTTCCCAGATTTCCGTTAATTTTGACCAGAAAATTTCGGCCTATGATCATGGGCTCCAATTCAGTGTGATTGATATTGGCTGGAATGACGGCACGCCCTCGAGCTACCTCAGAACGCACAAATTCAGGTGTGATTTCTTTGGGGATAGCTGCGCCAAAAGACTGACCGGGGTGTTGTTGCTCGAGCTGTTCACCAAGCTGCTCCCGACGCAGATTTTCACGGATAGCCACATACTCCATTTCCGGTGTAATGATTCCTTTACGGGCATAATGCATTTGCGAAACATTGGCGCCGGATCTGGCCCGCCGCGGAACACTAATATGATCAAAACGCAAGCAATCCAGTGCCGTATCCTGCGCCCGTTGCTGCGCAAAACGTGAACTGGCCTGAGACAATTGCTCGGTATCATTGCGATCCAAAATCCACTGAGATCTGACATTCGGCAAGCCTTTGCGAATATCGATACTCACTTGCGGGTCCGTATACGGACCGGATGTATCGTACACCAATATAGATGGATTCTTCTCCACCCGGTGGGTATTCTGCCCATCTACGGACAATAGCGGCGTATCCTGTAAGGTGATTTCCCGCATGGGAACGCGAATATCCTCACGGCTGCCTTCGACATAGACTTTCTGGGAGTTGGGAAATGGCTCAATGGAAGCTTTGTCGATTTTTGCCGTTTTACTCAGGAATTTCTCTGGAATCGCATTCATAGGTGTTTGCCGTCCTCGAATTATAATAGTGGCGAACACACATTGGCAGGGAAATGACCACCGAGGCGGTAACCACACTGGTACTGTTGTACCATTGTTTTACCGCTGTTGCCCTTAGTGGTGGTCGTAACAGCTTCCCTACGCCGGCTTCGCCCGGATCAGGTTCAAAGGGTGTAATCTCAGCGCGGCCAACCGCGCACCCCCAGCCCACAAGCTTGCGACAGACAGTCGCAACAAAGCGGTAGTATAGCAAGCTTAGCTCGAACCGTTAAGAGCAAAGCTCGAAAAGTGTCCATGACGGGGAAAAGCGCCCACAACCGACCGTTCCAGAGCGCCCAATAAAAAAGGGGGACAAACCCCCTTTTTTAGTCTGCTTTTATTGTGTTTAAAGTTTAACGCCTGCCAAATGACCGGGAATTGCGTTGACCCAAGCCTCGAATTCGGTTGATAAGGCTGGAAACACCGTCGTCGTCGTCGTCATCTTCCTCGGCCTCTCTTTCTCCATCATCATCATCGTCGTCGTCATCGCCACCAATACCCATGCCGATAGACCCCCCAGTAGAACCCATGCCCATACCCGTACCGGGATTGGGTGTCGGCGTCGGTGTCGGTGTCGGCGAGGGTGGCGGCGTATTGGTATTGCCCGGACAAAAATTCGAGAACGTTGCTTGAGACAAAGCCCAACGACCCGCTGCCGTTAAATCATTGACCCCGCGATTAGCGGTGGTGGAGTGGCAGGAAGAACAAGAACTCACGGGTGGCACAGTAGCGGACGGTACACAAAATGCAGCAACGCTGTCAGCAATGGGCCCTGTTGCAAAAACCATAGATACGGGCAAGCTCAGTAGCAGTAAGATCATGGCAGCTTGCAAAGAATACCGCTGATACCGCAGTTTTTTCGATATAACCATTTTTAAAATGCCCCCACACGATACGCAGAAATCACGATTGAAACTTAACGAAACAGACCCGCCCAAACATATTTGTTGTAACGATTCTATGATGCAACTCTTCAGGAATTGGGCGACTTCCTGGTACGACTAACTTCCTTTGTGAGTACCGCTCTGTCGTTGCATCGTTGACGCAACTTGTTTACGACCGCGCTGTATACAAAGGAACCTCTGATATAGGAACAACGAAGCCTCGCTCTGAAACCTGAGCGCAGTCAAACTATAACAGGAAAAACAAGCCACCGCACCGCTTTTTCCTAAATTTTTTACGCAAGTACTGGCTTAAGTCTTACGTACACAAGGGAATTTTGACTGTTTCCAAAACTGTTCTGCTTGCCTAATCGCCGCTTTAAGCCTGTTTTTTCCGAAGCCCACCCCGTACCCAAGGATACAACAAAGGCAACAATAGCAAGACGCGTGCCCATGAATAAGCCAAATTGGCATACAAGGCATAACCCAGCAGCAGGGCCACTGCCAAACTCAGCCATAGCCGTCCACTATGGTCCCTGCCACCCATAGGCAAAAACCACTGAGCTATCGCTCCCCACAATAGACCTGCAACAAAGGCATGTAACGGCGACAGCACCCATTGTGGCCAAATGATAAGCAGTAAACACTTCAATAAAACCAATCCCACCAATAACGGCCATAAAAGCCGTTGCCCAAGATTAACAAGAATTGCCGTAGCCACTCCACCGAAGGACAAACCGAGATATAAAGCCCATTGAGCTTGTACCTGCCAATCCCACACTACAAGGAAAACATCCAGGGCCAGAACAAAACTTACATAGGATGCCATAGGAGGATGGTCCGCCACAGCATCTGCTGTGGTGGACATAGACGCAGGACGCCACACCAATGCGAGCGCCAAAATCATGGCAATCGCCAAAAATCCCACGAACGGAAAATAGCTTGCGGCCAGCCATACCAGGCCGATTATCATTACGGCTCTTGCCGCGGGTCGCCGCGAACCTTGCCCTTGCACTTGATGTATGTACGCAACAGCGGCCAGACTACTCAAGTAAGAACAAACCGTTAACCCGGCCAGCAGGGCGGCCTGTAATAAAGAATGTTCATCCCACACGTGAAAATACAACAACCGAGCGAGCATTAGTGCCAACAAAGCACCCAATAGAGGAGCCACTGTGGAAGTCAGCTTGGATGTAGATTTGATAAAACCCTGTGCCCACGGTATGTGACGATACACTTGATGCAATGCAGGCAAAGACACCAAGGGCAGCAGTGAAATCCACGCCGTACTGCTATCAAAATCGGAACCGTAAACCACCAAACCAATAATCAATAAGGGCAAGTACAACAGTCCGAACTGTAAATACAACAACCAGTACATCACCTCGGCTCCAGTGTTACGGTAGTATCGCTGCGGGCAGGCAAATCCAACAACACTTCGAAGCGCACTTTGTCAGCCAACACCATATAGTCAAGCAAGCGGCCGATACTCGGAACGTAATTGGGATTATCACCAGGCACATGGAACACCACTTTGGCATCCACGAAAGTTTCATTCAATTGATTTTCAACCACCAGATGAGTGTTGCTGATATGGCGCAGCGATAACAAACCGGTGGGCAGGGAACTGCTGGCATCTCGCTTACCATCACCGTCATAATCATAGGTGTAAAATTGCAATTCCCCCTGACGCAAGCGCAACAAACGGTAACCATGGTGCAGGGGCGAGGAGGAATACGGTGGGCGCAAGTCCGCACCGGCAGTGGTTGTCACCACATAGGGTGTTCCATCAAAGCGCCAAGTATCTGTACGTTCACGGCCCAACTCGTCATAAACCGCATCACCATGCCAGTGGCCGGACAAAACCACAGGAATCCCCGCCTGTTTTACTTGTGCCACCACATCATCCACATGTACTTGCAGATAACCCCGCAAACCGGGCTTGTGATGCAAAGGATGGTGTATTTGCAGCAAGGGCACAGCCTGTTCCGGCAACGAGGCCAATGTGTTTTGGAACCAGGCATACTGACTGTGGGTTAACTGATCCTTGCCATGGCCGGAGTTCAAGCTCACGATATGATAGCCACCATAACTCACCACATGATAGGGTTGACCCAATAGTTTAAGATAAGCGCCCCAACCTTCGTATTCGTGGTTTCCAGGCACGGCAATCACCGGCGTGGCAAAATCCAGCATTGCATCCAACAAACGATTGTACTGATCCCAACTGCCACCGTACGCCAAATCTCCGGTAAATAACACCAGATCGGGATTAATGATATTGATTTCGCCAATGATCTGTCGCAGCAAGGCATCGCCACTACCATCCCCCCCCAACACCGGTAAGTCAGCCAACTGCACCAGCGACAACTCCGGCTTAAAGCGTTGAACCACGGTAACGGCATTGGGTCGCTTATAAGATCGCCACCTCCCCTGTGCTTGCAATGTATACATTCCCGCTTGTATGTTTTGGGGTAGACTCACCTGGAGACGATGCCGCAACACCCCAACGGACATGCTTTTAATTTCCAAAGGCACCGACCCGGCTGCGGACTCCAGAGATAAGGCCAAATAGGGCAAATAGAAAGGGATGGAACTTTGCAGTTCCACTTCAAAACTTTGCGAAGGCTGACGTATCACCGGTATTCCCAAGCGCGGCGCCACAATTTCTACGCGCAGGGGTAACATCACTGCGGCAAGTATCACAACAACGATACCCACCGACAACAACCATTGGACCACCCTATTCATTTGTTTGGAGGCTTTTTACTGGGAGAATGGCTGTTGTTAGGGTCGTCGATGCGTTGCTTGTCATTGCGCGGGTTGACGTTACGCGGGTTGTTATACCGCAGGTAACGCGTGGTTTCATAGACACCCCGAGTAATCCGTTCCATCCGCTGCGCTGTTTGCGGAAATTGTGCCAAATGATTTTCTCTGGGTGACTCCGAGTTGATGAGGCTCAACCGTTTGGCTGTCCCGTCTTCCATCATGGAAAAATGATAATCATTGTCAATTAAGCCAATATACATTTGGCGCGATGGCATGGAAAAAAAAGCATAGCGTTGGGAATCAAACTCCGGCGCCAACAGATCCCGCCCCATAGTAGTGTTACGATAGCTTGGCAAAATCATAGCAGCCAAGGTGGGTAGCACATCCACTTCGCCGGCGGGCTTGCTAATCCTACGTGGCTCAGAGATGAGCTTGGGTGCATAGATAACCAAGGGAACGCGCAGAGAGCCCAGCGATAGTTGACCTTCAGCTTTGATGGAATGCTCCCCGGGATTATAGTTGATCCCGTGATCGCCAAAGAAAACAAAAATCGTATTGTCGAAATAGGATTCCTGCCGAGCCAGGCGCATGAAATTTCCCACGCTGTAATCCATAAAGCGGAATGAGTTAAGCTCTTCGTTGGAATGAAACCCAAACCGAACGACCTTCTCCTGCGGCAACTGCAGCAATTCAAAACTGCCCCGGTCTTGCGGAATCGTGTAAGGTCGATGATTGCCGGAAGTTTGGATCACTGCAAAAAAAGGTTTACCGTTGACTTTGCGTAAGACCTGATTGGCTTCCTTGAATAAATCCAAGTCCGATACACCCCAAACATCCACGCGGGGTGAGCTATAACTACCCTCTTCATAAACATGCAATCCACGAATATTACTGGCCAACAAACCCCGTATATTACCCCAACTGGCGCTGCCGCCCAGAAAGTAGAATTTTTCATAGGCGTTAAAGTCATCGATCAAAATATGCTGATTCACCACCAAGGGATTACGGGTGGAGGTTTTGACTTTTTCCACGTCCGCCAGCCCTGTCATGGCGGTAAATACGGAGCGAGCCGTACCGGTGTGCGGCGTAAAAAAATGATCGAAGTACAAACCGGCATCCGCCAATTGCTTGATCTGAGGCGTAGGATCCAGGGGATTACCACTCATGGAGCTTTTATAGTTGGCAAAGGATTCCAAGATAACCATCACCACATTGGGATTTTCACCCACAGGTTTCCCCGAACGCAACCGTTCATAGTTCAACTTCTCCGGGTCCGGCTCTACCACCCCCAGATATCCCACCATATCAACATAGGACGCTTTAACGGCGGCCATATCTATATCCACATCACGATTTTTCAAAGTACTTAACGAGTACAGCACCGGATTAACCGTCACAGCTGTGGCAAACGGATGGGTAAAACTAAAAGCGTCGCTCCAACGCAAAGGATACCAGGACAACTTGCCATACATTCCAAACACAACGATGGCGCAGGAGGCGAGAACAATCATGGTTTTATGAAATCGGCGTAATGCCGGCGCTGCTTGGTCACGCAGGTTATACACCAGCCCGGCAATACTGATGGCGTACAACAGGGTTACAACAAACAAACCCAACACAATCCACACCACCGGATAACTTTGCCAAACCATCAACGCGGAAGTTTGAAAATTATCCAAAAATCGCAGTGCTGTGGCATCTAAAGGGACTTGTAAGTAGGCGTAGTGACCGAAGTTCAATACATAGAACAGCAGAATCAACTGCATCGCCAAACCGAGATAACTGACCCAGATAAAAAAAGCCCAAGAGGACTGAAACGGACTGAAGCGTCGAACCCAGCCCAAGAGAAACACCGGCGCCACCACAAACAAAGACAAGCGCAGATCAAATTTGAAACCCACAAAAAAAGCTTGTTTCAGCGTTTCATCACCCAGAGGATCCTGTGGATCGGTAAAATACCACCAGAACACCAAACGTAGCAGAGAAAAAATAAAAACATTTATAAGCACGATGGGCATAAGCCATCGCAACAATTTGGGCAATCCGACCAATGACATGAAACGACGATCTCGATAGTACTAGCAGTGAGTTAAACCCTGATGTATGTCCGACTTGGTTGAAATACAAGCCGGCGCCCCATATTGTAATAGACAACCGGTATTCAGGTACCCGACTATTTTAGCATGAGCCTTTGAATTTATGCATATTTTACAGTAAAGCGCGGCAAATTTCTTCTCTAAACCTTGCCAGCCAAGGGCAAACCTCGTACCCTTTGCCTGCAGAGTGTCAGTGACTGGTCAAATCTTTAAGGAATAATAACAATGAACCAAACAAACAACCTTGATCAAGCCCGTTTTAACATGGTGGAACAACAAATCCGCCCGGCTGAAGTGCTTGACCCTAATGTGCTCAATGCCATCGACAGCATCCCTAGAGAAACTTTTATTCCCTCTGATTACAAAGGTTTAGCATATTCCGATACCCATATCCCCATCGGTTCGGAGCAAGTTACCATGACCCCCATTCAGGAAGCGCGAATGCTACAAGCGCTGGGGATTCAAGCCACGGATAAAATTTTGGAAATTGGCACCGGTTGTGGTTATTTAACCGCTTTGCTGGCTCACCTGGGGGAGCATGTGACCAGCGTGGAAATTGATGCGAGCTTGAGCGCAGCCGCTCAGAAAAACCTGACGCAAAAAGGCATTGAGAACATCACCCTGGAAACTGGCGATGCCGCCAAGGGTTGGCCTGTGGGAGGCACTGTCACCTATGACGCCATTGCCGTCACCGGTTCTATGCCGGTTTTAGATCCCAATCTCAAAAACCAACTCGCTATAGGCGGCCGCTTGTGCGTGGTGGTGGGTAACGCTCCCATTATGCAATTTATGCTAGTAACCCGGATTGCCGAACAACAATGGCGTGAGGAATGCCTGTTTGAGACCCTCTTGACACCGCTGCAGAATGTGCAATTACCCCCGGAGTTTGTATTTTAAGCCGTTATATATTAGTATTTCCTAATATTCAATGCTTCGCGTTACAAACTCCTTCGCGCGATTGATAAGAGGTTTAACTTTATGATTTTCAAGCAAGTTACCGGAATACTCAGCATAACCGGAATGTTGCTGGCAGTACCGGCCCAGGCAGAAGACCTGGTTCAGGTTTTTCGTATGGCTTTGGACAGTGACCCGGACTATCGTGCCGCTGCTGCTACGCGGGATGCCGCCTATGTCGGCAAAGACCTCAGCAAAGCCAATTTCTACCCTGGAGTTAACCTGCAATACCGCAATTCCAAAACGGACACGGGGAGCTACGATACCAGCAACGGCCCGGAACCCGCCCGTAGCTCAGACAGCAGCGGTTATTCGCTCACACTAAGCCAGTCCATTTTTAACCGGCGTAACTCCGTACTTGAAGACCAAGCCGACATAGACGCCCTCAAAGCAGACAATCAATACGCAGAAGCCAAGCAAAAACTCATTCTCAAAGTCGCACAGCGTTATTTTGATGTCGTGTCCGCCATGGACAATGTGGCATTTTCCGAAGCGGAAAAAAAAGCGGTAGCCAGACAATTGGAACAAACCAAGCAACGCTTTGACGTGGGTTTGGTGGCCATTACCGACGTCCATGAAGCCCAGGCCCAGTACGACCAATCCGTTGCCCAGGGCATCATGGCAGAAACCCGACTCGCCAGTGCCCGCGAGTCCCTGCGAGCCCTCACCGGCCAGTACAACCAACAGTTGGCACGGCTTAGCCGGCAGGCCCCACTGCTCAATCCGTCGCCGGATGACATAGACACCTGGACTTCTATGGCGATGAAACAAAATCAGGAGATTATTGCGGCGCAGTACAATATAGACCGACAAAAGGAAAGCCTGGCCCTGGCACGGGCGGATTTTTACCCCACTCTGGACCTGAATCTGAGTCACAGTGTCAGTGACGATGTCCATTACAACCAGGGTGTTGAAAGTACGACACCGGATTCCACCGTCATTTCCTTAAGCGTGAATTACAATATTTACAACGGCGGTTATGCTTCTGCCAATACCAAAAAAGCTCAATTGGATCTCACAGCCGCCAAAGAAAGACTGGAAGCTGCACGCCGGAATACGCAAAACACGGTACGCAATGCTTATCTCAATGTCATTGCCAACATCAGTCGCGTGCAGGCCTTAAATCAAGCTGTCGTTTCCAGCGAAAGCGCCTTAAAAGCCACAGAAGCAGGCTTTGAGGTTGGAACCCGCACCACGGTAGACGTTTTACAGTCCAGGCGGCAATTGTTCAGCGCCAAAAACGAACATACCAATGCTCGTTATGACTATGTGCTATCCATGTTGGTGCTGAAGCAATCGGCGGGGAGTTTGGGAGAAGCCGACTTGGCCGAACTGAATCGTTGGCTGGACCAGTAAAAACATTCGCGCTCTTATGACTTCCGGTTTTACTGGAATAAAATACTGGCCAATCCGGGCCGGGCTGGGACTGTTGCGCAGTATCAGCTTGCTGCCTTACCGCCGGCAACTGTATTTAAGTCGAAAAATAGGGATTTTGCTGTACTATTTAATGCCACGACGACGCCACATCGCGGCATGCAATATCCGCCTCTGTTTCCCCGGATTGAACACGCAGCAACGCAATCACTTAGTCAAACGAAACTTTCAGTCCACCACCATGACCGTCTTTGAAACTGCGTTAACCTGGTGGGCAACGGATGAAAAAATCCGTCCTTTGTGCCATTTGCACGGCCTGGAACACCTCAAATCTGCGATCGCGAGCGGTCGCAGCGTAATTCTACTCAGCGCTCATTTTACTTGCCTGGAGATTGGCTGCCGCTTATTGTTATTGCACCAGGAATTCGCTGTCATGTACAAAAGGCACCGCAACCCGTTACTGGAGTCGGTAATGAGCCGGGGCCGAGAAGCACATTGTAAAAAAGCCATTCGGCAAGATGATATCCGCGGCTTCTTACGCGCCTTGAAAAATAAAACCGTTTGTTGGTATGCCCCGGATCAGGATTTGGGACTGGATCGCAGCGTTTTTGCTCCGTTTATGGGGGTCAGCACCGCTACCATCACAGCCCCCGGGCGCTTTGCCAAAATGGCAGACGCATTGGTAGTTCCTTACTTCCCCAGTCGTCGCGATAACGGCGAGGGTTACGACATCCACATCCTGCCGGCAATGGAGAACTTCCCCAGTGACGATGATGTGGAAAACGCCACTCGCATTAACCAGCTCATAGAAAACCAAATTGCGCGTACCCCGGAACAGTATTTATGGACTCACCGACGCTTTAAAACCCGTCCACCCGGTGAAGCGGATGTTTACGCCAAGCGCTGACACAAAGGGTCGCACGGAATGCACCTATGAATAACACCAACCCCCACCCACCCCGGCAATATGCGCTAATACTGAGTGTTGCCTGGATACCGGTACTATTGCTGTCCTTATGGCAAAGTCTGCGCCATAAACAACTGCGATTCCTGCTGCAACGATTCGCCATACAAATCCCTAAACAAAGCGTACATCCCGTCTGGGTGCATGCCGCATCGGTGGGAGAGGTAATGGCTGCCATTCCTCTGGTGCAACAGTTGCAAAAGGAATCACCACAGATACCCATTGTAGTTACGACCATAACGCCCACTGGCGCCAACATTGTTCAACACCGTTTAAGCGGCGTACAACATGTGTATCTACCCTTGGATACCCGTGGCAATGTTTGTACTTTTCTACAGCGCATCCGCCCCTTATGCGCCCTGATTATGGAAACCGAACTGTGGCCCCAGTTGTATAGCCAATGTCGCCAACAGCAAGTTCCGCTACTGTGCATTAATGCGCGTCTGTCCGATCGCACCATGAACACCAAGGCCTGGGTGCGCAAACTCTACGCATATACGGTTCGCAACGTCAGCGCCATTCTGGCTAAATCCCAGCAAGATGCAGAGAATTTTTTGCAACTGGGCGCCGATCCCGCCGTCATCCAAGTCATAGGCAATATAAAATTCGCCGCCGTACCACAAACCCAAGATGCGCAGCCTTTGTTGCAGGTTCCTTATGTCTTAGCCGCTTCCACTCATGCTAACGAAGAGGAACTCATTGCCAAGGCCTGGTTAAAGCGTAATCTACCCCAGATACTGGTTATAGCGCCAAGACACCCACATCGCCGCGACAGCATACTCAAACAGTTATCGGTCCTGACATCCCATATCGCCGTACGTAGCCGCGGCGACACCATTAAGAACGACACCCGAATCTATTTGGCAGACACCCTGGGAGAACTCCAGTCTTTTATGGCTTTTGCCCAAGTGGTGTTTATGGGTGGCTCCCTGGTGCCGGTAGGCGGTCACAATATCTTGGAACCGGCACAATTGGCCAAAGCCATACTCTTTGGACCTTATATGCATAATTTTGACGAGGAAAGCACCTTGCTGTTAGAACAGCTCGCCGCTGTGCAGGTAGAAGATGCAGAGGAATTGCTGCAACAGTTGGAGGTCTTACTTCGTTCAGAACCTAAGTGTCAAACCTTGGGGGAAAGAGCTCAAATTCTGGTGCGGCAGCAACAACAGGTACTGCAACGCTATATGGAACAGATTCGACCTTACTGCATTCCCAGACAGGATTGATACCCCTGCAGCAACTGCTCCCAATCTGCGTCAGAAAAACCAAACTGTGCATGCTGATTTTTCAATTTACGCAAAGAACGTAACAAGCGCTGCAGATTTTCCTGTTGCCAGCCTGATGCCCCCGAACGGAAGCGACCTTTGTCAAAATCAATGAGGTAAACTTGGCCACTTGGGTCCAGCAAAATATTATGAGCATTGAGATCGGCGTGATAGACCCCGGCGCGGTGAAATTGCGCCACGACGTGTCCCACACGGCGCCATAGCGTTTTCGCCTCAGATGGATTCGCCAAGAACGCCGGATCCAGGGTCTCATTATCCGCCAAGACCAGGCTCAACGGACGGCTGCCGGGGATTTTCTCGGTCAACAGATCGGCGGAATACCAAAGCCCGTGGCGAACCACCCGAGCGGCAACCGGTGCGGGAACGGGTAATTGCTGTTGCCGCAGTTGCCGCAATAAATGCCACTCCTGCCAGGCCCGGGTCCGATTTAAACCCAACCACCAATACCGATCCTGCACCACATGACGCATCAGGCCACCGCGACGAAAGTGCCGCAGAGCGCACTCACGGCCCGCGATCGCCACAAATTGCACCGCAGCCCGCCCCATCCCCTGACCCAACAAGGTCTGCTGGTTTTCGTGTTCTTCCACAGAGAACAACTCGGGGCGAACCTGGTCCGCCACAAGTACATCTGCGTCGAACAAAAAACATTGATTGCTATGGGTATGTTGTTCCGGGCGCATAAAACTTACTTAATTTACTTGACCTTATCTGACGTCAATCCCCATGAATGTCCATCGGGGTGGTACAAAAACTTTGCTGTCCCCCCAATCCCACGCACTCCACCGCGCCAAAACCGGAGCAAATGTGGTAGGATGCGCTCTGTCAACGCCCTCTGCCGTGGCGTATTATGGCGCAAAAAGGTCCAACCATCCACGGTTTTGCAGTACAGGGCTAAGTGTGAGTTGAAACAACATAAGGTTAATGTAAATGCACATTCGAAAACGTATTCTGATTACCGGCGGCGCCGGTTTCATTGGCTCCCATTTGAGTGAAGCCCTATTGGCTCAAGGCTACGATGTAATCTGCCTGGATAATTATTTCACCGGCACCAAGGACAATGTGGCCCACTTACTCGACAACCCTAATTTTGAACTGTTGCGCCACGATGTTACCTTTCCCTTGTACGTGGAAGTGGATGAGATTTACAACCTGGCCTGTCCCGCCTCCCCCATTCACTACCAACACGACCCGGTTCAAACCACCAAAACCAGCGTCCACGGCGCCATCAATATGCTGGGCCTCGCCAAACGTACACGAGCCAAAATCTTTCAAGCTTCCACCAGCGAAGTCTACGGTGACCCGCAAGTTCATCCCCAAACCGAGGACTATTGGGGCCACGTAAATCCCATCGGTTTCCGTTCCTGTTATGACGAAGGAAAACGTTGTGCCGAGACGCTGTTTTTTGACTACCGGCGCCAGCATAATTTGATTATCAAAGTCGCACGCATTTTTAATACCTATGGACCTCGCATGCACCCCAATGACGGTCGTGTGGTCTCCAATTTCATTGTGCAAGCACTCAGGGGTGAGGACATCACCATCTACGGTGACGGCTCCCAGTCCCGCTCTTTTTGTTATGTGGACGACTTGGTGGACGCCTTTATCCGCCTGATGAATTCCCGTGACGATTTCGCCGGCCCGGTGAATCTGGGCAATCCCAACGAATTCACTATTAAAGAACTGGCAGAACAAGTACTGGAGCAAGTGGGTTCAAAATCCAAGCTGGTGTACAAACCCTTACCTTCGGACGACCCACGACAACGTCAACCGGATATTAGTCTGGCCAAACAAGAACTGGACTGGCAACCCAAGGTGGCTTTAAAAGAAGGTTTAAGCAAAACCATTGCCTATTTTGACGAGCTCTTGAAAAAGTAAGCCATGCCCCAACTGCCATTGTCGAGTGCACCGCAAAGCCTGTGCATTCTGAGGCTGTCGGCCATCGGTGACATTTGTCATACCCTGCCCGTTGTACGCACGCTGCAACGGGCTTGGCCTCAGACCCAATTGACCTGGATTATCGGTAAAACCGAACATCAACTCATCGGCGATATTGAAAACATCGAATTTCTGGTGTTCGACAAAAGCCGCCCCTGGCAGTCCTATAGGTCCCTGTATCGGCAGCTACGCAGACGCCATTTTGACGCCCTGTTGCACATGCAAATGTCCATACGTTCCAGCCTTATTAATCGTTTTGTACACAGCCCCATACGCCTGGGCTTTCATCGGCAGCAGGCCAAAGACTTACAATGGTTGTTTAACAATCACCAGATTGCGGCGGCCAATAAGCAACACGTGATGGACAGCCTGTTTGGCTTTGCCCAGGCCTTGGGTATCAAGGAGCCCTACCTGCATTGGGACATCCCTATTGCTAAACCCGAGCAGGATCATGTGGCCCAACTGCTGAGCGCTGCCCGCCCCGACCAACCCCTGCTGCTCATCAGCCCCAGTTCGTCCATGCCCTACCGCAACTGGCATGTGGCGGGTTACGCTGCGATTTGCGATTACGCCGCCCAGCGTTACGGCGCCTATGTGGTGCTGAGTGGTGGCCCATCGCCATTGGAACAACAGTTGGGAGCAGACATTGAAGCCCAAGCCAAGCACAAGCCCTTAAACCTCATCGGCAAAACCAATTTGAAACAAATGCTGGCACTGCTGCAACGAGCCACCGCTCTGCTATCACCGGACTCAGGCCCGGCCCATATGGCCACGGCCGTGAATACTCCCGTGGTGGGCCTGTATGCCTGCACCAATCCGGACCGCGCCCGCCCCTATTTAAGCGAGGACACCACGGTTAATCGTTATGCGGAAGCGATAGAAAAAAAATTTGGCGTGGCGGTGGATCAAATTCCCTGGGGAACGCGAGTAAAAGACCCGGGTACCATGGATTTGATCAGCATCGAGGATGTGAAACAAAAATTGGACAGTATTTTGGGTTCGGCAAGCTAAACCCTAAAGCAGGCTAAAACAGCGCCTCTTCGATCAAAGAACAAATCACGTGACCAATCGCTATATGCGACTCCTGAATCCGGGCTGTATTGGTGGAAGGAACACGAACACAATAATCACACAGTTCCAGCATATCACCGCCGCTTGCACCGGTCATGCCCACGGTTATGATTCCCGCTTGTTTACAGGCCTGAATCGCCGCCACCACGTTGGCCGAACCACCGGAGGTGGAATAACCAATAAACACATCGCCTTTTTGTCCGAATGCCTCAATTTGACGATGAAAAACCGCATTGTAGCCATAGTCATTGGCGACCGCTGTCATGGTGGAGGAATTGGTGGTCAAAGCCATAGCAGCAATGCCTGCGCGGTCTTTTTCAAACCGCCCCACCAGTTCGGCTGCAATATGTTGCGCATCCGCCGCGCTGCCACCGTTGCCTGCCAGCATCAGCTTGTGCCCGGATCGATAGGCTTCAATACAAACCTGAGCCACTTTCTGTATGGTTTCCAGCATTTGCGTATCGTTCAGCAATTGCTGTTTGGTTTGGATGGAATCCTTAAGTTGAGATTTGATCTGTTCCAGCATGAGGTCGTCACCAGACTGTGTGATACAATAAATTCCCGGATTATACTCGCTTTTGTTCAACAGGTAACCTGCACAGCAGCGAGTTATTTAGCAGGCCGCAAGACACAGTAAATAATAGCCTATGACACAAAACCCTCCCACAAAAATTCTTGTCGTTCGCAATGATAAACTGGGTGATTTCATGTTGTGCTACCCCGCTTTTGCGCTGCTCAAACAGGCCCTGCCGCAGGCCCAGATCCATGCATTGGTACCGCAATACACCCGCGATATGGCTGCAACCTGCCCCAGCATTGATCAGGTTCTCATAGATCCGGACCCAAAAAACGGATCTGCATCGCAATTATGCCAATTACTGCGGGCGGAAAACTTTGATGCCGTCATTACACTCTTCTCTACCACTCGAGTGGCTTGGGCCACGTTTCGGGCTCGCATTCCTTACCGTTTGGCACCGGCCACTAAAATTGCGCAGATCTTTTACAACCACCGTCTGCTGCAACGACGCTCACGCTCGGAAAAACCGGAATATGAATATAATCTAGACCTGATTCGACAATTTCTGCGGGACCATCACATTAAAATCCCAGCCGAGCCGCAAGCGCCGTTTTTGCAGTTTGAACCCGAATTGGTGAACCAGCTGAAACAGGACTTTCTCCGTCAAAATAACATCCCCGCCCATAGCCGCTTGCTGTTCGTCCATTGCGGCAGTGGCGGTTCGGCCAACAATTTGTCTCCACAGCAATACGCCAAACTAATAACCGGCCTGGCAAGTGACGATATTCACTTTGTCCTCAGCGCCGGTCCCGGCGAACTGGAAATGGCTCAGCAGCTACAACAGACCATTGCCCCCATCACCAGTACGATTTATCAATCCAGTCAGGGGCTGATCCCTTTTGCGCAACATTTGCAGTTCGCCGACTTATTCATCAGCGGCTCCACCGGCCCCTTACACATCGCCGGTGCCTTAAACCGTCCCACCGCCGCCTTTTACACCCGCCGGCGCTCGGCCACCCCCTTGCGCTGGCAAACCTGTAACCAGACTGAACGTCGGCTGGCCTTCACCCCGGCCGATGATGCGGAAGAAATGGATATGAGCCGGGTTGACATACCGACGGCCTGTGCAGCAATCCAGGCGCGTTTTCTATGAACACCAATGCATATACCGGTATTAGTGTCATACTGCCCAACTATAACGGTAAACCCTTACTACAAGAAAACCTTCCCTCATTGTTTAAAGCCCTTGAGTTGTCCGACGCAGCCTATGAGGTCATCGTCGTTGATGACTGCTCCCAAGACGACAGTGTTGTGTTTTTGGAACAAGATTACCCAACCATACAAGTGATTCGCAGCCAACAAAACTCCGGATTCTCTCATACCTGTAACACCGGCATACAAGCCGCCAAATTTGACTTTAGCTGTATTGTGAATACGGACGTCACTTTCGAAACAACGTATTTCCAAAAGGCTCTACCCTATTTCCAAAACAATCAGGTATTCGCAGTCAAGGGCAGCATCATTAACTACAAAGGCAGCAAAGACCAGGTTCTTAACATAGAGAATAACGCACGCCTCTTTTATAAGCGAGGGTTTTTAAGATTAGACCGAAACAAACAACGGGATAAAACCGATTTTGATATTCAATTTTCCTTGTTGGGCTGCTGCTTTATTTGCCGCACGGATATCCTCAAACAACTCAAAGGATACGATGAAATTTTCAGTCCGTACTACTGGGAAGATTCGGACTTACCGTTGCGGGCCATAGCCTTGGGATATGAAGTGATATACGCTTCCGAATGTATTGTTTATCATAAAATCAGCTCCACAATCGCCAGCCACGCCAGCGATCGCAAGCGTCAACTGATTTCTCGACGAAACAAGTTTTTATTTACATGGAAACACTTGCAAGGACACAAACGCTGGTGCCAACACATCCTCGTTGTTACGATGTTTGTTGCCTTCAGATGGCTAATACTGGACTGGAAATTCTATACTTCATTGATAATGGCACTACAACGAAAGATAAGCGCATGAACCACCAATGTAGAATCTGCCACAACCACCACCACAACATCTCTTATCAAACCCGTGAGATGATGCTAGGTACGCACGATCACTTTAATTATTTTCAGTGCTCCCAATGCGGCTGCCTTCAAATCGAAATTATTCCAGCGAACCTGGCAGATTACTATCCCAAACAATACTATTCCTACAACGATCAGGAAAAGTTAGCCGGAAGAGCGCTAAGACGGTGGGGGGATCATAAAAGAGTCTTGGATATCACCCAAAACGCGTCCCTGCTGGGAAAATTTTTCAATGCCTTATCAAAGCCCTTAGATTATAAAGACTATATAGTCGCAACAGAGCTATCTAGAGAGGCCAAAATATTGGATATTGGTTGCGGCACGGGACGACTCATCATGCGAATGCATATGGGCGGCTACTATCACGTGGTTGGGTTGGACCCATTCGTGGAGAAAAATATCCAGTACAGTAACGGGGTCAGGATAGCCAAAGAGACCATAGAGAACTTCGCCGATTCCAGTAAAGACAAATTTGACCTGATAATGATGCACCACTCGTTAGAGCATATGCCAGACCAGTTAGCTCCACTGAAGGCCGCCAAGACCATATTAAAAAACACCGGCCACCTTCTAATTCGCGTTCCGCTATGCGACTCCTACGCCTGGGAACATTACAAAGAAAACTGGGTCCAATTGGATGCCCCCAGACATCTTTATTTAAATACTAAAAAAAGCATGGAAATATTGGCCGACACTGCCGGTTTTACCATTCAAAAAATTGAATACGATTCATCTAAATTTCAATTTACCGGAAGCGAACTGTATCTAAAAGGGATTGCGCTCAATGCCCCCAAAAAGGAGAAAGATATTTTCACCAGAAAACAATTATCGCAATTTTCTAAACAGGCAGAAGATCTAAACCTACAAGCTCAGGGCGACCAGGCCTGCTTCTATCTACAACACACCCGTTAACGAATACTCCATTCAAATTACTCACAGTCCTTCGAGTGCGACCTGCATGTCGAACACTGAACCGGGAATCCCCTAACGCTACAACGTTTTCAGATTCAAAATTTACCACGCCTTTGCTGCATGAGCACCTTACTGTATTTCACAAAAACATGCATAAACGACAACACGGACGCCACAAACCCGGCGAAGCCGTCCAGGAAACCTCCGCGCAATATATACATGCGAATGAAAGTCCATTTGGCATGCAATAAAGGCGAGAAAATGGAGACGCGCTTGCCTTTTTTGATAATTTCCTGCGCACCGATTTCCGTGAATTTATCCAGTGTCTGGATATGGCCGGAAATACTGTCAAAGGAATAGTGCAGAATATCGCCTTTGAGTTGATGGATATCTGCCCCGTCGACCAATACTTTGTCGTGAGGATTCACTCCGCCCCAACGAGCCGTGTTGCGATTGAACAAACGGATTTTGCGATCGGGATACCAGCAATGATTCATCCAGCGATAGACATAAAATGTCTTACGGGCCATGCGATAAGCATCGTGCTGCTCCAAAGAGTCCTTAATGGCTTCAATGGATTGACGCAGCTCTTCGGAAAGCCTCTCGTCACAGTCCAAACTAAGAATCCAATCGTTACCGGCTTTGCTCACCGCCAGATTTTTTTGCTCAATATGTCCGAGAAATTTTTGCTCGTAAATTTTATCCGTATATTGAGCGGCAATTTCACGCGTGCGATCTGTACTTAAGGAATCCACCACGATAATTTCGTCCACTAAGCCTTGCAGGCTTTTTAGACAATCCTCAATTCGATGTTCTTCATTGTAGGAGATAATACAAGCACTGATTTTGTTCATTGCCATTCCTCGATCTCTGACATCTTTAGCGGTCAATACGGTCAAGCGCGGACAGTACTCGTTCGACGCTAATGTTATTCAAACAGTTAGTGTGCCCCAAAGGACAGCGGCGTTTAAAACAGGGACTGCACTCCAGTCCCTCATACAAAACCGTCGCTTTGTCGCTTAAGGGTGGCGTATAGTCCGGTGTAGAGGAACCGTATATCGCGATCACATGTTGGCCCACGGCAGCGGCAATGTGCATCAAACCCGAATCGTTGCAGACAACGGCCTGCGGTAAGGACAACAAATCCACTGCATCGGCCAATTGGGTGCTGCCACACAAATTGCGCACCTGTGAATTGCCCTGGGCAATATCATCGCCACCGGACCTATCCTTTTCCGACCCGAATATCCACACATAGCAATCTTTTTGGGTCAACTGTCGGGCCAGTTGAGCATAATACGGCCAACACTTGGCCGGGCCGTATTCGGCACCCGGCATTAAACCCACCACGGGCTTGTCGGTTTGCAAATCCAGTTCGCGCAGCAAACGCTCTGCATTATTTCGATCAATGTTCAAAGTCGGTGGCAGTATGGATGGCGGCAATGGTGCATCCGGCGCTTCGCCTAAAGCGGTAAAACGTTGTACAGTTTGGGTCAAAACAGATTTATCCAAAGGACGAATATCGTTGATCACTCCATAGCGCAGCTCACCACGATACCCCACTCGGTGTTTTATTTTCGCGAAAAAAGGCACCAAAGCCGCCTTATAAGAACGAGGCAAAACCACGGCCAAGTCGTAGTTGACACTGCGCAAGGATTTACCCAATTGGTAGCGTCGCCCTATGGCCAAACGGCCATGCCCCAAGGGCTGTTCGACGCATTGGTGTACCTCGGGCATGCGCTGCAAGATAGGAGCAGACCAGGCCGGTGCCAGCACATCGATTAAGGCTGAGGGATAACGCTGACGCAGGCGTTTAAACAGGCTTTGGGCCATGACCATATCCCCGATCCAAGCGGGCCCGACCACCAGTATTTTTACAACAGGGTTTGTGCTCATCTGCCTTGCTGACTTCTATTAACGACTGCGAATCAGGCCGGAGCTACCTGATTACATATTTCCACATTGTGGCGCAAATGATCCGGATTGATGGTACCGACAATCATGCTGTTCACCCCCGCCTGGTTCAGCACAAACTCAAAAGATTCTTCCACGCCGGCACCGCCCACGGATGCGTCGGCATGGCCGCTTTGCAAACCTTTCTTAACCACCACTCCTTTATTCAGGCGCTGCGCTTCTTCCAATACGGGCAGATCCTGATGTTCGCTTAAATTGCAGGTAGCCATCACCACATCACAGTGCTGTACCACCCACAAACCGCCCTCAAGAGTTTTGGTGGACATACCGAATGCACGGACGTGCCCCTGATCCTTGAGTTTGTTCAAGGCTTCCAAGGCACCGGCATTGTGAATAATATCCATATCGTTACCGTCGGAGTGCACCAAAACCACGTCCACAAAATCTCGTCGTAATCGTTTCAGACTGCGATGCACACTGTCACGGGTTGTTTTGCTTGAAAAGTCAAATAACGACTGGCCGTTCTCAAAGGCTTCACCCACCTTTGTCACAATAACCCAGTCATTGCGATTGGGCAGCAACTGTCCTAAACGCTCTTCACTGTTGCCATAAGCAGGCGCGGTATCGATGAGATTTATGCCCAGCTCTTTCGCCTGTTCCAATAAAGCAGTTACGGCCGCGTCATCCGGAATGGTAAATCCATGAGGATATTTCACCTGTTGATCCCGACCCAGCTTTACTGTGCCCAAACCCAGCACGCTCACTGCAAAACCGGCGCTACCCAATTGTCTTTTTTGCATCGGACTTCCTCTTGTATCCGCACATCAATCCCAACGGTTCGATTCCTGCCAGGGCAATTTTGCCATTTGCGGATGCTGCCATTGCGGTAATGGCACCAGACCCGATGGCCTTATATTTAATTGGCGTAATAATTCCATCACCTCAGCAGCCAGCACCGGAGCCAAAGCCAGCTTAGTGGGCCAGGCGGTAATGACGGTGTTCTCTTGTTGCGCGAAAACCGTATCCGGTCTTTTTCCATCACTGGTTTCAGGTTCCGCGCGATCTATGCTCAAACACGCCCATTGCACTGAAGAAAAATCCAACCAGGAAAACACTTGCTGTAATTCTTTCTTAGCGTCAGCGATTAATTGTTCATCACTCATTGCGGGGCCGTTCTCCGCCAACTGCCCCCCCACATACCAGACGGTATTACCGTGAACATCGAAATGGGAGGTAATGGTGATACGAGGATTAACGCTGGCCCCCAGGCAATGAGCGTAAAGCACTGGAAGATCGCCGCGCAACATCACCATTTTCAAAGGCCGTAATTGCATCCGTGGTGATTGACGACCTAATGCCTGCAACAATGCGGCATTACCCTTGCCGGCGGCTAAAATAACTTGGTTCGCGGATATGCAGAATTGCTGCCCGCCATTGCTGAAGCAAAAATTCCCGGCGACAGCTGTATCAAACGTTGGCACCCCTTCCAGTTTGGCTATAGACTGAGTATGCGGTTCAGCCAGAGTTTGTACAATAGACATGGCATCCAATACGGGTTCGTTCAACTGATACACCTGGCCTTTGAAAGCGGCAGCCTGAAACACCGGTGGACGTTGCTCGTGTTTAACTTCTTGCGTACGGCTGTGCATGGCACGACTGGCAAAAAAACCGCTTAAGCGGGACCCAATACCGCTGGTGGACCACATGTATTGATGTGATGAAAGAATTTTGACTTTGCTAAGATCCAGCTCGCCTTTGCCGGATATACAATCCAACCACAATTTGGGCATGCGGCTGACTTTATCGGCGGCTGAACTCAACTTACCGGTTAAGGCGTATTTGGTACCGCCGTGAATAATACCTTGAGCGCAGCGGGTTTGCCCTGCTCCAAGTTGTTCACTTTCCAGTAATATGGCATTGAATCCTGCTTTTCGCGCCAAAGCCAGCAACCACAACCCGGCAATACCTCCACCAAAGATTGCCAGATCGACTTTTACACTTGTTTCCGGCTTACCTGTATTCATGGTTTCAGTTTTCGTCGGGCTTATTTTTGTTTGCAGCACCGGATTTGTTTGAAGTTTTGGCCGCAGAATCGGAACGTCGGATTTCGCTGATCAAGCCGGTGGTGGATACTTTGTCCACATACGTCATTACTTCTACTCGCCCCCCGGCCCGGCGGACACAATCACCCCCCGGAATATTATTCGGGTCGTTATCTCCACCCTTCACCAGCAGATCGGGAAGCACACGACAAATAACACGAGTAGGGGTATCCTCATAAAAGGGCACTACCCAGTCCACGCATTGCAGAGCACCCAACAAACGCATGCGGCGCTCCATGGTATTAACCGGACGTTCTTCACCTTTTAATCGTTTCACCGACGCATCGTCATTCACCGCCACAATCAACCGATCACCCAACTGCCGCGCCTGCTCCAGATACGTCACATGACCGGCATGGAGAATATCGAAACAACCATTGGTCATGACAATGGTTTCACCGTGAGCTCGTGCTTCTTCCACCAACTCCACCAGCAGTTCTTCGGTGACAACACCTCTTTGGATTTCATCCTGCTCACGCAACGCATGACGTAACTCCGGCACACTGACTGTTGCCGTTCCCAATTTACCCACAACGACACCCGCTGCCAGATTGGCCAGTGCCATAGCTTCTTCCATTTCACGCTCAGCGGCTAACGAGGCCGCCAATACCGAAATGACGGTATCCCCCGCACCGGTAACATCAAACACTTCCCGTGCTTGGGTGGGAATATGCACAGCGGGCTGATCTCGGCGAATCAGACTCATTCCTTTTTCACTGCGGGTCACCAGCAAGGCTTCCAGATCCAACTGGTGCAATAGAGCCTGACCTTTTTGTTCCAATTCCACATCATTGGCACACACGCCGACTATGGTTTCAAATTCCGACAAATTTGGGGTTAACACGGAGGCCCCTCGATACTTGCTGAAGTCTTTGCCTTTGGGGTCAATGATTACAGTTTTACCTGCAGCGCGAGCTTCTTTTATTAGTTCTTGCACGCCCACCAAGCTGCCCTTGCCGTAATCGGACAATACCACCACCTTGAATTGGGGCAACATGGCACGAAACCGCTGCAACAAAACCTGCGAATCAAAGCCGCAAAAACCGTCTTCAAAATCCAGCCGAATTAATTGTTGGTGACGTGAAACGATGCGTAATTTAGTCACCGTGGCATAACCTGCCAAACGTTCCAACTCACAATGGACACCGGACGCGGTCAACTTGGTTTGCAGGGACGTAGCCGCATCATCATCACCGGTTAGGCCGATCACACTCGCTTGCGCCCCCAGGCGGCAAATATTCAAAGCCACGTTACCGGCACCACCGGGACGCTCTTCGATTTCGCCCACATGCACGACAGGCACCGGCGCTTCAGGCGAGATGCGTGAGGTGTTACCGTGCCAATAGCGATCCAACATTAAGTCGCCCACCACCAACACCTTGGCAGTGGTAAATTCAGGAATGTTAGGTTTCATGGGGTTAAACCTTTTTGACTAATCAAATCCGGGTAATCATAACACAGGAATCCTAAGCTAGGATTGGGCCGCTTCGCCCCTGCCATCTTCAGAGCAATTCTCACCCGCATACAAGCTGCTCATAAACACTAATAAGGTCACTGCATAGATATTCATAAACGGGTTGCGAGCCAGCCAGCCTTCACTCAAACCAAACACGGCAAAAGCGACCACCACCGTGAGGCCACCAAAGGCTGCCAGCCGGGCATCTCCATCCTGAGCTTGACGCCAACCGCGATAAAACACCCAAAATGGCAACCCGATGATGCTGAGCAAGAGAATCAATAAACCGATCAATCCCGATGTTGCCAGGGCATGGAAATAAATACTGTGGGCATGCCCATAACCGTAAGCTGGAATGGCTTTACCCTGATCCATCAACTCCAAACGATCCCGCTTAAAATCGCCGAGCCCCGCCCCCAGGATGGGATTCTGTTTAAATAAAGTCAGGCTATCCCGCCACATATTCAGACGTGCGCCTAGTGAGGTCTCTACCGACGGATCTTTTTGATACACCTTCAAATCGTTAATTCCTGCCTCTATTCCTCGCGAAACCGATGCCTGCGTCCAAATCGCCAATGCCGTAACAGCGACCAGAACCAGGCCCAACACGGTAACCAGAGTTTTGGCCGTGATCTTGGAACGATACAACCAGATCCACAACACTATCAGTACCGGAAGCAGCAACCACGCACCTCGAGTTTGGGACAGCACCGACACATATAAACCGGCAACTGCCGCCAATACCCCCAGCAAGTACTGCCATTTTTCATGGGGCTGGAGCAACAATGCGGCGGTGACCAGTGCCGCCAACAGTACGGCTGTATCACCCAACACTATTTTGTGGTACACGCCGTTTACCACCGGATGTCCCATCACCAAATGAAAAACCAAGGATTGTCCCAACAACAGGAAACAACCGGCCACGGCACCCAGTATAAAGGTGTTGACCAGATTCAGACCGAAACGGCGCAACATCACATAGATAGGAATCAGCATCAACAGCCGGACAAACCGTTCCAGTTTGCGTCCGGCACTGGAAAAATCGTCCGTATTGATCAGGGTAATCAGCAACCAGATAAAAAATAAAACCAAACCCAGCAAAAAGCGTTGTTCCCATGGGTCCAATTGCGCCCAAATTTGGCGAGTATTACTGAGCGATCCCAGGCTTAGAATAAATAACAGCGCATAAACAACACTGCCGCCGTTTTTAACACTGACGGCAAGCAGCGGAAACAAAAAAACCAGCAATAGGACTGTTCGGCGCAACCATTCCGGGGCAGCTGTTTCTGTTAACACCAGCCTTAATTCTCCTTGGGAAACGCCGATTCCAGCTGCATCACTTCAACACATAGTCTGCGCCACAATAAGGGCACTTGGCCTTACCGGTATCCTCCACCGGCAAATACACGCGTGGATGCGAATTCCATAAGCTCATGCCATCCATAGGGCAATGCAGAGGCAGATCCGCCCGGGTTACTTCATAGCGATTTTCGGCGTTTGCTTCGATGGTATTGCTGTTTTTATCCATATTCGTCACCGTTGGCAATTTAGCAAAGTTTTCCAAGTATTCTTTTTAGTCACGTACGTACGTTAACCAGGCTTCGTCTTGCGGCTTTAAGTTACGCCCGTGAACCAGGTCAAAATATCGGGTTTGCAGTTTTTCCGTTACCGGCCCGCGCCCACCGGTGCCGATGGCACGATTATCCAGTTCACGTATAGGAGTCACTTCTGCGGCTGTACCGGTAAAAAAGGCTTCATCAGCTACATAGACCTCATCTCGGGTAATGCGCTTTTCCCGAACCTCATAACCCAACTCATTCGCCAATTTCAAAATAGTATCGCGAGTGATACCTTCCAGCGCAGAAGTTAATTCCGGTGTATAGATCACGCCGTCGCGGACAATAAAAATGTTTTCGCCGCTACCCTCTGCCACATAGCCATCCACATCCAACAGCAAGGCTTCGTCGTAACCGCAACTTAAGGCTTCCTGTAAAGCCAGCATGGAGTTGATATAGTGGCCGTTGGCTTTGGCCTTACACATACTGATGTTCACGTGATGCCGCGTGAATGAGGAAGTACGAATACGAATGCCCTTCTCCACAGCGTCTGCACCCAAATAGGTACCCCAGGACCACGCCGCAATGATAGCGTGAACCTTTAAATTGTCGGCGCGTAATCCCATACCTTCCGAACCGTAAAAAAACATTGGCCGAATGTAGGCACTATCCAAATTATTCTCTCGTACAACAGTTCTATGGGCTTCATTTAAGGTCTGCGCATCAAAAGGCGCTTGCATATTCATAATGTGCGCTGAACGCAGCAGGCGATTGGTGTGCTCCTGTAAGCGAAAAATTGCGGTGCCTTTTTCCGCATGATATGCCCGTACGCCTTCAAACACGCCCATTCCGTAATGCAGGGTGTGTGTTAACACATGGACTTTTGCCTCCCGCCAGGGGACCAACTCACCATCAAACCAGATGACGCCATCACGGTCATCCATCGACATACTACTCTCTCCTCCAACAATCTATGTTGTTTACTGCGCCCCCATAACGGTGCGCCAGATCTCATGAATTTTTTGCCCTGCGGCCAGTATTTCCGGGTCTGAGGATAGCACCGGCACCTCCCTCAGGGTACAGCGGTGTATATTGGACCGAAATAATTTATAGGTTTCAGCCAATAATCGGCCGGTTTCCTCATTTATAATCCCTGCGCGTTCCATGGCCAATAACACACGGATATTGTCTGAAAAACGCATCAAATCGGGATGCTCGCTCGCATGAGCTAAAACTGCGTATTGGACCATAAATTCAATGTCGGCGATACCACCTAAACCCTGTTTCAGATCAAATTCCCCATTCTTGGATACATCCAGCTCTTTGCGCATGCGCTCACGCATATCTCGTACTTCGGCTTTAACCTGGTCGTCATTACGGATTTTACCCAAGACCTGACGCCGAGACTCCTCAAACTGCTGCACCACCTGTGCATCGCCTGCCACTGTCCGGGCACGGACTAAGGCCTGATGCTCCCAAGTCCACGCTTTATTGAGCTGATAGTCTTTAAAACTGTCCACATGGGTAACCAACAAACCAGAGGCTCCACTGGGACGCAGACGCATATCCACATCATACAGTATGCCGGCGGACGTCATGGAAGTAAGCAAATGGATCATACGTTGCCCCAAGCGGGAATAGAACACCGCATTGGCCAAGGGCTTGGCGCCATCCGTTTCACCGTTCTGACTACCCTGATATAAAAAAACCAGATCCAGATCCGAACCATAGCCCAACTCGATACCGCCTAATTTGCCATAGGCTACCACTGCAAAACCGCAATCCGGCGCATTCGCGCCCGTGTTCTCCGGCTTGCCATGACGCTGCAACATATAGTTCCAAGCCAGATCCAAAGCCCTGGCTAAAACCAATTCGGCAATATCGGTCAAATGATCACTTACAATCATTAAAGGGACCGCGCCGGATATATCCGCCGCCGCAACCCGCAACACATTTGCTTGTTTAAAATGGCGCAACCCATCCATTTGCCGTTCCAGATCATCCCGATCTATACCTTGCATGCGCTGATCCAGATCCTGGCGTAACTGATGTCGGTTTGGAGGACGATACAGGGTTCGCGGATCCAGCAGCTCATCCAACAGAATAGGTTGCTGTGTTAACTGCTTATTGATCCATGGACTTACGGCGCATAGTTTTACCAATTGGGACAAAGCCATGGGGTTTTCCACCAACAAGGCCAGATAGCTGGTGCGGCGAGACACCGTCTCCACTAATTGCAGCAAGCGCTTTAGCACAACACCGGGTTGCTCCACCACGGCCACCGCACCCAACAACAAGGGGATCAGTTGGTCCATTCGCCGGCGACCGGATTCGGGTAAGGAACCATAACGCGAAGATTGACGCACCGCCTTTAAGTCGCTCAAAGTTTGCTGCGAAGGATCGTATCCCGCCTCATTCAAAACCCCACAGGCATGAGCATCATCCAAGAGCCCCAGCCAAACGTCACTAAATCCGTGGTCCTCCGTTTTGGCATGCTCCACTTGGGGCGCCTCAAACACCTGTTCGAAGTGGGAATGGACTTTGCGACGATGAGCGTTCAATACCTGCTCAAACTCATGCCAATGAGTAAATCCCATACTATACGCCAAGACCGTTCTCCCCGGCTCTGCGCGGGGTAACAAATGCGTTTGCTGGTCAGCAAATTCTTGGATATGGTGCTCGGCAGTACGTAGAAAATGATAAGCACGAATCAACTCATTGACCACGAACTCAGGCAACAAAGCCTTTTGCGCCAACAAGGACAACACTTTAAGCAATTGCTTTTCTTGCAGGTCCACATCCCGTCCACCGCGTATAAGCTGAAAGGCCTGAGCAATGAATTCAATTTCGCGAATGCCGCCGGGACCCAACTTTACATTATCCGACATGCCCTTGCGTGCCATTTCGGCGCTAATGCGGTGCTTCATATCACGCAGGGAATCATAGGCACTAAAATCTAAATAGCGCCGATAGACGAAAGGTCGCAAGCGCTCAAGAATGGGTTGTGCCGCAGCACCGATAGCCCCCGCCTTCACCATGGCATAGCGCTCCCATTCACGTCCATGTATTTGATAATAATGCTCCATCGCATCAAAGCTAAGCGCCAAAGCACCACTATCCCCGAAGGGCCGTAAGCGCATGTCTACGCGAAAAGCAAAACCATCGCCGGTGGCTTGATCCAAAGCCGCAATCAGTTTGCGCCCCAAACGGGTAAAAAAGTCCTGGTGACTGATACTGCGCCTCCCACCTTGGGTTTCACCGTCCTCGGCGTAGGCAAAGATCAAATCAATGTCTGAAGAAAAATTAAGCTCCCCCGCTCCCAACTTACCCATCGCGATAATAGCCAGTTGCACCGGCTCACCCTGCTCGTCAGAGGGCTGCCCCAAGTCATTCACAAGCTCTGCGGTCAAACAGTGTAGAGTCCGCTCCAACAAAACTGCTGCAAGCCGCGACATATCCGCCATGGTTTCCTCTAACCCCGCCCAGCCTGCGATATCCCGCCAGGCGATGCGCAACATTTCGCGGCGCCGCAATTGACGCACAAAGGTATTTAATTCATCGGGCGCAACAGAAGTTGTTTTCGGCCACAGAGAATGACCAGCGATATCATACGTACGGAACAGGTCGCCGGATTCCACAAGATCCCGAAATACATGAGGGTGACGCACACAATTGTTGGCCACAAAATCGCTACACGCCCACACCTTAGCCAGGGTGTCGCAAATACGTGGGTCTTGCGGAAAATACCCTGAATATTTATCCAAAAATACCGTAACCCGCTCCAGCAGGACTTGGGGGAGTGAATCCAGGGACGCTTGTAAGAGGCTGCGCCAGTTTGAGCTTTCTTGCATAAGCCACATTATTACAGGATGAGGCTCCTATGCATAGCCAAGGTTTCAATCACTCTTAACAGAACGCCACATAGCTTTTACTTTTTTCCAACAACCCTCTATTAAGTCAGGTCCATGACTTGCATTGGATCTCATATTCATTGAAGTAGCCTAAAGAAACCCGCCCCGGAACCGATCTATAAGCTGAAATACTACGTTTTGTTGCAACAATTCAAAGCCTTACGGAGACAGCCTCGATGGAGATGCCCGAATATCTCAAGCTAATGGTCAAATATGACGCCTCGGACCTATTTTTTACCACCGGAGCCCCCGTCAGCGCGAAAATCCAAGGGTTTCTTAAGCCGCTGGAAAAAGCCAGCTTGCCGGCGGGCCGGGTCAAGGAACTGGCCTATGAGCTGATGAACGATGAACAGATTGCGGAATTCGAGGAATCTCCGGAAATGAATCTGGCGCATTCCCAGACCGGCGTAGGGCGATTTCGTGTCAATATATTCCAGCAGCGCAACCAGACCGCCATGGTTATACGTAACATCAAAACGGAAATCCCTACTGCGGAACAATTGCAACTCCCCCCTATTTTGAAAAAAATCATCATGCAAAAACGCGGTTTGATTTTATTTGTGGGGGGCACGGGTTCGGGTAAGTCCACATCCCTGGCATCGCTAATCGATTTTCGTAACGCCAACAGTACGGGACATATTATTACCATTGAAGATCCCATCGAATTTATTCACCATCACAAAAAATCCATCGTCAATCAACGCGAAGTCGGTGTGGACACAGATTCCTATGAAGATGCCTTGAAGAATACGTTGCGTCAGGCTCCCGACGTTATACTCATCGGTGAGATTCGTGACAGGGAAACTATGGAACACGCCATATCCTTTGCCGAAACCGGGCATTTGGCTATTTCCACACTGCATGCCAATAACGCCAACCAAGCTTTGGATCGAATCATTAACTTTTTCCCGGAAGACCGACGCAATCAATTACTTATGGACTTATCCCTGAATCTGCGCGCCTTTATATCACAACGCCTTATTCCCACCCTGGACGGCAAACGCTGCGTGGCTGTGGAAGTGCTGCTGGGAACACCGTTGGTATGTGATTTGGTAATTAAAGGTCAGATCCACAAAATCAAAGAAGTCATGGAAAAATCCGTCAACATCGGTATGCAAACCTTTGATGGAGCTCTATTCGAGTTGTTCAAACAAGGAAAAATCTCTCAGGACGAGGCTTTGAGAAATGCCGATTCGCAAAACAATCTACGTCTCAAAATCAGTCTTTCTGAAGGCAAATCTGCTGATGACGCAGGCACCAGCTTTTCTTTGAGCGAAGACGCGGAAGCGGATAACAGCATGAACTTCTCCCTGTCACCGAAGTAGGGGCAACCCCAAGCGCGAGCCGGCGCCAGTTCCTGTCGGCAGCTCAAGCTTAACGCCTTACTTTAAAAAATCTCAGGCGCTTCCTCTACTGTCCCCGCGGTAGTGCCTGATGCAGCCGGGCCCGCATCGTCCGTGCCTGTGGGTACAAATTCTTCCCGAAAAACTTCGAAAATACCGTCACTACCGGGACCGGTTAACAGTCCGGTTTCCTTATCCACTTTGACGGTAACCAATCCGGCCGGCATTTTCGCCGGATGATCAGGCAAATCTTTTAGTGCTTCTTCCATATAGTGAATCCACATAGGCAACGCCGCCTTACCACCTGTTTCTCTATCCCCCAGCGGTTTAGGAGTATCAAAACCTACCCAAGCCGTAGCCACCACATCGGGACTAAATCCGGAAAACCAAGCATCGCGTTGATCATTGGTCGTTCCTGTCTTTCCGGCAATATCGTTACGCTCCAGGCTTTTCGCCCGAATACCGGTACCCCTTTGAATTACATCGCGCATCACACTGGTCATAATGTATACATTTTGAGGTGTTATAATGCGTGGAGCCGGTTTTATTTTTTTCTCCTGAGACACGGTATCCAGTTGCGGTTCCAGAGCTCCGTCTTCCTGACTGACCTTAAAAACCACGGGTTGAGTGTTTTCCGATTCTAAAATCTCGTTCTCCACGACCGTTAAGGCGGGCTCTATAGGCTGGACCTCCAAAGTTTCAGGACATTCTTCACACACAACCATAGGATCAGCACGATACACCACTTCGCCTTCGTCATTTTCTATACGATCAATAAAGTAGGGCTCAATTTTATAGCCGCCATTGGCGAAGCTAGCGTAGCCCGTAACCAATTCCATGGGCGTTATGGCGGCACTGCCCAGGGCCAGCGACAAATCACGCGGCAATTTCTCCGCATTGAAACCAAATTTCTCCAAATATTCAATAGCATAGGAAATACCTATAGAACGCAGTATGCGGATGGACACCAGATTACGGGACGCTACCAGCGCCTCTCGAAATCGGGTAGGACCAAAAACCTTGCCACTGTAGTTTTCAGGCCGCCAAGTACTCTCCAACCCTGCATCCTCAAAGACCACCGGTGCATCATTAATAACGCTGGCGGCGGTATAGCCTTTTTCCAAAGCCGCTGAATACGTGAAAGGCTTGAGATTGGAACCGGGCTGACGCTCCGCCTGCAAAACCCGATTAAAATTACTTTTGGAGAAATCAAATCCCCCTACCAATGCCATCACGGCTCCATCTCTTGACGATAAAGACACCAGTGCCGCTTCTGCATTGGGTATTTGCGCCAAATGCCAGCTATCGTCTTCTCGATGAACAATGCGAATAATATCCCCCAAAGACAACACATCACTAATAAACTTGGGTTCCACACCCGGCTCCAAACCGTCTCCCAACCAGGGACGGGCCCAGGAAACACTGTCCCAGTTCAGTTGCAAACGACCGTAACTGGGTTGGTAAACCACGGCGTGCTCGGCATTAATCTCCACCACCAAAGCCGGCAACATTTCATTTGCAGCTCGATACGGAGCCAACAAGGCGCGCCAATCTTCCTCCACACTGGCTTCGGTAAACTCCACTTTTGCTTCCGGGCCACGATAACCGTGACGCTCGTCGTATTGCATTAAGGCTGCGCGCAAGGCGTCATTGGCACGCGTTTGCAAGCGCGCTGTAATACTGGTAAATACGCGATACCCCTTGGTATAAGCTTCATCCCCATAGCGTTGAAACATATCCGCACGCACCATTTCTGCAATGTAAGGCGCTGACACTTCTTCACTTAGACTATGCAGGGCGGAATCATCCACATAAGCCAGCGCTTCCTGGTGTTCGTCATAGCCGAGAAAACCCAGCGCCTGCATACGATTCAAAATATAGTTACGTCTTTGTAAAGCGCGTTTGGGATTGACTACCGGATTAAATCGGGATGGGGCTTTGGGCAAACCGGCAATCATAGCGGTTTGCGCCACGTTCAATTCGTAAATCGATTTCCCGTAATACACCTGCGCCGCCGCACCAAAACCATAAGAGCGGTTACCCAAATAAATTTTGTTGATGTAGAGTTCCAGGATTTCGTTTTTGGACAGCTCATTCTCAATTTTGAAAGACAATAAAATTTCGTTGAGCTTGCGTAAATAGGTTTTCTCTCGGCTCAGAAAAAAGTTTCGCGCTACCTGCATGGTAATGGTACTGCCACCCTGCCCTTTTTCACCGGTACGCAACAGATAATACACCGCGCGTAACATTCCTTTGTAATCCACGCCGGGATGTTCAAAAAACCGATCATCCTCTGCCGCCAATACGGCATTGATCAATGTTTTAGGCGCATCTTCAATATCCATGGGACTGCGCTTTTTTTCACCAAACTCGGCAATCAAACGCTCATCGCGACTATAAACTCGAAGCGGCACTTGCAACTGTACATCTTTTAAGCTTTCTATATCGGGCAATTTCGGCAGAATTATCAAATAAATACCGGCTAGCATTAGCAGGGCCAACAATACCGAACCACCGCTAAAGAAAAGCATGACACGCAAATTCAAGACTTTTGCAAACATTTTAGGCACGTAATGTGATCTGGTTAATTAAAGTGGATATCGACAAACAGTAAAAGTTCCAATAACATCGACAACTCTATTGTGTGGTTTAGCAAAATCTTCGGCTTGATCGTTTTTTAATCAAACACTTAAGTTTGATGAAGATTTAACCGATATACGCAATTAACTATCCTCTTTACTGAGTAGGTAATAACCAAACAGGAAAAAGTAGTGTGGGTATCTTCCAATTATTTGCACCTAAAAAAACCGCTTTAGTCGGACTGGACATCAGTTCAACAACCGTAAAATTGTTGGAGTTGAGTCAGAGCAGCAACGGTTACAGAGTGGAGGCATACGCAGCAGAGCCATTGCCGCCCAATTCTGTGGTGGAGAAGAATATCACAGATGTGGAGGCGATAGGAGAGGCCATACAACGGGCCGTGAAACGCTCGGGCACCCGGACTCGCACAGCCGCAGTGGCCGTTGCCGGCTCATCTGTGATCACCAAAATCATTACCATGCCCAACTTGAGTGATGATGAAATGGCCAGCCAGATAGAGCTGGAAGCGGACCAGTACATTCCGTACTCCTTGGAAGAAATAAACATGGATTTTGAAGTACTGGGTCCCAACGACAAAAACCCGGATACCGTCGACGTGCTACTGGCAGCGTCCCGCAGTGAGAACGTCGACTCTCGCGTAGCAGCGGTTGAGCTAGGCGGACTCACCGCCAAAGTGGTGGATATTGAAGCCTATACTGTAGAAAACAGCTTTCACCTTTTACAATCCCAGATCCCCAGTGGTTTGGACGATAATACGGTCGCCATCATCGATGTGGGTGCTACGATGACCACATTGAGCGTACTCCATGATGGCAAGATCATATACACTCGCGACCAAGTATTTGGCGGCAAGCAACTCACAGAAGAAATTCAAAGACGCTACGGTTTATCCTATGAGGAAGCCGGCATGGCCAAACGCCAAGGGGGCTTACCCGACAATTATGTTTCCGAAGTTCTGGAGCCCTTTAAAGAAGCAATGGCTCAACAGGTCAGCCGTTCCTTGCAGTTCTTTTTCTCTTCCAGCCACCATAACTCTGTTAACCACATCATCCTGGCCGGCGGCAGTGCGTCCATACCCGGAGTTGATGAACTCATTGAAGAACGGGTCGGCTCTCGCACCTCCATCGCGAACCCTTTCAGCCACATGTCACTGGCTCCCAGAGTGAAAGCGCAGGCGCTTAATAACGACGCCCCGGCTCTCATGATTGCCTGTGGACTAGCCTTAAGGAGCTTTGACTAATGCCACATATTAATCTGCTACCCTGGCGCGAAGCCCAGCGCGCAGAAAAACAAAGGCAGTTCGCTTCAATGGCGGCAGGCGGTGCTATGATAGCGATTTTAGGGGTGGTGCTGATTCATTTGCAATACGCAGGATTAATCGAAGGCCAAAAAGGGCGAAATGAATTTCTGAAAACCAATATCGCTGAAGTTGACAAGCAAATCAGTGAAATCAAATCACTAAAAGCAGATAAAAAAGCATTGTTAGCTCGCATGGAAGTCATACAGAAATTACAAACAAGCCGACCGGAAATCGTACACATATGGGAAGAAGTCGCCAAAGCCACTCCAAAAGGAGTACACCTTACCCGAACATCCCGTAAGAATAGAAGTTTGGCCCTTGAAGGTGAAGCAGACTCCCACGACAGCGTTTCCATTTTTATGCGCAATCTGGACGCATCGGCCTGGTTAACCAATCCCAAGCTGGAGATTATCCAAAGCGTCAAAGGTTCCAGCAAATTCAAATTGGCTTTAGAACAGGCAACACCGGAAACAGAGGCGGATAAAGCCAAAACTGGCAACCCAGGGAAAAAGTCATGAACATTTCTGACATCAATGATTTAGACTTTAACAATATTGGCATGTGGCCTTTGCCCGCCAAATTGGGCGCTATTGCCCTATTGAGCATCGGTATACTATTTGCCGGTTATTGGTTTGACACCAAAGAACAGGTTGCTGAACTGGACCGGGCGATTGCTGAGGAAAGCACCTTAAAAACCACCTTTGAACAAAAACAGGCTGTAGCTGCCAATCTTCAAGCCTACAAAGATCAAATGAAGGAGATGGAACGGTCCTTCGGCGCCTTGCTATTAAAGCTGCCCAGTAAAACCGAAATCGATGCTCTATTAGAAGATGTCACCCGCGTTGGCGTGGAAAGCGGTCTGACATTCACCCTATTTAAACCGGGCAGCGAAACACCCAAAGAATTTTATGCTGAATACCCTATTAACCTTAAGGTCACCGGATCTTACCATCAGCTTGGAAATTTTGTCAGCGGTGTTGCAGCTTTACCTCGAATCGTCACCATCCATGACTTTAGTATCGTGGACGGAAAAGTAAAAGGCGCTGCAGGTAATACCAGTCTGGCCATGGCGGTAACAGCCAATACCTATCGCTATCTGGACAAAGACGAAATTAAGAAAGCTAAAAAAACCAAATCTAAAAATTAGAATGAATTGATTGCAGCCATGAAACGTATGAAACGAACTTTGTTGAGTATAGGTATTGCCATTGGCTTAACGGCTTGCGGAGGCGAGGAGAATTCTGACCTGCATACGTATATCAAAGAAGTTAAAGCCAGAAAGCCGGGAAAAATAGAACCTATCCCAAAACCGCAACAAACACCGCCCTATATTTACCTGGAAGCGGAACTGCGGGATCCATACACTCCGATTATTCGTATAGTGGCGAGACCGGATAAACCCGTGCAAACACCACCCCCGGTACCCAAGCATGATCGTTTTCCCTTGGAAGATTACCCGCTTAATTCTTTGAAAATGGTGGGCAGTGTTGAGAAAAACGGTATCCGCTGGGCCTTAATACAAACCCAGGACGGCACCCTGGTTCGCACCAAGAAAAACGAATATATGGGACAAGACAACGGTAAAATTGTTCGAATTACTGAAGCCGAGGTGGAACTGCAGGAAATTGTGGATGATGGGCTGGGTGGCTGGGTTAAACGCCAAGCAATAATATCGGTTGCGGAGTAAACAAGACCATTGTCACTGATAATTTCGCAGAGGTTTGCGGGAATAGTGGAATCCAGAGTCGGTTAATGAGTAAAATGGAAATAACAATAAATGCCATTGCGTGCAACGCAAATGTAAATAAAGGTGCAAACTAATGGTTTTAAATTCTAGTCAGTCGAAATTAATCGCCGCATTGGCAATTTTTTTGTTCGGCTTCAGTAACTTAGCCTTGGCTGCCAACTCTCAGTTGACCAATATTTCGTTTCGCTCCATCACTGGCGATAAGGTCCAAGTCAAAATCTCATTCTCAGGTCAAGCCGTTGAACCGGGCAGCTTCACCATTAACAACCCAGCTCGAATCGCTTTGGACTTTCCTAATACATCCAGCGGCTTAGGCTGGAAAAACAAGAATATTGGCATTGGTTTCGCCAAAAGTATTACCGCAGTACAAGCCGGTAACCGCACCCGGGTCATCCTCAACCTGGTGCAGCTGGTTCCTTTTGAAACCAGTATTGACGGTCGCAACGTTATTATTACCCTGGCAGGCAGCCGAGCCGCTTCCAGCATTCCCAACGCAGCCAAATCCCAAGCATCCACGGTCGTTCCCGGAGATGATGCGGTTTTCTTGATTAAAAATATCGATTTTCGCCGCGGCTCCAAAGGCGAGGGCCGGGTTGTCGTTACCTTATCCGACTCCAATATTCCAGCCAGCACCGGGGAAACAGGCCGACAAATTTTTGTGGATTTCGGTAATGCTACCGTTGCCCAAGAACTGCAACAACGCCTGGATGTCACCGATTTCGCCACGCCTGTCGCGTTTATAGACACTACGCGTTCCGGTAACCGGGTACGTCTGGCCATTACGGCGCTGGGAGAGTATGAATACCTGGCTTACCAATCCGGCAACGTCTACACCGTAGAAGTGAAAAAACCGGAGAAAGTCGTTGATGAAGAAACCATCAAAGAAGGCGACAAATTCTCCGGAGAGCGCCTCTCTCTGAACTTTCAGGACATCGAAGTACGTGCCGTATTGGATCTGATCGCAGATATTACCCGCCTGAACATGGTTGCCAGTGATTCGGTAAAAGGCAACGTAACCCTACGACTGAACAATGTACCCTGGGATCAGGCCCTGGACATTGTTCTGAAGTCCAAAGGCCTGGATATGCGTCGTAACGGTAATGTTATTTTAGTGGCCCCGGCCCAAGAAATTGCCACACGAGAAAAAGCCGAACTGGAAGCGCGTAAACAAATCGAAAAACTGGAACCACTGCGCAGTGAGTTGATTCAGGTTAACTACGCTAAAGCCACTGACATGGCAACTTTGATCAAATCGCAAAAAGACTCCATATTGTCAGACCGCGGCAGCGCCTCTGTAGACCAGCGTACCAACACGATTATCGCCATAGATACTGCTGACCGATTAGAGGAAATGCGTAAGCTGGTAGCCAAACTGGATGTACCGGTGCGACAGGTTCTGATCGATTCGCGTATCGTCATCGCCAACAACACCTTTGCTCGTGACCTGGGGGTTCGTTGGGGAGCCACTGCGATCAACCCACACCGAATCCGATCGTCTACATCGGCGACCATTGCCGATGCGGACAACGCCATCATTAATCAAGACGTGGTACAACCCAATCTCAACGTCGCCCTACCGGCCTCACCCGCCGCCGGCGCACCAGGACGAATTGCCTTTGCCGTACTGGGCCAGAAAGCGTTGATCGATTTGGAATTGTCCGCGCTACAAACTGAGGGTCGCGGTGAAATTATTTCCAATCCGCGAGTTATTACGTCGGACCAGCAAAAAGCGACCATCAAACAGGGTCGGGAAATCGCCTATGCGGAAGCCTCTTCCAGCGGTGCCGCAGCCGTATCCTTTAAAGAGGCCGTTCTGTCTTTGGATGTCACGCCGCAAATTACACCGGATGACAATATTTTTCTGGATCTGCAAGTTAACCAGGATGACCTGAGTGGTGAAATCTTTGCCGGTGTCCCTGCGATCACCACCAAGGAAGTATCTACCAAAGTTTTGGTTGCCAATGGTGATACCATTGTTCTAGGCGGGGTATATGTGGAAAGAAATGTAGACTCCATAACACGAGTCCCCTTCTTCGGTGATATCCCCTTCCTGGGAGTGTTTTTCCGCAACACCAATACGCAGGACAGCAAAGAAGAGTTGCTGATTTTTGTCACCCCGAAAATCGTCAAAGAAAACCTGAAAGCCAAATAAAAACACGCAACAACCATAAAAAAAGGGAGGAATTATCCTCCCTTTTTTTATGCATTCTATAGTCGCACTCCCAATCTTATTTTTTCTCAGGCAAAATAGGCGTTTTAACTAAAGATCGGGAAAATGCCGCGAAACCTTATTTTTGTTGGTCCCATGGGCGCAGGAAAAACCACCATCGGCCGCATGGTGGCCAAACAACTCAAACGCCAATTTTACGACAGCGACCGAGAGATTGAGCGCCGCACCGGAGCATCCATTCCTTTGATCTTTGAACTGGAACAGGAACAAGGCTTTCGCTTGCGGGAACGCAGTGTTATCCAAGAACTAAGCCAAATGGACCGCATTGTTTTAGCCACAGGTGGTGGTGCCATTCTGGATGAGCAAAACCGCACCGCTCTAAGCCAAGGGGGGCATGTGTTTTATCTCAAAGCCTCCATCAACCATTTGCTGAATCGGACCTCCCGAGACAGCTCCCGGCCCTTACTGCAAACAGATAACCCGCGGCAAAAACTGGAAGAACTAATGCAAATACGCGAACCTCTGTATTGTGAAGTAGCCAATTCAATTATTACCACGGATACCTGTCCTGTTAGGAAAATTGTGGATAGAATCATTAAAATTGTAAAAAACCAGGATTTGTGAAAAGCCTTATGAAAACCCTGAATGTGGATCTGGGCGACAGAAGTTACCCCATTTATATCGGCAACGACTTGCTAACCCAACCGGAATTACTCAACCAGCATATACCCGGCGAGCAGGTGCTGCTGGTCAGCAACGAAACAGTGGCACCACTATACCTGGAACAAGTAAAACAAGGCCTGAGTGCGCACCAGACAGCGGAAGTGATTTTGCCGGATGGTGAACAATATAAGACTTTGGACAGCATCAATCGCATCTATGATGCGTTGTTAAACCGGCGTTTCGATCGCCAATGCACTTTGGTGGCCTTGGGCGGCGGTGTAGTGGGAGATATTACCGGTTTTGCAGCCGCCACCTACCAGCGCGGCGTCCATTTTGTGCAAATACCCACAACCCTGTTAGCGCAGGTGGATTCCTCCGTGGGCGGTAAAACCGGCGTTAACCACCCACTGGGCAAAAACATGATCGGTGCATTTTACCAACCCCGCTGTGTCATCGCCGACACCCGCACTCTGAACACGCTGGATGACAAACAGCTCAGTGCGGGCATGGCCGAGGTGATTAAATACGGACTGATTCGCGATGAAGCATTTTTTTCCTGGCTGGAAAATAACATGCCTGCCCTGTTGCAACGTGATGTTCACACTCTGTCGGAAGCCATAGAGTACTCCTGCCGCTGTAAAGCTGAAGTGGTTGCCGCTGACGAGCGTGAAGCCGGACAGCGAGCTCTACTGAATCTGGGCCACACCTTTGGTCACGCCATTGAATCGGGAATGGGCTATGGTAAATGGCTGCACGGCGAAGCGGTCGCCACTGGTATGCTCATGGCGGCAGACCTATCCCGGCGCAGTGGCTGGCTGGATCAGAACGACGTAAGCCGGATCGAGAACCTCCTCATCGCATCCAGACTTCCGGTCCACGCACCGGCGCTATCGAGTGAGCGTTTTATGGAATTGATGTCCATAGATAAAAAAGTCAAACAGGGAAAAATCAACCTGATACTGATGCATAAACTGGGACAGGCATTTGTTAGTAACGATTACAAACCTGAACTACTGCAACAAACCTTGGAGCAGTTTCCCCGGAAAAAGGTAGCATGATCATGCACACAGCAGCCGAGTACTCACCCCTGGCCGCCACTGACGCCAATACACGTGGCCGGCGTTTTGAGGAACCCGGCCCCAATAACCGTTCCCAGTTTCAACGAGACCGGGACCGCATCGTCCATTGTGCGGCCTTTCGGCGCTTGGAGTACAAAACCCAGGTGTTCGTGAATCATGAAGGAGACATGTTTCGTACCCGCCTGACTCATACCATAGAAGTGGCGCAAATCGGCCGAACATTGGCCAGGGCGCTCCGTATTAATGAAGACCTAACCGAAAGCATCGCCCTGGCCCACGACCTGGGACACACACCCTTTGGTCACGCCGGACAAGAATCACTCAACCACTGCATGCGTGAATACGGTGGTTTTGAACATAATATGCAATCCCTACGCATTGTGGATGAACTGGAAGAAAAATACGCTGAATTTAACGGTCTAAACCTGACGTTTGAAACCCGGGAGGGTATTCTGAAACATTGTTCTATCAAAAACGCCAAACAGTTGGGTGACGTAGGACTGCGTTTTTTGGAAAAAAGACAACCGGGGCTGGAAGCTCAAATCGCCAATATTGCTGACGAAATTGCTTATAACAACCATGATGTAGACGATGGCCTGCGTGCCGGAATGTTAAGCATAGAGCAATTACAAGCGGTTTCCTTATTCCAGGAACAATATGAGGAGGTTTCCCGGCGCTACCCCGACATTTCCGAACGACGAAAGATTCATGAGATTATTCGTCGTATGATCAACGCGCAAATCACGGACTTGTTGGTTTGTACGGAAAATGCATTAAAAACCCGAAACTTGGAAACACGGGAACGACTTTTGCAACTCAATGAACCAATTGTTCGTTTTTCCCCCACCATGCAGGAAAAAACGATTGAATTGAAACAATTTTTACGTAAAAACCTTTACCGACATTACCGTGTTCATAGAATGAGCAAAAAAGCCAACCATATCATCAGCAGCCTGTTTTCCGCTTTTATGGAGGATACCCAGCTACTTCCACCGGAACCCTTAACCAGTGTGGTACTACTCAATGCTCAATCAGGCGAAGCCGGTAAAGCTCGCGCCATTGCCGACTATATTGCCGGAATGACGGACCGATACGCTATCAATGAACATCAGCGTATCTTTCATCCCACACGCCTCACTTAAGTGGGTCGCCAAACCGAGGGATTGGGAATATGGCATGGAAACGATTTGACGTCTGGACATTCAGCGGCGAGGACCGGTAAATGCGCATCTATTTGCAAACTCGTGCCGAACCGGACAAAGCCCCGCGCTTCTATCATATCTGGTTGCAGCAGGATTTGATCGAAGGCTGGACTCTGGTCACCGAATCCGGTCAGCAAGGGTCGTCGGGGCGGGTGAGCAGGCGCCATTTTCAACATTGGGAAGAAGCTGAACAAGCCATGCAGGATTGCCGCGATCGACAAATTAACCGCGGCTATACGGTGGTGTTTGTGCAAGGCCAGGAACGCCGATGAAGATTTGTATTACTGTTCTCTACCGGGGAACAAAGCATAATGAAATATAACATTTTGAAACTAGTGTATATAATGTAAGTTATGAGTGAACCTGAGTACGACAACCGCAATTCTCCCTCCTATTTGGCTCACTACGCCATGACTCGTGCCCCGTTTTCCACCAAGCATGAAGCGGACATGATTTACCCTGAGCCTTCGCGGACTCAACGTCTGGATATCCTCATGCATTTGACCCAATACAGCAATGAAATGTTATTGGTTACGGGCCCAGAGGGCATAGGCAAAACCACCCTGATGCATCAGTTCCTGGACAAGGCACACGATTCTTGGAAGATTTGTTCTGTCGACGCCTACCCTATGATGGACAACGATAGAATGATCCAACATATCGCCAGGGGATTCGGTTTCACACTGGATAACAGTACACGTACCAAATTTGAAAAACTATCACACCAATTGGAATTGCAACTGGCCGGAACCCAAACCGTGGTTGTTGTGGTGGACAATGCCCATACTCTGACAACACGCACACTGGGCCTACTCACCAGTATCTCAAAGATTCACAATGCCAAATCGGCAGCCAATATTCGGGTCATACTATTTTGTGAACCCCAGATTAAGATCCAGTTTGCATCCAGCGACATGGAAAAACACAAACAAAGTGATATCCGCAAGATCGATTTACCGCCGTTTACGGAACAACATACCCGAGGGTTACTGTTACATCGCACCAAGGTAGCCGGACTCAACTCCGAAAATACCTTCACCGATGCTGCCGTTGCCAAGCTTTATAAGCAATCCGATGGCCTTCCCGGCGTTATTGTTGACCTGGCTCATCGTGTTTTATTTGAGATGACCCCCATAAAACGCAGGGTAAAACCCAAACTGGGGCAAAGAAAGGGATCCAGCAAAAGCACTCTGGGGGTCGCTGTGGGAGTTTTGGTATTCATCATTTTACTGCTGATCATTTTGTTTCAAAATGAACTCAATGCCTTGTATCTGTCCCATTTGAGTCGCTCGCCCAATCCCCCGGAGTTATCCCAAGCAAAATCTTCCGTACAACCGCTACGCCCCCAATCGGCAACCCCCAAAGAGCCTAAGGCGCAAAACGCCGAAGCCGTTCCATCGACTATAGTTTCTGCATCAAAAGTTTCTCCATCGAACGTTCCTACGTCTAATACTTCTGAAACAGATACTGCCCTTTCTACGACGAACACCTCTGAAACCACCCTTTCCACCACTGTGGCCACAGGATCTCAGGTACAGATTGCTCAGAATATCTCAATAGCTCCAATGACTGAGGACAAGCGATTCCCCAATAGTGAACAATGGTTGATGCAGCAAAACCCCGATGCCTTTACCCTGCAACTATTAGCTGGATACGAAAAAAGAACCATTGATAAATTTCTCAACCAAAATGACTTGCCTTCCACCAAACTGGCTTATTACCAGAGCACAAACCGGGGAAAGCATTGGCACAGCCTGGTCTTTGGCCTCTACCCCGACTACCGCAGTGCAACTCACGCTGTGGCCCAATTACCCGAACCACTGCAACACGCCAAACCCTGGATTCGGCAGCTAAAAAACATCCAAAAAGACATCCGTTTAGCTAGAGACAACAAGTTTTAAACAATTTCAGCAATAACCCTTGCGGGCACACGTTGAACCCTCCCTCCCAGCCAAGTATAATTTGCAGCCATTTGCCTGAATATCCGAGGAAAGTTTCAGCCAATCCAGCTGACATCCCCAGGGAAATCATGTAAGCTTTTGATTTATAAAGCCGTCCCTAAGTATTCAAGCTGTGGCAAAAGAATTCTGAAAAAACAGCGTAGTTACGGCTCGATTTAACAGCTGACGGCTCACCCCCAGCTGACATTGCCGCTACGCGTATTTCGATTCTGCTTCCTTACTATTAGACCGACCGTTGAATTAAGTCGGCACGGGGGAAGTCTGTGATTAACAACAATTTATTTCATAGAAAACAAGAAAGTGATGGTATCCGTGAACACTGATCGAAGCATGTACAGACCCGAGTTTGAAAAAGACAATTGCGGTTTTGGGTTGATTGTTCAAATGGACAACAATCCCAGTCACTGGTTGGTGAAAACTGCCATTGGCGCTCTGACCCGCTTGACCCACCGGGGTGCGATTGCCGCCGATGGTAAAACCGGTGACGGTTGTGGTTTATTGCTGAAAAAACCGGATACCTTCCTACGACAAGTAGCGACACAAAATTCTTTTGCGCTAAAGGATTTGTATGCCGTTGGCATGATTTTTCTGAACCCGGACAATACTCTGGCTCAGCAGGCGCGATCACGACTGGAAGCGGAGCTGCAACAAGAAGGTTTGGAAGTTTTAGGCTGGCGCCAGGTACCCACCGATGCGTCCGCCTGTGGCGAAGAAGCTCTGAACAGTTTGCCGCAAATCGAGCAAATTTTTGTCAACGCCCCCGATGGCATGGATGAAACCACCTTTGAACGGCATTTATATATCGGGCGTCGACGTGCGGAAAAAGCGCTGATGGATGCAGACGCCACTTTTTATGTCCCCAGCTTATCCAGCCGAGTAGTCTCCTACAAAGGTTTGGTAATGCCGGAAAACCTGCCCATTTTCTATCAGGATCTCAATGATCCTGTGTTGGAATCATCCTTATGCGTATTCCATCAACGCTTTTCCACCAATACCTGGCCCCAATGGCGTCTGGCACAACCGTTTCGTTATTTGGCTCACAACGGAGAAATTAACACCATACAAGGCAACCGTTATTGGTCCGTTGCCCGAGGCCACAAATTTGAATCACCGCACATACCGATGCAAGATGTGCGTCCCCTGGTTTCCATGACCGGTTCGGACTCCAACTCTTTGGATAATATGCTGGAAGCTCTTTTGGCTGGAGGTATGGATATATTCCGCGCCATGCGTCTACTTATTCCGCCCGCCTGGCAAAATATGAGCAACATGGATCCGGAATTGCGTGCTTTTTATGAATACAACTCAATGCACATGGAACCCTGGGACGGCCCGGCCGGGATTGTGTTGACAGACGGCGAACACGCCGCCTGCACCATGGACCGCAACGGCCTGCGTCCGGCACGCTGGGTCATCACCAAAGATCGTCATATGACCCTGGCTTCGGAAATCGGCGTATATAACTATGAACCCGGAGATGTGGTGCAAAAAGGCCGCTTAAAACCCGGTGAGATGATCGCTGTCAACACTCGTACCGGTGAGCTGCTGCTACCGCAGAATATTGATCAGTATTTAAAATCGCAACACCCATACAAGCAATGGTTGGCTGAAAATGCCAAACACATTGAATCGGTACTGGACGATCGTTCCAGCATCATCGTTCCCATGAAAAAAGATAAGCTGCAAGTGGCACAAAAACTTTTCAATGTCAGCTTTGAAGAACGTGATCAGGTAATACGGGTTCTAGCCGAAGGCGGTCAGGAAGCCGTGGGCAGTATGGGTGACGACACGCCCTTGCCGGTATTGTCACGCCACATTCGCTCGCCCTATGATTATTTCCGACAACAATTTGCCCAGGTAACCAATCCGCCCATTGATCCCCTGCGCGAGCAAATCGTCATGTCCCTGGCCACGTGTTTAGGGCGCGAACAAAACATGTTTGAACACAGCGCCAAGCACGCCAAGCGGGTACTGATAGACTCCCCGGTATTGTCTACCAGCAAGTTCAATCGATTGCTGGAACTCGGCGACGATTATGCATACGAAAAAATCAATTTAAACTTCCCTGCCTCAGGCACACTGGAAGAGGCGATTGTGGCTATTTGTCGCCAAGCAGTTGAAGCTGTTACCGGCGGCAAAGTCATGTTGGTCTTATCCGACCGCGATTTTAGCCAGGACAGTGTTCCGGTACATGCCTTACTGGCTACCGGTGCCGTTCACCACGAACTGATTAAACAAGGCTTACGCTGTGACGCCAATATCATCGTGGAAACCGGCACAGCCAGAGACCCGCATCATTTTGCCGTACTGCTGGGTTATGGTGCCACTGCCATTTACCCATACTTGGCTTACGAGTGCATTATGAGCTTGCAGATCTCCGGGGAAATCGAGGAACGCAACAGTATCCATTTAATGCGCAATTACCGTAAGGGCATCAATAAAGGTCTGTATAAAATCACCTCGAAAATGGGAATCTCCACCATCAGCAGCTATCGGGGCGCACAATTGTTCGAATCCGTCGGCCTTAGCGACAAAGTGGTCGCATTGTGTTTTCGCGGCACCACCAACCGTCTCCAAGGTGCCGGGTTTGAGGATCTGGAACAAGATCAACGCCAATTGGCGAAACACGCCTGGAACCCGCGCAAAGCCATTACCCAAGGCGGCTTGCTAAAATACGTACACAATGGCGAGGACCATGCTTTCAACCCGGATGTCGTCAAAGCCATACAGACTGCTGTGGCCAGCGGTTCCTATGAAGACTACCGCACCTTTACCGACATGGTGAATCAACGACCGGTGTTGGCGTTTAGAGATATGTTTGGCCTCAGCAACACCACACCCATATCCATAGACGAAGTGGAACCCGAAGAGGAGATTTTGAAACGCTTCGACTCTGCGGCCATGTCCCTGGGCGCATTATCACCCGAGGCACATAAAACGCTGGCCGAAGCCATGAATCGCTTGGGTGGTCGCTCCAATTCCGGAGAAGGCGGCGAAGACCCCAGCCGTTATAACTCCATAGAGCGCTCCAAAATCAAACAAGTGGCTTCAGGTCGCTTTGGTGTCACACCGGCGTATTTGCGTAATGCCGAAGTCATGCAGATCAAGATCGCCCAAGGCGCCAAACCCGGCGAAGGTGGGCAACTTCCCGGCACTAAGGTCAACGATTTGATTGCGGAATTGCGTTATTGCAAACCCGGTGTAGCGCTCATATCGCCTCCACCACATCACGATATTTACTCCATCGAAGATTTGGCACAGCTGATTTTTGATCTGAAACAGGTCAACCCTGAAGGCTTGGTATCAGTGAAACTGGTGGCCGAAGCCGGTGTGGGCACGATTGCCGCCGGTGTTGCTAAAGCCTACGCGGATTTAATCACTATTTCCGGCCATGACGGTGGTACGGGCGCCAGCCCCCTAACATCTGTGCGCTACGCCGGCAGCCCCTGGGAACTGGGGTTGACGGAAACCCATCAGATCCTGCGTCAAAACAATTTACGTGACAAAGTGCGACTGCAAACAGACGGTGGCTTGAAAACCGGACTGGACGTTATCAAAGCAGCGATGTTTGGCGCCGAAAGTTTCGGCTTCGGTACCGTACCCATGGTGTCCATGGGTTGTAAATACCTGCGCATCTGTCACTTAAACAACTGCGCCACCGGAGTTGCCACCCAAGACAATGTGTTACGCATGGAACACTTCACCGGTAATGTGGAAAAAGTCATGAACTACTTCCGCTTTGTTGCCCGGGATGTGCGCGAATTGTTAGCGCAACTGGGAGTTCGTCGCTTGACAGACATTATTGGGCGCACCGATTTATTGCAGATCAAAGACGCTCAAACCCAAAAGCAGCAGCGCTTGGATTTAAGCCCCCTGTTGGCTAATAAAAACATTACCGATAAACCACAGTATTGCCAGGAACCGCACAATGCGCCCTTTGACAAGGGTGAGTTAGCTGAGCAAATGGTAAAAGAAACCCTGCCCAGCATTGAAGCCATGAGTGGCGGTGAATTCAGTTACGAGGTTAACAACACCAATCGCTCCATTGGCGCACGCCTATCCGGGGAAATCGCCTTGCGTCATGGCAATCTGGGCATGGAAGAAAAACCCATCCATCTGAGCTTGAGCGGCACCGCCGGCCAAAGTTTTGGCGTCTGGAATGCCGGTGGTTTACACATGACTTTGGTGGGTGATGCCAATGACTATGTGGGCAAAGGCATGGCCGGAGGTAAACTGGTGATTCGGCCACCGGAGAACAGCGCATTTAAGAGTCACGAAACCACCATTATCGGCAACACCTGTCTTTACGGCGCCACTGGAGGTAAGCTGTTTGCGGCAGGTACCGCCGGCGAACGTTTTGCGGTGCGCAACTCCGGCGCCATTGCTGTCGTTGAAGGCGTGGGTGACCACGGCTGTGAATACATGACCGGCGGCATCATTACGGTATTGGGCAGCTGTGGCGTTAACTTCGGTGCGGGCATGACCGGGGGCATGGCCTTTGTGTTAGACGAAGACAACACCTTTGTCGATCGCTACAACCATGAACTCATTGATATCCACCGTATAGCCCCGGAGTCCATGGAAGCCTATCGTCATTATTTGTTGGAATTGATCAGAGAATTTACCGCCGAGACCGGCAGCGCCCGCGGGCAGGAAATTCTCAACGACTTTTCCGGCTGGGCATCCAAGTTCTGGCTGGTTAAGCCCAAAGCTGCCGACCTTCCTTCCCTATTGGATGACCTGAGACGCATGGCCGCTTAGGACAAAATACAACTAACAAGCAAGTAAACCGTTAAGTAAAAAATTATGGCAAACAATTTTCAATTTGTAGAAGTGAAGCGGCTGGATCCGTCGAAAAAACCGGCACAGAAACGCATTAAAGAGTTTCGTGAAATTTATGGCCAGTTCGACAGCAAAACCGCTGTGTCGCAAGCCGATCGCTGCCTGGCCTGCGGTAACCCATATTGCGAATGGCGTTGCCCGGTGCATAACTATATCCCCAACTGGTTAAAACTGGTCTCCGAGGGCAATATTGAAAAAGCGGCGGAGCTGTCGCATCAAACCAATTCCTTGCCGGAAATTTGCGGCCGAGTTTGTCCGCAAGACCGCTTATGCGAAGGGGCGTGCACCCTAAACGATGAATTCGGCGCCGTTACCATCGGCTCCATTGAAAAATACATCAGTGACACCGCCTTCGCCCAAGGCTGGATGCCGGACCTAAGCCATGTTCAGGATACCGGCAAAAAAGTCGCCATTATCGGTGCCGGACCGGCGGGATTGGGTTGTGCCGATATTTTAATACGTAACGGTGTCAAACCCGTGGTTTACGACCGCCACGAGGAGATCGGCGGTCTGCTCACCTTTGGCATTCCGGAATTCAAACTGGAAAAGGAAGTCATGATCCGACGTCGTAAAGTATTTGAACAAATGGGCGTGGAGTTCAAACTCAACTGCGAAATCGGTAAAGACATGGGTTTTGATCAACTACTGCAACAGTACGATGCCGTGTTCCTGGGTATGGGTACCTATAACTACATGAAAGGCGGTTTTCCCGGAGAGGACCTACCCGGTGTTTATGACGCCCTGCCCTACCTCATTTCCAATGTGAAACGCTGCATGGAACTGAAACAGGATGAGGCAGACCTCATTGATATGAACAAGCAAAAAGTAGTAGTACTGGGCGGTGGTGACACGGCCATGGACTGCAATCGCACCGCCATCCGTCAAGGCGCTAAAAGTGTTACCTGCGCCTACCGCCGTGACGAAGCCAACATGCCGGGTTCAGCTCGCGAAGTGGCCAACGCCAAAGAGGAAGGGGTGAAATTCAAATGGAACCGTCAACCGGTGGAAATCGTGGGTGACACTAAGGTAACCGGAGTTAAAGTGGTCACCACCCGTATGGGCGCAGCGGACGAACGGGGACGACGCAAGCCGGAAGTGGTACCCGGCTCTGAAGAAATCATACCTGCCGACAGTGTTCTGGTAGCATTTGGGTTTCGTCCCAGCCCACCGGTGTGGTTTCAGGATTTCAATATAGAATTGGACCAACGTGGCCGAGTGGTTGCCCCGGAGAAAAGCGACTATCCGTTCCAAACCAGCAATCCGAAAGTATTTGCCGGTGGCGATATGGTCAGAGGCTCAGACCTGGTGGTCACGGCCGTGTACGAAGGCCGTCAAGCCGCCGAAGGGATATTGGATTTTCTTGAGGTATGACAGAATCTTTAGAAAATTCTGAGTAAAAGCAAAGCCGGGTCCCCTCCTCCTCAGTTGACCCGGCTTAATCTGTCCTTGACGCTACGACTCCCTGCATCTACATAAGCTTGCGGCACAGTGCAAGCGCTAGATGCCCCCTTTCTTTCTAAACCTCTTTGTTATTATTGTTACAGGTGCACTTGCGATACTGCGGTAGTGCCTATGCTATGGTAGTACATGGGTAGTGCATAGATAACGTTGCACTGGTACTTCCGACTGCGGTACTGCGTTACTGCCTGTACTTCTATCCCGTACTTCTGTCCTGTACTTCGGTAATGAGGTTGCGCGAGTTTTCCCTAAGTCTCTGCACATGGATAGTAGAAAAAATTGAGCCTCAAGATAACTGGAGTAAACCCCAGCCTCACCTAGGGAAAACCCTTAAAATTAGATTTACTCTAATCCGGCAATTAAGGCCAGGCGCACCAATTCGGTTACAGACGTAGCTCGCATTTTGGTCATCAAATTAGAACGGTGTAACTCTACTGTTTTAACACTAATACCCAACTCCGCAGCGATAACTTTATTGGCGGTGGACTTCAACACCAGTTTGAGCACCTCATACTCGCGCGGCGTCAAGGCATCCAGCCGGCTTTTAACAGATTCTACACGCTCCTGGGCCTTGCGATTATCCAGATCAAAAGCAATCGCGCTTTGAATCCTCTCCAACATCAGGGAATCGTTGTAGGGTTTTTCAATAAAATCATAAACCCCTGCCTTCATGGCCCTCACTGCCATGGCCACATCCGCATGCCCTGTCATGATAATTACAGGTAAGGTGCAACCTTCCGCCTGCAATTTGGCGTGTAAATCCATGCCGTTAATGTCAGGCATACGCACATCCAGAACCAGACAACCGGCCAACCCGCTCTGGTAGGCTGTCAAAAACGCCTGTCCGGACTCAAAAACCCGAACCGGTAATCCCACAGACTCAATCAACCATTCCAATGACTCGCGTGCCAGCTTGTCATCATCCACTACATAAACCGTAGATTCCATCACAACATACTCTTTTGTTTTTTAATGCACAGGTAACTCAAAGAAAAACTTCGCCCCCGTATCCTCCATATTACGAGCTGAAATATAACCATTATGCGCTTCAATTATGGAACGACTAATGGACAAACCCATGCCCATGCCTTCCGGTTTAGTAGTATAGAACGCATCAAAAATTCGGGAATCCGATTCACTTACCAGACCGGCCCCATAATCCCGCACTGACAAACGCACCTTATCGGGTTCGCACTCTGTTGAGATAATCAGCTGCCGCTTTGACGCTATGGTGGTTTCCATAGCATCCAAACCGTTGCGGATAAAGTTAATCACCACCTGTTCCAATTGCACTAGATTGGCGGAAACATCGGGCAGATCCTCACACAAATCAAAGCTGACCTTGGCTTGAAACCGCTTGATTTCCGCAGATACCAGATCCACAATATTCAGCACGACATGATTGAGATTAATGGACATCCGATCCAAATCACCCTTTTGCACAAATTCGCGTAATTGACGAATAATGTCCGCTGCCAGGGTGGCCCCCTCGACCGTACGTTCCAAACCTTTTATCAGGGTCTGTTCGTCATAATCCCCCTGCTTAAGGCGGCGCAAACAACCACTGCTATAATTAATAGCTCCGGTTAAGGGTTGATTCAACTCATGAGCCAACCCGGCCGCCATTTCACCCATGGTACTCATACGCGCCACCCGAGCCAATTCGGACAGATGTCGCTGCCGTTGTGCCACGGCTTCCTGTTTTTCCATTTCACTGCCAATCCACTGAGCCATAAGTTGCAGGATATTGTGATCCCAATGGGTATAGGGGGCCTCTCGAACCTGGGTATCGGCAAATTCCAACAGACAGTGCGGCTGCCCTTTAACATAAATGGCTGTCGCCAAATAACTGCGCAAACTTTCACAACCACAGCCCGGATTCAGGCATTGGGGGCTGCTCAAATCGGGAATGTCCAAGGGCGTGTCTTTCTGCTCGATCACCTGCGGTACACACTCCCGATGCAAGGGGCCACAATGCTCGCGCACTAAGTGTTCCTGCCCCACCGCTGCACAATTGACTTGATCTTCATTGGTGAGACTGGACAAGCTGGCTACCGCCGACTGGTAGTACTCGCGCCCGGTTTCCAACAGTTGAGTGATTTTCTCTTCATGACTCAGTGCCGGAGCACTGGTAATATCCACCAATTGATGCAAAGCGATTTGACTCTTACGCAAGGCCTGATTGGCCAATTCCAGCTCCCCGGTACGATCCACCACCCGCTGCTCCAGCGTATCTTTGTACTCAGCCAGCTTTCGCTGCGACTGTTTCCGTTCCTGGATCTCGTCACGTAAGTTTTTATCGGTCTCCCGCAGTCTTTGGTTGGTTCGGGAGACATAGACATTGAACATCACCAGCAACGATACCCCCAAGGCTAACACCGTTAACCAATGTGCATATTTGCGCGTAATAGCAGCCAATGAAGTTTCTCGTAAAACTTCATAGGGGCCGATTTGTAATTGCTTCATCAGCTCATGCACGGGAGAGTAGTCCAAGGGCACTGTCCAACCGGCAGTACGTGAGGCATTTGCAGCGGGATGATCCATGGGCATGGCCAGCAGTGCCAACGTTACTTGCGTGGCCAATTCTCGTGATGTGGATTTTGCCTTGGCAAAGGGCCATTCGGGATACAAATGGGTACTCAGGGGTAACGTATGGCCTTCTACGGTTTGCGGGTTCAAAATTCGAAAATCGTCCATCTCAAACCAGCCCGACTCCACCATACGAACCAGTGTTTCCGATCTTAGGGTGGCGGCGTCCACGCGGCCATCATAAACCGCCAGAGCCACCTGATCCTGAGGAAACCCCACAAATTCCAAACGACTGAAGTCACTGAAAGGATCAATATCGTGCTCCTTCAATACCTGCCAGGCCATTTGAAACCCGCCAAAGGCATTGGGACTGACGGCCATAAAGGACTTTCCGGACAAATCCTCCAAACGTCGTACTGAAGTATTGTCCGCATTGGCAATAATAACCGCTCCAAATCGAGTGGCCGTTTGATTAACCAAACGCGATTGCATGGTGGCAATTCGTGAAATCCCATAATTGGATTCCAGTTCCACATAATTCCCCGGACTGGTGAGAACAAAATCCACCTGTTCCGTGGCAACCGCCTGAGCCATTTCGGTGAGGTTTAAAGCTGAAATTTGAAATGAATGACCAGGTAATTGATGACTCAAATAATCCGCTGTCGCCTGCCAACGTTGCAGAGCTTTGTCTTTGCCCCGGTAAGAAAGGACGCCGATAGTCACAGGAGTGCGGTTCAGAACAACCGCCGTCGCTTCCACTGCCGCCGATTTAACCACAGCCGATTTAACCACAGCCGTTTCTGCCACGGTTTCAAGCGCCACTGCCGCTGTCGCCACATGCAGCAGTACAAACAATACCCAAAAACCTATTTTCAGTGCTGATTTCACTTATACCACCAACGATCTTTTCCGGCAGAGGATTCCCCTGCCTTGGGCTGACTTGCCCTATACCCATATGAAATTGCTGAAAATTTAGGCTGCCTTATGGCATCAACTCTGCCATAAAACCACTATCTTATTGTTTTTATAGAATTACATCATTATTTGCTGCGCCATCGCTCAAACCATGATTTTTTCAAAGAACGACGACCATCGGCATATTAATGTACACCAATCACTAAACCACCGGCAACCTATTGGTGTCTCCCCTTATAGATCAACAACCGAACGCAATAGGGGATTAACTTATGGACTATTCAGGCCACACTCAAGCGAGCACTGCGGTAACTCATGTGGCTGAGCACGCCGTGGAAATCATCAGCCCCACTGATTTCATGGTTTCCAGCCGCCCAAAACCCAGAATCCAGGCAAAAACAAAACCCAGCCTGGTGGAACGCCTGGCAACGCCACAACCCATTCGTATTTACACACTGGGCCGATTTTCCATCAACATGCAAAATCAGGATGTGAATTTTTGCAGCAAAGGTCAGCGCAAAGCCCTGGAGTTACTCAAAACCCTAATTGCCTTTGGCGGACGGGAAGTGGGCGAAATCCGTATTTGCGAGGCACTATGGCCGGATTCTGATGGCGATGTGGCTCACACCACATTTTCCGTCACTCTGCATCGACTGCGAAAACTGCTGGGCAACGATACCCTGGTCCTTAGTGATGGTCGTCTCACCCTCAATGCAGAAAAATGCTGGGTCGATGTGTGGTCAGTAGAACGCTTGATCGGTCAAATTCGACAAATTCTAAACAGCAGTCCGGTGGACGCAGGCAAGATTGCAGACCTTGTCCACCAAACCATGTCTATGTATCACGGCCCCTATCTTGGCAACGAAGATGAGCAGCCCTGGTTTTTGTCCTATCGGCAAAAACTGCACACTAAGTTTTTCCGTACCGTCATGCAGGTATGCCGCTATTTGGAACAAAACGATCAGTGTGATGTGGCCGTTAACCTGTATGAATACGGCATCGAAATCGACAATTTATCGGAAACCACATACCTGCACTTGATGAAATGCTACATCAAGCAGGGCAAGTACTCCGAAGCCATGCGGGTGTATCAACGTTGCAGCAATATTCTGCAAGCCCATTTTGGCATGGGCGTGTCTCACGAAATGCGATCGCTTCACCGGTCCCTTAAACAATGTGCCTGATGCACCTCTCCCCAACTCACTCGGCGCATAGAAACTCGTTTACTAAAAGTTGAACTCCGAACAAAAAACGAGAGAGGACCATAAAGGGTTGCCAAGGGGCAACCCTTTTCTTTAGCCCTTTCCACATTACACACTATAACACTGACTTATGTCGAAGTTCTTTACAGTTCGATTATAGATATAAATTCTAAAAAAGCGCCCAATTAGAAGTATTTCGAATACACCCCCTCATTGCCCTTTGTACGGTTGCAGTTTCACCCTAATTAGTAGACATTACGCTGTATTAGATCATGGATTAAGTCATGGTCACCTTCGTATAGCTGTTGAGGTTTATCATGCTTTATACCAAGCAATATACGCAGGGAAAGCAACAGTTACGTAATGGATGCACGCACAAAATAGTAAAATTGTTGTTTATTTCCAACACGGTTCTGCTGGCGCCTTCGGTGGCTGCAGAGGTGATTTTGGATGGGTCAATGGGGAATGCCCAAACAATAGAGGGACCCGACTACAATATTTCCGCAGAATTGGGTCAAATCCACGGCAGTAACCTGTTCCACAGTTTTAGCGAATTCACCATTAATACCAATGAATCCGCCAACTTCTCCGGACCGGACACCATACAGAATGTGATCAGTCGGGTTACCGGCAATAACGCAACCTGGATCGACGGCAGTATCAACAGCTCCATGGCCGGTGCTAATTTTTACTTCATCAACCCTAACGGCCTGTTATTCGGGGCCAATGCCAGCCTCAATATCAGCGGTTCCTTTTATGCCTCCAGCGCAAACTACCTTGCCCTGGCGCAAGACGGCCATTATAACGCCACCCACCCCGAAAACAGTGTGCTCAGCGTGGCCGCACCCACGGCCTTTGGTTTTCTGGATGGCAACGTTGGCAGCATCAGCCTGGACGCAACCCAATTGCGGGTTGATAGTGGCAGAGAGATTAACCTGAGCGGCGGTCACATCCGCATTACCGGTTCGGCGGAACAACAAGCGCAACTGCAAGCCCCCAACGGCGTGATCAGCCTCAACAGCGTGGCGTCTATCGGAGAAGTGCCATTTGCTTCCAGCGATGCCGACACTGATGCCCGCGCCCTGAACGCCTTCGAAAGCGTCGGCCGAATTGATGTGAACAATGCCTGGATCAACACACAAGGTTCCTTAGGCGGCACTATCGTCATCCGTGGCGGACGTCTGGAAATGAACAATAGCACCACCTATAGCAGCACTAACGACCCAACGCCGGATACCGACCTTAACCTCCGTCAGGATAAAGGAACCTTGGTCAGCACGCGTGACACCGTAGTACTGAGTAATGCCTCCCGCATTGGCAGCAATGCCTACGGTACCAATGCTCCAAACGCCAGGGGCGTGAGAGTCGACACGCACACGCTGGAACTCAACAGTCAATCGTCTCTTGAATCCACAGTGTACCCCGGTTCCCATGGAAATACCGATGGCGTCACGGTTAACGCAACCGACGTGCTGCTGAACCAGAGATCCTACATCCGTAGCAACAGTTACGGACCGGGCCGGGCCGGTGGCGTTACGGTTAATGGCGATAGCGTAACTCTGCGTAGTGGTTCCTTTCTCAACGCCACCGCCTGGGCTACGGGGGAAACCGGCGGCGTCACTGTTAACAGTGACATACTCAACATGGACGCATCCTATATCTCCACTACATCTTTCGGAAGTGCTAACGCCGCAGATATCGCCATCAACAGTACGACATTCAACATTCGCGGAGTAAGAACTGAATTCCAGGGACTGTTTGCCAATACCTTGTCCGAGGGCACTGCCGGAGACATTAACATAAACGTCATTGAGAGCATTCACGCAGATCACTACGCCCGCATCGAAGCCGGTTCCGGGTGGGGTGGCACGGGTCACGGTGGCCACATCACCGTTACCACACCGAACTTGGTTATCAGTGACGGTTCTTATATCTCCTCATCAACATTTTTTGGCGGCGGCGGCAACTCGGGCGACGTTTCCATCACCAGCGAGCAAATTAGCATCATTGGTGTGGAGCAATCGTCATCACCATTCCAAAAAGACTTTACCGGCATCCAAACAGCAGCCGGTCCCGCCGGGGGTAATGGCGGACGTCTGCAGATCACAACGGATCAACTGACAATAAAAAACCGAGGCAATATCAACACAGCCACCTACGGGACAGGACGAGGCGGAGACTTACACATTACGGCACAGAACATCGAAGTCCTTAATGGTGGCCAAATCAACAGCGGTGCCTTCGGCAGCGGTAATGGCGGAGATATTTCCATAGAGACAGAAAACCTGCTGGTCAGTGGCGTGCACCCGGATCGTTTCAATCTGTTCGGCGACACCAACAATCCGAATTTAGCCGTATCGGGCATCAACAGTCAGGCCGTCCTGGGTGGAGGCAATGCCGGGGATATACACATCCATGCCAACACAGTGGAACTGGCCGATAGCGGTCGTATCAGCACCGACACCTACGGCCCGGGGCAAGGCGGCTTGATACATATAGAAGCGAAAGAGCTGAATATCCATGGCCAGAACCAAACTTTGAAAACGTTCTTGGAAGAGATTGGCTCCTCGGCAGATGTGAATTCCCGTGCCGGTCTGCATGCCGGGACCAAAAACTTTTACCGCAGTGTTACCGGCAATGCCGGAGAGATTCGTTTGGATGTCAACAGCATTCGTCTGGATCAAGGCATCATCGCATCGTTCACCAACTCCAACGCCCTTGGCGGAAACATCAACATCACCACAGACTTTCTGAGTCTGCAAAATCACTCCCTGGTGACAGCAGAATCTCGGTTTACCGGTGACACCGGTGATATCAATATTAATGCCCGTCAAATTGACAGTCGTAACAGTGACATCAGCACCATGGCTCAACAGGCTGACGGTGGCAATATTAACATTCACAACAATCAAGTGTTGTACTTGAAAAACAGTTCTTTAAGCGCTGCGGTTGCCGCTGCGAATGGTAACGGCGGCAACATCCATATTGATACCCGCACCCTGGCAATGCAAAAAGCCTCTATTGAAACGACGGCGGTTTCAGGCAATGGTGGAAATATAACCATCAGCGCCCAAAACGTTATTCAAACTATGGATTCAGTGATTGATGCCTCGTCCCAAACCGCCGTGAACGGCGTAATCCAAATCCAGCTGGATGTGGAATTAGGTAAGAATCTGGAAATCCAAACGGAAAAAACCGACAATACACCGTTTACCGTTGGTACTGAATGCGATAATGTCAGCAATGAGAACTATGCACAAAGTCGTTTTTCTGTAAGCGCAGATTCATTCGTTTATGGTATAACATCGGGTATTCCGTATAACCCAACAATCTATTTAAACCGGCATGATGGAAATAAGGCCGAGATAAACCCCAAAACCGGCAGTGAATCGGCCGATACAGCCTCACTGAGTTTTCGGGTAAATAACAAACCGGACTGTATGACTTGACCAAAAAACAATCATTAAACAGCAATTCAACCTTAAACCGAACAAAAACAATGAAACCTATTCAGTTGGCATTGATCGGCGCTGCCGTTTTAATCAGTTTCACCCTGCACGCCGCGGATCCGGGAGCCGCCACCAGCCGCCCCGCAGATGAAAAACTACCCCGAGTGGATGAAGAAGCCTTTGGACCGCAAGACAAACCTCAGTTTGAATTACCGCCGGTGCAGCTTCCTCAAGAACAACGCTTATCCACCAAGCTACAAGTACGCCTGAGCAAGATCGAGTTTGTGGGCAATACCGTTTTCAGCCAGGACGTATTGAGCAAACTGACCAATCCTTATTTAAATAAGGACATTGGCTCACTGGAATTGGAGGAAATCCGCCTGGCTGTCACCAACCACTATGTTAACAACGGCTATATCAACTCCGGCGCCACGATCCCTGACCAGGATCTGGAATACGGCGTACTGAAAATGCGCATCACCGAAGGGCGTTTGACCGACATTAAACTAAAACACGACGGTAAACTGAATCCGTCCTATATCACCCAACGCATTTCACCCAAACCCGATCAACCCTTAAACATACTTGAGCTACAGGAAAACCTGCACATGCTGCAGCAAAACCCGCGCATCAAACAAATCAATGCCAACCTGGGTCCGGGGGAACAACGGGGTCAAAGCAATTTGGATATCCGGGTCATCGAAGACAAGCCCTATGAATTGACCCTGGAGATTAACAACCACCGCCCCACCTCGATTGGTGAATGGCAAGGGCGACTGGGCGCCAAACATCGAAACCTCAGCGGTAACGGTGATACCCTGGGCATTGCTTATTCCGGCACCGAAGGCTTACATAGCGGCGAGCTGAATTACGAATACCCCATTGCCCCTGATGACAGCAGCATTAAACTGGACCTGAGTTATTCCGACTCGGAAGTGGTAGATGACAACTTGCCTATCGAAATACTCAACGACTCCTGGTCCGCCAAACTCAGCTGGAGCTTCCCCCTGTATTATCATTTACAGGAAAAATATCTGGTAAACCTGGCCCTGGACCGACGTCACAGCGCCTCTTTTCTGGAAACCGGCACGGTCAATTGCGAACAAAATGGCGGGAATTGCGAAGTCACGGCGTTGCGACTAACCCAGACCTGGCTGCGCCGAACCAATGAAGAAATCATGTCCCTTAGACACACTGTAAGCGTGGGTGTAAATGCCTTTCATTCCACTATCAGCAACAACGGTGGTGCCGACAGTCGCTTTTCCTCCTGGCTGATCCAGGGGCAATGGGCGCAACGCTATCAACCCACCCTGTTACAGAGTATTTTTCGCATGGACCTGCAGCTTACTCAGGATGTGTTACTGCCCATGGAACAATTTGCTCTGGGTGGCGCCAACACCGTACGCGGTTACCGGGAAAACTTTATCATCCGTGATAACGGCTTTCTGGCATCCTGGGAAGGCCGTTTACCCACCATAAAACGAGACTCAAAAGGCAACAGCCTCTACACTATGGCTTTCGTAGATTACGGTTACTCCTGGAATAGCAGTCAAAAACATTTAGCTAAAACCATTTACAGCGCCGGTTTAGGCCTTCGTTTTAACTACCGGGACAACACCGCCTTTACTTTGTATTGGGCGGAACCGCTTACCGATGGCGATACTTTAGACGAAGATAATTTGCAAGACGATGGCTTGCATCTATCGCTTCAGCTCAAGTACTAAGCAATATACAACTAAGCAATACACAACTAAGCAATACACAACTAAGCCACGCAAAAACTACTAACCTTTCGACTAGGATTTTTAAGGAAAACGTCTGGTTTTTTAGACCCATTCCATTTTTCGAAACCGTCAAAACATAAACTAGTAACCCGACTCTGCCGTTTTTGTAAGGGATATGAAACTCCAGCGGGTTACACTGATAGCGACCTATCACCCTGTACGCTCCTGCGCGAAGGATAGTTTATGCACAAACCCAAATCACAGTGGTTCTCCAAGAGTATCATTATCAGCGGCGCCCTGGCCGCAGCAAGCGGCGCTCAAGCAGAAGTCGTACGCAATACCGAATCAGGCGCTGCCGCCATCGACTTAAACACCAACAACGAATACAACATTGAACAGTCCCTTGGCCAAACCCGTGGCAGCAACCTGTTCCACAGCTTTCAACATTTTAATGTCTATGCTGATGAAACCGCCAACTTCCAAGCCGGGGCGGATATTAACAATATTATCGCCCGAGTCACTGACTCTCGCTCCGACATATTCGGTACCGTTAACGCCCCCGCCAATTTGTTTCTGCTCAATAGCCACGGTATCGTTTTTGGAGAAAACGCCACCCTGAACATTAACGGCTCATTTCACGCCAGCACTGCCGATTATTTGCTCATGGAAGACGGCACCCAAGTACAGACCAACGCCCCCGTGAACAGCCCCCTCACCTCGGCACCACCGGCGGCCTTTGGTTTTACCGGCACCAATGTCGCAGCCATCACAGTGAATGGCGAAACCCTGACCAAAACCAACCCCAACTCAACAGACAACGGCGGCACCCTGTCATTGGTTGGCGGCGAGATTAATATTGAAGGCTCCCACGTCACAACACAAAACGGCCACATCCAACTGGCCAGCGTCACTGCCGGGGAAGTATCCACTGATATTAGTAACATCGATATGGAAGATTCCAGCCTGACACTGGGCAGCATCAACATCAACAGCAATGCCGCTGTCGACAGCAGTGGCGCCAGTGGCGGGAAAATTGTGATTCGTGGTGGGCAGTTGATAATGGACAGCGCAGCCCTAGTATCCAATACCGATGGCAGCGCGAATGAATCCGCAACAGACGCCAATATTGACATACACACCAGCGACACCATAGCAATGAATCATGGTGCCAGTATCCAAAACAACGTGACAGCGGACGCCAATGCCGGCGGAATAGCACTACTAACCGCCACCTTAACAATGGATAACTCTTCCCATATATTATCCAGCGACTCAGACAACAGCTCCGGCGATACCGGCAACATTGATATCAATGCCACATCGGCGATTGAAATATCCGGCGGCTCCAAAATCATCACCTCAACACTGCAAGAGGGCAACACCGGAAACATCACCATTAACTCGCCTGACATTTCCATCACGGGACCAAGTGTCGCAGACGATGCAATCTACTTGGATTTCGGTGGAATTTATAGTCGCAAAAGTTTCACTGATAGCTCTGGCGGGAATATAACCATAGGCAGTAACGAATCGAAAAACCAGTCCCTCAAGTTAAGCGGCTTAGCGGAGATATCAACGCATAACTATTCAGATAGTGGTGACGTGGCAGCATCTGATGGTGGAAATATTGATATACATACGAATAATCTAAAACTCGAAGCTGGGGCACAAATATATACGTTAGCTATGGATGATGGAAATGGAGGAAACATATCAATTAATGCACAAGATATTACACTGGAAGGTGCCTATGTAAACCCGAACACCGCACTATCTACTGCAATATTCACGGAAACCAAACCGAGCTTCATATTTACGGCAGGAAAAGCTGGAGACATTCTTATAGACTCAGATAATGTGTCTGTTTTAGACGGCGCCTCCATCCACACAGAATCTTACAACAGCATGAACTTAGGCGGAAAAATCTCCATCGCCTTTAACTCCATGAAAATTTCCGGCACAAATTCAGAATTAGCAAACTTCTTTGAAACGTATGGATACTCACCCTATTTTATCAACCGCAACTCGAGCTCAAACATATATTCTATCAATTATTTCTTCCTGTTCCCTGAATTTTCAATGCCAGGCGGGTTAACGCTAACAGGTGATGAATTAAAACTATCTGATAACGGATTCATTTCAACGGAAAATCGTTACGAAGGAGCTGGTACCGATTTAAACATCAACGTCAAATTTATAGACATTATTGATGGAGGAAATCTAACAAGCACTTCACCAACCGCATCCCAAAACGCGGGAAATATTATTATTGAAGCGGAAGATATTTATATAAAAGGAAACACCACAAACAAAACAGGAATATTCAGCGGATTGAATGACGAAGGGGACGCTGGACGAATCGATATAACAACAGATAGCCTAACTTTAATAGATTATGCCACCATTAGCTCAGAAACCATTGGCCCCGGAAATGGGGGAAATATATCTATCACCTCATCGAGGTTTGTCGCCCTAAAAAACAAATCCAGCATAACAGCAAAATCTTCCAGCGAAGTAGACTCAACAGGTAATGCAGGAAACATACTTTTGGCCACACGCCTTCTAGCACTATCCAACAGCTATATAACTACAACTGCTGTTGCCGGATATGGAGGAAATATAGACATATCTGCTAATACGTTACTACAAACCTCCAATAGCGTGATTAGTGCCGCGTCATCGCAATCGGTAAGCGGCACAGTAAACATTAACACCAAAATTGATATAGGCAAAAAACTTGATTCACCTGCGTACTTTCAATTTGAAACGCCCACATTTCGCAACCATTGCAACTACAACACTAGCAGCAACACTTTCGTTCAACGTTCGCAATTTAATTTTCCAGCATACGAAGCAACCCATAAACCTTTCACTTTAAACTCATCAAAATTCAAGAACCAGCATTACACTCATCTCTCACCACACACTTTGTTAAGAAAATATACTGATTGCATATAAACCATTAGAAGGAGAAACAGATGAATCGATTACTTATAGCCCTATGTATTTTTCTTTTTGCCGGCGGAGTATTAACAAGCTGTCAAAATTCAAAAGAAATATCAACACAAATAAATGTATTGACAACAGAAGTAAAAACTTTAAATACTCGGGTAAATGCTTATAGCGACACAACCTGCGACATTTTAAACCGTATGTTCAAAGGCGATAAAGATGGCTTTGATGCATACAAAGAATCTAAGAAGCCCCATTTGGACTATTGCCAGTGGCAAAATTTGTAAAACACAGGCACAAACCAGCTTGTGGGCACCAATCAAGCCCACAAGCTATAATCCATTACTATTAGATCACACCACACCAAGAAATTGTTCTAACAACATAAATCTCGGTTATATGTCACAACAACTCTGAGACGCACAGCATTCCAAACCCCCACTAATTTTAGTAAACTAACTCCGCCACGATGGCTTTTCGATATCCGCTAAAAAAGGATCACACATGAAAACTTTACTACCCAGCCTATTTGTTTTGTTTATTTTTTATCAGCCTGCGACAACGAATCAAGCAACAACGTTAAACAAGGCCAATTTATAGACAGCGCCGTTCAAGGTTTGCGCTATACCTCGGGGAATTTAAGTGGCACCACGGATGCCAATGGCACTTACAATTACGTGGATGGCAATACCGTACAGTTTTTTGTTGGCGATATTTTGATCGGAGAATCGTTAGGGCAAGATATCATCACTCCATTAGATCTCGCGGGCGAACCGGCTAATCTATCCAACCCGGCAGCTATTAACATCGCCCGTTTTCTGCAAACCCTGGATGACGACGGAAACCCGGACAATGGGATTATTATTCCGGACGCAATCAGTCAAAATGCTTCAGGCGATATAAACTTTAATCAGAGCTTGAGTGTGTTCGAAAATGATAGCAATGTTGAAGCAACATTAACGGAATTAGCATCTCTCACCACAGCAATCTCACCAGACCTAAAACCTGCATTGGATGCGGCGATGCATTTAACCCTTTCTTTGCTCTATAAAGAAGAAATTAAGCGAATTACCATCCAAGTCTATAGTTCAACTTCGAACATATTGTGTGACCTTGTAAATGCTAGATTTAAATATGACAGAGACGCCTTTGAAGCATATAAAGAAAAATACTCCCCCACCTAGACAATTGTGAGTGGAAATGGGGATAACATTACAATGATTCCATAATAGATTTCATAACTTAAATAAAACCATCACATGCTTACGGGCACCTCCGTGCCCGTAAACCCAACGCAACACCTTATACCACTAATGTTTGAATGTATTTCATACAACTCTTTCTGAACCAATCTACTTAGCCCCTAAATGTTTTACAAATTCGATACAGCGATATATTCGATAGTTGTTATACTAATACAAGATTAGCAACCAAGCGTGATCGCTTTTTGATCAAATCGCTTTTAAAAGGATCAACACCAGAAGTCGAAACAGAGGAATGAGCTAATGACGTATCGCACATCACAATCTGTTGCTATTTGGGCTTCCTACGGGCTGCACTTACTCATACTCCCGGCGGTTTTGGGTTTAATCATTAATTATTTCAAGAACCGTCAGTACTCTTACATTGAATACGAAGATGACTCGGAAGACACGGTTCCGGTGTTTCTGCTGCAAAGCCATCATCAATGGTTGATGCGAACCTTTAATTTCCTTTTGATTATGTTCATGGTGGCGGTAGGCACCATGTACTACGGCGTGGGTTACCTCATCGCCATCGCCGCCGTGGTCTGGTGGTTTTATCGAATTTTGCGAGGCATGGTGTCTTTATTAGTCAGCAAACCTATGCCCGGTTACATAGGACAAGACACGTATTAAACAGTTTCTCCAGTCGTTGTTCAGTAGTTGTTTGTGTTAGGTGTCAGTGAAAGCAGTGTTGTATGAAGTAGTAGTTAGGCGTAGTGGTAAGTGTAGTGCAAGGCGTGTTAAGTCACCCTTTGTTCGTTTGGTGGTCGCATTACCGGTACTGTAGATGTTGGTGGCTGTAGAGCGTTCGGCTGTTTGCAAGACACTCTGTGTTACCAGCATCGTTGAAACCCAGAAGTTGGTATTGTGTTAGGTGTCAGTGAAGCAGTAAAAGTTGTACCCATTGTGTTGTTGTTATTGTGTTAAGCAGTGCAGTTTTACCCATTGTGTTGTTGTTATTGTTGTTTGTGTTAGTGCAGTAGTGGTTTTATGCAGTAGGATGTCAGGTTTGTAGTACCGCCAATCCTAAAGCTGGCTAGTTTTTCATAGCTGTGCAGCCTCTCACACTCCCCCTAGTGTGAGAGGTTTTTTTTGTTTTTATGTATCGTTTCCCATCCACTCTTTGTATTTACCCCTTGATTTCCAATAGTATGTTATTGGGTTCTTTTATAAGGACTGGCTTTAAAAAACTAGGGATGTTCTTTTCTATAGTTGGTCGCCGGGTCCCGCCCCGGCAGGCGGGTTCATTTTCTTTGTACGGACAAAGAAAACGAACCAAAGCTTCCGCTCCTGCTCACGCCCCTTGCCTGCATCCATGCAGGCAAAAGAAAACCGCCCGTAAGCACGGAAAGCCTCTGCGCTTCTCGCTTCAATCTGGGAACTGGCCCGACAGGCCATCCATGGCCTGACGAGCCAGTCGCGGCATCCTTGCCGCGACCCGTTGGGTTCACAGCTTGAAACTGCGATGCTCGACCGTGCTCCAACGGGATTCAGGGGTGCGTTCTGGAAGGCTACGGGAAGTATCTTGGTTTTTGTTGCGTTGAGATCTTTGGTGCAAACCAATGCTGAGCACCGGGATAAAAAGTTAGATTGTGACTGCCCTACTTGGAATGTGGCTCTCTTTTTTCTTAAGTGTTACCGATGTTTTTGGATTTACGTATAACCCATATTCGTGTTCATTTTTCAAATAGGGCGAGCACAAACTTGCCAAAGTGACTGTTGCTTAATCTTGGCATGAACAAAAATACATCCGTATCACTAAATAGAGCTACTTAAACCAAACTCTCCGTACGCACCCCGAATCCCGTTGGAGCACGGCCGAGCATCGCAGGTTCAGACTGAGAAGCCAAAGGCCTGCGGCAAGGATGCCGCAGCTCACTCGTCAGGACAGGGATGAAGTCTAAAGACGAACAAATGGTGCAGATATTGAGGATCCAACTATTACTCGCCTGTCGAGTGAGTTCCCAGGCTGAGCCGAGAAGCGCAGGAGCCTTCCGTGCTTACGGGCGGTTTTCTTTTGGTTCGTTTTCTTTGTCCGTACAAAGAAAATGAACCCGTCTGCCGGGACGGGACCCGGCGACCATCTTTAAAAGGGGTACAATCAAATTGTTAAACCCCAATACCAATTTAGCAAATCCCAATTAAGAATTCCTTTTACTTGCTACTTTGGGCTGTATCAAAAACTGCCTAAACCTATAAAAGAGACCAAACTCTCAACCAAACCTCCCTGTCTTATCCGATGCAATCCGATCCGCCCAACGCGTTGTCTCGGGTAAACGATATTTACCCACGCAGGCCATCACCACATCCAATGCCGCCGGCAAATCCACCTTATACCCCGCGGACACATATATGGGCTTAACCCCAACTCGGGTACGCAGAACCGCGCCGATGACCTCGTCACCATCCAGCAACTCCGCATAGCCCCCCTTCTCTACCGGCACCGGACCGTGCTCACCGATGAAGCGGGTTTTGGCTACGCCGATACTGGCTATCCCCGTAAGCACGCCCAAATGACTGGCAATACCCAGACGCCGCGGATGGGCGATGCCCTGGCCGTCGCACAGTAAAACATCCGGTGTCAGCGATAACTGCTCCAGGGCGGGTAAGATGGCCGGTATTTCCCGAAAGGACAAAAACCCCGGCACATAGGGAAAACAGGTTTCGCAGCGAGCGATGCGATACTCCAGCAATTCCAAATCGGGATAGCGCAAAACCGCTACCGCAGCGCGGGTAATGCGATAATTGTCTTCAAATCCCACATCCACACCGGCCACGGTCTGAAGCGGGCTGGGTAGCTGGTTTTGCAAAATCACCTGGGACCGCAGTTGCGACTGCATTTCCCTGGCCTGGGCTGTGGATACTTTCCAGTCTATGTCTTTCCAAGTTTTTTTCATAAGCCTAACCATACCAATGTCAGCAGTTCGTCAGCAAGCATACGATCCAAGCAGCGCAAACCTGGGAACCGGACCTTAAAACCGGGTATCATGCCTGTCCTGAGAAAAACAAACCAAGAGCTGGCAATGAGCAGTAACGACATCCGCATCAAAGGCGCGCGACAAAATAATCTGAAAAATATCGACCTGAACCTGCCGCTCAATGAGCTGACGGTGGTCACCGGGGTCAGTGGTTCCGGCAAGTCTTCTTTGGCCTTCGATACCATTTACGCCGAGGGCCAGCGTCGTTATGTGGAGACCTTTTCCCCCTACGCCCGTCAGTTCCTGGAGCGCATGGACAAACCCCAGGCCGATCGTATCGACGGCATCCCCCCGGCCATTGCCATTGACCAAACCAATCCCGTGCGCACATCCCGCTCCACCGTGGGCACCATGACGGAATTGAACGATCATCTCAAACTTTTATTCGCCCGTGTCAGCCATCTGCATTGCGGCGGTTGCGGTCAAGCAGTCAAGCAAGACAGCGCCCGCAGTATTTATGAGCATTTACGTCAACAGCTGCAACCAGATACGCGCATCGCCGTGGTGTTTAAGGTACCTATTCCGGAGCAATTCAGCGTTGAAGAAATCCAACAATTTCTGGCGCAACAAGGCTACACCCGCTTTCTCAACGCAGACTCCGCTGACACAGTGAAATTGTTAGAAGTGGTGCAAGATCGCCTCAAACTCAACGCCGCCAATAAATCCCGTATTATAGAAGCCCTGGAAGCCGCCTTAAAACAAGGCCGTGGTTTTACCCAAGTGCATTTGTGGGACCAACCCAAAACAAAGCCTTTATTGTTTTCTTCTGACTTGCATTGTCCCGACTGCAATATTCATTACCAGGAAACCACCCCCAACAGTTTTTCGTTTAATTCTCCTCTGGGTGCCTGTGACACCTGCCGCGGCTTTGGCCGTACCATTGGTATTGATTACGACCTGGTAGTGCCGGACACCAATCTATCTCTGGAACAGGGAGCCATCCGCCCCTGGCAAACCGAAAGCTATTACGAATGCCAGGTCGAGCTGTTACGCTTTGCCAAACAACGCGGCATTCCCATAGACACCCCTTGGAAAAAGCTCAACCGCAGCCAACAACAATGGGTGTTACAAGGAGAAGGCGATTTTGACGACAATGTCTGGTATGGCGTCTCCCGCTTTTTTGCCTGGCTGGAAACCAAAGCCTATAAAATGCATATTCGGGTGCTATTATCCAAATACCGCAATTACGCTCTGTGCCCCACCTGCGAAGGTGCCCGGCTAAAACCGGAATCTCTGCTGTGGCGTCTGGGCTCCAAAACCCTGGCGGACAAAGTGAGCAAGCAACGCAGCCGTCATCCCCAGAGTCAACTTAGCGACACTCAAGTGCGGCAGTTACCGGGGCTTAACCTCCATGACGTGCTGCTATTACCCGTGGAACAATGCCACACTTTTTTTCAACAACTCAAGTTGGGCAGCGGCGTGGACGAAGCCACGGATATTCTCTTGGGAGAGATTCGCTCGCGTCTGAATTTTTTGGTTAATGTGGGCCTAGCTTATCTGACCTTGGATCGCCAGTCGCGCACCTTAAGCGGGGGTGAGGTACAACGGATTAACTTAACCACCGCCTTGGGCACGTCTTTAGTCAACACCCTGTTCGTATTGGACGAACCCAGCATTGGCCTGCACCCTCGCGACATGCAGCGCATTATTGAAGTCATGCAACAACTGAAACAAGCCGGGAATACCCTGTTGGTGGTGGAGCACGACCCGCAAATTATGTTCTGCGCCGATCGGCTCATCGACATGGGGCCGGGCCCCGGTGACCAAGGTGGCCGTATCGTGTTTAATGGAGCACCGGATAAAATCCTGCGCAACAAACGCAGCTTGACCGGACGTTATTTAAACGGCGAACTGAGCGTCAGCCCCGAATCCAACCAGCGGAGTAACTCCGGTAAAACACAGCTAGACATACTGGGGGCACAACAACACAATCTTAAAAATCTGGATGTGTCCATACCTTTAGGACAACTGGTGTGCCTCTGTGGTGTCAGCGGTTCGGGCAAATCCACTTTAGTACACGACATCCTTTACCTGGGCTTACGTAAACTCAAAAACAAACCCATTGAAGCGCCGGGCCAACACAAAAAAATCAGCGGCCACCAACACATTGGCGAGGTTATCATGGTGGACCAATCCCCCATTGGCAAAACCACTCGCAGCAACCCCGCCAGTTACGTGGGCGCCCTAAACGGTATTCGCAAACTGTTTGCCACCGAACCTTTGTCCCAGGAACGGGGGTATACACCCGGCACCTTTAGTTTTAATTCCGGTAACGGTCGCTGCCCTACCTGCAGCGGTAACGGTTTTGAACATGTAGAGATGCAGTTTCTCAGTGACGTGTATTTACGTTGCCCCGACTGTGACGGCAAGCGTTTTCGCGATGAAGTGCTGGAAGTAAAACTCTTTCCGCAAAGCCGTAATAAAAGCGCTCAGACTCATGCTCTTTCAATCGCCGATGTACTGGAACTGACGGTGGCACAGGCGCTACAGGTGTTTCAAGACTACGACGAGATCCTCAATGCCCTGCGACCCTTAAGCGCCGTGGGCCTGGACTATCTGGCCCTGGGACAAGCGGTACCCACCTTAAGCGGCGGCGAATCGCAACGTTTAAAACTGGCAGGACACCTGGCCAAACAAAAACAAATCCGCGGCGATGACAAGCCCCATTTGTTTTTGTTTGACGAACCCACCACCGGCCTGCACTTCAGTGATATAAAAAAATTGCTGGGGGCGTTTGACGAATTGATCCAGGCCGGCCACTCCCTGCTCATTATTGAACACAACCTGGATGTGATTCGCCATAGCGACTGGCTCATTGAACTGGGCCCGGAAGGCGGTGCCGCCGGAGGCAAACAGGTGTTTTGCGGCACGCCGGAGCAAATCCTCAAACACAAAACCAGTCATACCGGCCAGGCGCTGTATCAATACCAAAAAGCTTTGGCAAACAGTCAATCTTGGGGCAAAACCAATAAAGCAAAAAACAAGTCGGCTCGAAAAACGGCTCAGGGCAACAGCATCAATATTCATAACGCCAAGGAACACAATCTGCGCAATGTGGACATACATATCCCCAGAGAGAAGTTTACCGTCATCACCGGCGTCAGCGGCAGCGGTAAAAGCACGGTTGCCTTTGACATTCTGTTTGCCGAAGGTCAACGTCGCTATCTGGAATCACTCAATGCTTATGCACGCCAGTTTGTACAGCCGTCGGCACGGCCGGAAGTGGATGCCGTCTATGGCATCCCCCCCACGGTAGCGATTGAACAACGCACCAGCCGTGGCGGCCGCAAAAGTACCGTGGCCACCATGACAGAAATCCAACATTTTCTGCGTTTGTTGTTTGTTAAATTAGGCACCCAACACTGTCCCGATTGCCACTGCCCCATTGAACCCCAATCGGAACAAAGTATTTTCAACCACATCATGAAGCGTTTTCGCAATAAAAAGATTCATTTACTGGCACCGCTGGTCAGTGAACGCAAAGGTTACTACACGGACTTAGCCAAATGGGCTGCGGCTAAAGGCTTTCCATTCTTACGAGTGAACCGGGAATTTATCCCTACCGATCCCTGGCCGCGCTTAGACCGCTATAAGGAACACAATATTGAATGCCCCTCAGAGCTGATCCACGTCAGCGCCAATAAGGAAGCCGAACTGCAGAGCAACTTAGAGCAATTGCTGGCCATCGGCAAAGGCGTGGTGATGGTCTTGTCCGCTGGGCGTACGACCTTATTCTCCACACAGCGAGCCTGCCCTCAATGCGGCCTCAGCTTCAATGAACCGGACCCACGCCAGTTTTCCTTTAACTCCAAGCTGGGCTGGTGTCAGCATTGCCAGGGCAGTGGTTGCGAACCTGTGGAGTCCGAACTGGAAGCGGAGACCGACACGGTCTTGGACCTAAGCTATCATGAAGACTGGGACCAGGAGCGCAATAGTGATGACGTTTGCAGCCATTGCCACGGCGCACGACTTAACCCGGAAACACTGGCAGTCACCTATAAAAACCGCTCCATTGCCGATTTTAATCGTATGACCATCGCTACGTCCTCGCGTTATTTCGACAACATCAAACTCAATGCCCGCGAAAGCATCATTGCGCGGGATATTATCGTGGAGCTTAAATCCCGCTTGGCCTTTTTACAGCATGTGGGCTTGTCTTACATGGGCTTGGACCGCTCTGCACCCTCGCTCAGTGGAGGCGAAGCACAACGCATTCGCCTGGCATCGCAACTGGGATCCAATCTCAGAGGTGTATGTTACATCCTGGACGAACCCACTATCGGTCTGCACCCGCGCGATAACGCCATGTTGTTGAGCACTTTAAAACAACTGCAAACCCAGGGTAATACAGTGGTGGTGGTGGAACATGACGAAGACACCATTCGCAGCGCCGAACACATTGTGGACCTGGGACCGGGAGCCGGAGTACAAGGGGGACATGTACTGGTTAACGGTTCCGTGGCACAACTCAAACGTCATAAGCAATCCAAAACCGGCTTGTTTCTGGCCAAACCGCTACAACACCCCATTATGCCGCGACGGGAAACCCAGCTGCGCGGCAAACACGCAACAGCGGCAATTGAGGTACAACAAGCGACGTTAAACAATTTGAAAAAACTCAACGTCAGCCTGCCCTTGAACCGCCTGGTGTGCATCAGCGGCGTCAGCGGCAGCGGCAAAAGCACTTTGATTCGGCGCATTGTTTACGAGAACTTAAAAGCGCATGTGGGTAAAACGAATGCAAAGAAACGCACTTCGTCTAAAAAAACAGAATTCTTGGGGTGTCACTCCTTATCCGGTTGGGAATCCATCGACCGCATACTAGAAGTAGACCAGACCCCCATCGGCAAAACCCCTCGTTCCTGCCCAGCCACGTACATCGGTTTGTGGGACCACATTCGCCGCCTTTACGCCAATACCAATGAGGCCCGCATTCGCGCTTATGATGCGGGGCGTTTTTCTTTTAACGTCAAAGAAGGACGTTGTGATGCCTGTGACGGTCAGGGTTATCGCAAAATAGAAATGAACTTTTTACCTGATGTCAAAGTAGCCTGCGATGTGTGCAAAGGTGCACGTTTTAATTCGGAAACTACAGCGGTGTTATACAAAGGCAAAAGCATAGCCGATGTATTGGCCATGGACATCGATGCCGCCTGCGAATTTTTCAGCGCCCACAGCTATATTCACCATGCCCTGCAACTGTTACAAGACGTGGGCCTGGGCTATTTAACCCTGGGACAACAAAGCCCCACCTTAAGCGGAGGCGAAGCGCAACGCATTAAACTGGTATCGGAGTTGGCCAAAGCCCGGCCCTCGGAAGACCTTCGCCGCCGCAAAGCACCGCATACTTTGTATGTATTGGATGAGCCCACCGTGGGCTTGCACATGGCGGATGTGGAAAAACTGATTCGGGTACTGCACCGCTTGGTGGATGCAGGCAACAGCGTCTTTGTCATTGAACACAACCTGGACGTGATCGCCGAAGCCGACTGGCTCCTGGATATGGGACCGGAAGGTGGCGACAAAGGCGGAAAGATCTGCGCCATGGGCACCCCAGAGCAAGTGGCACAACAAGCCAAATCCAAAAAATCCATCACCGCCCCCCTATTGAAGCAATTTCTGCAGCAGCGAAAACCGGCCCGGTGAATGCATACATACACTTGGCGTCAGGGATCAAGTACTTAGCATTCCTGCCGTTATAGTGTGAAGTACATCAAATTTCCGGCCTTCCGGCCCTAAACAAACTCTGTCAGCACCCCTTAAAATGCGTAAGATACTGATTTTAAACAGCAAAGGCGGATGCGGTAAATCCACTATTGCCACCAATCTGGCAGCCTATCTGGCCCACAGCGGTCATAGCACCTCACTGCTGGATTACGATAAGCAAGGCTCCAGCATGAATTGGCTGAAGCAGCGCCCGGAACACAAACCTCAAATTCACGGCATAGCTGCCAACAAAAACCGAACCGATGTGACTCTGAGTTTCCAGATGCGTTTACCCGCCAAGGCCGACTGGGTGGTATTGGACGCTCCGGCCGGAGTGACCGGGTTTACCTTGCGTGATTATGTCCGCCGGGTGGACGGCATTATAATTCCGGTTTTGCCCTCCCCCATTGACATTCACGCCACCGCCGGATTTATTAAGGAACTGCTGCTGGTGGGCCGAGCCCGCGCCACGGACACGAAAATTGCCGTTGTCGCCAACCGTGTACGTCAAAATGCCGATGTCTATCAACCCTTGCAACTGTTCCTAAATAGCCTAAAACTGCCGTTCCTGGGCACCCTGCACAGCAGCATGGACTATGTCCGCGCCGCCGAATGCGGCCTGGGTATCCATGAATTGGACAACCCTCGCTGCCCCGAGAGTTGCGACCAGTGGATTCCCATCGCCCAATGGCTTGAGACTCTCTCCGGAAATACCCAAAACCAATCCATTAGCAGTATTTTTCCCAGTTACGCTCATAACTGAATCTCGCCTTCCTCGAACTACACGACGCTCTAAGTCAATATTAAGGTTTGCTTAAGCGCCGCCAATCAGCACCGTATTTGTAAAGAATCTGACACATTTCTCGATAAACTTAGCTAGAGCACTGTTTTAAAGGGTGGAAATAACATGAATAACCGCATCAAAATTCCAATGCTGATTCTATTGATGTTATTAACTCCATCCGTACCGGCAAAATCCAACAACAAGTTAGTATTAACCTTTGGCATATATACCTCCGACAAACCCTCAAAAATGGTCAGGCAATTCCGCCCCATTCTTAACGAACTGGAACAAGCCATGGCGACACAACTGGGCCAGGAGGTTACGATCAAAACCCATGTCGCTCCCAGCTATGAACAGGGATTACAAAACCTGGTGGATGGCCGAGTCGACTTTTCCCGCGTGGGTCCCGCATCCTATGTTTTAGCAAAAAAGGCCGACCCGGCCATCGACTTAGTTGCCATGGAATTGAAAAAAGGCCAAAAGGAATTCTATGGTGTTATCGTGGTTGCACAAGACTCACCCATCAAAACCATCTCCGACCTTAAAGGTAAACGCTTTGCCTTCGGGGATCAAAATTCCACTATTGGCAGGTACTTGTCCCAGCAATATTTATTGCAACACAAAATTCACGCCAAAGACCTGGCTGCCATAGATTACCTGGAACGACATGACGCTGTAGGTGCTGCCGTGGCCTCCGGTTTGTACCATGCCGGTGCATTGAAGCGAAGCACATTTGAACACTTGGTTAAAAAGGGCCACAAATTGCGTGAATTGGCCCGTTTTAGTAACGTCACCAAACCCTGGGTGGCAAAACGGGCACTGGACCCAACCGTTTTCGCCGCTCTGAAAAAATCCCTGCTGGCTCTGAAAGACTCCGCTGGATTAAAACAGCTGAAAAAATCCGGTTTCGCCGACACCACTGACCAAGATTTTGCAGCGATCCACCGCGCTATCGAAGACAACGCATCGTTCTTTCAATAGGCAGGTTCCATGAGATTTTTTAATCGATTTAAACTGTGGCAAATTGCTTTGACCGGCGGGTTCACCTTTGCCGGCCTCACCATGCTTTTATTGCACTGGGCAGCGGTTAACAATGAACTGGAATATCATAAACGCAGTCTGGAACGCAGTTTCAGCGAAATCATTGATGTACTGAGTGCAGGCTCCATGGAAGCCATGATCAGTGAGGACATCCCTTTACTGCAAAGTATTGTAGACCGCAGCATTACCCCGGAACTCGCCAGCGTCATGATTCGCAACGAAGACGGTAACATCCTGGCAAGCCGTAAAAATAAAACACACATAGAATTTCCGTTCAGCATCACCCGAAATGTCCGGTTGGAATCAGAGCTTTTTGGCAGCGTGGAAATCGTCTTTGACCTCAGCAATACTAACCAATCGGTGCACCAACATGTACTGCAGTTGGAATGGCTATTGTTCGGCCTGATTGTTTCCGGCGGCCTGTTGCTTGTCCTGGCCATTCGCCAATTGATGCTGCGCCCCATAGAAAAGCTGCACCAACAAATCAGCTACTTGGCCGAAGGCAACTACACCAAAGCGTTTCAGCTTCATGGCTCGCGGGAATTAACCCAGCTATCTCAGCATATCAATCAATTGGGCAAAATCCTGGAAAACAAACATATTATGGAACAGAATTTTCGCCGGGAACTGCAGAAGGAAGTGGATAAACGCACGGACGAACTGCAAAATCTGTACGAACAAGTTAAGCATCAATCACAACACGACCCGCTTACAGGTCTGGCTAACAGGACATTGTTTTTTGAGCAGTTGGAAAAAAGCATCCTCAAACAACAACACCGTATGGCCATGCTGTTTATCGACCTGGACAATTTCAAAGACATCAATGACCGCCTCGGACACGACCTGGGAGATACCTTTCTGAAGGAAGTCTCAGCACGTTTGAGCAATGCCACCCGACGGGAAGACACTATAGCCCGGTTTGGTGGTGATGAATTTCTGGTATTGCTGAGCAGAATCACTTCCATCTCGGATGCCGTAACAGTTGCGGAAAAAGTCATCAGCACCTTGAACGCCCCTTTCCCCATTGGCGACAATCTGGTGACAACCAGCGCAAGCATAGGTATCAGTCTCTATCCCGACGATGCAGACAATGCCATTGACCTTTTCAAAAAGGCCGACCAAGCCATGTATATGTCTAAACAGGCCGGTAAAGGCGGGTACACTGTGTTTAAGGAAATTCAGTACAATAGATCTAAAAACGGAGACTAACCCGCAAACGGTGGAAAACTCTTTCCGGTAACACACAGAACCGGCCTGTTCGCAGCATATTACCCGGTGACGCCCGGAAAATGTTCATCATCGATGGGCAGTTGCTTATATTCAAAACAGTTCTTTGTTCTCGATTTTTATAGCCGCGCAGCATGGAAGAGCGTCTTTTGCGTATTCCAATGAGCAACATCACGACAACTACTTTGCTATGCTTATGCAAGATGTGGTTTGTTGCTCATCGCCTGTACGGGAGTTACAGATAGGCTCGGCAAAACACGCAAGCTCTGCCCTACGGCTTTGTCAGTGCCCTAACGATCGCTTAATATATCAACCATGAAAAACGAAAACCTGTATAGAATATTATTGGCGCTGTTGCTCAGCGCAAGCTTGCATACCGACGCACTGGCGCAACCACACTCCATAACCACACCCCAGGCAAGGCTGCCAACCACCCCGCACATAGGTCAGAGTGGCAGTTATGTTTTGGAAAAAGGCGAACAGTCCCTGCTTGCCCGTGCCTGGCTCACACAGCGCGCGACTCGCAGCATAGATGTACAATATTTTATCTGGAGCACCGATAACGTCGGCATACTGGCAGCAGAAGCCTTGTTACAAGCCGCTGATCGTGGTGTTAGTATTCGAGTGCTGGTGGATGACTTTCTCATCGATGCCGAAGAACGCACCCTTCTCACACTGGCGGCACACCCAAAGATCCATATTCGCGTTTACAATCCAAGACACCAGGTAGGTGTATCCGCATTCAAACGTTGGATCAATTTGTTCATCGGGTTTCGCCAATCCAACCAACGCATGCACGACAAGGTTTTCATTGTGGACAAACAGACAGCCATCACCGGCGGGCGCAATATGGCCGATGAATACTTTGACTTTGATCATCATTACAATTTTCGCGACCGCGATGTCCTGCTTTCCGGTGAGGTGGTAAACGCCATGAACCAAAGTTTTGAACAGTTTTGGCAGCACGAGCTCAGCGTGCCGGTGGAAACGTTACTGGCCGACGAGTTGAAGAAACTGGACTCTGTAACCATAAACACCGCCTACACCGAGTTACACTCGTATGCGGCAAAACCGGAAAATTTCGCGCCACAGGTGCGCCAAGCACTGACAGACATGGATCAACCCATGCAGCAAATGTTACATCAGCTGCATTGGGGCAAAGTACAATTCGTTAACGATATTCCGGGGAAAAACCCCAACCGGTTCGACCTGGGCGGCGGCGGCCGTTCCACGTCAGCACTGAAACACTTGTTGCTGCAAGCAAAACAAAGCATCACTATCCAATCCCCCTATCTGATTATGCCGGAGGGCGGTATGGAGTTGTTCAAAACACTGCTCGATAAAAAGATAATAATCCGCATTAGCACCAACTCACTGGCGTCCACCGACAACCTTTACGCTTTCAGTGGCTACTTGGCTCAGCGCGAACAGCTGTTGGATCTGGGCTTGAAAATCTTCGAATACAATCCCTTCCCCCATGTCGCCAAGCAACTGTTACGCCCCGAACAACAAGAAAAACCACCGGTTTTCGCTATTCACGCCAAGACCATGGTCATAGACCACCAAACCCTGTATATCGGCACATTCAATTTTGACCCGCGTTCATCCAACCTAAATACCGAAGTAGGCGTTATCATTCACCACCCCGGTTTAGCGCAGCAAGTGGAACAAGCCATAGAAACGGACATGCTACCCGAAAACAGTTGGTCGGCTCATGACAATCCGGACCAACACAGCCCCTGGTGGAAACGAGTCAAGGCGAGGTTTTTTTCCTGGCTGCCTTTGAATCCTGTACTCTAATTGTCCACCGATAATTACCGCTACCGATACAATTGTTGGGTTAGTAACGTAAGCTGAGGGGCGACAGGTAGGCAAATAGCAGATGGTTTGTGTTTGTCGTTAGCTATGGGGATGTGATTCAAGTCTGCCCGGTGGAATACGCAAGCTATTCCACATCGCCCTACAGGTTAACAATATTCCGAAAGGTCAAATTAATACGTGCCTGCTTTTCTATTGCGGTCTTTGGTACGCAGTGTTGCCAATGGTGCTGTAGCTCCCCGGCCATTATTAATAGACTACCACTGTTTAGTTCCAGTTTAACTACCCGTTTGGTTTTTCGATGACGTAATTTGAACACCCGCATCTCCCCCAGGCTCAAGGAAGCGATAAAGGGATTGGGGCCCAACTCCGGTTCCTGATCTGCGTGCCAACCCATGGAGTCTTTGCCATCGCGGTATAAATTGGCCAGCACGCTGTTCAGGGGTTGCTTGCACACTGACTGAATTTGATCGCGCAACTGCAACAACAAAGTATTCCAGGGCAAGGGTGCATGCACAATACCGGAGTAAGCGTAACTGGCGCCTGCATCACCGTACCAGGCTACCCGACGTGGCGCGGCCACCGTTTTCCCATAAATGGTATAGGACTCGGACTGCCACTGCAGGCTTTGCTTTAATTGTTCGAAATAGTCCTGAGAATTTTGCAAAGGTAGAAACTGCGCCACATAAAAGACAAAGCCATCCTCCGCAATTATGTTGTCACCGGGCAAAGTCACCATGCCACGGATTTTAACAAACCAGTTAGAGTTTAAACAGCTTTATGGCTTTTCTATACTGTCGCAATAGCGCCTCTTGAGGTCGGGCGCTGTAGCGCAGGAGATTATACATTTGTGTAATTTGGTAAATGGAAGCGCTCAAATCCGGGCGCACTTTGCACAAGCGTTGAGCGTAGTCCGACGCACTTTCGTGAGCCTGACGAGGCAAACCCACCGACTCCCACAGTCGACAGAAATGTCCATAGGCCTGCACGCATGGATCGGGCTTATGATTGCGGTATTGCAGGGTACTGATTCGACGCAGGCCCAGAAACATAAACCATAACAAAACCGACGACAAACCAAACCAGAACAGACGTAATGCGTTTTCCTTATTTACTACGCCAACCAAGCCTGTCTCCAGCAGTTGCGCCAATTCCCGGGTACGTTGATACCACCATTCAGACAACTGATTCAATATTTGATCCAGTGGCCGGGTCAATGCGTCCTCATCTTGCTTGCGTTGCGGTGGAATCACGGTGGTGGGATCGACGCGCTGCCAACGACCATCCTGCCAAATTTCGGCCCAGGCGTGGGCGCGGGACTGCCGGACTACCACGTAACTTCCATCGCTTCCATCGCTTCCATCGCTTCCATCGCTACTATCCCGGCTCTGGGCTCCCATTGAATCACCACCCATTTTTTCACCACCCATTTTTTCACCACCATAGTAGCCGGTCACCACCCGCGCCGGAACACCGGCGGCACGCATGAGGAACACAAACGCCGATGCATAGTGTTCGCAATATCCGCTGCGGCTTTGAAACAAAAACTCATCCACCGGGTCGCGTGACAGCAAGGGTGCTTGTTTACTGTAAAAAAATGGCTGCGTACGAAAATAATGCAGCACTTGCTGTTTCATCTGTTCGGCTTTATTGGTTGGCGCCAACCCCTGAGCCAGTTGTTGCGCCAAAGTCCGCGCCTGAGGTGCGCCTCGGGAGGGCAGTTGCAAATAGAGCTTGGGATCGGGTAGTGCTTGCCTGCCTGGGTCCAAATACCCCATCCGGTAACTCATGGGTTCAATAAGGCGTCGTGGTAACAGCCACTCACCCTCGCGGCTATAAAACGGTCGCCTCACTCCCTGCAGCTGCAGCCATTGGGAATGGTCCAGACTGTACAGCCAACGCTGCCCATGGGCTTGCAATTCCACCGAATAAGCACCCCTGCCCGAGGCATCGCCGCCCTGCAAAAGATCTTTTATTGAGGACTGCCCGTGACGCGGCATTAAGGTTTCCCTTGAATCCCGACTCCAGGTTTTACCGTCAAACAAAGTCAACACCGGCCCGCGCCAGTACAGTTGCTCCACGGGTTTTGGCGGCGCCTTATCAAAACGCACGCGTAAAGCCACTTCGTTGGATTCCAGCAAACGGCTGATGGTCCCCGGTTGCATACGGTCGCTGATACCGGGTTTTCCCCAATTTGAATCCCAACTCAAAGATGGATCCCACTGCGGTAAGGGATTATTGCGAGGAAACCACGGTGCCGTCACTGCCGTCAGCAGCGCCGCCTGTAACAATACAATAAAAAAGGCGACGCCGTGCGAACCGACACGACCGCGATCGTTCCGCTCCAAATGAGGATATACACTCAGACAATGTATCAACAGTACCTTTTGAGAAGAGGATTGATCCCGTCGAAAAAACAAAGACCCGGCATACAAAAGCAATAACAGCGCAAAAGTTACCAACCAAATAGTGACATAAGAATCGCTGTGTAAAAATGCCAGGATAGCCACCATAAAGCCAAAGGAAAGCACCAGCAACATATCCTTGTCTTGATCCAATCCCAGCAACTTGACAGACAGGGCCAGCACCAGCAAACCCACACCCATGTCCCGACTCATAAAGCCTTCACCGGCAAACAGCACCAGAACAAATCCCGCCACTGTAATCCAGGACAACAGGCGCCGCGTAGGCAATCTACAGTAACCCCATAAAAACCCGGCACGCCATAGAAACAACAGCAGACAGAATAACAAAACCAAGGGAGATAAATTTAAACCATGAGGCAAACAAGCCGCCATCGACCCCGATAACAACATCCATTGTTTGCTGTCACTATCGCGGCGATGCATTTGCATTAACAGGAAACGGGAATAATCTCAAGCCATGGCCAGGGTGCGCAAACACCGGGCCCGGTGCCCTTTGCCCGCGGCCACCTCAATCTGCTTTTCCGGCAACCGCAGTCCAAACGTCAAACCCTGGCGCGAGGCTTTCAATACCGAGTAGGTCATTTGTGACAAACGCCGCTCCGGTTCCAAATTGCTATAATCAGCCCAGTCCACCCACAAGGGTTCCGCTGCGTCAGTATCCCCGGCAGCCGCATTGTCTTTAGGCAAGTCTTTAGGCAAGTCTTTATGCATGTTCTTGGCAGGCACAGGCATGGCTTCCTCGGTCTTTACCATCAAAGATCTGTTCTGTTGAAACAAACTCCAGTGAATCCGCGACACCATATCACCTTGTTGGTAAGGACGCAGTCCCACCAAAGTGTCGTCAGCATCCCGGGTCACCTCAAACTTGGCTTTTGCACGCGGCGTTGACGGTTTGCTGGGAGCAGGATAAACACACTGCGTGGGCAGCGCGGTGGTCAACGTGGACTGAAACAAGGCAAAGGGATAATGACAACGAATTTGCACCGGCCCCAGATCCACTTCACCCCGTTTTGTCGGCGCATACAAAATAGCCCACTGTCCCAAACCGTTCACCAGCGCCACATCATCGCTCTGTTCTTCACCGGCTAAGCGTATTTCCAGGGTTCGATCGCGGCTGAAACCACCGCAATAATCATGAATACCAATCAGCAAAGGAACGGTTTTTCCTACAAACAAATCGGGCTGGGTTAACAAAAACACTTTTAGTTTGCGCACATGGCGCCAACTGTACCATAGAGACAGACCCGCTACGTGACAGGCAAACAGCGTGAACACCACAATCAACGGTTTGCCGTAGTTCACCCCAATGAGTAACAAAGACAGCATCAGAACCAGGAAATACACACCTTCCACGGTCATGCGAATGGATACAGCTGCGGAACCCTCTACAGTGGCCGGTTCAACTGCATTTGTTTCTCCAGCCGGTTGCAACAGGCTGTTTAAGGGCAAAGCGTCTGGCACAATCATATCCGCTTCCGACACCGTATCCTGTTTTGCATGGCTTTTAAAAGAGGGGTCAAACTGTGAGGGACTCAATAACATGACAAGACACTCCGTTAAAGCGGATCAACTTATTGGCATACAGCGCAAGGGCAACATCAATGACTCAGCATCCGTGACTTCATCATCTGCGGCCTGTAAGCGATGCCCCACCACCGTGGGTAACACGGTTTGAATATCTTCCGGTTGAACATGGGTACGCCCATGAATATAGGCCCAGGCTTGAGCGCATTGGCGCAATGCCAATCCGGCTCTGGGAGACAATCCCATTTGATATTGTGAAGACTCGCGACTGAAACGCAGCAATTGTTGCAAATAATCCAGCAGAGGGTCGGCAACAAACACCTGTTCCACTTCCTGCTGCAATTGCAACAAGTTCTCCTGAGTCAGAGCCACGGGTATAGCCGCTGTCTGCGCCCTGCGGCTGCGCGGCGCCCGACCCGCCTGGCCGGACAGCAACAAGCGCTCCGCCGCTTCATCGGGAAACCCCAGCTGCAAGCGCATATGAAACCGGTCCAATTGAGACTCGGGTAAAGCAAACGTACCCAGCTGTTCCTGCGGATTTTGGGTGGCAATCACAAAGAAAGGATCGGGTAAATCGTAGCTGTGGCCATCCACGCTCACTTGCTGCTCTTCCATAGCCTCCAGCAAAGCGCTTTGACAACGGGGTGAAGCCCGGTTGATTTCATCGGCCAGTACAACGGAGGAAAAGATGGGGCCTTTGCGAAATTCGAAATGATGCGCTTCGCCCTGGCGTCGCCCTAATATGACGCCACCGAGAATATCTCCCGGCATGAGATCGGCGGTAAACTGAATGCGGTTGTAACTGAGCCCCAGAGCCTGGGCTAAGGATTGGGCCAAGGTGGTCTTGCCCACACCGGGGCGGTCTTCCAGTAATAAATGCCCCCGCGCCAGTACACAGGCCAGGGCCAGACGCACTTGCCGCTCTTTACCCAGCAAGCGGGCGTTCACCGCCTCGATCACGGCCTCTATCATCATTTGTAGGGGCCGCTGTAAAGCCGCTTGTCTGCTTGTGACGGGAACTTCAGCCGACAGTTTCATAAACCACGTTTCACCTGCGCACGACAAAACAAACACCCCTTTCTTTCTAACTGGAGGGGTGACGAGGGACTACGTGGTTATTGGAGCAAGAAGTGGGCCAGAGAACCCTACATGGTGGTTTGTAACGAAATCTGCGACTCTTCCTCGTCGCAGATTTCCATTACAGATTAGAACTTACCGAAAAGTGGGCCAGTAAGTTGATGGCAAGGTAGTATTTGCAGCATCAATCGCCCAGTTCACTTGAGTACCTGCCGCTGTGCCAATAATAGACAAGGTGTGCCCAGCTAATTCTACAGGAACATCGGAACTCGCTGATCCCGTAATATACTGGCATGCTGCCGGTGTTATGGCTTCAACACCAGTTGGCGTTGCTGCGACGCCCCAAGTTTTCGCAGTCAAACGACCCGTAGTGGCCGATACATTGACGTAAGTTACTGCTTCAACATGGCCGGCACAAGTCGCTGTTCGCGTTGCATCGTTTTCTAAAGCTGTTGTAGGCACCTGCGCAGTGGCTGTTGAAGGCATACTATTAGGATCCATCGCAACTTGAGACTCGAGCAAGCCCTGAAAAGGTCGAAGCGCAGATTGATATGCCATCGCTTCCGTTCGCAGCTGATATGTACGATATTGAGGAATGGCGATTGCCGCCAAAATACCAATAATGGCCAGCACCACCATCAATTCAACCAGGGTAAAACCCTTGTGAGATTTTTGTAATTTCATCGTTGACTCCTATTAAAACCAAAAAAGTTAAAATTAAACTTAACCAGAATAAGAACAAACGACAGGTGGATTGTCAGCGGTGCATTTCGCTTTGATAGTCCGAAATTGATGCAGCACAAGAACATACTAACAACAACTCGAACCGGTCCGGTTTAGTCAGCGAAACACGGAGCTAGAACTCTTAATACTTAGACGTTTATAACCGCTTCACGTCATGGGCCTGTATTTGAAACCACCCTTAAATACATGCCGAGAGTTAACCCAATGCTTCCCTACCCATTCCCCTTCTGTCTTTCCTAGTTACTGATTGCCTAAAGCCTAACGCTTAGGTGATTGTAATATCACTCTACACGCTAAGTCTTGTGTCCTTTTATATTTATTGCCGATTTTGACTTCCTAAACACGGCTTGAAAATAACATAACTATATAACGATAACAACAAACAACACGACGCTGTTATCACGGAGCCATCACACAGTCACGAACGACCATAAAAAAGTTTTGATAGCCTCCACATGCCCCCTACCTTACTACGTAAGTAGCAGGTGACGCAACATGGAAAATTCATAACTGATCAATATCACATAACCCACAACACAAGCCCAGAGCAATTGGGTTCCGTTGACCAGTTTAAACAAGCGATGATGTTTGTGCAGTGCCAGCAAACCGATGCTCATACCGGTAAGTACAAACTTCACGCCCAGAAAGGCATACAGGCTGTGGCCCAGTAACACATCCAAAACCGGGTTCAGTTCACTGCTGCCGTTTTGCAATAAAATGGTGGTGAAAAACGCATCGGTTATAGATAAAGTCATCGCCACCAGGGCCAAGGCGAAAACCTTCGTGCCCATGGTGTCTACGTACGTATTATCGAAACTGTCGTCACCGCGCCGTACTTGCCGGCGGCGTTTACGATACATAGCGTAAATACCGGCTTTTAATACATTTTGACGTCGATCGGTTTTTCGCTGACACGCTGATTGAAAGTTTTCTTCTGCCAATGCAATAGTACTCATAATGCTGTTACCCCGATGCCGCTGAGGCATACTTCTGTGGTCGCCGTTCTGTTGTTATCAGTGGCCAACCATTACTGCTCAATTAATAGCCAAAAATCATACCCCAGGACCTCGGGTCTGTCATGCAATCTTTGCTTTATTTCATAAACAAATATAAGGAACGATTCTTTATTTCTTTATTATTATATCAATCCAGATTACCGGCCAATCGATCGAAGATAAAATCGCTTTGAGAGAGGAAATACCTTTTAAAACCGGGATCAATCTGAGAGCTTTGTTCTACCGTGGCCTTCAGGTTTGAGGATTTGATTTCAGCCACCGCATAAAAACGTTGCTTGGTCGGGTCGCTCCAATAACCAACGATGGGCGGTGTATTGCCACTGCGTTCCACAATACGGCGCACATCCTCTTGCGCCTGTTGTTGAGCGTAACGCCGGCGTTGCGCCACTTCGTTAGCAATATAATCGCGGGACACTACTTGCAGAAAAGATAACAATGCCTGCTGCAAGGCTTGGCGTGCCTGGCGTTCTGCCACAAACGATTGCTGCGCCACCCGACCTTGCAACGGAGCCGACCCGACTCCCTGAAACAAACGGCCCTGGACACTTTGCATGGGGCCACTGCCAAAACTGACCCAATTAGGGCGACCTTGGTCATTGAGATCATTGGATCGAGTGGGCGGGGAGGTACAGGACAGAAGCGCCTGCGCACAAAAACAAAAAAGCAGTAACTCCGGAATTTTCAGAAAAACCGGCCTTGTCACGAAGCCCCCAGTGTATGTTCAGTCCCTTGATGTCAGCTTAGCAGTTTCTAACCCGCAAGCAATGAAGAAATACTCGTCCGTTTCTGAGAAAAAGAAATACCGTTCAAAAACAGGAACAAAAAAAACCGGGCCTTGGCCCGGTTTAATAATCAATCTGATCCAGGCAATCCCTTATTCGCCTAGCTTTTTGCGCCAAAAGGCCGCTTTTTTCTTGTCCTTGGGCAAACCGAACCAACCTTCTTCATAACCGGCTGCCAAATATTCCTGAGCCAGGGGATGTCCCCCTTGCGCTGCTTTTTGGTACCACTCCACCGCTTTTTTCTCATCCATGGGTACACCGGAACCGCTGTGATACAACAAAGCCATATTAAACTGGGCCATGGCATCGCCTTTCTTCGCCAAGGGCTCCCAATTCTTTACCGCTTCCGGATAATCACGGGATTCTGCCGCCAAAAAACCGGCGTTATAATTCGGTTTGGCTACACCCATACCAGCCACACCGGCGAGCATGACACCCACAAGCACACTATGCAATTTCATTGACACTCTCCAAAATACTGAAAATACAGTGAGTTACAACTATTGCTGCCGCAAAACTCACGCACCAGAATTAACTCAACCACTGCTTTTTATATCGGTAAAGCAGCTGTATCTTGAAGCTCAAATCTGTGACGCGGTAAGACAAATTAGGGGATACGTTTTTCCTGAAATCGCATAACTATATATAAGAATGTGATTAGATTGGCTATCGCTTAAATCTGCCCTTTTAACACTGGAAAAAAATGGCAACGCAAAACCAGCGTCTACACGATAATAGAGGCGCTGGGGAAAATCTATCTTCTGCTCGGCGGGTTACGCAGGCTAACCCGCCCTACAAATGCGCACGAACTCAACGATGGTGATTGGACAACAGCTAACGCACCCAAACGGTTTTGGCGTTCATAAACTCCCGCATGCCGTGATGCGACAGCTCTCGGCCATAACCGGAGGCTTTCACCCCGCCAAAAGGCAGGCGCGGATCGCTTTTAACAAAGCCATTGACGAAAGCCGCACCCGACTGTAACTGCAAGGCCACTCGTTCCGCCCGCGCCGTGTTCTGACTCCAGACACTGCCCCCCAGACCAAAGCGGGAGGCATTGGCGACGGCAATAGCCTCGGCTTCGTCTTTCACTCGAATCACGATTGCAACAGGGCCAAACAACTCTTCGTCGTAGGCGCGCATACCCTCACTCACATGATCCAGAATACCGGGCTGATAAAACACCCCTACCCCCGGCAGCGGAGCACACCCGGTCACGGCTACCGCCCCACCAGCGATGCTGTCGCTTACTTGCTGGTGCAACTCATCACGCAAATCGTTGCGGGCCATGGGGGCCAGTGTGGTTGCCGCTGCCATAGGGTCGCCGCTTTGCAACTGCTCCACCGCCGCTTTGAACTGAGCCACAAAAGTGTCAGCTACCGTTTCCACCACAATAAAACGCTTGGCGGCAATACAACTTTGACCACCATTGAGATAACGGGAAATTACCGCGTTTTTCACAGTAAGCTCCATATCCGCATCTTCCAAAACGATGAAAGCATCGGAGCCCCCCAGTTCCAACACCGATTTTTTTAAATGGGCACCGGCCAACGCGGCCACGGCCCGCCCTGCCGTTTCACTGCCGGTCAGGGTCACCGCCGCCACCCTGGGGTCTTCAACCACTCGCCCTACTTTGTCCGAACCAATCATAAGCGTGCGAAACACCCCGGTGGGAAAACCGCACTCATGAAACAATGTCTCGATGGCCAAGGCACATCCGGGCACATTGGAGGCATGCTTTAACAAGGCCGTATTACCCGCCACCATAGCCGGCGCTGCAAAACGAAACACCTGCCAGAAGGGAAAATTCCAGGGCATTATGGCCAGTACCGTACCCAATGGCTGATAGGCTACATAACTCTTACCGGCATCACTTTGAATCACTTCATCCTGCATGAAGGCGGGTCCGTGTTCAGCGTAATATTCACAACCCCCGGCGCATTTTTCAATTTCCGCCTCGGATTCGGCGTAGAGTTTACCCATCTCCCGGGTAATCAATTCGGCCAATGCCTGTTTTTTCTGCCGCAACACCTGGGCCATTTTCGTCACTAATTCACATCGCTGCGATAAGGGTGTTGCCGCCCACGCCGCATTCGTTGCGTAGACCTGAGATACAGTCTGATTCAGTTGGTCGTCGTTCCAGGTCTCGTATTTTTGCAAGGTTTCGTTATTGGCGGGATTAATGGAAACAAAAGACATGACTTCTCCTACGTGAGCACATCAAAGTAAACTGGATTAATGACCTAATTATAATCCGACAGGGACGCAGTTGCGGCCGTTTTTTATCGGGGCGTATCTCAAAATCTATCGAAAAGTGGAGTTTACACGAAGTAAATGCGCATCTAAAAAAGGCGACAACGAAGTATCAACGGAAAAGATTGATTTTGAGATAGGTTCTACCTTGACGTCCGGCTCCAGCTTGCGCACAATTTCATCTCTCCATAACAATCAAAACCGAGGACAGGATAGTGGCTAATACAGGCAGTACCGGTGGTTATTCAACCAAAGCTAAAACCATATGCGTTCTGGGAGGCACCGGCTTTGTTGGCCAACATGTAGTCAATCAGCTCACAAAGAACCGAGTCCATGTCAAAGTCCTCACACGCCGTCGCGAAAACCATCGTGACCTGCTGGTTTTCCCCACCGTAGAATTGATTGAAGCGGACATACACGATGCAGCGCAACTGAAACAACATTTTAAAGGCTGCGACGCGGTGATTAATTTAGTGGGCATTTTATACGAAGGTAGCAAAAAACAAACATTCCAGGCCGCTCATGTGGAACTGGCGCGTAAAGTCATTGATGCCTGCAAGGCAACACGGGTAAAACGCCTGCTGCACATGAGCGCATTGCATGCCGATGCCGGTCGTGGCACCAGCCGTTATTTGCGTTCCAAAGGAGAAGCCGAAAACCTGATACACACCACCAAAAGCCTCAACGTTACCAGTTTTCGTCCTTCGGTTATTTTTGGGCCGGAAGACAACCTTCTCAATCGCTTTGCTGCCTTGCTGCGAATGACACCCAAACCCTTACCCATACTACTGCCTTGCGCCAAAACACGCTTCGCCCCTATCTATGTGGAAGACGTGGCCACGATCATTTGCCAATCCGTAGACAACCGTGCCTGTTTCGGCAAACACTATAATTTGTGTGGTCCTAAGCAGTATACGTTTAAGGAATTGATGCAATATACCGGAGAATTAATTGGCGAGAAACGCATGATATGGGGTTTAGGGGCAGGGCTTTCCAAACTGCAAGCTATTGTGTTCAGCCTGTTACCGGGGCATTTGTTTACCGTCGATAATTATTTATCCATGCGCACCGACAGTGTTTGTAAGGAAGAATTTCCAGCGGATTTTAATCTGACACCCAAATCCCTGGACAATATTGCACCGCTGTATTTAACCCAAGCCCAAGCCCGAGGTCGATTTTTTCAATACCGACAACATGCCAGACGGGATTAAATCAGCCAGCCAGCTCTACAATACCACTCAACATAAGGGTAAGATTGGATTAGTGCGTAATCCGCAATGCCTATGTCGCAGCGTGAACTGCCGTGTGAAAAGCGATGGTAGTAAGAAGTTTCCTAGTCACTTCACCTTTCGCCCGCGTGGGCAAAAAAGCTTGCCCACTCTACAGTTGCACTCTGCACAGCCCCTTCGATGGTGGTTCGACAGTAGGGCATGGGCGGCTTACCCAAAAATACAACGATGCTCAGTTGTTTTGGGGCTTGTGACGATGTGAGTAAGATGGTATCTACGATTTTATTCGCCTATGGCGGAACGAGCGAGATCTACTCAGATAGCAGCGCTTCTATTGCTTTGCTTCGTTCGTCTTTATCCAGGTCGCCGATAGCGGCGGCGGCTTGATAAAACGCACTTAGGTCGTTCCGGTTTTGTTCCAGCAATCGGGTAAAAGCCGGAACGTAATCCTGATAGGTGGCAACGGCACCCAAGCGGGCGTTGTTCACGTCTTTTGCGAACCACTTATCATAACGGTCATCCCCACCCCAGGACTGTTTCAACTGTGCATATTCCTGGTGCATCACTGCAATGATATCGGCTTTACCCTGGCGCTTTTGTTCATCGCTTAGGCTGGAAGCATACAATTGCCTGAGTTTTTTTGTCGTCGCCGCCACCAGTTGCAAAAACTCTTTGCGTAACTTTTGTCGTTTTGCAAAGGCCTGGTTCAACTCAGGCGAGTTACGCTGTTGCAACCAACGTTGTACACCAACGATCTCCACCGTTTTGGCAAAGCCTTCGTTAAAGGCCGTATCACCCTTAACAAACAATTGTTGATGCGCCAATTCATGAAACACCAGCCCGGCCAGGGCTGCTTCGTTGCGTTTCAAAATCGTGCTTAGCATGGGGTCATCGAACCAACCCAGGGTGGAATAAGCCGCTACACCGTAAACCGCAACATCCAAACCCTGCTGCCGCATTTCCTGCCCCAAAGCCTGGGCATCGGCTTCGGCAAAATATCCCCGGTAACGCAGGCATCCCACAATGGGAAAACACCACTCATGCATTTGCAAAGACAACTCCGGCGCGGCTACCACGTTCCACACCACATAGGGCCGGTCCAAGGCCACATACTCGCGATAGCTGTCATTATCCGGCAAGGCCAAACGTTCACTGGCAAAACGGCGTATTTCCAAAACCTGTTGTAATCGTTGTTTCAATTGAGCGTTGGTGGCCTCGTCCTCCAGCAAATCGCTGATTGGCTCGGCATTCCACCACAAACTCAGTTGTCCCATGGCCGATTGACTGTAATAGCCGACGCTGGAACAAGCGCTCAACACGGTTATGGAGAAAATGACACAAAAACCCTGATAAAATTTCATAAGATGCTCGGATGCAATAATTCCACCAAATGGTGACCGGTTCACCAAAGGTCCAAGCAATGTATAATAGCATGGGTTTCCCTTGGATTATTGTGCGCTTTTTGCGCCATTGCAGGATACACACTTGGAGATATATCTGGTCGGCGGTGCGGTACGCGATACCTTATTGGGCCTTGTTCCCAAGGAGCATGACTGGGTGGTGGTGGGAGCCACGGCGGAACAACTGCTGCATTTGGGGTATAAACAAGTGGGACGAGATTTTCCTGTGTTCCTGCATCCCAAGAGCCACGACGAATACGCCCTGGCCCGTACCGAACGCAAAACCTCACCCGGTTACACCGGTTTTGAGGTATTTGCCGATCCTAACGTCACACTGGAACAAGACCTGGAGCGACGCGACTTAACCATCAATGCCATCGCTCAAAGTGAGGATGGCAAGCTTATCGACCCGTTTCATGGCCGACGCGATTTGGAGCAAAAATTATTGCGCCATGTCTCCCCCGCCTTTGTGGAAGATCCGGTAAGAATATTACGAGTAGCCAGGTTTGCGGCCCGTTTTGAAGGTTTTACGGTTGCCCCTCAAACCTTGGAACTGATGCGAGAAATGGTGAACCGGGGCGAAGTAGACGCACTGGTGCCGGAACGGGTTTGGAAAGAACTCTCCCGCGCTTTGCTCATGCCACAACCGCAACGCTTTATTGAAGTGTTACGCGACTGCGGCGCGTTAACACGCTTATTGCCGGAAGTGGATAGACTGTTTGGCGTGCCGCAATCACCACAACACCACCCGGAAGTGGATACGGGAATACACACTTTGTTGGTATTACAACAAGCCGCGCGTTTGTCGGAAGACAGCCGGGTACGGTTTGCCGCCTTGTTACACGATGTAGGTAAAGGTGAAACACCACCGGAACTGTGGCCCAAACATCGGGAACATGAAGCCGCCGGCATTCCTCTGGTAAACGCCTTGTGTCAACGTTTTCGTGTACCCAATGATCACAAAGACCTGGCCCTGCAGGTCACCCGGTATCATTTATTTTTTCATCGCGCTCTGGAGCTCAGTGCAGAAGACATTCTGAACTTGCTGCAAAACCTGGATGCATGGCGAAAACCGGAACGCTATGAGTTGTTTCTGCTGGCCTGCGAAGCGGATGCACGAGGCCGACCCGGTTATGAAACCTTGGACTACCCTCAAGGCCGGGTACTGCGCCAGGCTCTGCAAGCCGCACAAGGGATTAGTGCACAAACCTTAATGCAACAAGGGTTGAAAGGTGCCGCCTTGGGCCAAGCGATAAACCGCTTGCGATTGGAGGCCATAGACACCGCAATTTGCAACACCAAAAGCGAAACCTGATAGGCCACATAAAAAAACCGCCGTGCTCTTTGTCTCCCCTGCTTGTATCAACGAGGAACAAAGAAACGGCGGTTTCTCCAGTCTGATATAGCTGTGACTTATTCTTCAGACAATAGATCTTCCCAGTATTGATCCGGCATATCTTCAGCCAAAGCCAAAGCACCATCGGCACCGGCAAAAATAGGATCATCCACCACGGTGACGGTACACGGCCCATCTTCACTCACGGCTTCTTCAATGGCACGAGCAAAACCGCGAATCTGACTGCCACCACCGGCGAGAATCACATTTTCCCGTACAACCGCCTGGTATTCCGGGTCAAACCGGGAAATCAATTCCAGCGTGTTTTCGATGATAGCCGGCAATACGCTTTCACAAGCTTTTTGCATCTCAGCGGTAATATCGTGGATCATAATACGGCCACTGACCGGGATTTCCACTTCCACCTTACCCTTGGGTTTTCCCACAAAGCTGTATTGCTCTTTCCACAGCCGCACCATATTCATATTGAAATCCGACTCTGGAAATTTTTCCTTGAGCTGATTGAATAAATGCTGATCAATATAATCACCTGCGGCTACAATCGTGCGTTGATCCTCATCTCTGGGCATGGAACCGTGCATGATACAAAAGTCTATCGTACCCGCCCCCATGTCGATGACCACTGCATTATTCAATACCTGGCGGCCATAGGCAGCAGAGAAAGGCTCGGATACCACCATCAAGGAATCCACAAAATCCTGAGCTGCACGTTTAATAGCCAGCTTATTGGATCTTAAAGACTCAGAGGGAACCCCAACAACGGCGTAGACCGTCTGGCTCTCTTTGACTTCCACCAAATCCAATAAATGCGCCACCAACTCGCGCACAGCTTCCTCGTTGCGATTGGATTCTTTGATCACTCCTTGCTCTAAAGGACGGTATAAGTCCAGAGACAAACGGTTCTCACGAGCTTCTTCGCCATATAAGATGGGCACACCGAGCACTTTTTGAGCAATAAAATCTTTGGGCCAACCCACATAACTCTCCACCCACTTACGCTTACCATTGCTGGCAGATATGGCGCTTCTGGATGTGCCCAGGTCAATACCGACCCTCAATACGTTTGATGTGCGTGTAACTGCACTGCTGCTACGGCTTTTCTTTGCCGGGGCGCTGCTTGTGCTTTTTCGCTTGGGCGAGGTTTTCTTTTTCTTCGCCATTCGATCCGCCTCCTGATCCTAATGTAATAGTTTTATTTAAATAGTTTACGATTCCTTTTTCAAGAAACTTCGCAATTTTATCACGGTACACCGAAGATTTTAGACGCCATTCTTCCTGTTCGCTGTTAATACTGGCCACTTCGGTCAATATGCTGGGAGCATCGATGCCCAATAGTACAACAAAGGGGGCCGGTTTGATGCCATGATCCCTGGCTTTTCGATTGACTTTCTTTGCATACGCAAACAAATTCTCTTGCACTGATTGGGCCAACTCCCTGGACTCCTGAAATTTCATGGTATCGGAGACCTTTTTAACCATAGCCTTAAAATCACCGAAATTATAATGTGAATCGGCATTCTCTCGCAAAGCCAAAGCTTCTACAGTTTTATCTTTATTGGGGCCAAAGTAAAAGGTCTCAACAAAATTAACCTGTTCACCGGGAAAATAATTCACGTGTATGGATATAAATAAATCCGCATTGTTGGCATTAGCAAAGGCTACGCGTTGACTCAAGGAGACAAAAGTATCCGCATCCCGCGTCATCAACACATTATATTCACCCCTTGCTTGTAAACGATCCCGCAATTCTAAAGCAATTGCCAAAGCAATGTCTTTTTCAAAAGTACCCAGTTTACCTGTCGCCCCGGGATCTTTGCCACCGTGCCCCGGATCAATCACAATGGTACTCACGCCCAAACCAAACAAATGAGCCAAAGGGACGCCTGGAGAACTGAGACTTTCCAGATGATCCATAGCCTGTTCGTGCTCCTCAGTGTTCAAGCCGGGTACGGGAACATTAGGGTATGGAGATACAGCATCTGTCACGGACGGTCCGTCCTGCATCTGTACAGTTTTTACACTCTCGGAATGCTTTGTTTCCAACCCGGTCTTTATGTGCGCATCCGCCTCGCTTTGTTCCCAGGCGACATCCAATAGATTTTGATCAAAAGGCAATTCCCACTGGGTAATGATGACGCCGGTATACACTGTAGCCACCAACACAGCGGCCATAAGCAACCAAAACGTGGAATTGTTGTTACGGTAACTAAAGGCAGGATAGGGTTTGGGTTTGGGTCGCAAACCGCTGTTTGCGTCCAGATCGATACTTACATTGTTTTCATACAACTGCTGCAGTATCTGATCCCGTGCGTCGGAGCTTATGTTTTGGGAACGACGGTTTTGGGACCGACGGTCTTGAGGATCTATGAGGTTTTGAGGGCGTCGAGGTTTGCGGTTCCAGCCAGACATCGTCAAAATTCACCTCGAACATATTAACCATTGCCTCACACACCAGAACAGCGGTAACAAAACCGTGATCTTACCCAATAGCTTTGTCTTGAAAACGACAAATCGTCAACATTTTGACGCCGTCGCGCAACCCGGGATGATCCTAAGCAACGGATTCCCGGACAGAAAAAGCCAATGCTTATAAAATAGCAAGTTGCAAGCCAAACAAATCGAAGCAACCTCTGATCAAGTTTTAACCCTATTTACTGGGTGTCTGCGTTTATAAATAGTATGTGCCGTCCAACTTCAGTTAAGACTCAAATCCATCCGTTCCTGTACGGCAGTCCGGGCGTAAACGCATACCCGGCTGACAGGATTTACGGTATAGTCTGCTCCTTGAACGATCACACTCGCAAGCGCGTGCTAAACGACAAATCCGACGAACAACTAATGTCCCTGTACCGCCAAGGAAACACAGAGGCTTTTTCAGAATTGTATAGACGCAACAAAGCGCCTCTGTATCGTTATTTCCTACGCCAAACCCGGCATGGCGCTATCGCTGAGGAATTGAGCCAGGACGTCTGGACCAATATTGTGCGATCCCGACAAAGTTACAAATCCACCGCCAAGTTCACCACCTATTTATATCAAGTTGCCCATAACCGACTGGTAGACCATATTCGACGCAGTCAATCGCGCCCCGTTGAAAACTTGACCGCGATCTCGCTAACGCAGGCGACTGATCCAAACAACAAAGATTGCGAACCCAGTCGCAGCAGTGATCAACCGGAACAACAGGCCCAATCCCTGGAAGCCGGCCAACGACTGCTGACCTTGTTGCAACAATTGCCCGAAGAGCAACGGGAAGCGTTTATTTTAAAAGAGGAAGCAGGATTGTCTTTGCTCGAAATTGCTTCCGTTACCGGCGTCAATGTAGAAACCGCAAAAAGTCGCTTGCGCTATGCCGTAGCCAAACTAAAAGAAGGAATGGTTGGTTTTTTATGAACGATACGCCAAACAATTCCAACCATGATGACCATAATGACACTGAGCGTCGTTTGTCGGAGCTGTACCGCCTCACCAGCCGGGAACAACCGTCGGCGCAGCTGGATGACGCCATCTTGAAACGGGCGCAGGCCGAAGCCAAATCCATTAAAAGCAACAGCCCATTTGGCAGTCATTGGAGCATCCCCATGTCCATGGCCGCCGTGTTGGTTTTAAGCGTGAGTATATTATTGACCATAGACCGCGAATCTCCCCAGCTCATAGACCGTAGCCCCGAACCACTGCCGTTGGAAACTTTCAATGAACCCGTATCGCCATCTGCTGATCCGAGCGTTGCAAAAACCGTAACATCTCAGCCGTCTCAACATTTAATGCCGCACACAACACCGGGCCCTGACGACAGTCCGAGCACGGAAGAGAACCAAACATTTCACACAGAGACCCAGCAAGACAAACAAAGTGGCATTATGCAGGCAGACAATCTGGAGCAAACACCGCATGCCGAGATGGCGAAGTCGAAACAAGCGGCCAAGCAAAAACCGGCTAAAGATTCGGATGTGACCGCAGCGTCCCCTCCTGCTTTATCACTAAAAATCCCACACGCGGCGGAATCCAAAAAAAGGGCAAGCACCCAAGCAAGTGAACGCCGGGAGAAAGCACTGACTCGATCTTATGTACCCGGAGAACCCCATACACCGGAACTCAGTCGCAGCCGTGAAGCGAAACAAGATTCAATGGGATTAACACCGCAAACATCGGCACAGCCAACAGCCCCGATACCCAGGGTCACCGCACCGACAAGCATGCTCGAATCCGAGTCTGCGCCCATGGCTGCGGAATCATTTGTTGCAGAGAATCCAGCGTCTGCTTTGGAGTTAACATCAACAGAGTCGATGACACCGGCACCGGCACCGGCACCGGCAACACCACAAACACAAACACAAACACAAGCATTCGCCGCCGCCAATGGCTGCCACCGACTAAGCCAGAGTGCCTGCCTCAACTCCGATCGTTGCGTCTTGGAACAGACAAACCCACGATCCTATCGATGTCGTGCGGCAGGCAATCATTGCGAACTCAATTTCTTCCAAGACCTGGACGAAGCGGCCAGTTGCGAAACTAAACCGGGTTGCGAATTTGTAAAAGCCCGTTGTTATTGTGCTCCGGGAAAAACCTGCTCCTGCACAGGCGGAACGCCGGCACTCTGTCGAGCTAAAAAGAGCCAAGTCAAAAAGAAAGAATAACGGAAGGAAGCCTAAACTTTTGTTATCGTCAGCTTTTGTCGACGTCACCGGGCTCAGACATCGGCTGTTCTGACTTTGGCCATTCATCAAAAGGAAAGGGTTTATCTTCCCGGTTATAGGTAAGAAACAAAAACACCTGATAAACAAACCGGCTCAATTCTTCACCAAAAACCAGCAAGCGCTCGTTCTTTTCCGCACTCAACAACACAAAGCCAAATTGCAGTACCACAACGATGAGCAGGACAACCTCTGCCACCGAATAAATCAAACCAAACAACACCATGAATACGGCTCGTCCCCAAGTACCGCTTTGGCCGATGTTTTCTTTAATATCCGGATCCATTCTACCTTCCTATGCCAAATCCTGAAAAAATCCATTTTACCCCAAACCGGAGCGATCCGTTAACGCCTTAATAGCCAAATTCTCCCCGCCACTGCCCTTTTTTAAAATCAATAGACAACCATTTTGGAGTATAAGGCTTAATATTATGAATAGGAAAATCGGTTAAAGGCGGCGCATCACCCTCAAAGTCCTTCCCGCAAACCTCGGTCATTACCGGGTGAAACGACACTGTCAACCGGTCCGTGACGTCTACGCCATTATCACACGCGGCCGCTTCCTTAAAACGCACTTGTTTTCGAATCAGACAGCTGAAATACAACTCCATTTCCGCACACAGACGGGATTGCCTGCGTCCCAGTTCGTGTTGTGCCTTAGCACTGATACTGATGCTAATGGACTTGCCGTTTAGCTCTATAGTTTGTTGCATAATGTCACCTCCAGGCGTTCGCGCTGAATCTCGGTTCGCACCCAAGCCGGCTTTTCCAGCCGGCTTGGGTGCGCAAGCTAAAGCCTCGGGACTGGCTTAAGCACCGGCACACGCCGGGACAACGCCCGGCTCTATACCGTGTTTATTGGCCGCACCCGGTGGAACCATAGGAAATACCATTTCCTCGGCGGCTATGGGTACATTAACAATGCTCGGTCCGGGGCGCTGCAAAACCTCACTCAGTCCGGCAACCGGATCAGAACATTGCGACAGGTCCACCCCATGAGCCCCCATGGTTTGGGCCAGCGCTGCAAAATCCACGCTATCATTAATACGCACCGCAGAAAAGCGGGAACCGTAAAATAAAGCCTGTTGCTGCCTGACCAGACCCAAATGGCCGTTATTTAACACCACCACAGTAATGTTTAAATCGTGCTCCACGGCAGTGGCCAGTTCCTGGATGTTCATCATCAAACTACCATCGCCGCTAATACACACCACCCTCCGTTGAGGTTGGGCCAAGGCCGCACCTATGGCAGAAGGCAAACCAAAGCCCATGGTGCCCAATCCGCCTGAACTGAGCCATTGTCGCGGCCGACACAGAGGGTACACTTGAGCCGCCCACATTTGGTGCTGCCCCACATCCGTAACCACCGTCACATCATCGCCCAAAAGCCTGCCCAGCTCTAATAATAGCCCATAGGGTTTGAATACATCCTTTTCTCCGGTAACAGGCAGCGGGTACTGGCTCTTGAGCTGTTCAATACGACGGCGCCATGCCGGTCGTTGTACCGGCTCACAACGGGACAACAAAGACCGCATGACAGCAGCGGCATCGGCACACAAAGACAGCACAGGGGTTTTGATTTTACCGATTTCAGCCCGATCAATATCTACATGAATAATTTGCGCATTGGGACAAAACTCAGAAACTTTTCCGGTGGCCCTATCATCAAAGCGAACACCCACACCAAATAAAACATCGCACTCTTCCAAGGCGTAATTGGTGTAACGCGCCCCGTGCATACCCAACATCCCCAAATACAAAGGGTGATTTTTCGGAAATATACCCAAACCCATAAAGGTGGATACCGCTGGAATATCCATAGCTTGCGCATACTCAAGGACTTCACGGTGGCAATCGGCGTGAATCACGCCGCCCCCCACCATTAACAAGGGTTTTTTTGCTGTGGCCAACTTCCACTGTATCTGATCCAAGGTGATCTCATCATCCACTGCAAAAGACGCCTGCGCCGGTACGTTGGGTAAGGTATCCACTTCCAGCGTCTGTAGCTGTACATCCTTGGGTACGTCAATGGCGACCGGCCCCGGCCGGCCCGAGGTAGCCAGTTGAAATGCAGCAGGGAGAACCTCCAATAATTCTTCGGCACTGCGTACCAACCAATTGTGTTTAGTGATCGGCCGCAGTATGCCGCTGGTATCCACTTCCTGAAAGGCATCCGTACCAATCAAGCCGGTGGCCACTTGCCCGGTAATGGCAATTAAGGGAATGGAGTCCAGTTTTGCATCGGCAATGGCTGTCACCAAATTAGTAGCCCCGGGACCGGAGCTGGCGAAGCACACGCCGGGTTTACCTGTTACCCTGGCAAACCCTTGAGCGATAAACCCCGCCCCTTGCTCGTGTTTTGCCAAAATATGCCGAATATTGCTTTTTACCAAAGCATCATACAGAGGCAGATTGGCTCCTCCCGGAATTCCCGCAATCTGCGTTATCCCGTATTTTTCCAGCATTTTTATTATCAATTCCGCGCCGTTACATTGCATCTTGGTTTCCTCTTGCCAGCCACTTATCGCCAGTGCAAAAAAAAACCCCTTCGGCTTGCGCCGAAGGGGTTTTCATGTTTTTTGTTAAACTGAACCCGCTACGGCGTTATGCCGAACACAAACAGCACCACCACCACAGATACCAGGTTTACCTGCTGCAGTTTCTGATTCAATGGGTACTGTAATAATGCGAAGTTCATCTTGTAATCTTTAAATAGACAAATTTACTCAAATATTTTGGTATCGATTCAAATCAGACTAACAAAGCCCCTATACCAAGTCAATCAGGAAACCGGCTTTTTTCTTGCTGGCACGCATGCTGCTATAGACAAGCATTCCCGCATAGCAGGAGCAATAAAATGAGCGACTGGAGCAATAACAATCTGGCGCATCGGTATTGCTGGTACATCACCCGGCGCCTGGGTATTCATACCCTCGGTTTCCAAAAAAGCCGTGACTTAAAGTTACAACAATTTAGCTATTTCCTGGCCGCTGCGACCAAAGCGGAGCAAAAGCAGCGTGCCCGTGCTTTTGCCTCTATATTAATCAACCTCCTCGAAGACTTGGGTGAGGCGGTACGAGAAAAAGGCGTCACTCCAAGCAAAGCCCTTTCCAGTCTCACCTCAGTGTTAAGCAACGGTAACAATAGCCTGATGGACCTGAGCCACACCGTGGATGAGCTGTATTACTTTAAGGGAGAGTAATCCATGCTGACTGACACCCGTGCCCTGAAAACCTCCGCTCTTTACCCTAAAACCATCATTATTTTATGCATGGCTCTGATAATCCACACCTCCACCGTTGAGGCAGCGCCGGCGCGCAGCAGCTTTTTTGATCAACTGAATATAGAGTTAAAAAGCTTCGAAATCGGTAACGGCAGCACCGGTGCCGCACTGGGCTTTAGCTATGCCTATGATGAGCCGGCCTGGGTTGAGCCGCTTCAAGCTCCCACAATGGAAAATCGCTACCGTCGGATTGAATTGATTGCCGGCTTAAGCGCCAACGGCAATATCGCGTTTAACAGCCGCAACAATCCCCGAAGTTTTTTGGATACACGGGTTAACTTGGGGATCTGGTTCGATCGCTCCCCCAAACCGTCCACAGACAAACAAGAGCAACAACTGGCCGAGAAATTGAGCAAGCTGGATAGCGCAGACCCAAAGTACAACTCGCTGAATAAATCCCTGGTCGATTTGCACAGACAATTACCTCCAATATCCGCCTTATCCATGAGTGCACGTATGTATCTGGGTATGGAATCAGACCAGACTTTTTCGCGCCGACAGCGAACAGTGGGGCTGGATTTCAGCACTGCCTATTTATCCTACCATCAAACCGATGATTATTCTCACAGCACACTCGCAGCACAGCTCAACATACTGGACTATCCTTTTGCTTTAATTCGCATGCTTTCCGGCGAGAACTTTGTGCCAAGTGGCGCGGCACTACCTTCATTGCAATTGGGGCTTGCCTGGATTGAACCGGAACACAACGACCCAAGAGCCAGTGTGGGTGATACTTCACCCTATTACCGCGGCAGCGCTTCGCTTGCATTCAAGACTCGCTTAGGGTTCAGCGATAAGAACAACGCCCCCATTTATTTCAGCGCCAATACTCGTTACTATAGGGAACTGGGTGCAAGTGCCATGGTAAAAAACGCAGAACTGGACCTTTATACATACCACGTTTTTATTATCGAATATGGCAGCACCTATGTCAGTTATGCCAAAGGTAAACTACCATTGGATAGCACTGATGACACCGTATATGAAATTGGCTGGAAATCCAATTTGTAACTGAATGGCATTTATACCGGGTTTTGCGACCGGTTTTACTAAAGTGGATCTAAAGTAATGCCGGTTCCTGCCGATTTACGACACAATATTGATACGAATATTGATACGAATATTGTCACCGCCAATATTGAAACAACGATCATCATCCGTTTTGTAAAGTAATGGTTTTGTAAAGTAATTGTAAGTAGAGACTGCTATGGCTGCAAAAAAGAAGGCTGTAAAAAAGAAGGTTGCAAAAAGGAAAACCGCAAAAAAGACGGCTGCGAAACGCGTTGTTACCAAGAAAAAGACCACTGTAAAGAAAAAAGCAACAGCAAAAAAACGTGGTGCAGTCAAAAGCGCCGCTCAAAAGAAAAGCGTCAAGAAAAAAGCCGGTGTTAAGAAATCCGTAAAAAAAGCGGTGCACAGCCCCAAAGGCAAAACCAAAACCGGCGTGAAGAAAAAGGCAACGCCCAAAGCGAAAGCCGCACAAAAATCGAGCGCAGCCTCTCGCAAATCCAGTGCCGACAAGAAAACCACGCAACTGAAACACGCTGCCGTAAAGCAAATCAGCCGAACTTCGGACCGAGCCCGTCATGCAGCCACCCGAGACACTGAACGCGCTATCACTCCACCACGGAAAATCAGTACTGCACCGGTATCCACGGTAGGGAAGAAATTCCCCAAACTACCTAAAGCCCTGTTTAAACCCGGTTCTCGTGTACGCACCACCAAGGGCAACTATGTCGGCACTACGGGAAAAGTTACCCGCCAGGATCCCTGCCTGGGCACTTATTTCATGACTTTTGACCGTTATGAAAGGGACTCCGCTTACCAGGGAATTGAATGGGGCCCTTACTTCGCTTCAGAACTGGAGCCGGTGAAGAAATAGCAAAAAGATAAACAAGAATTTTCAGGAACAGTTTAGTCAATAACGGTTAATATTCCCTTCCTTAAGCGCCCATTGTTTACAGCTGCAAGCGTTGCATTTTCCCCTGACTGAGTCACAATTAAAGTATAAGTCTCATTTAACATAGCGACAAAAACACCAGCGGGGAAAACCCATATGTTGCGTTCAATTCTGGAGTCCATACCTATTTTTTCGTCTCTCGGCGACACGGATTTGAACGCCTTAAGCAATTACGCCTACACCCAAATTGTTCCCAAGGGAACCACGGTGGTTCGTCAAGGAGATCCCGGGGACGCTTTGTATGTCATACTCTCCGGCCGCGTGAAAGTTTACACTCTTGACCACGAGGGTACTGCGGTGACCTTACGGTATATGCAAGCGGGGGACTATTTTGGAGAGTTGTCTGTATTGGACTGCGAGCAACGCTCAGCCTCTGTGGAAACGCTGGAAACTTGTAACCTGGCGATTATCCCCAGCGGAGAGTTTGGTAAAATTTTAAACAAAAGCCCCGCCATGGCCATTCAACTCAGTCTGGAGCTGAGCCGCCGATTGCGCCTGTGCACCCAAACCCTGCACCAACTGCACAGCCGCCACGAGGCCGGGCTTAACCCCGGCAACGACGGAACTCCTTAGGAGAATAAAAACCCGTGTATAAACTTATTCAATTTTTGGGTTTTTTGTAAATCTTCTTGAGGTGGAACGTATTCTTTCGTGGAAAATTTGAGTCGAATCCGACCGATGCGAATAATATCGCCATCTTTAAGTTCGTGTCGTGAAACTTCTTTGTTGTTCACGAAGGTATTATTGGTACTTTTCAGATCTTCAATATAGTACACATTGTCCTGGGTTTTCAGCTCGGACTTTTCCATCACAATTACCGCATGATGCCCACTAACAGCATCGTCTTCGATAATGATTTCATTATCCTGCGCTCGCCCAATTCTCATCTTTGCCAAATTGATAGGGCATTGCGCCTCATCACCAAGTTTTTGTAATGTAGCCATTTTATTTCCTTAATCGAAAACAGAGGGAAAACTTATCGCCGGTCATTGTATTCTATCGGCACAGGAGGGGCTGGACATGAGAAATGGTTCACATTTGCCGAAAATCACCCGGGGGAAGTTTATCTTTAGATGTGCAGAATCCGGGGAAATTCGTCCACTCCTGCCCACACCTTAAACGGCTTCCATGAAAGCAATTACACAGAGTAAACCCAGCTGGACGAAAAATTGATTACGGAGCACTAGTGCAGTGTTTTATCGTCAATTTTGTTCCTTAAACCGGCTTCCAGATTATCCAGATTATCGTTAATACTTTTCAGTGCCGAAACAATTTCATCTTTAACTTTAGCCTGGCTCTTCGCGATATCGCGGCGAATCGCCAACATAACGTAAATAACCCCGAAAATGGGAACTGCCCAAATAACCCTGGTGTATAACTGCTTTTGTTCCGAAGTATGAATTTGAGAATCTTTGACGATGCCTATGGCACTGATGTTCAATACGACCCCAGCCACTAATAAAATCACCACTGCGATCAGCATGGCTACCCACATCACCATCAGCAAAACTTCCTGTTTAGTTTCAAAAAAACTCCCCTTTCAACAGAGTCTTAATATAGCTAAGGCCACACTATAGCAGCTAATTCCGGTCGCTGCATCCGCCTTGCACTGCTCACTCTTACGCCAAAGCCTCACCCCATATCAGGTATAGGGCTGCAACATCCCTGCCACCGCTGCCCGTAACTCCTTAACCGCTTGCGACTTCCCCTGCAGTTGCAAGGCTTGCACTACGGTTTCCCAATCGTGTCTTTGCAGAACTTTGCTTAGCAACAAGTCTTGCTGCAAAGGACTTAATGGGCCGGACGGTAAAGCGCTCTGTTGCAATGTGTTCGCTCCAACAGTGAAATGGTTAAGAGTCAGCTTCCAAATCGATGGGGCTGTTAATTCATAACCGCGCAACTGAAAAGCAAAGGATTGCAAATCCGCCAATTCCCAAGCGGGTAGACCAACGGATTCTATGGGCAAAATTTTCAAACATTCCAATACCAAATGACGATCCAACTGTGCAAAAGTCTCAGCCAGCATAAATGGAAACTGCGAGGCCAATTTACTTTCGGCCTGACGGCTGATCTGTTCGCCTGAAGCGGAAATTGCTTGCATTAATGTCACCGCCTGGGTACCGCTGCTGGCATTGCGTTTTATGCCTATGTGCACCGGATAGAAATTATTCTTACGCCAAAACGCCAACAAATCCGCTGTGGCACCAAATGTTGCACCCACCCCATCCACCCCCTCCCGGCGAGCCTGGTCCAACATGTTTTGCAATAACAAGGAAGCCAAACCGCGACGCTGTAAAGACGGATGGACCGCAATTCTTACAATGCGCCGGTACCGCAGTTGCGCTGCACCCTCCAAACCAACAAAAGTTTCCAAGGTCTGCGGCAACCAATGACCGCGCACCCGGCGCCGGTTTTGGTAAACCTGTTGGCAGGTTGTTGCATCCAAACCGCCTTCCTGCTCGATAAACGCGGTGGCGACGATGTGCCCGGAGAAGCTCAAGGTATACAAACGTAAATCTTTGCCATCCAATAGATAGCGCAAATCTTTTGCCTGAGTCTGGTAATGAGCGATCACCAACAGACCGAACAACTCCTTGAGCCGGGGCTCATCCTGCAACAGTTGATCCCGTTGTAATTGTTCAAAGCTACACGCGTGCGGATGCGCTGCAGCAATATTCGCTTCCGGTGCCGGTGTGGCATTGAGCAGCAAGAGTTCAAAAATGAAAGATTCCAACGGGTCGTTGTTAGACCAACGTATTGGTGTTTCCAACCGTAAGTGTTGCCATCCCGGAGTCAATTGATCCAACACCGCATGGAACCGCACCGCAAAGCCCCTGCCCGTACCTTCGTAGCCGTGTATGGTTGAGCAATAAACCACGCGGCTATAGTTGCGTAATATGTGCTCTAAAATAGGCACGGGTATCGCCGCTGCTTCGTCTACCAAAACCAATCGTGCAGTGTATTTAGTACGGATCAAAACATCCGGTGCCATAAACTCCAGCACCGCCTTATCGTAACGTAACACCCCGTTTTCAAACTGCGCTTGCGGCAACAGCTGCCGGGCATGCTTAAACGCCGGTTGCGCTGTGGCCAGGCTGGGGGCGGTAATCAATATGCGGCCATCACCCCTTGCTAAAAACTGCGCTGCAGCAATCCCCAATGCGGCGGATTTACCCCGGCCCCGGTCTGAGGTGACCACCAGAGGCCGACGCCGATGTCCTTCCAGCACATGCAATACGGCCTCTACGGCAGCAAGTTGATCCGGGGTTGCGCAATGGCCCGGTTTCTCCGGGTTTTGCCAGTCCTGTGCTTTAGGTAAATCCAAAGGAGTGGGTAGTGGTAATTGCAGTGCAGTGGTATTGGGCCCCATCAGCAATACACTTTTAGACCGCTGTAGCAGCAAACGCAGGCGCCGTACAAACCGTCTCTGCATTTGCCTGCCCGAATAGGGCCAAATGGCCATGCGGTTTGCGAAAGGATCATCAAATGCTTCCAACGCCTCAAGCTCGGGTAGCAATAACAACAATACACCGCCGCCACGCACAGCTCCGGAAACGGCTCCAAGCGCATCCGGATCTAAACCGCAATGACCGTCAAACACAATGGCATCATACTCCAAACCTAAAACTTGAGTGGCTTTGTCCATCGCCAAGCCCGGAGCCTGCGGCCAATCGCTGAGCCACAGACACGAGTCTGCAGCAAAACGCTGCAACAACTGCTGTGCCAAAGCCCGGCACCAGGATGCCGGTCCATGCAATACAAGGGGTAAACGATGCTGGTTCCGGCGAGCAGCTTGAATATGGCTCTGAAATATTGGCTCAATCGCGGCGAACTGAGAATCCAAGGACTTAGCGGTTAAAGTCACGGTATTGGGGTATGTGCGGGCCTAGGTTTGTGTTTGCGGGTTACACCGCCACGTCATCCAGTTCTTGAGTATCAAAAGCCCAGTCACCTGATGAATATTCCATAATATCGTCAACAACAAATTCCGTGGGACGGCGAAAACAAATTTCGGCAATTTCCAAACGCATGGCGTTGTAGTCATCACCAAATTGTTGCTCTTTGCAGATACGTTGAAATTCGCTGTGATTACAAAACATGGCGTAGGCATAAGCACTGTGTACCACGGTATCCACAAAGTTATCAGCCAAAGCCTGATCCACTTCCATTTGCGAATAGCTTGCCTTTTTACCGAAGCGCTTTTTTAAGTTATAAGGCAATTTCTTTGCATACAACTTAATCTTGCCTATTTTTTTGATTTCACTGAACTTGCTCAAGCTATGTTCCTCCATCGATCCCGCGGCACATTCTACCTTATCACTATTTCGGCCAAGTGTGTCCAACATATTATAGCCACTGTATACCTATCAGACACAGCAAAACTTAACTTTTTATTTATCAATTGGTTATGGCATTATTATTTTCACACGCTTGCAGTTCCCGGCATAACAAGGCGGCGCAGGAAGGTATGGAACGCAACACTGTCGGTCCCGGAGACTGACCTGCCTGCCACTGACCGAGCTCGATGCCCAATACCTTATTCTTAGGTGGTAAACGTCCCAGGGCGCGTGCCATGGTAACGGCATCAAACAGGGAAAAACCGTGACTGGAAAAACCGGTAAACGCCGGACCGGTTAAGCCCAAACCCAATCCAGGTAGCTCCCGCTGCAAGTCCAGACAATGCAGCGTCCCCACTGCGGCACCGCTTAGGACTGCATCCACAAAAAAGCAGGCCACCGTGTTGGACCGAATTTGCGCTATCCAATCAAACACGGAACGGTCGCTGTAAATAAACTGTACCGACGCTTGTGGCTGTGGGTGCAACTGTTGCTGTGAAGATTCGGTAAAAAGCCTTTGCGCATACTCCAATACCATCCAACCCAAGCGATCATCACCATGAGGCGACCCCATGCCCACCACCACTCTGTGCGCCTTATCCGCTTTGAGTTCCACTGGCGCTTATACTCCCATCCCGCCTATTCCCATGCCAGACATCATTGCCGTTGCACCGACAAATCCAGAAAGTGGGTAGCGCAGGAAATACAGGGATCGTAGTTGCGAATGATCTGCTCAGCGCGGCTCTTGATCTCCCGGTCGTCGCTTAAACCGAAAATCTCCAAACTCTCACGTAGATCTTTTTCTATTTGGGCCTGGTTTTGGCTGGTGGGTGGTACAATGCGGGCACTGACAATGGTACCGTCCTCAGCAACTTCGTAGCGATGCCACAACAAACCTCGTGGCGCTTCAGTACAACCGTACCCCACCCCCGGTTTAACTTGGTAATCAACATAGGAAAAATCAGGTATCGTATAGGATTGCAGCAAACGCTTGGCCTCCTGTACCGCAAAAACAATTTCCGCTGCCCGCGCCAACAAACTGTGGTAACTGTTTTGACTGGGCAATGTCATCATGGAACGGATATCCACAGGTAATTGCATAGAGTGATGGAACAGATTCAGCCGAGCCAAAGGGCCTACCAGGTAAGGCTGCCCCTGAAATAGACAATGTAAGGCCGTGGAATGAGGTACGGCGTGTTCATGGAAGTACTGTTCAAATTCCTCCACTGGCAACCGTAAACCCTGACCGCTACACAGTTCCGTACCCATCATGGGATAAGTACCGGGTTCTTCATCGCCACCGAGGGACTCCAACACCGATACATAATCAAAACGGGTCTGGTCATTACCGCCAAATACGCTGTAGTCAATCGCAGGCAAAGGCAAGGTGCCACACCAGTGCAGCAATGCGACTGCATCCTCTTGCGCTTGTTCCAATTGTTGTAGAATTTCATCAACCGCTGCCACACTCGGTGCCTTATAGAAGCCACCGATTCTCACTCCCACCGGATTAACGGAACGGGCACCAAATAAACGAATTAAGTTATTTCCGACGGCTTGCAAGCGTAAACCGCGATTCACTTCCTCCGGATAGTCCACGGCTAACGCCGGACCACTGCTATAACCAAGAAAATCCGGTAACGCCAGTAAATGAATGTGCAGACTGTGGCTCTCCAGCCACTCACCACAATAGTATGCCCGCCGCATATCCAGCACCCATTGTCCCACATCCACCTGAAACAGTGACTCCAATGCTTGTACGGCGCTCATCTGATACGCCACCGGACAAATACCACAGATACGCGTCACCATATCCGGCACATCGCGACAGTGACGCCCTTGTAGCAACTTTTCAAAAAAACGCGGTGGTTCAAATATACGCAGCTGCAAATCAGTGATCTTACCGGCGTCAATACTGATATCCAAAGCGCCCTCTCCTTCCACTCTCGCCAGTAAAGGTACGCTGATTCGGTTGGTTTTTTTCCTGACCATCAAGTCTTACCCACCGGTGCGCCGCAGTGATTCGGCCACCGTAACAAATTCCGGAGCCTGGGATGTTATCACTTGAAACCGTTGCGCAATTTCCGGTGACACTAAACCAAGCCCCTCAAAACGATTCACTAACGCCTGGGAATTGCTGTTTTCCGCGGGCCCGTAACAGGCATAGCAGGCACGACCAAACTGGGGACACAGGGCACCGCACCCGGTTCGGGTCACCCCCCCCATACAGGGTTCACCCTGAGTCACCATAATACAAACGTTTTGTTGACGCTTGCATTCCAAACAAAGTTTCTCTGCATAATCCACCGGGGTAACGCCACACATCATGGCGTGCAGCAACTGAGAAATCTGGCGTTGATTAATAGGGCAACCCCACAATTGCCAATCCACACTGACATGATCGGAGATGGCCGTGGAGCGTTGCAGCGCGTTGATCACTGTTGCGGACGCATAAATGTCCTGCATCCATTGCTGAATATCATGACCATGGCGTAAGGCCTGAATGCCGCCGCTGGTGGCACAGGAGCCAATCGTGACCAGGTATCGACATTGCTTGCGGACAGCCTGAATACGCGAAACTTCTTCAATGGTAGAGATGCTACCTTCCACCAAGGCCAGATCCACCTGCCGCTCCGGTGCAATGGGTCCGGCTTCAGGGAAATGCACAAAATCCACTTGTTCTGCCAGCTGTAGCAGGGCAGGCCCCATATTCAACAAAGCCAGTTGACAGCCATCGCAGGACGTAAATTTGTGTACTGCAACCGTCAAGCGGGACCTGGCCACTTAAAACCCCCGCCGAGCAAAATAAGGTTTAATATCCACATAGGAAAAAACCGGACCATCCTTACAGATAAACTTGGAACCGTATTGACATCGTCCGCAGTGACCCACAGCACACTTCATATTACGCTCCATGCTCAAGTAAATGTTCTGCTCTCCTACTCGTCTCCCCAGAAGCTCACGCAAACACACCTGCATCATGATCTCAGGACCACACATCATCACCATAGTATCCTGATGAAACTCTACTTGATCAAACAACTCGGTGACCAAGCCGACATGCCAAGGCCAATCGGGAGCACCTTTGTCTGCCGCCAGCAACACTTGAGTGTCTGGCAGTTGCAGCCACTGCGCATAGCGTTCCCGCCATATCAAATCTTTAGGCAATTTTACACCTTGTAGAATACTTAAACGCCCATACTCGGAGCGACGTTTAGTGATGTAATTAATCACCGACACAACAGGCGCACACCCTAAGCCGCCGGTAATCACCAACACATCCCTACCCTTAGCCTCTTGCAGAGGCCAACCCTGACCATAAGGACCGCGAATGCCGATGGTATCCCCATGCTGCAAACCCGCCAAGCCGCGAGTCACGCGACCGACGGCGCGAATAGTGTGATCCAACACATAGGGATCTTTCGGGTCTGAAACGATGGATATGGGCACTTCGCCCGCGCCGTATAAATACAGCATATTAAACTGGCCAGGCTTGAAATCGTATTGGTCACGACAGGCGGAATCCACAAATGCCAAACGCAAAGTGAAGACCGAATGGGTTTCCTGGATGCGCTCCAGCACCTCCGCCGTTTTAGGCAAACTCTGCTCAGGACTGCAGCTCATTGTGAATGTCACTTGCTGTTTGCGTAATATCGATACCCACCGGACACCAACTGATACAACGGCCGCAACCCACACAACCACTGCGCCCATATTGCTGTTTCCAACTAACCAATTTGTGCACAAACCACTGTCGATACTGCAGACTCGTATTGGACCGCACGTTCAAACCGTGCATATAGCTGTGATCCAGGGTGAAGCAGGAGCTCCATTGACGATAATGCAACACCGTATCAGAAGGACTGTGAAAATCCTCTTGCACGTCATAACAGAAGCACGTGGGACAAACCGACGTACAGTTACCACAAGCGAGGCAGCGTTCCGCAACTTCATCCCAACAAGCGCTATCCAACAGTCGATCGCTAATCTGCTCCCCTAGGCTCGGCATCAACCGGGATTGGCTCGCGCCGGCAAAACGAATACGCTCTAATGCTTGTTGCGCTTGCTGTGATGTTACTGCTTGCGTCCATTGTGATATACCCCGTAAAACCGCATCCCCTGCCTCACTCCCGGCGCGCACGACAAACCCCTGCTCCAATTCCGTTAACTGGATATCCACATGGTCCGCCACCTGGGGTCCGTCACCGCTGGACGCACAAAAACAAGTAGGAGAACTGCAACCGCAATTCAATGCCAACAGTAATAGCCCCTGGCGACGCTGGGCATAAGCGGAATCGTTGTTCCCATTCCGCAGAAAGTGTGCATCCTGTAACTGCAAAGCCGCCACATCGCAGGCCCGGACACCTAATACCGCCATTGCCGGCTCCGGTGACTTTTCCGAGTCCGAGTCAAAATGCAACCGCCCGTGTGCATCCTTTTTTACCGTCCATAACACTTCTCGGGACTGGAACAGCAGCGGTTTTAACCCCTGCGGCCCCAAGGTCCAGTCAAACCATTGATTGTTATCTGTTTTGGTCAATACATAGGAACCCGGGGATTGTTGTAATTGCCACCCTTGCGGTAGCTGCCGCACGGATTGCAGCGGCTTAAAGACAATAGCGCCATTTTCGACTTGGGGCCCAAACAGCCGGTAACCTTGTTTGAGCACCTGATCAATCAAGGTTTGAAAATGCGAGCGGGGTAAGAAACCGTTGTCCATCGGTATGTTATTCCTTACGCTGAGCGTTCTTCGATACGTCGATCTCTATTGTCCAGCGGTTCGAGACAGGCCGACTGGTATTGAAACACGACCATCTGATCTATAAGTATGGACCAAATTCGGGGAAAGCGTAGCAATTGACGCAAGGCGTAAATCTGGCAAAACGGAAGAACAAGAGAAAAATAATACCTAGCCCCTGGCATTCTGCTTTGGCGTTACCAGCGGAGTTGTGGGTATGCTAATCGTAAACTCTGAACCAAATCCTGCCACGCTGTTCACCGTGAGGGTCCCTTGCATTAACTCCACAAATTGTTTCGCCAAGGTAAGACCAAGCCCTGTGCCGCCAAATTGCTTAGTGGTGGAACTGTCGGCCTGGGAAAACCGTTCAAATACCCTATCCAACTTGTCCGAATCAATGCCCACCCCCGTATCGCGAACGGAGAACACCGCCCATTCACCGTCGGCATCAAGACATTTGTACACAGTGAGTGTTATCGTTCCATCCCGGGTAAACTTGGCGGCATTGCTGAGCAAGTTTATCAGCGCTTGCTTTAAACGCGTCACATCAGCCTGTATCAGGTTCAGCTCCGGGGCGCAGGAAACAATTAACGTATTATTATTCTGTTTGACCAACAATTGAGTCACTGATTCGAGACTGCCGACTAACTCGGGCACCAGAAACTCCTCATAGTGCAGCTCGATTTTTCCTTCTTCGATTTTAGCCACATCCAAAATATCGTTGATCAATGTCAACAAATGATGCCCGGCCGACTGTATTTTGCCAAAGTCCTCCACCAGCCCCTGTAGTTGATTCGATTCGGCTTCTTCGCGCAACAGTTCACTGTAACCGATAATGGCATTGAGTGGCGTACGCAACTCATGACTCATATTCGCCAGAAAAATGTTTTTGGCACTGGTGGCTGCCAGTAACTTGGCGTTCACACTTTCCGTTTCACGGTTTATTAAATCTTTTTCCTGTAGTGTGGCTTGTAAGGTATCCGCCATATGGTTAAAACTACCGGATAAGGTATGCAATTCCTCGAAATTGGCTTGTTCCACTCGCAAGGCCAAATCTCCCTTAGCTATTTTTTCGGCTGTGTTAGCCACTGCCAGTATGGGTTTGGTTATCTGTCGCGCCAATACCATCCCTATTGCCAATGCCAACAACACAATCAATACCGTAAAACTGATGATCCACCATGCCACCTGTGTCAATGGCTGCATCACTTCGTCCCAGTTCAATTCTGCAACCAGGGTCATACCAATATCGGAAATTTCGCGGGAATATCCCAATACTTTATCTCCGTGGTAATTACGATAGATTCTTGCTCCCGTTTCTGTTTGGTGTAGCTCCCGATATGGCTGTGATACGATCTGCGAATTAGAGTCTCGCTGGGCCGCACCGGCGACTATACGATTATTGGAATCCAGCAAATACGTTTGTGTCGAAGACCCAAAACCGGCCAGATCATATAATATCTGCTGTAAAAACTCCGATCGAAGTGAAAACACCAGCGTCCCAACCCTGGAACCGTGCTGCGATAGCGCAGCGCTTATCTTTAACTCCACCTTTTCGGTTTCCGGGGAATAGCTCAACACCAATGATTCCGATAGAGGGCCCGAGTGATGCTGCCCTGGGGGAAAACTGTACACCGTCTGTTCCATCATCGCGTCCATAACAGTAACGTAAGTGACATTACTGGCGTCATGAAGAATGGGCGCCAAGCCTTTTTGTAAGATTTCACCAGTCTGTTGCCGTTGAACACGTGACAGCGCAGGGTTCAGCAAAACCAAAGCCGGATCTCGAATAACCGGCATTTGCGAAAAATGCAAAACCAGACGTTGCTCCTCCTGCATCCGATAGCTAAGTGCACGTTGTTTTACGTTAGCAATGCCTTGCAGTATCTGCTGTGTGGTTACGATTTGCTGGGTGCGTTCATGCCAGTACACAAACGTGCTTATTGCGCTCACAAAGACCAGCACCAATAACTGATAGGACAGTATCAAACGAAACCGAAGGTTGTTGAAAAAAGAGGTGGAGCTTACGACCATATAAACCCAGGCCCTAACTATTGATTATGGTTTAAATATATTTTCGTTCACCACATCAATATCTTTAACCGATTCCAAACCACTTAACCCTATAATTTCTATTGTTTTCATGCAGTCTACGCCGTTCAATTATGGCCACTGATTTTGGCATGCAGGGGTTTGGTCGATTCAAACCGTTGCATCTGTTCCTCTGAAGCCGGTTCTTGATATTTGGCTTTCCATTCATCAAACGGCATACCGTATATCACTTCCCTGGCGGCATCGTAATCCATATCGATCCCTATTTCCTTGGCAGCACTTAAATACCACTTTGCCAAACAATTACGGCAAAACCCGGACAAATTCATCAAGTCAATATTTTGTACATCCGTACGCTGTTGTAAATGGCCTACCAAGCCTCTAAATACGGCAGCTTCCAACTTTAACTTCCTGATTTCGTCGTTCGTTTCGTCCATTGTTGTTTCGCCTCTGTTTATTTAAACCAATCGGAGAATTCATCATTATCCAAACCGGTAATATCATCATCGTTCAGTTCCAACTCCCCCACTTCCACGTCCTCAATAGAACCTTCTGCAGTGTTGTGAGAACCGGGTGCAGCAATCCCAGCAACCGGCAACCCTGCCAAAGAGGCAAATGGACCGGCGTTTTCTGCTTTAACACTGGAAATAAAGGCTTCAAAACAGGCATCACGTACATAAATAGAAACGCGTTCAACCAAACTGTCCATACGGGCATCCCAGAATCGGAGAATAGCCCTAATCATTGCCTGAGAACTCAAGCCGGCGGGAATTTCTCGCCCACCAGTGCCCAATGCGGGAAAGGCAATAGTGGCCCAATTGTTCGCCTCACACAATAACAGGCTGTTGGTCACTGCCTGTTCTATGTCACGACGCTCATCACCACTACCCATGGTAGGGCTGATAGCGTGAATCAATCCCTTGAACGGTAAATACCCCGCGCTGGTAAAAGTGGCCATACCTGACAAAAATTCACCATACTCCCGTATCAGTTGCTGCAGCTCCACTTGAATCCCGATACCGGCCGCCTCTGATACGACCGCGGCTATTCCGCGATCAGAAGCTAAATCGCCCTGGTTGGAACATACAATCACATCAGATTGGGCGCTTAACAAATCCCCCACTTGAATTACCAGTTCCCGGTCTGCATAACTAAAGGTACAGCTTTGTGTTTCCAACGCTATCTCCATTGATTTACCGCTAAACCCTATCGCCAGAATCCAGCAAGCTCCGCTTAACTGTAATCTTTAACCCGAATAAATCAACATTGAACCGCTTCAAAGCGGATTCTACTGACTCACCTCTTATAATTATCGAATATAAACTTTTTCCAAACCCTAATAACGTAAAGCAAAAGAATCGCTCTGACGGGTCGATAGGTATTGAGTCCCAGTAACAACCATTCCACATACGCATGAGTCACAGACCCTATATTGAACCAAGCATTCGCGTAATCGCCGGTATTTTGGTAATACTCGCCGGCGCCATTGCTGTGTTGCGTCCGGAATGGCAATTGCCGGCGCTGGGATTCTTGATTGTTTTGGGTGTGAGTCTATTTCAATCGGGATTTACAGGGTTTTGCCTGACAGGAAAATTGCTGCAAAGCCTTGGATTTCGAAGCGAAATGGCACAAATACGCGCCATGGCAATTCATGACCCTCTCACCAAACTACCCAACCGAAACTTAATGGAGGACCGCGTACGACTGGCCCTGACTCGAGCCTTACGCAGTGATGAGAAAGTCGGTTTAATGATTATCGATCTGGACGCCTTTAAACATGTGAATGATGTGTACAGCCACAAGGTTGGGGATCAGCTTCTGGTCACGATGGCAAAAACCATCAAAGAAAATATTCGCTCATACGATACCTTATGCCGCTGGGGCGGAGATGAATTCGCTTTGTTACTCCCGGACCTGAAGTCCGCAGCTGAAATACATTATATCGGCAATAAAATCCTGCAGGCAGCAGCAGAAAACAGAGTACCGGAACAGGATGTCAACACCACTTTAAGTATTGGTGCCGCGGTATTTCCTGACGACGCAGTGACTCAAGACACTTTGTTCATGCAAGCGGATAAAGCGCTGCATTATGCCAAAAGAAACGGACGCAACAACATACAAATTTTTCATGCCCTTCCGGAAGCGCAATCCGGTATTCTAAATATTGACCTAACCGCGCGACTCTCGGCAGCCGTACACAACCATAGTTTTAAGGTTTATTTCCAACCCGTTATCGACGCAAAAACCAATCAGGTCTGTCAAATCGAGGCTCTGGCTCGCTGGTACGATCATACCCACGGCTGGATTGACCCAAGCCTGTTTGTACCCATGGCTGAAAATATCGGCTTGATGGAAGACCTGGGTCTGCAAATTATCACCTCTGCGGTGGAATTCTATAAAGACCAGGACTGGAGCCAAAAAGTAAAACTGTCGGTAAACTTATCCGCCAGGGAATTTTTTTCTCGTCCTTTTAAACAAGGACTCAGGCAAATTATCCGCAGCCATAACCTGTTGGCGGAACAATTGATCATCGAAATCACCGATGCAGACTGTCTGGATACCAACAATGCCAAAGAGATTATTACTCAATTGCACACAGAGGGTTTCAACGTCGTATTGGATAATTTCGGTACCGGTTTTTCGCCCATGTCACTGTTGCAGGAATTGGATGTTGAGGCTTTGAAAATTGATCGTGCCTTCATCAGCCAGATAACCAAGCATACTCCGGCCAAACAAGGTGAGGCCATGGTGAAAACCATGATCGAACTGGGCAGAGCCATGCAATTGAAAGTAACCGCAAAAGGTGTCGAAGACAGTCAAACCGCAGATCGCCTGCTCGAGTTAGGGGTGGATTATTTGCAGGGATACTATTTCTCTCCCCCTCTTCCCGGCGATGAATGCAAAGAGTTTGTCGAAAACAATTTCAGCCTCAACGCCCTGGACTCCATCAGCGCAGCTGACTAAGTGGTAGATAGTTTCAGTACAATAGTTCCTCAAAGTACTGGCACTCCAGTTCGTCGGCGGCCACATCGACATACATGACAACCACATCCACCTCGGCACCCTTAACACAAATATTGAAGCTATCTGCCCCTGTTTGCGAACCGGACGGATAAATCAGGAACACTCTTTTCACGCCATAGCCCACCGCATATGCCAGTAGCGGCGCCACGTCCTGCTCCGGTATGTGGGTCCAACGTTTACCGGAGCGCACCCGGTCCCACTGCAGATTAATCAATGACAGCAAACTCCCTTGCTTATTGGAGACAAATACATCCGGTTGCAATGGTACATGCTCCCGACTGCCCATCGAATCCTGTGCTAAAAATTTCTTAGGTCCTTTAAACTTGAACTCCAGAAGGTTTCCCAAACGACTGTTGCGCAGACGGGAAGTCATCGTTTCCTTGAACAAGGAATGCATATGGAAGGCAAAACACAGTGATTTCAGAGAACCACTGCGCGCATCCACCCGACTATGAGACAATAGTCTGCGGCAATGCGCAAAAAGCGTTTCATAACGGCTTGAGTGTCTATCAAAATTCAGGTTTTGCCACGGAATAGACTCTAAAGGTTGGTTGGAAACTGCAGAAAAAACACGCAATAGCTCGGTGACTTTGCGCCGTATTCGCCCCGCCACCGCCAAATGCAGAAACAAAGTTAACATCTGTTTTAACAGCTGATTATAGGCATTATCCACGCTAAGCTCGTCGAACTCACAAACCGACATACCGGACGAGTGGCCGCTTTGCAATTGCTTATCCAGCAACAAGCGCCCTTTCAGCAGCTTCAGCTCGCCGTGATGACTCACATATGAGCGAATCATGCCTTTGCGAATCTGGTACTGTAGATCCTCACAAAACTGGAAAATATACCGATCAAAAAAACTCAGGCTATGCAACCCGGCTGGCCGGTACACCGGCGATTGGGAGGGGTAGTAACCCGCCGCTCGCAGCATCTTTATCGTAACGTCTCTGGAAATTTGCTGTGAAATTTTGTCTCCGGCCAACTGCGGTAAAACTTCCACCGCACAACCCTCAAAATAGAAGAACCCGCAGCGATTGAACGATAAGCGATTAAAACCCCAGTGAACGGCCTCAGCCGGAAAAAGGTGTTCATGTACCAACAGGGCCTGCGCATGATGCGTGGATAAGGTTTTTTTACCGGCTATGGGTCGGTCCTGCACCAGGATAGTTTCACCTTCACGTACCTGCAAACTGTGCATTTGGGTGCTTAATGCTTCAAATTAAATACTGTAGATTTTCCGAATAGCAGCGGGACTGAAATCCTGCTCCCGAACCACCCAGTATTCGATTTGATCATCATAATCATTGTAATCCGCACCCAATGCTTCCTGCTCCCTGACGACTGCGTGGCAAACAATTTGCGGTTCAATTTTTTCACCGTCTGCATCCACATCTCTAAATACCAACTGCAAACGGTGCCAGTCGTCATAAAAGTACTCCTGCAGCAACGGCAGGATCTGAGTCAAAAACACCTGTTTCAAATCAGCAAACGTTTTCACATCGGTAAAATACGCCTGCCCCAACATCTGATCGCGATGTAAAAGAAACCGCAGCCGCTTGTTCAGCGCGTTCAACAAAGTGCGCAAATCAATCTCGCCACCTTCCCCGTCGTCTATCGCACCACTGCCATCACCACCTCGAATCACCGAAGAATCCGGAATCATTTCCAAAAAATTGAATCGACGTCGCAATGCTGAGTCCAGCAAAGCGATAGATCTATCCGCAGTGTTCATGGTGCCGATGATGTCCACATTTTTCGGTACGCTGAATTTTTCTCCGGAGTATGGTAACGCCACTTCCAATCCAGCGGACAAACTGCCATCTGCAGCATAAACTGCCCGCTTGTCCTGCTCTATAAGAGTAATCAATTCACCCAGAATCTTAACCACATTGCCCCGATTGATTTCATCAATCAAAACAGCATAACGGTGAGCCGGATCATGACGGGCTCTGCGACAAACGTCCTTGAACACACCATCCTTAACTTCGTATTGCACCCCATTGCTGCCGCTGGTTGGACGAATCCCTTCCACGAAATCTTCATAACTATACGACTGATGAAAAGTCACCAGTGCATAGCGTTTATGAGCCCCGTCCTCATAATCCTTAAGATACTGCGTTGTTAGTGCGTGGGTTTTACCGGTGCCGGGCGGTCCGTAAATTATCAGATTTTGAGCGTCCGCAATGTCCTCAGGTGCCACCCAAGAATCCATAGGTCCGTGACTCGATAGGTTGCGAACCACTTGAACTACCGAACTTGATGCCACCGGTACAGATTCGCCGAGTCCATCAGAGTCTGCATGCGACATCAGCGATGCCCGTGATGCCTGCAGTGCATCCCATATTCCGGGGTTCGCGGAGCGGGCCGATGCGGCTGCCTGCATAGGCTCCTGCAACACCAGATCCACCTCAGTTTCCGGCTCAGCCGAATCAACCGGCACCTGAGGCTCAATGGAAACATCCGCACCAAGATCGAACTGAGAATCGGCGGTGATCGCGGCCGACTCCACCATTGGTTCCGTTTCCGGCTGTGGCTCTTGTAATGTAAAACCAGGATCTTCCTGCAAAGAGCCTTTGTTGTCGCTTAGCGCGAGTGAAACTGGCTCCGGCTCCTCACGCCCAATAGTGTCGAGTATTTCCGGTTCTACTGCGGATACCTCTGGTACCTCTGGTACCTCTGATACCTCTGATACCTCTGATACCTCTGATACCTCTGATACCTCTGATACCTTTGATACCTCGGCTAATATTTCTTGCGGGGATGGCTCAGCTAACACCAACTCCTCTTTTTCCGCGAGGGACTCAAAATCCATTTCCGGGGTTGAGGATAGCTCCCCATCACCATACCCATCCTGGGCGTCCGATTCCGCCTCAGCTAAATCTGATGACTCCTCCACTGGTGCAACAACCGGTTTTTGCTGCAAATACGCGTCATAACATTTCAGTACGGCATCCAGATCTTTTAAAATTTGCAGATCAATAGGCACCTGATTTTTTTCGTAAAATTTGTACGCAATTGTGGATGCCGCAAAATCATCGGCAACCGAAATGTCTTTACTAACAACAATATTGCCGTCCACCTCAAATCCATAATTTTGTAACAATTCGCAATCATGCCGTAATCGGGCGGCATTTTCTGCAAGCAAATCCCTGCCGTACGCCTTGCCTTTTTTCTCAATCATGGTTGCCAGACCCTGATTTAGGGTTAAATACGCCCCCGACATATCTTCAGCCAACAACAGAAATACAAACACCCCCTCTCGGATGGTATGGGTTTCTCTCTCGTCTCGGAAGAGTATGCCCGGAACACGGGCCCATTCTTGTTCGCCAATGTATTTTTCCACATGTAAAGTAGCTCGACTTTTTACCGGGAGTTTGTCCCGAAACAAGCCTTCAACCGCTTCAAACAACCAACTGAGGCGATTGTCCTCATGAAATGGCTCTCTGGAAATATCTGTTTTGTAGGAATCCAGAATTTCCTCTAAGCCCTGTTGGACGAACCTGATTTTCACGCAAAACCTCGTGTAGTACCAAAATAAAGAAAAGGGAAATAAAGCAATGCACTGGAATGTGCAAAAGTTATACCGAGATGAAAAACAGAAAGAAATCTGGAAAAAGGAGGATGGTAAGACTAGGTAAAGCTGAGGATCGGGCCGGTAAGTGAACACTTACCGGCCACCAGGAATTCTCAGCCGGGTATGACTTTGGAAGCCTGCGGTCCTTTAGGACCAACCTCAACTTCATAGGTTACCGCTTGCCCTTCCGTAACCGTTTTAAAACCAGTGCCTTCAATCGCGGAAAAGTGCAAAAACACATCAGCGCCCCCGTCAGATGGAGCAATAAAACCGAAACCCTTGGCTTCGTTAAACCATTTAACTGTACCAGTTGCCATGAAAACTATCCTCAAAAAAATTTTAATTTATTAAAATTGCAGAACTTGGGAAATAACCAGGAGATACCGGACGGAACTGCTGAAAAGACCTTTAGCACTTGCAATTTGGATTAACTATAAAACCAACCTGAATTGGAAATACACAACTATAATAATTACTTCCGTGGCTGATGTCTATATCAGAAGGCTTCTCGCTCGCTGAACACTCCATGGCGCTTTGCTACGGGTGTACTTGCTGAAAGCGCTGCAGGCCGGTGCTGCGCGTGCGGTGCTGAAAAGTTTACACAAATCGGCAAATCAACCAACACTTGACTTCAGGACCCACAATACAAGCTATTTTTCTTGATCAATCATAGACTTATACCCTAAGCTATGAACTCAAAACCCGGTATTGTGGTAATTTTTCACATTTAAAAATACCACCCCACACGACGGATGCAGACGGCAGCAGCGTTTTTAATAGCAAAGGAAAACGTGCTTACACTTACAGATAAGGGTTTACATTGTGAAAAAACATATACTTACCATTTTCGTGGCCACAGCTTTGGGAGCCGTTCTACCAGCCCAAGCGGGCTCCGGCCAAGGAAGATTTATGCATTTTTTCGATTCCAACCAGGACAACGTGGTTACTTTGGACGAATTCAATGCTGCAGCTATCAAACGTTTTCAACAAATGGACGAAAACAGCGACGGTGTGGTCACCACCTTGGAATTCCGTAACCATATGAGCGATCGCCGCGCGGAAATGCGAACCCATCGCTTTAAAGAAATGGACACCGATACCAGTCACACACTGTCCAAATCGGAGTTTGTGGAGTTCCAGCGGCAACGGGCGGAAAAACGTTTTCAACGCATGGATATCAACGGTGACGGGGAGTTGAGCAAGGAGGAATTTGCCCAGGCCAAGCATCGCAAAAAACACTTTGGCGGCAAAAACCCACGTAACTTTCTGTTTCAGAAACTGGATTTGAACGGCAACGGCGAGATCACCGCAGAGGAAAGTTTACGCGCCTGGACCGACTGGTTCAAACGAATCGACGCCAACAGCGATCAACTCGTGACCGCGGAGGAAGTTAAAAACTACCGCGCCAATAAATGGAAAGTAAAATAATGTCTGCAAGGTCCCTACTTATGACTTCGCCAACCCATTTACCGCAAGCCGAGGAAGCACCCGTGCTGAAAATAAATCCCTGGGCAAATGCCGATGATAAACATCTTATGGAGACAATTGCCCAGGGTAATCAGGCTGCATTTACCGAATTTACCCGGCGTTACCTGGACAAAATCGTCAGTTTTGCTTTCGGCCATATGGGCAAAAAAGCCGATGCCGAGGATGTAGCCCAGGAGGCTTTTATCAAAGTTTGGCAAAAAGCCTCCAGTTGGCGTGATATGAATATTCCGCCGCATTACTGGCTCTACCGGGTCACGTATAACCTGTGTATCGACAAACTGAGAAAACGCAAACCGGAAATCTCCCTGGAAAGCGACCACTATCAAGTTGACAACTTTGCACCGGAACAGGAATTGGCGCAATCGCAAAAAATGGCGAAAATTCAACAAGCACTGCAAACTTTGCCGGAGAGACAACGCAGCGCCATCATGTTTTGCGCCTACCATGGATTTTCTAACCGCGAAGCTGCAAAAATTCTGGAAACCAGTGTCGAAGCCCTGGAATCATTGTTGGCACGAGCCAGGCGCAGTTTACGACCAATCCTTTTGGAATCAGAAGGTACCAGCTTATGAAATCGAAAATGAACACAGAACGAGTGACACAACTACTGGCCAGCTACGGCTCCCATTCGGAACATTGGCCCGAAACCGAACGTGACGCGGCCCTGGAGCTTATCCAACAATCCAGCGGACTGAAATCCCAATGGTTGCAAGCGCAACAACTGGACCAGGCGATGGGTATTTTGCCGATTCAGGCACAAAACAGCGTTGCAGAGGCCGAACACGGTGAGTTGTTATCAAGAATAATGGACAATCTGCCGCCACAAGATAAGCCCCGCGTGCAATCCGCCAGGACGGAATCCACCGTCACCAATCTGGAGACCGGTAAAAAGCCGTGGCACAGCAGCCTGGTTTTCAAAGGCATGATGGCCGCGAGTTTGGCGCTGATTGTGACAGCACTTATTACCTTTAATCCGGAGACATCGACAACAGGTAATACAGAACTGGCACAAAATTCCTTAGACCAATGGTTCTGGGAAGAAATCACCGTCGACGCAAACCAACACAGTGAAACCGCCATCGACCTGATGGCTATGATTGATTTAGAACAATTGGAGGACTTCCAATGATACATAAACGCCCCCAAACCATCGCAGCTTTACTGCTTGCTACATCCTTGGCCCTGTTTGGCAGCACTGCTTGGGCCCATTCCTCGCACAAACATGACCGGGGTGCTGACCGCTTTGACAATGGTCGAGGCGATCACCACTACTACTACTATCCTGAACACGGTGTCTATTTTGATGTAGACCGGGGTTTGTACTTTTATTTCAGCTCCGGCCGCTGGCTGAGTTCACGCGTACTACCCTGGCATATTACTTTATATAAAGATGAACGCTTGGCCTTGCATTTGGATACCAAACGGCCGTATCGCCATAACAAACGCCATCAACAATGGTATCCCAAAACAATGTTTTGGGACCGGGACTATGACCAGGACCAACACCGCCGCAGACACGCCCGCGACCACCACCGGGAGCGTGATCACGCCAGGGATCATCGTAACCGTGACCGCAAACACGCCAGGGATCATCGCGACCGTGACCGCAAACATGCCAGAGATCGTCGGCACGATGATGATCGAGGCCACTCCCGCGATCATCGTCGCGACGACCGCGCCAGGGATCATCGCCGTGACAATGACCGGGGCCATCCCCGCGACCATCGTCGCGACGACCATGCCAGAGATCATCGGCACGATGATGACCGAGGCCACTCCCGCAATCATCGTCGCGACGACCATGCCAGAGATCATCGCCGTGACGATGACCGAGGCCACTCCCGCGATCATCGTCGCGACGACCATGCCAGGGATCATCGCCAAGATACCCGACAAGTCAAAAAACATCGGCACACACATACCGACTCCGGTTCAGCATCTGTCACCACTACCGTGACAGTCCCGGTGCCGCCAAAGGTAACTATTAAAGTACCCAGTCCCAAGGAGGTAAGAGAAGATTTGAAAAATATTCCAACCCCCAAAGAGGTGCTGGACAAATTACTGGACCGCTAAACCAGATTAAAAAACCCGCCGGATGGCGGGTTTTTTTTAATCTCAATATTCTTATCACTTGGAGTTTATCAACCGTTAGTAATAATTCCGGGTCCCCAATCCCTGCTTATCGAACGCAAGAATCTTCTTTTCCTCTACCTCACTCTCGGAATTCAGGCTATCCAACCGCCCCACCACCGCATAGCGTTCCGGTTCCTGTATGGGTTGGGTATTTAGGGTAATGACATGATCTTCCAGCTTGACCCCGTCACTGGAGTAAAACTCGATTTGTAATGTATCTTCCACTACTGAGAGATAAGCAAAGTTACTTTCGCGTTGCACCTTGCTCATACCGCCACCATAGGTCTTGCGTTCCAGCGCCAATTCATTCCGCGGAAATCCGCGAACTTCTTCCCACAAAAAGTCCTGGTTATCCAGGCCTTTGGCAAGGCGGTTAAAGGAGGACGAAACAACACTATACATGCTGTATTGTGACTTTGGAAAAACGGCTTTGGCCACAAAGGAACAATGCACCCCTCCGGACAAGAAAATGACATCTTTAACCTCACCGGTTTTTTGCTTTTCCTCAATAAACTGTAACAATTGCTTGCGCTGATTAGGAAAGGCCGTCCACTTATCCGCCGGCACCCCGAATGGGGGACGAGTATCCGGGAACACCGGTACAGAACTGACAATAAACTTTTTCCGTCCGGGATCGCGTAATAAAAATTCCTGTACGCACTCCAATTGTTGTTTGGAAATCATGCAATGGGGTTCCCTACGCTCAGTGCGCACATCCATCACAAAAAAATCACATTGGCCGTGGTTAAACTCGTACCAAAATGGAATTTCCCCATATCCTTTTTCGCCATAGATGCTCAAACCAATCTCCGGCGCATCAGCTACGCTGCTATCCTCCTTAATGACCGGACTCATATTGGATTGGTAGCTCTGGTAAGCCAAAATAGCTTTGCTGAACAGGCTCATATGAAACCCTTTTTCTGCGGTTTCATATTTACCAATGGACCACTGTCGTTGAATATCATGATCATTGAAAATCATGTAGGCGGGCAGTTTTTTAAGAACCCGCGAAAAATGGGGCGAGGAAAAAGCCTGGCGATATTTCTTAAAGTAAGCTTCTATCTCTGAGGGTGGTCCATTGCCTTTAAAATCTGCAAACACTTGTCCACCGGTCATCAGGATAAAACCCGGTTTAATCGAGTTAGCGCGCATCATTGCATCCATACTGGCAAAAGCGGCATCGCTGTTACCGGAGAACCACCCGCCCGGATGACGACTGGAGCCCATAAGAAACGCGGTCTCTTCGGTAGTCGAACCGGATTTCGGAAACGTCTTAATGTACATCTCAGAGTCCGCAGGCCACTTAAGCTCCAAGTCGGGCACGGACAGCTGTTCAATGGAAGCATTCCTCACGATCCCCATCTGAATGATATAGGTTTCATTGGCTTCCAGTTCCAAATCAACAACACCCGTATTGTCGAATCGACGTTTCAAAGGAAAAGCATGCACATGCACCCGCGTATGTTCCGACTGCTTGTAACGGATAACCCCCACACCTTCACCTTTGGCCCGGCACCAAAACCGGTATTTCGTATCAGAAATAGCGCAAAAGTAAGGACCAATTTGCGGTAAACTAACCTTGTAAGACATCGAAAACTCTCCAGATTCAACAAAACAGTCGACAAAATCTCGTCTGACATTCTTGCAAGCATGGGGCCAGCCACCGGACGTTTTTAAACTAACCCATCCGGGTTCTGCATAAGTAGAAACTTTTGCAAGCTAAACAGGGGGTTGAGAACATTACGTTGCAGCGTCTACAGCTCCATTATCACCGTAGCATCGTCCCTATTTACCTGGACCATTCACAGGGTGTGCCTGGATTTTAAGACCGGCTTTGGAGACTGAAATTCGGCACCAAGGTCGGACTTGCGTCACAAACCCGAACAAAGCCGGGGGTAAGGAACTCCCGCTCTGAACCCACACAGACCTAAAGACTTTTATAACATTATCCGCTAATATAGTTAGAGAGTGCTGCTTTGCAGCAAAGGCGAAAAAAATGTTGACCAGTATACTTTACTATACCTTGTTAACCGCCCTGGCATGCCTGATAGTGCTTGCATGTCGCCAAGGTTGTCGACGCCTTAAAACTATTTCTGACAATAACCCTCAGTTGCAACATACCGTAAAAAACCTCCGCCTTTTCAAAATGCTGCAATTTATAGGCGCCGATTTCCATACCTATTTAAATCGTCTGCCAGAGGAGGAAATACAACTCCACGTACAACGCTGCAAGGCCTGCCCCAACCTGGAATCCTGTGATCACTGTCTACGTGACGGACACCCACCCAAAGACATGTCCTTCTGTCCCAACTATCCACGATTGATAGAACTAAGTCGAAAACTGGGTCCGGATGACCGGTCAAACCCAAAGTATTTCAACAGGTTTTAACAATTCGCTGCTATTAAGGAATATAATGGACCGCCAGATCAGGTGGTTGTGGAGTGTTCACCATGAATCCTTATTCCATTATTTTGACGCTATTTATCGTCTTTGGCGTCGCCGCTTCCGCATGGGGCTGGATTATTATTAGCCGAAGTCGCCGCAGCCTCCAATGGCCCTATGCGCTGGGACAGATTACCGAGAGCCGAGAACAATCCGAGCATGACGCTCTACTGCCGCATGTTACTTATACCTACAGCGTTAACGGTACTCCATATGAAGGTAGACTGGAGTTCCCGGTAGATTTGACACCGACTCAAGAATTCAGTCGCTCTATCGCCGAGAAATACCCCCTTTCCAAAGCCGTCACCGTATATTACAACCCGGAGTTTCCGCAGCAATCCACCTTACAACCCGGCTTGGCTCAGGGCGATTGGCTTGTACTTGCATTAGGACTGGGCTCGGTGCTTGTGGGTGTGGTTTTAATGTTCATCTAGTAAGCGGAACACTCTGCGCATCATACTCAAATAGACCTTTAGCGGCATTCCATTTCAAATCTGTCTTATGACGGCATAACCACTCATGAAAACCGGCTCTGTCTCCAACTGGGTCCAAACCGGCCGGAAGTGGCAACAACACATTTATCACATATTCCAACTGCCGCGTATGCCCACTTTGAGGCATACGTTCCACGATATCCTCAACAACATCCAATCGGCCATAAGTCAACAACCCCACCGCAAAAATAAACAAACCATTGCGCACCCCCGATACAGAACGCGGCGCTTCGCCTTCCAAACCGGCTTGTGCCAATGCCTGCTTATCTGCTTCATAACACCGATCTAAATAGCGGTAGAATTGCTCATCCACATCAACGGATTCATCCGGGCTAAAATGAACACATAATTCTTGTACGATTTCCCGGTAAAACTCGCCTGGACATTGGTGGCGCATACCTTAAACCCCTATTTACAATCGCGTTGTGACACTTTTCAGTTCAACACAGTATTCATATAATGCCAATAGTGAAGCAAAGCTTCCTTACAGTATAATAAATATCCCGAACTTGTACCTGACGAGAACTACTTGTGCTGCCAAAAATTGTTTTAATCAGTTTTACACTATCTCTTCCCCTTCTGTTCCTGTACTTTTTGGAACCACACATCGTGGAAGAAGAAACACGCAGCAGCCAATCCGCCATATCTATAGATGCCATTTACAGCGGCACAGAAACATGCCTCACGTTGCATAGATTGCAGAACAAACAACCGGGCACAGCGATACACCCCGCTTACCCGCAACCCATGGCCCGCCCTGAAACCAAGGAGATAACCAACAATACCCGTATCCGTCTGCAAGGTTACCCCTACCAAAAAATCAGCAGCAATTTACTCAGCAACAAGAAAATACATTCCTACTCACCTCGCTTTGACGTAATCGCCTGGGAAATAATTGATGAAAACCCTCAGAAAAAACAAAGCTCGTACAACAGCAGCGACCATGCTCCCGCACAATTTCAGCGACAAAATAGCTGCAAGTAAATTAGCTGCAAGTTCAGTAGAACTATATTAAGGAATACCAGATTTGCTCTGGATCAATGCGAATGAATAGCTGTACGCCCAGAATTACAGAGTGAGGGCTAATACCATGACCATAAGGCAAACTGCATCCACTTTTCTCAATCCGACGCTTGTACGGGAGAACTCAGTGTCCGCCCAGCTGCAAGCTCTTTCTTCCGTAACCCCAAAAAGTGACGTCGAGGCGACCGCAAAAACTTCCCAAACCAGCTTGCTAACCGACTTTAACACCGTGGAAAAACGCCAGATCGGTGTCAACACTGCCTTCTCCGTGCAATCTGCCGCTACCACCGCACAAACCCTGACAACGGCGTTACAACAACAATCCATTCAGGAAGACCAAGTAAAGTCTTTGACTACAACCAACAACAGAGACAAACTTGTCAACGCGGTCAAATATGGCGTGGACAGCTGGCGATTGCAGGCACACTTTGCCAATATCCAAATCATGGGTCAAACAGCTATTGGTGTACCCGGCTGTTTACAAGGACCGGATCTCAAACCGTGGATCACACAGGCTCCCGGCATTTACAACAGCAGCGGTATGTTTAAAACACTGGCCAACGCCGTGGCCGACGCGGTTTCCGCTTCATTTAAACAATGGCAAGACACTGTTACGGTACCGGGATTACCTTGGTATCCAATGTTCGTCGCCGTAGCCGCACCTTTCGCCCCGCCCACACCCAATATACCCATGCCACTCATTGTGTGCGTTTCCCAGAACTTCTCTAAACTGGCATCCCCATCAACATTGGAATCGGCCATATACGCTAAACTTCCGGCTGAATTTAAGATCGCGGAAATGAATTTGTTTATTTACAACCTGGCAGTGCATTTAATGAATTACTTTGTTTCCTGGATGTCAAGTCAAAATGTCATGATGGTGATGGGTATGGGGCCCGTGCCCACGTTCAATCCCCCTTACGTGCCCGTTGGTTCGGTTCTCAATGGCTACGTCATTCCCTCACCGGGACACTTAGCTTCTTAACCCACGCATTTCACCCCGCCATTTGCTTGCCCAAACCAATTAGTGGTAATGTAGGCAAAATCCGGCAAAGAGTTTTTTTACCTTCAGAGTTTTCTCAATGCGTACGAATAATTCACCCAAAAAATTTGTGTTGAACAATATGTCGCAACTACCGTTTTATTGCCTCCTCGCATTACTGCTTATGGCTACATCCTACAGCGATACCTCTTATGCTAACCAACTGAAACCCTTCACTTCAGACGGCTGCAGTGTTTTCCCTGACGGCACAATAACCCAAAAAGATTTGTGGCTGGCTTGTTGTACAGAACACGACAAAGCCTACTGGCAAGGCGGCACCTATGAGGAACGCGTAACTGCCGATGAGGCGTTAAAAAACTGTGTAGCATCCTTAGGACAAACATTCATTTCAACCATCATGCGCGAAGGCGTTCGCGTTGGCGGCAGCCCCCGTTGGCCCACGAAATTTCGTTGGGGCTACGGTTGGATTGAAAACCGCGGATACCAGGCCTTGACAGAAGACGAAAAAAAGCAAGCAAAAGAATTGTTGAAAAACTCAAAACCGCCCGCCAAACAAAAATGAACGGAACACCTCAAGAGTACAAGGAGCATTACGAAGACGGCGCATTAAAAGTCAAAGGCCAATTGTTAAACGGCACCAAAACCGGAGTGTGGAGCTTTTACAAAAAAAGCGGACGCAAAGTCATGGAAGCCCATTTCAGTAACGACGGTGAAGCCTTGTTTAATTTCTATTTTGATCAACGAGGCAGCATGATTGAACAAGGTCATGTGGTAGTCCCCCATACCAACGGTCAAGTAGCCGAAGAAGGCCTGGTTAAAAATTGCTTAAAACAGGGCCTATGGATCTACTACGATAAAGAAGGTCACAAACGTATCGAAGGAGAGCACAAAAACGGCCTGAAACACGGCCTTTGGCTGTACTACGACATCAATGGCAAACTGGAATGCCAGGGCAACTGCCGAAAAAACCAATGGCACGGCACGGTCACTTTTTACCATCGAGATGGCACCGTAAAAAAACAGTTGCAATACCATGACGGGAAAATCCAATCGCCGACCGAAGCATGAGCAACACCCTTCCCATTGAGCAAATCAAAGATCGGTTCACACAGGCCCTCGACCTTGGACATGTAGTGGTGCAATCCCCCACCGGCAGCGGCAAATCGACCCACCTTCCACTGTGGTGTATGCAAAAGGGTAGAGTCCTGGTGATTGAGCCTCGGCGACTGGCTTGCCGTTCCCTTGCCCGTTACGTCGCCCAGATACATAACAGCGAACTCGGCCAAAGCATCGGCTACGCGGTTCGTTTCGATCAGCAATACGGTAAAAACTCACAGCTCGTTTTTGTCACGCCAGGCATAGCCCTACGCTGGTTCGCCCAAGACAAGCTCATTGAATTCTCGTGTATCATCCTGGATGAATTTCATGAACGCCGCTGGGACACCGACTTGTTGGCTGCACTGCTTAAACGTCATATCCAAAAAAATGACATGCGTCGAATTGTTATCACTTCAGCCACCGTGGATGGGTCCCGGTTGGCACAATACTTAGACGCACAATTATTAACATCACAAGGCCGCACTTACCCCGTCGACGTTCGCTACAGCGAGCAAAGAGACCTGCCACGCCTGAAACACTTGGAAAACCGCATCACTGCCTGTCTAGTTGAGCTGTTAGCCGCTCAACCCGAAGGTGACGTGCTGGTGTTTCTACCCGGTAAAGGTGAAATTCAATCGGTGATAGCTACACTTGGGAACAACCCGGATTTGAAACAGCAATCGATAGAACTCATACCACTGCACGCCGGAGTCGACAGCAAAACTCAAGATAAGGCGTTAACTCCGGGGAAACAGCGCCGAATCATCCTGGCCACCAACGTGGCCGAAACCTCATTGACCATCCCCGGGGTGCGCATTGTGATTGATAGCGGCCTGGAGCGACGCACCCACCACCGCAACGCGCGCACTGTACTGGGCCTGCACCAAATCTCCCAAGCGGCAGCAGATCAACGCAGCGGCCGAGCCGGTCGCACCGCGCCCGGGCTGTGTGTGCGCCTGTGGGGACAACAGGCGCGACTGGAACCTTATACTCCGCCGGAAACCAGCAGAGAAGAACTTACAGAATTAATTTTGGCCGCTGCAGCCGGAGGCAACCCGGTACAACAACTGCAATTTCCCGACCCTTTGCCCGATCACGCGGTACAACGGGCGCTGGACTTACTCAAGGACATGCAAGCTCTCAACGATACCGGACTTTTAACAGAACATGGTAAACGCCTGTTCCCCTTACCTCTGGACCCCCTCTTCTCCCACCTAATCACTGCAATGCCAAACAATGCTCTACGTGCGGCAATGATAGACCTATCTGCCGCACTGAGCGCTGACCGAAACTTGCTCCCTCCCTTGCAACAAGAACATCAACACAAATCGCTCAAGCAGTGGCAACCGTTGAATTGTGATATGTGTACCCTTATAGCCATTATGCGCAACAAAGTTCCGGAAAACATTCCCCTAAACCAAAAAGCCGTGAAAGAAGCACGACAAATCGCAACACAAACACGCAACGCCTTGCAACTGGGAAGCGACAACCCGGAATTTTCTCGTCAAGAGCTGTTAGCAGCTATTATTCAAGCAACACCAGAGCTGGTTTATATACGCCGAGACAAGCGCCGCAACGCCCTGGGCAACGGCTTCAGTGAAGTGGAAATAGGCATGGAATCGCGCTTTAGCGAAGATGACGAAGCCGCTGTCGTATTGGACCAGCATCACGCCCCTGGCAAGGGAACCAAAAAAACCATCAACCGCGCAACTGTTATGGCCCCGGTAACTTTTCAATTTTTGGCCAAACTTAATGTTGGCGACAAGCAATACGCCCAACCTCAGTGGATGGAACACCGTGTATTCACACTGCAGCAGCGCATCTACGCCGGAAGAATAATCCATGAGGAACTCATCGAAGCCAACGGACAAACCGCCAGAGACGCACTTGCGGATCTAATTGTTCAAAAACGCTTACGTCGCCGCTTAAGCCAAACCCTACAAGAAGATATTGATGCCTGGAACCTCTATATTCACCTTAACGATAAGACAGAACGCCCGGTTGACCCTCGAATGTGGTTGAGCCGGCGGCTACAACAACTGGGCGTAGAATCCGGCACCGACATGGAACTGATAGAAGACCATGACCTGAAATTCAGCGGTATCCCCGACTGGGAACGGGAAGAATTCGATCGCAAATACCCACGCCAAGTCAGCCTATCCAACCTCACCATGACCGCGGAATACGAACCGCGCAAAAAAATCGTCACTTTAGTCAAGATTAATGGCACCCGCAAAACAGCACCACAACAGAAAGAACTCCCCCTTTGGGGCGGCTGGGCAATCGTGTTTCGCGATGGTAGTCGTGTATTACAAATTAAAGAACGGTAATCGCCTATATCACTAATTCCCTTTACCCGAGACACACCATTCCCTAACTCAAAATCCCGTCTGCAGCAAGACAAGCAGTGCTTTTATGTGCAGCTTTTTGTCTAAAAAGAATAAGCCTGACTGTTGCAGTATTTTTCAGAATTGCAATACTGACAATATTTCTCCACCGCACCTTTCACCTTTTGTTAATCTATTGTTTTTACGGCGCAATTTTCACACCTCTACCAACCCTACTGCCAATTCCGCAATGTGTTGAAAAAGGGCATATTAAACACAGGTAATAAAAAGTAAAATACAGCAGTTCAATATGCACAATGACACCAAACCCAAAACTGATCGACTAACAACCAAACTTTGTGGACCAATTGATCAAATTACTGGAAGGTGCCACAGAACTGTGCTAAACATAAAGACCATAAACAATTGTTTCTTGGAGATTTACAAATGATCTCAGTAAATACGGTAAGTTGCACAGGGGTGTGCTCAAGAAATGATCGCGTGATTGTGTATATTGACAAAAATAATAAAAGGTATAATTACGTGGACTGTCGAAAACTCTGTTATGTCTATATGAAGGATACACACTAATTGGCGCTAGGTCATATGAAAACTGAACTACCAAAATTTCACGAAACATTTATACCGATATTGGATATTCTGTCTACAGGCGAAGTCATGCATTATAACGAGCTTCGAAAGCGCGTAAGAGATAAGTTTTACTCACATCTTCCAGAAGAGGTTTTGTCTCAAAAAACACAGTCCGGAGATTTATTAATTCTAAATAGAATTGGTTGGGGTAAAGCATATTTAAAGGAAGGTAACTTCTTAATTCAACCAGAACGGGCTATGGTAAAAATAACTGAAAAAGGCATGGCTACATTAAAAAACGGAGTTCTCACGCTAAAACAGTTAAAGAACGACCCGGACTATGTGGAATGCCAGAAAAACAAAGATAAAAACAAACCTGTTTCAGTTGATGAACAGCAACTAGAAAATGCAACTCCCCAAGACTTAATAGACCAAGGATTTTCAATAATTGAAAACGAAATAAAATCAGAGCTTTTAGAAAAATTCAAAGCTATTGACCCTTACTATTTTGAAAAAGTAATTTTAATTTTATTAAAAAAAATGGGTTATGGAGATTTTGTCGAAACAAAAAAGTCTGGAGATGGAGGAATTGATGGAATTATAAATCAAGATCAACTAGGACTTGAAAAAATATTCATTCAGGCTAAACGCTATTCTGAGAATAAAGTGAGAGAAAAAGAAATAAGAAACTTTATTGGCGCAATGAGCGGCGATACAACAAAAGGAGTTTTTGTTACAACTTCATCGTTCGATGAGTCTGCGGTAAAAAAAGCTAAAGAAGCTCACCATAAAATAATTCTAATTGATGGCAAAAAACTCGTAAATTTAATGTATCAATTTGGGGTTGGTGTACAAACCGCAAATATATATGAAATAAAAGAAATAGATAATGATTTTTTTGAAGAAAATTAAAGACATAACAAGGACCATTAACAGCAGACCGTCAAAAGCGGCACTTGTTTTTGCATTTCGCTTCGCTACATTTTTGCAAAAGCAAGCGCCCCTTTTACCGTCTGGTTATGGGCGACGTTAGTTTTTTTAAGGATACGTGTATATGATTTTCGGAACAATTACGGGCTCTACTAAAGACTTGGGTCCAGTTTTGCCTATAGTCTGCCCCAATTGCAGCAATAATTCACCATGGCATTTGTATGAGAACACCTATTGGTTCACTATATATTTTGTTCCCTTGATTCCATATGATAAATTTCATCGTTTGCTTTGCCCGGTTTGTAGCAAAGGAATTATTTTGGATAAAAAGGAAACAAAAAGCGCGTTCAAACTAAAAGAAACCCTATTTAATTTGCAAAGCAAATATACTTCTGAATCAAAAATAAGAGAAGCGATTCGTACATCCGGTTTGCTGCCGCGAGCTGAGTCAATTGTTCCTAAGAATGTCAATATTGACCCAGGAGCAGAATGGAACGAATTAAACGAAAAATTATTTGAAGCAATCGAGCTTAGCAACTATAGGTCTAAAGAAGCGTTAGATAAAATCCAACAAATTCTAGTATGTGGTGTAAATATTAATGCACGCAATAAGAATAACAAAACAGTATTGGGAGTAGCAAAATATTTTGAAGCACCTTTGGCCGTTTTGAACGCGATTGTTATTGCGGGCGGTACTGAATAAGAATGATTAACAAGCTACTATGTGCCATAAACTGAAAACAAGTGACAGTGTATACAATGTTTTCTAACACATCCCTGCACGCGGACACATTGAAGCAGCGCACTTTTTGTGGTGTATACCACAAAAAGTGCGCTGCTTCAATGTGCCGGTGAGGGCTCTCGTTAGAAAAAGTGCTCGCTGTTAGTGGTTAAGAAAAAAGTTGTGGGCTATTAGTAGGTAGGAGCAGTTGAAGCGGTTCAGGCTATTGGGATATAAAATATGGGCGTGAAAATATGAAATATTTGTATTTGATTGTAGTAGTTCTTGCTTTGATTTCGTCGGTTGGCTGTGCAGCACGAGGCGAGGTGGGAGCTGCTTGGGATAACTTTAGGCATTGCGGGAGTTATGAAACGGGGAGCAATGACCATTTATATTGTTTAGAAACGATGCGGGATAGATAAAGTTAAGTGAAACTTTCGGTTCCGCGATGGTGGATTCTATAAAGAGTATTTGATGCATTAAGTGCATCGACTTCGAAACACATTTTTGATCGGTGATAGAGTCATGGGGCAGTTCTCTTCACACCAAGAAAGGCATACGGAATTACTTGGCGGAGTGAGTAGAGATTCTCGCAGTAAAGAGGTTTCAAAAACATTATTGATTGGTGGTAGAGTCATGGGATATATCTCTTTCCACCTAGAAAAACATTCGTATTCTCTTGGTAAAGTTAAATGGAATTCTGGTAGTAAAGTACTACTGTTATTAAAACCTTTTAGGTAAGCTGAGCATGAAGAAATATTCTATAAATAAAGTGATTTCTAACCATCAATTCCACTCGGACATACCTCCGCGGCGCACTTTTTGTGCAGAATCGCACAAAAAGTCCGCCGCTACGGTATGCCGGTGAATTGTGCGTTATTGCAGATGAGTAACAGAGTAATTTTTGTTATCTTTGCTGTGGTATGTTGCTTAATTGCCATGGATGCAAACGCTAGAAGTGCTAGACGTGATTTTGTCGGAGAGCCTATACACAATTTTGAATTAAAGACTTTGGCAGAAAATAGCACCTTTCTATCCAAAGATAGAGTTGGAGATGTTTGGGTGATAGTAGCTTGGAGCTCATGGGTGAAAAAAACAGAAGGTTGGAATGAGCACTGGAAACTACTATTAGAAATGAAAGAATATAGAAATAGGTTATATGGGTTAAATTATAAAGACGAAAAGAATAAAGCGATTCAATATCTGAGTGATTATGGTGACCCATTTACCGCGACACTGTTTGATCGAACTGGGAGAGTTGGTATAGATCTGCAAGTATATGGAATACCCGAATTATTGATTATTGCAAACGACGGAACACTTGCGTATAGACACATTGGTTATTTAGATAGAAGCGAAATTCAAACTCTAACAAAATACATTGATAAAGCAATTAGAGGCGAAAGCATAAAAACTGAAGTGAAATCAAGGAAAGGCATTATGCTAATTTTAGTTGTAGTGGTTGTCCTGCTTACTCTATCAAGTGCTTTTGTCAGATTTTATAGGAAGAAGAAAAAAGCAGAAATATCTACATAAGGTAATCTAAAATGTTTTTTTATAACAAGCCCCTGCACTCGGACGCATTTCCGCGGCGCACTTTTTGTGGTAGATACCACAAAAAGCACCCCACTCCAATGCGCCGGTGAGGAAGTCGTTATGTTTGAGATATGAATAGAGTTCTTTATTCTTGCCTTTTGTGTTTCTGCCCAAGTTATTTATTGGCGGGTGAATTGACCTATTTTGGTTCAATAAGTTATCAATCACAATTAAAATTGAATATAAGTGGGGGTGTTGGCTATGTAATTAGATCTACCCCATCACTTGAAGAGCCATTGTTAGGGCAATTCTATTTTTTTGATATGAGTATTGGAAAAAACGGCGAAAAAATAACATTAGGTTATGGAGAAACTGCTTGTTGTATAGGAAACCTTCGCTATGGATTTAGCTACCTAAAAATTGACGAAGTAGATTATATTGGTGCAGAAGTTATTTTTTCACCGTTGGAGTTATATTTTAGCGCGGGCATATATGGTAATGTCGATTCGGGAAACAGTAAAATAACGTTGGGCGCAGGTATTGGATGGTAATGATGAATAACAATAGCTTAAACCCGGACCATTTTTTCGCTGCACCTTTTTTGTTTCGTTGCACTCTAACAAAAAAGGTGCAGCGAAAAAATGCCCGGTTAAGCTGTCGTTAGTAAGGCGCTGAAAGATCGCATGGGCTAGTTCCGTGCAGCGATGGGGGTTCCAGAGGTTGACTGATGGAGCCCCAATAATGCGAATTCTGTA